>Ga0160444_100012_pt1 | contig 428907 bp, 361 predicted proteins | sample HID1972K_E1MG_FD_108232 | JGI IMG/M metagenome (GOLD analysis project Ga0160444, IMG submission 108232) | Enriched pill bug-associated microbial communities from UW Madison campus, WI, USA - HID1972K_E1 MG | ecosystem: Host-associated > Arthropoda: Insects > Digestive system > Unclassified ... | reverse complement strand
TGGGTAACTGGCTTTACACGCAGCCGTATAATGTCCGTACAACGTTCATTATACCTTCATTGGTTTGCCGTCTTTTGGCGGTTTTAACATAAACGGACTATCAATTCGTATCATTGGCGATCAGAACGTGTCACCAGCTATCAATGCGTGTCATCACCGATCAATTCTTCTCAAAGTTTGTTTGCTGCTCAAAAAGTCTGAATTTTTGCATCCGGTTTTGGATTTGTTCGTTCTTTGAAATTTTTGGACATTGAATTTTTTGTCAATAAGCAGGCCTTTGCAAGTTTCTCCTTCAGAAATTCGTGAGAAGCGAATGATAAAAAATCAAAAAAACTTTATAAAAAATGAATCTTATGGAAGTTTACTAAAATCGATCATTGGCTTTTGGTTTGTTTTGGGACGCTCAAAATATTTTCCTATCGGAGTATAATCATCGAAAAAACCACAGTTGCGAAGATAAAACTCACCATCTTTTAGGCCACCGGCATAATCAAGACGATAGCCCATTCGAGCAGTATTATCGGCAGAGAAGCGAACACCGGTGATTTCTGTCCAACTGCCATTTTTATCGGCTATCCACTGATTTCCAAATAACACTTTCCGTTCATATATACCTTGATCCGGATTAAAATTTTCTAAAAATGAATGGAATCCTGTTAACCAAGAGTTCGTTTTAGGACGACTAAAACTTGCAATCAGCTGCCAGGTTCCATCCTCCGGAGTAAAAAACCAGGCGGTATAAGCAGTATGATTATTGCCAATGGGTTCCCCTTTTAATAAAAACTTATAGGTATTTCCTGCTTTCCAATTATACCGTAAAAAGCTCTGTCCTCCTGATCCTTCATTTCCAAATTCACCAGTATAAACATCCTTACCCTTCTTAAGCATTTTGATCTGTTCATCTTCAGGGATATCCTCCGGATTATCTGTTACAAAAGGACTCCAGACCGAAAATAACACTCTGCGTTCAGTTTCAGAATTAACCTGTATACCAAAATAGCCTCCTGAAAAGCCATTTGCCATATAATAAGATCCGATGATGTCATCACCTTCGGGAACCGTTACTTCATTATAATAGTATTCTACGTCTATATCTTTGGGCACATCATAATTCAAATGTACAGAAGGGCCGCGCCTGCCCCAATAAAAGAAATTCCCCTCGTCATTTTTAACGAAGCGTGTCTCTTCATTGATAGCAGTACCGGCAATCTTTAAATCTGCAATATTTGCAAACACTTCGCCCTCTTTTGAGAGACCTTTCAACTCAACTGCAACATATCCGGTGTCTTTCAACTTCCATTCGCCAGCATAAACATCCTCCAAATTGCTATTGCTTATTTTTATCGTTTTGGCTGCGCCAGCAATCTTTACTTCGATTGTACTTTTGCCTGGCACAGAAGCATTTACCCATACTTTCAAAGTACCCGGATTAGTTATGCGGAAGAAAGATTTAAAAGTTGCGTCGCTCTGCTTCCAACCAACAATTCCTTCCTTCTTAATCAATCCACTTCGAGAAGTTTTGCCTGAGACCTGCCAGCTATTACCGCCTACCGGAACCGTCTGGGCATTTTCCAGCGCAGCATCCTGTGCAAAAAGAGCTACTGAAGTAAGCACTAAAAAAATAAAACTTAAAAGGAAAATAACGATGGTATTCTCTTGTATTAACAGAGGTTTATTCATGACTTGGATATTGATATGATTAATTCTTTTTAAAATAATTTCAGGTATATATAGATGATTATTCTTACCCCTTAGATAAGCAATGATAAAATCTTACACGAGTATAAGACCTATTTCTTTTACATACAAGGACTTTTCAAACACAACCGTTTGCGTAATTTTATTCTAAATGGTATATTAGTTATATGAGCAAAATATTACCGTCTAAAATAGGGCAGCGTTTAAGGGATGAATTCCAATTTGAAGAAAAGCCTTATTTCGATATACAATCAGAAAAAGAAAACACAGCGCTAATTATTGTTGATTTACAAAACGATTTCCTTCCCGGTGGAGCCTTGGCTGTTCCGAACGGAGATGAAACGATTCCAGTAATTAATCAGCTTCAAAAGCAATTTGACCTTATTGTACTAACACAAGACTGGCATCCACAAAATCATCAAAGTTTTGCCTCTTCTCATGAGAATAAGAATACGTATGATGTAATAAAATTAAACGGGAAGGACCAGGTACTGTGGCCAGATCACTGTGTGCAAGGCACTGAAGGTGCAGACATCTCATCAGCACTTGAAACAACAAAAGCCAGTTTGATAATCCGGAAAGGGATGGATCCGGAAATCGATAGTTATAGTGGTTTTTTTGATAACGGAAAGCTGAAGTCGACCGGCTTAATCGGTTACTTGATTGAAAAGGAGATAGAGAAGGTAACTGTTTGTGGTTTAGCAGCAGATTTTTGTGTTTATTATACCGCGATGGATGCACTGGATCAGGGATTTGAAGTTGAAATTGTTATAAATGCAACCAAAGCCATCAATCCTGATGAATTTGAAGAGAAATTAAAAAACTTCAAACTCAAAGGGGGAACCATAAGAGAATTTAACCCGGGTTAGCAATTTCATCCAATCCCGGCAAGTGACTATTTCTTTTTAATGAGAATGACATTGGCGACAGGACGTTCTCCTTCATGATCAAACTTCTTATTATCGGTAGGGTAATTTAATACACTTTTTTCCCTTTTGGTATTAAGAACCAACGCTGTTGAGCCACCACCGTCCAGGTTCAGTGCTTTCTCCGCACCAATCTGCTTAAGAAAAAACGCCAATTCGGGAAGGCTCATTCCATAGGCCTGGTTGTTTCTTCCATCGACTGTAATCAGGATCAATTTATTATCCTTAATGGCAACAGCCGAACGGGGATGTCGATTGTTGTTAAAAGCATCACTGGAAAGCGTAACCAAGGTATCATTCATGATTAAAAGAGGACCACATACCATCACATCAGGTGCCTTTAGCTCTGACGCCCATTTACGATTTGCTGTATCTGCTGCAACAACATTAACCAGCGCGCCTTTTCCATGATCAGCATCTATTATAATTGCTCCATTTAATCGCAAATCAAGTTTTGACCGTGCTGATGCTAAAGATTCGTTCACAACTTCACCATTCACTTTAAAATATGTAATTGAGCCTCCGTCTTTCATGTCAAAATAACTTCCATTAATTCCTCCAATTGCACCTTCTTCCTGGACAAAATCTGACGTTAGTTTTAATCCATTTGCCAATCCATTAAAGGATACATCAATATTCTTCCTGCGAAGATCTATTTCCAATATATTAATCTCTTGCTGAGAATTGTATAAATCATCTAAATGTGCTTGTTTCCATACAACACCTTTTTCTGCTTTTTGCTTATTCCATTTTATCTGAGCGATAATCGCCGAATCTGCAGCACTTTGCGCGTTAGCGTATTGAAAGGTGAATAAACAAAAAATAGAGAGGACTATACTGGCGTTGATTTTTTTCATAACCCGAAAATACAAATAAATATAAATAAGGATGAATTTCCGTATGAACACTTTACTAAATTTAAGTATAATTTAATATATGCTTAAAATGAAAGGTCTCCAGCCGGGGAGACTGAAGACCTTTACTAACCAATTATAAACCTAAATTATGAAGCTACAAATATAGTGTACGAAATACACCTTAGCAATTATTTAGTGTAAAATTTATAACACAAATGATTTTCAATTAATTCTTATAATACATTTTTTCGAATACCATCCCATGATACAGCTTTCACTTCACTTGTACCCTCAGGAAGATGTACAATCGTTGTTTTTACATCATCAGAACCAGCACCAACGAAAGCAATTTTCACTAATTTATTTCCTGAATAGCTTTCAAATGCAACTGCATTTTTCCAACTGCTATTATCTATAATAAGCTTATTCCCTTCTTTTCTAAAACCGGAACCTGTATTTCCTTTTAAAGGAAGTTTGTTTTTATATATCTCAACACTGTTTGCAGTAATATAATGCATTACAGGTGTAATTGGTTTCTTATACTTAGAAGCATAGGCTTTTACTTCTTTTATATCGTCATCAGTAATGGTCATTTGTGCACAAGTATAATCATCCACCCACAAATCAATTGGAATAAGCATCCCGGCATGTTCAAAAAAATCTGTAAGATCCAATTTTGCAGCATCACAAGCTCGTTTAATAAACATGAGCTGATAGTAACTATCTGGCCGATCCTTTTCAAACGGCTCATTGATGGCTTTCGTAAAGATGTCTGCATAAAAATCAGGATTCCCCCATTTATTCCCCTTTCCAGCAACAGCGAAGTATAGTTGAAGTTGCCATAGAGGAACTAATTTCACAAAATGGTCTCCGCCCCAATCCCTTGGTCGTTGACGATCCCAACGATCATTGCCAGCTTGAGTAAGCCAGGGCTGCCGATGCACAAATGCACTTTCCATATAAGCTGTGATTCTTCCGCCAATCTTCGATCCATCGTAATCATTCAACCGTTCACGTTCTAATTTAGGTTGTAATGGATTAAAAAGATACTGTGTCCAAACGGAAAAAATATTATTAGTTACCTCGGTAGTCCCCACCCATTTCATATTCGGCCGGACCTGATTGACATGTCCGAACTCATGTGCAATCCCCCAGGGACTATTTCTAATCTCCTTTATATTAGCAACATTATGCATCGTATTGTCGTGAAAAGCAGCACCTATTTCATCTGCATGCATAAAACCTTGCCAAATCACTCTTGCAAACATGTGATTAGTTGGTATCCTCTTGGTTTTTTGCAGCCCTAATATTTGATGCTGAATATCAATAATAGAATCATAAAGTTGTATTAATTCCACACCTTGATGCGGTGCTTCTTTTTTCAACGACTTTACCGCATATGCTAATTGAGTTTTTCTCCCTACAATATCAAGCACAGGACTTGCAGCATTGTCCAATAACTCGTCCCAACGATTATTATCATCCTTCGCTAGCTCAAATACGCCATTAACCCTTCCGGTAAGTATATGTACCTTAACATTGTGCTTTGATACTTTATTATCTGAGAAATACTCGATATAACTGTTCCCTTTATCCTTTATATTAACGAAGTTGTAACCCTCCTCAAGAGGATATTTGTGATCTTTGAAATCCTTATCGCCCCAATTGGTTACCCGTAAATTAACCTTCTTACCTTTTGTAGTACCCACCCAAAGAATAGCTGTATCTCCGGAATTAAAGTAAATACCTGTAGGATTTTCAAATTGAGAATATGGATTTGTTTTCAGCTGTTTACTTAAAACAAAAGGAGACAAATAGCATGAATAGCTCTTAAATCGCTCGTTTATAGGATAGGTGTTGTTTAACAGCTGTGTTGCTACTTCCTTAACTGCTGGCAAACTAATTTCTGCTATTTCTGCGGTTGTTACATTTTTCTTTAATTTAGTCAGGTCGGTGCTGGTAAATAATGAGTAGTCAATCTTCTGCGCAAAAGAGTGATCATTAAACAGAATAATAAGAAGAAGAAGAAGTGATATTTTTTTCATGAACTTGACTTTTTGCCAGATATGGAATTAGTTTTTATTCCCCTGCGGCATTACTTATAATATAAAATGTAATTTACAATTATGAAAAAAGGAAGGTTAAACTCAACCTTCCTTTTTAAAGCAATTAATTTAAACTCAATAGCTCTCTTCAGCCAGTTCTTCCATATCGGTTAATTGCTCTCTCATTTTGTAAAAACTAAGTTCCCCCAAATGCGTGAAGGACGTGTTTCCCGGAGTTTTAAGAATTAACAACTTAAAATGCTTTGCAGTAAAATTCATATCAAAATCTAAACTTTGTTCTGCATCAGCTGGAGTCACCGCTAATCCATCTTTAGAAGTCCATTGACGCTCCCAGTGAGTTCCATCTTCACTAGTTTCCAGAGCAAACTGACTAGGCCTGCCATTTGAATCATTATTGTTTTGTCTAAAATAATATTTCATTGCCCCTATTGCTGTTTCTTCTGGAAAATTAACTATAATCCAGTGCGGCAATGGTGCTACATTTGAAGACCAAGCTGAATGCCAATAGGTATTGATGTTTCCGTCAAACAAGTTTGCTTTCGGCCCTTCAGTACTTTCTTGTGTATAGGTTTCAACCATATCATCCGTTATACCATCGATCTTGGTTAAATCGTCAGGAAAATACTTTGTTTGAATTGGTCGACGGATAGGCTTAACAGAATTTGTTGTTAGTATTTCTCCTCCTTTTTCTGAATCCTCACTAGCATTAAAGGCTTGAATTTCAAAAGTATATTCTAATTTATTTAATAATCCATCTACTAAAAGGGAATCGGTATACTTACTGACCTTTGTAGTAATTATCTCGTCTTTCTTTTTATACCTTACTTCAAGGTATAAAAAGTTACTGTCGGATGGTAACGTCCATTTCAAAAGTGCGCCTCCCACTGTAGGTTCAACGCTAACATTCGAAACATTAGAAGGATTAGGCACTGTTAGACTGTCTTTTTTACAACTTATTGTAAAAAGAACCAGAACTATAATCATTAATTTTTTCATCTTAATAACCTGGATTTTGTAAAAGATTTTCATTTTTATTAATTTCTCCGATTGGAATTGGCATCAAATAAAATGCTGGAGAACGGAAAACTCGAGGGAAAACGACTTCCTCTACCTGAAAGAACTCTTCGTCTGTAACGCCTTGAATATTCATTCCTTTCGCCTTCACTCCTAAATAAGGCTCTGCAATTGCCCAGCGACGCAAGTCCCAAAAACGATGATTTTCTAAATATAATTCAATTGTCCTTTCCTGACGAACAATCTCACGTAGGCGCTCTTTATTATTGGCACCCCCAAGATTCGCCCAAGCAGCGTCAACAGTTGGAATTCCAGCTCTTGTGCGTACTTTATCTATATATTGCTTTGCTGTTGCAAAATCTCCTCCTGATTCTATTAGTGCCTCCGCATAGTTTAAATATAGCTCAGCCAAACGGACAACTGGCCACGGATAATGTTCAGTAACACCCAATTGTTGCTGAACTAGCAGCGGACTGACACCTTTTTTATTTAAATAACCAGTTGGAGAATAGTTATTCGATCTTCCTTTAATACCTCCATTATCATCCCGGCGATATTTCATCAAGATTTGCTTTTCGGTTCCCCGTATTACTTCATAATAACTATTATGGTAAGAAATCCATGCATTGAAACGTGGTTCACGATGAAGGTTTAAACTTAGTGTTGTCCCATTGGGGCCATTTGCTATCTTATAGCGGTCTTCAAAATCAAAAGCTGGATCCTTATCGATTGGCAACCCATTTTCAGTATAAAAAGATTCCACCATCGTTAATGTTGGCGCTATCCCATTCCAGGAGTTCCCCTCAACGAATGGCGTTGATTTATTCTGGAACATATAGGCGTTTTCCTTACGAGTGTCGGCCCAAATTATTTCAGGTGAATTTTTATCTACAAAGGTAAAGCGTAAATCCTTTTCCACAGGATCCGCTGGCAACTCTGAACCAACAGAAGAATTGTAAGTGTAAAGTGTATGCCCAGCTGCCTCAGCAGCAGCAATTGCTTCCTTGGCAGCATCGGCCGCACGCTTCCATTTACCAGCATCATATGTGGTAGGGATCAATTGAACGCCGTCTTTGTCTTTAAAAGACCCATAAAAACTTGCTTTTTCGCCACCACCATTAAACAATGGAGAAGCAGCATACAATAGCAAACGAGCTTTAATCGACTTGGCAGCTATACTGGTTGCTCTACCATATGCAGAAGAAGAAGTATGTTTCGCTGGTAATTCACTAGCAGCCTCATCCAAGATAGATACAATAAATTCTACTGATTCCTCATAGGTAGCACGCTTTGGATAATCTGAAGAAGGCATTTCGATATCAGCCACTCCAGTCTGAATAATTACAGGACCATACATCCGAGCAAGTAAAAAATGGTAATATCCAACTAAAAATTTGGCTTCAGCTTTATATAAGGCTTTATTAGCATCTGATAACCCGGGCGTACTATCCACATTTTCCAGTAAAATGTAGCATTGGCGGATACCTTTATATAAAGTAGCCCAATATGAGATTACGGGATTGGAGGCAGTAAACTGCCCTTTTGGAAATTGAGCGAAGGATTCGTGTTCAAATGCAGATACGATTTCATCTGCGGTAAATAAATCAAGTGAACCCTGGCCAAACCTTGGGTTCGGAATCGGTGCATAGCAAGAATATAAAAACTTCTCTGCAGCGTAAATATCATTAAAAGCATCCTTTTCCGTAGGTCTTTCGTCTGGTACTATATCCAAGTACTTTGAACACCCTGGCATAATAAAGCTCATGCCCATAAATAATATAATAAAATAAATTTTCGTCTTCATAATTTTTTTCTTTATAATCCTAACTGAACACCAAAGTTAAAAACACGTTGGGTCGGATAACCCAAGCCATTACCGCCCCCTTGTTCGGGATCCCAAAGTTTAAATTTTGAGAATGTTAATAAATTTGAACCACTTAAATAAAAGCGGAAAAATTTATGTGTATAGCCAATTTCGGCATTTCTCAATTTCAAGAATGAACCGTCTCTTAACCAATAGGATGAATTTGCCGTATTATTCCCATTATCCAATTTACTTAAACGAGGATATGAGGCATAGATATCCTGATTTGTTAAACTCCAATGATCTTCTTCAATGAATTTTGTAACATTTCGGACATCACTAGTTCCAAAAGGATGAAATCCACTGATAAAAAAGGATGTACGCGCTACACCTTGGAAGAAAAATGAAAAATCTAAGCTTTTAAATTTAAAGGAAGGCCCAAAACCATATACAACTTCCGGAACTGTAGGATATCCCATTCTCACTCTATCATCGCTATTTATCATGTTTAATCCATCAACATCGTTGGTAATATCAGTATATTTTATATCACCAGCTTGCACGAAACCACCTAATTGTTGTAATGGAGAATTGTCAACTTCTGCTTGATCAATAAATAACCGTTCCGCTTGGTAACCTAACAATGAATTTACTGGATAACCAACAGCTGAAAGATTTCTATATTTGGTAAATGCTGGCTCATCGTTAGCTATAACTTTATTCTTAGCATAAGTGAAGGTCCCTTTCAATGCCATAAAGAAGTCTTGTGAAATTTGAGAAGAATAATCTAGGCTAAAATCAAATCCTTTGTTCATTACCTCACCCAGATTTCCATATACGGACGTACCCGAAGTTCCAAATGATTCTGGAATGACAGCTCTTTGTAAGAAGATGCCTGTTCTATGTTCACGAAATGCATCAACAACAATATTGAAATTTCTAAACAGCGTAAGATCTACCCCCACATTTAACTTTTCAGCAACCTCCCATGTAATATTCGGATTTGCAAAACGCAAATAAGAAGGCCCATTTTTCTCATAATCCTGATTCACTCCAGTAGTATAACCTTGGCCGCCTAAATCGATATCTGAAAGATAAACAAATCGGTCGCTACCAATCTGATCATTTCCTACCTTACCCCAAGAACCCCTTATTTTCAACATGCTTACTGCATCTTTAAAGGGCTCCCAAAACTTTTCATTGCTCATAACATAGCCAACAGCAGCTGAAGGAAAGAAACCATAGCGTTTACCCTCGGCAAAATTTTCTGAACCATTATAACCAAAATTGAATTCAGCCAAATAACGATCATCAAAAGAATAAGTAGCTCGACCCGCAAAACCTTGATTTCGCTTTGGAAGAGATTGTATTAATCCATCCGGGTTGTTTACGCTATATTCTTGTTGGTTATATAATAACAAACCGGACACATTATGATAATCAGCAATAACTTTATTGTAATCAAATGATGCTTGAAAGTATAAAGATCTATCTCCGCTTGTAGAATTTGAGGTACCTAAGGTCTCACTTTGAACATTCCCAACTTGATTTAAATTATATACAAAATTCCCTTCCTCATCTTGTGTTGCATTAGAAGCATAAAATGTATTATAACCTCTTGAACGAACAGTTTCCGTATTACTCCAATTTTTAAACGAAGCCAACCCTTTGAAAGAAAGACCCTGTGTTAGAAAATCTAAACGTTGCTCTGCATCAACTGTTGCCAAAACGGTACTTTGAAAATTTGTTGTATAACCTTTAATCATCTCTGCAAATGGGTTTATAAAACCGTCGTTCACTTTTCCTCCTGATTTTCCTCCAAAGCGAATGGCAGCACTACCTTCTTCAGAAGGCCACATAACAGGAAAATCGGCAGAGTTTGTGTTCATTACATGCCCAAATACATCAGATGCACCTATAGCAGGACCATTATAATCACGCAGTTGTGTATTTAACCGAATTCCTAATTTAGTAGTGGGACTTAAATTAGCATTTAAATTATTTTGAAAGGAATAACGATTTACTGAAATATTGTTATCATAACTATTTAAATCAAATTTCTTTAAAATCCCGTTATCTCTATTAACAGTTCCGCTCATGAAGTAATCTATTCGTTTTCCCCCGCCCATAACATTGACATTCAAAGTCTGATTCATGGCATTTGATTTAAACAATTCATCATACCAGTTTACATTTGGATATAATAGAGGATCTAAATTTGCCCTTGTTCCTTCAATCTTTTCCTTAGAGTATAAAATTTCCCCTGTGCTCCTTCCGGTAACCGCTTCATTGTATAATTCCATAAAACTTGTTGCATCAGCAAATTCCGGAATGGATGTAGGCGAACTTATAGAATTCTCCATTCGTATATTTACGCGCGGTTTGTCCAGATCTTTCCCTGATTTAGTTGTTACAATCATAACTCCGTTAGCGCCTCTTGAACCGTAAATAGCTGTTGCCGTAGCGTCTTTCAAAACGGAGAAGCTTTCAATAACCTCCGGAGCCAACGCATTTAAATCACCTTGGGAAACAGCAACACCGTCTAAAATAATTAAGGGATTTGTTGCGCCGCTAAAAGTCGAAATCCCCCTAATATAAAATGTTGATCCGTCAGCTCCAGGTTGTCCCGAACGCTGAAAAGCAACAACGCCTGCCAATCTACCGGCAAAAGAATTTGATAGATTACTTGAGGGCGTTCTTAACTCTTCAGGCTTAACTGATTGAATCGCCCCTACCACACTTACTTTACGCTGTTTACCAAAACCGACAACGGTTACCTCTTCTAAAGAATTATCATCTTCTGGTTCCAGCTTTACATCAATTCTTGTTTCTGCGCCTACCAATACTCTTTTCCTTTTAAAACCCATAAAGTAAAATTCCAGTGAGTCTGTAGGGCTTGCAATAATTTGATATTTACCATCTGTGCCGGCACTTGTACCTTTATCAGTACCCACAACAATCACCGTAGCGCCTGGAAGAGTTAATTCTAAATTATCACGTACAACCCCTGTCACAGTTCTTTGCGCTTGCACTGCGAATACAGATAGCAGCAGCAAGATTAGAATAGTATAACATTTTTTCATATTTATTAATTTGGATTATTATTACTTAATTAATTTTAAAAGATTTAAGTCCTTCAGCTTGACCTTTTAGTAAAAGGTTAAATGGTTTTGTTTTTAATTGTGTTTTAATCATAGTCTATAGGGTTTGTCATACATAGTTTATTTTGGCAATAAAATTCCATTAGGAGAATTTATCTCGCTTTAATTAACGCTTAAAAAAATTATAGAAAGTAATTTTGTCTTCTATATGTTACCTTTATGTAATACTTTATACCACGAGTTTAATTACTAAAAACAACATATGCAACTGTTATTTTTACACAAACGATTGCGTAAAAGCAATCACCTAAACACAATCGGTTGCGTAAAAATGCTTCGCTTCGCTTTGTAACGAAACAAGATAACATAGTGTGAAATAGACACTTAATATTCGACACCATAATTCACCGCATTTTGTCACCGTAATTGATGAACTATTTCGGTTGTATTGAAAATGTGAGTAATATTAGTCCGTCCAAATTGGACATCTAAGGAATGAATTTATGCTTTAAGAAGTAGTTGAATTTTAATAGAAAGAAACACCTTGCTAGTTATTATTGATTAAAAATGATTTTTCCTGCTGACGAATTGGTTATTTCACACAATGCGTTTAAAAACGAAAGGCCTTCAGCCGGGGAGACTGAAGACCTTTACTAACCAATTATAAACCTAAATTATGAAGCAACAAATATAGTGTACAAACTACACTTTGACAACTATTATTTGTAAAATTTATGACACAAACTTAATTTCGGATTCTAATATTAATTTTTGAAATCGTTCGCTTTTAAAACAGTCGAATTTCCTGCAATGATTGAAACAATTACATCTTTTCCGGCGTAGGTTAATTTGCATTCGCCGTCCTGGTCCGCTTTTACGTGTACTTCTTTCAAAATGCCGTTTTCCCAATGTATATCGAGTGTATATCCGCCACGAGCTCTTAGTCCGGTGACCGACCCGGATTCCCATGCAGATGGTAAAGCAGGCAAAATTTCAATATTACCGGTTTGCGACTGCAGTAACATCTCTGCAACTCCTGCGGTTGCTCCCATGTTACCGTCTAACTGAAATGGAGGGTGTGCATCTAATAAATTAGGATACGAACCGGACCCCGAACCTCCGGCACCTGATGGCTTTAATATCATCCGATAGAGTTTATAAGCACGATCACCATCTTTTAATCGCGCCCAGAAATTAACCTTCCAACCCAATGACCAGCCTGTTGCATCATCGCCTCTTGCCTCAAGAGTTACGCGTGCAGCATCAGCTAATTCCGGTGTTTTCAAAGGTGAAATTTGGCGTCCCGGATGCAAAGCAAAAAGATGCGAAATATGGCGGTGTCTGCTTGTTGAGTCATCAACGTCCTCTTTCCATTCCTGAAGCTGTCCCCATTTACCAATTTGAGGTAGCAATATCTTGTCTCTGATTTCACTTGCTAGTTTAGCAAACGCCTGGTCATTTAGAATTTGAGCAGCATGCGCGCTATTATTTAAAACATCCCAGGCAATCTGATGATCCATAGAAGCGCCGCCAGAAATGCCACCATGTTCAGGAGAATATGAAGGTGAAGACACCAGATATCCGTTTTCATCTTCGGTTAAGTAGTCAATCCAAAACAAAGCAGCCTCTTTCATTACAGGATAGGCTGTTTCTTTTAGATAAACAGTGTCTAACCCAAATTCAAAATGATCCCAAAGGTGCTGTGCAAGCCAGGCTCCCCCGCCGGGGAAGAAACCCCAGGGGACATCCCATCCAGGTGCTGTGTATCCATAAGCATTGTTCATTGTATTAACAATCCAGCCACGGGTATTGAAAAAATCTTTGGCCGTTTGCTGTCCCGGTACGACCAGGCTTTTAGTATACGCTAAAAGAGGCTCATGGCTTTCAGAGAGATTGGTAACCTCTGCTGGCCAATAGAGCATTTGCTGATTAATATTCATATGGTAATCGGCAGCCCAGGGAGGACTAATGCTATTGTTCCATTTGCCTTGCAGATTCATTAACATGGTCCCCGGCCGCGAACCTGATATCATCAGATACCTGCCATATTGAAAATAAAGCTCTTCCAGTCCTTTATCATCTGCTCCTTCAAAATATGCTGACTGACGCAAATTAGTCGGCAATTTATTTTCATTGGCTCCTTTGATCTGCAAGGATACCCGATTAAAAAGGTTTCCATAATCAGCTAAATGTTCCTTTAAGATTTGATCATAACTTTGACTTTCAATCTTTTTGAAACGCTTTTCATTTACCGACTTATAATCGTTCCCTTTATATTTCGGATATTCCATCAGGTAATCTGTCGCCGCAGTATGAAATAAGGTCACATACCTCGCGTTTTTAACCGTTAGCTTTCCTGATTGAAAACTAAGCTCACCATCAGTTAGCACCTTGTAAGCAGTTTGAAATTCCTGATGATTATCGTTTATGTGTCCATTAAATACATAGCGGTTATTCTCGAAAGTTTCAGAATCTTGTATGTGAGGCGTTTTGTATTCAATTGAATAACTGGTTGGCTTACTCGCAGTAAACCTGTAAACCATCATACCACTTGGATAATTACCAAAATATTCGCGTTCATACTTTGTGTTCTGAACCTGATAGCTTACCGTCGCGATGGATTTTGATATATCCAATTGTCTTTTATAGTTTTTTACAGGTACATCACCATGATTAACCGCAATAAACAGATCTCCCATAGTTTGCTGTGCACCGTAATTGCCCCAATCTGATTTTCCATCCGTGGGTTCCGGTGCAATGCCGGTAAAGTATTTTCTTGCCAACTCATTTGCTTCCTTTAAGTTTCCGGCTTTAATCAGGTTCCGTACATCTTGCAAATATTTCCATGAACCGGGCTTATTACCGTAATTATACTGTTCACCTGAATTTGGACCACCACTCCATAAACTGCCCTCTGTAAACTGCAATTGTTCCTGACCAATTCCGCCAAAAAACATAACCCCCATATAACCATTTCCCAATGGTAAGGCTTCCGTCATCCAATCCTGTGCAGGTTTATCATACCACAAAACCAAATCATCCTGTGCTTTGAGAGAGAAAAAACAAACCAAAAAAGAAATGCAAATAAGGTATTTAAAAAACGACATATTTCTTTTTATAAATTAAGAATAAGAAAAAACGGATACTTATTGATCTAAGGGCTTTATAGCTCTGTCTAAGTGCACATAACCGCCATCAACATGGATTAGCTGGCCAGTTGTGTGACTGGAACGATTTGAAAGTAGAAAAACTGCTGTATCAGCAATTTCTTCAGTTGTGGTCATTCTATTTTCTAATGGGATTTTATCAGTGATCAGTTTCAATTCAGTTGCAGAGTCAGAAACCGTTTTAATCCATTTCTCATACTGTGGAGTCCAACATTCAGCAACTACAATAGCATTTACGCGGATCTCATATTTTGCTAATTCAACAGCCCACTCACGTGTAAGGGCGTTTCTTCCTCCATTTGAAGCTGCGTAAGCAGATGTATTGCCTTGTCCCACGTCCCCGGTTTTAGAACTGATGTTTACAATTGACCCTTTGTTCTTTATTAATTCGGGAAGACAGTATTGCGCCATTAAATAGTAATGAATAAGATTTCGATGAAGACTGGCCACAAAATCGTCGTAATTTCCGTTTTCCAATCCCACGCCATCATTCAAACCAGCGTTATTTACCAATCCATCAATTCGATTGAACTTTTGTAAAACCTGGTTTACAGCATTTAAACAATCTTCCTGGCGGGTAAGTTCTGCTTCTACTGAAAATGCATTTCCGCCCTTACTCACAATTTCATCTACTACCGCCTGGTTGTCTTCTTTCTTCCTTCCAACAATGATGGGGATGGCACCTTCTTCGGCCAGGCTTAAACTGATTCCTTTGCCAATGCCTTTGGCTGCCCCCGTTACAATAATTACTTTATCCTTCAGTCCTAGATCCATACTAAAATATATTTAAGCCTTATAAGCTATTACCTGTTGCTGCTGGATTCCTAAACCATCTGCACCTAATTCTACAACATCCCCAGCCTTTAAATAGATCGGAGGATTAAATCCTAAGCCTACTCCTGCCGGCGTGCCAGTTGAAATAATATCGCCGGGCAATAGCGTCATAAACTTACTTACATAGGAAATAATATAAGGAACATCAAAAATCAGGTTCTTTGTATTTCCATTTTGCATGCTCTCTCCATTGACTTTAAGCCATAAATTGACATCATTAATATCGACAATTTCATCTTTTGTTACCATAACCGGCCCCAGTGGTGCAAATGTATCGCAACCCTTTCCTTTGTCCCAGGTTCCACCGCGTTCCAATTGAAATTCACGTTCAGAGACATCATTATGCAATACATAGCCGGCTATGTAATCTTCTGCTTCCGACTCCTCTACATAGCTGGCGTTCTTTCCAATAACAATACAGAATTCCACTTCCCAATCCGTTTTAACTGAATCTTTCGGAATCATGATATCATCATTAGGTCCTATCAAGGCAGTAGTCGATTTCATAAATATAATAGGTTCAGCCGGAATCTTTGCTCCTGTTTCTTCCGCATGGTCTTTGTAATTCAAACCAATACAAAGGATCTTTGAAGGCCGCGCAATCGGACTTCCTAAGCGGGTTCCTTCCGGAATTTCAGATAATTTACTTCCAGAACTTTCAATAAACTCCTTCAATCTGGTTAATCCGTCACTTTCAAAAAAGACCTCATCATAATCTCCGCCAAAAGCTGATACATCATAATTTTTTTCTTCTATCTGTACTCCGATTTTTTCCTTTCCAGTTTCGCCGTATCTTATTAATTTCATAGTAGTATATTTTTAATTTCTTAATTATTCAATTTTATAAAACCGCCATCAATTGGATAATCCGTTCCGGTAATGAATCCCGCCTCATCCGATGCCAGATACAAAGCGAGGGCTGCTATTTCTTCTGGTTGGGCCATTCGTTTTATCGGCTGACTATCTGATAGTTTCTTAAACATTTCAGCTTCCTGGCCAGGATAATTTTTGGCTATAAACCCATCTACAAAAGGAGTATGAACCCTTGCCGGAGAAATGCTATTGCAACGAATATTTGAATCGATATAATCCCGGGCGATTGATAAAGTCATTGCAAAAATGGCACCTTTACTCATTGAATAAGCAAAGCGATCAGTCAAACCGACATGTGCGGCGATGGATGCCATATTGATGATGGATGCGCCTTTTTGTTTTTGCATAACAGGGATACAGGCATGGAGCAAATTATAAGCACCCTTCACGTTGACCTCATAAACCCGATCGAAGTCTTCTTCAGACGTATTATCTGCTCTTCCGATATGGGAAATTCCTGCATTGTTTACTAAAATATCAATCGTCCCGATAGTGCTTATAAGCGCTTTTACCTGCTCTTGTTTTGAAACATCGCAAAAGTGGGCAGATGCTTTTCCTCCGTTAGATTCAATTTCTTCTACAATCTTCGTTGCTGCGGAAATATCAAAATCGAAAATATAAACATTTGCACCATTCTGAGCAAATAAGACACTGATTGCGCGTCCTATTCCACTACCTCCTCCTGTTACTATTGCCGTTTTATTTGTTAATTTAAACATAATTGATGTTATTAATAAACCTTGTATTTAAGTATTAGCTTAAAGATTATAAACTGACAGTGCATTTGTGTAAAATATTTTCATCTTATCTTTTTCACTCATATCTTTAAATATATCAGACAAACTCGTTAGCCATTGATCAAAGTCTCCTGCAAGGGTCAGAACGGGCCAATCGCTGCCAAATACAATTCTGTCAGAACCAAAAACTTGAAGGGCATAATTGATATATGGTTTCAAATCACTTACTTTCCATTGGTGCCATTTCGCTTCAGTGAGCAGTCCCGAAAGCTTGGCTACTACATTTGGGTAACTTGACAAAGCATCCATATTTTTCACAAACTCTTCAAATCCTAATTCAGCAATTGCAGGCTTAGCCAAGTGGTCAATTATAATTGTAATTTCAGGGCAACTGTCCAAAAGGTCAAATACATAGGGAACAGATGCAGGAACCAGACATAAATCTAATGTTAAACCGTACTTAGCAAGCATTTTTGCATTGTTAATAAAATTCTCTGTCTTCGCAATTTCAGGTTCCTGATCAAACATTTTTCTTACACCTTTAACAATTTTGTGCTGCGAATAATAAGATAATGTTGCATCTGTTTCTTGTTTATTCTCTAAAGGCAAATAGGCTATAAATGCTTGTATCCGTTGATCATTCTTTTGTTGTTCCTCAATAAATTGAAGCTCTTCCAATGTTTGTTCAGGGGGACAATCTGCTTGCACTACCACAATTTTTTGAATATTATGGTTGTCAGTTGCCTCTTGATAATCTTCTATAAAGAAACTTCTTTGGATATCCGAAACATTCTCAAGCCATGGATATTTCAATTTGTTTATATCCCATAAATGTATGTGTGAATCAATAATTGGAACCGTATTCATAACCTTATAATGAAATGCCTCTTCTCCAGGGAATAAAATCGTCTTGACCTAATTGTACAGACTTAGGTTGAACTTCTCCGGAAGCGACAGAAATTACATAATCTAAAATCCGTTCCCCCACTTGACTCATAGACTCAGAACCTTCAATGATGGTACCGCAGTTCAAGTCAATAATGTCATGCATTTTTTCAAATATGGTTGTATTTGAAGAAAGTTTAATTACCGGTGCAATCGGATTTCCAGTCGGAGTACCTAAACCAGTGGTAAAAAGCACAATGTTTGCACCCGCACCAACTTCGGCAGTTGTACTTTCAACATCATTCCCGGGAGTACACAAGAGAGATAAACCACTTTCATTACAAACACCAGGATAGTCTACCACATCAACAATGGGAGAAGTGCCGCCTTTTTTTGCAGCCCCTGCAGATTTAATGGCGTCCGTTATTAAACCATCCCGAATGTTACCGGGAGAAGGATTGGCATAGAAACCAGAACCGTCTTGCTCAGCCTTCGCATTATATGTTTTCATTAGCGACATAAATTTTAATGCAGTAGCTTCATCTACACAACGGTCACTTAATTCTTGTTCAACACCACATAGTTCAGGAAATTCAGATAGAATTACCTTACCACCCAGGCTTACTAACAGATCAGAAACATATCCTAAAGCAGGGTTAGCGGAAATACCGGAGAACCCATCCGAGCCCCCGCATTCCAATCCGATTGTTAACTCCGAAAGCGGAGCTTCCTGACGTACTTGCTGATCTGCGATCATCAATCCGGCGAATGTCTGCCTAAGTGCTTCCTGTATCATATTTCTTTCTGAACCGATCTTTTGCTGTTCCAATATATATAATGGTTTATCAAAAGCCGGATCTCGAAGAAAAATCTCTTTCTTTAAAATAGACGCCTGTGCATGTTGGCAGCCTAAACTTAATACCGTTGCCCCTGCGACATTCGGATGCGTAATATATCCCGCCAATAAACCACACAATGCGTCCGAATCAATACGCGTTCCTCCACACCCCATTTCGTGGCTCAGAAACTTGACACCATCAACATTTTTAAAGATCTTTTTTGAAGTATCAGTAGATTTCAACTCTGAAAGATCTGCAGATAGAATCTCTTCAATTGTTTTTCCTGATTTATATAAGCCAATCAATTCCTCAACTTCAGGCTCATAGCTTTTTGCTTTTTTAAACCCAAGTTGTTCCTCAAGTGCTTCTTTCAATACCTGAAGGTTTCTGTTTTCACAAAATACCAATGGAATAACTAACCAATAATTTGCTGTGCCAACTTTTCCATTTTTACGATGAAAGCCTTTAAAGGTTCTTTGGGCGAACGTTGAATTATCGGGAACATTCCATTCCGTTTTTCTGTTCTTTAAATTGAAATCGCTCGATGCGTGGATTATATTTTCAGTCGTTAACAACTCCCCTTGCTGTAAATCCCGATTACTTTTTCCAACCAGCACTCCATACATTATAATTTCGCTTCCTGTTGATAGAGCATTGATTGTAAATTTGTGTTTTGCTTTTACTCGATAAGGAAGGTTAAAGCTGATATCATTAAATGATATCCTTTCTCCTTCTTCAAGATCCTGCAATGCCACCAAAACATTATCATTGTGATGAATTTGTAGATAACGTTGTCTATTATTCATTGTCCTTTTGGTTTAAATCAAAAATTTCTTCCATTATTTGCCATTTCTCATTAGCGGAAGAGCTAAGAGGTTGCTGAAACGTTGACATTAAGTTTTCCCATTCCTGCACTATTGGATTTTCAGCATCCAGTTTTGCCTTTCTTTCAAAAGTAAAGCCATCTGATACTTCCATTAACATACATAGCCGGTTACCAAGACGATAAATGTTCATCGCTTCTACACCTGATTCTTTTATGGAAGTCTTTATTTCAGGCCATACTTTTTTATGCCGTGCGTCGTATTCTGCAATTAACGCAGCGTCATCCTTTAAATCCAGGGTTAATATAAATCTTCTCATTTCAACTGTTTAATATTCATCTGCACAAAAGAGAACAATGAATAGCTTAATTATAGCTTTCATGCCGCTATTTCTGCTTTTCAAGAAAAGCAAGAAGCGATGCAAACTCTTCGTATGAAAGCGAATTCGCCAAACCAGCTGGCATCATCGAGTTATCCATTTCCTTTCTTGAAGCAATGCTGCTCTTTTTTACAATGGAAACTTTACCAGTAATATCACGCAGAACTATTCTTTCTGCAGTTTCTTCGGTAATAAAACCCATCAGGTTATTTTTTCCTTTAGTTGAAATCAGCACCGTGGCAAAACCTTGTGAAATAGAAGCATTGGGTTTAAGAATAGATTCCGCGATCTGCTCACGATTCATGATGGAGCCAATCTGACCCATAAAAGGTCCTTTCATCTTTTCACTTTTGTCAACGCTGTGACAAGCAACGCAGCCTTGTTTGGCAAAGATGGCCTTGCCTTTCACAGGGTCTCCTTTTATTTTAGCAATGGCTAACATCACATCTTCAATAGACGACTTTCCAACCTGTCCTTTTTGATTTTTAATTTTTTCAAGATCAACTGTAGGCTCTTCTACCTCTTTCGTAGAAACAGCATGCTCTTCGATGTTGAATTCTTCAATACCCATTCTGTGTCTGGCATTTAAATCAGCAAAGAACTGCTTTTTAGCAGCACTTGCTTTTTTCCATTCATCTTTAAGGAATTTTTCGATTAGGGGTGAAGATTCCCAAACAATTCCTTTATAATAAGGGCCATGAGAATCAGGGCGGGTACCCCACCACCAAGATGCATCATATGGTGCCTCTTTTTTATACAACCTTGATAAGGTAACTATGATTTGGTCTTTAATTTTTTGATCTCTAGTCTGCTGATAAGCTGCAATTAACCCTTCAACCGCTTTCGGATCGTGCATATAACGCAATGTCCAAAGTGCCAGGCCATAATTTTCAGTCCCTATAAAGCCAAGGCTGGCATTTACGGCGTGCATGCTTACCAACGCCTGAACCGCCAGATGAGCGGGAACGACAGCTGAATTAGGTGTAGCATGTGGGCCCTCCGTACCTTTTTCAGGGGCTGCAAAAGAAGCTGGAAGTTTTGTTTGCAATAAAGAGTTAGCCGTTTCAATTCTTCCAAGTCTTCCCAAACCTACGATGGCAGCTACCTGAACCCGTTCCGAAGGGTCTTTCAAGCCCTGAATAAATGGTTCTGTAGGAACACTCCTTAAGTTTGCTTTTCTATCAGTCAGAGCACGTAAGGCAAATTCTCTTACTACATCCTCTTCTGCAAGTTGCAACAAAGAAGGTACAGCCTTTTCGCCGGCTGCCTGAATATAAGTATAAATGCCTGCCACTCTGGAATATAAAGGCAAGAACTTATTGGAAGCGATTTCCAATGCAGCTGCAGCAGCCTGTTCTTCCGGACGCGTAATAAGTTCCTGAGAGGCGTAAAGCCTTGCTACTGAACTTCCCGACTTTAGCAAATCTGCCAATTCATTGATTGACGCCTTTTTTAAATCCGGAAAGGCTTTGTAAGTCCATCCGGTTGGTACCGTACGTACGATATATCCTCTATCCGGGTTACCCGAATACCCTGCACCATCCCATGCTGACAAATAAAGTCTTCCTGATCCATCTACATCTAAATCTGTAATCTGAGGTAACTGAATGAACTCTTCATCTTTTTGTGTAAAAGTAGCTCTGTCTGGTGTTACGCGGTGTATATAAAGCTGACTTCTGCCCCAATCTGCCATCATTGGAACCTTGTTGTATTTTTCAGGCCATGAATCTTCATCCATAAATAAAGCACCTGTACCGGATCCTCCGCCTAAATCTGCCAAAGCTGGAATGATTTCATCCGTAAAATTCTGAAACAAAAGCGGGTATCCATATTCTCCTGATTGAATATGATGCGAAAACCGTATATTCCAACCACCCCCGTCATTTGTATTTCCCCTGGTAAAAATATTCATATAAGGATCGATTGCTACATCATAGATATTACGCATACCATGTGTGTAAACTTCCATTTCGGTACCATCGGGCCGTACCCGTAAAATTCCTCCACCCAGCATGGTCAGCTTTTTGCCGGAACGATCAGTCGCATTGTGAAAACCAAAATCACCCACAGCGATATAGATCCACCCGTCAATCCCCATCCGAATACCGTTCGTTGCATGATCGGTTCCGCGTTCCTCTAATAATGCAGTATTACTAAGGTTTTGTATAAGCGGTTTAGAAGGACCGTCTGCAATTCCGTCTTGATCTTTGTCTTCAAATACAACCAGATCCATACCTGTTGCTTTACCGGTTTCTTCAGAAAAAGTGGTATGCAATACAAAAACCTGATCACCTAAAACAAAGATACCACGCGGATTATCAACCGGGGCAAACTCTGTATACGTATCCATTTTGCCATCATTGTCCTCATCAATCAATCTGATGATATGCCCTTTTCCAGCCTCTTTACCCAAGGACCCGATCATGTCAACACCAACAAAAACTTCTCCTGTTGGTGCAACTGCCAGACATGCCGGACTTGGAGTAACCTCCGGACCAACAAACTTGGTATATGTCAGTCCAGCCGGCCATTTTGGTCTTTCATCAAAAGAACCAACGTTTTTTCGTTGAGCGTCTGAAGCAGGGCTATGGGTTAATTCTTGTTTACCCTCTGGTTTCTTTGTTCCATCAAAATAATTATTTAGACCAAAATATATCAATAGAAGATACAATAGGTTCAAGGAAATTTTCATCATAGGGTCGTTTTCTTTTAAAATGTTTATTTCAATCAGCTAATGATTGGTTTGTTTAGGTAAATGTATCGTAATTAAAATAGGAAGTATAAAGCTGGCTACATGTTCGCTATTTCCACTTAAATTAATTAAACCGCAAATTAATCACAAACAATTACCCTTTAGTCTTCTATCTTAACAAATTATTAAGCTATTTTAACATTAACCTAATTTAATGTTAAAAGCATTCAAAGAGTTTAAGATCAGTATTCAATAGAGAACTCAGTTTAACTTATTTTAATATCTATAAGCTTATTATTTTTCCGCACATTCCTGATACCAACGATTAACGGTATTAAAAGGAGCTTCGATCACTATTTTATAAAATCCGGAAAAATCATCATCTAAAGAGATTACTGCATGTTTCGCATTTAAAGGAAATGTACCCAAAAGGGTATAATCATCTTTGCTTCCATTCTTTTTGTTATTCGTAGCACTACCCCAAATCTTGACATCTCCAGTTGAATTAAAAGCTACCCAGGTAATATCTAATTTTCCTTGGAAGTAGTTTAAGGTAGGAGATGCAATCGAAACTTCTCCCATTAACGGCACACCATCCAGCTCGAATAATGTTTGTTCTGGAATAGCTACATTTAAATAACGAGCTATTGTTGGTAAAACATCAACTGCGGATGGCTTCAATAATTTACTATAAGTATTATCCAGAGGTTTATTTGCGACAATCCAGGCTGAGCGTTGCCTTTCCGACTGGCCCCCATGGCCTTTTCCTGAAGTTTCATCACGACCATGATCCGTGGTTACTATAACGAGCCATTCTTCATTGTATTTTTTTTCCCGCATTTTAACAGATGTCCAAATAAGGCCGATCCGCTTATCCATTTCTTGAATTGCTGAAAGATATTCCGGACTATCGCCATATTTATGTCCCATATCGTCAATATATTGCAAATAAACCCAGGAAAGATCTGGTGCCTTTTTAGCCACTGTTTGTGCCGCCATCTCACTTACTTTATCATCGATCAAACTCATATATAAAGTATTATTATGAGGAAAACTCACCGTGTCAAGCTCATAGCCATCATATATATAATCTACTTTAAGTTTTCCAGTTTGCGGCAACCCTTCTCCCAATAATTTTGTACGATTATCTCTCCAGCTGGAAAATATAGCCGCTTTTTTATCAGGGTATGCATCCTTGACTAATCTGAAAATAGTAGGGTAATTGTAATTAGGGTGTTGGATATCATTATCAGGGACATTGTGTTTATTATACCATACACCGGTCAAAACATTGTTATAACCAACGGCAGAGATGGTTGGAGATTCATTGTATTTTCCTTTTTCTCCTCCTTGGTAAGCTCTTATATAATCACCTTCATGAATGATGGCCTTAAGATTAGGCAGATCACTTTGCTCGATAACATCTGCTGCTATGCCGTCTACAATAATAAATATCGCTTTCTTTGGTTTTTGCGCCTCAGCCCGGAATAGCAATAATGATAAAAGTAAAAAGGTGAAAGTAATTCTTTTCATAATAGTATAAACAGTTTGTCTTAAAAATTGGCGTGGCTACGCAATGATACAAAAAAAAGCGCCAAGCTAATAAGCCGGCGCCTCTTTTTGCTTAATTAAAGCCTACTCTTTTCCTGTAGGAACGGTAAACATGGAACTTGTCCGATTGCCCGGAGTTACAATAATATAATTCACTTTTAATGGTTTTTGACCTGCTCCAACGTGTGGTAATTCAAATGGTCCTCTATAAAGCGTTCCATTATTATCAGCTTTGTGTCCATCAACTGTATAATACACAGTACTATTCGCTACGAAAGGAGTGATCGTTACAGTTTGGCGTCCGGAAGCTCCAGCTTCTGAAATAGCCACTTTAGCTTCAGGAATACGATAATTAATATTACTTTTTTCCAGTTCAGCCAATCTTTTTGGTAAGCGTTGAGTCGTAAACTCCTGATAATTCTGACCATCACGCCCTGTCCATGCTACTTCCGCAAGTGCCAAAGCTCTTGGGAAGAGCATATATTCCAACTTATTGTTCGTTGCAATATATTCCGTCCACAGATTCGCCTGCACACCTATAATGTGCTTCTGTTCTGCTGAACTTAGCGACTTAGGCCTTGGATGATAGCTATATACTCTTTCCAATGATACAAACCCGCCAATTCCCAAAGGTTCGATTGACTTATCTTCCGCCTGCAAATAATCGATATATAAATAATTATTGGGAGTCATAATTACATCATGGTTCAGTTTGGCTGCAGCAATGCCACCTTCTTCTCCTCGCCAGCTCATTACAGTTGCATTTGGAGCCAACCCGCCTTCTAAAATTTCATCCCAACCGATTATCCTGCGACCATGTTTATTCAGGAACTTTTCAATTCGGGTAATAAACCAACTTTGTAATTCATGTTCATCTTTAAGCTTATTTTTCTTTATAACTTTTTGTGCATCTGGAGAGGCCTCCCATTCATCCTTTGGTGCCTCATCACCTCCGATATGAATATACTCACTTGGGAAAATATCCATTACCTCAGTTAATACATCTTCCAAAAACTTAAAAGTAGCTTCATTCGGGCTGAAAATCGTAGGATGAACACCCCAATATCCACGAACATTATATGGCCCGGTTCCGTTTCCCAGTTCCGGATAAGCCGCTAAAGCTGCTGTAGCATGCCCGGGTAATTCTATCTCAGGGATAATCGTAATTTTTCGGTCGGCCGCATATTTTACAAGTTCACGCGCTTCGTCTTGTGTATAATAACCACCATGTTTTTCACCATCATAAATAAACGGCTTAAAATCACCGTACTGACCAATAATAGAAGAATCTCTCCATGCAGAAATCTCTGTAAGTTTCGGATATTTCTTTATTTCCAATCTCCATCCCTGATCTTCTGTTAAATGCCAATGTAATCGGTTGAATTTAAAGTAGGCCATTTGATCAACAATTTTTTTCATTTCATCCAGTGAAAAGAAATGCCTGGACACATCAATCATTAAACCGCGATAACCGAATTCAGGTTTGTCATTTATTGCCACACCGGGAACAAATAATTGTCCATCTGTATTTTCAATCAATTGCAAAAGCGATTGCAGTCCATAAAAAATACCGGCATTCCCTCCTCTGATAATGACCTGGTCGGTGTTAACATCAAGACTATATGCTTCACTTTTAGCTTCAGAAACATTTTCATCTAAGATGATTGCATTCTTAGCTACATCCAATGAGCTTACAGAAAGGCGAATATGGTACCGGTTCCACAATAAGTCATTAAACAACGAGACCATTTTGCGCGTATCATTGTTTTTGGCAACAATTTGCGTGCTATTACTTAGTTTAAAAACACCATCCTTTGCCTGTATGGAAGCAGGTTTCGGAATGATTGAGAAAGTATTCTGCTGCTGGGCGAAACTATTTACAGCGCTTCCTGCCATCAGAAAAATAAAAAGTAAAATCTTTGGAATGTTTATCAATTTCATGTGAGTGTATTATAAATTAAAATTTTTATTCATACGACTTAATAAATACTAGGGCTGCTGTTTTTTATTAAGAGCGGGAAAATTACAAATAAAAATTAATTCCTTTTTAACCTAACGATAAGATCTCCTGAAATATATTGATTCAACTTATAATAACGCTGATTATTTTAAATAATCCCATCCTGTTAATATAACATACCACTTACATGATTTACAAAAAATAATAGCCTTAAGTATCTTAAAAGACATGCTACTATTAAAAAGAAGACCAAGTAAATCTTAAAGGTTTTAGAAAAAGAAATTTCTATTATGCTATTTCAGCAAAATAGTATGCTATTTATTCCTGCCATAAAATTATTATGTATTATTTAATAATTTGCTGCGCTATCAAAAATGAGCTGCTTAACTGCAGGTTAAAACTCATTCTTAATAGAGTTAAAGGAATATTTTTTATCTAATCATTTTTAAATTTTATGAATAAAAAACTACAAAGTAGATTTTTTCCCTTTTTTAAAACGACGATGTGGATAGCATGCTTTGGGACGGCCACATTGTTAACCGGCTCAGTACTTCAAGTACAAGCAATAGAAAAGACAGAAAATTCGAAACAAACATCCGTACGCGGTACGGTAAAAGATCTCAATGGAGAAACATTGATAGGCGTAAGCATTCTGGTGAAAGGAACAACGATTGGAACAACCACTGATATGGACGGAAACTTTACGATCAATGCTCCAAGCAACAGCACCCTTGTATTTACATACATTGGTTTTGCTAGCCAGGAAGTTGCAATTAACAATCAGAATCAATTAAACGTTGTTTTAGAAACAAGCGGCGAAGAACTGGACCAAGTTGTTGTCGTAGGTTATGGTACTCAGAAAAAAGTAAACTTAACCGGTGCTGTATCAACCGTAGATGCTAAGCAATTGGAATCAAGACCTGTTCAGAATGTTGGACAAGCACTACAGGGACTTGTTCCCGGACTAAACCTTCAAACCGGCGGCTTAGGAGGTGAGCTAAATCAAAACTTAAGTTTTAACATTCGTGGGGGTGGAACGATTGGCGACGGCTCAAATTCGTCTCCATTAGTATTAATCGATGGGATGGAAGGAAATATGAATGCCCTTAATCCACAAGATATTGAATCCATTTCAGTACTAAAAGATGCAGCTTCAGCAGCTATATATGGATCAAGAGCACCTTTTGGAGTTATACTGATTACTACCAAAAGCGGAAAGGCTGGCAAAACACAAGTAAATTACTCAAATAACTTTCGTTGGAGCAAACCACTCGGCTTGGCCAATATGATGGATTCTAAAACATTTGCTTACTATTTTAATGAAGCATCTACCAATGATGGACAAAGTCCAAGTTTTTCAGACGAGGTACTGGAAAGAATTGATCAATTTCAAAAAGGAGAAATTGATCATTCAACTGTCCCAAATGCCAATGGAGATCGTTATGAATATTATACAGGTTCCAATGGAAATACCGACTGGTTCAAAGAACACTATAAATCAGCAGCACTTTCACACGATCATTCATTAAGCGTTAGTGGTGGAAGTGAAAAAACACAATATTTTGTTTCGGGGAATTATTTGGATCAAGGAGGTCTGACAAGACATGCACATGATGGTTTTAAAAGATATTCGCTTAGCGGAAAAATTACGACTGCCTTAAGTGACTATATTAAATTAAACTATTCCAGCCGCTTTGTTCGTGAGGACTTTACAAAGGCATCTCATATGGATGACCTGTTCTATCATAATATTGGAAGACGCTGGCCTACAGTTCCTGTAACTGACCCTAACGGAAACTACTCAGAACCCGGAGAGATCGCTCAGTTGGAAAATGGCGGGCGTGTTATCAATCAAACTGATTACTTATATCAACAAGCTCAATTAGTTGTAACTCCGAAAAAAGGCTGGAATATTGTGGCAGACGCAAACTACAGAGTTACAACGCAAAATAACCATTCTGATGTGAGACCTACCTTTGCATATGATGTAGAAGGAAATCCTTATGCCATTCCTGTTGGTTATAACTCTGCTGGTTATTCTTCTGTATATGAATATAATAATAAAGCGAATTATTTTTCGTCAAACATTTATTCAGATTACGAATTCAGAATTAATGAAGATCATTACTTTAAAGTATTAGGTGGATTTAATTCGGAACTGGATAAATACAGAACGATCGGTGCTTCAAGATCTGGCTTAATTAATCTGGATCAGCCAACTATTAATACCGGAACAAACGAGAGCAAAGCAACTGAAGGACAATATCAACATTGGGCAACAGCAGGATTTTTCGGACGTATCAATTATAATTATAAAGAAAAATACCTATTGGAAATAAATGGAAGATATGACGGTTCATCCAGATTCCTAAGAGATCAACGCTGGAACCTGTTCCCTTCTTTTTCTGCCGGTTGGAATCTTTCAAAAGAGGAATTTTTCCCTTGGAAAGATCAGATTCAACTCTTCAAGGTAAGAGCATCTTATGGTGAGTTAGGAAACCAGGACACTAAAAATTGGTATCCTTTCTATTTATCAATGCCTTTTACTGCAAATGCAGGTTCTTGGTTGTTAAATGGAGAAAAACCAAATATATCATCTGCACCTGGTATCGTGAGTTCATTATTAACCTGGGAACGCGTAACCAGCTGGAACGTTGGCTTAGATTTAGCTTTGTTAAACAATAGATTGACTGCAAATTTAGACTTATACAAACGGAATACATTTGATATGGTTGGTCCGGCACCGGAACTTCCGGTAATTTTAGGAACGGATGTTCCTAAAGTGAATAATGCCGATATGGAATCCTATGGTTTCGAGATTGAACTTGGGTGGTCAGACCGTATAGGTGAATTTGGATATTCAGTGCATGGTGTTCTTTCTGATGATCAACAACGCATTACCAGATATCCAAATAAAACCGGTGACATCAGCCAATATTATGATGGTAAAAAATGGGGTGAAATTTGGGGTTACACTACAATAGGAATTGCCAAAACACAGGCTGAGATGGATGCCCACCTAGCCAATGTTAGCCAATCAATTTTAGGAAGTAACTGGGGAGCAGGAGATATCATGTATGCTGATTTAGATGGAGATGGCAAAATAGATGGAGGAAACAATGTATTATCAAACCCTGGCGATAAATCTATTATAGGTAACAGTTCGCCTCGTTATCGTTTTAGTTTAGATTTATCAGCAGATTATAAAGGGTTTGATGCTCGTGTATTCTTACAAGGCGTTGGTAAAAGAGATTATATGCCAAATGGACCCTATTTCTGGGGCGCGCAGGGAGGAATGTGGCAATCGGCCGGATTTACCACCCATATGGATTTCTTTCGTGATGAAACATCCAATATGGTACAGGCAGGTGTTGCAGACGTAAATCCAGACTCCTATTATCCTAAACCATACTTCAATACAGGAAAAAATCAAGAAACTCAATCGCGTTATATTCAAAATGCTGCCTATCTACGCGTAAAAAATATTCAACTTGGCTACACCCTACCGCAAAGCATCAGCAATAGAATTAAACTTTCTAACGTACGGTTTTATGTTTCAGGAGAAAATCTATTTACAATAACCAGCTTGAGTGAAGTTTTCGATCCGGAAACCATTGCTCTTGAAGGATGGAATGATGGTAAGGTCTATCCCTTATCGAAAGTTTATTCTTTTGGAATTAACGTAAACTTCTAAATTAAAAGAAAATGAAATTAAATAATAACAAATATCTTATTGCTACGGTTGTCGGTTTTCTGGCCTTAAGTAGCTGTAATAAATACCTTGACAGAGAACCCCTTTCTGATGTTACACCGGAAGTGTTCCTGAAAACTGAAGCTGATTTAGCAGCATATACCATAGATCGTTACAATTTCCCAACACATAGCGGCTTTAATATTGGCACTTTCGGAAACGATAATCACACTGACAATCAAGCTACCAGCGCATACGCCACACGCTGGGTACCAGGGGAATATCGTGTTGGACAAACAGGTGGCAGCTGGGACTTTTCAGCAATTCGTCAAAACAATTATTTTTTGGAAACCGTTGTTCCACGATGGAAAGATGGAGCATTAACCGGAAACATTACGAATATTGAACACTACATTGGTGAAGGCTATTTTCTAAGAGCTTACGAATACTTTAACAAAGTACAGGCGCTTGGAGACTTTCCAATTATTAAAAACACGCTAAAGGACCAAGAAGAAGAATTAGTAGCAGCATCTAAGCGCAGACCCAGAAACGAGGTAGCCCGTTTCATTCTTTCTGACTTAGATTCAGCCATCATGCTTTTGAGAGAAGTTTCCCCAAATGGGACGAACCGTATTTCAAAGAATGCAGCTTTACTTTTGAAATCGAGAGTGGCTTTACACGAAGCAACATGGTTAAAATATCATAAGGGAACCGCACAGGTGCCAGGTGGGCCAAATTGGCCGGGAGCCGGTAAAGTTGATAATTTTAATATCGATATTGATGCCGAAATCGACTTCTTCCTAACTAAAGCGATGGAGTCCGCTGCCTTAGTGGCTGATGCCGTTCCATTAGTAAATAACACAAAAGATAATGGTTATGATTCATCAAATAATCCATATGCATTAATGTTCGCAGATCAAAATATGAATGATTATTCCGAAGTTCTTTTATGGCGCCAATATGATCCTGATAAAGGAATCGACAACAACGTTAACCACTATATTAATCAAAATGGAGGAAACACTGGTTATACTCGCGGCTTTGTAGATAATTTTCTGATGAGTAATGGATTACCAATTTATGCAGCCGGTTCCGGATACAAAGGCGATGATTTTATTTCATCGGTAAAAACTGACCGCGACAACCGTTTGCAGTTATTTATGAAAGCGCCTGATGAAATAAGATTAAAAGATCGCACGAACTCAGACGGTTCTCCTATACTAATTAGCTATCCGGAAATTCTCGGCTTACAAGAAACACGAGATGTTACCGGCTATAGCGTAAAAAAAGGATTTACTTATTTGTATGACCAAACTCAGGGCAGTCAGGGTTCCACCGGAAGCATCGTTTTTCGTGCAGCAGAAGCTTATTTAAATTATATTGAAGCCTCTTATTTAAAGAATGGATCAATTGACGGAAAAGCAGATAGCTATTGGAGAGCGATTAGAAAACGTGCCGGTGTTAATGAAGATTATGCTATTACCGTTACTGCCACGAATATGACAGAAGAAGCGAAAAATGACTTTGCAGCCTATTCTGCAGGTCAACTGCTTTCTGACAAGACTCTTTACAACATCCGTCGTGAACGCAGATCCGAATTTATCGCGGAAGGGATGCGATATGCTGATTTAAAACGTTGGAGAGCTTTAGATCAACTTGCAACAAACCCATACATTATCGAAGGTTTCAAGATTTGGGGACCAATGCAGGAATGGTATAAAGGCGATTTAATTGAAGCAGGAACTGCAGGCAAAACACCCAATGTATCCAAAAAATCTGAGAGTGCTTATTTAAGGCCTTACAGAATCAATTTAAACTCAAGCAACTTCGTACAAGATGGATATAGGTGGACTGCCGCTCATTACCTTGAACCAATCGCAATCCAACATTTTATTATTACATCAGAAAACTCTGCTGATTTAAGCACTTCTGTTATCTATCAAAATCCAGGATGGCCATTGGTAGCTAATCAAGGAGCAAATTAATTAAACCATTATTCCCCAAAAAGAAGTTGTCTATATAAACCAGCTCTTTTGGGGGATACTTTTAAAGCCTATATCATAAATTATGGTATCAGGCTTTTTTTGTGGAGAGTACTTTTCCTGCTTATCGCAAAGCGCATATTTATCAATAACACTTGCTGAACATCAGGCTTCATACTTCGCTTTCAACAAAAACGTTAAACGCATCCGCTTCATACTTTATAGGCATTTGTTCGAAGAAAGTCCGAAGAGGGTTCCTTGAGGGTTCGGAGCAAGTCCCTTTCAATATACCTTAAATTTAAAGTCAATTTACTATGAATAACCTGTTATCATTTTAAGGATTCGGTCTCTTTATTCGATGTCCCCATACCCCATAATAAAAGACAACTATAAAACAAATTAAGGGTATGATATAGGCAGCTTGCATACTTCCTTTTATATCAGAAATCATGCCCATAAAAATAGGCCCTACGGCTCCGCCTAAGATGGCCATTACTAAAAACGAAGATGCAATTTTTGTTTCTTCCCCAAGACCCTTTATTCCCAGAGCAAAAATTGTAGGATACATAATGGACATAAAGAACGGGGTAGCAACTACCGCATATAAAGCGATATTTCCTGAAGTATTTAAAGCAACTGTGAGTAAAACAACATTAATAAGAGCAAACAAAGCAAGTAACTTTGAAGGCTTAATATACTTCATTAAAAAAGTACCTAAAAATCTACCCGCCATAAATCCTACCATGGCAACCGATCCCCAGAAAAAAGCAGCATCTTTTTCATTCATACCGCTTACCTCTTTCGAGTAACGAATAAAAAAACTACCCACACCTACCTGAGCAATAATATAGAAAAACTGAGTAACAACAGCAGCAGAGAAATGTTTGTGACGAAAAACATTGATTGAAAAACTTGATACGTTGACGCTTTCTTCCTGACTTTCCTTTGCTTCCGGTATTCGGATGAACACAAACAGCAATAATAAAAGAATAACAGCAACAGCAATTATCAAATACGGAATTTTGACAGAGTCTGCCTCAGACTGGAGATAGTTGTCCAACTGTGTGGAAGACATTGCGTTCAGTGCTTCAGGCGTATATTCAATTCCTGATAAAATAAACTGTCCTCCTAAAATAGGTGCAATAAAAGAACCGATGCCATTGAAAGACTGAGCAAAATTCAGTCTGCGCTCTGACGTTTCCGGATCACCCAAAATAGAGACATACGGATTTGCAACAGTTTCTAAAAAAGTGGCGCCGGAAGCAATGACAAAAAAAGCAAATAGAAAAAAAGCATAGCTACGCTCGCTTGCAGCCGGAATAACAAGCAATGCACCAAGAGCGTATAGCGCCAGTCCGAATATGATTCCTTTTCTATATCCAAACCGATGCATAAACCATCCGGCAGGTATGGCAATTAAAAAATAAGCAATATAAACGGCTGAATCAATATAAGAAGACTGTGTATCAGTAAGTTGACAAGCCTTTTTTAAATGGGGAATCAATATTGGATTAATATTATGCAAAAATGCCCACAGAAAAAATAGTGAAATTACTAATATAAGAGGAACAAGATATTTATTGTGTTGTTGTTTTATTGGTTGCATCTATTTATCTGTTATTCTGAATTTATTTTGTTGGTTATTTTCCCGATAATACAAATTTGTTTAAAATTTACTCTGCCTTAATCCCAATTTCCGCTATGGATATCCAATCTATTCTTTTATCTACTTAAGAAAGTGATTCTAATTTACTGACACAACGGGAGATTCAATTATCTCAGGCGCCTTATACACTTGGATTTCAGAAAGAATTGGAGCAGCATTTGCCACAATATTTATCCTGATTTTAGTCGTCGTAATCGTAGAAAAAGTTAAAATTCTTTTGTAGCCAACAGTCGTTTGTTTATCGAGTGCTACAAATTCATTTCCATTCCAATAATCAACCGAAAACGATTTTATTCGCTGTCCAAGAGGAATGTACTCTTGCAAAACCAATCGGTTTATTTCGGTTCGCTTACCGAGATCCAATGTAAGTGTTGCATTGTTAATGCCATCATCGACTGTCCAATATGTATCAAAATTTTCATCGATTAAATTTTGAGCACTATATTCTTTTGCGTTCCCTCTTGTATTGGAAACAAGCACTTTTTTATCCTTTGCAAGATTAGACTTAAAGGTAGCGTCTATAATTTTTCGAAATTCCATTAGTCTGGTAGAATCATTCGGATGAATAAGTCCCCTGCGATCAACCGGAACGTTTAACAGTAAATTGGCATTACGACCAACCGACGAGTAATAAATGTCTAATAGCTGATTTAAGCTTTTTACTTTATTATCCGTCTTCGGGCTATAAAACCATCCTGGACGGATGGATACATCTGCTTCCCCGGGAATCCAGTTTTGACCATTTTCATTTCCGGTATTGAGCACTTTCGGATTAGGAGCCAATTTTCCCAATCCAAAACCCTCGGTATTTAAAGTGCTCCAATTAGTTTCACCCGCAATTCCTGACTCGTTTCCAATCCAACGGGCACCCGGACCAATATCACTAAAGATAACTGCATTGGGTTGGTTGTTATAAACCACACGATGAAATAATGGCCAATCATAGTTTTGAATTTTTCCGTTTGGTCCCTCGCCGTTAGCACCATCAAACCACTGTTCGAAAACTTCACCATAGTTAGACAAGACTTCTTGCAATGTATTTGCAAAGACCTGATTGTACTTTGATGTACCATAATCAGGATGATTTCGATCCCAGGGAGAAAGGTAAACTCCGAACTTCAATCCATACTCTTTACATGCCTCTGAAAGCTCTTTTAGGATATCCCCTTTTCCATCCTTCCATGGACTTTCCCGAACAGTATGCGTACTAAATTCGCTCGGCCATAAGCAGAATCCGTCATGGTGTTTTGCAGTAATAATAATTGCTTTCATACCTGCTCCCTTTGCTATTCTTGCCCATTGGCGAGTATCTAAATTTGTAGGATTGAAAACTTTTGGATCCTCTGAACCATCACCCCATTCTTTATCAGTAAATGTATTGGGGCCAAAATGAATAAACATATAATATTCCATTTTTTGCCAAGCTATCTGATTATCATTGGGCACAGCGCCATAAGGTGCAGGCGGCAAGACGTTTTGTGAACGACTTTCGATCGCTGCAAATAAGAGAAGGGAAAGTATAATATATCTTCTTCCAAAAATCAAAAGATTGCTTTTTTTCATCATAATTGCTCTCAGATCAGTATAAGAAAGATACATTCAGTAATGACCAATTGAATTATCTCTTCTTTTTTCAATTAAATATAATAAACGATAAACGGTTTTCTTTTATTTGGTATTTACTAATGAGCTAGTATAATTCAAAATTACTTAATCTAAAAAATTACTAATCATTTATATTGGCAATTAATTAAGCTATCTTAGCATTCAATTAAATTGAACATTTTGTTAATATTGAGATGAAGCCGCAATTATTAAAAGTCGAATCAAGCCCAATCCATTCATTTAGCGTGCGGAGAGACCTTGTTCCTCATAAGAATAATCTTTGGCATTACCATTCTGAATTAGAGATGATTCATTTTCAGGAGGGAACTGGCACTCAGTTTGTTGGGGACAATATTCGTCGTTTCAAAAAAGGTGATGTAGTATTATTAGGCGCCAACCTACCCCATTATTGGCGCTTCGATGAACCTTATTTCAATGACGGTGCCTCTAAACCAGATGTGCGGGTCGCTCACTTTAACCAGGACTTTTGGGGAAGCGCTTTTCTTGAACTTCCGGAAAATCGTGGAATCAAAGACCTGCTACAGAAAGCTAAACTTGGCATCCTATTAAAAGGAAAATCCAAGATATTCGTTGCCAAACAGCTGGAGAAGATGATCCACAGCGATGCCTCCAGTCGTTTAATTTTATTGCTTGAGGCTTTGCTTTTTCTTTCATCGACAGATGAATATTCCTTTCTTTCCAACATTGAGTATAATCTGAATATTGAAGATAAAGAACGGGACCGGATTAACAAAGTTTATAATTTTACTCTGGCTAATTTCAAACAGAAGATTTCTTTGGATGAAATTTCTGAATTGGCTGGTATCAGCAGTAACTCATTCTGCCGTTTCTTTAAGTCAAGAACCGGTAAGACCTATAGCCGATTCCTCATTGAAATCAGAATCGGCCAGGCATGCAAATTACTTATTGATAATGAAATGAGTGTTAAAGAGCTCTGCTATGAAAGCGGATTCAATAATTTTGCAAGTTTCCATAAATATTTTAAAGAAATCACTCAGAAAAGCCCGCTAGCCTACCGTCGTGAATATTTAAAAAGTTAAGTCAGGTTAAGCTACTGATTACTTTCTTCGTAACTGCTAGACTTAGCTTTCTCTTTATTCTACGATCAAACATCCTGAAACGTTCCAGGAACTAAAACTTGTTCCTTCGGGCTCTCCTTGCGGTATTTTAATGCGCATCGTATGTTTTCCCGCTTTCAGATCGCCTAAATCAATAAAAACAGGATTGGTTAGCGTGCCGGGACACCAATTTGAGCGGCTAAGATCGGATGAAGACAAACCATTACTAAAATTGCCGGATGCAGGATTATACAATCTGTATGAACCGCAATCTACCCGCCAGGGTGTAAAACTGAATACTTCTGTTCCGTTTAAGAATATTGCATTCTCTTTTGGGACAAATTCATCACCATTGCCCCAACCGCCGTGACCGGTGGTGATATATCTTAATTTTGCATTTTTCACATCCTTATCGAGTGTAAAGGTTACTTCAAGCCCTTTATCGACATCAAACATGGTTGCATACTCCTGACCTGCCATTTCCATCACATTATTTGTATTAAACAGTGGAATAATCCCCGTTGCTACGCTTTCCTGACCTCCGGGATGAACCGTAAGGTTCAAGCTTACTTTATGTCCACCCTTATCATAATTACCTATAAACGTACCGATCCAGACTTCCTGATTGCTTAGAATTGATTGAAATTCAGATATGTCCTGACGATAACTTACACGGTCTTGCCATTCTTTTCCCTTAAGTTGAATATGGTTAAATTGCTTAACGCCAAATGGAGTAAAAAATCGCATCAACTCTACCAATGGCGAATAGTTTTCCGTACGAACAACTCCCTGATATTGCTTACTGTTCCCATTTTCATAGATTGGTAAAACCTCGATCCCTTTTTGCAATCCGTCTAAAAATGAAATGTCTTGATCGGTGGGAATAAGAAAAACCGAGCCGGTACGATCATAAGCATCCCCGTTGGACTGTTCGATTAGTTCAAGGAAAATATTGTTTCCCTCCTTGATCACCGGGACTTTTACTTTTTTAAGAATGATCGTGCTATTTGCAAAACGTAAAATACTATCAGATTTTATTTCATCTGTGAAATTGATTTGTTCGTTCTTAAAAATCGATAGATCAATAAAGCGGCTTTTCCAAAGCAAATCTTTATAAGTTAGCTCATCCACCACCATAATAGGCGTTTTAGGTAAACCAAGATCCGCAGGAATCGATTTAATCTCTTCTACCTTCGATGCTGTGATAGCATAATTGCCATTTCTTACCATCTCCAGAACCAGACCCAAATCCTGACCAAGTTCGGTGGGAGCACCTTTAATATTTAAGGCTTCTGTAAACCATAGTTCAATAGAATTCGAATTTACGGATGTGGTTGCTTTACGGCATTTATATCCTAAAATTGTTTTCGTTTCATTCGTTATCGCGAATTTTTGCTTTGACAATAAAGCTGAATCAACCGTCAGCACCGTTTCGCCATTCTCAAATTCAGCCAGTTTATAATAGCTATTATCATTACGATCAATAAAAAATCGTTCAAAAGGATGCGCTGCTTTCCCGTCACTGATTTTTTGTGTAGTCAGCACCGTTTCTTCTTTTGAAGCAAAAAGCAATACAGGATCGGCACTTGACATAGCCTTTCCATTGGAACTTCTCAAATAAGTAACTTTAAAACTATTGCTTTTGGATTGTGCCTGAACTGAAAGTCCGCAGAAAACGAAAAAAGAAAAAAGAAAAAAAAATCTCATATAATAAACAATTGAATAACTTCAAGATTAGTGATTTCTCACTTTTAATAAACAACAATTTCATCAGTAAACAAATAGCCTTTTTGTGGATTTGTCGCTTTAACCCTGATATACCTTGTCATCTTTCCTTTCAAATTAAATTTAAAATCTTTAAAAGTGAGCGTAGACTGACTGGCAGGTACAGCGTTTTTAATACTTTGCACCTCCTTGAAATTCTTTCCATTATCCGATATTTCAACCGAAACAATGCCCGGCATATATACTCCGGGACCTGTCATTTGCATAAAACGAATTGAAACTGACCCGATTTCTTCTCTGCGTTCGAAATCAATTACGACGTCAAGTCCACCTGTTGTAAACCCTTGCCATTCCCCATCTCCATAACTTAAGCCACCCTTTACTCCGTTGACCAGCGTGCTGTCTCCTTTTGCAACATACTTATCCCATGGATTATTATAAATTACTTTTTTACCTATAGCTTTATGAATATCAACTTGCAAACTATCAACTGCACCTTGACGTACACTATCCGCAAACGTTGCCGACTTAACCATAGCTGATTTGAATAATTCAAGAGGCTCTACGTATTGAGGAGATTCAGAAGTAGGGGTTGAACCATCCGTTGTATAGCGTATAGTTGGCTGGTATTGATTGGAACTGATAGAAACTATAGAGCTTTGTGTCTCTTTATTATAATGCGCACGTGCATGCGGCTTGTAAGAAGGTCGGTGGTAATTTACATTTAACCGCTGAAGTAATAGATAATGATCCTGAAGACGTTTTTCAAAATCTGCCCAATCCTTTTCCGTTTCCGATGTCCAGGCCACTTCTGCCAATGCCAATGCACGGGGGAAAACCATGTATTCAACGTGCTCAGTTGTTGGCATATATTCGGCCCAAACGTTGGCCTGCACACCCAGAACATGTTTCTCATTCTTTTCTTCAATCCCTTTTGCAACCGGATTATAAGCATATACTTTAGAAAGCGAGTTAAATCCTCCAATTGCCTCTGGCTCGCTCATCGGATTATCTTGATAGCTATCAAAGTACATTGGAGAACCCGGCGTCATAATCACATCATGCCCAGAATTGGCAGCTTTGATTCCGCCCTCTTCACCTTGCCACGACATTACGGTAGCATCCGGAGCCAGTCCGCCTTCCAGGATTTCATCCCAGCCGATAAGCTTCCTGTTTTTAGACTTTAAATAGGTTTCCATTCGTTTTACAGCATAACTTTGAAGCTCGCCAACATCGTTTAATCCCTCATCTTTCATCCGTTTCTGACATTTTGGACAAACTTTCCAGGCTTCCTTACTTGCCTCATCACCACCGATGTGGATATATTGAGAAGGGAAAATATCAATAACTTCTGAAAGCACGTTCGTCAGGAAAGTAAAACTTTCTTCATTTCCAATGCAAAATTCTGAGTTGACATAAGGTAGTCCAGAGCATGACAATTCCGGATAAACAGCCAGCACTTCTTCTGAATGGCCGGGCATTTCAATTTCAGGGATAATAGTGATGCCTCTTTTTGCAGCATAACCAACCAGCTTACGCGCTTCTTCTTGTGTATAAAATCCTCCTGAAGCATTCGGACTACCCATTTCTACATACCTTCTTGGACTATTCCACCATTCTTTCCAGGTGCTAAAATTTCTCCATGCAGCCTTTTGTGTTAATTCAGGATATTTTTTAATCTCCAGTCGCCAGCCTGCGCCATCTGTTAAATGCCAATGAAATGTATTCAATTTATACAAAGCCATAAGATCAATGTATTTCTCTAAGAAAGAAATAGGAAAAAAATGCCTGGAAACATCAAGGTGCAAACCCCGGTAGGCAAAACGCGGAGCATCTTCCATTTTCAAAAAAGGAATGCTACTCCCATCCTTTTGAAGATAGGATATCTGGACTAAGGTCATAATCGCATTGATCATCGCCTCAGGATTATTTGCTGTCATTTGAATTCCATCTTGATTGACTTCTATCCGATAGGCGTTCTGAGCAAGTTTATCAGCTTCCACTGCCTTGACCAATCGGATTCCGGTTGTTGGAATATGCTTTCTCTTCTTAATTGTTTCCACCTGATCAAAGGAAACATAAGGATGTTCTTTTAACAATTCAGCAACTTCTATGAATTCCTGAAAAGCGGCAACTTTCAATGGAGAATTGAATGAATATGTGCCCGGTTGATACGTGATTTCTTTCGGTTTCGGGATAAGAGAAAGTGGTTCCTGAGCTGAAACATTCAAGAAAAAAAAACAAAATATAAATGCGGTAAATAAGGATAGCTTATTCATATGGCTTGTAAATTAATATCTGCCGCTAAATTACAAAAAAAGCTGATGCATTTTTTTGCATCAGCTTTTGCGATTGAATGATTAATCCGCTGGGTTCTTAATCCGGAATCAGCTTTTCGTCTTTCCAATAGCATATTGGATTCCTCCAAGTAAATGCTTTATGAACAACGGGTCAGAATAATCTTCATCCGTGTGTCCAAGCCCAGTATAAAAGGAACGTCCTCCATCAAAATCATGAAACCAAGCCATTGGATGATTGCTGCCATTCTTTCCTCCTTTATAACTTGCTTCATCGATCGTGATCAAAACAGTCGTCTCCTTTGAAATATTTTTGAAATTATACCATTCATCAAAATGCATCCAGGGATCCGGTAAATGCTTGGTGGAAATATTATTTTTATCTGCAATATTTAAGCGTGCCTCTTGCTGTTCGGGGTGACTTAAAAAATAAGCTCCAACCAGTTTTCCATACCATTCCCACTCATATTCTGTATCCGCAGCAGCGTGAACACCAACAAATCCGCCCCCTGATTGAATATATTGTTCAAAAGCTTTCTCCTGAACAGAATTTAGCACATCGCCGGTTGTATTTAAGAAAATTACAGCACCATATTTTTTAAGAGATTGCTTATCAAACCAGTCGGCGTTGCTGGTTGTATCTACATCAAACCCATTTTCAGCTCCCAACTTCCTGATTGCTGATTTTCCGGCTTCTATCGATTCATGATAAAATCCTGTTGTTTTGGTAAAAACTAAAACCCGTGGTTTTGCTATGCTGCAGCTGTACGTAACCAATAAAACCACAATCATCAAAGTAGAAAACTTCGCAAACCGGATAATTGTATTGTATAAATTCATATTGTATTGTTTATAATGTATTAGCTTAACGAAGCTAAGAAATAAATCCTAATTTTAAGAGCGGTAACTTAGGTCAAGTTTTAAATTTTATTTAGAAAAATAAATAGCGTAAATAATTAATTAGTTTTGCGTACTATATATTCCAATAGATAAAGAATGATCAATCTGTTTAGAAGATTTACCCCGTTTAACTTACTCTATTTAGTACCCCTTGCCTTTTTATTATGTATCGGGGCATTTATAAACTTACCAGAAAATCTTCACCCCGTTTTCTTTGAACCAGCCCTGTCAAATATAATTGGTAATTTATTTGAAGAGCAGGTTACGCCGGAAGCGAGTATTCTTATAACCGTAATTCTCACCATCATACAAGGGATTCTGTTTAATTTTATTATAAACAAATACAATCTCTTAGGAAAACCCAACTACCTGACAGCCTTATTATATGTGACATTAGCAAGTATGCTAACACCCTTTCTGGCTTTGTCGCCGACTCTTATCTGTAATTTCTTAATCATATGGATGATTGATAAGTTTCTGTTTATCTATCGGCGAACGGAGATAAACTCAGTAATGTATGATTTAGGATTAATGGTAGCTGTTGGAACGCTCTTTTACTTTCCGTTTATAGCAATGTTTTTATTGCTATGGATTTGTCTGATCATATTCAGGCCATTTAACTGGCGGGAGTGGGTTGCGGGAGTACTTGGCTTTATAACAGTTTACTTTATCCTGTTTATAATTTATTTATGGTTAGACAAATTACCGCTGTTTGAAACAATCTGGCTACCGCTCACGCGCTCATTGCCCAATTCTTTAAATATCGATTTACATGATTATCTGGTACTGATAGCACCAGCCATCATTCTTATTCTTTTTATAATTTCAATCCGTCAGAACTTCTTTAAGAGCATCGTTCATATCCGGAAGTCTTTCCAGCTGTTCTTTTTTATGCTGGTTCTGGGGCTGCTCTCCTTTTATCTGAACATTAACTTAGAAGAATACCATTTTCTATTATGTATTCCTCCTTTGGCTGTATATATGGCATACTACTTTACACATGCAAAAACACGATGGCTTTATGAAGGAGCATTTGCCTTTTTAGTTTTAGCCATCCTTTATTTTCAATGGTTTTAACGAAATCTTAACCTTTTTTAACAGAAAGAGCATGCAAAGCATCTAAAATTTGAATAGATTTGCAGGCTAGAGACGTGTAAATCTCTATTTTACAATTGAAGAACTCACGATAATAAATAAATGATTCAATTAAACTTACCCATCCGCAAACTCGCATTTATAGCTTTGCTATTTGCAAGTTCTGGAGTTTTAGCTCAAACAAATACTAGTTCACCTTATTCAAAATTCGGACTTGGTGAGATTCGGGGGGAACATTTACCACAATTGCGCGGCATGGGCGGTATCTCTACCGGTGTACGCAGTCTTGGTTCTTACTACAACATTAATTCGAATAATCCGGCTTCCTATTCTGGGATCCGATTGATGGCTATAGACATTGGTGTTTATGGAAATTTATCTACACAGGAACGCGATAATGTGAAGCAAAATAATCGCGATTTCTCATTGGGTTATTTATCTTTCGCTGTTCCTGTAACGGCCCAATCGGCAATGAGTTTTGGAATTCAACCCTTTTCTGATGTCGGATATCGATATTCTAGTCCGGGCACCATCGATACCATCCCCATTAGTCAGGTTTATTCTGGCAGCGGAGGCATTTCCAAAGCGTATTTAGGCTATGGTATTCAAATCGGAAAACACTTTAGTGTTGGAGCCAATGCCGGATATTTATTTGGCCAAATTGAAAATGATCAGGAAATGCAATTCCCTTTGGATGCGGGGGCTTTAAACTCAAAAGTTGAAAACGAGCGCAATTTCAACGGTTTTACATTTGATTACGGCTTACAATACTTCACAACTATTAATGACGATTATGGACTTGTAATCGGTTATTCTGGTAATGCAGGTAAGTCTATACGTTCGAAGGAGACTCAAGCTACTACCCGGACATTTGGCAACTCCAATGTTAATGAAGAAAATATTCCTTTAGATACAATCCAGGTTGTTACAGGTTCATACCAGGATGTTGTTATGCCGATGCAGCACAAGGTAGGCTTTAGTTTTACTAAACGCAATCACTGGCTGGTTGGTGCAGATTTTAATTATGGAAAATGGTCAGACTTTAAGGAAGGCAACCTTAGTGCTGATTTTAAAGACAGCTATGGTTTCGCTGTCGGTGCAAACATTACGCCTGACTACACTTCAAATAAATACTTAAAGATAGTTGATTATCGTGTGGGTTTCCGTTATGACAAAACACACTTACAAATCCAAAATCAACAGATCAATGATATGGCAATCACGGTAGGGTTAGGTCTGCCTTTACCATCGAACAGACAGAGTACATTTTATAAAATAAACTTCTCTGCAGACCTTGGTCAGCGAGGTTCGTTAAACAATAACTTAGTTAAAGAAAATTACCTGACTCTTCGTTTAGGCTTTACCTTAAACGATCGTTGGTTCCAACGCTATCAATATGATTAGCAAAAAGTATGAACATTAAGTCAATATATGGAATTATCTATTCAAATGGCTTAAAAGCATCTGTAGCTTTTCTTTTGTTATTTGCATTGGTATCCTGTGAAAACGACCTAAAGGAGGTGGAACGGATCTCCAGCCAAACGATTGAAGATCCGGTTGATATTTCATATGGAGTCAAAGTAATTTACAGTGACTCATCGGTTGTTAAAGCACAATTAACAACTCCTAAAATGCTTCATTTCAATATCGATAGTCCATATTATGAATTCCCTCAGGGAGGGTTATTGATTATGTATGATTCTACCCGGAATGAAACACAAAGAGTAAAATCTGATTATGCCGTTCAACGTGTTAATACCGGCATTACCGAGCTTCGAAAGAATGTGGTCGCTACCCGCGCAGATGGCATGGTTTTAAAGTCAGAAGAATTGATCTGGGATGAAAAAGAAAAAAAATTTTACTCCAACCTACCTGTAACCATTACAATTAACAATCAAGTATCATACGGCACGTCCTTTTGGGCAAAAGAAGATTTCTCCTATTTTGAGATCACTTCGCAAACCGGAGATTTCAAATTCAGCGGAGAAAAGCGATTTTAGATTATTTGTTTTCTTTTTATTTTTTTTTACTTTTAATTGTATCTTGCGCCCACATTTGTAAAGAGCAAGTGGTTAAGACAAAACAATTTAATAACTAGTATAGTATATTTTTATGGGAATAATGGGTTTTTTGCGGAATCGCGCAGGGCTATTGGTAGTATGGGCAATCGGTTTCGCACTTGTGGCATTTTTATTAGGCGAGATAATCCCTCAATTAATAGGAGGTATGAACGCCAATCAAAATGAAGTAGGAAAAATTAATGGGGATGCAATCGACTATCCTGCCTTTAATAACGAGGTAGAAATGGGATTAAACAACATGCGTCAGCAGATGGGCGGAGCAGCAAATGATCAAATGAAAGCCTATATAGTTGAAAATGTATGGAATCAGCATCTTTCACAAGCATTATTGACGAAAGAAGTAGATCGCATCGGCTTAAGTGTGGGGTCAAGCGAGCTAAATGATATGGTTTCAGGGCAAAATCCATCTCCTCAAATAATACAATCATTCACTAATCCCCAAACCGGACAATTCGACCGCAACCAATTGAGTGTATTCTTAACAAATATTAAGAATGAACCTGCAAGCAGTGCTCAAAAACAGCAATGGGAAAACTTTCTGCATGTTATTAAGAATGACAGATTACAACAAAAGTATAATCAACTCATTCAAAACAGTGTCTATGTAACTTCCCTCGAGGCAAACGAAGATTATAGTCAACGCAATAAAATTGCGAACTTCAGCTATGTGTTATTGGATTATGCATCGGTTAACGATAAAGACATTAAACTTTCTGAAGAGGATTATAAAAACTATTATAATGAGCATAAAGCGGCTTTCTTCAATCCTGAGGAGACACGAAACATTCAATATGTGGTATTTAATGCTGAACCAACCGCAAGTGATTCGTTAGCAGTAAAAGAAAAAGTAAATGAACTTGCAAAAGAATTTGCTGTAGCAGAAAATGATTCTCTTTTCGCTTCAATAAATTCTGAAACCAAATATCCGGTTACTTACTATACCAAAGGAAATTTACCGCCTGCACTGGATTCAGCCTTATTCAATAGCGCTACCGGCACAGTTGTTGGTCCGGTATATTCAAATGGCGTATACGATATAGCGAAAGTCTTAGACAGCCGCATGAGTCCTGATTCTGTTACGGCTAGTCATATCTTATTGAATCCGGCAACAGAAGGAGGTCTGGAACAAGCAGAGGCTAAAGCAGATTCTATTAAGAATCTAATTAAGAACGGCGCCAGCTTTGCAACATTAGCAGCTGAATTCGGTACAGACGCCTCTAAAGATGATGGTGGGAAATTAGGCACATTTGCTCGTGGCGCAATGATTCCTGAATTTGAAAATGCTGTTTTTAGTGGTAAAACCGGTGATATAATGGTATTACAAACTCAATACGGTGTACACGTTATAAAAATAGACAATCAAATTGGTTCTTCCCGGGTTGTTAAAGCTGCAATCATTGATCGCACTGTTCAAAGTAGCAAAGAAACATTAAATGCAGTTTATCACAAAGCTTCTGACTTCTTTGGCAAGGTTAAGAAAGATAATTTTGCTGAATTAGCCAAAAGTGATGGCTACAACTTACAGATTGGCGAACAGATAGCACCTATGCAAACTTCAATTCAGGACTTGGAAAACCCACGCGAGCTTATTCGTTGGGTATACAAGGCAAAAGTTGGAGATATAACTGACAAGGTCTATGAGTTAGATAACAAATACATTGTTGCAAAAGTAACTGATATACATAAAGCTGGCACACTTCCTCTGGAAGCAGTAAAAAAAGATATCGAACCGGCTGTTTTAAACCAGGTTAAAGCAAAACAATTAGCTAAAAAGGCAGATGATGCTTTGAATGGGGCCACAACGATTGATCAGGTAGCACAGAAAGTGGGAAAACCCGCTGTTAAAGTTGAAAATATTGTTTTTGCTAATCCCATTATTCCAGGTGTCTCACAGGAAAATAAAGTTGTAGGAACAGTATTTGGTTTGCAACCATCAAAGCTTTCAAAAAGCATCGACGGCAATCAAGGAGTATACGTTGTTTCGGTCGTTGATTTTGTAAATCCGGCGCAACCTCAAAACTTGCTTACGATAAAGCAACAAAGCTTAAATTCAATTAAACAGCGTGTTCCGGGATCGATATTCCAGGTCTTAAAGGACAAAGCAAAAATCGTAGATAGGCGTGTCAATTTCTATTAATTAAAAATACCTAACTTTGTATCCGGATAAATTAATATTTATCCGGATTTTTTTTTGGAAAATAAATTTATGGAAACTCAAGATAAAATTATTAATAAAGTAGCGTTAAGCGGATTAATCACATTTGATCTGGCAACCTTAGCTCCGAAAGGTGATCGTGTATTATTTGATATTAAAGATCATTTGTTTCATGGCCTAATTCTCCGGGAGAAAGATTTTAGAGAATTCGTAAAAACGAACGACTGGTCACAGTATCAGGATAAGTATGTAGCAATAACCTGCTCTGCCGATGCCATTATCCCAACCTGGGCATATATGCTTCTGGCTAACAAACTGGAACCTTTCGCAAAGGAAATTATTTTTGGCGACCTGAATACATTGGAAACGCTTCTATATGAAAAATCATTGGCAGCATTAGATATGAGTCAATTTGAGGGGCAGAGAATTATGGTAAAAGGCTGTGGTGACATTAAGGTTCCAGAGTCGGCTTTTATTACCTTCACAAAAAACCTGAGCAAAGTGGCAAAAAGTATTATGTATGGAGAAGCCTGCTCTTCAGTTCCCATATTTAAAAGAAAAGCATAATGGGCATATTATTTGCAATTAGCAGTACATGAAGAAGACCCTATTAATCACTTTCGTATTATTTCTGACGTTTAACGCTTTTGCACAGGACATCCCATATTTAAAAGAATCTGTATTTAATCCTGGCGAAGTATTAAAATACAAATTGAAATATGGATTTATTTCTGCTGCTGAAGGGACATTAAAAGTTGAAAAAAGTGACGTAAAGTTTGATCAAAAACCTGTATATCACCTTTCTGCACAAGGGAAGACGGCAGGTGCTTTCAATGTTTTTTACACAGTAAATAACCGATACGATTCTTACATTGATCAAAAGACCTTCCTTCCCTATTATTATACGGAAAATATACGTGAAGGTAAATACAGAAGAAATGACAAGGTAAAATTTGATCAGGAGAAAAAAGTAATCAGTGGAAATAAAGGGGTTTTTAAAGGCGGAAATCAAACATTTGATCTCCTATCTGCCTATTATTTTGCAAGGAATCTTGATCTTTCAAAAGTGGGGGTCAATCAGTCTTTTTCGCTGACCTATTTTTTAAATGATGAAGTAAGCACCTTGGGAATAACGTATTTAGGAAAAGAACGTATTAAAACCTCCATGGGCACTTTCAATTGTCTTAAATTTAGTCCGGAAATAAAACCGGGCAGAATATTTAGAAAAGACAGCAAGCTTTACCTTTGGGTAACAGATGACGGCAACCGAATTCCAGTAAAGGCACAGGTGGAGATTCTTGTAGGATCTGTCACGCTGGAACTTACTGATGCAACGGGATTGAAATACCCATTAAATAAAAAATAAAATGATGATTGAAGTAGAGGGCGTATTAGTTAGTGAAGATTTAATCAAAGAAGAATTTGTTTGTAATTTATCAGCATGCAAAGGAGCCTGTTGCATTGAAGGTGATTCGGGCGCTCCCCTGGAGAAGCATGAATTAGGAATCTTAAAAGAAATTTATAATGACGTAAAACCCTTTATGACCGAAAAGGGTATTCAAGCCATTGAAGAACAGGGCACACATGTTATTGACGAAGATGGTGATCTAACCACCCCTTGTGTCGATAAAAACAAAGAATGTGCGTATGTAACCTGGGAAGGTGGTATAACGAAGTGTGCAATTGAAAAAGCTTATGAAGCAGGTAAAATCAATTGGCAGAAACCAATCTCTTGTCATTTATATCCAATACGTATTACTGCTTATCCTGAATTTGAAGTTTTAAACTATGATCGCTGGCATATTTGCAGTGCTGCTTGCGCATTTGGCAAAAAATTAAGCGTGCCTGTATACAGCTTTTTAAAAACACCGTTGATCCGCAAATACGGAGAGCAATGGTATAAAGCACTCGAAGAATCCGTTAAGTCAGAAATTACTTCTTAATTACTGTCGAATCAACTTTAGGTTGTAAAGTCGTATCAACAGCAGGCCTTCTCCTTTTAAACGAAAGCATTCTTCTGAAGAATTCTCCAAAAGTATCAAACTCTTGTCGATATACTAAACCAAAAGCACTCACGTATTCATCTTCCGGATTTAAGAAGTTCCGATTGCTTAGACGGTTAGATGCTCTAAACAATAGGTTCCCATTTTTGCGGATTAAATACAAAGCTTCTACATCACTTGCTACGTCCTTTCCGAACACATTGAAGTCATTCAACTGACCGCGCCGATCCGTAACCCCACCGGTTAAGATAAGTCGGTCATTCAGCAATCGAATGGAAGCACTTGCTTCATTAAAAGAACGAATATTGAAATCGACGAAATTAAGATTTAACGATTGCGAGATAATATTGTTAAGCTGATTAAATGCCAACTCAGTTCCTGCACTAAATACGGTGGTATTAAGCTCCCTGGTTAAATCGGTTCCGGTTCCGGGGGCGAAACTACGCCGTACAATTAAACTTAGCGCTTGTTGATTAACATTATTTGCATCACTTAAATAACTTTGCAGTTCATCCTTAACGTATGAATCCGTTGGAAAATCTATACCGAATGATATCTCTGGATGCAGGAGATTTCCATTTAAGATCATTTCAGCCTGTGCCATAATCCGCTGATCCGAACCACTTCTACCAGCCGCCGCATACAAAGGTTGAACACTGGTACGTACTTGGTATATTGCCGTCAAATTTATAAGTGCCTCAGTTGGGTTGCCAGTCCAACGAATCGATCCCCCTCTATTTATTTCAAAAATCTTATTAATAAAGTCTTGTGCAGTAAACTCAAATTCCCCTTCCTGAATAGCATAATCTCCAAACATTTCAAAATCACCAAGACTCGTGATATTCATCGATATCAGTCCCTCCCCATTTCCTGACAGCTTACCCAAATCTGTAAAAATATTGATTTTAGCATCCGGATTTACTGACAAATCCATGGTCATTGTTAAGCCTTGAAAATAGCTGGTTTTGGGCGGAACGATGGAAGAATCTTTGGCAACGAAGGTTATGAAATCACGATCAGTTATTGTTCCTGCCGCATTTAAAGGAATATTGATAGTCGTACCTTCATTTGTACGTGCCTGAATATTTATATTCATATTATCAGTCGGGCCTTGAAAAGAGAAATTTCCCGTTCCATAGGCAAGCCCATAATACAATGGATTATCACGCGCCGTCGTGTTCAAAACCATAAAATTATCAGCTCTGATTTCTATGTTTATCGTAGGGTTTAGCGGTGTACTCATGTCAACTGTTCCGTTGGCAGTTGCCTTGTGATCATTTCTATCTGTAATAACCAGATCCTTCAACAGAATGGTACTATTTTCAATTTGAACCTCGTCATCAATGACATAAGGAGTACGGAGATAATTAACGACCAGCCCTGCATTTTTCAACCTTGCTTTTCCATTAATCCTCGGATTAAAAGGCGTTCCGGTTACAAATAAATCTGCAGTAGCCGTTCCTGAAAGGTCAGACACAAGTTTTCGTAAAAACGGTTCAAATAAAATAATCTCGCTATCATTTAACCGCATTGCAAGCTTCAGCGAATTTTCTTCCTGAACAGCATTGTAAGTTCCTTTAACAAAAAGTGATTGCGTTCCTTCATTTCTTATTTCTGCGATCAGGTTAACTAGTTTGGAAGTTTGATCGAGGTCTGCTTTTAGTACCAAATCACCAATTGCTGTTTGGTTATATTCAATTCCTTTGGCGGTTATATCACTCTGGATAAACGGATTTTTCAAAAGTGATCTGACTTCTACTTCGCCATTCATTAAACCAGCCATTTCTATACCTGCAGGTTGCGAAAGAGGATTCAGCGTCTTCAAAGAAAAGTCCTGAAAATTGATTGTTAGTACATCGTCCTCTTTGTTGGAAATGATTCCATTGATCTTAACCAGTTGATCTCCCTGTGTTAGCTCCAATCCATCAATCGAAGCCTTGCCATCCCCAAAACCAAATCTGACTTTCTCCTGTATCCGCCATTCTTCCCGATTAATAATTACATCAGAGGGTAACAAACTTAACTGGATGGAAGCATTCTGGTCAAACTCTATTAAGCCATTCAGATCTAATTGGTTAATGTCATCCTGATCAGACAATTTGATGTTAAAATTTAAGCTGTCATTGCGAAGAATGTTTGCAAAGTTGACATTATTAATATATAAGCTATCGGTAATATTAACCCGATCTGAAGTGACAAAAACGTTCAGGTACTGATCATTGGTCGTTTGATCAAAAATTAAATTATTCGCTTTTATTCCTTTATAGGTAATTATTGGAATAAAACCATTTAATGAAGCGGTTTTATTTTCTGAAGAAAACTGTCCTGTTATGATGGCTTCTTCAGGTATCGTTACATCCGGTGCAAATATCATCGATAAGGGCTCGAAATCCTTGACAACCAATTCCATATCAAACTCTTGTGGGCCACCTTGCACAATCTCGGTATTCCAGGAAGGTAAATATCGCTTAGCAACTGATTTAAAGTAGGAAGGGAAGGTATTTAAGTCAAATTCTCCATTAATCGTTGCATCGATGATATTTGACTGAATAGCAAGAGTCCTCTCGTCTCCACTCCCTTCAGCAGATACCAGAAAAGAATCGACAAGCGTGGAATATCCTGTTTTTTGAATACTTAAATCAGAAACAAATAATCTTCCTATAATATTATTTAAGTTATCGCCGGCAAAATCGCTCTCAATATTACCCGAAAGTATTAACGTGTCTTTTGTGAAATTCAGTTTATTGAGATTGACCTTAGCCACCTGAGCATCAAAACTATAGATAGGCAAATCTTTATTTAAATTTAGATTCCCATCAAAGTCTGCTTTCAGATTTTCATCATTCACATTGATCTTTCCCGAAAAATTTTGCTCTACAAGCGTTCCATCAACCGAAATATTTTGGTAGCGATATCCCTTGAAATCAAAAAACTGGATCGTTGCCTGCAAGTCCTCTTGTAAGTCTTTGAGCGTGAATCCTTCCCCTTTTGCATTTGCTCGCATAGACACAAAGCCCAATTGATCATTCTGAAGAAGGCCGGCAAGATTAAAATTATTTGTTAGCAATTCCCCGCTGTATTCACCATTTCCTTTGAGTTTCAAATTGACATCTGCAATCACCTCACCCAGATTCGTTTTGAAAATCCCTTTTGTTATAAAATCATTGTAAAAACCGGTAATTCGACCTTGGTAACTAAGCTTCCCGAACCGGTCGAAAATTACAGGTAATTCAAATAGCCCTTTTCCACTGAGGTCCGCAACTAATCCTTCCAAATCCTTTCGGGTACTTATTAATCGGGAAAGATCCATATCAAAAAGCGTTTGCTCTATATCAGGCAATCCCTTAATTGAAACATCTCCTTGCAACCAGGTTTGCTTTCCGGTTCTGATCTGAACCTGTTTCGCCTGAAGATCATCAACCTTTCCCGTAAAATTACCATTTACCAAAACATCGAAACTTGTTACATTCACCTGTGGAGCAAAAAAAGCAATGTCTTTAGATGTTATTCTTGAGTTCTTCAAATTTCCTTTTACGGATACCTGATGAACGAAATCAGAAAATGCAGAGAAATCCGGATACTCCAATAAAACATAATCACGTAAATAACTCGTATTTAGTTCCAGATTTAATTGGGCAAATTCCATTCGATTGGAATCAACTGTTGCTTTGGCAGTCAGATTTTTTACAAAAACGCCACTTTTTTCTCTGAAGGTGAGGTTATGAGCTGAAGTTTGAATAATATGATTAACATAATCTATTTCGTCAAGTTTGCCACTCAAAGCATAAATATGCAGATCATTAAAATTTATACCTTCTACTTCACCTGTAGAAAAATAATTTATATAGCGAAAATCAATATTATCAAGTGTTGCATCAGGTAGATAAAAGTCGAATTTCTTTTCCGGTTTGGTTTTACTTTTTTTCTTTGGAGCAAAATAATCTTGAATAAATGTAAAATTCGTAGTTGAATCAAGGTTTTTCTTAATCGATATTTTCCCGTTACGGACGATTAAATCATTCATTGTAAGCTCTGAGTTCCAGATAGACCTTAAATCTAATTGAGCCTGAAATTCATCAAAATATAAAAGTGTATCTTGCTTTTGATCTTCGATATAAAATTTCTTTATCTCAATGGAACTAAAGGGTTTGAAATAAATCGATTCCAATTGGATCTTCGTCTGTAGTTCTTTTGAAAGATAATTGGATGCCTTATGGGCAATAAAGTTTTGAACGGGCTTTAATTTAAGGGAAAATGTTAAGCATGCCAGCAATATTACTATGCTAAGCAATATCCACAATGCTATTTTTATTACTTTTTTGATATTTTTGTATTTAATTTAAACAATAAGCACTTGGCAACCATACTTGGCATTGAATCGACCTGTGATGAAACTTCTGCATCTATCTGTATAGACGGTAAAATCTACTCAAATATTATCGCAAACCAAACAATTCATGAAAAATATGGAGGTGTTGTACCGGAGCTTGCCTCGCGGGTACACCAACAAAATATTATTCCTGCTGTAGAGCAATCTATTGTTGAAGCAAAAATACATAAAAATGATATAGATGCGGTAGCTTTTTCACGCGGCCCCGGCTTATTAGGATCTTTATTAGTAGGAACTTCTTTTGGAAAAGCTTTTGCTTTAGCTAAAAACATTCCTCTCATTGAAATTAATCACATGCAGGCGCATATTTTAGCGCATTTCATCGATGATCCGAAACCTGCGTTCCCCTTTCTTTGCCTTACCGTATCAGGGGGACATACACAGATTGTAAAAGTCAAGGATTATTTTGAAATGGAACTATTAGGTCAGACATTGGATGACGCTGCTGGTGAAGCTTTCGATAAAACCGCTAAAATATTAGATCTTCCATATCCTGGCGGTCCCTTGATTGATCGGTATGCAAAAAAGGGAAATCCGAACAGATACACTTTCCCCGAACCAAAAATTCCGGATTTCAATTTTAGTTTCAGCGGACTTAAAACTTCCATTTTATACTTCATACAAAGAAATGTAAAAGAGAACCCCGATTTCGTCCAGGAGAACCTTGCTGATATTTGCGCTTCTGTTCAAAATAGAATTGTAAGTATTTTATTAAATAAGCTGGAAAAGGCTGCTCAGGAAACAGGAATTAAAAACATAGCCATTGCGGGTGGAGTTTCAGCTAATTCCGGTTTAAGGACTGGCATAGAACAACTGGGCATGCAAAATGGATGGAATGTATTTATACCCAAATTTGAATATTGTACAGACAATGCAGCTATGGTGAGCATCGCGGGTTATTATAAGTTTTTAAAAGAGGATTTTACAACGCAGGATGTTGCGCCTTTAACACGTTGGACAGTAGATTAATTTTTTTAATCAAGATTTATCACGACTTTTGATTTTATTAAAGCACAAAATGGATACTCCAAGTCTCTTCTTTCTTATCATCTTCGTTATTCCTATGGTTATCTTCCTTTTTTGGATTATCAAAAAAGATAAGAATAACAGAAAATGGGGTTATATTGTATTAATCGTGGTAGTTATCGCAGCACTATACGTAGCTTTTTTCAAAGCTCCCTCTTATCAGGAACTTTTCCCAAATGTATAACTGAGTCTTCTTCTTCTTTATTGAGTATGTTAAACGGTTTTCACAAATCGCTCATCATAGTTTTCAATATCAATGATATATTGATTCTGAGTTAAAAAATCAAATAAAGGTTTAGCTTCATCTGATACCGGCATATTCTCGGTGGTAATGATTTTATTTTCCTTTTTATTGAGGTATGGATAAGCATATAGTTTAACGTTTTTACTAAACATTCCACTGACATATGCTAATAATTCGTCCGTATAATTGCTACCATACAGTTTGGAATTAAAGATATTCTTCAGGTTAGAAATATTGCTCGAAATACCTACGTTTTGAGGTTTGTATTGAGCCAAAAATTCTGCAAGTATATTATTACGAGAAAAGTTGGAAACAATAACATGGTTTCCCGTTGCACATAAATTCTCAGCACGTTCAGCAAAATACTTCAAATCTTCATTACTTAATTCCGGATGATCTTCCAATACATTGGACATCAACACTTCAATCATAACAACTAAATTTGAGTTGTCAATATTACAGTTACGCTTAAACTCATCGACTGCCAGGTTGAACAGATCAAAGTTTGGATTTGATTTCTGGCGATACTTCGTCCGGAGAATCATAATGTCTTTCTTATACAAGAAATCTTTTGCTTGCAGTGCTTTTCCTGTAGAATCGAAAATAGCTGCACTTGAAAATTCTTTTGCAACCAGATAAAGGTTAATCAAACGCTCATTCACATCCTTAAAAGCAGGACCTTTTACTCGTACCAGGTCAATCTCTACGGAGCCTGAAGACAGGTTATCAACAAGGGATTCAATCATCGTCTGCATATCATCTTTATAATAATAGGCAGCATATAACAGGTTTACTCCTAAAATACCCAGAACGGTTTGTTGAAGACTGGCATCACTATCCAATAAGCGAACATGAAATATAATATCGTTTGGTTCTCCACCTGGTTCAACTTGAAAACGGACACCAATCCAGCCATGTGGATCATTTGTCTTACTAAAATTTAAGGTTGTAACCGTATTTGCAAAAGCAAAAAGGTGACGATTTTCGTATTTGGGGCCAACCAACCGTTCTGTTAACAACTTATACTCATGATCGAGCATCTTTTCCAAACGTGATTGGCTTACGTATCTCTTTGTCTCCTCAACGCCATAAATTGAGTCACTGAACGCCATATCATAAGCAGACATGGATTTAGCAATAGTTCCTGAAGCTGCACCTGCAGTAAAGAAATTTCGGGCTACTTCCTGCCCGGCTCCAATCTCTGCGAATGTTCCATAGATTCCACCGTTTAAATTAATTCTTAACGCTTTTCGCTTGGTTTCAAATATTTCTCTCGCCATCCTGCAAAATTAGCAATTTGTGGCAAAGATTGTGATTTTGGCATTAAAATATGCTTTTTCAGGAATGGAATTATAACATTCCTAATTTTTGCAGACCATAAAATAAAGCGGATGCATGTAATGCCTGTCCAAATTCATTTGCAAAAAGCATTCGCTTGGTCTCTTCCGGAGAAGCCAGAATAAGTTGAATTTCTTCCTGACCGTCTAAGTCCTGATCCTGAACCTGAATTCCGCCCCGAGCCAGATAGGTACTTGTAATATTGTTGCTGGTTGCCGGATTTGGGAAAAGCACGCATATTTTTTCAAAGGATTCAAAGCTATATCCGGTTTCTTCTAATAACTCTCTTTTGGCAGCCTCGAGAGCGTCTTCTCCATCATCGATCACTCCTCCGGGTATTTCCAATACCGTTGATCCTGCCCCGTGTCGGTATTGCCGTACCAATATAAATTGATTATCAGTAGTTAAAGCAACTACATTTACCCAATTTGGATATTCAAGCACATAATATTCTGGAACTATATGGCCTGAGGGCATTTGGCAGACATCCTTTCTTAAGACCGCCCAAGATGCCTTTACCAAATAAGTCGAATCTATTATTTTCCAGGTTAACTCACTCATATTTTTTTCATACAGCGTTCCAAACTATCCTGCCAATACGGAATAGTTATATTAAATGTTTCTTTAATTTTCGTCTTATCCATTACTGAGTATGCGGGCCGCACTGCCTTAGTAGGATATTGAAACGTCCGTACAGGTTTTAATATTACTTTAGAATCCGAAAGTTTAAAGATTGCATGCGCAAAATCATACCAGGAGGCCGTTCCTTCATTACTATAATGATAAACTCCATAAGCCGGTTCTTCCAGATTAGCAATTTCAATAAGAACCCTGGCCAAATCAATTGCATAGGTAGGTGTGCCCAGTTGATCATAAATAACTCCCAATTCTTCTCTTTCCAAGCTTAAGCGGATCATAGTTTTCAGGAAATTATTCCCAAATTCAGAATACAGCCAGCTGGTTCGAATAATAATATGTTTATAATGGGTACGTATGATTGCCTCTTCTCCCAAAAGTTTGGTTTTTCCATATGTATTGATCGGATTTGGAATATCCTGTTCAGTAAGAGGACTTGCTTTTTCTCCATCAAATACAAAGTCAGTCGAAATATGTATTAAAAGCAAATCTTGCTCTAAACAAATTTGTGCAATCAGCTCAGGTGCCTGAGCATTTACAGCTGCAGCCTTCAGCGGTTCATCTTCTGCTACATCGACAGCTGTGTAGGCCGCACAATTAATAACCACATCCGGGTTATTGTCCTGAAATACCTGACGCAAATGACTTTCTTCCAAAACATTGGCATCGCGTGAAGTAAAATATACGATATCTAACCCTTGTGTGTCAACATCCCGAATACATTGAGCTAGCTGGCCGCTACCTCCTAATACAATGACTTTCTTCATACTATTTTTATTTTTCGCCGAACTTAGGTAAAGCAAGATCCTTTTCAGTGACGATTCTGCTTTCTTCGTCAATAAACCAATCGATATTTAATGTCGGATCTGCATAATATATGCCCCTTTCTGATTCCTTATTGTAAAAATTATCGCATTTATAAAAAAAGTCGGCCGTCTCGCTAAGTACAGCAAAGCCATGATAAAAACCTCTTGGTACAAAAAGCTGCAATTTATTTTCAGCACTTAACTGTACTGAATAGGATTTTCCATAAGTGGCACTTCCTTTTCGTGCATCGACAATCACATCCAAAACCTCTCCTTGTAAAACACGAACCAATTTTGCCTGTGCAAATTCATTAGCCTGTGAATGTAATCCACGAATTACTCCGTAAGAAGAAAAAGATTGATTGTCCTGGACAAAATTGACAGAAAGCCCGGTTGCATTTTTAAATTTCTGTTGATTAAAACTTTCAAAAAAATAACCGCGCTCATCTTCAATAACATGAGGTTTTAGAAGAAAACAATCTTCAAAAGGAGATGCGATAACATTCATATATAACTGGGTGTTTGTTTTAATTTTTCAATTAACAGGATGGTTTCTTTAGCTTCCTTTACATCGTGAACACGCAATATGTTGGCTCCATTCAGAAGCAAAACAGAATTCAATACCGTTGTTCCATTTAAAGCATCTTTTGCCTTCAATCCCAAAGATTTATAGATAACCGACTTTCTGGAGATAGCTCCCAATAAAGGTAATCCGAAAATAGAGAACTCTGAAAACCGATTGATAATCTCAAAATTCTGTTCTACAGCCTTTGCAAAACCTACTCCCGGATCCAATATAATATCCTTCACACCATGAAAGCGCAGCAACGAAATTTTCTCAGCAAAATAAGTGCAAAGATCTGCAACAACATTTGTATAGCTTGTAAGCGACTGCATTGTTTCCGGTGTACCGCGCATATGCATTAAAATATAGGGAACCTGTAGCCTGCCAGCTGTTTCAAACATACTGTTATCTAAACTTCCTCCTGAAATATCGTTGATTATATGCGCTCCCTTCAAAATTGCGGCTTCCGCTACCTTCGATCGAAAGGTGTCAATTGAAATTACACTTTCCGGATATTCCCTTTTCAGTAATTCGATAAACGGAAGTAAGCGGTCTATTTCTTCTTGTTCACTGACATGTGTAGCACTGGGACGAGATGAGTAAGCACCAATATCCAATATATCAGCCCCTTCTTGCAAAAGCATCCTTGCCCGTTGAAGAGCATTATCGGGATTCGAATAATTTCCTCCGTCAAAAAATGAATCGGGTGTAAGGTTGATAATACCCATAACCAAGGGTTTGCCTAAGTTAATTAACTTAGGGCCTGCATTTAAGGTAGTGAATTCTGGACTGTACACAATAATAAATTTGATATGTGTTCGCTAAATTAAGTATATTCCGGTAATTTTGTGAAAGAAGCGTCAAATGCTTTATATATTTGGTAAAACATGAAAGATACTACGGCAGAATACAATTTGGTTATAGAGCAATGCAGAGAATTATTTTTAAAAAAGGCAAGAGATTACGGAACAGCATGGCGCATTTTAAGACTGTCTTCCATAACTGACCAGCTTTTCATTAAGGCACAACGGATTCGGACGCTAGAAGTTAAAGGAGTTGCCAAAGTTGATGAAGGCGTTTCTTCAGAATTTATAGCAATTGTGAATTACTGCATCATTGCACTTATTCAAATGGAGCTGGGCGAAGATGGAGAAACAGATATTGCTCTTAACCAACTAGAAATAAAATACAATGAAAAAGTGAAAGAGGCCTATGAGCTGATGACAGCGAAGAACCATGATTATGGCGAAGCCTGGCGTGATATGCGAATCAGCTCGTTAACTGACCTGATCTTGATGAAGATATTGAGAGTAAAACAAATAGAAGACAACAGAGGAGAAACGCTCGCATCAGAAGGAGTATCTGCAAATTACCAGGATATGTTAAACTATGCGGTTTTTGCACTTATCAAGTTGAATACCGTTTCCTAATATATATATAATGACAAATACTACTCAAAAATCTTATATTATATGGGGTATCCGACTCGTTGTTGCGCTGTTGTTTATTTTTTCGGGGCTTATAAAGGCTAATGACCCTATTGGCTTTAGCTATAAACTTGTTGAATATTTTGAAGTTCTTAATCTTAGTTTCTTAAATAACTTTTCAGTTGCAATAGCTATCCTGATATGTAGTCTTGAGGTAATTTTAGGTGCACTGCTGTTTTTGGGTTTCTGGCGCAAACAGGTAACCTGGGGTTTATTACTTTTAATTATCTTTTTCACCTTCCTTACATTTTATTCAGCTTTTTTTGAAGTAGTAACTTCTTGCGGATGCTTTGGCGATGCAATTCCTTTAACTCCCTGGCAATCATTTACAAAAGATTGCATCTTGCTGCTTCTAATTTGTATCCTGTTTTATTTTAAAGATCAAATTAACCCGCTCATTGAAGATCATTATACACAATCCATTCTCACAACAGCCATTATCGTTATTTCAATAGGCTTCGGGGTGTATACTTACAATTTTTTACCGATTATTGATTTCTTACCTTACAAAAAGGGAAACAACCTTCCATCCTTGATGACCGTTCCTGAAGGAGAGTCTCTTGACGAGTATGAAACAATCTATTCGCTTGAAAATAAGGAAACAAAAGAAACCAAAAATGTAAGTGATAAGGTTTATTTAAAAGATGAAATCTGGAAGGATGAATCGTGGGAAGTTGTAGGCGAGCCAAAAACACGGTTGATTAAAGAAGGATACAAAGTACCAATTAGTGATCTGATCATTAATGATGTCGATGGCGTCGACCACACTGATGAAATTATCGAAAATCCCGATTATAATCTCATTATCGTAGCTTATGACTTACACAAAGTCAACTATGATGGTTTGCAAAAGCTTAATGAACTCGCTAAATCGGTCGTTGAAGATTACCGCGTCCGTACGGTTTTATTAACTTCAAGTTCAAATACCGTCGTAGAAGAGGTTACTGCCAATATGGATCTATTTGCAGAAGTGTTTTATGTAGATGCTATTCCTTTGAAAAGCATGGTTCGTGCAAATCCCGGATTAATTCTTTTAAAAAATGGAATAGTTATTAACAAATGGCACTTTCATATTCTGCCTTCTGCAGACAAACTTGCAGACAAATATTTCACTAAAGAATAAACTACAATGCCTCCTTTAAATAATTCGATTAAACTTTCTGTCACCTACCCAATTTTTCTGATTGGCTTTATGGGTTGTGGCAAAACAACGATGGGAAGGAAAATTGCAAATAAAAGTGGAATTCCTTTTATTGACCTGGATCATCAAATAGTAGAAGCATCAGGAATGTCTATCTCCAATTATTTTGAAATACATGGCGAGGAGGGATTTCGAAACTTAGAAAGTCAGCTGCTAAAATCAATTCCAGTAGATCATGCAGGTATTATTTCAACCGGCGGTGGAGTTCCGTGTTTTCATAACAATATGGATTGGATGAATGAAAACGGGATGACCATCTATTTAAAATTAGCCCCAAAAGCTCTTTTAAAACGTCTTTCAGGAAAAGAGGGTGCCGGCAGGCCGCTATTACAGGGAAAAAATACGGAAGAAATGCTTGATTTTATAACCTTAAAGCTTGAAGAAAGGGAGGTGTTTTATAATAAAGCAAAGCTCATATTAGATGTGCATGAAATCAACCCGACCCTAGTCCTAGATCTTCTATCTATAAAATTACAATCGAAGTAATAACCTCTTTACCAGCTTTATCATTCATTTTTTCAAGGATCTGGCTCTTAATCATCATCAGTTCGTTTTTGATTACAGAAGACTCTATGCGGATGAATAATTTTTTATCAGAAATATAGAGCTGTGTTGTTCTGCTTGCAATCGCATTTCCCATTAACTCCGGCCAGGCAGCAATAAGCGCCGTCTCATCAAATTTGCGTCGCAACCGATAAACATCTAACATCTGCTCAATTGCTTCTTTTAGTGTTTTATCATTATTCCTTCCGTTCATTGTGAGCTCAATTATTCTGGATCTCTCCCTGGTTTACTTCAAAGGTACGCAAATCACAAGCTATATTTTTGAAAACATCTTTAATTTTATCCGCATTGGTATGCGTAATAAATATTTGTCCAAATTCATCTCTGGAAACCATTTCCATTAAGCGTTTGATTCGCTTATCATCTAGTTTATCAAATATGTCATCTAAAAGAAGAAGTGGCTTAAATCCTTTTTTTTCAACAAGGTAATTATATTGAGCCAATTTTAAAGCTATCAGGAAAGATTTTTGTTGTCCTTGTGAACCAAACTTTTTGAGAGGCATGTCATTCACCGTAAAAACCAGGTCATCTTTATGGATCCCGGTAGTAGTCCGTTCTAAAAAACGATCCCGATCAGCCGACTGATCCAGCAGATCAATAAAGCTCTCCTTGTTTAACTGCGAATCATAAAAAAGAGTAACCGGCTCTGCGTTATTTGTCAAAAAAGAATAATGCTTATTAAATAGCTCAGTAAAAGTTTCCATAAATAACTTTCTTTGAGCATAGATTTTATTGCCCGGCTCTACTAATTGCTCATTATATACAGACAGCAGGTCAGGGTCAAGATTTCCCAGTTTACCTTGTTTTAATAATCCGTTTCTGCTTTGAAGAATCCTGTTATAATTAATCAACAAGTCCAGATAGTAGCTATCAGTTTGCGAGATCACATTATCCATGAACTTCCTCCGCTCCTCACTACCTTCAGTAATAATAATCGAGTCATTAGGAGAAATCATTACCAACGGAAATAATCCGATGTGATCTGCCAGCCGGCTATATTCCTTTTTATTACGTTTAAAAAGCTTTTTTTGATTTTTTTTTAAACTGCACGAGATTATATCTTCATCTTCGTTCTTTTGAAAAACTCCCTGAAGCATAAAAAAATCGGTGCCATGCTTGATTTGCTGGGAATCAACCGGGTTAAAATAACTTTTGCAAAGTGAAAGATAGTGAAGGGCATCAAGAAGGTTCGTTTTTCCGGCACCATTGTCACCCGAAAAAGCATTTACGCCAGAAGAAAAATCAATAGTAAACTCAGCATAGTTCTTAAAGTTCAAGACTGAGAGGTGCTTAATCCACATAAGAAACAAAGATAGTTGTTTAATTTTTGAAATACCGAATACTATTTCCGAGCTTTTTACAAGAAAACCTCCTATTTATTGTTACAAAAACATTAAAATCACCTCTTTAATATATAAACTTGCCTAATACTCTTGTATGTACGGCGTAAAAATGTATTTTTGCAATCCGAATTATTTTAAGAAATGTCAACAAAAGAAAAAAATAAAAAAGCGCAGGCTTCATTTGCACATGAAGGAGAAAGAAGCTTTATTCAAGAAAACCAAAAAAGTCTGGGTTTTATCGCTATAGGCATTGTTGTTTTGGTACTTCTCTATTTTGGCTATCAAAAGCTTTATTTAGCACCCAGAGCAGAGAAAGCCAGCAATGAAGTTTTCAAAGCTGAAACCTATGCGCAAATTGATTCCTTACAGAAACTTGCGATAAAAGGCGATGGTTCTTATCCTGGCTTCGAACAAATTGCAGAAGAGTATTCAAATACACCTTCAGCAAATATTGCAAATGCCTATCTTGGAGGCTTGTACCTTCGTCAAGGTCAATATCAGGAAGCTGTAACTGCATTAGAAAAATACAGTTCAACCGGCAGCCCTATCCTTGACCCCTTGGTTATAGGTCTGTTAGGGGATGCTTATTCTGAATTAAAGGATTATAAACAAGCAGGCGTACAGTATAAGAAAGCTGCTGATTTAAAATCCAATGACTTCACCTCTCCGCTGTTCTTAAAGAAATTAGGATTGGTAAATGAAGCTCAAAATGATTTCAAAGGTGCACTGGATGCTTATAAAAAAATAAAAAGCGATTATCCACAAAGCTTTGAAGCATCGATGGTTGATGCCTACATTGCAAGGGCCGAAGCACATTTATAATTTGATCATATGGCAACTCATCTTAAAGGTCTTTCCGACTTTACACATTTAGAGGTTCATTCAGCAAAACCCTTTACTTTTGGGATAGTTGTAGCTCAATGGAACGTTGCCATTACCGGTGCGCTTTATGATGGAGCTTATCAGCTGCTATTGGATAAAGGTGCGCTACCTGAAAACATCAAGACCATTCAGGTTCCTGGTAGTTTTGAACTTACATCCGGCGCAGATATCTTATTACAAGACTCTTCCATTAACGCTGTAATTTGTTTAGGCTGTGTAATTCAGGGAGAAACGCGTCATTTCGATTTTATCTGTGATGCGGTTGCTAATGGAATCACAAACGTTTCATTAAAATATAATAAACCAGTCATTTTTGGTGTTTTAACAACAGATAATCAAAAACAAGCTGAAGAGCGCGCTGGTGGTTTACACGGTAATAAAGGTGAAGAAGCCGCTATTACTGCCATTCAAATGGCAAAAATCCATTCTGATTTAATTAAATAGCCAAATCTCGTTTTGCTAAAATTTACTTTATCTTTGATTTATAAATAGATAAAGTAAATTTTAATTGTAGTTCTATTCTAAACGATAAGAACACATTTTCTTAAAATTTAATTAAATATCATGTTTTATAAAAGAAAATACCTGTTTCTATGTTTTAGCCTTTTATTGAACCTTCTTTTCTTTACTTCCAAAGGCCAGAATCATAATGCAGTAATAAACAAACTTTCTGAAGGCCTGGGAAATGAAGAGTCATTGAAAGAAGCACGTTTCATTATGTTCAGCTGCACTTCAGAGAACCATAATGAAACTCAGGGAGAACATACGTATCTATACGACTGGAACACAAAAAAATGCAGATTTGAAGGTAAAACAGAAAAGGGTGAATCTCTTGTTGCGTTATTTAATACACGAAGTAATTTAGGAGAAGTCTATATCAATAAGAAAAAAACAAACTCTCCTGATTTATTAAATTCAATTATCCAGCTTTTTTCTGAAGATTCATATTTCCTTTTCACACCGATTTTAATTGCCAATCAAAATATAAAATCAACTGTTCAGGAATCAGAAATTATTGATTCTAAAAGGTATTTCGTGGTAAGGGTTGATTCCCCAGGTGCCGAATTTGAATATAGCAGAATATACATCGACTCTCAAAACGGAACCATAAGCAAATGGGAAACTTTTGATAATAACAACAAAAAGACCCATGAATTTGTTATTTCAAAAATTAAAGATGTTGGAGGTGGCTTAACGTTGGCAACTAAGTTTACAGATAAGCTCGGTGGAAGCATCCTTCAATATCCGATTGTAGCAGCCTTAATAAATATAGAAGCAGAAAAATTCAAAATTCCATAATATGAACTGGATACCATTAACTTCAATAGAACAATTGGAAGAAATTCAGAAAAAATCAGAACCTTTTGTTATTTTTAAACATAGCACACGTTGTCCTGTAAGCAGTATGGCAAAGAGGAACGTTGAGTTTGAATCAGTCCTTTTACCCGAAACTGTCCCCACTTATTTTCTTGACCTGATAAAATTTCGTGAACTTTCAAATACGGTAGCAAAGACCTGGAACATACGGCATGAATCTCCGCAGATCTTATTAATTAGCAATGATCAATGCGTTTATCATGCTTCTCACAATGAAATAAATGTCGCCGATCTCGTTGTAAAAATCAATCAATTGAATTCTTAAGGATAACGATCTTTCAAAACTTTTTCAAGCGCAAACATCTCATCCCGATATTTAGCCGCTTCTAAAAATTCCATGGCTTTTGCGGCCTTTTGCATTTCTTTTTGTGCGTTGTCATAGGCCTTTTGCAATTGGCCTTTGTCCATATATTGAATTACAGGATCAGCGGCAAGGCTCGCATCATCCGGTCCGGCATAAGCTTTCGCTACTCCACCTTTAAAATCAGCTACCGAGGTTTGCTCCATTATAGCTTCACGCGATTTTCCTACTGTGCGTGGTGTTATTCCATGAGCTTCGTTATACGCGATTTGTTTTTCTCTCCGCCTATCGGTTTCATCAAGCGTGATTTGCATACTTTTCGTAATCCGGTCAGCATACATGATTACCCTTCCTTTCTCATTTCTGGCAGCACGACCAATGGTCTGAATCAACGAGCGTTCGGATCTTAGAAAACCCTCCTTATCTGCATCTAAAATAGCAACCAACGTAACTTCTGGTAAATCAAGACCTTCTCTTAATAAATTGATTCCTACCAACACATCAAATTCACCTAAACGCAATCCTCGCAAAATCTCTACCCGCTCAAGCGTTTTTATTTCCGAGTGAATATACCGAACCTTTACGCCCAGGCGAGTCATATATTTGGTGAGTTCTTCAGACATCCTTTTTGTTAACGTCGTAACCAAAATACGTCCTCCCTCTTTAACGGTCTTATCAATTTCATCTAATAAATCGTCAACCTGATTGATAATCGGACGGATTTCTATCTGTGGATCCAGTAAACCTGTCGGACGAATAACCTGTTCAACCACGACCCCTTCTGTTTGCTGCAATTCGTAATCGCCGGGGGTAGCACTGACATAAATAGTCTGAGGAGCCAAAGCCTCAAATTCCGGAAAGTTCAGCGGACGATTATCCAATGCAGCGGGTAATCTGAAACCATATTCAACCAAGGATAGTTTTCTTGATCGGTCACCCCCGTACATAGCCCGAATTTGGGGTACAGTAACATGGCTTTCATCAATCACCATTAAATAATCATCAGGAAAATAATCCAATAAACAGAAAGGGCGCATGCCGGGCTGTCTTCCGTCAAAGAATCGTGAATAATTTTCTATTCCACTACAATATCCCAGCTCCCTCATCATTTCAAGATCGTAATTAACACGCTCTTCCAAACGCTTAGCCTCTAACACTCTTCGGTCACCAATTAATTGTTCCTTTCGTAATTCCAGCTCTTCCTGGATATTCCAGATAGATTCTGTAAATCGCTCACGAGGTGTTACAAATAAATTTGCCGGAAACAAAGCCAGGTGCGTCATCTTATCTAAGGTCTTTCCTGTATCCGGATCAATAACCGTTAGCTCTTCAATTTCATCTCCAAAGAAAGAAATACGATAGGCCTCATCCATATAAGCAGGATAGATATCAACAATGTCTCCTTTAACACGGAATGTTCCGCGCTTAAAATCCATGGTTGTCCGGGTGTATAAAATTTCCACAAGCCTGTGCAGAAAAGCATTCCGGGAAATAACCGTTCCTACCGCAAACCGAAACACCATGCGCGAAAAATCTTCAGGATTTCCCATACCGTAAATGCAGGAAATAGACGAAACTACAATCACATCCCGTCGCCCGGACATCAGAGCAGAGGTTGTTTTTAAACGTAGCTTCTCAATCTCATCGTTAATGGCAAGGTCCTTCTCAATATAAGTATTAGTCGTTGCGATAAAGGCTTCTGGCTGATAATAATCATAATAAGACACAAAATAATTAACCGCATTTTCTGGAAAAAACTGTTTAAACTCTCCATAAAGTTGTGCAGCCAGCGTTTTATTATGACTCAAAATAAGAGTTGGTTTCTGTGTCTGTTGTATTACATTGGCAATGGTAAAAGTTTTTCCCGAACCGGTAACGCCCAATAGATTTTGATAGTGTTCTCCTGCCTTTACACCTGCCACCAATTGTTTTATAGCCTCAGGCTGGTCGCCTGTTGGTTGATATTCAGAAGTGATTTTGAATTCCATATGTAATGAAAACTTAAGGAAAAGTAAATTGTTTACAAATTTAAAGATAATAAAGTCAGCATTTAACCTATTTTTGCTTTATGGTTCAGATATTAACGGATACAAATAGCATTGCCAATCATTTTATAGCGGAATTAAGAAATATAGAAGTTCAGACTGATCGGATGCGTTTTCGCAGAAATATAGAACGACTCGGAGAGATTTTTGCTTATGAGATCTCAAAAAAACTACCGTATGAAGAAGCAGAAATTGCTACACCACTCGGGGATTCGCAAACGTATTTATTAACCGAACAGCCGGTTCTGGCAACAATCATAAGAGCAGGTCTCCCACTTCATCAAGGTTTACTGAATGTTTTCGATCAGGCTGATAGTGCCTTTATTGCCGCCTACCGTAAAACAAAGAAAAGCGGGGAGTTTGAAATTTATAAAGAGTATCAAAGTTGTCCCGATCTCACTGACAAAACAGTGATTATTTCTGATCCGATGTTAGCAACCGGGAAAAGCATGGTTCTGGTTTGTAAAGATCTATTAGCACAATATAAGATCAAGAATTTACACATAGTTGCGGCAATTGCAAGTGAAGAAGGGCTGGAGCATGTAAAAGCATATTTACCCAATGCACATATATGGGTTGGTGCAGTAGACGATGAGCTAACAAGTAAAGCTTATATTGTTCCGGGACTAGGTGATGCAGGTGACCTCTGCTATGGAAGCAAACTTGAAAAATAATGAATTCTTCAAAATTTAAGACAAAGAAGCATTTGTTCTTTGACCTTGATCATACCTTATGGGATTTTGATAAAAATGCTGAAGAAACTCTCATCGAGCTTTTTGGAATTTATAAATTCAAGGAATTAGGTTTTTCTTCGGCGGATGTTTTTATTGAAACGTATACAAAAAACAACCATCAATTATGGGCGCAGTACCATATTGGTAAAATCGATAAAAATCAATTGAGAAAAGCACGATTCGCTAATACGTTTACCGAATTAGGCGTAGAACCTGAATTGTTTCCTATACAATTTGAGGAAGATTATCTGAGCATGTGCTCTTTAAAAACCAACCTCTTTCCTTATGCAATTGAAACATTGGATTATTTAAAGGAGAAGTATATTCTCCATCTGATCTCGAATGGCTTTAAAGAAGCTTCTCAAACAAAAATATCAACGACAGGAATAGGAAAATATTTTTCTCAGATTATCATTTCCGAAAATGTAGGAGTACATAAACCGCATCCTCAAATCTTTAATTTTGCATTAGAGGGTGCTGCAGCTAAAAAGCAGGAAAGTGTTATGATTGGCGATAGTTTAGAAGCAGATATTCGGGGAGCACAGAATTTTGGAATGGATGCAATTTTCTTTAACCCAAAGAAAATTGCGATCCCTACAGATGTAAACTATCAAATTACTGAATTACGGGAATTAACAGAAATATTCTAGTTCCACCAATTCTAATACTGAGAACTTGCTAATAAAACCAATGTGCATGAATTGGTCACTTCAATTCCATTCTCCTGGGCAAGTTTATACAGTTCAGGGTTTTCAGCGCCAGGATTAAAGATTAAACGCTTTGGCTTAGTTTTAAGAATATAATCATAATATTCTTTTTGCTTTGGCGCCCCGATATAAAGGGTAATGGTATGAATATCATCGTAAATCTTGTCTGCTTTCTCAATTGGTTTATCTGCAGCTGACCCTTTTTTGACCCCGATATTAACAATCTTGTGACCCGTATAAACTAAACGTGTAGCAGCTTTATGTGCATAGCGGCTTGGGTTAGGCGTAGCACCTATGATCATCGTTTTTTTCATTGTAACCTCCTTTTATAATATAACAAATAAAGTATATCTATAGTTTTACTATGGCCAGTGCGCAGTTTATACCATCGATTGCAGCTGAAACAATTCCGCCTGCAAAGCCGGCTCCTTCGGCACAAGGAAAAAGACCTTTTACCTGCGGATGCTGAAGACTCAGACGATCCCTGACAATTCGCACGGGTGAGGATGTTCTGGATTCCACACCCACAAGAATAGCTTCATTTGTATAATAGCCCTTCATTTTCTTCCCAAACTTTGGCAACGCTTGTTTTAAAGCATGACTTACAAAATCTGGTAAGACATCATATAAGCTGACAGAAGAAGTTCCCGGTTTATATGAATTTAGTGGAAGGTTAGCAGAAACCTTTCCCTCAACAAAATCGACCATCCGTTGGGCTGGGGCAACCTGCTTACCCCCTCCCAGATTAAAAGCTCTTTGTTCAATCTTTTGTTGAAATTCCAATAAAGCTAAGGAATTTTCAGCTGAGTTTGCAACATCTTCTAAATTGATTTGCACAACTGTGCCTGAGTTGGCAAAGGGATTGTTTCTTTTCGACGGAGACCACCCATTAACAACAATTTCTCCTTCCGCAGTGGCACAAGGGGCAATCACACCACCCGGACACATGCAAAAAGAAAACACTCCGCGTTCCTCGACCTGCTCTATCAAACTATAATAAGCCGGTGGTAAAAATTCACCGCGAATATCACAATGATATTGCGCCTGATCAATCAACTCCTGAGGGTGCTCAATGCGCACTCCTAAAGCAAATGGTTTTGCTTCCAGCACCCAACCTCTATTGTTAAATAGTTCATAAATATCCCGTGCAGAATGACCGGTTGCAACAATAACTGCATTCGAAGAGATCGTCTCACCGGATTCAAGTCTGACTCCCCTCACTGCCCCGAATTGAGTTTCAATGTCAATTACCTTTTTTTCAAAATGAATCTCGCCACCAGCGTCAATGATCGTCTTTCGAATACTCTCGATGATATGAGGTAATTTATTGGTCCCGATATGCGGGCGGGCATCAACCAAAATATCGGCTGGAGCACCGTGATAAACAAACAATTCCAGGACCTTCTGAACATCCCCGCGTTTATTTGAACGAGTATAAAGTTTTCCATCTGAATAGGTACCTGCACCACCTTCACCATAACAATAATTGGACTCAGGATTAATCTCGCCTTGCTTATTTAATGCAGCCAGATCCCGCCGTCTGCTTTTAACATCCTTACCCCGCTCCAAAACAATTGGTTTCATCCCATTTTCAATACATTGCAAAGCAGCGAATAACCCGGCAGGGCCAGCACCAATTATAATTACGGGCCTTGCAGCTGACACATTTTCATGATCCCATTCAAATTTTTGTTCAGTAAATTCTTCATCAATATATACTAACAATTGAATCCGAAAAACTACTTTTCGACTTCGGGCATCGATGGATCTTTTGCGTATTTTTACACCTCTGATACGCGCTATTGGAGTCTTTAGCTTTTCCGATGCTTGCTGTCTAAGAAAATTTTCGTCAGAAATTTTTTCTGGAATTATAGCTAATTCGATTTCTTTTTGCATATTGTATAACCGGATATTTATTCCAGAATGAAACAAAGGTATAACTTTTGTAGTCTAAAGAAAAACAGCTAAAAGCTAAAATATTTTAACACGAAAAACAACTTTCTTTTAACACATCAAAACAATGAGAAAACTATTAGTTGGATTAATTGGCTTTCTAGCCATCACATCATTAAGCTCTTGCGGTTATAATACCATGGTTCAGCTAGATGAAAACGTAAAAGCCAAGTGGGCCCAGGTTGAAAATGCTTATCAAAGAAGAGCAGACCTTGTACCAAACCTTGTGAATACAGTTAAAGGTGCGGCAAATTTTGAACAGGAAACACTGACAAGAGTAGTTGAAGCCCGTGCGAAGGCAACTTCCATCAATGTAGATCCAAATAATCTGACACCCGAATCCATTGCTCAGTTTCAAGAAGCACAAGGAGCTTTATCACAGTCATTAGGCCGCTTATTAGCAACCGTTGAAGCATATCCTGATATTAAAGCCAACCAAAACTTCCTGGAACTGCAAGCTCAGCTTGAAGGAACCGAAAATCGTATTTCCGTTGAGCGACGTGCATTTATTGAGGCTACTCAGCAATATAATTCTAAGATCCGTCAATTTCCTAATAATATCATGGCAGGGATATTTGGCTTTAAACAAAAGGGTTCCTTTACAGCAGACGCAGGTGCAAACAAAGCTCCAGACGTTCAATTTTAAAAGAAATGAATATTTTTAATAGCCAGGAAGAAGAAGATATAATGCATGCTATCACAGTAGCGGAGAATCACACTTCTGGTGAAATACGCGTTTGTATAGAAAAAAAATGCCCGGAGGATGTGATCATGCAAGCAACTAGGCGCTTTGCAGAGTTGAACATGCATAAAACCGTTTTAAAAAACGGTGTCTTAATTTATCTTGCCATTGAAGACCGCAAATTGGCAATTATTGGAGATGAAGGTATAAACAAAAAGGTTCCAGCCAATTTCTGGGAAGAAACCAAAGATACGATGATCAGCTTTTTCAAAGCCGGAAAAGTCGTTAATGGTTTGGTGGCAGGAATAGATAGCGCAGGAACGCAACTGAAGATCTACTTTCCAAGATCTGATGATGATATTAATGAATTACCGAACGAAGTCATTTATTTTTAAAAATAAAAATCCGAGTACTCCTTCGCTTTACAAGCAATACATGAAAATTACAAAATTCTTCAGTGCATTATTTTTAAGCATTTTTTTAGCTGGTTTCGCTTTTGCCGATGACTTTCCTGCAAAACCTAACCGACTAGTTAATGATTATACCAAAACGCTCAGTTCCACTCAAGTTCAGCAGTTAGAAAATAAACTTGTTGCATTCAGTGACTCAACTACTATCCAGATTGCAGTTGTCCTTATCCAATCGCTGCAAGGCTATGATGTCTCTGATTATGGAGTTCAGTTAGCTCAAAAATGGGGTATCGGAGGTAAAGAAAATGATAACGGTATTTTATTACTCGCTTCAATCGGTGATAGAAAAGTAACCATTCAAACTGGCTATGGTGTTGAAGGAGCCGTACCCGATGCCATTGCCTTCCGGATTATAAATGACGAGATCAAACCAGCATTTACCAGACAAGACTATTTTACTGGTTTAAATAATGCAACAGATGCCCTTATTTCGTATACTAAAGGCGAATACAAAGCCAAACCAAAAGCAAAAGGCGAAAATGGCTCTGGTAGCTCTTCCATTATTTTTATCATTATTTTCATTGTAATAATCAGCATCATTTCAAAAGGTGGTGGTAACAATGGCGGAAAAGGTGGTGGCAAAATCATCGGAAGCCGGGGAAGCTCTAATTTATTATGGTGGACTCTCCTTGGCGGCTTAGGAAATCGTGGAGGCGGTAGTTTCGGAGGAGGCGGCTTCGGTGGTGGTCGTGGTGGAGGTGGATTTGGTGGTTTCGGCGGCGGTGGATTTGGTGGTGGCGGAGCTAGTGGTGGCTGGTAATGATTGATAGCTTATGTTAAAAAGAGATTCTTTAACTGCTCAAATGCAGCAATTAAGTCAGGTTTTAGCGAAAGTAAAACGTCTGATTATCGAAGATGCCGAGGATGAGGCAAAAAAGGTTACGTTGGATATATTTCAAGACTATTACCAATTAAGCGATGAAGATCTGTTAACCACAACAGATAACGAGTTTATTGAAAAGATAAGAAATAAAAATCTGCAATCTGAAGAACTAAACATGTTGGCATACTTTATTGACGAGTATGCTGGTGTGCAAGAAGAACTTGCAGATCAGCTTCATCTTTATAAAAGATATTTACTTTTAATCAGCATGCTGGAGGATGAATATCAATTTATATCAATCGATCATATTGCAAGACGAAAGATCCTGAAAGATCAAGTCTGACTATTCAATTTCTCCAAGAATATCAGGTAACTTCATAATTAATTGAGATGCAGGTATTACTGCTTTTCCAAGGGCTGCCAATAAATCGCCTGCTCTTCCGTGAATATAGCATGCCAATATACTTGCTTCTTCACAGGTATAGCCCTGCGCTAAGAAAGAAACAATAATTCCGGTGAGTACATCGCCCATTCCTCCTGAAGCCATTGCGGGATTTCCGGTTGGATTAATCAGCACCCTGCCATCGGGTAAAACAATAAAAGTATACCTATTCTTTAAAATAATTGTAACCTTTAATTCCTTTGTCTTTAAAATTGCCAATTGTAATCGAGCCCACCATGAAGTAGACTTCCCAAATAAACGATCAAACTCCTTCATATGAGGAGTAAGAATAACATTCTCAGATAAAGACAGGTCATTAAGTAAGGCAGGCTTCTCAGATAAGAAATTCAGTCCGTCCGCATCAATAACCAATGGAACGCTTATCTCCTTAAGTATTGTCTCCAGATAATCAGCATTTTCACCCAGGCCGGGACCAATTGCAATTGCAGAAAATTTATCTCTTTGTCCGCCTTTCCAGGCCTCCTGACGATTCAGATACATTGCTTCCGGCAAACGGGCATGCAAAGCCCCCCGGTCTTCCTCTGGGAGACTAAGGCTCGTTAAACCTGCACCTGAATAAATGCACGCTTCTGCACATAGGAGTGCAGCACCGCTTTTGCCCTTGCTTCCTGCATAGATATAGGCATGACCATATGTTCCTTTATGACTAAAGTTTTTCCGCTTTCTATAAATAGCTGATATATCCGAGTTTTCAAGAAGATAGAAATCCGATGGTAGCGATTCAATAAACGTTTCCCGCAAACCAATATTGACAACATGAAATCGTTGCAAGAAATCAGCTGATTCAGGAAAAAAGAAATTCAATTTTGCCCGTTGAAAACTAACGACATCACATGCTTCTAAAACCACATTTTTATCTTGAAATTCGCCTTCGCAGCGAAAACCGGTTGGACAATCAACAGCAATCACATACTTTTTATCTTTATTAATCGCTGTAACTAAGGATAGTAAATTACCACGTATTTCCCTGTCCATGCCAGATCCCAAAATTGCATCCACAACAACACTTTCGGGAATATGTACCGCTTGATCCTGCTGAAAATGATCAACAACAACGGGCGTATTTTTTAATCTCTCCAGGTTTATCAGAAATTCAGAACTCATTTTTTTACCAGTGGTTATTAGCAGTACACGAATATTTGAATAACCGGCACATTGCAATAACCGGGCGATAGCTAAACCATCTCCACCATTATTACCAGTACCACATAAAATTATGATCGATTTATTCTTATCAGGTACCAATCCGCAAAATACACCTGTAAAAGCCAGTGCAGCTTTCTCCATAAGATCTACCGGTTGAATATTAATGGCTTTCAGACAATCTGAATCGGCCTCTCGCATTTGGGATACTGTAATTAACTTCTGCATTATTGAAATTAAGAAAATTTCGTCAATTTATTACACTTCTACTCATTATGAATTTTCTGCAATTTTTTTTATATTTTTGAGGATGTGATGAGCAGTACATCATAATGTGGTATATAATTATTTACAAAAGAACTGATTATGTCAAATGTAAAAGAAACGGAGCTAATTGGCATTGGGAAGAAATACCAAATAGAAACGAGTTATGGAGATAGCGTGGTAATTGTAATCCACGATGATGGACGAAGGGAACTTTACAATTATGATGAAAATGAAAATGAATCGAGATGTGTTTTAACATTGAATGACGACGAAGCACGACAGGTAGCAGGTATTGTAGGTGGCTTATCTTACAAGCCTAAAGCCTTGGAAACTATTGAGGTTGCACTGGATGACCTCATTATTGAGTGGTATAAAGTAAAAGCAGAATCCAATGCCATTGGAAAATCCATTGGAGAACTGGAGGTCCGGAAAATGACCGGAGCTTCAATCATCGCAGCAATTGATCAAGATGATACAACAATCAATCCAGGTCCTGATTTTGTCATTGCTGCTGGTGTCACATTAGTTGTCGCAGGCAAACGCAATCATATTAAACTATTAAAGCAAATTCTATTAGATAAATAACCGCGTACCCTTAAGAGAAACTATGAATACCTTAATATTAGAACTTGGAATAGCCGTTTGTTTGGTAGCCTCAGTAGGCTTAATATCAAATAAACTACGTGTATCCGTAATTCCATTTTTTATTTTGATAGGTATGGTTTTGGGAGAACATGCTCCGGATCTTGGTGCTATTGATCTTCAGTTTAAAGATAGCAGACCCTACCTTGATTTCATGGGAAGGCTGGGGGTTTTGTTTCTTCTTTTCTATCTGGGATTAGAATTCTCGGTTGGCCGCTTAATTAAATCAGGGAGATCAATCGTAACCGGCGGAACAATTTATGTCTGTATAAACTTTATGACAGGCTTATTGGTGGGCTGGATGATGGGGATGCCATTCGCAGAAATCATGGTTATCTGTGGGATTATGACAAGCTCTTCAACCGTTATTGTAGCCAAGGTTTTAACAGATTTACGACGAACAGCCAATCCTGAAACAGAAATCATTATGGGCATGATCATGTTTGATGACCTCTTTATCGCCATGCATATCTCTTTTTTATCAGGTTTAGTTTTAAGTGGCGGCGGATCCATGTGGAGCGTTGTCGGAACCTGTCTCCTTGCCCTGGGTTTTATCTTACTTTTTTTAGTACTTGGAAGAAAAGTAGTTCCTGCCATTGACAAGTTGCTTCAGGTCAAATCCTCGGAGATCTTTATATTAATCATTTTCGCATTATTATTTATAACCGCAGGCTTCTCAGAGACCATCCACGTAGCTGAAGCTATCGGTGCTTTAATGGCCGGACTGGTATTAGCTGACTCGCAATATATAAAACGAATTGAGCAAATGGTATTACCTTATAAAGACTTCTTTGGTGCTATGTTCTTTTTTAGCTTCGGTTTATCTATTGATCCTATGTCCCTGGGAGGGGCAGTTATGTGGGCTTCTATCGCAGCAGTACTAACCATTCTAGGAAACCTGGCATCGGGTTACTTTGCCACAAGAATCTCTAAAATGAAACCTCACGCAACATTCGATATCGGATTTACTTTGTCTGCACGAGGAGAATTCTCAATTATTATGGCAAACATTGGAAAAGCCGGTGGCCTTAATCCCCTTATTCAATCCTTTGTTGTAGTGTATGTATTAATATTAAGCATAGTAGCTCCGATATTAACAAAAGAATCCAGAGACTTTTGGAAGCTAACCTTCGGAAGGAATGAAAAGGAAAAAGTAAAAGCCCTTCCCCCTAAAACATTAGGTGATTTAGAAAAAGGGCTCCAATAAGATCAATTACATAAATCCTAGCTCCAAACGTGCCTCATCACTCATGAAGCTTTTTTCCCAAGGCGGATCGAATGTCAATTCCACTAAGCCTTTTGTAACCCCTTCTACAGATTCAATTTTTTCGTTAACTTCATTAATAATTGAATCAACTACCGGACAGTTTGGTGCCGTTAATGTCATCACAACCTTGGCTGTTCCATCCTCTTTCGTGATAATTTCATAAACTAATCCCAACTCGATAATATTAACAGGAATCTCAGGATCAAAAACCGTCTCTAAAACTTCCTTGATCTTATTTGCCACTCCTAATTTATCCAACACAATTATTTCCATATCCCTATCTATTTTTATATAAATATAACTTATAATTTATGGATGCACTTTATTACTAAAATTCAACTCCATTTCGATAAACTTAGCAGTCCGGCTTTTCTTACTCTGAGCCAGGCCTTCAGGCGTTCCGGCAAAGACCAATTCTCCGCCACCCCGCCCCCCCTCTGGTCCCATATCAATCACCCAGTCTGCTACTTTCACCACGTCCATATTATGTTCAATGACCAACACTGTATTGCCACGTTCCACCAAACGATTTAATACGCCCAATAATACATTCACATCTTCAAAGTGCAATCCGGTTGTCGGTTCATCTAAGATATAAAAAGTTTTACCGGTATCCTTTTTGGAAAGTTCGGTTGCCAGTTTAACACGTTGCGCCTCTCCGCCCGATAAGGTAACCGATGATTGTCCCAGTGTTAAATATCCTAATCCGACATCATTCAGCGTTTTAACTTTTCTATAAATTTGCGGAATGGGCTCAAAAAATGTGACAGCTTCTTCCACACGCATATCCAGAACATCACTGATTGATTTTCCACGGTAACGGACCTCCAGCGTTTCACGATTATACCGCTTTCCCTGGCAGGTTTCGCAAGGTACTTGTACGTCGGGAAGAAAATTCATTTCAATTACCTTCATTCCGCCACCCTTACAGGTTTCACAGCGGCCACCCTTCACATTAAAAGAAAAACGACCTGGCTTATAACCCCGGATCTTTGCTTCAGGAAGTTGAACAAATAAATTTCGTATATCAGAAAATACCCCTGTATATGTCGAAGGATTGGAACGAGGTGTTCTTCCAATAGGCGATTGATCAATTTCAATTACCTTGTCAATATTCTCTAAACCAACTAATTTCTTATAAGGCAAAGGAATCTTCTTAGCTCTGAAAAAATGATGATTTAATATTGGATATAAAGTTTCTGTAATCAGACTGGATTTGCCACTACCGGAGACACCGGTAACTGCAATAAAGCAGCCCAATGGAAATTCAACATTTACCTTCTTAAGGTTGTGTCCGCTTGCGCCTTCAAGCCGCAATACCGGACCACTGCTATCTCTCCTCTTTTCAGGAAGAGGTATTTCCTTTTCCTGGTTTAGGTAAGCAGCAGTTAATGTATGGCTTCCTTCAATTTCTTTTGGAGTTCCTTTAGCAACCACTTCTCCACCATTCAAGCCCGCGGCTGGGCCCATATCAATGACATAATCAGCAGCAAGTATCATATCCTTATCGTGCTCAACTACCAAAACCGAATTGCCAATATCCCTTAAGTTTTTTAAAGCCCCGATCAATCGTTCATTATCACGCTGATGCAAGCCGATACTTGGTTCATCCAGGATATACAAAACATTGACAAGCTGAGAGCCAATTTGTGTGGCCAATCGAATCCGTTGAGCCTCTCCACCAGAAAGCGTTTTGGCAGTACGGTTTAATGTTAAATAGTTTAAGCCAACATCCAGCAAAAATCCCAGGCGAGAACGGATCTCTTTTAAAATCTCAGCAGCAATAATATTTTGACGTTCACTCAGCCTGCTTTCTACATCATCAAACCAATCAGTCAGTGTCGAAATATCCATTTCCGCCAATTCGGAAATATTCTTATGGTCTATTTTAAAATGTAAAGCTTCTTTCTTAAGCCGTGCTCCATTGCAAACCGGACAGGTTTTCAATGATCTGAAACTATCGAAATCATCCTTTCCTGCTTTCTGCTCCAGCTCATCTTCCAATTGCTTAAAGATTCCTTCATAAACAATCTGATAGGTTTTAACATTCCATTTATTATAAGCAACCGGTACACTTATGATATCTGGCGCTCCTTCAAAAATCAAATTCAAATGCTCTTCCGAAAATTCTTTTAGTGGAGTGGTCAGTGAGAAACCATATTTTTTACCAAGAGCTTTTAGCTGCTGGAAGGTCCAATTATCTTTATATTCGCCCAAGGGAGCCAATCCCCCACGCATAATACTTAATTTGGGATCCGGAATAACACTTTCCCTGTCAACCTGAAAAACATAGCCCAATCCATCACAGTTTTCACAAGCACCGTACGGTGAATTAAATGAAAATGTATTTGGTTGGGGTTCATCGTACGATATGCCCGATTCAGGATCCATTAAAAAGCGGCTAAAGAAGAACTCCTGATTGGCAGCATTGCTGATTTTAATAACCCCTTTGGCAAGTTTCATTGCTTGCTGTACCGAACTTTGCAAACGGCTCCTATCCTTTTCACCAATCGTTAATCGGTCTATCACCACTTCAATATCATGTGTTTTATAGCGATCAACCTGCATTTTTGGAACAAGATCGGTTAGTTCCCCATCAATCCGCACTTTAACAAAACCCTGCTTTCTGATTTGTTCAAACAGTTCCCGATAATGACCCTTTCTTCCTTTTACAACTGGAGCCAATACGTTTACCGGTTGATTTTCAAATTGAATTAAAAGCCGGTTTATAATTTGATCTTCAGAAAGACGCTCCATCTTCTTACCCGAAACATAGGAGAATGCTTCCCCGGCTCTTGCAAACAAAAGACGTAAAAAATCGTAAACTTCAGTTATCGTACCAACGGTGGAACGAGGATTCTTGTTGGTAGTTTTCTGCTCGATCGCAATTACCGGACTCAGTCCTGAGATCTTATCTACATCCGGACGTTCTAAACCACCAAGAAACTGGCGGCTATAGGCACTAAATGTTTCAAGATAGCGGCGTTGCCCTTCGGCATAGATCGTATCAAAAGCAAGTGAGGATTTACCACTACCACTTAAACCGGTTATTACAACCAGTTTATTTCGTGGAAAACTCACATCAATATTTTTTAGATTATGAACCCGGGCACCAAAAACTTCAACCTCGTTCTGTTCGCCTAGGTCAGGTATTGTATTTTTATTCATGTATATAGCTCAATGCAAAAGAGCCAAAGCTTAGCCCTATTATTGCAAAAATACAGATAATAATATGAAATTGTTTGAAGAAAAGTCAGACTGTCGTAAGCTTTAAAAAGAAGAAAGAGATGATAATCAATGTTTTTTACAAACGATTATCCGAAGATTTCTCCGCAGTATTCTCAGCGATCATACCCCTTCCGCTTGCAGGTCGGTAGCCATAAATACTTGGGTTCTCGATAATCTCTTTCATAGAAATCAACTTATAAATATAAGATGCAGTTTCCGCATTTAAAGAAAGCAAATAGTAGTTATCTTCCTTTTGCCTTTTCATGACTTTCAGCAAACTTCCTTCACCAACATTATAGGCTGCAGCAGCTAAGGTCCAATTACCAAATTTGTTATACAATGCTTTGATATATTTCGCTGCTGCCTCTGTCGATTTTTCGATATCCTGACGCTCATCTATTTGACCGTTTACCTTCAATCCAAAGGACCGGGCGGTTTCCGGCATAAACTGCCAATAACCAGAAGCACCTTTATGCGACGTTCCTGATTTCAATCCGCTTTCGACTAAAGGCATGTATTTAAAATCCTCAGGAATTCCATGCTTTTTCAAAATGGGTTCAATCTTTGGAAACCATTGCTTTGCTATGCGATGTAATTTGTGTGATTGGAGATTATGATATGAAAACCTATCAAGGTTTCTTCTCATTCTCCTATCTACCGAATTAACATCCTGGGGTAGGGTTTCATTTGCAAAGTTTAAGGAGGAAAAGTATTTTTCTTTCTCTTCTTTTTCTAATGCTTTTCTTTCTTTTTCAAGTAGTACCCGCTGCCTTTTAACTGCCTTCTCGGCTTTAATCAACGTGTTGATTTCGGTTTCAGTTTTTACCGGGGTGCTGTATATAAATAACTTTGTGCTGACTAAAATGACTAGCGCCAGGGCACAAGTTAATAGGTGTTTTTTTATCATTTTTTACCTCTCCTTTTGGTACTGGAAAAATGTGGGTGGCAAATGTACGAACTATTATCTTAACTACCAAACAGTTACGGGAAAACCCTTCTTAAGTACGTTTAATGGCAGATTCTTGAGGCTCATCTTTCCGTATTTAAAAAGTAAACAGGATAAGTCATAATCTAAAAATTTGCTCTACCTTTGTAGATTCAAATAAGGGTAAAAATATATGCCATTCAATAACAAAGGGAACAGCCGCGACGGCAAGTCCAACCGAGGAGGTAAACCGGCTTTTGGTAGAAAAACTGAAGGAAACGCGAACCGGGACAATCGTTTCGACGATAAAAAACCTCACACAAAACGCTTTGATAAAGCGCCTGGAAAAAGCTTTGACGCTAAAAAACCAGATGATAACCGGCCAAGACCTTATAACAAATCGACATCGTCTTCCTCATCGTTTTCAAAAAAAGATGATCGTCCGTTCAACAGAGAAGACCGTTCTTTCAGAAAAGACGACCGGCCGTTTAAAAAAGAGGACCGCCCCTTTAACAAAAGAGACGATGGTTCCAAGAGTGAATATAAATCCTATAAAAAGCCGGAGTACAAAAAGGATGATCGCTTCAAAAAAGCTGATCACTTTAGAAAACCAGAGGGTTCTAATAGTGGTGAAAGACCAAGAAGAGATGCTCCATTTAAAAAAGAGGAAGGTTTCAGAAGGGAAGAAAAATTCACTAAACCAGATGGTTTCAAAAAGGATAATGGATTCAAAAGAGAAGACAAATCCTTTGGAAAACCAGGTGAGTTCAAAAGAGACGAACGAACTGATGACCGTCCAAAAAGAGATGACAGGCCTCGAAGAGACACTCCTTTTAATAAAAGTGACCGCCCCTTTAAAAAGGATGACGGTTTCAAAAGAGAAGACAGACCCTTTAGAAAATCAGGCGACTTTAAAAGGGACGAACAATCGAAAACCGATAGTCGTGCTCGTAAGCCAAGGAAAGATGACAGTTCTCAACAAGAAGGCAGATCATATGTTCCGGGTGAACCTGAATTAATTCGCTTGAACCGCTACATTGCAAATGCCGGAGTTTGTTCCCGTAGGAAGGCTGATGAGTTAATCGAAGCCGGAGTAGTAAGCGTGAATGGCGAGGTAGTTACATCATTAGGAACCAGGGTAAACCCTGCAACAGATGAAGTAAAGTACAATGGCGAACGTCTGAAACGCGAAAAAATGGTTTATGTCCTTTTAAATAAACCGAAAGACTATATAACAACTACAGATGATCCTCAGGAGCGTCGTACTGTAATGCATTTGGTTGAAAAAGCAACTCGCGAACGTATCTATCCAATCGGCAGATTAGACCGGAATACAACAGGACTGTTATTAATGACCAATGATGGTGAATTAGCAGAAAAATTATCGCATCCAAGAAATAGCATTACTAAAATATATCAGGTTGAATTAAATAAAAACCTGACTCAAGGCGACTTTAATAAAATTGAATATGGCCTTGAATTAGAAGACGGCTTTATTAAACCAGATGACGTAAGCTACGTACAAGGTGCCAGTAAAAAGGAAATCGGAATTCAGATTCATAGTGGAAAAAACCGGATTGTACGTCGTATATTCGAACACTTAGGTTACGACGTGATCAAACTTGATCGGGTAATCTATGCAAATCTTACTAAAAAAGACCTTCCACGTGGTCGCTGGAGACATCTTGAAGAAAAAGAGATTATTCAGTTAAAGCACTTGATTAAATAATTCATCTTATAAGACAAAAAGAAAAGCGAAGGTAAAATCTTCGCTTTTCTTTTTGCTCTGTTTTAGTCAAATCGGGTTTTGTATCACCGTCTATTTTATATTCTAACAAGCAAATACTTATTAGCTTATCTATTAAAATGTAAGGATTGGCTAATAAAGCACTCTATTGCTCCTGTAAAAGCCTTACTATATATTTAAATGACGGGAACAATAGAATAAATTTACCCGGCTTGCTTATTTTCTTAAATTATATAAAGAGCATTATACTATTACCGAAATATGAAGTTCATTCTCAAGTCGCAATAACTCATTTAATGTCCTGATGCGGTAATTATCCGTTTCATTATATAGTTTAGGAACCAATTCTTTATAATAATCTATTCCATTCTGCAATTGCTCTTTGAACTTAATAAGGTATTTACGCTTTTTATCATTCAATTGGACAAGGTGTTGATTAATGTCTTTTTTTAAATATTCAATGTATAGATTTAGTTCATTAACAAACATATGGGGACGGTCAACCTTATTAAGCAGATCTATTTTACCATAAATGTGTCTGATCATCTCTTCCAGTGTGAAACTGCCAGAAAAATAAGCCAGATTCGGGCCGGGGCAAATTGCTACTGCTTTGCTTTCCCTTGGTTTTAAAATGTCATTCTTAATATAAGCAGAAGTAGCTAAGCCATCACATAAACATACTTTCTCGGTTATCAAATCAACTTGTTGATTAAATGCTTCAATAGGAAGATTAGCTGTCTCGAGCTGTTTGATTTTTAAGTTTTGAAACTCTCTGGAAGCTGTGCAAATTGGCTGCTCTGTAAATTCGGTATTAGAAACAAGAAACTTCTTTTTACAGGGACTTCCCGGACGGCCTTTTTTAATCCGTTCCAATCTCAAATTTTCAGCAGAGCTTTTCCGGAAGTTATTAAACGGAACTCCCAAAGGCGATGAACCACTGATATAAAAATCATCTTGAGTGGCTTTTACTAGGCTTTCAAGCGTGTGGATGTCTACATTTGTAGCTTCGGGAACTAACAGGAACGGACTGCCCCAACCGGTTCCATCTAACTTATAATTTTCTATTAAAAAGCTATTTTCTTCTGCAGTACCAATGCCACCCTGTACGGTTAACTTCTGAACAGGCACTTCAATGCTGTTTATTCCTTTTTCCCATAATGCAGTTTGATATATCTCAAACAGGGATTCAGTCATCTCCTGCCGCTTTTGTTTAAACTCTTCTAAAATCGGGCCCAAAAGGTATCCCTCCGTCGCAAAAGCATGACCACCGCAATTCAAACCAGATTCTATACGAAATTCAGATACCCAGAGACCCTTCTTTGCTAAAAACTTCGCCTGAATAAAAGCGGAACGGAAATCGCTCACCTTAAGGATGATCTGTTTCCTGAAACGCTGATTGGCATCCGGATAAAAATCCATAAACCCTTCCAATGAACTGTACAGTCGCGGATTCATTCCTGCAGAGAGAATAAGTGCGGAATTGAGGTTACTTTGCGCAAAGCCCCGAAGTGCGGCTATGGCATCCGTAAACTGTTCGCCTAACGTATTGCCATTTAAATCATAGTTAATCTTGTCTACTTTGGACATGATATTTACATCAATAGAACCACAACGAATCCTGTTTCTCAGTCTGTTTTGTATATCAAGTTTGCTCTCCGAATCAGCGGTATGGATCATGATATTATATAGACCTTTTAAAGAAGAATGTTCCGGTAAAAGCTCGCAATACTTCGAGATTTCTGACCCTGGGATAAAGTCTGATTTTCTTAATAAATCAAATTGCTTGTCAACCATTTCCTTCAACAGGTTCAAATAAGCAGTAATCCGCTTCGCCCGAAAGTCAGCAGTTTTAGATGGTATAGCAGTAAATTCCTTACCAATTTGTTTGGTATAAAATTCACGCATACGCTCAATCAGAATATCATCCACGATGGAAACCACCGATGAGATACCATAACGTGCAACTTTTAAAGGAGTGTCAATTGAGAAAGCTAAACCAAGTACAGGTATATGAAATGTATGACTCATAATATTAATTGTAAATTCACAAATGTAAATTGACTTAATATTATGGAGCTAGAATGTGATGAACATCATCAAAAAAAGTAATTCATTCCCTTTACTCGTTAACCAGTGATTAATTGCCAAAAAGTTTACTCGCTCAATAACTGGTTAATCGATGCCTCAAATTCAGCAGTGTACGTGGTGTAAGCTTCTCCCGTTGCCGGACCATCAAAGCCACTATGAATGGTGCGCACCAATCCTTTTTTATCAATGACAATGGTTGTGGGAAACGCATTGAAATTTTCAAGAGCCGGAAGACTTTTTAATACCTCGCCTGGTTTATTGGAAAAGCCTGTTAATAAAACCGGATAAGTAACCTGAAAACGATCAATCAGGTTTGCTACAGCTCGTTTTGCTCTGTCCGGTTCAGCATAGCGTTCATAGGCCAAGCCAATGATTTCTACACCTTTATCTTTATACTCCTTATAAAACGGACTTAAAAAAGCTGTTTCATCCATACAATTAGGACACCAGGATCCTAGAAATTGAAGGATAACAACTTTGTTTTTAAAACGGTCATCGGTCAAAGAGACCATATTGCCTTCCGTATCCTGAAATTTAAAAGCAAGGGTTTTATACGCTGGTTTAAGACGTGTCATGTTATAGGCGTCAGCCAGCATGGCATTTTCATCTTTTCTTGCTTCCCACTCAGAATGATTGTCCGGACCCGAATACATATCGCCAACGATTCCTTCTTCTGAAATGGTTGCGACGAAGAGACTTGGACTTGATCCGGCGTAAGCCGATAACGAAAGGATCTCTCCATCAATGTCACCACTTAAAAAACGATAGTCGCCATAATTGGTTAAGAACGTACCGTGTACCTGATTACCGTCCTGAACAAACTCACCTATAGCGAGTGAAGTATCAGCACTCTGATCCTTCCGGAATAATACAGACCAACGACCTCCAATATCGCCTTTTACTTCTTTGGGTTCTTTTACAAAACGATAACTTGTATTGGGAGTAGCTTCAAAAGGCATTCGCTGCACTCGATCAGGCAAATGGCGTATCCAGGTTCCCGTCATTCCCTCAGAGTTCAATTTTGCGCGGATCTCTGTTTCGTACATGGGCGTTTCAATAAAAACGGAATCATCCTTCAATTCAATTTTATTAATATTTAAACGCTCCTTACCATTGATAAATGCGATTTGCTTTGTACCGGCAGAATCATATATCTCAAAATTGAAAGGTATTTCAACAGTAGAATCTGTTTGGAAAACGCCGCGCCATACCCCATTTTCTAATGTGACTTTTGAGGGTTTACAAGCCGAAAAACAAATTAAAGCGATAAATATAAAAGGAAAAAAGAATGATTTCATCAGAATAACTTTTTGTAAATATACTTATTTCAGTACTTCTCTGGCAATTACAAGCCGCTGAATTTCAGAAGTTCCTTCATAAATCTGAGTGATCTTGGCATCACGCATTAAACGCTCAACATGATATTCTTTCACATAGCCATACCCTCCATGAACCTGAACCGCCTCGATTGTGGTTTTCATGGCAACTTCAGAGGCTTTTAGCTTTGCCATTGATGCATATTTTGCATATGGCAATCCTTGATCCTTCATCCATGCCGCCTTCATAACCAATAAACGGGCGGCTTCAATATCGGTTGCCATATCTGCTAATTTAAAACTAATGGCCTGTAATTGTGAAATAGGCTTCCCGAAAGCTTTGCGCTCCTTAGCATATCCCACTGCCAGCTCATAGGCACCTTCAGCAATACCCAAAGCTTGTGCGGCAATACCGATACGCCCGCCATCAAGCGTCTGCATCGCAAATTTAAATCCGAATCCGTCTTCACCTATGCGATTTTCTTTTGGCACTTTCACATCGCTAAAATGTAAAGAATGTGTATCAGAACCTCTGATACCTAATTTGTTTTCCTTGGGTCCAACGGTAAAACCTTCCATTCCCTTTTCTACAATGAGGACGTTAATTCCCTTGCTTCCCTTTTCAGGATGAGTTTGTGCAATTACCAGGTAGACAGAAGCAGTGCCACCATTGGTAATCCAGTTTTTGGTACCGTTCAACAAATAATGATCGCCTTTATCTTCGGCTGTTGTATGCTGGGAAGTTGCATCAGATCCAGCTTCAGGTTCGGACAGACAAAAGGCACCGATAATCTCTCCTGCGGCCAATGGCTTCAGATATTTTTCTTTTTGTTCTTCAGATCCATATTTTTCTAAACCATAACATACCAAAGAATTATTAACGGATACGACCACCGAAGCCGAAGCATCTATTTTAGAGAGTTCTTCCATAACCAGAACATAAGAAATAGCATCCAATCCTGCTCCGTTATATTTCGGGTCAACCATCATGCCCAAAAAGCCTAATTCACCTAGCTTTTTAACTTGCTCTGTCGGGAAGGTTTGATGTTCATCGCGTTCAATAACACCGGGTTTGAGTTCAGTTTGAGCAAAGTGACGAGCCGCATCGCGGATCATCTCCTGTTCTTCAGTTAGATCAAAAATCATAAGTTATTTTTTTTAAATATAGCAAATACTATGCATGCATAGTAGTAAAAATCAAAAAAGCTTATGATTATTAGGTTTTTAAGAGTGGTTTATTTGATTAAACGGTTATTATCATCAGGAAATACGAGCAAAGGATTGTATTCTTTACCCTCTTCCATGGTCATGTATGCATATGATATAATAATAATTACATCCCCCACCTGCGCCAACCGGGCAGCAGCGCCGTTCAGGCAAATAACCCCGGATCCGCGCTCTCCTTTAATTACATAAGTTTCGAAACGGGCACCATTGTTATTGTTTACAATTTGTACTTTTTCGTTTGGTATAATGTTGGCTGCTTCAATTAAATCTTCATCAATTGTTATACTGCCTACATAATTCAACTCTGCCTGTGTAACACGCGCACGATGAATCTTCGATTTCATTACCTCAATAATCATGTTGCAAAGTTACTAAAAATTAAAGAAATACATTATTGGCTCACCTCGATTAGCATATTATCAATCAGCCGTACACCATCTATCCATACAGCAATCAGTGCAATAACCGTGCGCTTTACTTCGCAATTTGCCACTGGTTTCAAATCCTCAGGATCACATATTTCAAAATATTCAAGTTCCGCTTCTCCTGCTTCTTTCAATATCTGAATAGCTTCAATCCTGACCTTCTCAAATGAATTACAGGTGATATGCTGTTTTAAATAATTTAAACTTTTATAGATTGACAATGCCTGCTGACGCCCTTCATCGGATAAACGTACGTTTCTCGAGCTCATAGCCAGACCACTTTCTTCACGAATGACAGGGCAGGCTTTGATTTCAACAGGCAGATCAAGCAACTGCACCATTTTTTTGATTACCAGATATTGTTGATAATCCTTTTGTCCGAAACAGGCAACATCGGGTTTAATAATATTAAATAGCTTACTAACAACCTGAGTAACTCCCTGAAAATGGCCAGGGCGAAAAGCACCTTCCAGAATAGAGTCAATTCCTCCTAAATCGATATGCCATTCCTCTCCATCTGCATACATCTCACCTACTTCGGGCATAAATAAGACATCGCATTTAGCTTGTTCCAGCTTTTTGATATCTTTTTCTATAGGACGAGGATATTTCTCTAAATCTTCAGGATTATTAAACTGGGTCGGATTGACAAAAATGCTGCAAACCCGAATATCACAAAATTCTTTAATATAGTCTAATAATGATATATGCCCTTGATGAAGGGCCCCCATTGTCGGAATCAAGCCAATGCGTTTTGCATTTTCCCTTAAACTGGAAAGATGAGTATCTAATTCCTTCTTTGTAGTAAATATGAGCATGACTATGTATTAAAAAAATACCGCCAAAAGTGGTAATTAGAATCGGCATTACAAAGCATTTTTTGTAATTGGTTGATAAATTGAGAGATAATGCTTATCTTTGCAGAACCTTTTAGGCAATATTCTACTTAAGAGAAACAAAATACAAAAAAATTATTGGAGATGGCAAAAACAAAGATATTGTTTATTACACACGAAATGTCGCCTTTCCTAGAATTAAGCAAAATTTCAGAAATAACTCGTCAACTACCACAGGCAATGCAGGAAAAAGGATATGAAATCCGGATTCTTATGCCTCGTTTTGGCACAATCAATGAGCGTAGAAATAGGCTTCATGAAGTTATCCGCTTATCGGGAATGAACATCGTGGTGAATAATAATGATAACCCTTTAATCATTAAAGTGGCTTCTATACCAGCAGCGCGTATGCAGGTATACTTCTTGGATAATGACGAATATTTTCACCGCAAACAAGTATTCAACGATAAAGCCGGGAAATTCTTTTCCGACAATGATGAAAGAGCCGTTTTCTTTTGTAAAGGTGCGTTGGAAACTGTTAAAAAACTAGGCTGGTCGCCGGACGTGGTTCATTGTCACGGATGGATGAGTGCTTTAGTTCCTGCTTATCTGAAGACATCTTACAAAAACGACCCTACTTATAAAGATTCAAAAGTCATTTATTCTTTATACAACGATTCTTTCAACGATAATCTGGGTGCCGACTTTAGCAAAAAAGCCCTGACGCCTTCAATGAAAGAAGAAGATGTTGCAAATTACAAAGAGGCTGATTACCTGAGCCTTTATAAAGGAGCAATTGGCTATTCGGATGCAATCGTATTGGCAGAGCCAAACATCCACGAAGATTTGTTAAAAATTGTTAAAAACGTAGAAATTCCGGTTATTGACGCACAAAATGACACGGATTTCGAAAATTATTGCAACCTTTACGAACAATTTGCGAGTGAAGAACTCGAAACTGTATAACGTTGTTTAGTTTTCAATTTTAACATATGAGATATTATTTCCGAGACTTATTAACCCTGTTGATAAGTCTCTTTATTTTAAGTGGTTGCGATAACCCGTCAAAAGTAGGTTTAGACGTTGATCCCGGTGATCAAATTTACGGTGAACTTATTGACACTTTACAAATAAAGTCTGTAACAGTAAAAGAGGATAGCATCTTCACGAGAGGCGTTAACCAACTTCCCCTGGGATACCTGAACGATCCATCCATCGGAGAAAGCAATGCCAGCATTCAATTTGCACTTCAAAACCTGACAACTGGCGATTCCAGAATTCCTGTCAATGCAAGCCTTGATTCGGCCATTATGGTTATTAATTATGGCCAGGACTTTTTCGGTGATTCCCTTTTATCAACTGCAAATATTGAAGTTAAGCAACTTGCCAATCCTTATGAGATCGGTAAAAACTATTCTACAAATGCAGTTTGGGATGTAAACCCCGATATCTTTGGAAGTAAAACCCTTACCCGTTATGCTTATCGGGATAGTGTGAGAATCAATACCATTATTGATGGCGTTGATACGACTGTCAGGGTTGGTCCACAATTACGCATTCCGTTGGATGCAGCAAAAATTAAAAATCTTTTCGATGGCAATATTGACTCCTTGCAATTTGCTGACCATGATTTCTATCATAATCGGATCAAAGGTTTTCAGGTTAGTGTTAATAAAGCAGCACAGACAGGAACGGGTAGCCTCATCCACTTAGCAATCAATACGGATGCAAACGGGTTGATGGTTTATTATAAAACACCTGACACGACTGCTCAGAAGATCAAATTCTATCCAATAAGTACCGGAAATGCTGCGAGTTCTGTTATCCATACGTATACTACAGAAGTACAAACGCAACTTGATAATCCGAATGGAACGTATGAAACGCTTTATACCCAATCTCCGGCAGGCTTACGGATTAAACTATCTCTACCCAACTTATCCTCATTAAAAGAATACAATCTGGTTATAAACAAAGCAGAATTGGTTATTTACACTGATGAAGAGGCTACAGGTACAGAATTTACCAATCAGGCACAGAGGCTTACGCTATATCGTGAAGATATTGCCGGTCAACGCACACCTGTTCCTGACGGTGACACACGTGAAAGCATCCGTGACCCTCGTAGCTTTGGTTTGGCTTTTGGCGGCAAATATGACACTGCAAAGAAGCGCTACCAATTTACGCTTACATCTTATATACAGGATTTACTTTTAGGAAAAATCAGCAATGATGTCTTTTATATCGAACCGGCCGCACGCGCACAATCAACTACGGTTCCTTATTTAAAAAATGTGAATTCTGGTGCCCGGGCTATTCTTGGAAGCAATACCAATCCGAATTACAAAATGAAATTAAACATATACTACAGTAAGGCAAATTAAATTTCTGCTGATTTTTCAGGATTATATTATAAAGTCGGATTATTTTCCGACTTTTATTTTTTTTTTTAAAACCATAAGGTATTGTTTACCAAATGAGTTCTAACTTAGAATAGTTATCAACTGAAAATTTATGTGTGGAATTGTAGGATACATTGGCTCAAAAGAAGCCTGGCCAATTATAATAAAAGGATTAAAACGATTAGAATATAGAGGATACGACAGTGCAGGGATTGCGCTTGTTGATAACAATATAAAAACATATAAAAAGGCTGGAAAGGTTTCTGCTCTTGAAGAGTTCGCATCAACCAAAGACTTAAGCGGCACTGTCGGCATTGGCCATACGCGCTGGGCAACCCATGGAGAACCTTCTGACCAGAATGCCCACCCGCACTCTTCAGGCAACCAACGGCTTGCAATTGTCCATAACGGGATTATTGAAAATTATGCCGTTCTAAAAGAAACCTTAATTAACCAGGGGCATACGTTTACAAGCGATACGGATACAGAAGTCTTGATTCACCTGATTGAACATATACAGGAAGAAGAAGATTGCGATTTGACGGAGGCTGTCCGATTGGCATTAACTCAAATAATTGGCGCCTACGCCATTGTTGTGATTGACAAAAATCAACCAGACCAGCTTGTCGCTGCCAGAAAAAGCAGTCCGATGGTTATCGGTGTAGGTGAAGATGAATATATAATCGGATCGGACGCTTCCCCTATCATTGAATATACACAGAACATTATCTATCTAAAGGATCTTGAAATCGCAACGATCACAAAAGATGATATCCAGATAAGAACCGTTGACAACGAAATCCAAACACCATCCATTCATAAATTAGAGCTGAAGCTGGAACTCCTTGAGAAGGCAGGCTATGACCACTTTATGCTGAAAGAGATCCATGAACAGGCCAAAACCGTAAGGGACTGCATGCGTGGGCGGATTTATCCTAAAGAAGGCAAAATCCAATTGGGTGGTTTAAAAGTTTTTGATGAAACACTAAAGAATGCAGATCGTATTATTATTGTTGCCTGCGGAACTTCCTGGCATGCCGCTTTGGTAGGCGAATACTTGATTGAAGAATATGCACGTATTCCTGTAGAAGTGGAATATGCTTCTGAGTTCCGGTATAGGAACCCTATTATTTCAGCAAATGATATCGTATTTGCAATATCCCAATCAGGAGAAACCGCCGATACGATGGCTGCACTGGAAATAGCGAAACAGAGAGGTGCTACAATCTTTGGTATCTGCAACGTAGCAGGCTCTTCAATTACACGACTAACAGATGCAGGCGTTTATACCCATGCAGGACCTGAAATCGGAGTTGCCTCTACCAAAGCCTTTACTGCCCAGGTCACAATCCTTACCCTGATAGCTTTCTACATCGCCCAATTAAAAAAGGAAATTGACGTTGATGCAATGAAAGCTCTTTTAACAGAGTTGGATAACATCCCGGACTTGATTAAAAAATGCCTGGAAACTGAAGCAAGCACAAAATACATTGCAGAAGAGATTAAGGATATCAGCAACTGTCTGTACCTGGGTCGTGGAATCGGGTTTCCTGTTGCCTTGGAGGGTGCTCTGAAACTGAAAGAAATTTCCTATATACATGCGGAAGGCTACCCGGCTGCCGAAATGAAACATGGTCCGATTGCCTTAATTGATGAAGGATTTCCGGTTGTCGTGATTGCCACGAAAAGCTCTTCTTACGAAAAAGTTGTCAGCAACATTCAGGAAGTAAAAGCGCGGAAAGGAAGAGTAATTGCAGTAGTCACCGAAGGCGATGTTGATATTAAAAAAGTAGCAGACTACGTAGTGGAGATTCCCGATGCAAACGATGCCTTTCTTCCCCTACTGGCAACCATACCTTTGCAGTTACTATCTTATCATGTAGCTCTTTTGCGCGGCTGCAATGTCGATCAGCCCAGAAACCTGGCAAAATCAGTAACTGTTGAATAGATAATTGCATTATTAGCTTTTAGTATTGTTTCCTAAGGTTGAATTCAATATGTTTGAATTTTAAGAATACAAAATGAAGATTAAAGTAGGGTTCGGTTTTGATGTACACCAATTAAAAGAAAATCATCCGTTTATTTTAGGTGGCGTTAAACTTAATCACCATTCAGGAGCTTTCGGACATTCAGATGCAGACGTTCTTGCTCATGCCATTTGCGATGCAATCTTAGGGGCTGCCAATCTGGAAGACATTGGTTACCACTTTCCAAATACCGATCCACAATGGAAAGATATCGACAGTCTTATTTTATTAAAGCATTGTGTTGCTTTGTTAGCGGAAAAAGGCTGGCAAGTAGGGAATGTTGATGCCATGCTTTGTATTGAGGCTCCTAAAATAAAACCTTACATTCAGGAAATGAAGAAAAACATTGCCACGGCGATGGGCTTAAGCACAGAAGATATCTCAATAAAAGCGACTACCAATGAAACAATGGGATTTATTGGCAGAGAAGAAGGGGTGGTGGCTTATGCAGTTTGCCTGATTACGAAGTAGTATTCGATTTGGTTTTTAGATCAGGAGTATTTTTAACGGCAGAAAAGTCACTGCAAGCGCTGCACGTTTTGCATGAACCACCCTTTTTACCTGGTTTCATATTCAGGTAAATCAACCTTATCAGATAAAGCACAGCTAATATAAACAGCGCAAGTACAAGAATTAGTTGGATATCCATAATACAAACTTAGCGAAATCCAGGCGTGCTTTTGTCAAAGCTATATAAAAAAAATTTAGACAATATAAAAAAAAACAATTCCAGTAACAAATTTTTCCAATCGTAATAACTACCTTTGCAAAAATTTCGAGTATTACATTACCGATAAAATGCAGAAAATCAGAAATATAGCAATTATTGCACACGTTGACCACGGAAAGACTACCCTTGTTGACAAAATTTTACATTCTACACATCTTTTTCGTGACAATGAACAAAGTGGTGTATTAATTCTTGACAATAACGACCTCGAACGCGAACGGGGAATTACAATTGTTTCAAAAAACGTTTCAATACAATACAAAGACGTTAAAATCAATATCATTGATACCCCTGGTCACGCCGACTTTGGTGGTGAGGTAGAACGTGTTTTAAAAATGACAGATGGAGTAATCCTTCTTGTCGATGCTTTTGAAGGCCCGATGCCTCAAACACGTTTTGTAACTCAAAAAGCACTTGCTTTGGGTTTAAAGCCCATTGTAGTTGTTAATAAAGTTGATAAAGAAAATTGTCGTCCGGAGGAAGTTTACGAAGCCGTTTGGGAGTTATTCTTTAGCCTGGATGCAACTGACGAGCAATTAAACTTTCCAGTATTATATGGTTCATCTAAACAAGGCTGGATGTCAACCGACTGGAAAGAACCAACGGAAGATTTCACTCCTTTATTAGATGCTATTTTAGAGCACATCCCTGCCGCACCAATTAACGAAGGTACCCTTCAAATGCAGATCACGTCATTAGATTATTCATCCTTTGTTGGGCGTATTGCTGTTGGCCGTGTTGCAAGAGGTACGATAAAAGAGAACATGCCGGTTTCCCTGGTAAAAAGTGACGGCAAGATCATAAAATCACGTGTTAAAGAACTTCATACGTTTGCAGGTTTAGGTAAACTTAAAGTTTCTGAAGTAAAGGCCGGTGATATCTGTGCTGTAATAGGTATTGAAGGATTTGATATTGGAGATACGATCGCGGATTATGAAAATCCGGAAGCTTTGGAGTTAATCCACATTGATGAGCCTACGATGAACATGTTATTTACGATCAATAACTCTCCTTTCTTCGGAAAGGAAGGCAAGTTTGTAACATCCCGCCATTTGCATGATCGCCTGTTTAAAGAAATGGAAAAGAACCTGGCTTTAAAAGTTCTTCCAACTGATTCAGCTGATGCTTTTTTGGTATACGGACGCGGGATTCTGCATCTTTCAGTGCTAATTGAAACCATGCGCCGTGAAGGTTATGAGCTTCAGGTTGGTCAGCCACAAGTTATTATTAAAGAAATTGATGGTAAAAAATGTGAGCCTATTGAAGTATTGACTGTTGATGTCCCTGCTGAGGTTTCAGGTAAAGTTATTGAATTGGTTACTCAACGTAAAGGCGAGCTTCTTGTAATGGAAACCAAAGGTGCTTTGCAACATTTAGAATTTGAAATACCAGCACGTGGAATTATAGGCTTACGTACCAACGTATTGACAGCCACTGCCGGAGAAGCTGTAATGGCGCATCGTTTTAAAGATTATGAGCCTTGGAAAGGCCCGATTCCTGGTCGTTTGAGCGGAGTATTGATTTCTATGGACAAAGGGAATACAACTGCTTACTCCATCGATAAATTGCAGGACCGTGGTCGCTTCTTTGTTGATCCGGGAGTTGATATTTACGAAGGCCAGATCGTTGGTGAACACATTCGTGACAACGATTTAACAATCAATATCACAAAAGGAAAGCAATTAACGAATATGCGTGCATCCGGTACTGATGATAACACACGTATTGCTCCTGCTATTAAGTTTTCATTGGAAGAGTCTATGGAGTACATCCAAGGTGACGAGTATATTGAAGTAACACCTAAGAGTATCCGTATGCGTAAGATTCATTTACGTGAAGCAGATCGCAAAGTAAACTCTAAGAAATATCAATAATATTTCTTCTAAATACATAAAAACAAGAAAGGCTGAATCGATTGATTTAGCCTTTCTTGTTTTTATGTATTTATTATAATAAACAAACTTAAATTATTATCAATGGATTGCGGAAGCTGCTGGCGGTGGTAAACCCGGTTTACTTGTAATAAACAACATAATCCAGGTTAGGAATGCATTGATCACAATCAACTCAAAGCTCATTCCATATCCTACCGTTTTCTCAAGAGCTATTTTTAGCAGATAAAGAAAAATGGGAGACAAAATACAAATATAAGGAACTAAGGAATCTGCAACCGATCGTTTTGTAAACATACCAAATACAAATAATCCAAGTAAAGGCCCATACGTATATCCTGCCGCCGTAAAGATCGCAGTAACCACAGAGTCATTGTTAATTACCCGAAATCCAAGGATCACTAAAAGCATCAGAAAAGAGAAACCAACATGCACATAGGTCCGTTGCTTTACCAATTTCGGATCATTGGGGTTCTCCTTCTTATGAAAATTAAGAAAGTCTACACAGAAAGACGTTGTTAAAGCTGTTAATGCAGAGTCTGTCGTTGCAAAAGTAGCTGCTGTTAAACCCATCATAAAGATAATTCCCGGTACAATTGGCAAATAATTTAAAGCAATCTCAGGGAACAGATGATCAGGCGTTGGCAGAGCCGTTACATCAATATTGTTTTGTGCTGCATACAGATAGAGCATGGCTCCTACCGACAGAAAAAAGATATTTATGATTACGAAAACAAGCGTAAAGGAAAGCATATTCTTTTGAGCCTCCCCGATTGTTTTCATACTGATATTCTTTTGCATCATGTCTTGATCTAAGCCAAACATAGCCAAGGTTACAAATATCCCTCCTAAGAACAGTTTAAAGAAATTCCTAGTATCACCCATAAAGTCATTCCAAAAGAATATCTTAGAATAGGTACTTTCTTTAATAGCATCAAAGGTCTCAACAACATTCATATCCAGGCTCTGCGCTATAAAGTAAATAGACAATATAACAGATAAGAGCAAAAAGAATGTTTGCAGAAGATCTGTAATGATGATCGTTTTCAAACCTCCCTTGTGTGTATACACCCAGATAAGTGCTAAACAAATGATAATTGTAACCGCAAAGGGAACATTCCACGCATCAAAAATAAAACGCTGCAAAATAATTGCCACCAGATAAAGTCGGAACGCTGATCCAATTGTCCTTGAAACCAGGAATATCATTGCACCGGTCTTATAACTCATATACCCAAAACGCTGTTCCAGATAGGTATATATGGAAACAAGATTCATACGGTAGTAAAGCGGCAATAATACAAATGCGACAATTACATAGCCTACAGCATTCCCTAAAACGAACTGAAAATAACTAAAACTTCCTCCTCCAACGGCGCCCGGCACTGAAATAAAGGTGACACCGGAAAGGGCGGTTCCTATCATTCCAAATGCCACGATATACCATTTGGAGTTTTTATTTGCGCTGAAGAAAGCTGTATTATCTGATTTTTTGCGAGAAGTAAAGTGTGCTACTCCAACGAGGATAGAGAAATAAACAATAAGAAAGCTTAATAATACAATTGGAGTCATAAGGCCTATAGTTAAAACTACTTTTTAAAATTTTCAATAGCACCTCTGACATTTCCGTATTTCTCCAGCAGCTCAGTGGCATTCTCTTGTGTTGTTCCGGTTTCTTCCATAATAAACCTTACCCCTCTTGCTACTAACTTGTTATTACTTAGCTGCATATCTACCATTTTATTCCCTTTTACCCTGCCTAACTGAATCATAGCAGTGGTGGTAATCATGTTAAGAACCAACTTTTGTGCTGTTCCGGCTTTCATCCTCGTAGATCCGGTCACAAACTCAGGACCGACTACTACCTCAATCGGATATTTTGCTTGCTCCGCAACCGGAGACCCCTGGTTGCAAACGATGCAACCCGTGACTAAACCTGCATTATTCGCTGCTTTTAAGGCTTCAATTACATAGGGAGTTGTACCGGATGCTGCGATCCCTACCAGAACATCCTTCTGATTAATCGCATACTCCTGGAGATCTTTCCACCCCTGTTCAGTGTCGTCCTCGGCAAACTCTACCGCTTTACGAATAGCTGTATCACCACCGGCAATAAGTCCGACTACCCAATCATGAGGAACTCCAAACGTAGGCGGACATTCAGAAGCATCCAAAATGCCCAAACGACCACTCGTACCGGCACCAATGTAAAAAAGACGACCGCCTGCTTCCATCTTTTCAACAATTACAGTGGTTAATGCTTCTATCTGAGAGATGCTTTTCTGTACCGCAATGGGCACAGTTTGATCCTCTTTATTAATATTGACAAGAACTTCATGCACGCTCATAAGTTCTAAGTCATTGTAATCCGATTCTTTTTCAGTTGTGTTCTTCATTTACTAATTTTATCTATAGTTACAGACAGCTATTCGCTATCTGCTAATTTAAATATTTGGAAACGCAAGATAAAGTTTTCCTTTTACTGCTACTCTTTCGTTATCTTAATACTCTTATCCCTGAGCTGTTCATTTTCCATGGCGGCAAGCAAATAGACCAGCGAAGCTGTTCCATCCATTGTAGGCTCGTTTGTGCTGTAATCTCCATAATCATCGTGATATACAGCCAGATCCGATTGAAAGTCTGCATAAGCATCCTCATTATATAAGGTAATACCAATCAGGCCGTCAAATATTTTAGTATACACCGGCCCATCAACTAAACCTCCATCAACCCGAAAATTATGCAGTTTCGTAAAAGCCGAATGCGGATCGGTGGGTGTGTCTCCCCAGGACGGAAGTCCATAGACCATACTCGTTCCCCAGGGGTTCAAACCAAAAAGCCAATCAATATTTGCTTGTTCCAGTTCCTTATATTCGTCACTTCCGGTCATACTTCTATATAGATAGCATTGAATTGCGAACGACGTTGTTAAATTATTAGAACACCAGATAAAAGGTATTCCTCTATAAAACGCATTTTCTTTCGCTTTAGTCCAGACTTTTTCTATTCCTTCTTTATAATAAGCCGATGTTTCATCATTGTCTATTTCATAGTGACCAAAATTATGAAACGGATACCATTGATAATGTCTTGCAGTATCTTGTCCCAGCCATGGGGTTACTTTCTCCAGCCGGGCGTATTCTAAAGCTTTATTTAAATAAGTCTCTTCGCCAGTCAGTTTCCATAAATTAGAAGCCGCCAACTCCATATCGTCGGCCCAACTATCCTCTTCATAAAAATACGGAGCCAGATTCGGAGCAGTCTGACTAGCACCTAATTTCTTTAAGCCATACTGATAAGCCGAAAATGCTTTTTTACGAAAAATATTGGCTGTTTCCTGATCGTCAGCATCATAGATCTGAGCTGCCAATGCAAATGCTGAAGCGAATTTACCGGCCGTAGATGATGTTCCGGTAGCTCTGTTTTTATACTTTCCTAAACCTTGTGGTTCCCCTGTTATAAAGTAAACAGGTCTTGCGCCTCCTTTCCCCATTCCATAATCAACTGAATCAATGGTGGGCAAACGCATTCCCTGATGATCACGATCATCGGCAATCTGATTAAACATCCAGTCATCTTGTGGATGCATTTTTAATAACCAATCTAATCCCCAACGTGCTTCGTCTAATATGTCGGAGATTTCATTCTCTCCTTCCAAACCATTTGCCTGATGTTGGTCAGCGAACACTTTTTTAAAATCCCGATACGCTGCTAAAAGATGGTAGGTAGCATTGGCAGAAGTTGTGGAATATTGCAAATAGTCTGAGGCATCGTGCCACCCTCCTGAAACATCGATAATCGTTGAATCGGGCATAGAACCATACATGGTATATCCATCAAATACATGGCAAGAGTCTTTCAAATAAGGATTGAAACCGCTTCGTTGTTGACGCATATAACGCAAAACAAAATCGGCAGACCCTTTATAAACATCATTATTAATGGAAAAAACCGGCGATTTAACTGATCCTACTTGAAGATAAAATTTACCTGTCCCATTGAAAGCTGAAAAATTTAACCGGTACGTTTGATTAAAAGGACCGTATTTACCAAAAGCATCCCCCGCAGAAGATTTAAATACTTCTTTGTCAGAGCCCGCATCCATCAAATGAAAAAATTCGATAGAAGCATCTACTTTCGATCCCCAAACTGCTACTTTGGTTCCATCGGGTGTATAACCCAGTTGATTGATCCGGATCCAGGATTGCTTTGCCAAAGCAGAATTCGTACTATTATTTTTCCTTACCGTACAGGCTATCAATCCCATTGTCATTACACTTATAATGACAACTATTTTAAGATAAGATGCTTGGGTTTGTTTCATAAGAAGATCAGCAAGAAGCAATATTGTACATATTTACACATTTCTATTTCTTTTATGAAAAGGTGGTCTGGATTCAGTGTACCTATTCAAAATCAGGATATAATAAATATTTCTTTCGCATTTTTTTATAAGCATCTAATTCCGGTTTCCAGGATTCTCTTATTTGTTCTTCTGTCTTTCCTGCCATGATCTGTTTACGTAATTGATCAGTCCCAGCCAACTTATCAAAGAACTCCGGTCTTGCAAAAAACTTCTCTTTGAAATCAGATTTGTTATAAAAATCGATTAAATACTTTAGCGTAAACTTCTCTTTTTCAGCATCAACATTTCGTAAGTCGAGACCATAACATAAATTATCCTGCTGTTCTACATGAGCAGCCATCCCTGGTCGAACGCCCGGCGTAAATGTAAACTTTCCAAAAACAGGATCTGGATACCCTACAACTTGAAAAGGCCAGTCTGTTCCTCTTCCTATACTAAAATCAGTGCCTTCAAACAAGCACAAAGACATATATAAGCGTACAGAGGCATAATTAGGTAAGCTTGGAGACGGCACAACAGGCAATTCGTATTTCATGCTGTGATCGTAATTTTTAACCGGAATAACCGTTAAGTCACATTGCTTTCCACCGTTTAACCAACCTTCACCATTAATCATATTTGCCAGCTCCCCAACCGTCAGGCCATGAATCATAGCAATTTTATGATAGCTGATATTGGCTTTGTATTTATCGTCCTTTCTTACCGGTCCATCAACCTGATCTCCATTCGGATTAGGCCGATCCAGTACAATCATCTTTTTTCCATTATCTGCACAAAGCTGCATTACCCGATGCATGGAAGCAACATAGGTGTAAAAGCGAGCCCCTACATCCTGTAAGTCAAAGATCATAACATCAACCGAATTGACAATTGAATCTGCCTTTTCATTCTCCCCATATAAGGAATGCAATGCAAGCCCTGTTTTTGCATCAAACTCATTGCTTACTTTCTCGCCACGTTCGATATCGCCACGAAAACCGTGTTCAGGGGCAAATGCAAATTTGATATCTACTCCTTCTCGTAGCAGTACATCCACTAAATGTTCCTCTCCTACCACAGAAGTTTGATTTCCCATTAAACCTACTTTCTTGCCCTTGAATAGAGGCAAGTATTGATCAAGTTGATCGGCTGCAGGGATAATTATGTCCATAGAAGATTGTGCATTTACATGCTCAGCTTTCCGTGCGGCTTCTTGATTACTACAATTTGCGGAAGCAGCGATGAAGAATGGAAAAAGAAATAGAATTGATAATTGATATAGCAAACGCATATTTTTATATTTCTAGAAAACTTATTAAAGATAAAATTAATTCCAACCTGGGTTCTGTTTCAGCTCAACTCCATGTTCCCGGTACAGTACAATCTGATCTAGCGGAAGTGGATATAAATACAGCCTAGAGTCGTTAAATACCCTTCTTGAACTTCCAGCCCATGCTGGTGTGATGTAACCTTGCTTCTTCGCTGGATCTTTATCAAGAACCACATCAGATGCAAGATTTGAATGCTCATCCTTATTTATCCATGCTCCTTTATTAATATCTGGGTTGGCCTCTGTATCAGTATATTCTAACTTTTTCCATCTCCTCAAGTCATCATATCTGAATCCTTCATACACTAATTCAACCCTACGCTCCCTTCTTATTTCCCAAATAATTGGAGAGACTGTCCCATCCCGACTTGGATCTTCATACGAACCAATCCCATCTACGACAGGTAAATTACCTGCAACCTGAAGATGAGGTAAATCTACGCCCGGCCGGTCTCTCAATACATTGATTGATTTATCTAAATCGACATTTGTAAAAGCCGAGCCACCTACCGTCGCTAATTCAACTGCCGCTTCTGCATAATTCATCAGAACTTCCCCATAACGTATTACCGGACCATCTGTAATATTAAGAGCATTGGCCCCCGTTGGGTCATTAGCTAATGCCTCATTTTTGAATTTATGTGTTGAAAATCCTGTTACTGCATCAGCGCTTGTTTCCCCCGGGAGCATGAGCTTAGAAGAAACGAAAGTTTCTTTAATTCTTCCATCTCTATTTTCCATTACATTTTGAATCCCCTTGTCTCCCTTATACTGAGATGATATTCCAATGGGGAGTCCGTCTGAAGCTAAGTACGCGTCAATTAAATTTTTATTTGCGGCATTTTTTTGTGGCTCTTTATTATTATAGCTCATTACACAGTGTGTTAAAATTCCAGCCGCATATTGTCTATATAAAATTATTTCAGGATTGTTAGATAAATCAGTTGATGTAAACACTTCCCGGTAGTTCCCAAGGGAATATCTTCCAGAAGAAATCAACTCATTTGCGGCCCATTTAGCTTCTTCTAAATAGCTTTTGGCCTTTTTTTCATCGTTTTCATGATACTTTTGCCATGTTCCTTCAAATAAAAACATTCTAGACATAAATGCTAAAACAACATCTTTATTAACTGTTAACTTATCTTTTCCACCGTCCAATCGAACATTCTCTACAGCAAACTTAAAGTCTTCCAAAACTTTGTCCATTACAAAACTTCTCGAATCACGTGGTTTATAGAGCAGTTCTGTATCCTTTTCACTTAATACTTTATCAAACCATGGTACATCCCCAAATCGCTGAACAAGAAGGCAGTATTCGTATGCCCTAAAAAACCGCCCAACGCCTATCCAGTGTGCTTTCGCTTCTTCACTCATTTTATCACCGATCTCTATTTCCTCCACCTTTTCAATGAACTGGTTCGCTCTCCTTATACTTGCTGGTTTCGATGACGTATGAGAGAATGACCAACCACCACCCGATGCAGGAATCTGCTTAATATATTCTACAGGCGTAACCGCAGCAAAATCATCACTCAACGCTTTGTCATAATGACCATCATAGTAAGGTGAAGGTGAAAAGCCATTAGCATATCCAATGAAGTAAGTTGAATAAAATCCAAAAGCCGCAGTCCGCGCGTTATTTTCACTTGTCCAGAATGTTTCATCTGATAGCTCATCTAAGGGAGGCTTTTCCAAAAAATCCTTTTTACAGCTACCCATAACAAATAAAAAACAGATGATATATATATATTTATTTTTCATGATTTTAGAGATTAGTTCTTAAAGTGTAACTTGAATTCCCAAAGAAATGGTCTTACGATATGGATATACCCTCCCAAAAGCGGCATTATCATTTTTTCCAGCCTCGGTTACATTTACTTCGGGATCAAGCGGTATATCACCTAATTTATCGAATGTCAATAAGTTCTCTCCACTAAAGTAAACACGTACATTTTGTAATTTTATTTTTTCGATCGTGCGCTTAGGTAAAGTATAGCCGACAGCTAAATTTTTGACACGTAAATAAGACAAATCAAGCAAATACCTGCTTTGGGGCAAGAAATTTTTTACGCTTGCTTCACCTATTTCAGCTGGCCTTGGATAAAATGCGTTTGTGTTTTCAGGTGTCCAATAGTCTAATTGATGTTCATACCATCCTTCATGTGGTCTCCATCCTGGGACAAACATAGGCCCCTGTCCCCAATAACTCCGAGAACCAACACCTTGCAAAAATAGATTCAAATCAAAGCCTTTAAAATCAGCTCCTAATTTAATGCCGTACTGATAACGTGGAGACATATTTCCAATCACTTTTTGATCTCCAGGGTCATCTGCAGTATTTGAACCTTTACTGATAACTCCGTCGCCATTTAAATCTTTGTATTTAATATCACCAGGACCGAATACAAAGTTTCCACTTTCAAATTCCTTTTGGCTCGGAATTCCTTCTTTTAATACCAAATCACCATTCGCATTGGTCGTAAAGTCATCTTCAGTAAAGAAACGATCCGTTTCATATCCCCAAATATCTCCCAGAATCTGACCTTTGTAATTTCCCGATAACAACCGCGAACCTTCAAATGTGGTTAATTGTTCTTTAAAGTCAGAAAGCATTACTCCAGCATTTAAGTTCAATCCATTATCAAATTGCTGTCTATAATCCAGTTCCAGTTCCCAACCTCTTGTAGTAAGCGTTCCGTAGTTTCTTTTCGGTGCAGGTGCTCCGAAAGTCTCTGGCAATGTTACACCAGTAGTATGCATATCACTGGTCGTTCTTTCGTACCAATCAAAGGCAACTCCAAATTTGTTCTTATAAAAACGAGCGTCTAAGCCAAAATCAAGTGTAGTGACCGTTTCCCATGTTAACGCTCCAGAAATAGGCAATTGGTTTTGTACTGTTAATATATTTTTCTCATCAATTAACCAGTTAGAGTTAACTGTTGGCAAAACAGAATAAATATTACTAACAACAGTATTTTGATTTCCAATGGCACCCCACGATCCTCTAATTTTTAAGAAAGACAAAAATGGTTTGCTAAATTCCAAAAATGACTCTTCACTCAAAATATAGCCAGCTGACATCGATGGAAAAAATCCCCATTTCTTATTCGGTGAGAGCCTTGAGGAGCCGTCTTTACGGCCGTTAATTTCTAAAAGAAATTTATCTTTATAAGAATAATTTATACGTCCAAAAAAACCTAATGTATTCCAATGCGATTGTTCGCTATCCACAAATTGATCACCGGTTGCCAGATTTGGCTGGCCCAAATCCTGATCTATTAAATCTCGACGCTCAGATTTATGATATGTATAAATATATGACTCAACATCCGTACCTGCAATCAACTTGAAAGAGTGATCATTAAAATCTTTCACATAGGTTGCATAGGCCTTTCCAGTATTCATATGGCTCCAGGAAGATCTGTATTCCGCTTTGTTATAAGCAGCGCTTGAATATTGACTATAAGGCAATCCCCAACTCCCATCTCCTGCTTCAACTGGACCTCCCCAAAAGTCAATAGCACTCAATAAACCACCGGTACGATGCTCATGACCATTTAATCCCGAATAGTTATAGTCCACGTCAATGGAAAGTCCTTCCAACGGTCTTAAAGTTCCACCAAGGTTGATCCTTGTATAGGCAGAGGTTTTATCGTTCATCTTGGCCTGCTCCACTTCTGTTATTGCATTTCTAAAAGGCTTACCCTCATAGGTACCATAAGGAAATATTGCCGGCCATCGATATAAGTAGTACCAAGGATCATATACATCAGCGGCAAATTGAAACGGTGTTTTAAGGTCGGTATTTGAATATATTACCTTTGCTCGTGCATCAAACCAATCTGTTACGGTAGTATTTACACCAACATTTAAATTATATCGTTTAAATTCGTCTGAGTTAACTTTTAAAATTCCTTCTTGACCCAGGTAACCAAGTCCAATATTAAAACTTGTTTTCTCACTTCCACCGGAGATAGAAACATCGTGTTTTTGTTGGGGAGTCCAATCTTTCATATACAGATCGTTCACATCCCAGCTTCGATAAAAAAATGTTTTTCCATCTCTAAATTCAAAATCCCTACCCAATACCATTTCTGGCCCCAGGTCTTGATTGCCATATTTCTCTTCCCACTCCTTCATTTTTTCTATGGAAAGATCGTCGATCCAGGTTCCGACCCCATTAACCGTAGAATGACTGGGATTTGCTCTTCTATATGCTAAAAGCGCCAATTCGCCACCAGCTGCAGCTGATGCGATCTCAGGAGTAGATGTTGGTGTACTTAATGAAATATTATTTGAGTAAGTGATTCTGGTAGGGGTTCCTTTTTTACCTGATTTTGTTGTAATTAAAATAACGCCCCACGCCGCTCTACTTCCGTAAATAGAAGATGAAGCAGCATCCTTTAAGACGGAAACGCTTTCCACATCCTGTGGGTTTATCAACTGCAAACTTGGCACTTCAACGTTATCTACCAAGATTAGAGGCTTGGCTCCGCCGGTTCCAGTTAAAGTACCTGTCATTCCCCTTAAGTTGATTACCGGGTCCTGTCCAATATCTCCGCTCGTTGAAGTAATTGAAAGTCCGGGCGCTACGCCTTGCAACCCGCGGCCAATATCTGTAATGGGTCTTGAATCAAGGACTTCAGTATTGACGGTCGAAACTGCACCTGTAAGATTCGTTCTTTTCTGCGTTGCATATCCTACTACAACGACATCTTCTAAATCTTGAGAACCTCCTTCAAGAGAAACATCTATCGTATTTGATGCACCGACAGATCTCTCAACGGTATTCATTCCTATGAATTTGAATACAAGCGTTGCTCTTTCATTTACTTGAATACTATAATTTCCTTGAAAATCAGTTTGGGTTTGTAGATTTCCTCCCTTAACAGAAACTGTGACCCCTGGAAGCGGATCACCTTGAAGCGCGTCTGTTACCCTTCCAGTAATTGTTTTCTGCTGGGCATAACTATGGCTTACACCATAAAGCATTGTTATGACCAACAAGAGTAAAAATTTTTTCATGTTTGGTTAGCTTAGTAAATAATTGTTGTTCTTTAGGTATTTGTTTGTTGATCTTTAGAGTACTGAAGATTTCTTATAACAAACATATAATTATTTTCTTAACAATGCAATAGTATGCATGATTAAATTAGATATAGCTAAATATTGCAATAATATCCCCAATTTAATTCGTGGTTACACCGCGACGACCTGCACAATTACGCATGAAAAGGGATTCTAATACTCGGCAGAGGTATTGGATCAAAATACCAGATACAACTTTCAAAAGTTAAGTAACCACCATTGCCCTCTCCTCATGCCTAATTAAATTCTACAACTTCGTGTTCTCCAATCTTACCTGTACGATCTACATACGCTACTTCTATGCGCTTAAGCTCACCATCTGCTGTTTTCCTGTTAAGATATAGAGAATCAAACTTTTCTCCCATGATTCTATAATTCCATACGCTTCCATTTAAATAATACACAATCGTTTTAAATGACTTAGTTCCCGGAGCAACGTTCCACTTTATACCATACTGTTCGTCTAACTTCTCCAGAAACACCGTCGGTTTCTTCAATTTACCATCGCTCAGCCAGTCTGAAGAAGGCACCAGTGCCTGATCCTTATAAACACCTTGACGGAGCCTTACTTTTAATGGCTCATTTTTAAGCAGGGGTGTAATACTCCAATGAACTACACCTGGACTGGAAGATGCTATTGCTCTTGAAATCATGATTTGATTTTCAACTTCATCAGCACCGCGCTCATCTTTCGAAATACCTGAAAGACTGATTCCCGGCCAGAGATGCCTTTGTAAGTAATTTTCCTTTTGCCACCAGTTCAGCAATACCGGATAACTCTGGGCAATCCTCCCAATCGGCCAATAAAGTTGCGGTGAAAAATAATCTACCCATCCTTTATTCAACCACAATTTGGCATCCGCATACAATTTATCATATTGATCCATCCCCGCGATGGAAGAAGGATTACCTGGTCGCCAGATACCAAAGGGACTTAATCCAAATTTCACATCTTTCTTAATAGCTTTTATTTCATTGTATACATTTTCAATAAATACATTCACACTTTCTCTGCGCCAATCTCCTCTGGAAAGCTTTCCTCCTTTTTCTTTATAAAGGTTCCAACTATCATCATCCGGAAAGTCCTTTCCTCCATTGTAAGAGTCATAAGGATAAAAATAATCATCGAAATGAATCCCATCCACGTCATATCTTTTCACAATATCTTTTACCACTTCCAAAGAATGGTCCTGAGTACTCTTGAGGGATGGGTCGAACCACCAATATCCCTGTTCTAACTTTACGACAGATTCCGGCATTTTATAAACGATGGATGAAGGATCCAGTTCGCCACTACTCGGATGATGTGCCCGGTATGGATTTAACCAGGCATGCAGTTCCATTCCCCGGGCATGAGCTTCCCGAATCCAGAATTCTAAAGGATCATAAAAAGGGACAGGCGCCTGTCCTTGCTTTTTGGTCAGGAAATAGGACCATGGCTCCAATTCGCTTGCGTATAAAGCATCTGCTTGCGGACGAACCTGAAATATAACGGCATTAAAATTCAAACTAGCAAGCGAATCGAGAAGAGCAATCGCTTCTTTTTGTTGCTCTTCGACAGGCAATCCCGGTTTACTTGGCCAATTTATATTGGCAACAGTAGCAACCCAGGCAGCACGGAATTCATGAGGAATCTCAATGGGTTCATTGGTAGTGCTTGCTACAATTTCCTCTTTTGTTACCGGGCTTGCGTTTTTTCTTGAAACAGTACATGAAAAGATGCCACAAAGGAAAAGGATGGCCATTAGCTTAAAATAGGAAGTTCTCACAATTTGAAGGTTAAATAAAAATTAGTTATTGTAGGATAAATATGCATGTTTAATTTGAAATATGCAAGAATGCGCAATATTATAACAAATAAAAAACAGCAGCAAGCCTAAACTTACTACTGTTGAAATAACTGATCCTTTAACTACTTTACTTCTTATCCCACCATATTGGTTCATTTAAATAGGTTGGACTTGCCGCATTCGGGTTGGCTTTCAGAACCTGCTCCAGGTTGTAATTCCTTTCATAACTAGGCACGGCAAACCTTCTCGGCCAGTTGGTTGGAGAAGGATATGCTTCCAAATATACATGAGAAGGTCTGTTGTACCCTTTATAAATACCAACTGCCTCATTATAATTTCCAGCAGCATCTGTACAGTAATCCATTCTTCTTAAATCAACCCACTGTTCAGGAGAATACGATAACGCAATATACTTTTGAATCATAATATGACTCAATGTCAAACTTGCAGAACTCTGCACAACAGAGGTACTGTTAAGATAGGCTTCAAGATCTGCAGGGTTCACTTCTAAAATCGACATATGAGAACGAATCCCAGCTTTATAAGCAGCCAAAGCTCCTGCTAAATCCCCTTGCCTGAATTTTACTTCAGCTTCTATAAAGCGCATTTCTGCATTGGTCAACAAGAGACCCTTCGCCCCTCGTTTTGTATACCAGGTACCGGTAGATAAAATACGGGCATTCGTTCCCGGAGTATGCGGGTTCTTTCTCATCTGCACATATACCGAGTCTTTATTTGAAAACTTATTTAAGTTAGCATCGTACGTATAATTTAAGGGTCCTGTTTTCGGCAAGTCTGATTGCATATCTACCGGCACCGTACGGACTAAAACGCCTGCGCCATTTTCAGAACTTGGAATCAACAGATCTACCCTTGGGTCTTCCATATTATTTGTGCCGGTCGGTGCGCCGGTATAATTATTTGTTATATAATCATAATACAACTTTGTAACACGTGCAGTTAAGCCTGTATTGGAATACTGCAACGCCTCTTTATTTGCAGCTGTGCTGGGTGTTTCATCCACATATTGCAAAATAGCGCTTTGCGCATCCGTTTGCGGACCATTTGCCAACGCATCCAACACAGCCTGCGGATCGTAAGTTGATAATTTCGAAGTATGATTTAAAAACCGGGCCTTTAATCCATAAGCCAAACGGATCCAATTTTCAACGTTTCCGTCGTTTAAAATATCCCCCTGAGCCAATGCCGGGGCACCGGGTTCCTGAGTTTTTTGAAGATCAACGATCGCTTCATCCAATAACTGCAGAATTTGTGTTTGTATATAGGAACCATCATCAAATTTTGGAGTCAGGTTTCCCACCTGGTCAAATTCATCATAAGGCAGCATGCCATAAAAATCGGCCAATGCACCAAAGCCCCATGCTTTGATAATTTTCGCTGCCCCGATATAATGATAGGCACCTACTTTTTCCGAAGCTTCAATTAATGGAGCGATATTCACCGCCGTATTTACATACCAGGATTGCCATGGCCAATTTGCACTCGAAACGTCTGAAAACCAACGGGTCAAATTCCAGTTATTACCCACGGCGTAGGTAACAGCAAGTTGCTGTGTAATAAAAGAAGCTCTCGTTCCGGCGCTTTCATAGCCATCAGCAAATTGAGCTATAATGGGCGGAAGCCTTTGTTCCGGAGTAGGAACAGTTGAATTGGCACTATTGGGATTATCATTTACATCCAGCCATTTTTTACAGGATGAAAAACTTACAGTAACCGCTAACAGTATATATATTATCTTTTTCATTGTAGTAAGTTTAAAAATCAGGTTAAAATCTTAGGTTTATACCGAATGCAAAACCAGCGGTTGAAGGAATACCTGCGTAATCAATTCCCACTGATCCAGATCCAACTACACCAGCGCCCGCAGCGCTTGTTTCCGGATCCATTCCGGAATAGTTAGTAAACAAAAGCAAATTCGTACCCGAGGCAGTCAAGGTTGCACCTTTTAAGAATTTCACTCTGTTTACGACACTTTCAGGCAGCGCATACGATAACGAAATAGATCTCAACCGTAACCAGTTCACATCTTCTATAAAGAATGGAGCATTATTCAAGTATACGTCTCTATAGTATTTTTCATCAGCGACAACCTCTCTTGTTACAGGCTCATAGGCTTGTGTGGCAGGATTCAAGGACATACCGCTAAAACTAATGGTATTTCCTCTGTTCGCAGTTTCTTCACTTAAGCCATAAGCAGTCAGTAAATAACCAGTTCCATTATAAATATCACCACCCTTTCTAAAATCAAATAAGAAAGAAAAGTTCCAGTTTTTAAAAGTAAAGCTGTTATTAAGTCCGCCTAAGAAATCAGGTTCACGGTTACCTACAGACATAGTTTGATCACTAGATGTTAACGGATAACCTGTAGCCCAGTTTAAAAGCAAATTTCCATTCGCATCAGTTTGCCATTTTGATCCGCTCAAGCCCATAAAATTACCACCATCAAATGAAGCAGCTTTCGCATTTCCCACCTGAACATCTGTTACATATAAAATCGGTAACGAACCAGGCAGCTCCTTTACCACCCCTTTATTATGTGAGAAGTTCAAGGTAGCATCCCATCTGAAATTATCACGGCGAACAGGGTTTGCATTAATTGAAATTTCAATCCCTTTATTTTCAATTTCACCTGTATTAACAGAGCTCAGTATATAGCCGGTTGCATTACTCACACGTGGCTGCAATATCTGATCTTTACTTCGATTGATATAATAGGTAAAATCAAGTCCCAAACGATTATCAAGAAAACGCAAGTCCGTTCCGAATTCAATGGACGTGGTAGTTTCCGGTTTTAAGATATCATTTCCGCGTGCCCAGTCATTACGGTAACCTCCTCCAATGGTCAATTCAGGCCCAAACAGGTAGGTCTGTGTTTGATAAGGAGGGGCATCTTTCCCAACCTCTGCCCACGATGCACGCAGCTTACCAAAAGATAGTATATTATTTTTTTCAAGTAGCTCTGTAAAAACAAAACTACCACTAACAGAAGGATAGAAAAATGATTGATTTTGTACCGGCAAAGTAGAAGACCAATCATTACGCCCCGTAACACTTAGGTATAACAAATCTTTATAAGCCATGCGTAAATCACCATATACTCCTATCAATCGTTTCCTGTTGATTGCCTGTGAATAATACTGATCTTCTTTTGCTGCATTGTTAATGCTAGTGAAGGTTGGAATAGCAAAGTTTTCAGCACGTGCTGAGTTCGACTCAATATGTGTGTCTTCCGCACTTGTACCCAGTATTAAATTAAAATCCCAATCCTCTTTAACCGTTTTATGAAAATTCAGCATTAAGTTTGAATTGATATAATTATAATCTTTCCCTGTTTCAGACAACATACCTTTTTGCCAGGCCTCTTTTACACTTGACCCGGGGGCTGTCATACTACTGAATTTCGTTAAATAATTATCGATACCTAAGCGATACGTAGCTTCAAACCAATCAGTAAATTTTACATTCGTGTATACACTACCTACAATACGGTTGGTTTTGTCTGTTTGCGGATTCCGATTAATTATCCAATACGGATTGTCAGCATCACTATCCAATGGAATATTTGGCAGCAGGCGATGTTTTGTACCATCCTCATTTAACCAGTTCTTCATATTGTCATTCCTTGGCCAGGCAATGATACTCTCCATATACCCTGAACCGCTCGAACCCCACAGTCCGCTACCTGTTAGTGTTTTGCGCGTACTGCTTTGTGAATAAGAAGCATTTACACCGAAAGTAAATATTCCGGTTTTCTGTTCACCATTAAAACGAAGTGTCGTTCTTTTAAAATCAGTTGTAGGCACAATTCCTCCCTGATCCAAGTTCGAGGCAGACAAATAAAAATTACCATTTTTAGACCCACCCGAAATATTCAGACTATTATCAAAAGCGAAAGCTGTTTCAAAAAAGTCTCCCATATTGTCATAGATGGTTTCCCCGGGTTGAAATTTATCTCCCCAGGACCTGCTAGTCTCACCCGTAAATTCTCCATTATAATAAGACCCCTGTTTATAAATGCTCTGTTGCTTTGGAAGCTTATTTGCCCAGTTACTTAAAAAACGGGAATTAACAGAAACCTCTGTTGCCCCTTCCGCACCTTTTTTCGTTGTAATAATAATAGCACCGGCGGCAGCTCTTAAACCATAAAGCGCAGCAGCAGCTGGCCCTTTTAATACAGAAATCGACTCAATATCTTCCGGGTTAATATCCATAGCGCGGTTTCCATTGGTAGTAGACAAGTTTACTGATCCATCAAAAGCACTGTTATCGCCCTGCCCGGTCGAATTGTCGATTGGCATTCCATCAATCACAAAAAGAGGCTGATTATCGCGCTCCAAGGAAGTCCCTCCACGAATAACGATGGAAGAAGACGCTCCCGGCGCACCGCCGGAATTCGTAATATTCAATCCGGCTATCTTCCCGTTCAGCGAATTAATAACATTGGCGTCCTTGTTCTTTAATAATTCTTTTGACTGAATTTCCTGTACCGAATACCCTAGCGACTTACTTTCGCGTTTAATCCCCATGGCTGTAACCACAACCTCGCCCAAAGCTTCTGCGCTTTGTTCCAGGTTAACAGTTAAAGTTGTCCGGCTTCCAGGATTGACCTCCTGGCTTACGTAACCCAGATATGTAAATCGTAAAGTTTCTCCTGATCCTACCTCAATGGAGAAGGTACCATTAACTTCAGTTTGAACACTACGGCTTGTGCCCTTCACCAAAACCGTAACCCCTGGCAAAGGTTGGTTATCTGCTGCATTTATCACCGTACCGGTGACAGTTTTTTGTTGGGCATAGCTTTGGTTAAAACCATAAAGCATAGTACAGACCAACAAGAGTAAAAATTTCTTCATGTTAGGTTAAATTAAAAGGTCAAAAAACTGGAACAAGTAATTACTTAATAGGAATAATTACAATATCAAATATAAGATATTGTAATTATTCTTTTGCATATTTATGCCTGTTATATATTTTTTTTGTAGAAAAGTGCAAATAAAACAAATCCATAAACGATTTTCAATTTTTATTCTTGTAACAAACTTCTTTATACGTTTAATAAAATAATGTATATTTAAAATCCAATTAACACAGTTATGCTAAAAGAAGAACGCCAATCCTATATTCTACGCCAAATCAATCTGCACAATCGTGTATTATCAGCAGATTTGAGTGATAAGCTAAAAGTTTCAGAAGATACGGTCAGACGAGATCTCAACGAACTCGCAGAAAGCGGCAAAGTGACCAAGGTATATGGAGGAGCGTTGTCCAAATCCTACCAATTCCCATTTCAGGAGAATGATGTCTATGCCCGGGAGGCTAAAAAAGCGATTGGATTAAAAGCTGCCAAACTTATTAAACCCGGCATGACGGTATTGGCAGGTGGCGGGACAACGATGGTGGAACTAGCAAAGGCATTTCCTAAAAACCTCCAATGCACTTTTTTCACAATCAGCCCTTTGGTTGCCCTGGAAATGGCCGAACGCAGCAGTGCGGAAGTAATACTCATCGGAGGCAGGCTATCAAACAGCAGTAATGTAACGATCGGATCGCAGGTGATCAACCAACTATCCGAAATTAAAGTGGATCTCTGCCTGTTAGGAACAAACAGTTTATCTGTCGAGGAAGGCTTAACGGATTCAGATTGGGAAATTATCCAAATCAAAAAAGCCATGCTACGATGTTCAGAGAAAACGGCCTTACTAAGCATAGCTGAAAAACTAAATTCTGTTCAGAAGATGAAAGTTTGCGGACTCAGCAATATTCATTATTTAATTACTGACTTAGAACCGAACCATGAAAGCCTGCAGGCCTTTGTTAAGCAGGTTCATGTGATTTAATGAACTTCCAATTTAAATTCTATAATTTCGTGGTCTCCAATCTCATTAGTATGACCATCAACTCATTTGATTATTGTTTTGTTTTCTTTATATTTAACGATAATAATAAAATTATGAGAAATTTAACACTTTATTATATCGCAATTTTATTTCCATTTGCAATTGTGTTATGGTTTGGATTTAACGCTCCCCCATATTTTGTACCACTTCTATTTGCCTATATACTATATAGAGGCTTTATCGACAGTAAAAGGTTGATGGAAAAAGGCCTGATAGAAAAAAATGAATGGTGGAAAGGATTCAATCCTTACTATACTTTAAAATATTTTAAACAACTTTATTTTCAGTTATAATTGTTAAAAGAAGGTTACTTATGAGACCAGCTTTCTTACTTAGACGTAACTGAATTCAAATTACACGTTAGTAAATTAAAAAGGTCCTGTATATTTTCGTCTTATAATAAAACCCCTGATGAAGTTAATTCATCAGGGGTTTTATAGGTATACTTTGACACCTTTTTATAAAGCACTATTGCAACCGTCCCGAAAAATAGAACTCGCTGTCTGAGGTATTTATAAATTTACCTAAAAGGAGTCCTGAAGAGGTTGTAAAATATTCTAACTCATACGAACTTGAGGTTAACTTATCAAATAAAGGTTTAAATCGCGCTTCTGTATAATTACCGTAATCTGCGTTGCCTATGTAGGTAAATGTATATTGGCCACTTTCATTTTTTTCATAACTAAAATTAAAAGTGTGGACAAAGTTGGATCCGCCAACAGTCTGCGGCATAACCGCCCTAATTGTCATTCGTTGGTTTATCGTATTAAAATTAAAAGAAATATCTCCCAGAAGAAAATAAGTTCCAGTATTTAAAACAGTTTTTAAAGTGCTATGCATCGCTGCAAAAGACGATGAAACACCTTCTCCAAGATTGACAGGAACAACTATTGCACTATACCCTACACCCATTAATAAATGCAATGGTAAAATAGGAGTAGGAGAAATAAATAATTCATATTCAGTACCATCAAATGCAACGGCCTTGAAACCATCTTTCCATATAATCTCCTGTATATAAGTATCTTTATATGCAAGCGTGTCTTTTATATGTACACCATTCACGGAGTACGCATACGGTTGTTTAACAGTCTTAACACTGCCTGATTCTACCCACGTCAGACTAGTTTCCCGCATATTCGGATTTATTGACACCTGAACTTTTTCGTCCCCGTCAGGAGTAATGTATAAGAATGTATTCTCACTAACATAATCCTCCATCGCATACACATTTTTCTTAAAGGTTCCATCTAAGTAAGCTGTCTGCTCTTCTTTCGTTGCCTTAACAAGTAAAAACTTGCTCTTTCTTTTCTTACCTAATAATTGCAGTGTATCATTTGAATTTCCTCTGAACTCAAATTCAAAATCGGAGCCGTAACCTACGCCTGGTTGTCCACCAAATTCAGAATTATCCGGGTTAGCCAATAGATGTATATAGTTATCTGTATCAAAAATAAGCGATGGTGCCATTACTGCTTTTATGCGATAACCACTTTCATGAAAGTCTTCTAAAGACTCTTCAGTCAAATCAGCTAACATCTTTACTCGATCATCATCTGCAAATTGCATATAAAACCCAGCTCCAACTCCACCATCCGCATATAAATAAGCTTTCCACCCATATTCATGACTAATCAATGCATCTTTATATTCAGCCAACGCTTCGTTCATCCGCTCTTCCGGTTTTTCACCAGTAGCAGGTGTAAAGCTATCTTTTTTACAGCCCGTTATTAAAACTAACAAGGCTAAAAAAAAGCAAATATTATAAAGTATCTTTTTCATGTTTTTCATATTTATTTTCTTTTAATAGGCTACTTCTCCTGTAAAATAGGAAGCAGGGTTATTCTTCAGATAAAACCCGCCTAATGTTTGAGCTGAATTAGCGAATTTCCCCTCAAAGACATTTGAAGTAATATATCCATGCCATGCTGCCATTGCTCCTTTAATTAAACTAGCATTATCATAAGCACCCCCCGCTCCTCTATTCGATACACTAGTAAACTTGGTAGTACCATCTGATGCTACCTCTACATCAAAGTCAAAGTATGCCGGGAAGTCGCTACCTCCTTGTGAAATAACATGCTGCAATTGAACTTTTGTAGGACTTACAAAAACCATATCGAAATCAGTGCTAAGTGTCAAACTATATGGAAGTGCAGCTACAGCCGAAGCAGCTTGGTTCATCCTTGTTTTGTTATCTTCAGATAACTGGTTGTAACCAACTGCAATTCCTTGTAAGTCGCCATTGTTAATTACTGCTTCAAACGTTGGCGGAGGGCTTACAACTGCAATTTTTTCTTGTACATTCTCTTGTAATACCTTAAAATCAATCCCAAAAGACAGATTAAAATAATCAATCACGATCTGCTCTTTTTCTCTTAAGCGTGCTTGTGCACTTGCCGATGCAGAAGCGACATATACATCAAACCATGGTTGCCCTTCTACCAAAAGATGACTTACCATCTCAGCAAAATCTTCTGTGGGACTGTTACGAGCATACTGCGATATAAAACCTAGACTTTTTGCAACTGCTGCACTTTCTGTTGCCCAGTTCCCTGTAAACTCAGGCGATATCGTATTAAACTCAGGTGGTATACTTACTACCTGGTTAATAATATGTGTAAACTCATGATGCACAGTACGCATCATGCGCTTAACAGCTACGCCATTTTTTTTATCAAAAGAATTGATAACCGTAAGGTAAATCTTTCTTCCTCCTTCAGCTGTACCCAAGGTTATCGTACCATTCGTATTATACTCTGCACTTCCCACCAATACGATTTGTTTAGGTACAATGGGCTTAAAGAACGCAGCACCACCAATTTCCATATAAGGTTTAATCCAAATTTCGTTGAGAGCTTCCATGGCGGGCTGTATTTTCTCTTCCTTTGGCGGGGTTATTTCTTTATTGATTGGGGATAAATAACGGTCCCAGCGGTACACCACTGAGATATTATACGGGTCTAAGAATTCTTTTTCCAACCATTCATCAAGCGGACCTTTTACATAAGTATCCGCATTGTATTTGGAAAAATCAACATTCAAGTCTTCTTCTTTTTTACAGGATGCAAAGAAAAGAACAACGACAAGCGCTGATGCCAATATATAATGTACTTTTTTCATCTTTACGTTGTTTAAAAATTAACGAGGATTTAATTCAATACCTGACTTTTCAACTTCTTTAGGCATTTGGAAAACTCTCCTGAGATCATCTGGTTCCAACCTGATAAAAGTCTCATTGCCGTTAATGTCGATAATATTATGCTCAACCGGTAAGCGATGACGAAGAATATCAAACCAACGAACCCCTTCTTGCACGAATTCTATTTTCTTGAAGTCTAAAATTGTTTGTATCACCCCTTCCTTCGGATCTTTAATCTTATCGTAGAAACTCGCAATCTTAGCCAAGGTAACCGCATGGGTATTCGCATTATAATTAGTTATGCGCGTGCTTGCAAAAGTATTGATATCAGCAAGTGCAGCTTCAAGATTTCCTGTTTGGGCATACGCTTCTGCTCTGTTCATTAATGCCTCATCTACTGTGAATACCGGCACAATGGTATACGGGAACCCAATGGTTGCATTGGCACTTGTACGCACAAAGTGCTCTTTCCATTTTAACAAGGTATAATGCGGTACACCGTAACTATAAATCCGATGTGCAAACCTGGCACCCGTAACATTTGGTGTAACAAAGGACTGCGTGTTAACTTTTTGTCCAAATCCATAACGCGGATCTACCGTACGTGCCCACAGCGAAGCAGTTTCAATCAACATTAAAGTTGGGTTTTCTGTAGCCTTCGTAAAGGTTGCCTGCATTTCATCTGAAGTTATCGTAGCATAACGACCATTCCATGGACGGAGATTAGCTTTCCAATCGCCACCCGGCATAATGTTACTAGCATATTGAATAACCTTATCGTATTCTCCTTTAAACAAGTAAAAACGCGCAGCAAAAGCATTTGCGGCTTTTATATTGAAATGGTATTTCGAAACTCCGTAGACAGAGTTTTTTATTAAAGGTAGACCTTCTAACAAATCTTTTTCAATTTGTTCATAAGTAGATTCAACCGTTCCCCTGGTATACTGCCCAAAAACAACAGTTTCAGGTTTAGTAACATATGGAATCCCTGGCGAAGAATTATCACCCCCCGGCTCATAATTCTTTGCATAGAAAACCGCTAACATAAAATGAGCATAGGCTCTTGCAACCAAAGCTTCGCCTTTATAAGGAAGATAATCCGCATTATCAGGATCTTGTTCAATGGCTTCTAAGGCCTGATTTGCTGCAGCTATAGCCTCATAACTACTATTCCAATAAAATGTTGGTGTATCTTCTTCCTTATCATCCACATCTCTCCAATAATATGGATCAACATAAGGTTTATCTTCGTCTCCAACTCCTTCTCCTTTATCCTCTGCATTGTCCGATGCTGACTCAGCAAAAGCTATGTAGTTAGCTTTAGGATACGCAGAAACCAGAAGCTCACCGACCTTATCTACGGAATTTACTTCGGTGCGCATATCAGGCGCATGCTCTAAATATTTTTTACAGCCTGTTGAGAAAATCAATGCAGCTGCGATAATATATATATAATGTTTCTTGTCTTTCATTTCTGTAATATTAAAATCCAACTTTTAATGATAGCGTAAACTGTTTTGGCATTGGCAATGCTACACCCCCACTCCCGAAAAACTCAGGGTCTTGACCGTTTAATCGGCTATCGGAATAGATTAACCAAAGATTGTTACCAACTAAACTCAAAGAAGCATTCGTTACACCCAATGATTTAAACGTATTCGCTGGCAACTGATAAGATAAATTTACTTGTTTCAAGCGTATAAAATCTCCATCAGCAACCCGAACTGAAGAATAGTTATAGCTATTATAAGGGTTTTGACTGCCAACTTTCGACACTACAAATTGATCCATAATAGAAGGAACATTTGTCCATTCTTCGTCCCCAGGCATTACCCATCGTTTCAAAAAATCTTTTGACATAGAAGAAAGGTCAGTATAACTATTTTCGAAAGCAGGATCCAATCTAACTTTATTTCCTTGCGCAAAAGTTATTAAGGCAGACAATGAGAACCCTTTAAACTTAACTGAATTGTAAAATCCGCCTGTAAATACCGGATCGATTGGACCTTCGTATTTTAAATATTGTGATTGATCACTTTGAAAGTAGACTTCACTACTTTCCTCACCATCCTCATTGATAAAAATTGGATAGCCTGCATCATGATCCAATCCAACAAATGGAATTGAAAAAAGCCCTCTATAAGGATATCCTTCTTTTGGCCCGCCATCCTGAGTAATTAAACTCCAAATATTAGGCTCATTCGCCAATTTGGTTATTTTACCAACATGGTGTCCAAAGTTAAATTGAGTTCTCCAGGTCCAATCGGTTGACTTTATTACCGTAGCACCCAACGTTCCTTCCAAACCATGCGATTTCATATCTGCATAATTGGCCATCTTAACCCCTTCGCCGCCAATTCCAGAAGTACGAATAGCGCCTATTAAATCAAAGCTTTTTCTCTGATACCAATCGAATGACACAGTGAAACGATTATTCAAAAAGGCTACATCAGCCCCTATATTCGTTTCGTATTGCTTTTCCCAGGTCAACTCCGAATTCTCTAAACCTGCGATTACTAATGCAGTTTCCATTTCAGATAAATATGGCCTTCTTGTGCTCTCATTATTAACAACCAAACTTGAATTGCTTGCCGCTCCCATACTGGCTGTTAAACCATAGGTTGCACGTAAAGTCGCCTGACTAATAACATCCTGATTTTGCATAAAATCTTCAGTGTCCATATTCCAGGCACCACTAATATTCCATGTAGGCAGCCAGCGGGCAGTTCTTGATTCACCTAAAAGGTTAGAACCATCGTAACGAACGGTTGCATTTAAACTATATTTTCCATCGTATGAATACGCTCCACGAGCCATATAAGCTAGGTAACGATCATAACGGTAGTTCATTCCGTAATAATTTCGATTACCTTCTACGTTTTGCTTTACTATGTTTGGATCAATATAAGGAACACCCCCGCGATCATATTGATATCCATAACCATCGAAAAAGCGATTTTGACGGTCAGCAAAACGCATTTCAGTAGATGCATACACATTTACCATATGTTTTTCACTAAAAGTATGCTCCCACTCTAACCCATTACGCATATAATAACTTACCAGGTTATCACTCTGTGTGTTGTAAAACCCACCATAAGGCAAAACTGAAACAGGAAGAGCATTTGGGTCATCAGGGTTTTTATATAAAAACCGGTTGTTTGAACGAATCGTTGCATCTTCAGGAAAAATACCAGCCCGATACGCCTGTGGCATATTTGAATTTTCATGAATTTTATGCTCCTGATCCGTTTTCGCATAACGATAAGCACCATCGAATGAATACCTTAATTCATCTAAAATCTTGTATTTAACACCACCTTGTACTTTAAAATCGATTAATGTTAAATCCATTGTATTGTACTCAAGTTCATTCAAAATGTTAAAAGGAGCATAATAACGTGTGAAATATTCCAGATTGCCATTTTGATCATAAGGAGTAAGAGTACGGCTAGTATTCAATGAATAACTGAAAGGATTGATATCGAAATTACGATCATATTGACCGGTCACCGGGTTGCTCTCTCTTCCTTGTGAGCCTGGAGCCTGTTGATCTCTAATAGAACCTTGGGTAATCAATTCAATCGATAGCTTATCACTAAGCTGAAAGTTACCACGAACATTTCCTGTAAAACGCTTTACCTGATCGCCTATAGTCCAACCGTTATCACCCAAATAACTAGTAGACGCATAAAACTGGGACTTTTCAGAACCTGCAGTGATGCTTACAGAATGCTCTTGCATAAGAGAATTATTGAATAAAAGATCAAACCAATCTGTATTGGCAGTAGCATATCTTTGTAAGTATGCTACTTCTGAAGGCGCATCATTGCGCAAATCGAATTTATCAGTCTCAGCATTATAAATGTACATATCATTGTACATTTTAGTAAAAATCCCGCCATCAGAAGCTCTGGAAGCACCTGCATGACTAAAGAAACCTTTATTTTTCATTTCAATAAAAACCGACATCTGATCTGCCGAATTCATAATATCAAAATTGCTGTAACTTGGTTTCAGGTAAGTCGAAAAATTCCCTGTATAAGATAAAATTGGCTTACCATCAGTTTTTCTACCTTTCTTAGTTGTAACTACAATAACACCATTCATTGCACGTGCACCATACAGAGCCGTTGCAGAAGCATCTTTTAATATCTCAAAACTTTCGATATCATCAGGGTTCAAGCCTGCTACGGACGATCCGATCAATGTTGATGGATCTCCTGTTGATAACTGCTCATTTGAAATATTAACAACATCTTCTAAAATGATACCATCAATTACCCAAAGAGGCTTATTATCACCTGTTATAGAAGTAGCACCACGAACGCGGATTTTTGGAGCAGCTCCAAATGTTCCTGATACATTTTGTACTGAAACACCGGCCACTTGTCCTTCCAGCATCCGACTCACATCGGCTATTCCATCTCGCTTTACATCGGCTGCTTTTAAACTAGCTGAGGCCCCTGTAAAAAACTTTCTATTCAGATTCTGATAGCCGGTAGATACAACTTCAACATCGCGAAGCATATTCATATCCTCTACCATTTCAACATTTACATTACCGGATGCACTTACGCTTTTTTCTTCTGATTTATACCCAATCATGGTAAAGACCAAAACAGAGTTGGATGCTGCCCGAATAACAAAACGCCCCTCTTCATCGGTACTTGTAGCCTGTTGTGTTCCTTTCACAAGAACTGTAACCCCCGCCATGCTAGATCCGTTCTTATCTGTTACCCTACCAGTAATGGACTGTTGAGCAACAACGGTCACATCCCCTTGCGTCAAAGAACTTTTGCGTTTAACAACAACCACGTTCTCATCGATCGTATAAGTTAAAGGCTGATCCTTAAATATCTTATCCAATGCCTGCACAACGGTTGCATCTTTAATAGTAACGTTAATAGACTTTGCCTCCTCCAACATTTGAGGATTGTAAACAAAGTCAAATCCGCTCTGCGCTTTTAGCTTTTGAAAGACACTCTTCATAGAAGCATTTTTCTCACTGATAGATACCCGCTGAGCAAAACCAGAGGCACTTACCTGCATAAGCATCACAATCAGAACTGCGATAGTTAAATTGATTCGCATAATGAGTTTTCTGTTAAAAAGAACATTTAACAAGGATATGGTAGACTTCATCGTATATGCCTGTTTACTACAACGAATAGCCGATACCCAACCCTTGAAATTAAGGTAGAATTTCATACATTTGATTAGTTTGAGTTAATTAATTACTTATTTAGATCTAATTTCGGTACTCAATCATTCCGAGGGTGTTTGCGGCATCCTCGGTTACTTGAAAACACTGGTAAAAAGTAAACTTATTTCATAACCTCAATCCTCCTTTCTTTCCTCCCGGCGTTTTCTGCAACGATTTTAAAATGTACCGTTCCGGTCAATTCAAGCTTTTGCAGTATTTCAGATATATTTTCGTATCGTGATAAGGAACCTTCAAAATTGACATTCCGTAAATCACCCTTATAAGCTACATCCACATCATACCAACGCGAAACATCCCTCATGATTTCCGTGATGTTCTCACCGGAAAAAATAAATTTACCATTCCTCCATGCCATTACCTTTTCCGTTGCCGCGTTTTGGACATCAAATGTATTGCTATTCCAAAAAGCAGTTTCACCAATTTTTAGTATCCGCTCTTCATTTGTTTGGGTACCATTATCAAAGCCGATAACTTTTACTTTTCCTTCTAATAGCGTAGTGGCCGTTTCTTGTTCATCTTCATAAGCTTTTACATTGAAATGTGTTCCCAATACTTCTATCTCCTGTTTACTGGTTTTTACTTTAAAGGGAACCCGCTTTTTACCACCTTGAGAATATTGATGGCTAACTTCAAAATAAGCCTCGCCTGATAATAAAATCAACCTCTCAGAATTATTAAATTGAGTAGGATAGGTTAAAGAAGAAGAAGCATTTAACCATACAAGGGTTCCATCAGGCAAAATCACTTTATACTCACCACCACGCGGGGTACTGATGGTATTGTAAGACAGTTCCGAATTCCCTTTTAATCTTATTGAATCAGTTTGATAAGTAATTGTACCATCTTCCGTCTTAACGATGCTTAAACCGTTTTGTGCAATTACTTTCCCTTCTTCAACTGCCTTTAAATCTAAAACTGAACCATCCGCCAACGTCAAGGTAGCATTATTGCCACCTGGTTGAATGTCAGTTGCGTCAATTGTTGTTTCAGTATAAAGACGTTGATTTGAATCTCTTTGAGTATAAAAATAAAGTACCAGACCAATTACAACGGCTATCATGGCGGCTGCTTTAAACAGAAAGGTTTGGAAAAATTTAATCCGCTTAGAAGAATGATAAACAAGGGAACTTAATTCCGGCCTTTTTATTAATTGTTTCCAAATCCTGAATTGAAGGGCTTCTTGCCTTTTCTTATCCACAGAATCTGTTACATTCGGGTTATTATCAAAATCCAAATACCAGCATTCAAGCTCTTCCCTCTCTGCCAGGGTAGCTTTTTCTGATTTACATACGTCTATTAAGTATTCTAATCTGATCTTATCCATTTATATCGGCGTTCTATACTATTATCGTATAGAAACCAATTAACCCTTGCTTTGTAATAAATTAATGAGTTAACATGAAAATTACAGGAATAAGCGTAGATAAATGATAGTCTACAAAAAAAGATTTCATCAGCTTTCGTGCATGAGAAACATGTCCTTCAACAGTTTTTTCCGAGATCTGAAGAACCTCAGCGATTTTTTTATTACTTAAGTCTTCCTGTTTTAATAAAAATACTTCTTTACACTTTTTGGGTAAAGTTTCAGAAAAAATAGCGAACTGCTCTTTTATCTCTTTTCTTTCAAGTAGTTGGTGTACATCCGCTGAATCAGCCATCGGATGATGTAAAAGTGACTCAAGATACGCTTTAGATGATAGCCGTTTGCGCACTTCATCCAACACCTTGTACTTTAGAACCGTATGCATATAGGCACCCAATGACGAAGTAATAACAAGGGTATCCTTTTTAAGATAGAGGTTAACGAAAGTCTCTTGCACAAGCTCTTCCGATCGGTATTCATCTGCCAAACGCTTATGGGCTGCATTGTATAGATCTTTCCAATGACGATTATAAAGTTCCTCAAAGGCCGCTCCCTTATCCTCACGGATCAAATCAAGAAGTTCCAGGTCCTTTAGGTTTTTCATTGGAATAATTTGTTTTTAATAGCAGGCGCTTAATATGCTCTTACCAAAAATATAGAATTATTCATGATAATAAAATATAAAATGTAAATAGTATCGATTTTAGATTAGAACCTCGGAGAGAAGTCTTTTAGTATGTTATAATTAAAAAAAGCCATTGTAAATACAATAGCTTAAACTCCTTTTTTCTCCGCTTCTTTTACCGCATAAGCCAATGTATTTTCATAATCCCATTTGGCTTTTAAACTTGATCGTACATAAGACGTTCCTCCTTTCTTAATTTGCTGATCTCAGCTATTTTAAACACTTTCTGAAATATCCGTTTATCCATAAAGGTAGGGAGCTTGCTCATATTCCTCAACAAGTAAAACCATTCGTCGAGGTCTGTTTGCAGCTCTCTGTCCTCTTTTACAAATTTAGGAAGTTCGATAAACTTAAACTCCAGTTTATTGTAAAAAACTTCATGGGTACTTTTATTCATTAAAACTAACAACAAGAATTTTCATAAAAAAAACCTCCAAGACCGAAGTCTTGGAGGTTAAAGAGTGTCTTACCAGACTAAACTATCTAATATTATTGAACACCAGTTCGTGTGTCCCACCACATTTGTTGCCCCCAAAAGTTATCTTTTACTTTAGCAACATACTCAGCACTGTTTTGATTATTCAACTGAGTTTCTGTTGTTGGATAAGGGTAACGGAATGGAGGACGGTTATGTCCTGGATAACGGCTTCCAGAAGCAGCAGGCATAACAGGTACATCTGTACGACGACTTTCAGCCCAAGCTTCTTGTCCGTTTTTAAATAAGGAAATCCATTTTTGAAGATAAATTTCATTCAATGTGTTATTGAATTTTCCGGAGCCATTTAAGTATGTATCAATGTCATCTTGTGCTATTCCGTTCTCAAGCATTGACAAAGTTACACCTTCATTATATGCATCAGCAGCAGAAATCCCTACTGACCATCCCTTTTGTGCGGCTTCCGCCAAAATAAATTGCACTTCCGAAGCTCTCATAAAAGGAGAGAAACCACGTGGATCATTTCTAAAACGATTACCTATTCTTGAATAAGTATTGCTGGCAATTCCTGCAACTTCCGCATTTGATGGACCAACCGGAGCTCCCCTATAGGTCCCAGCAGGGTCTGATGTATTCGTAGTAGGCAAGGCATAAACAGGCAATCTTGGATCATCAAGGCCTTTTAATTCATCAATTAGAAACACCGCCATACTGTAATCATCTCTTGAACCAGCATCCGCTTGCCAAGGCTCTTGATAAGGAGCTGAACCAGGCCATGTCACCAACGCATTATCCTCATTTGAATCCATTATTGGATATTTTGCTGGATTTCCTATGATTTCTTCTATATGTTGTCTTGCTAAAGCAGGCGCAACATCTGATATCCGAATCGCAGCTCTTAATCGTAGGGAGTTAGCAAATTTTTTCCATTCTCCAATTGGATCAGAAGAATCTGAAAAAAGAAGATCTCCTGCACCTAGATCATCACCTGCATCCTCATTAAATAGATCTGCGGCTTCTTTTAAACGCTCTAATAAAACAGGATAGATATCTTCTTGTTTTGTATATGGAGTAGTGATAAAACCTTCATCTCCCTTTAGGGCATCAACAAAGGGAATATCTCTCCAGCGATCAGTCGCAACCATCCAAATCATTGTTTGGATAGTCAGAGATGCCGCTTGCATATTTAAATTACCTTCCTCTTTCGAACGTTGAACACCAAGTTCTAAATTTTTAAGCTCTCTTGAGGCATAAGTCCAAAGATTTTCAACCACATTCGGTCTAAATGCATAACGAGACTCATCTATATACGAGTGCTTTGCAAGCTGTCCGGCATAGGTTGATGGCTCATTCATATCACCCCAAGTATTGTAAAATTGTGCGGCATGCTCTTGAATTGCAAAAGCTAAAATGGTTGTCACAGGAACATCCGTTGGCTTGTTTGGGTCTGTATTAATCTCATCAAACTTTTTTGTACAAGCTGTAAATGAAGAGACAAATAACCCAAGCGCCAATATATATATTAATTTATTTTTCATTTTACTTTAATTTAAAATGCAACATTTAATTTCAGACCTATACTACGGTTTGTTGGAATTTGGTATTGCTCAATACCTAAACCATCATTTCCAACTCCAAATCCTGTTTCCGGGTCAACACCTGCTTTATTGCTTTTATGCGTATATAAAAGAGCAACATTATTAGCAAAAACGGATACACCTGCACCCTTAAGCCATGAATAGCGGCTGGTCAACGACCCTGGTAATCTATAGGTCAACACAATATTCCGCAATTTGATATAACTTCCATCAATTACAGAAAATTCAGAACCACCACCAGCATATGAAATGCCAGCAAAGAAATCATTTGCAGACATTCTGATATCGTTTGGACTACCGTCTTCTTTTACAACCTTAAAATCACTTAATACTTCCTGACCAACAATAACACCGGTTTCACGGATGTTGCCTTCAGCTGTATAGTCTAATACACCGGTCAAAGAACCAAACATATCAGTTACACTAAAGAAATCACCTCCTTTACGCATATCTAATAAAAAGCTTAAAGAAAAGTTTTTATAGCTGAATGTATTAGTCAAACCACCAACCCAGTCTGGAGTAACATTTCCGATCTCCTCTTGAGCATTCATGATTGGCATTCCGCCTGCATCAACAACAATTGCACCTTCATCATTTCTTTCGTAAGCATATCCTTTCATTACCCCGAATGATTCTCCAGGCTCAGCACTGATGTTTACACCCCATGCGCTTGTAAGCAAATAGTTATCCAGTTTTATACCTGTATTCGGGTCAGTATAAAGTTTGTTAACTTTATTTGTATTAGTAGCCCAGTTTGCGTCGATATCCCATCTAAAACCATCATTTCCATGGTCTATGGCGGTTCCTCCTAAATGGAGTTCCAAACCTTTATTTTCAATTTCTCCGGCATTGATCAAAACAGAACTAGCTCCGGTGAATCTTGGCAAAGAAATATTCATGATCTGATCGGTCGTAACTTTATCATACCAGGTAGCATCAAAACGCAAACGGTTATTAAATCCAGCCAATTCGATTCCGAACTCCGTACTGGTAACAGCTTCAGGTTTTAAGTTTGCAGGTGGGATTGTTGGATCAACACGATACATAGGAATTCCACCAAACGCAGGTGTTATGGCAGTATAGGTTGGAATTATTTGAAAAGGATCAGTTGCATTACCTACTTGAGCCCAGCTTCCTCTTAGTTTACCGAAATTAAGAATTGAATTGCTCAAATCCAATGTCTCAGTAAAAATCCAGCTTAAACTTGCAGAAGGATAAAAATAAGAACGATTTTCTGATGGTAATGAACTGTTCCAGTCATTACGAGCTGTTAGATCCAAATACAACTGCGATTTATATCCCAAGGAAGCCTGACCAAACAAACTATTTGAACGCAAATGGTTGATGGTATTATTGGCTTGTGGATTTCCGTTCACATTCGAAATATTATAAGTTCCCGGACTCACCAAGTCTTCTGCAAAAATTCTGGTATATTTAAGTTTGTTATCGCGGATATTTGCACCAGCAGTATAACTTAGGCTGAATTCATCAGAAAGATCGCCTGTACCGGTAAGTAATAAATCGGCATTTAACTCACTTCTGAAATACTCTCTTTGCTCAAATTGACCGTTCTTTCCTTCTAAAAACATATCAATTTGACGTTCGGATGTAGTCTCTTTTCTATTTTCATAAGACCAGTCATTTCCGACTCTTAGGAGTAAATTTGCCCAAGGATTGAATTTATAAGAAGCCGACGCATAACCAAACATTCTGTCCTTAGATCTGCTTTGATTAAAAATGCTATTAACAGATTCATAAGGGTTGTCATGATACAAAGAGATCCAGTTATATGGAGCTCCATTTTCCATGGTCTCTCCAGAATGCGCTTTAAGATCCTTAACATCTACTTGGCGGCCAAACCAACTACCTAAGCTGTTCATTGGGTTATATGAATTATAACCTTGGCCAATTAAATTATCATTGGTTGTGTTAACATAATTCAACAAGCCTTCTACAGTAAATTTATCGGTTAAATTTTGTGTAGTAGACACCTGCACTGTATTACGCATTTGGTCAGTATTCGGAATTGATCCCGTTTGTTTCTGGTTTGTATAAGAAAAACGAGTATTTCCTTTATCGGTATTGGAAGTAAATGCAATATTATTGTCTAATGTATATCCTGTTTTAAAGAAATCTCTCGTATTGTTGGGATGAGAAATCCAAGGCGTAGCGATGATATCACCATTCGCATCTCTTGGGCTATTAAATTGGGGAATCATAAGACCAGCATCAAGCCGTGGACCCCAGCTTTCGTCTACATCGTCACTTACTCCACTGCCCATGCCATCAACATAGCTATATGCATTTTTAATTGCCCAGTCGTTGTAACTATCCGTTCCTCCACCATTCTTATAAGCATTATAATAGTACTCACTACCGGTACCACCCTGACCATATTTATTTTGATACTTTGGAAGAGTTGCAACGTTTTCAAAAGAGAAACCTCCGGAATAAGTGATACCTATCCCTTTCTCCCCTTTACCGCTTTTGGTAGTAATCATAATTACACCGTTAGCTGCTCTTGATCCATACAATGCAGCAGCATTCGCACCCTTCAACACGTTAACTGACTCAATGTTATTAGGATCAATCTCCTGAATACCACTACCATAATCGGTTGAACCGCTTGAAGTTAAATTAGTTGCACTGTTATCAACCGGAACCCCATCAATAACAAATAATGGTTGGTTATTTCCAAACGAGTTGTTACCCCGAAGTACAATACGCGAACTGGAACCAACTGCCCCACTCGCACCTGTAATCTGAACACCAGCTACCTTACCAGATAGTGAGTTAAGAACATTTGCTTCGTTCGTTTTAGTTAACTGGCTACCGTCAACTTCCTGAGTCGCATAACCTAAAGACTTTTTCTCTCTAACCACCCCTAAAGCAGTTACAACAACCTCTCCCAATTGAGTAGCATCGCTCACTAAGCTTACGCTGACTGTAGAACGATTTCCAATTGTAACGGTTTGTTTTGCAAAACCGATAAACGAAAATGTTAACGATTGAGCTGTTGATGGAACGGAAAGAGTGTAGTTTCCATTCGCATCTGTCTGTGTTCCAATGGTAGTACCGGTTACTTGTACGGTAACTCCGGGAAGACCTAATCCATCCTCTTGTGAAGTTACCTTTCCACTAAGGGACCGATCTTGAGCTAATGCTGAACCAATCAGCATTATCCCAACCATGAAGAAAGCTAGTAATTTTTGTTTCATGTGTTTTGTTTTTGTTAAACATTTAAAAAATTAGTTTAAGATAAAAAGGATCAATTGATAAGCCTTTTGTTACAAGATGCTTAAGTTTATTCATGATCAGTAAACTTATTTACTTTATTAATAAAATAACTTATTGCTTATCCTAATCTGCTTTATTATCTAATAAACAAACTTACACGTATACTTTCATATTCCAAGATATTTTTAAAAAAATATTTAACAAACATTTAACAAAAAACTATATAACTTCTAAAGGAAGTCTGTATTGTTTGCTTTAATCATAAACAAAGCACAAAAAAAGCGATACACCTTATCGATGTACCGCTAACCTTATTGTTATATTTTATTACGCTTTTTGCAATAAAATACAATTGCTGAATATTATTGCTGAGTTGGTATCTCAGTTGGTGTTGTCTGAGTTGGCTCTTCTATTGGAGTAGTCGAAGTTGGTTCTTCCATAGGTGTAGCCGGTGATACGTCTGAAGACTGATCAGCTATTTGTCCTGCTTCGTTCAAATTAACCACTTTGTTCTCATCTCCCTTTTGCAATGAAATTTCGTAACTGGAAACTCCGCCAGCTCGTGAAACTGAAAAAGCTTCTTTAACATCCCAACCAGAATAATCATCACCGGCTAATGTTGTTTTAACAGCATCTGGTAAATCCTCGGCTTTCACTGGGGTCTTATCTTGTACATTCATTACAATAGAAGCAGATGTAGGAACTTTAACTGTTTCTGCATTTACGCTTGTCATTCCGGCAACAGCTACCACTGCAGCCGCGAACATGATTTTCTTGATACTTTTCATCTTTATAAAGTTTTAAAATTAATATTCTTGTTAATTATTATACTCTATGGAAAGACTATGCCAATCTATCAAAACAATCGTAAAACGCCCTGAATCAGCGTTTTCAATCTCATTTACTTTCAAACTTGAGGACAACTTTCTACAGTTTGAGGTTGTTCGTAACAACGTGAATATCTACTTATACCACATTCCCAGTATTGCGGATGGATTGAACTTTTCCGAGTTTAAATGGTTTCGGCTGCTGGCATTGGCATAGAAAGTGAGGCCAAAGCATACATAAACGATACCATCCTTCTGAATATTGTCCATCCATTCCAACGGAAGGATTAAACTTTGTTCTGCAAATGCTTCAAATATGGGTAAGCGCCCGCTTGTGTATTCAGCTAAACTATAAGTCATCTCCGGATGCGTATGATAGACTGACACAAAGAGCTCAATGCAGTTCGCCCCTTTGGGATGTTTATCTGTTTTGCTGTCGAAGTTAAACGAGGGGAGGAAAACCGTACACCGATTTTCTGAAAAATGAGTACTGGGATGCTTGTCTAGAAAGGCATCCAATAACGTCTCCTTATTGATTACCAGCGGATTAACTTTCTGGATTAAAAGCCAATCGTCACTTTCGGTTGTGTTAACCGTTTCAGCTTCCGTTCCTTCGCTTTGTTCTTTTTGGGGTTCTTTGTACTGAAGATAAACAGAGCCCCTGAGAAGTGAAACAAGTTCCCGGTAAAACTTGTGATTGGTAAAGTCGGATGCAAATGACTTTACCTGTCGATAAATCTGTGAGCCTGTTTTTGCAGAATTCGCGAATTTTGCAGAGGCTCTTTTTGTGCCTTCTGTTTGTTCTCCGCTTGTCGGCGATGCCTGAACAAATTCTTTTCCATCAATCACGCGGTATACATGCTTGCCTATTTTCCCTTTGATTTTTCCGTTCTTAATAACTGCCATAATTGTTCTTATTGGTTTATTGTTTACACTCTTTTTATTGGTTTATAATTTTTCCGCTAAAATGTAAATTAAAGAAAACATAGACAAAATAAATTAATAAATAATGCTATATCAAGTTTATAATAGCTCTGAAATAAATCTACATTAGTGTGCTCTTAGTGTGTACTGAGTGTGCACTAAGTGTGTACTTTTCTATAATAATACACACTTAGTACACAGTATAAACATACTATTATGGAAGTAAGGTTGACTTAATTTAAACTTGTAATAAAATTAATCTAAAGGCATTTTATAATTAATCCCTTATCAGTATTTTTGCGGAAACTGATTGTTAAACATTAAACCTTTGATTATGGCTACTTATGAACAGGGGCTGCTTGGCCCTTTTAAAGGAAAAGTTGGAAATACCGTTGGATCGAATTGGCGCGATATCGATTTTATGCGCTCGCGGCCGAGGAAATCCAATAAACCTGCATCAGAAAAACAACTGGCTCAACGTCTAAAATTTGCAATGGCGGTAGAATTTCTAGCGCCTGTGCGTAATTTAATCCGCGTGCTCCCTCAAGACAGGAGGAAATCCAGAAAAACCGACTTCAATGAAGCTTCCACCATTCTTATGAAAAATATGGAAGGCCAATATCCTGTTTTCACGATCCCTTTTAAAGCAGTTGTCTTTACCAGGGGTTCTTTGATGAATATCCTTCCAGTGGTTGAAAACGGCAATGATGAAGGGCTGAGAATTGTATGGTCACCCCGTTTAGGCCATGGCGCATCTGAAAACGATGTAATCAATATCATTGTTTACAATGAATCAACACAGGATTTTTTTCTTTTTGATGAAGCGACAAGAGGTACTGCAGAATATTCACTTTATGCAGATCAAATAGGGAAAGGCCGCATTCATATCTGGACCTTTGTGTCCACAGCAGCCGGCACCGAATATTCGAATAGCCAATATTGCGGGGTATTTGAGTTGTAAGCTCCAGGAGTTTATTTGACCCTTTGAGCCGGATCGTAAGCACATAAAAGAGATGCTCCCAAAAAGTTTAACTTTTGGGAGCATCTCTTTTATGTATAGACCTAACCAATTAATTAATATCCCGGGTTTTGTGTCAAACTTGGATTTGCATCCATAGCAGTTGTCGGGATTGGGAAAATAAGGTATTTTTCTGAAGTGGCTTTCTTCCATCCTGGTATTGGATCTAAAAATCTGCCAAACCGAATCATGTCCTGCCGGGTCTGTACCTCCCATGCAAATTCAAACCTTCTTTCCTGATATACATCTTCCAGCGTTACAGCTGTTTTTAATTTGGCCGGATCATCAAATGCCCTTTGTCTTATTTCATTCACCAATCGGGTCGCTTCAACATTATTTGAGCCCATCCGAACCAAGGCTTCTGCTTTCATTAAGTAAACATCCGCAAGTCTGAAAATAGCAAAATCATTTTCTGCATCACCATTTAAGCCTTTTTCAAATTCCCATTTCGAAGCACGGGCACCCTCTTCCTGCTCTACCTGCCCCCAGCCATCTGCATCAATATTAATGGTCATGTTGATATCCGCAGTATGAATTAAAGGTCGGTTATGTGCCGTAATCAATACTTTCCCGGTAGCCGGGTCTTTCATTTCACCAAGCAGGAACGACCATTCTTTACGCTTATCAGCTTCATCGAAGGCTTTCACATAGCCGGGCATAGCGCTAAGACCATTATTGGCACCAATATTAAGTCCCAAAGCAATGGGGTCTAAATAATGCAATGTGCGTTGCGGAAGTCCGTTGCCGCCATCAGCAGTACTGTAAACAATCGGGAAGATCACTTCCTGAGAAGTTTGATTCTGTACAGAAAAATTATCTTTCCAGTTGGGTTCTAAAATATAAGGCAGTCCCATTACGACGTCACAGGCATCAACGGTTTCCTGCCACTTTGCCCCATCTCCGGGATTCCATACCATGGCATTTAAATACATTTTTGCTAACAAAGCATAAACAAACCCCTTGGTTACTTTTCCATAGCTGGCAGAACTGACATCTTCTCTAACTACATCCTTGATGTCATTCAATTCGTTAAGAACAAAGTCGTACACTTCCTTTCTGCTTTTTGTAGTTGGCAGTTTCGTATCGGAAAAATCTGTCACGATGGGCACATTGCCAAAGTAATCAAGCAGCAAATAGTACCAATAAGCTCTTACACCACGTATCTCAGCAAGTATTTGCTCTTTGTTCTCAATGTTCTCATTTTCATTAATTAATGAGAAAATTTTATTGCAGCTTGTTATACTTGAAAATGCGTTATTATATGCATTCCGCGGAATGGCAGTATTGGGTGTCCAGGTATGGAAACGAAGTTCTTTATATTGTCCGCCATCCCACCAGTCACCACCTCTCCTTGTAGGTGTTATCGCCATATCGGAAGAGCATTCACTTAATAGAAAGAAATCATTTGGGAAAACTCCTTTTAATGTTCGGTAAATTGGAGCAATTAATGAATTTATTTCCTTTTCTGTTCCGCCAAATTCATCAACCGGTAATTTATCATAAACTTCTTCATCCAGCTTTGTACAGCCATTAAAAACGAAAGAAGAAAAAATGATTGCGGTTATTAAATATATATTCGATCTTTTCATAATTGATAAGTTTATAGAGTTAGAAACTCAAGTTAACACCTACAGAGAATGTTCTCGTTTTAGGATAAAATTCTCTTCCTTCCACACCGGGATCTAATTCGCTCATGTCTACTTCCGGATCTAAACCGGTATAATTCGTAATGGTAAACAGATTTTGTCCGGTAACATACACTCTGAATTTTCGTATTCCCCATATGTCTCCTGTATCAAAGTTATAAGCAAGGGTTGCATTATCTAAACGCAGGAAGGACCCTTTTTCAATATAATAACTTGAGTATTTAGGGTTATCTGTTAAACCGTTTGTCAACGCATCTTGCAAAACATTTGCTCCGGGCAGCCACTGAGTAGTTGCATAAGACATGTGTGAGAAATTCAGGAGGTCGTTACCATAAACGCCGCGCAGGAAGAAGCTAAAGTCAAATTTCTTATAAGAAAGATTACTTGAAAAGCCATAGGTCAGTTTGGGTTGTGCAGATCCGATATAGGTACGATCTTCATCAGTAAGCCCTTCTTTTCCATCAACCATATCATCCAATATATATTTCCCTTCGCTATCTAAGCCAATAAAGCGCCAGCCATAAAATGTTCCAACCGGGCGTCCCTCTTCCACGATGTGGGTTGTATTATCAGAACCTCCGCGAATCCAGGCAGAACCGGTTTTGATGGAGTTGGTTGTAAACTGATCATTTGACAAGCTGGTGATTTTATTTTTATTGTGTGCAAAATTCAATGAGGCATTCCAAACGAATTCATCCTTTCTTATAATATCACCATTGATCACAAACTCAATCCCTTTATTCGTCATGGAGCCTACGTTAGCAAGCATATCAGCATAGAGGTATGGCGGAACCGAAACCTGATAGGTGTAAAGCAGGTCATTGGTATTTTTGCTATAATATTCAATTGTACCGTTTAAGCGATTGTTTAAAATGCTATAATCAATCCCTACATTGAACATGGAAGTTTCTTCCCATTTTAAATCCGGATTGGCGTTCTGGCTTATTTGATATGCATTATACCATTTACCATCATCATAATACTGACCTGACTGACCATATAGCTGAAGCGATTTATAGGGGTCAAAACCTTCCTGATTACCAGACACCCCGTATCCTGCACGCAATTTCAAATCGCTTACGAAATCTCTGTCTTTTAAGAATCCCTCTTCCTTCAAAATCCAGGCTGCTGATACGGCAGGGAAAGTTCCCCATTTATGATTCGCCCCAAATTTGGATGAACCATCCCGACGAACGGATGCGGTCAGGATATATCTGTCCTGAAGCATATAATTTACCCTTCCAAAAAAAGAGATCAGCTTGTTCATATTAGCCTCGGACCATACATCATTCGGGCGAAGATTTTCACCGGCTCCCAGATTATCGTAATTGAAAAAATCTGTTACAAACTGTCTGTTCTGCGCGCCATTTTTTTGGTAATGATTGTCCTCATAGGAGTAACCTGCCAAAAAGTTAAAATTATGCTCATCAAATATCTTTTTATAATTCAACGTTGCTTCCAACAACTTTTTATCAGCAGTCCATGCTTCGCGCTTGGCGTAGCCCTGATCATTTCGTCCGCGTTCGGTTTGAGAGTCATTATATTCACCATAGTCATTCGATTCACGCTGCTTTAATAAACTAATTCCCGCAACGAAATCTTCTGTAATATTGAAATCAGCTTTAATATTACCATAATACAAACTGTTCTTATTGTCGCGTTTATTATATGTGATATTTCTTAGCGGGTTCCCCTGATCGTATTCCTGCGTATCATACCAGCTTCCATCTTCATTTCTAACCGGCACAACAGGAAGCATATTATAAGCCAGGATAAAATTCCTGGTATCGGTAGGTGAATAGTTTCTTTCTGTAATGGCTCCGGTGAACGTTAAATTTAAGCGATCGTCCAACGCCCGCTGACTGAACATTAAGCGGGCATTATACCTTTCCATGGAATTATCACGAACAACCCCTTGTTGGTCCAAAGCAGATAAAGACCCACGATAGGTGCTGTTTTTACCACCACCCGACATCGATATACTGTGGTTTTGACTTACGCCCGTCCGCATAATTTCATCAAACCAATTTGTATTGGCACCTCTGTCAAGTCCTTCAGTATTAATGTTATTTGCCGAAGTATAATCGCGCCATTGCGCGGCACTTAGCACTTTGGGAGTATTCGCAACCTTATCGATTGCTACATAGCCTTCATATTCAATGGTAGGTCTTGCTTCTACTCCTTTTTTGGTGGTTATCAAAATTACACCACTTGCTGCACGAGATCCATAAATGGCAGCGGCAGAAGCATCTTTTAATATACTGATGGATTCAATATCCTGTGGAGCAACTGAATTCATACTCAAACCAGGCACCCCGTCAATAACCACAAAAGGCTGACTACTACCTGTTAACGAAGAAGTACCCCGCAAACGGATGGTCTGTTCATTGGTTATATCACCACTTCCCTTTGTAATTGTTAAACCAGCAACTTTTCCTTGTAACAGGTCTGTCGCGGTCCGGTTAACGCCCTGGTTGAAATCCTTTTCAGAAACATTTGTAATTGATCCGGAAATTTCACGCCGCGATTGCGTACCGTAACCTACAACAACTACCTCATCAAGCGATTGCGTATCTTCTGTAAGTGTAATGTTTAAGGTAGATCGCCCATTTACGGAAACTTCAAGCCTTGAATAGCCCAGGTAAGTAAAAACCAGTACACTGTTCTCATTCGCAACCTCTAATGCGAATTGGCCGCTATTATCTGTACTTGTTGCATTATTGACACCTTTTTCACTAATGCTGACACCGATAAGCGGCTCTCCGTTTATATCGAGAACCTTCCCTCTGACTGGGAATGCAGCGCTAGCGGCATGCAATGGAATGTTTAAGAATAAGAGCAGCAGAACGCTTGCCCCTATTTGCATAATCATTCGAAAATTTAGATTGTTGGTAAATAAAATCATAAAAAATTGGTTTAAGTGATTAAATTTTTAACGATTGAAAGGAACATGGCAAAGCGTGCTGAGAAGGGAGGATCTCTAAGGCAACCAACTATTTCAAAAACCAAAGCCAATAAGAAGATTCTCATAGGTCGCTCTGTCATAATATAGGTTATAGAACAAGCAATCTACTAATAAATTTATACAAATACAACAAACTTATTACACTATATTTTGGCATATTTTATCGCCGGACATAAAGCCTGTAGCGATAAGCATGTAGGTTACATACTTTAAATATAAACAAAAGCGGTCTTTTAGTTCAACCGCTTTTGTTCTTCATCCAGAGCGGTGGCCCGGTTTCTGGCAGCTTTTACAGTCATTTTTCCAAAGCGATAGGTAAATGTTAACCGCACGGTAGTTGTAGAGCCATATTGCTCTAAACGGTAGTCGTTATCAGGGAGGGTACTGGCAAGAACGGCCTTTTGCGTATGAAAGATATCACTAATGCCTAATTTTAAGTTGCCCACCTGGTTAGGTAAATTATACCGCAAACCGGCATCCGCATTAAAGATTCTTTTAAGCCTGAAAGTTCCTTCAACCTGTGGACTGTTATACATCAATCCCAAATCAGCTGTGAACAGTTTTGAGATTGCAAAATTATTCTGGTTGTAAAGGTTCGCACTAAGTTGATCTGAATTCAAGGTTGAGCCATTTAGGTCAGGGGATTTGAGTTGCTTGTAAAAGCCTATAAAATTATTACTCATATCCCACCATTTCGTAACTTTTATGGGGAAATTCAGGGTAAGGGACACGATATTCTCAGATGCAAGATTCATAGTAGTCTGATACATTGATTTGCGGATTTCATCTTGCAGGAGAACCATGGATATTACATCTGATGTGTGGCTATAAGCCAGTGAAGCATTGTATTTCTGTTTGAAGGTATACGAAGTTTCCAGGTTCGTGGCATACTCCGGCTTCAAATTCGGATTTCCGATATTGTATGTATACTGGTCCACGTAGAAAATAAACGGGTTTAAATTTTGATAATTTGGCCTGTTTATCTTTCTGCTATAGGTAAAACTTAAGATGTTATCTTCATTAAAATTCTGACTGATCATGACAGAAGGAAAGAGATCAGTGTACTTCTTTTTGTTGACTTCGTTTGTTGTAACAGAGTTGCCCTCAGAAACCGTCTGCTCTGCCCGTAATCCCGCCTGAATAGATAATTGCTCAAAATCTGCACTCAAAGTAACATAAGAAGCATTTACCTGTTCATCGTATTTAAAACGATTGCTTTTATTTAAATCATTTACCCATTCCTCATTGATATTATTTTCATAAACGTAGTCATTGTCACTTTGCACCTTTGCTACTTTTAGTCCAACGTCCAGTTTATACTGCTTTTGAAAAGGAAGTGTATAATCAATTTTTAAAGCTTTGATTGTAATATCTGAAGGGGCATGACTTCTATAGATCTGGCCGTTTTTAAAGAAGCTTCCATCCGGCTGATAAAATTTGTTTACATAGTTTCCATTGTTCTTACCCTGAAAGGTAGAATAATCGGCATCCAGTGTAATCTCCTGCCCTGCAGTATCTATCTGTCCCTTATAATTTAAATTATAGCTTATGTTTTGATGATGTAAAGTGTTTGTATTAGGCGTTTTCAATATGGAATCTACAACCGTAAACGATGGCCCTATATCGGTGGTATTAAATCCATCACCCTGATAGTTAAAGAAATTTCCCTTTACCAATAAGCCAACAGTATGTTTGCTGCTTAAAAAGAAATCGGAACCGATTTTAAAATTCTGAGAGTCGTATTTATTTGTATCGATGTTTTGCTGATGAAAAAAAGTTCGTTCGCTGTCTACCAGGGAAGTTCTTTCAATATTTAAATATTGATCACTTTCTCCTCTGTAATAACCATATCCTCCAAAAAGATTAAAATACTTTTTACGGTAGTTCAGATCCACCGAACTATTCGTCTGCAAAAACTTATTAAAGCCGGCGCCCAAAGCAAGATTACCATTAAAGCCTTCAAGTTTGCTTTTCTTTGTTTTAATATTGATAATCCCTCCGGTACTGTTGGCTTCATATTTTGACCCCGGATTCGTCATAATCTCGACGGTTTCTATTTGGCTGCTGTTCATGGACTTAAGCATGTTCGCTACTTCCTGATTGCTTAAATAACTTTGCTTACCATCAATCATTACCAACACGTTGGATTTGCCAGCCAGTGCAATATTCTCATTCTGATCGACCGTAACTCCGGGCGCTTTCTTTAATACTTCAAGGGCGGTAAGACCGGCAGTTGAAGGGCTTGCATCTACATTGAACAATAATTTATCCGCCCGTCTTTCTAAAACCGGCTTCGAACTCGTAATGCTTACTTCCTGAAGCTCCTTGGAATTTTTAAACAGCTCGATAGGGGGCATTTCGTGTGTATTTTTTTGATCTGCTTCTATATTTTCAGTTGTTACAGTCGTATATCCTAAAGAAGTAACAACCAAATAATACGTATCTGCTTTAACAGCAAAGGTGAATTTCCCGGCAACATCCGTCATCGCCGTCTTGACTAAGGAGGAGTCTTTCGCAGTATATAATAAAACTGTGGCAGCAGGAAGGGCCTCTTTTTGATCAGTGACCGATCCGGAGAGTTGAACAACCTCCTGGGCACTTAATACAAAAGGAACTATTAGAAATAAAACAAAAAAACGAAAAGATAGTAAGGTCATAATTTTTTTCAACTTGTTAAAGTAAGACCTTAATCGTAGGTATTTGTTACAAAAAAAAGAGGTCATTTCCCAACGACCTCTTTTTAGATACTAAAACAAACTATACTTAAATAAAGATTTTAAAGTGATCTTTAAAACACGCTCATATCGGTATAGAGAAAATTCATGCCAGAAAGTATAAACACCCTAAAGGCGCTTCATATTCGTTTAAATATTTTCAAGGTAACATTGCTACTGTGTAGAGATTTCCACAGTATGTGCATCCCCTCCACAACACAAAATCTGTATATTTGTAAAATGAACGCAGCTACGGTAAATAAAAAATGGATTGAACTCCAATATAAAATCGTTGAAGAATTTGATGTCGATAAACCAGACATTCAGGCTTTCCTTTTTTTAATCGGTATTCAGGAATTAGGGCAAGGCCCAAAAAAGTTCAGTAAACGCCAAAAAGAGGAACTGATGCACATTGCAAACTGCAAATTATTCAGCGCAATGGGCTTCTATGAGTTGGAAGGACTGGATCAAGACGGTTGGCCGCACTGGAAACTGGTTAAAACAATTCCAAATTATACAATACTCGAACAAGAAATGATTATGAAGTCATTAATTATCGACTATTTTGAAGAAATGAACCTCGATTCAATCCAATAAGTAAAACAACTATGTTAAAAAGAATAAGTACCCTTTTGCTATTAAGCCTGATTGCTCTTAACCTTTGGGCAGCAAAACCAAAAACAGATTATATTCAAATCCGTACAGATTTTGGAGTATGCATTATAAAACTCTACAATGAAACTCCTCTTCATCGTGATAATTTTCTAAAACTTGTAAAGGATGATTTCTATAATGGATTGCTTTTCCACAGAGTAATTGAGAACTTTATGATTCAGGGAGGCGATCCGGAATCTAAAAATGCAGCGCCAAGGGTTCAATTAGGAGATGGCGACCTGGGTTATACAATCGACGCGGAGTTCAGGGATAGTTTATTCCATAAAAAAGGGGCATTGGCAGCAGCCCGTGATGATAACCCTGAAAAAGCCTCCAGCGCTTCTCAATTTTATATTGTTCAAGGGAAAACATTCACAGATGCACAATTAGACAGCCTGGAAGTGATGCGCTTAAAAGGAAGAAAGATTCCGGCTTATCAACGTGAAGTGTACAAAACCCTTGGTGGAGTACCGCATCTGGATCAGAATTATACTGTTTTTGGTGAAGTCGTGGAAGGAATCGAAATGGTTGATAAGATTGCAGCAGTTCCAACGGATGATTTTGACCGACCGATGGTTGACCAAAAAATGGAAATCACCTTATTAAAACGCGGTGCGGTCCGCCGTTTAGAGAAGAAGCTGAAAGAAGGAAATTAATGAAGATTGTAACTTATAATGTAAATGGTATCCGTGCAGCAATGCGCAAAGACTGGATTAGCTGGTTAAAGGCAACGGATGCAGATGTCGTTTGTTTACAGGAAATTAAAGCTTCTCCTGATCAGTTAATGGATTTGCTATTAATTGAACAACTAGGTTATGAACATTATTGGTATCCGGCCGAAAAGAAAGGGTATAGCGGAACTGCAATTCTTACGAAAAAGAGTCCAAAACATGTAGAATATGGTTTTGGAGAAAATGATTATGATAAGGAAGGCCGTACGATTCGGGCCGACTTTGATGATTTCTCTGTAGTAAGTGCTTATTTCCCATCGGGCTCAAGCGGCGATTTACGACAGGACTTTAAATTCCGCTTCTTAGATGACTTTCAGCAATATAGCAATAAGTTGTTAACAGAAATTCCAAATCTCGTCATTTCCGGTGATTACAATATCTGCCATCGGGCTATTGATATTCATAATCCGAAATCGAACGCAAAGTCTTCTGGTTTTTTACCTGAAGAAAGAGAGTGGATGGAAGGTTTTATAAATTCTGGATATGTTGATTCCTTTCGGCACTTAAATCCTGATCCGCATCATTATACCTGGTGGAGTTACCGGGCTGGTGCACGGGGGAAGAATTTAGGCTGGCGTATTGATTATAATATGGTAAGTACGCGACTTTCAGATAAGATTAAGCGGTCGGTTATTTTAAAGGATGCGATACACTCGGATCATTGCCCGGTACTTTTGGAATTGGAGTTTTAGGAGTCTTTTGCAATAAAAAAAGCTACTAAAAATTGAAATAATGCACCTGGCGAACAAAAGCTTGTTGCAATGGTTCTTTTTTTATACGTTTATTTATGGATCAGTTACATCGGGTGCTTTCTAATATTGCAATTACTTCAAAGAGTTCAACAGATGTTGAAAATGGGTTTATGAATGCTGCTAAGTTGCTTTTATTGGATTATAAACTGGTCGCAGGTAGTACAGATTTTGAAATTCTTGAACTTGAGTTTTATTTTTATCAAAAGGAAATACACCCGGATCCATATTCCCATGCCTTTCAGTACCCGAATCGGGTAGTTCCCAAAATGTCTGTTACAGGCTCCTGGTATTTCCACCGCTTTATCGGTATCGAGAAATATACGCATACCCGCAGGGGGCTGGATCTTACCTATGGTAGTGGCGAACTTAAAGCCTATGGAGGACTATTAATCCGATCTGTGAAAAGGGAAAATGACGGAAAGCTAATTTCCGGACCTTCCAACGTCATGTCTAAAGTGCTGGAAGCTGCCGACAGTCCGCAGGCAATCCAGAAACTAGCGTTTAACCTGGAAGAGGGAATGGCCTTTCGCCCGGATTCTGTTTTGCGATTGATGCCGCGTGAAAAGCCACTTAATCTGCCTTTATTTAAAACGAAACGTCAGGGACTTGGAGACAAAAATCCTTTTTATCGTGATAAGGAGTATCGTTTCTTTTCAGAACTAACTGTTATTAAGAAAGGAAAAGATTTTGCATATAATCCTTTTTAGATTTCTTCTTTCGCAGAAAAAAGGAATGTTTATAATATTAAAACGCTGATTTTTTTCATAGCTACATTTTTCTTTAGATGAGATGAATTCCCGCTTTTAGAATATCTTTACAAGGTAGTTATTTTTAAAAATAGGTATACCAATGGTGCCGCTAATAATAATCCATCGAAACGATCTAAAAATCCACCATGCCCCGGCATAATGTTACCCGAGTCTTTAATTTGATAGCTTCTTTTAAGCATAGATTCCGTTAAATCCCCATAGGTACCAAAGACTACAATAATAACGGAGGAGACGAGCCATTGCCAAGTGTCAATGCCGTGAAAGAATCTCGAAAGGATAAAGGCAGCAACTAAGCTAATCAACAAACCTCCAAAACTGCCTTCCCAGGTCTTTTTGGGTGAATGGCGTTCAAATAATTTAGTCTTCCCAAATGTTCTGCCTGCCAGGTAAGCACCTGTATCACTTGCCCATAGTAGAATTAAAAAGCCAAGAGGGTATTCATAATTATATCCGCTATCTAAAAATCCCAATTGATAGAAAAACATAAAAGGGATAACTGCAAATATGATCCCTAAAAAAGTAAATGCGATATTAAGAAAAGGTTGTGCTTGTTTTCGGAACAGCTCCAACCAGAAAACCAGGGTTACAAAGGGTATGCTATATAGAAATATCGCGAGGCTGGCATCTTGTAGCTGCATTAAAATTAAACAGATAAACAATGCAGCTCCCAGGGCCAAGCCAGCCCATCTGTTGGCACAAGCAACATTCGCATCGTTTTTCTTATTAATGATTTTATAGAATTCATCTAAACTTAATAAGCCGATAATTAGAAAGAAAATGGAGAATACCCAGGGGCCTGATAATACAGATGCCACCAAAACGATTACAAATAAAACTCCGGTTATTGCTCTTGTCTTCATCTACGATTATTGTACTAGTTTTTATTCGTTTTCCGAGGGATTATCAATACCAGACATCTCTTCAATCAGAGCTAAGGCAGCAGCTTCATCATTTTCATGAGTATAAAGGTCTATTTGTCCGAAACGATAGGATGAATCCTGTTTATTCATGATAACTGCTGAAACATCATGCTCCTCTAATGCCTGGCGGATTAACTCAATCCGAAAGAAATCATTTGTAGAGTAAATTTTTTTCCAATCCTTTTCCATTATGTTAGTTTATATGTGTACCAGTAAGATGTAAGTCGTTCGTTTTGCTTAATTTCCAGAACCGATAAAGCAATACGCAAAGCAGTGCGATGCTTAGAATGTACAGCATCCAGTTTGACATCGTTTCATTGTTAATTTCTTCAAAACTCTTTCCCTGCTTTAAAAGTACGAAGGTATAAATAACTGCGGTAGCATTATTGACAAAATGCGCTATGATTGGTAACCAAATGCTTTTGCCCCAATGAAGCATATAACCGAAGACAGCACCCATTAACATCCGGGGAATAAATCCGTAAAACTGAACATGGATCGCACTGAAAATTATTGCCGTAATCCAGATGGCAACATGAATATTTTTTGTCCACCGATGAAAAATCGGCTGCAAACAGCCTCTGAAAAACAACTCTTCTCCGATAGCGGGTATAATCGCGATGACCAGTAAGTTAAAAAGCAATCCAGAGATGCTTGAAGTCTTCAGGATGTTCTCCGTTATTTTTTCCATCTGCAACTCTTTCATTTTCATCCACTCTTCCATCTCTGACAGAAAACCTGGCAGTTGCATCTGTTTATTTAAGTTGGAAGTCAATTCAAGGAAAGGACTTGATACCAGCATGATCGCTATGGCTATGACCATTAGCGATAAAGGATTGGGTATGGAAAAATTTAAATAGCTGGTCCGGTTTCTTTCAATCGCTTTTAGTATCAGGGCAGGCATTATAAAAGTTCCGATGCTCGATATACCTAAAAATATTTTGAGGAAATTTAAGTCTCCGGCAGATTCACCGGTCATGATTGACGGCAATGCATCCCACATACCCGAACCATAGATTGCAAATCCAACCAACATTCCCAGCACTGAAAAAACAAAATAGGATACGATTAAGATCATCAACAGATAGATAATAGACACTATCGGGTGATTTTCAGGATATTTGTAAGAAAAGCCTTCTGAATTTTTGTAAATTTGCGACATCGTTTAGAAATTACTAAAAAACTGGCTCAAGATAGGGAATGTCTGTTAAGATAGGAAATATAGATTTAGGAGAATTTCCATTGCTGTTAGCACCAATGGAAGATGTGAGTGATCCTCCGTTTCGTTTTGTTTGCAAACAAAATGGGGTGGATATGATGTATACGGAATTTATTTCATCTGAGGGGCTTATTCGCGATGCTGCAAAGAGCCGCCAGAAATTAGATATTTTTGAATATGAGCGGCCAATTGGTATTCAGATTTTTGGTAGTGAAATTGCAACGATGCGCGAAGCTACTGAAATTGCCAGCCTTGCCGGGCCGGATCTGATTGATATCAACTATGGATGCCCGGTGAAGAATGTAGCTTGCCGCGGAGCAGGAGCCAGCTTACTTCAGGATATTGATAAAATGGTAGCAATGACCAAAGCGGTTGTTGAATCTACGCATCTGCCGGTTACCGTGAAAACACGATTGGGCTGGGATGATAATACCAAAAATGTATACGAAGTTGCCGAACGGTTACAGGATGTTGGAATTCAAGCGTTAAGCATTCACGGGCGTACAAGAGCTCAAATGTATAAGGGGCAGGCTGACTGGTCTATGATCCGCGATATCAAACGGAATCCCCGTATTAAAATCCCGGTTTTTGGGAATGGGGATATCGATAGTCTGGAAAAAGCTGCTGCCTGGCGAATGGAATACGAAGTGGATGGGATTATGATTGGAAGAGCCTCTATAGGCTATCCGTGGATTTTCCGTGAGATAAGACATTTCTTTAACACAGGCGAGCGATTGGCTGAACCTACGATTTCGGAGCGGGTTGATACCTGCCGCACCCATCTCCAGAAATCAATCGAGTGGAAAGGCCCAAAAACAGGAATATTTGAAATGCGTCGCCATTATGCCAATTACTTTAAAGGGATTCCTCATTTTAAAGAATATCGGATGAAGCTTGTTAAGCTGGATCAGCTGGCAGAAATTGAAGAAGTATTAAACGAGATAGAATCTAATTTTGCTAATCTGGAAGCCATTTATTAACTTGTGGAAAATTGCAAGGAATGGCTACTCAAATTACAGATGGCGTTAAGGTTTCTGTAGAAACGGTTTACCAGTCGGAATACTCCAATCCCGAGAATGACCATTTTATGTTTGCTTATCACATCACCATTGAAAATCTTGGACAACATAGCGTGCAATTATTACGCAGGCATTGGGTTATTTATGACTCGAACGGTTCCAAACGTGAGATTGATGGCGAAGGCGTTGTAGGCCTGCAACCGATTATTGCCCCGGGAGAGCAACATGATTATGTTTCCGGATGCAACCTGAAAAGTGAAATGGGTTATATGGAAGGCACCTATCAAATGCTTCGTGAAATTGACGGAAGCGTCTTTGATGTAAATATTCCTCGTTTTAGCCTGGTTGCACCTTTTCGAATGAACTAGCCTTAATCTTACAAATTTAATTAAAGACCGCCATTTCTCTTATATCTACAGTTAGATATAAATCTTTTACTCAGTGATATTGTATAAAATAGCGAAGTGTCTTATTTTCTTCCATTAGTTTATTCTGTATTTTAGATAATAATTAATAAAGTTACCTATGGAAACTTATATTTATATGTCATCTATCTTTGGTAAAGCAATCAGAGTAGGGCGAGTAAATAATATATGTTCTGTTTTTTTGAAATAAAAGAAGATAGAATTGAAGTGTTATTTTTTGGGGATAATAGGCAAGATCCCATGCTTTAATTTCACTCCATTTCTTCGAGATTATAAGCAATTGGTTAAAAACGGAATCCGATACTTAGTCCCGCTCGCAGGCCAGCCCATGGACCACTAAAATCTACTTTAGCACCTTCACTGGTTACAGTACTTTTGGCCTTCACAATTGGAATATCGTCCAGTTCCGTAAGTTGATCGCGCAATGCCTCTTGTTCTTCCGGCGATAAACTCTTCTTACCATTAATATTGCCACTCGATCCTCCATATTGCGGACCCAATATCCACCAGTCAAGATAAACCAGCTTACTGAGCTTCCATTGAGCGCCAATCATTACTCCGACAGTAAAGGCATTGATCTTGCCATCGAGATCAATCGTTTCTGATTCAGTAATACTTATCGTGCCATAATCGGGATCGTCATAATCATAATCAACATCAAATTCAAATGGAACATTTGCACTGTAGAGTGCATATCGAACAAATGGCGCAATATAAAAACCTCTTAACGCTTCTTCACCCGTATAATAACGAAATTCAGGCGTCAGGGCAAAGTTTCCTGTTTTGAAATTATCGATTTCATTATTCAGGTTTTCATCATCAATCAAATCGCGAATAAGTGACTTCAAAGGTAATTTACCTTTAGGCATAAAACGAAGACCCATTGCAACAGTCGTTTTTTGGCTAATTACCCGTTCGTATTGAAAGGAATAATTTTTTAATGCAAGGGCAGTAACGTTCAGTTTCACTAAATTTTTACCGGACATATCAGTAATTGCCTGAGATGTGCTTTCTGATTGTATATCTAACTGCTGAGCCTGGGAACTAAAAGCAAAGAGCATAAAAATGGAAAGCATGAAAAAAAGGTTATTTTTCATTTTAAGTAGTTTATAATCGTGTAAAATCTATACAATATTAAGGCAAAAGTTTATCTTGTTCAATACTCAGAAATGATGATTTTTTTCCAATAAAAAAAATCATCATTTCTATCTTGACAAAATATAACTTTATTACTTTTATCCGGAAATCTGTTTTTCATCGTATTTCTAAAAATACTTGACGGAATAATAAATAGATTTCGCATTCAGACTTCTAATAATATCTTAAAAATGAATATCCCAGCAAGTACTTTTAACTTTTTGAAAGCTTTACAAGAAAATAATAATCGCGAATGGTTTAACGACAATAAAGAAACTTATGAAAAAGCCCGGCAAAATTTTATTGAATTTGCACAGTTAATATTGGATGGTTTATCAAAATTGGATAAACGGATTCCAAGCGATTTGCCAGCTTCAAAATGTGTTTACAGAATTTATAGAGACATCCGCTTCAGCAAAGATAAAACACCTTATAAAGGATATTTGTCTGCAGCATATTCAGTAACAGGCAGAAGTACCGTTCTGCCAGGTTATTATGTTCATGTCGAACCCGGGAAGAGTTTTGTTACAGCCGGACTTTGGCATCCGGAAAAAGAAAAGCTAGCGGCTATCAGGCAAGAAATCGATTATAATAGTGAGAGCTTCCGTTCGATTATAGCCAAACTTCAAACTAAAGGATATGTTCTTGATCAGGAAGACAGGTTAAAAAAAGCACCTGCTGGATATGAAATTGACCATCCTGATATTGAATTTTTAAGGTTAAAAAGCTTTACAATTAGTCAGTCCTATGAAGATCAGGTTTTATTAAATGACAATGCCGATTCAAAAATCCTTGAAACTATTGCAGCGCTGCAGCCCTTTCAGGAATTTCTTTATGCAGCTATTGCTGATAGTTAGCGCTTTAAGGGCTCGAGTAAATACTCTAATCCATTAAGTTGTATTTCATACATGGTTCCTAAGAGAATGCCCAACTTTCCGGGAGGGAAACCCTGACTATGAAACCAGACCAGATAAGATTCAGGAAGGTTACAAATATAACGGTCTTTGTATTTGCCAAAGGGCATTCTGGTTTTAACCAGCGCAACGAGAAGTTCAGGATTCATTAGATGGCCAGTTCTTTTAAAATTTCAATAGCTTGTTTGATATCATAAATACGATCAAAGGCTAAGCGCAAAGTACCTTTTACTTCCTTCAAATTGCAGATCGAAGGATTTTCTCCTACAAATTTAAGTACTTTCCCAAATCGCTCGCTTTCAAAGTATGGAGACTGCTTATCGCTTACAAAATAGCCACGCAGTACATTTTTCTTATAGGTAACCTTTTCAAAACCAATGGCTTTACCATACCATTGTAAGCGCAATGTATTGAAAAGCTCGCTGACCTCGATTGGCAAAGGTCCAAAACGATCAAGGAGTTGCTTTTTAAAGGCCTGAAGCTGTTCTTCATTTTCGAGGTTGGATAATTCAGAATACAGATTATAACGCTCAGTTAGGTTTGTTACATATTCGTTTGGAATATGAACTTCTAAATCGGTGTCTACCTGCGTGAAATTGACAAAAGCTCTTGGCTTGTCATCGCTGAACAATCCTTTGAATTCATCATCTTTCAGTTCCTGAATGGCCTCATCCAGTATCTTATGATACATTTCATAACCAATCTCTGCGATAAACCCACTTTGCTCTGCGCCCAGCAAATTACCACTTCCGCGAATATCCAAATCACGCATGGCAACATTAAAACCACTACCCAGTTCAGAAAACTCTTCAATTGCACTTAAACGTTTTCGTGCTTCATTGGTTAAAGTGGAAAGCGGCGGACTTAATAAATAACAGAAGGCTTTTTTATTGGAACGACCAACCCGGCCACGCATTTGATGCAAATCACTTAAACCAAACATATGGGCATGGTTAATAATAATGGTATTCGCATTCGATATATCCAGTCCGGCTTCAATAATGGTTGTGGCAACCAAAACATCAAATTCATGGTTGATAAACTTTAGCATCACATCCTCAAGCTTATCGCCTTCCAATTGTCCATGGGCAATCCCTATTCTCGCATGTGGAACCAGCTTTTTGATCAATCCACCCAGTTGTTCTAAATCATTTACCCGATTGTGAATAAAAAACACCTGCCCTCCACGATCTAATTCGTACGTAACGGCATCTTTGATCAATGTTTCATTGAATACATGAAGTTCTGTTTGTACAGGCTGCCGGTTTGGGGGCGGAGTATTGATAATACTGAGGTCCCGGGCACCCATTAAAGAGAAATGTAGCGTACGCGGAATCGGGGTAGCCGTTAACGTTAATGTGTCTACATTTGCACGCAGTTTTTTTAGCTTTTCTTTTACGGAAACACCAAACTTCTGCTCCTCATCAATGATCAATAAGCCAAGGTCTTTAAATTTAACATCTTTACTAACCAGGCGATGGGTACCAATAATAATATCAACTTTCCCTTCAGCGAGCTTAGCCAAGGTTTCTTTTATTTGTTTTGAGGTTTTAAAACGATTGATGTAATCAACATTTGCAGGAAAACCTTGCAGTCTTTCTATAAAAGTACGGTAATGCTGTGAAGCTAGTATGGTAGTCGGTACGAGGACCGCTACTTGTTTAGAATCTGCAACGGCTTTGAAAGCAGCCCGGATTGCTACTTCGGTTTTTCCAAAACCTACATCACCGCAAACCAGCCGATCCATTGGATGTGGTGATTCCATATCCCTTTTCACATCGATCGTAGCTTTTTCCTGATCGGGCGTATCTTCATAAATAAAAGACGCTTCGAGTTCTGTTTGCAGATAGGTATCAGGCAAGAATGCATTCCCGGTTTCCGCCTTGCGCAGTGCATAAAGCTTAATCAGATCGCGGGCAATGTCTTTAACTTTTTTTTTAGTGGTTTTTTTTAACTTCTCCCAGGTATCGGTTCCCAGCTTATTCATCTTGGGTACCGAGCCTTCCTTTCCGGAGTATTTTGAGATACGATTAAGGGAGTTAATATTCACATAAAGCAAGTCGTTATCGGCATATACCAAACGAATCATTTCCTGAACTTTGCCGTTAACCTCAATTTTTTCAAGGCCGGCATACTTTCCAACACCATGATCAATATGGGTAATATAGTCGCCTGCTTTTAAATCCCGAAGATCCTTTAGGGTAATGGCCTGTGAACGGGTATAACCCTTTTTTAATTTGTATTTATAATAGCGGTCAAAAATCTGATGATCTGTAAAAGCCATAACCTTCAGACTCTCATCAGTAAAACCTTGCCTCAATGCGGTATTGATAGGTGTAAAGCTAACCGACTTATCGATGTCTTCCAGAATAGTGAATAATCTTTCTATTTGCTTGGTTGAATCACTAAAAATATAAGTCTGAAAATCGGCTTTGGCATTCCCCTTTAAATGATGGATCAAAAGATTAAAATCTTTATTAAAAGATGGCTGTGGCTTTTGATCAAAACGGATCGTTTCATCCGGCGCATAAAAAAACTGCTTTCCAAACTCAATAATTGGAAATTCCTGAACCAGGTCTGCAATCAGTTTTTCAGTTGTGAAATTAAATTTTGGATCAATCCATTCCGGATTATTTATTTTATCCTGATCTGAAAGAGCCTGCCATAAAGCAACTGCTTTTTTGTAACCAGCCTTTACGATATCCAATGTAAACTGAACATCCTTGAACCAGAGAACAGAGTTTTTATCGATATATTCCAGGATAGAGATATTGCTTTCTGTGAGAAATTTAGCCTGCACATTGGGCAAAACAGTTATTTTATGAATTTTATTAACTGAAAGTTGGTTTTCAATATCGAACGTACGGATGCTCTCAATGGTATCACCAAAGAACTCAATGCGATAAGGCAAGTCGTTTGAAAAGGAAAAGATATCAACGATACCTCCCCGAATAGCAAACTGCCCTGGCTCATAAACAAAATCAACACGTTCAAAATCATATTCAATCAGAAATTCATTTATAAACTCAATGTCGACCTGGGTATCCTGAGTAATTTCCAGGGTATTTTTCTTCAATTCATTGCGATTGATTACCTTCTCTGCTAATGCTTCCGGATAGGTAACGACCAACTTTGGAAGTTCACTGCTATGATTTAATGAATTTAGCGTTTCTGCCCTTTGCAGAACCTGCGCACTATCAACCTGTGTAAAGTCGAAAGACTTACGAAAAGAGGAAGGGAAAAAAAGTAAGCCCCTATCCAGCATATTTTCCATATCACTCAGAAAAAAAGAAGCTTCTTCATGATCGGGAAGAATAAATAGATAGGGCTGCTCATGCAGCTGATAGGAACTAATGGCCACCATTGCATCAGCTGAACCAATTAATCCTTTCAATGCGATTTTTGGATTCTTAGCCTGTAGAGCTTTCACCAGCGCTTCTACACCGGCATGGCTTCTAAATTGTTCTAAAATTGTGGATATATTCACGTAGTTCTGCAAAGATAGGCATCTTCTAAGGAAATAGAAATAGAACCCAACGTTTTAATGAGCGGTTTAAATCAAAATATCGAATTTTGAGTATTACATACTATGTAATTAATTCAAAAGCAATTGCAAATTTTAATAGCTCAGCAAAAGAACTAATTTCAAGCTTATTAACTATATTCCTTCGATGTTTACTAACCGTATGTTTTGATATAAATAAGATATCAGAAATTTCAGGGGAGGACTTACCTTCCGTTAACAAGGTTATGATTTCCTTTTCACGTTTTGTAAGTGAAGCAAATTTTTTATAATGTTTTGTGACGAATGTATTTTGCTCCAATAGTCTATTTACCTTACTCACCATGGGGCCAATGCCATTTATAGCACTGGATACAATAATCATGCTTGTTGGTTCTATGTCATCCCTATTTTTCCTTAAAAACTTACACACTGAATAATACCAGCTGAGTTCTAATTTAGGCCCCGTTCGCACTTGCTGAAAGAAACTATAGGCCGATGAGTAATTTTGCTGTTTATGATAGTCCATAACTCCAGCCATTATCTGGCTGGTTTCTTCAGGCAAAAAAAATTTCTCATAATACTTTTCGCCCATTTCATTGATTTCATCCATTGAATGCCCAAGATTGTCACATCCCCAATCATTCATATAGCTCACTTGTTGCGGTTTAGCGATATCCAATTCATGCACCATGACCGAAGCTGGCATTAGCTCCCCTATTTCCTTTAAATTATAATCGCCTCTCGATAAACCGCTTTCTATTGTAAAAAGCTGCTGAGTCGATAGTTCGCTAAGTTCCCGGACGTTTAATAATCTTATCTTCATAAGATGAAAATTTATTTGGCTATTACAAATATGTAACATTTGCATATATAAAACAATGTTTTTTTACATGGCCGGGAGGTGAATGACTGGGAATAATTCTCTATTTTTGTATTATTATGAATGAAGGAAAATCACTCAATTTTATTGAGGAAATTATAGAAGAAGATTTAAGAACCAATAAGCATGGAGGCAGAGTTTTAACACGCTTCCCGCCTGAGCCGAATGGTTATTTGCATATCGGCCATGCTAAGTCAATTTGCTTAAATTTTGGATTGGCGAAACGCTACAATGGAAAAACAAATTTACGTTTCGATGATACCAATCCGGTAACTGAAGATGTGGAATATGTAGATAGTATAAAAGAGGATATCCACTGGTTAGGTTTTGAATGGGATAAAGAGCTTTATACATCAGACTATTTTCAAAAGCTATACGATTTCGCTGTTATTCTGATTAAGAAAGGTCTTGCTTATGTGGATGAAAGTAGCCCTGATGAGATTGCTAAGGCCAAAGGCACACCTACCGAACCTGGTACGCCGACGTCTGCGCGAAGCAGAAGTATTGAAGACAACCTACAATTGTTTGAAGAAATGCGTGCAGGAAGGTATCAGGATGGAGAATTGGTATTACGTGCCAAAATTGATTTAGCAAGTCCGAATATGCATATGCGTGATCCTTTATTATATCGTATCAAACATGCTCATCATCATCGTACCGGACTTGATTGGTGCATTTATCCGATGTATGATTTCGCGCATGGACAAAGTGATTCAATCGAAGAAATTACCCATTCGATATGTACCCTGGAATTTATTCCACACCGCGATTTATACGATTGGTTAATTAAAAATATTGAGATCTATGAATCAAAACAATATGAATTTGCCCGCTTAAACATGACTTATACAGTTATGAGTAAACGTCGCTTATTGCAATTGGTAAATGAAAATTTGGTTGATGGATGGGATGATCCGCGCATGCCAACAATAAGCGGCTTACGCAGACGGGGGTACACACCGGCAAGTATTCGTAATTTCTGTGAAAGGATTGGAGTTGCAAAACGTGAGAACATGATTGATTTCAGTTTGCTTGAATTCTGTATCCGTGAAGATTTAAATAAAACAGCCTGGCGCCGGATGGCCGTTTTAAATCCTGTTAAACTTATTATTACAAACTATCCCGAAGGAAAGGAAGAAATATTACTAGGGGAAAACAATCCCGAAGTAGAAGGAGGAGAAGGTGAACGCGCAATACCTTTCGGTCGCGAGTTGTGGATTGAACGTGATGATTTTATGGAGGATGCGCCAAAGAAATTCTTCCGTTTAGGACCGGGTAAACAAGTTCGCTTAAAAAATGCTTACATCATTCAATGCGATGATTTCAAAAAAGATGATGCAGGAAACATTACTGAGATTTATTGCAGCTATATTCCGGAATCGAAAAGCGGTGAGGACACAAGTGGACTCAAAGTAAAGGGAACAATTCATTGGGTAAGTGCCGCACATGCTAAAAAAGCAGAAGTACGTTTATATGACCGTTTGTTCCAGGTTGAAAACCCGGTTGCCGAAGAAGATTTCAAATCAACTATTAATCCGGATAGCTTAACGATTATTGATGCCTACATTGAGTCTGATCTTATGAATGCGGAAGTTGGTAAAGGCTATCAGTTTATTAGAATGGGATATTTCACCTTGGATAAACTAACCACAGATGACAAATTGGTATTTAACCGCACAGTTGGATTAAGGGATAACTGGGCAAAAGGTTAAATTTATTTACTGAGATTTTTGAAAGAGGTCGTTTACCGCGTAGGTAACGACCTCTTTCTTTTAAAGATTGACTTTCTTCGCAACGTGACCAATGCACGAGAAATTAATACTCCCTGAATCGGGTAAAGCCATAGAGAATTCGCCCTTTATCCCAGATGCAGTCCATTGTGGAGACGCAGTCGGCCATATGTTAACCCCCACCAGTGGTTCGCCATTCGTTTTCAAAACGGTTCCTTGAATATACATTTCTCCATTTTTCTCTACCTTTTCAAAAGAAACAATCATTTCTTCTTTAATCATATTAACATGATCCACGGTAATAACATTAACCTGATCGATGTTTTTAAAAGTAACGGCAAGGATGAAACCAACTCTCATGAGCCTTCCGTTCTGGACAGCAGGCTGCCATTTCGGACTTTTAGCAAAAGCAGTTAATAGCGCGATTTTATTACTATCATTTAGTTCTGAAGAGACCATAGGGATGTCGACAGTTCCCTCTTTATTAATATAAAAACTAATTTCCGTCTTTCCTGTATTACCTTTCAGAGGAGTATGTGCACTAATGAATTTGCAAAATTCACCCATTCCTCCTGGAAACTGAGGCGGGGCTTCAATCGAAGAACGTAGCTTTATACCTACGTTTAAAGCCGTTTTATAATTTCTGTCCTCATGTGCAATTACTTTTGTATAAAAAAGGAATATCAGCGAAGACAATAAAGTCAGCAAGATGGTTTCCCTGAACATATTGTGGGCTTTGAACACTTTACAACAATCTAATTCTGTTTTAGAAAAATATTATACAATACTTTTAAATCAAATTCAGAAAGTTCAGGAGATAAATCACTTTGGATATAATGCCTTTTAAAGGCTACAATTGCGGCGGATAGGTTACGGGTATCATATCCGATAATTTGCAGCGCTAATCCCGGATTAAAATCGACAGGAGGAACAGAGAGATAATCATCATACCAGATTCCAAATCCTTTTTCAGCTAATAATTTCCAGGGAAACAAGGCACTCGGGTCTTGCTTACGCGTAGGAGCAATGTCCGCATGTCCAATGAAATTTTCTGTTGGAATGCGATAGTTTACCTTCAAGGTATCCAGTAGTCGAAGCAGACTATTAATCTGGACATTCGAAAAAGGCTCCCGTCCATTATTATCCAGTTCAATACCAATAGACTGAGAGTTCATATCGGTTATTTTCCCCCAACGGGATGAACCGGCATGCCAGGAGCGAAGGTAATCATTCAGCATCTGGACAGTCTTACCATCACGGCCAATAACATAATGCGAACTTACTTGAGTATGCTCAAGAGTAAAAGTACGAATGGTTTGTTCCAGACTTTCCTGGGCGGTATGATGGATAATCACAAAACTCGGCCGGCGCATATCAAAGTTAACTGTTCCTACCCAATCTAAATCCTGGCGTTTACCCTTAATATCAGCTACAAAAACTTCCGGTGAAGGCATTTGTGGTGGCAAAGGTTTCTGAATAAGCTCAACAGCCTCTTCAATATGCTTTGTATGGATCTTATTGGTTTCAGCGTATTTATTTTTTTTCGACGCACAAGAACTTACAAAAACTACAAAAACACATCCAAAAATAAATAAGTTTAATCCTTTCATATCTCAATCTTTTCTTTCCTTTTACCGGGGAAACTTATACATAATGCCCAATGCTAATGATTGACTGGTTTGTACTTTTTCGTCGATATTCTTATCATACCATACGATACCACTTAACGAAACATTAATAACTCTGGTTACACGGGCAGTCAATGTAGCATCTAAACGATGACTTGCTTTATCGAATTCATTGTAGTTGGCAAAATAAGCATAGCGGCCTGTGATATTTAAGTTCTCACCTATGTCACGATTTAAATTTGCCACCAATTGAAAAGCCAGTTCGTTTCGGAAATTTTTACCGGTATCAACTCCAAAGCTCTTTTGATCGTCATAAACCAAACGATCATCTAAAATAAATGTTTGTCTGGCAGTTCCGGTACCAAAACGAAGTGAAAATGATTTATCGGGTGTAAATTCAATACCCACAGACTCTGTTATATAACCAGGAGCCATAAAATTAGAAATTACATCGCCCCTTGTATCATTTCCTTCCTCATCCTGAAAATAAGTATAACCTTCAACAAATTGGGTCTCCAAAGCCAGGGAAGCAAACAGAGACCACGACTTTGATAATTTAAGAGCCGCCTTATTATCCCAAAAAATCCGGTCATTGCTTTTCCGCGCGAGCTGATTTTTATTTTTTAGTGTACCGTATTTTAATATTAATTGTGTAGTGAAGTTTTTATCATCTTTAGTATAGGTCGACTTCCTATCAAAAGTACCTCCAACAGAAATGGAATTAACGCCACCTCCGTTCCAGTTATCACTAAAAGAGGCTTGGTTAACATTGATCCCAAAACTGGTCCAGGTTCGCCAGTAATTTACTTTTAAATTTAACGTACTTTGAGGAATGACCACCTCCTGAATCTTTAATTCGGGAACCTTAACCGGTAAACTTTCCTTTTGAGGAACCTGGCGAAGCTGATCCAAATCAGGATCCTGTGCAAAAACCGATCCTTGTATAGCAAATAAAAATACGGCAGAGAGGGTAAAAATATACTTCATAACGCAAAAGTAAGCAAAGTGATTGTATTATCTATATGTTATTTAGGGCTTTGTATATCATCATTTAATGGAGGTAATCTTCTGGCTTTCGGGTTTTTCTTATATTCTTCATAAGATGAACGAATATATAAAGCTAAAGAATAGTCATTACTTGCCAATACAAAATAATAAGATGGCCGGTATTGCAGCATAAAATCATTCAAAGCTTCACCTTTCAATCCTGTATTGGATCTGACCATTTCTGGAGTAAAACGATAATCTATAATATCATCCTGATAGTCGCGCTCAATAATCTCTTGAAGATAACGCGCATTTTTGCCTTTCCTGCTAATAAGAGAATACAATGCGTCTATACTGAGTCCGGCTCCTGAATTCCCCACAGAAAGCAAAGGTCCCGGATCACCGTTTCTGTATGCTGTATTATAATCTTCTTTCTTTTGCTCCAATACTTCCTGAGGCGACCTTCTTGCAATGATGCTGACTTCTCTCAACATGATGGATGAACGCTTAAGGTATAAAAGAATCGTTTTTTCATCCTTTACAGTGAGCGTATCAGGATAATACCCTTCTGTCGCAGCTATCAGTATATCCCCCGGTGATACTTCCAGTTGAAATTCACCCCGGAGGTTATTAAAGGTACCGGTATCATTATTGGTATTATAGATATATACCTTCGCTATGCGTTGTTTGGTGTTTTGATCGTAGACAATACCATTGACGCCTTCCTGGGCTAATAAAAGTCCAGAATAGAAAACACAAAGTAAAATTAGGCCAAGCTTCTTCAATAAGGTAAAACTAAGAAGATAATTTAGATCCCTTGAATTATTTCACAGTTTTTAACAATTGGAACCATCTGTTCTTTTTGAAAGCGCTCTCTTGATCTCAACATAAATAATTATTTTGAAACTACGAGTAACTGACCTGTACTGATCCCTTCACCATTTAAGTTGTTTAAAATCTTAATGTCGGAAACAGAAAGGTTGTATTTTTTGGAAATGCTAAATAAAGTATCACCTGGTTTAACTTCATGGATAGTCATTGCTACAGGAGGCTGAGCTTCTTCCTTTTTGGTTTCCTGCGGTATTTCTTTTACAAGTTCAGTAAAAACAATCTCCTCGCGTTGGTTTTTTTCTCTTTTTGTTTCCGCCAGATCATATTGGTGCAAGTTGTAACGCTCTATCAAACTGATTAACAGTTCGGCGTATCGTGGGTTCGTAGCGTATCCTGCTTTTTTTAATCCTCTCGCCCAACCGATATAATCGTCTTTATTCAACTCAAAAAGAGCGGCATAACGTTTACGCAATAAAAATTCAGAATGATCGCGAAAGGATTCTTCCGGATTGGCATAGACACGAAAGCAATCATCCGGGTTATCATCTGACTTTAATACGGTTTTCCCTTGCCAGGTTGATGTACATTTGATCCCAAAATGATTGTTTGCATTGCGTGCCAACGATGAATTACCGTTTGCCGATTCCAAAAGCGCCTGGGCTAACTTAATACTTGCAGGAATGCCATATTCGTTCATTTCGGAAATGGCAATATCCTTGAATCGTGCAATATAAGCTTCCGCCGAAGTGCTTCGCGGCAAATTCATATTGTCAGAAGGTAATCTTCCTTGCTGTATACCCTGATCTCTTGGAGATGGTGCCCCCCGTCTGGCTATTTCTCTCTTGGGTAAACAAGAAGATAAGGAAATTAAAATGATAAAAAATATAGAAAGTTTTTGCATGGATCTATTATAGCATTAATTCCTGGCCAATTTGGAGATTGGAAGAAGTGAGGTTATTCTTTTCCTTAATATCGTTGACAGTGGTGTGAAACTGTTTTGCAATTTGGCCTAAAGAATCTCCTTTTCTAACTTTATAATTGTTTTGCGCTAGCTTAGACTGTACTGGGTGAGATCTCGGTGCAGGATTTTCGTCCAGCTCATAGAGCTTATGTTTATCAATAATAGCAATTACTTGCTTTGCCCAGCTATTGCTTCCCGCATATCCCCCTTTGGCAATTCCAAGAACCCAATCTTTATAATTTCCAGGCCCATACTTATCGATAAGGCCGTTGAACTGCTTACGACTTTCTATATAACGCACGAAATCACGGTAGGATTCTTCTACCGAATCATAACCCTTATAAGCAGATTTAATTTCAGTACTATTATTCTGTCCTTTTATTCCGAAATGATTGTTGAGATAATTAGCGAGCTTGCTATTTCCGTGAGCACTTTCATGATACGCTATACCTAATATAATGCTGGCCGGAATGCCAAACTCCTTCATATATCTTACTGCAGCGTCTTTATGAGCTTGAATATAAGATTGTGGCGTGTATTTTTTTTGAGCAAATAGAGATTGTGGAATAAATAAAGCGAAACTAACGATTGTTATAATGATCCAGCTTACGTACTTTTTAACTTCCATTTTTGTCTGTTTAAATTTTACAGCTTCCGTATCAGGAATACCCCGTCACGTACCGGCAGAATCACCTTCTCTACCCGCGTATCAGAAGCTATTTGTTTATTTAGTTCTAAAATGATTTCAGTTTGCTTGTCATTGTTTTCTTCAAGAACTTTGCCCTTCCACAATACATTATCAATAAGAATCACTCCACCCGAAGGCATTTTGTCAATGACCAGTTGATAGTAATTTAAATTATTTTTCTTGTCAGCATCAATAAACACCAAATCGAACGTATCATTCAGTGTGGGAATGATTTCGATCGCATTGCCAATATGGTAATTAATCTGATTGCTGTAGTCAGATTTGTTAAAATAACCGCGCACCTGATCCTCCAGCTCTTCATTAATATCAATGGTATGAATAATTCCATCAGAAGTTAGGCCTTCGGCGAGGCACAACGTAGCATAACCGGTGAAAGTTCCTATTTCAAGAATTCTTTTAGGAGCTATTATTTTACTTAATAAGCTCAATAAACGACCCTGATAGTGCCCCGAAAGCATATGGGGGCTCGGTACTTTTAAATGGGTTTCCCTGTTAATTTGCTTTAAAAGCTCATTCTCAACATCTGAATGTTCTTCCAAATAACCTGTTAAACTATTATCAAACAAATCCATAAAAGCAAAAATAAGGATTAAAACCTAATGAAGATACGAACTTTCCATATAAGTTTGTAAGATTATTACTGCAGAAATTTGATCGACCAATGATTTTTGCTGTCTTTTTGCTTTTTTAAGGCCACTTTGGGCAATAACGGATGACGCCATTTTCGATGTAAATCGCTCGTCGATTGTAACAACCTGAATTTCCGGAAAATGCTTTTTAAGACTTCTTACAAAACCGACAACATGGGGGGCAGATTGAGAAGGGCTTCCATTCATTTGCAGCGGAGAGCCCACAACGAATTTTTCAATCGCTTCACTTTGCAGGTATTTTTTTATAAATTCGATAATTTCATCCGGATGAAGTGTCGTTAAGGCAGTTGCTATGATTTGAAGGGGGTCGGTAACTGCAACACCAATTCGTTTTGTTCCATAATCAAAAGCCATTATCCTCATTTTTATTATCTTTGTTAGAATGCAAAGATACAGCTTAGAAATTAAAGACATTTTCTCCTGGTATGCAATTTAAAGAGATTGTAGGGCAAGACGCCTTAAAAAAACGACTCATTCAAATGGTTCAAAATAATCGGGTTAGTCATGCTCAATTATTTTTAGGACTTACAGGAAGTGGAAGTTTGGCGCTTGCGGTTGCTTATGCCCAATACTTAAATTGTGAGGACAAACAGCCCGACGATAGTTGTGGGACTTGTTCTTCATGTCGAAAATTCAATAAACTCATCCATCCCGATCTTCATTTTTCATATCCGTTTTTTGCTAAAAAGAAAGATGAAACGGCAATGGACTATATGGAACAATGGCGATCTATCTTTCTGGAAAATCCATATTTAAGCTTAGATAACTGGCGGCATCACTTAGGTGAAGAAACGAAACAAGCCAATATCAATATTGCTGAATGCCATAAAATCATTAAAAAGCTGAGCATGAAAAGCTTCGAAGCTGATTATAAAGTACTCGTCATGTGGCTTCCAGAATTTCTTGATAAACAAGGCAATGCACTTCTAAAATTAATTGAGGAACCGCCGGCAAATACCCTCTTTCTATTGGTTTCAGAAAATCAGGATCAGATACTAACTACAATTCTTTCCCGTACACAGTTGATTAAGGTTAATCGCTTAACGGAAAATGAGATTAAAGAATATTTAATAAAAAGCAAGGGCCTGAATGAAGAGCAGGCCAAACAAATTGCATACATTAGTGACGGAAATATTCAAAAAGCACTGAATTTAATTGGAGGGGAGAAAGAGACCAAAGAAAACAAATTCAATCATCTTGACCTTTTAAAAACCTGGATGAATGCCTGTGTTACTGATAATGGTCTTAAAATAATTGATTTCGTAGAAAATAAAATCTCTAAACTTGGCAGGGAAAGTCAGAAAAGCTTTTTATTATACACCATCAATATGATGCGGGAAGCACTTCTTCTAAAAGAGAATTTAACACAGTTGGTTTTTTTGCCCGAACTAGAAACGGAATTTGCCGAAAAGTTTAGCACCCGTTATGATTATGCACAAATAGAAGCGGTTGTCGCTGAGTTTGAGAAGGCAAGCTATCATATTGAGCGGAATGCCAATCCTAAAATCTTATTTTTAGATGTATCTTTGCAAATCGTATTCTTTTTAAGATACCAAACGCTCCCGAAAGGGACTCAATATATATAATAATTATGGGATGTAATAGTTGTTCATCCGGAGGTGGTTGTTCACCAAAGGGTTGCCAAAGCAATGGCACATGCACTACGAACGGGTGCAATAAATTAGATGTTTACGACTGGCTGTCTCATATGGATCTGCCATCAAGTTATAAACCCTTTAACATTATCGAAGTACGTTTTAAGGGGTCAAGAAAAGAATTTTTCGTCAACGAGGATAACCTATATATGGAAATGGGTGAAATGATCGTTGTCGAATCATCAACCAGCGGATATGATATAGGCCATGTCTCTCTCATGGGAGAATTGGTTAGAATGCAGTTAAAAAAACACAATACCAGGGAAGAATCGGTATTGAAAAAAGTTTACCGCAAACCCACTCCATCGGATATAGAAAAATACGAAGCAGCAAAAGCACTGGAATGGGAAACCATGCACAAGGCACGCACATTGGCTTTAGAATTAGGTCTATCCATGAAAATTAGTGACGTTGATTATCAGGGAGATAAATCGAAAGCGACATTTTATTATACGGCTGAAGGACGTGTAGATTTCAGAGAGCTAATAAAGAAAATGGCAGAAAGCTTTCGGATACGCATTGAAATGCGCCAAATCGGAATGCGTCAGGAAGCTAGTCGCTTAGGTGGAATCGGATCTTGTGGCCGTGAGCTTTGCTGTTCTACTTGGTTAACTGATTTTAAAACAGTTTCCACTTCAGCAGCACGCTATCAAAATCTTTCGCTAAATACGTTAAAACTTGCCGGCCAGTGTGGAAAGTTAAAATGTTGTCTAAATTATGAGTTAGACACTTATATGGATGCGTTGAAGGATATTCCGACAGACATCAATAAGCTAGAAACCATTAAAGGCAATGCCTATTTACAGAAAACGGATATCTTTAAACGTTTAATGTGGTTTAGCTTTCAGGGTGACGATAGTTGGATTCCTTTACCAATTGACCGGGTGAAAGAAATTCAACAGCAAAATCTTCAAGGCATCAAACCGGAAGACATTAAGGATTTAACAATTGCGGTAGAGGTTAAAGAAAAAGAGCGGACTTTTGATTATGAAAACGTTGTCGGACAAGATAGTTTAACTCGTCTGGATGACACAAAAAATAAAAAACGACCTTCAAAAAGCCGGTCAAAAAATAAAAATAAACGCATAGAAACTGCTCCTTCCGGAAATAGGCCTGCAGACAATAAAGTCACTGAAAAAAAGCCAAACCCAAATAAACCCAATGAACGGAGGTCACAGGTAAAAAAGAATCCAGACAATAAAACAGCTGAAGTACAAGCAGGAAAAACTGTGCACCCGAATGTGGAAGGTCAACCACCAAAAAAGAAGAGGTTCAAAAAAACACGACCAAAAAATTCCAACAAACCAAATAATACGAATGAAGGATAAGGTTTTCTTATTTTTTATAATTTGTTCCATGGGGCTGATTGCTTGTTCTGATTATGCCCTCATGGATCAAAATGAAGCGATTAAAAATAAAGAATGGTCCGGTAAGCAAAACCCGGAATTTGTTGTTTCTGTTAAAGACACCACTTCCCCTTATCAATTTTATCTAAATTTAAGAAATACAATTGAATACCCGTTTTCAAATATCTTCGTCTTAGTTCATCAACAAAATCCTGATAAAACTCAAAAGACCTATCGTATTAAAGTAATTCTTGCGAACAGAGAAGGCCTGTGGCTTGGAAAAAGTGCTGGAAATCTTTTTGCACATCAGGTTCGTTTTCTAAAAAATGTTCATCTTCCGGATACGGGTAACTATACTTTTAGAATAGAACATAGCATGCGCCTTAATCCGCTTCCTGGAATAAATGATGTAGGTTTACGCATTGAACCTGCAGGAGTTGAAGTAAAAAAATAAGGGCGCTCCATTTATTAATTTCCGAACATTTCTAAAATTGGCAAACTTATTGCATTCCTGATAAAAGTTTTAACATAAAACTTTTATATGACATTCAGAAATTACAGACACACCTTAATAGGCGCATTTATTTTTATTATCTTATTATCTTCTTGTAGCCAGCAAACTGGTCTTGATCAAATCCTGTATAAGGAAACGAAAAATAAAATCTACAAAGACCTCAACGAAGAGAAATTTTCTCAAATTCTTAAAACCACTTTAGATAAGGAAGCTGGCAATCTTAGAAAAGGAACATTTATCACTAATTTTTATAAAAACAATGGCTATCAGGCAAGCCTTCTCAAAAAGTTCTTTGCAAAAGAAAAATTAAATTTATTGGCAGAGCGATTGAATAATTCTTCTGAACACGGTATAAAACCAGCCTATTTCAATGCCGAGGCGTATCAAAAAACACTCGGATTAGTAGATTCCGAAGATGGCATCAAAACGCTTGACGACGCCTATGCTCAACTAGCAATGTTGGAAATTGCAACTGCCGATGCTTTATTAAGCTATAGCAGCGCATTACAATTTGGTATTATTAATCCCAACAAGACTTTGCAACGTTACTATATTGAAACTAAGCAAGCGGACACTCCTTTTATGGAAAACATCTTAGAAGCAGCAAATTTAGATTCCTTATTGGATAGCATTCAACCTCAGTCTAATACTTATTTAGCCCTTCAAAAGGCCTTGAAATCAGATATTACTGCGGAAGGAGAAAGCAAAGAAGAAACGATGAAAACCATCATGGTCAATTTGGAACGTGCGCGCTGGAAACAGGATATTGATCGAAAAAATATGATCTATGTTAACATTCCTGCATTTCGATTGGATGTTATAAAAGATGGAAAAGCCACAACGAATATGAAAGTTGTTGTAGGTACAGGAAGAAACAACAGTGGTAAAGCAACCTTCCCGGATGGTAATTCAAAAATAAAAGATGCACCAAACTCACATGAAACCCCGGTTTTAGCAAGCAGAATTCATTCGGTTCAGGTCAATCCGGTATGGAATATTCCTGAGAGCATTGCCGGAAAGGAAATATTGAAGCATGTCCAAAATGACCGGTTCTATTTAGCCAATGCAGGTATTGATGTACTCCAAGATGGAAAGGTACTTGAAGACCCTGAAAATATTGACTGGTCAGCATATTCGCCCGGCAACTTACCTTATCGTTTCAGACAACGACCCGGAGATGAAAATTCACTGGGAAAAATCAAATTCCTGTTCAAGAATAATAGCAGTGTATATCTACATGATACGCCTGCACAAGCAGCTTTTGACAGGGACGTAAGAGCTTCAAGTCACGGATGTGTACGTGTTGCCGAACCTTTGGAATTAGCGGAAGCTCTGTTTGGTAGCGGAGATAAATTTAATACCATTAAGAAAGACATGGAGTCTTCCGATCAAGAGGAAGCAAAAGATATCGCACTATCACCGAAGACGCAAGTGGTATTGGATTATAAAACAATCGAGGTAAAAGATAATAAACTACAGTTCTACCCTGATGTTTACGGGCAGGATATTGTCTTATATTCCTATATGTGAGTCTAAAGGCTGATCTTGATCTGCATTATCAATAGAAGCTAATAACCGTTTTCCGGCTACTTCCGGATTTAGATAAACAGAATGATATCCTTTTGAGTTAGCATGAATATAAAGTACGGTCTTGTCTTTAACAAGATCTATGATTTTATTGCTTAACTCAAGAGGAACAGCCGGACAACCGTGACTTAACCCTAAACGATTAAGATTCTTAATTGCCTGGGGACTTACATACGATGCACCATGTAATACGATCGCCCGGTTACGCGCATTGCTGTTAAAGCCATTATCCATTCCATCCAAACGCAAAGAACGACCATGCTTTCCATTGTATACTTCGCCGGTAACATAGAATCCCAAACTGCTTTGATGTGAATTATTGGTATTGGAGAATTGGGTTGCGATATCGCCTCCACTTCCACGGCCATGTGATACCCAGGTCTTCAATAATAGACTCTCATTTTTAAGATCAATGATCCATAAGCGTTTATTTTTGCTCGATTGATTAAAATCCGCAATACTTAGAATAGATGATTGCTCGGAAACTTTATTGGAGGTCTGCAGGTTTAAAAAACCAATATATGCTTTTTCAAATACCTCAAAAGAAAGACCGGCATTCTCCAATTGAATTACGTCGTATATGGTTGAAGCTTGGTTCTCTAATAAGGCTAGTGGAGATAAACTTGAATGTTCTTTTACACTATTATTTTTAGCGATTTCTGAATCGATTTCATTTACAGGATTGGCTGGAGCCCAACTTAAAGTAAGAATGGCTATCACAGATAAAACAAGTATTGGAAACGAAAAAATTTTATTCATCTTCATAGGCTAATAATTTATGTTTGCAAATATACGAAAAGCATACGATTTATACAACAAAAGTAACTATTAGGTAATTATATATAAAGAAAAGAAATGTTTAAGAAAAAACAAATTTGCCTTTTCAATGCTTTCAATCGAATTTAAGTAAAAATTTCTAACTTTAGGCAAAACTGTTTATGACAATAAAACTAAATAGACCCATTCGTGTTTTAGTTGCTAAGGTAGGACTTGATGGTCATGACCGCGGTGCTAAAGTAATTGCAACTACCCTACGGGATGCAGGCATGGAAGTTATTTATACAGGATTGCGTCAAACCCCTGAAATGGTTGTAAACGCAGCGCTACAAGAAGATGTTGATGCAATTGGTATATCAATCCTTTCAGGAGCGCATATGACTGTCTTTACGAAGATCATTAATCTAATGAAAGAAAAAGGCATTGAAAATATACTTCTTACAGGCGGGGGCATTATCCCGGATGATGATATGCAAGCCTTGAGTGAAAAAGGTGTTGGCAAGCTATTTGCCCCGGGCACTGCAATGAATGACATTGTGGAATACATCCAAAAGTGGACTGAAGAGAACAGAAACTATTAGCCTTTTTATCAACGCTTATGAATACGAATTATCAAAATATTGTCGTCGAACAAGACCTAACAACCTGTATAATTTTAATCAATCGCGAAAAGAAACTAAATGCGCTCAATAAAGACACACTTAATGAATTGCATTTGGCGATAACTGATGCTTTAAAAAACGATAGCATAAAGGGCATTATCATAACAGGGAAGGGGGAAAAAGCATTTGTAGCCGGGGCAGATATTTCTGAGTTTTCAGATTTCGATCAGAATGAAGGTCGTGATCTGGCACGAGTGGGACAAAATAAGGTTTTTGACCTGATCCACCACGCCACGAAACCCATAATCGGAGCAATTAATGGATTTGCCTTAGGGGGCGGCCTGGAGCTTGCTCTTGCATGCCACATCCGAATAGCTGCTGATCATGCAAAAATGGGTCTTCCAGAAGTGTCATTGGGATTAATACCCGGATACGGAGGTTCTCAGCGGCTGACTCAATTGGTGGGCAGAGGTCATGCGATGGAAATGGTTTTAACAGCCGATATGATCAATGCTGAAAAAGCTTTGGCAATTGGTCTGGTGAATTACGTTGTACCGCTGCCGGACCTCATGTTGAAAGCAAAAGAATTGATGCAACGAATCAATTCACGATCACCAAAAGCCATTTCTGCAGCGATTCGTGCTATCAATGCATCGCAAAATTATACAGGATATCAAATTGAGATTGATGAATTTTCTGAACTGTTTGGAACGGAAGAATTTAAAGAAGGAGTAAATGCCTTTCTAGAAAAAAGGAAACCAAACTTCTAACAAGCACCGAATAACAAGCACTTATCTAAACAAAGAAACACAATGTCCCTTCCGCTATACAATTACAAGGAGCGAAATCAAATCACCTTAGTTCTCCTGATTATCTTGGGTGGCTTTATTATTTATTCGGTTCGAGGGATTTTTGGCGCCCTGCTCGGTACGCTTGTAATGTACACTATTTTCAGACCGATCTTTATTTTACTGATAAATAAATGGAAGTTTCGAAAAAGCTGGGCAGCAATATTTATCATTATTGCATCTTTCCTGGTTATCGTTCTTCCGGTTCTTGGAGTCGGTTCCATGGTCATTTCCAAGGTAATAGAACTTCAGCAAAATCCGGAGTGGATTCAGCAAGCGATAAAAAAAGTCAACGAATTTGCAGGTGATAAATTAAATCAACCCGATTTACTTGAAAATGCACTCCGAAATATTCTGTCATCAGCAGGGGGCATATTTACTTCTTTACTGGGAGGAGCGGCTAATTTGCTTTTGAGCATTTCGGTTATGTACTTTTTACTTTACTTTGCATTAGTAGATTATAAGCAATTTGAGTCCGGTTTATACAGGTTCTCTCCATTTAGACAAGAAAATGCCCTTCGTTTTGGCCGCGAATTGAGGAATATTACCTATTCCAACGTATTGGGTCAAGGTTTTATTGCCATTGTTCAGGGGGCTTTGGTTACCGTAGGGTACTGGTTTTTTAATTATGACGATCCGATTTTCTGGGGCGTGATTTCAGCCATTCTTTCTTTTATACCTGTAGTAGGCGCTCCCATGATCTTTGTCCCGGCAAGTGTCTTAACAATCCTGCAAGGTGATAATTTCAATGGCTTTGGAATGCTTCTTTTCGGATTGATTATTATCAGTAATATTGATAATGTACTACGGCTGGTGATTGCGAAACGTGTAGGTAATATTCATCCTATTATAACGATTATTGGAGTAATTATAGGAATTCCGCTCTTCGGCTTGATGGGCTTGGTTTATGGTCCATTATTATTATCTTATTTTCTGATTACTGTTCGGATATTCGAAACCAATAAAATAGCAGAAAGACGATTAGAACGTATTAACAAAGAAAGTATTTTACCCGCAAAACGAGAAGAAATGGAATAATGGCTTAAGAATTTCTCCTTCAACGCTATTATCCCATTTCTTAGCAATACTTAAATTAAAATAAACGGTAGCCAATACTAAGCGTCCATAAATTTAACTTTCCGTTGTCATCACCATTATTCTTATAGACATCGCTTAAGCCTGCCTCATAACGAAGATCTGCTCTGAATTTACTTATATCTGCACCTACTCCGCCTGTTATCGCAAAGTTTTGATTTTTATATTCACTGAACCTGGTAACATCACCCAATCTTTCTCCTAAAGAATTCTCTTCATCCAATACAAATGATACAACCGGTCCTACCTGAACACGCGCAGCTATTGGCCCGATGCCAATTCGCGTACCAATCAAAAGAGGTAAATCAAGAGTTGTAAATTTAGAATCGCCATCACCGGAAGACCCCTTCGAAGTGAAATACAATTCAGGTTGAAAGTGAACTCCTGCAGCGCCAAACCGCGCCCATACACCACCCAGTAAACCGGTTCGCGTATCCGACTTTACAGAAACGTCATTAAGAGTTGAAAAATTCGCTCCGGCTTTCAATCCAAATTGAATAGAAGGAAGCAATTGTGCAGATGCGAAAAAAGTAGTAGCCGTCAATAAGACTAAACTGAGGAATAGTTTTTTCATAACAAAATGATAATTTGTTTAAATAATATTAAATTCATGCAAACCTAGCAAATTTCGAGCCTAAACTGCGGTGAATTTGTTTGTCTTCCACTTGCTTTTTAATTACTTTTGCTAAAAGATCTAAAAAATGGGAGATTTATCAATTAATGCGGAACAATGGGATACCCTGAAACTAAAACTTCTCCGCAAATACATACATTTAAGCGAGGAAGACTTAGCCTATCAACCGGGGCAGGAAGCTGAATTGGTTAGCCGCTTGGCGAAACGTCTTAACCGTAATGAAACATATGTTCTTTTTACTTTAAAGAAGGGTTTATCTGATCTTGGAAGTAACCGGTTATAGATCTTCTTTATCTTGTTTTTCTAAGTAATCCTGCACTATTTTCCTGGCGACCAAAAAACGTGTTTCTCCAATACCTGAAACAACCTGGTAATTGGCCGATTTCGCTTGCAGCTCCTGATGCCAGACTTCCATAAAATGCTCTCTTAAATCGGGAAAATCACGCAATTTATCCTCTTGCCAGGGCAAATCTATATCCATTAAAAGGTACAGATCATAATATCGATTCTCAATCCCGTCCAATACCTCTTTTGGTGTAGAACCAAAAAGATGATCGCACCATATCTTAACTGTCAGAACCATGGTGTCACAAAAAATCAAACCATTTTTCGCCTGTGGGATAAGTCTGTCTTCTGATGCAATCTGACCATAAAAAATATTAACCTCATCTTCTAATGTATAAGTACGATTAAGGTCTTTACAGTACTCCCTTGCATATTCCGGAACAAATAAGGTGTCAAAATGCGTTGCCAGCTGCTTGGTCAGAGAAGATTTGCCTGTAGATTCAGGTCCCACAATTGCTATTCTGATCGTTTTTTTTGTAGTCATATCGGTTTGCAATTTACAATTAGAAATAGAAATAAAGCGTATATATGAAAATTTGAGAAATTGATACACGAATTATCGAAATTATTATATAAAAAACTCTATCTTTGCACTCCGACAAAGCAGTCGGAATTTCCTTCCTATAAAGCGGACAAATCCCGATCTGTACTAAATAAGCATTCTTCTAGATTTGTACTATTAAAATAAAAAATGCCAAAAAACACTTCCATCCGATCCGTATTGATTATTGGTTCAGGACCGATAATTATCGGCCAAGCTTGTGAATTCGATTATGCTGGTTCTCAAGCAGCACTTTCTTTAAAAGAAGAAGGTATTGAGGTTTCAATTATCAATTCAAACCCAGCAACAATCATGACTGATAAGGTCATTGCTGATCATGTTTATTTACTTCCGCTAACCTGCGAAAGTATTGAACAAATATTAACAGAACGCAATATAGATGCCGTGTTACCAACAATGGGCGGGCAAACAGCATTAAATCTCTGTATTGAAGCTGACGAAAGAGGTATCTGGGCAAAATACAATGTTGATATTATAGGTGTAGACATCGCAGCAATTGAAACGACAGAGAATCGCGAAGCTTTCAGACAATTGATGGTCAAAATCGGCATTGGTGTTGCAAAATCAAAAATTGCGAACTCCTTTCTTGAAGGCAAAGAGGCTGCCCAGGAAATTGGCTATCCGCTCGTTATTCGTCCTTCTTATACTTTAGGCGGATCAGGCGGTGGTTTTGTGCATAAAAAGGAAGAATTCGAATTGGCTCTGAGTAGAGGTTTGCAAGCATCTCCTACACATGAGGTATTGGTAGAACAGGCTGTATTGGGATGGAAAGAGTTTGAATTAGAGCTTCTTCGCGATAGCAATGACAATGTAATCATTATTTGTACCATCGAGAACTTCGATCCGATGGGAATCCATACAGGTGACTCCATAACCGTTGCGCCTGCAATGACGCTAAGCGACCGCTGCTATCAGGATATGCGTAATCAGGCAATTAAAATGATGCGTGCAATTGGAAATTTCGCCGGCGGATGTAATGTTCAGTTTTCAGTTAATCCTGAAACAGAAGAAATTATAGCAATTGAAATCAATCCGCGTGTTTCCCGCTCTTCAGCGCTTGCTTCAAAAGCCACAGGATATCCAATTGCTAAAATTGCTTCAAAATTGGCAATCGGCTACAATTTGGATGAAATTGAAAATCAGATCACAAAAAATACATCTGCTTATTTTGAACCGAGTCTGGATTACGTTATCGTAAAAGTCCCCCGTTGGAATTTTGACAAATTTAAAGGTGCGAATGCCGAACTAGGTCTCCAAATGAAATCTGTAGGAGAAGTTATGGCAATTGGTCGTACGTTTATAGAAGCACTACAAAAGGCTTGTCAAAGTTTGGAAACCAACAGATTAGGATTAGGTGCAGATGGCCGTCAGAGCAAAAATCTAGAAGAGATCATGTACAGTCTGGAGCATCCAAGTTCCGATCGGCTATTTCATATCAAAGACGCTTTTGAAATGGGCGTACCGTTGGAGTCAATCCGCAAAGCTACCCTTATTGACAAATGGTTCTTAATTCAAATACAGGAATTGGTTCTGTTAGAAACAGAATTAAAACGCTATCAACTATACAATATACCAAAAGAGTTTTTCAGGACATTAAAACAAAAAGGTTATTCAGACGCACAAATTGCCTGGATTCTTGGAAACGTTAGTGAAGAGGACGTTTACAGCCGCAGAAAATCATTGGGCATCAATCGTGTCTTCAAAATGGTTGATACATGCGCCGCTGAATTCCCTGCTTTAACACCTTATTACTATTCAACTTTTGAAGATGAAAACGAATCAATAGTAAGTGATAAGAAAAAAATCATTGTACTTGGCTCCGGACCAAATCGCATCGGCCAGGGTATTGAATTCGATTACTCTTGTGTTCATGGACTAATAGCTGCAAAAGAATCAGGTTATGAAGCGATTATGATCAACTGTAACCCAGAAACAGTTTCTACCGACTTCAATATGGCTGATAAATTATACTTTGAGCCGGTATTCTGGGAACATGTGCGCGAAATTATTGAGCACGAAAAGCCGGAAGGTGTGATTGTTCAATTGGGCGGACAAACTGCATTGAAAATGGCAGAAAAACTAGAGGAGCATGGTATCAAAATTATAGGAACTTCTTATAAAGACATGGACCTTGCTGAAGATCGTGGAAGTTTTTCAGATTTATTGAAAGAACTGGATATCCCTTATCCAAAATATGGCGTAGCAGAAAGTGCAGAAGAAGCACTGATCGTTGCAAAAGAAGTTGGCTATCCGGTACTTGTTCGGCCGAGTTATGTTTTAGGAGGACAAGGAATGAGCATTGTAATCAATGACGAGGATCTGGAAAATGCGGTCGTAAAACTTTTGCGCAATTTACCTGGAAACAGGGTATTAATTGATCATTTCTTAGATAGGGCAGAAGAAACCGAATCTGATTCAATCAGCGATGGGGAAGATGTACATATCGTAGGATTGATGGAGCACATAGAACCGGCTGGTATCCATTCAGGAGATTCACATGCAGTGCTGCCACCATATAGTCTCTCAGAAAATGTGATCAAGCAAATGGAAGAATATTCTGTTAAGCTTGCCAAAGCATTAAATGTAATTGGCTTGTTAAACATTCAGTTTGCAGTAAAAGACGAAAAAGTTTATGTAATTGAAGCCAATCCAAGGGCATCCAGAACAGTTCCTTTTATAGCAAAAGCATACGATGTGCCTTATATTAATATTGCAACCAAGATCATGTTGGGCGCGAATAAACTGAAAGATTTCAAAATTGAACGCAAACTTCAAGGTTATGCCATTAAAGAACCGGTATTCTCTTTTGATAAGTTTCCTGAAGTGGATAAACAATTAGGCCCGGAAATGAAATCTACAGGTGAATCTATTTTGTTTATTAAAGATCTGGAACACCCAAGATTCAGAGAGCTTAGTGCTAAAAAATCAATGTACTTAAGTAGATAACAGAGAAAAAGAGGATAAGATTTATCCGAATAATTGTTGAAATAGTTCCTCTACCTTAGAAAGAGGAACTATTTCTATTTTATAGCGGCTGATATCCAGTCCTTTCGAATTGTATTTTGAAATAAATATCTTTTCAAAACCCAGCTTTTCTGCTTCTGCAATACGTTGGTCGATTCTATTAATAGCTCTTATTTCTCCCGACAAACCAACTTCTCCTGCAAAAACAACACCTGATGGAATCGGGATATCCTGTTGAGAAGAGATAATGGCCATAATAACAGCCAAATCAATCGCAGGATCTTCAACCCGCAAGCCTCCGGCAATATTTAAAAAAACATCCTGAATAGAAAGCCGGAAACCAAACCGCTTTTCAAGAACGGCCAAAAGCATATTCATTCTTCTTGCATCGAAGCCCGTAGCTGACCGCTGAGGAGTTCCGTATGCGGAAGCACTTACCAATGCCTGCACTTCAATCATCATGGACCTGACGCCCTCTAACATGGCAGCAATTGCAATACCGGTTAGCGTAGTCGACTCGCGGTGAGAAAGTAAAATTTCAGAAGGATTGGAAACTTCCCTCAAACCAGCTCCCTGCATTTCATAAATTCCAAGTTCTGAAGATGACCCAAAGCGGTTCTTAACAGCCCGCAAAATCCTGTATACATGATGCCGGTCTCCTTCAAATTGAAGAACAGTATCCACCATATGTTCCAAAACCTTTGGACCGGCAATCGATCCTTCTTTGGTAATATGCCCGATAATAAAAACAGGTGTTCCGGATTCTTTAGCGAATCGCAATAACTCAGCTGTACATTCCCTTACCTGAGAAACGCTGCCAGGTGAAGAATCAATATGAGCCGAATGAAGTGTTTGAATGGAGTCAATAATGACCAGCTCTGGCTCTACTTGCTCAATCTGTTTAAAAATATTTTGTGTAGCTGTTTCAGTTAAAATATAACAGGAAGCTTGAGAAGACTGTTGGATGCGCTCTGCGCGCATCTTTAATTGCTGTTCGCTTTCCTCTCCGGAAACATACAATATTTTAAGCTTTGGCATTGTTAACGCCAGCTGTAACATTAAAGTCGATTTACCGATGCCTGGTTCCCCGCCAATCAATGTCAGGGAACCAGGAACGATACCGCCGCCCAGAACCCGGTTAAGCTCCGTATCCGGCGTTTGCAACCTGGCTTCCTCCTTATAAACAATGGAATGGATAGCTGCAGCCTTTGAAGCACGGTTTGGAGATTTTTCTGTACGCCAATCGGGCACCTTGCTAACTGTCTTTTCAACAACTTCTTCAACAAACGTATTCCATTGGTTGCATGAAGGACACTTCCCCAACCATTTGGCACTTTCGAAACCGCAGTTCTGACAGAAATAGGTACTCCGGGCTTTAGCCATTGCTTTTATAATTTGATCTCTTCTTCCTTCTTGTTAAGAAAATGAAATTCTGTCAAGTAATAAGAGGCTATACTTTTAACTTTAATCCACTTGCTATATTTAAACAGCCATTTCATACGACGGGAAGGAAATCCTTTCTTAATATAAGCTTCAATATAGGGATGGACACATAGCGTAATATTCTTTTCGTTCTGTTCATTCAGGATATAGTTCAGATTGCTCTCAATATCATCCATTAAAACAATACTTGCCCGGATTTCTCCAGTTCCATTGCAAGCCGGACATTTTTCATTCGTCACAATATTCATTTCCGGACGAACACGCTGACGGGTTATCTGTACTAAACCAAATTTGCTCGGAGGCAGGATGGTATGCTTAGCACGATCATCCTTCATGCACTCCTTTAAGTACTCAAACAGCTCTTTTCGGTTAGGAGCTTTATGCATGTCGATAAAATCGACGACAACGATTCCTCCCATATCCCTTAATCGCAATTGCCGGGCAATCTCCTTTGCAGCCTCTTTGTTAACCATAAAGGCATTCTCTTCCTGATTCTCTTTATTAGCAGTACGATTACCGCTATTTACATCAATCACGTGAAGAGCCTCTGTATGCTCGATAACTAGATATGCCCCTCCAGCCAAATTGACTGTTTTTCCAAAAGCAGATTTAATTTGTTTTTCGATTCCAAAATGCTCGAAAATAGGTTCTTTGTTTTTATATAACTTTACGATCTTCTCAAGATCCGGAGAAATATCCTGGATATAAGAACGTGTCTCTTCAAAAATCAGCGGATCGTTTATATAAATATGAGTGAACTCATCCGTTAGAATATCCCTTAAAATAGTAGAGGTACGATCCATTTCGCCCAGTACCTTGTTTGTAGGCTCAGCGGCAATAAGTCGTTTTGTAAACTTCTCCCATTTAGCAACGAGATCCAGAATATCTTTTTCTATTTCAGCAACTCCCTTTCCTTCAGAAACCGTACGGATAATTACGCCAAAATTGGGTGGCTTAATACCCTCTACAATTTTTTTAAGACGGTTGCGTTCCGTATTTGATTTGATTTTCTTTGAAATAGAGACTACTTCAGAGAATGGCACCAATACCACAAAACGGCCGGCGATCGATAAGTCAGAACTTAAACGAGGACCTTTTGTTGATATGGGTTCTTTTGCAATTTGAACAGGTAATAGCATGTTCCGAGATAGAATCTCTGAAATTTTACCCGATTTATTTATATCCTTTTCGAGATTAATAGTTGAAAGCAGTTCATTCTTAAAACTGCCATTCTTTACCAATTTAGTAAGCTTGATGAGTGTTTGTACCTGCGGACCTAAATCTAAATAATGCAGAAATGCATCTTTAGAATAACCTACATCCACAAAAGCGGCATTTAACCCGGGCATAATTTTCTTAATTCTGCCCAAATAGATATCGCCTACAGCGTAATTGTTATTTACTTGTTCGGTGTTAAGCTCAACAAGCTGTTTATCTTGGAGTAAAGCGATTGTCACCCCTGAATCGGGAGTGGAATCGATGATTAATTCCTTTACCAACAGCTAGTGTATTAGAAAGCCGCAAAAATCATTACAATTTCAGTCAACACCCAATATCACAACGTATGTATATAATCAAGAATTAAAAAATATCCGTCATTAAATACATTTTTTTAGGGAAAACGAAATATGTAATAAGTTATATAGCAACTTTCGATGAAACCATAAGACTTTATATACGAACACATCCCAGGGTAAAAAAACCCCAGAAAAAATAAATAGACCTGAAATGTGACAGCCTGTAACCATTTTACGGATTACAGGCAATCATTATTCATATTAAAAACCTATTTTTTCTTGTGTCTGTTTTTTCTTAAACGTTTCTTGCGTTTGTGGGTTGACATTTTATGTCTCTTTCTTTTTTTTCCGCTTGGCATAATAATTTTTTTTAAATGTTTTTTAATGTTTTTAATTCAATGAATAATTACTTACTCAGCTCCTCAACCTTCCGGTCAATGAATTGAGTTAAGCTTGGATCTGCAGCCAGTTCCTTGCTTTTTTCAAAAGCATTTACTGCATCTCTTTTCAAGCCTATATTTTCATAACTAGTGGCCAAATAAAACCATACTTCAGCATTATTCGGTGTTTGTTTAATTACCGTTTTAAAGCGATCAACTGCTTTATCAAATTGCTTTGAGCGCATTGAAAAAAGCCCCAAGTTATAATTTGCTTTTAAATGATCCGGGTTTTCTTTCACTACGTCCAATAGCATCGTAATACCTGCCATTGGTGCAGGTCCATTTACCAGGGCCGTACCTAAACCCGTCCTCGCATCAATATTCTTCTCATCAAACTTCAATGCTTCATCGTAAGCATTCTTAGCATGTTCTAGTAATACAGGAGTCATTACTGTATCAGTAGTCAGATGCTGATACGAGTCGGTAAACAGATCACCGGCTTTTAACCAGTTTTCAAGATTGGATTCTTCTTTTGCTATTTCTTCATATACATAGGCAGCAGGCATCGACTTATTTACATCAAGCCATTGCGTAGCTAACTTTTTATATAAAGGTAGTTTTTCTGCATCAGAAGCAGATTTTATTTCAGTTTCTAAATCAGCAATACCTTTTGTTAGATTAGCGCTTAGGCCTTGCTTTGAAATTTCCGAAACCGATTCAAGAGAAAATTGATCTGTAGAAGAAGCTGCCTCAGTACTTTGAACTCCGCCCTCTTCTTCCTTTATTAAACTTTTCACTGGTTGCAGGAATATAACTACCATAAGCAGCACCACTCCGGCAATCACAACTATTTGTTTAGTATTGACCATGATCTCTTTGATTCTTTATTTAACCTTGTTTCCAGATTTTACTTTTTCAACAAAAACCTTTGCTGGTTTGAAGCTTGGAACGAAATGTTCTGGAATAATAATGGCTGTATTTTTAGAAATATTACGAGCAGTTTTCTGTGCTCTCTTTTTCACTACGAAACTTCCAAATCCTCTAACGTACACATTCTCACCCTCAATCATGGAGTTTTTCACTACCTTGAAGAACGCTTCAACAGTAGCCTGAACATCAGTTTTCTCTAATCCAGTCTTATTGGATATCTCCGTGATAATATCTGCTTTAGTCATGTTTTAATTTAATTTTTATTTGTATGCTTTTATTTTCTTTCTTTAATCGAATTGGGACGCAAAAGTATCGTTTTATAATGATTAAACAAAATACATATCAACAATTATTTTTATGAAACTCCTTAAAACCAACAGGTAAGCAATGTCAATTGAAATATTACAGAAAGATTTTGACTAATGCAAGGATATCAGAAAGTATAAATTACAAATTGTCAAAACGGTTTAAACTTTAATTCCGATTTTTGCGCCATGCATTTCTCCCAACAAATAATAGCATGGTATAAAATCAATAAGCGGGATCTTCCCTGGCGAAAAACCAGTAATCCGTATGTTATATGGCTTTCAGAAATCATTTTACAACAAACAAGGGTCAATCAGGGTCTTGCATATTTCTACACTTTTTTAGAACATTATCCTACAATCGCAGACTTTGCAGCTGCTCCTGAAGAAGAAATATTACGCCATTGGCAGGGATTGGGCTATTATTCAAGAGCACGCAACATGTTAAAGGCAGCCAAAATAGTGATGGACGAGCATGCCGGTGTCTTTCCTTCCAGCTATCGTGAGTTGATTAAACTGCCGGGAATTGGTGAATATACAGCATCTGCAATATCCTCATTTTCCAAAAATGAACAGAAAGCGGTTGTCGATGGAAATGTTTCTCGTGTATTATCCCGTTATTTTGCAATAGATGAACCTATCAATTCAATAAAAGGCAAAAAAATATTTCTTGAATTAGCATACGAAATGCTTTTAAAGGAAAATCCAGGCCTTCATAACCAGGCGATCATGGAATTTGGAGCTTTGCAATGCAAACCTCAGAGTCCGGACTGCGAAATTTGCCCTTTACAACTGTCCTGCCTGGCCCATCGGAATCAGTTGGTGAATAAATTGCCAATAAAGATAAAAGCCAATAAAAGTAAAAATCGATACTTCAACTATTTTCTAATTAGAGAAGGGGATAAAATATTAATGCAAAAGCGCGGTTCAGGCGATATTTGGGAAAACTTATACGAATTGCCTTTAATTGAAAGCGCTATTCCGGTAAATGAAGAAAAAATCCAATATTCGAAAGAGTTTCAGGATGCTTTTGGAAAAGAATTCCGGATAATTTATAGTAGTTCTACCATTAAGCATATTTTAAGCCACCAGAATATCTATGCACGCTTTTTTGAAATCATAAATATTGAAAAAAAACAAATTAAAAATAAAGACTGTAATTATGTATTGATAAAAGATTTAGATAAATTAGCTAAGTCAAAGCTTATATTTTCTTTTTTTGAAGAGTATTTATTTAAACCTAAATTGATCTGATATGTCGGGAATTAATAAAGTTATTTTAGTAGGGCACTTAGGTAAAGATCCTGAAGTACGTCACCTTGATAATAATGTAACAGTAGCCAGCTTTCCGTTAGCAACTTCAGAAACCTATAATAAAGACGGAAAAAGAATAGAACAAACAGAATGGCATAACATTGTCATGTGGCGGGGACTTGCAGAAATTGCAGAGAAATTCCTGCACAAAGGGAAATTAGTTTATATTGAAGGAAAAATCCGCACGCGTTCTTATGAAGACCGGGAAAATGTAAAACGCTATACTACGGAAATCGTCGCCGATAATTTTACAATGCTTGGCCGCAAAAGCGACTTTGAGTCACCTTCACCCTCTGAGACGAATGAGGATAGTGGAAGTCCGGTGAATTTCAAAGAGAACCACAATGAAGCGGATGACTTACCCTTTTAAATTAACCGGACTTTAAATTTTTATTTCTTGCTTTTTAATTGAATCTGCAGTTCTTCCAATTGCTTTTCATCGATAATTGATGGCGAATCAATCATAACATCTCTGCCGGCATTGTTCTTAGGAAATGCAATTACATCGCGGATGGAATCCAATCCGGCGAATATAGAAACCAAACGATCAAAACCCAAGGCAATACCACCGTGTGGAGGAGCTCCATAGGTGAAAGCATCCATTAAGAAACCAAATTGCTTTCTGGCTTCCTCTTGTGTAAAACCTAGCAGGTCAAACATTCTCGATTGAATTTCCTGATTAAAAATACGGATAGAACCACCACCAACTTCAATTCCATTAATAACCATGTCATAGGCGTTGGCACGAACATTTAAAGGTTCAGAGTCTAGTTTATCCATATCCTCCGGTTTAGGAGATGTAAAAGGATGATGCATAGCGTGAAAGCGACCTGATTCTTCATCCCACTCCAGCAAAGGGAAATCGGTAACCCACAAAGGTGCATAGGTATCTTTAATACGCAATCCTTCCCGGTTTGCAATCTCCAGGCGTAATTCACTGAGTTGCTTACGAGTCTTATCTTTCGGCCCGGCCATAATTAAGATCAGATCGCCCGGTTTTGAATTCAGTTTATTTGCAATCGCCTTTAACTGTTCCTCGGAATAAAATTTATCAACAGAAGACTTCAGGGATCCATCAACATTATAGCGAATATAAACTAATCCGGTTGCGCCTATTTGAGGACGTTTTATAAAATTAGTAAGTTCATCTAATTGTTTTCTCGTATAGACAGCACAGTTTTCCGCGTTGATTGCCACAACTAATTCAGCAGCGTCAAAAACAGCGAATCCACTTTCTTTAACTAGCTCATCAATTTCAACGAACTTCATACCAAATCGGATATCCGGTTTATCGGAACCATATAAACGCATTGCATCTGCATGTTCCATCCTTGGAAAATCATTTAAAACCACGCCTTTGACGGTTTTAAACAAATGCTTAACCATTCCTTCAAAAATATTTAGAATGTCTTCCTGTTCAATAAACGTTAGTTCACAATCAATTTGAGTAAATTCAGGCTGTCTATCTGCGCGCAGATCCTCATCCCGGAAACACTTTACGATTTGAAAATAACGATCCAAGCCCGCAACCATCAACAATTGCTTAAACGTTTGCGGCGATTGAGGCAGTGCATAAAATTCACCCGGGTTCATGCGGCTCGGGACTACAAAATCTCTCGCGCCTTCCGGAGTCGATTTAATTAAAACCGGAGTTTCAACCTCAAGGAAATTTTCCGCATCGAGGTATCTTCTGATTTCCTGTGCCATGCGATGGCGAAGGATCAGGTTATTACGAACCGGATTGCGGCGTAGATCCAGATAGCGAAACTTCATTCGGATATCTTCACCACCATCTGTTTCATCCTCAATCAGAAAGGGAGGCAATTTTGCCGCGTTTAAAACTTCCAGTCCGGAAACTTTAATTTCTATTTCCCCGGTAGGTATCTTAACATTTTTACTCGTCCGCTCTATTACAGTACCTGAAACCTGAATAACATATTCACGGCCCAGCTCACGGGCATTCGCCCTTAAAGCAGGATCATCATCGGAATTAAAAGTCAACTGTGTAATACCATAACGGTCGCGCATATCAACAAAAGTCATTCCTCCTAGATCACGTGACTTCTGTACCCAACCACAAAGTTTTACTTCTTTTCCTAAGTCAGCAAGTGTTAACTCGCCGCATGTATGTGTTCTGAGCATATAGTAATTTTATATCGTTTTTGAGAGATTAACCGGCAAGTGTATTTGTTTTTCTGCTAATAGCCAATAGTTTAACTTTCTTCACAATGGATGCAGCATCATAACCGCATTCAGCCCAAAGTTCCGCTTGTTCACCATGTTCAACTATTTTATCAGGAATTCCCAGGCGTACCACATGGGAAGAATAATTATGATCTGCCATAAATTCCAATACCGCACTTCCCATACCGCCTTCTATAGCACCATCTTCAATGGTTACAATTTTTTTATATTTCTTAAACACCTCATGCAACATTTCTTCATCCAATGGCTTCACAAACCGGATATCATAATGTGCCGGGTGAATTCCTTCCTCGCTGAGGACATGGCGGGCCTTAACAGCCTCATTACCGATATGGCCGATGGTTAGGATAGCAACATCCTCACCATCACTGATTTTCCTGCCTTTCCCTACTTCAATTGCTTTCAAGGGTTTACGCCAATCTACCATCACACCCTGTCCCCTTGGGTACCGAATCACAAAAGGCCCCATATTGTCCTGTTGGGCAGTAAACATGAGATTCCGGAGTTCCTCTTCATTCATAGGTGCAGAAACAGTCATATTCGGAATACAACGCATATACGCTAAATCGTAAGCACCATGATGTGTTGCACCATCAGCTCCGGCTATACCCGCTCTGTCTAAACAGAATACCACATTTAAATTCTGTAATGCCACATCATGAATAACCTGATCATAAGCTCTTTGCATAAAAGAAGAGTAGATATTGCAAAAAGGCAGCAATCCCTGTGTAGCCAGACCGGCAGAAAAAGTAACAGCATGCTGTTCGGCAATACCGACATCAAAAGCACGGTCGGGCATTGCCTTCATCATAATATTCATGGAAGAACCAGAAGGCATGGCAGGTGTTATACCAATTATTTTTTTATTTATTTCTGCCAGTTCAACCAAGGTATGTCCGAAAACATCCTGGTATTTGGGTGGAGTTGGGGCTACAGAAGCAGATTTTTTAATCTCTCCGGTTATTTTATCAAATAGGCCTGGTGCATGCCATTTGGTCTGATCTTTTTCAGCCAAGGCATACCCTTTACCTTTTGTAGTAATTACATGCAATAATTTCGGACCGGGAATATCCTTTAAATCTTCCAGCGTCTTAACCAGGCGCTTAACATCATGACCATCTACAGGACCGAAGTAGCGAAATTTCAACGCTTCAAAAAGGTTGCTATTTTTTAATACCGTTCCTTTAATGCTCTTTTCTATTTTCTTGACTACTCCCAACGCATCAGGTCCGATTTCTGAAATTTTTCCCAATACGAACCCAATGTCATCGCGGAAACGATTATAGGACTTTGAAGTTGAAATACTGGTTAGATATTCCTTTAATGCACCAACATTGGGGTCAATGGACATGCAATTATCATTCAGAATTACCAAAACATTCGAATTCGCAATGCCTGCATGGTTTAACCCTTCAAATGCCAGGCCTGCAGTCATGGCTCCATCCCCAATCACAGCTACATGCTGGCGGTCAGTTTCTCCTTTATAAACAGAAGCAACAGCCATGCCCAGAGCAGCCGATATTGACGTTGAGGAATGCCCTACACCGAATGTATCATATTCACTTTCAGCGCGTTTTGGAAAACCACTAATGCCATTGTAGGTCCGGTTTGTATAAAACATTTCACGCCTGCCAGTCAGAATCTTATGCCCATAGGCCTGGTGCCCTACGTCCCACACCAGTTGGTCATAAGGTGTATTCAACACATAATGTAAGGCAACAGTTAACTCCACCACGCCTAAGCTAGCTCCAAAATGGCCGCCATGAACTGAAACTACATCAATTATATATTGACGCAATTCTTTACTTAGCTGCTCTAAATCTGACTCTTTAAGCTTTTTTAAGTCGGCGGGGCTATTAATGTTTTTTAATAACTCTCCCGGTTCAAAATCCATATTCAATAGTTCTTTACAAAACTTTTACAAATTACGTCATTATATTTAAAACATCCTAAGTTGAAAAGAGCAAATCCAATAAAACCAATGAGTGTATCTACCTAAAGCGAATCTCCTTGGTCAACATAACTTAAATTTCCCGGATTACTTAACTGATTAATACAAATTATTACTCTGCGGAAAGAGCAACTTATGCAAAAACTGCTCTTTATATAAAGCAATATTAAATTAACTGATGATAAAGTGCATATTCACACTTAAACTCTAATAATATCAAAATTCAAATTGGTTGTTTCCCTCTACAGGTTTTTCCGATATTCTTTATCTTGTCAGAGCAATTGTTTTACTTTGCAGCATATATTTTTTAAAATAGATTCATCTTCAAAAAATTAAATGAATACCAATAATTTCGAAATAAATCTACCTCAATTTGAAGGCCCGTTCGATTTGTTGTTATTCTTTATCGAGCGTGATGAGCTCAATATTCATGACGTGCCCATAGCAAAGATTACAAAAGACTTCCTGCTTTATATTCAACAAATGACAGCCTTGAATATGGAACTTGCAAGCGAATTTATTTTTGTTGCGGCTACCTTAATGCGGATTAAAGCAAAAACACTGCTTCCCAGCATCCAACTCGACAGTGAAGAAAATGAAATGGATTTGAAAGATGATCTGATACAAAAACTAATTATTTATAAACAGTTCAAAGAAATAAGTGAAGAGTTAAAGCTTTTAGAACAAAAAAGAAGCCGGCTGGAAAAACGCAAAAACATTGCACAAGACCTTGAATATGCTTCCCAGATTAAAGATCATAGCGAAGAACTTGATTCTTTCGATCTGTTTAAATTAATGCAGGCTTATGATCGCGTTATGAAAAACTTCCATAATCGCAATCAAATCGTCAAACATCGCGTAGAGCAATACCCTTACACAGTTGAAGAACAGAAAAAAATAATTACGTCACTTTTGGAAATAGATGAACGAATTGACTTCCAAACTATTTTAAGGCATTCTAAAGACAAAGTGCAATTTGTTTATAATTTCCTGGCAATCCTGGAAATGCTACAACAACAATTAATAGACATTCAGATAAAAAGCGGGTACAACAACTTCCAGCTACGTACAAAATAATGTTCCATTAATTTACCCGAATTTCATCCGGCCACACCACAGCCTTCCCTGTGTTTTTATAAGTCGGCATTAAGGCTTCCCACTTTCTTAACTGTTCACCCAATGCACCGGCCAGCTTTTTTGTGACTTTCTTCTCCTTCGATGCCAGGTCAATATGCTCCCCCAAATCGTTTTCTAAGTTATACAATTCCAGCTTTTCCTTTCTGTAATCATAAACAAGTTTCCATTTACCTTGTCTGATTGCACTAAAAAAGTTAATTCCCGGCCCGTCTTCGTGGGTCCATTTATTTGGATTGTGCCAAACCAGGAAACGGTCTTTATACAAATATTTCTCTTCTTTTAATAAAGGAACAAAGCTTTTCCCATCTATTTCCTGTATTAACTGGGGATTGTTAACACCCGCCATTTCCAATATTGAAGGGAAAAAATCCTCAATAATTACCGGTTGATTGCTTATAGAACCTTCTTTAACAACATGCGGCCATTTCACGATCATCGGTTCGCGAACCCCGCCTTCATACACCGATCCTTTTCCGGCCTTTAAAGGCAAGTTTTGCGTATGCGATTTTCCCCCACGTGCATAATCAAGGCTTAGTCCGCCATTATCTGACATAAACAGAATAACCGTATTTTCAGCAAGGTTGTTCTCCTCAAGGTAATCCATTACATCGCCCAGGCTTTTGTCCATCCCTTCAATCAAACTCGCATATTTTGCTTCCCTTGGTTCTAAACCCCGATCTAGGTATTTCTGAACAAAGCGTTCATCCCCTTGTATCGGATCATGAACAGCGTAATGGGAAAGATATAAATAGAAAGGTTGATGAGCCTTTGCTGGCTGATCAATGCTTTTCAACGCTTCTTGGGTAAGGGCCTCCGTCAGAAAAGTATCCGTTCCGTAATATTCTGCCAGGCCCTGCACCGCATTATAAGTGAATTTGCCCGGCACGTTGCCGTAGTTTTCTTTTCCAAGGTAACTTTGGGGATGCCCGATTGCATTCCCCGCAACATTTACCATAAAACCAACATTCAATGGGTTAGCGCCAGGTGTTCCCTGGGAACCCCAGTGTGCTTTTCCTACATGCACTGTAAAATAACCGGCATCCTTCAATAACTGCGGAAGCGGTGTTGCATAAACCGTATGAGGTATATCCGCAACCGGACTAAAGCCGTTTATATTCCAGTCAACACGGTTAAATATGGAGTCTGGCTGATCAGTCGGCGTGTCTTTTATTATGGAAGTCCAGTTAGTAACCCGGTGGTGCGCTGCATTGAGGCCTGTCAGCATACTGATCCTCGATGGGGTACAAACCGGTGTTGCATACGCATCCGTAAATTTCATACCCTCCTTTGCCAAGCGTTCCATATTGGGCGTGCAATATTTTCTGTTTAATGCCATAACACGATCCCCAAAAGGCAGCGAAGTATCCAGCCAACCCATATCGTCTACCATAAAAACGATAATATTAGGTTGCTTCTCTTGCGCTAAAGATTGGAAAAAGGGCAAAATTAATATGAAATACATACTGATTTTAAGCTTCATGTGTCTTATTTTGATGATTTGTTAATAATCGTTTGCTTGACTTTAATCGTTAATAAGCTAAGCAAAAACAATGATAGAGGAAAAAACCTATAATCACAAGCGATTGAAATCACTATAAATAGGAATTACAAAAACAAATCGGTGACCTTTCTCAAGCAGCTACTCTTTTATTAAATATTTCAAATTAGATGAATTCTTAAAATATTCCGCTTTAAAACATTCATTTTTAATATCTTTGGCGTTTATCTGAATGACATCAAAAAAACATGAAAAGAGATACCTTAATATTTGATCTAATTGAGGAAGAATTAGATCGTCAAGAGGAAGGCCTGGAACTTATTGCTTCCGAGAATTTTGTTAGCAAGCAAGTTATGGAAGCGGCGGGTTCTGTTTTGACAAACAAGTATGCAGAAGGACTTCCGGGTAAGCGTTATTACGGTGGCTGCGAGATTGTTGATGAAATTGAAACCATTGCAATTGAACGCGCCAAAGAGCTGTTCAACGCTGAATGGGCCAATGTGCAACCTCACTCTGGCGCTCAGGCAAATTCAGCAGTTTTTCTGGCAGTTTTAAAGCCCGGAGATAAAATACTTGGATTTGATCTATCGCATGGAGGGCATCTGACCCACGGTTCTTCAGTAAATTCTTCGGGTAAGCTTTATGAGCCGCATTTTTATGGTGTCAATAAAGAAACCGGTCTGATTGAATACGACGAATTAGAAAAAATAGCATTACGTGAAAAACCAAAATTGATCATTTGCGGTGCTTCTGCTTATTCCAGAGACTGGGATTATAAATTTATACGTGAAGTAGCGGATAAAATTGGTGCATTGGTATTAGCTGATATTTCACATCCGGCAGGAATGATTGCACGCGGTCTGTTAAATGATCCGCTACCATATTGCCATATTGTAACCACAACAACTCATAAAACACTACGTGGCCCTCGGGGTGGATTGATCTTAATTGGAAAAGATTTTGAAAATCCGTTTGGAATCAAAACGCCAAAAGGGGAGATCCGCATGATGTCATCGCTACTGGATATGGCTGTTTTCCCGGGAACACAAGGGGGACCGCTAGAACATACCATCGCTGCAAAGGCTATTGCCTTCGGAGAAGCGTTGAGTGATGAATATATGGAGTACATTGTTCAGGTAAAGAAAAATGCCAAAGCAATGGCAGAGTCCTTTACCAACAGAGGTTATAATATTATTTCCGGTGGCACTGATAACCACTTGATGTTAATTGATTTACGCAATAAAAACATCAATGGAAAAGTAGCTGAGAAAGTATTAGGAGATGCAGGAATTACCGTTAATAAAAACATGGTTCCTTTCGATGACAAGTCACCGTTTACAACATCCGGAATACGTGTAGGAACAGCTGCCGTTACGACCCGCGGATTAAAAGAAAAAGAGATGGAAACAATCGTAAGTTTCATTGACGAAGCGCTGATGAATCCGGAAAATGAAGAAAAACTTTCTGAAATCCATGATCAGGTAAATGACATGATGGAGCAATTTCCTCTATATAAATAATAATAAAAGACAATTCTGAAGAAACGGGCATCCTAAACATTTTAGGATGCCCGTTTTACATATAGTCCCTTTAAATTTCCCTTTTCTTATCCAACAAGTATATGTAGTAAAAATCCATTAATACTAATTTTCACTAAACAGTATTTCCCATTAACAAGTGGAAAACAAGTCATACATCAGTACGATATAAAGTCTATAATACTTCCATAATAAATCTATATGAGTGTGCACTCAGTGTGCACTTCCTGTGCTCTGAGTGTGTACTATTTCAGGAAAGTGCACACTCAGAACACAAGGATAACATAGTAATGGCAGATTAAGGTAAACGTGTTTTAAAGCTATTATAGAATCAATTTAAAGCTGTTATGAAATTAATTTAAAAGTACTTTAGCATATGTATATTTGATATCAAGCAGCCTTACACCTGCTATTTTGCAAAAGCGATGGTTGCAATGCTAACTTTTACATTGGGAATTTGTAAAAGTACTGAAGAACATGCTTCCAGCGTTGCGCCTGTAGTTAAAACATCATCAACTAATAAAACATGCTTATTCTCCAAAAGTTTCGGATTCTTTACTTTAAAAATATCTTTTGTATTTTCATAACGCTCATAACGGCTGCTGCTTTTCGTCTGACTTTCATTGTAAGCTACCCGAATTAAATTATTAACGCTGCATTCAATCGTTAATACCTTGCTTAATCCTTTGGCAAAATGTTCACTTTGATTGTAACCCCTTGATCGCAAGCGCTTTTTATGCAATGGAACGGGAATTATAACATCGCAGGTGGAAAAGACTAAGGACTCTTTTAATTGTTGCCCGTATAGTTTACCCATTAGCTCAGCCGTTATAAAACCATTTTTATATTTTATATGATGGATAATTGCCTGAACGATGGAACCGGAGGTGAAATATAGGAAAGAGCTAACATTTGAAACCGGAACCCGTCCCATGAGCTGTCGGGCAGCTAGATTGTCCGGGTCTAAATGAAAATTGGTTTTTGGTAGATTATAAATGCAGTTTGTACAAAGCTGCTTTTCCTGATTAATTAAAACCTGTCCGCAGCCTACGCATAGTTCGGGGAATAAGAGCCCGATAGCATCTCTTATAAACTGAACAAACTGCATAAAACTTTATTTCGTATTTAGGCTTTCTCTTTAACTGCTAATTGTCCGCAAGCTGCATCAATATCCTTCCCTCTGCTTCTTCTAACATAGGTATTTATTCCCTTTTTTCGTAAGAAATCAGCAAATATCTCAATTTTATCGCTATCGGCATTGGTGAAATCTGCAAAGGATATCGGGTTATATTCAATAATATTAACCTTACAAGGAACATGTTTACAAAATGCAGCCAGTTCTGCCGCATCGATCAGTTCGTCATTGAAGTTGTTAAAAACAATATATTCGTAGGTTACCGGATTATTTGTTTTGGCATAGTAATACTTTAATGCCTCAGCTAATGCTTCCAACGAATTCTGTTCGTTTATTGGCATGATTTCATTCCGCTTTTTATCATTCGCGGCGTGTAATGAAAGCGCTAAATTAAAACGGACTTCATCGTCACCAAGTTTTTTAATCATTTTGGCAATTCCTGCTGTGGAAACAGTTATCCGCCGTGAAGCCATATTCAGGCCGGTAGGGGAAGTAATGCGTTCAATTGATTTTAAAACATTGGAATAGTTCAATAAGGGTTCGCCCATACCCATATATACGATGTTGGTAAGCGGTTTTTGATATTTTTCTTCAGCCTGGCGGTTAATTAACACCACCTGATCGTAAATCTCATCAGCGTTTACATTCCTTTTTCTGTCCATATAACCTGTTGCACAGAATTTACATGACAAGCTGCAACCCACCTGTGAACTTACGCAGGCAGTCATCCGCTCAGTGGTGGGTATGAGAACCCCTTCAATGATATTTGAATCGTATAATTTAAAGGCATTTTTAATCGTTCTATCCTCGCTGAGTTGAGAACTAAGAACAGAGACCGGATTGATGCAATATGTCTCATTTAATTTCTCACGCAATGATTTGCTGAGATTGCTCATCTCATCAAAATTAATACAGGACTTTACCCATAGCCATTCGTAAACCTGTTTGGCACGAAAAGGTTTCTCTCCGAGACCTTCCAGCTGCATCTTTAAATCATTGAGACTCAATGATCGAATATCTATTTTTTTATTGTTTTTATCCACTTTTGCAAAGTTACGGCTTTTAGATCAACATTGTAGGGAAATAAAATAGCAGGCTTTTGTCATATTATTCAAGCATCTAAAAAAAATAAGTTTTCTTTTATCACATAAAATTTCCTTAATTTCGCAAACAAACTAATTTTCAGTTAATAAACCCACTTCATGCGTAGATATATATCTGCAGACTACCTGATGCCGGTCAGTGCGGATCCAATAAAAAATGGAATAATAGTTTTAGATGAAAAAAATGAAATCATTAGCATTTTATCTGAAAATGAGGTAAAAGCTGAAAATATCGCTATTGAAAAGTATGAGGGTGTGATCGTACCGGGCTTTATCAATAGCCATTGTCATTTAGAACTTTCTCATCTGCATGGAAAGATTCCCCAAAAAACAGGTTTAATTGAATTTATCAAACAGGTGGCCCGTGGAAAAAAATATGAATTGGATCTTATCTATGAAGAGATTGCCAAAGCAGACGCAGCCATGTATAAAGCTGGCATTGTCGCGGTAGGAGATATCGTCAATACAATCAATTCAAAAGAAACCAAACTCAACAGTAAAATTTACTACCATTCTTTTTCTGAGATTTTCAATTTTGACCCTGATTCTGCAAAAGATGCTTTTAAACAGGGATTGGATCTTTGTGAGGCTTTTTCACCTTTATCTTCTTCGGTAACACCGCATTCTCCCTATTCTGTATCTAAAGAGTTATTCCGTTATATTAAACTATTTTGTAATAAGAAAAACAACTTAATTAGCATCCATAATCAGGAATCTGAAGAAGAAAATAAATTTTATCGTTACCGCACCGGCCAGTTTTTAGAGTTCTATGCATTTATTAATAAGAACATTGACTTTTTTAAGGCGCAGGCCCGAAATTCATTACGCTCAATACTTCCATTGCTTTCTCAGAACCAGCGTATCCTGCTTGTTCATAATACCTATACATCATTCAAGGATATAAATTTTGTTGATCGTTATAAGAGGGATGTAACCTGGTGTCTTTGCCCTAACGCCAACCTGTACATTGAAAATCGTCTACCAAAAGTCGATTTGTTTATTAATTCCCGTTTACCGGTCGTTCTTGGCACCGATAGCCTTGCATCGAATGACAAACTATGCATTCTATCTGAAATCAAAACGCTTATCAGGCATTCTCCTCATTTACCTCTTGAAAGGAGCATCGCCTGGGCTACCTTAAATGGAGCAAAGTATTTGGGTATTGACGACCAGTTTGGCAGTCTGGACATTGGCAAAAAACCAGGTCTGAATTTGCTTACCAATATCAAAGGTCTGAATTTGACGGAAGAAACCGAACTAATCAAACTTGCCTGATATCGCAGTGAAATTTCTTTTTATCTGTATTTTTGCATTGGAGACAGGAAATGTAATCTATATTTACTCTCAGAGAATTCGAACATGAAACATTTAGACATTGAGGTTTTTGGTAAGGTTCAGGGTGTATTTTTCCGTGCATCAACAAAAGCGGTTGCCGACCAGCTTGGAATTAAAGGAACTATAAAAAACACGGAAGACGGAACCGTGTATATTGAAGCAGAGGGAAGCCCTTATTCATTGGAGAGCTTTTTAGATTGGTGCAAAGAAGGACCAGACAAGGCGGAAGTTGAAAATATTATTCAACGTGAATCTGAACTAAAAAACTATCGTAACTTTGAAATTCTTAAAAAGTAAATAGCGTTAATCAAAACAAGCTTGTCTACATTAAAAAAATTTGCCGGACAAACCCTTATCTATGGACTGAGCACAATAATTGCAAGATTATTGAACTTCGTTCTTACCCCTATTTATGTTAAGGTTTACCACCCCACAGTATTTGGTATTTTAACCAATCTGTATAGCTGGGCAGCGATTTTAAATGCCATCCTCGCTTTTGGTATGGAAACCACGTTTTTTCGTTATCTCCAAAAACATGAAGATAATAAGAAACAGGTAATTAACACGACGTTCTTTTTTGTTCTATTAACTTCCTCGGTTTTTCTTATAGGCACCTTACTGTTCGCAAAGGATATTTCCGGATGGTTGTTTGGTGAAAAGGGAGCTGAACGGGTTATTTATGTTTATTTCTTTGCCATCATTTTGACAATGGACGCCTTGGCCGTTATTCCCTTTGCCTTAATAAGGGCGAGAGAAAAGCCTCTGCGTTATGGACTGATCAAATTGGCAAATATTCTAATTATGATTGGGTTTACCCTCTTGTTCATCGTCATTCTCCCATACATTGTTAAAAATAACCTGCCCGGAGCAGAATGGATCAGCCAGTGGCTAACACTGCAAAAAGTAACAGGCGGAACAGCTGAAGATCTGGCTCCTGTAGCATGGATAGGCTATGTCTTTTTGGCCAACCTGATTGCCAGCGTGGCTACGCTTCTCCTGCTCATTCCGGAACTTTCGCAATTAAAAATACAGGCAGACAAGAAGCTGATGAAGGAAATGCTTTGGTATTCATTACCGATACTGATTGCAAATCTTTCGTTTATCATCAATGAAAATCTGGATAAGATCTTCCTTACCAAGCTTCTTCCATTAGAAATCGGTGAACGTGATTTGGGTATTTATGGTGCCTGCGCAAAAATTGCCATGTTTCTGAGTATTTTTATCCAGGCTTTCCGGCTTGGCGCAGAGCCTTTCTTTTTCAGTCATGCGAAGAACCCAAATGCGAGAAGTACCTATGCAATAATCATGAATTATTTCATCATCGCAATCTGTTTGGCTGTAGTGGCTTTGGTTGCCAATACCGAGATCTTAAAATACTTTATCAAAGGCAAGAACCTTGATCAGCAAGCACTATACTGGTCCGGCTTAGGAGTTGTTCCGATATTGTTGATGGGTTATATTTTTCTTGGAATCTACATGAACCTATCCATTTGGTATAAACTTTCGGATCAAACAAAATATGGACTCTATATTTCAGGAATCGGGGCAATTATTACCATTGTCCTTAATATTATCTTTATTCCAAAATACAGCTATATTGCCTCAGCGTGGATCACGATGTTTGCATACTTTGTGATGATGCTGTTATCCTACTTTTTAGGGCAAAAAAACTACCCGATACCCTATCATATTAAAAAGAACATTTGCTATATTGGAGCAGCAGCCTTAATCAGCTGGATGTCATTCTATTTATTTGATCGGAATTTGATCGTTGGGAATGCTTTATTCTTTATATTTATTGGAATTACTGTTTTAGTAGAGAAAAAACAACTTACAGAACTTATTGTTAAAAAAGATGATTATTAAAGTTATAAATAAATCGGAACATGAATTGCCGAGCTATCAAACTGAAGCTTCGGCGGGAATGGATTTACGCGCGAATCTGGCAGAAGGAAACGTTGTTTTGCAACCGATGCAAAGAGCATTGATCCCAACTGGATTATTTATTGAGCTTCCTGCAGGTCATGAAGCGCAGATCCGACCAAGAAGTGGTTTGGCTTATAAACACGGTATCACGGTATTAAATTCGCCTGGCACGATTGATGCAGATTACCGGGGAGAAATAAAAGTTCTTTTAATTAATTTTTCGGATCGGCCTTTTGAAATAGTGCATGGCGAACGTATTGCCCAAATGATTATTGCCCAATACGAACAGATTAATTGGGAGGAAACAAATGAACTTTCTGAAACCATACGTGGGGCCGGAGGCTATGGTCACACCGGTGTAATATGATGCAAATGAAATTAATCCGTATATCTTTTCTACTTACCCTTTCTGTTTTTTTGTGCGTTGAATCTATTCAGGCACAGGCCCAACAGGACTCCACTGCCCAGCAGATTTACCTGAAGGCCGTCAAGAATCTTGAAAACGGTGAATATTACGCTGCTCAAAGCCAGCTTCAGGAAGCCGTTGCTCTGGATAGTACCCACCAGGCAGCAACGCTTGAATTGATGCGCGTATATTATGCTCAGCGAAATTTTGAAGGTGCTGAAAATTTGGCTCAACGGCTGGTTAACATGTATCCAAAAGAAGAAAGCAATTGGGTAGCCCTGGCTGATATCTATAAAGCAACAGAAAACTACGATGGTTTATTGGGTGTATTTGACCAATTGATTCAGCTAAAATCCGATAACTCTTCCTACTATTACGATAAGGCGTTGACATTGACCTTACAAGATAAAGTTGCCGAAGCACTTGACCTATATAGTCAGATTGAAAAAAAATTCGGATTGGAGGACCGCTTATTCATTGCAAGAAAAGATATTTATATACACCAAAATAATCCTAAAAAAGCAATTTCTGAAGCCAAAGCCTTTATCAGCTTTAAACCGGAAGACAGTCACCCATATTTATTGCTTGCGAATGTCTACTTAGATTTAAAAAAACCAAAGGACGCTTTAAAAGTGCTAAATGGTTTGGAAGAAAAATTTCCGGCTGAACCTTATGTTTTCCTGACAAGGGCAGATGCATATAAAAGTTTGAATAAAGACAATCAGGTTTTTATAGAATTGAAAAAGGCCTTTGCAATGGAATCCTTGCCGATCGATATTAAAATCCGTACAATTTACAATGTGTTTCAGGACTTTGACAAGAATAAATCGCTGGCAATAGCCGAGGAGTTAAGTCAAATGCTGGCCGAAAGCAATCCACAACAAGCAAATGCCCAGGCAGTATATGGTGATGTGTTATTGCAAAAGGGCGATCTGGACAAAGCACATGTCTATTTATTAAAAGCGTTAACCCTGAATAAGAAGCTCGACTTTATCTGGAGCCAGCTGTTACAACTGGAAATTAGTCAGGGCAACTATGTTGATGCCCAAAAACATGGACTGGAGGCGATCAACCTATTTCCGACAAACTCGGGTATTCTTCTTTTCACAGGCTATGCCTATCTGCTGGATAAAAAGTATGATGAGGCCAGAGCCTTCTTAGAAGAATCTTTAAACCAGGCGAATCCTGAAAACGCAGCTTTAATGGTACAAGTATATAGTAGTTTAGGCGATACCTATCATGCCCTGAATTTACATGCTGAATCAAACGTTGCCTACGAAGAAGCTTTAGCGATTGACAGTAATAATACGTACGTGCTGAATAATTTTGCTTACTATTTAGCGTTAAGGAAAGAGGAATTATCGAAAGCTGCATCCATGTCAAAGAAATCAAATGAATTAGATCCTGGTAATGCTTCTTTTCAAGATACATACGCATGGGTATTATTTCAACAGGGGAATTACCAGGAGGCTTTAAGCTGGATAGACAAGGCGATTGCATTAGCCGAAAATCCTACTGCAACACTTATAGAACATAAAGGCGATATCCTTTTTAAACTTGGTAACAAAGAAGAGGCCTTAAAATTGTGGGAAGAGGCAGCAAAGTTTACAGAAGTTGAAAACAAAGAAATACTCAATAAAAAAATAAAGGAAAAAGTATATGTGGATTAATAAGAAAATAATTTTTGGAATAATACTGGTACTTTTTTTATCAGCATGTGCATCAAAGAAAATAGTAAGTACAGCTCCGGTAAGTGAAAAGGAGCTTTCGAGGAGAGATAAAAAAAATGTATTAGAAGGAATAGCCGCCAATACACTTTTATTTGAGACCTTCAGCACAAAAGCAAAAACCAAGCTGTCTCTGGACAATAAATCATTCAACGCTACTTTAAACATTCGTATTAAACATGATGAAGTAATTTGGATTTCGGCTAACGCCTTTTTAGGAATCGAAGCTGCCAGGATCATGATTACACCCGATCGTATACAGATTATCAATCGTTTACAAAGCACCTATATTGATAAGCCATTTGATTATATTTACAATTTCACGAGTAAAGAACTAAGCTTTGCGGAACTGGAAGACCTGTTTGTCGGCAACAGCCTGAATTTTTATAATAATCCCACAAACATCTTTTTAACTCAGGGCGATAATTATAAAATAACCGGAAGTCTGGAAGATTTAATTTATGAGATAAGCATGGGCACTGATTATAATTTAACTCAAACTAAACTTTCAGAAAACGGTAAGAGTCAAACCCTTCAATTTAATTATCCAAAATACGGAGAGGTAGATTCACAGTCTGTACCCAATGCTGTAAACATTAGTTTAAAAGCTGCTAAAATGAACCTGGCTGCAGAAATGAAATTTGAAGATATAAGTCTAAATCAGGATTTAAGTTTTCCATTCACCGTTCCGCAACAGTATAAAAAAATATAAATGATTAACTTCGTAGCCGACTAACAAGACTTTACTATTTTGCTACAGGATACACGATTGAGAAGAATGAATTTGATTAGAACGATAATAAGCATTATTGTACTCGTAATGTTTGCGGGAGTGAGTTTTGGACAAACCAGCGCGGAGCTGAAAAAACAGCGGGAGCGGTTAAATCGGGAAATTAATCTTTTAAATCAAAGTCTTAAAACAACTTCAAGCAATAAAACATTAACCTTAAAACAGGTAAATGCATTAAACACCCAAATTAGTCTTCGGGAACGTAAGATCAGCACCATCAGTACAGAAATGCGATTGATTGAGCGTCAGATTCAGGAAAACACGCAAGAGATAAAAAAACTGGAGGATCAGCTTGAGAAGCTAAAAAAAGATTATGCCAGCATGATCCGCTTTGCCTTCAGGAACAAAAACGGATACAACAAGATGATGTTCATTTTCGCATCACAAGACTTTAACCAGGCTTTTAAGCGCATAAAATATCTCCAACAATTTAGCGAGTCAAGAAAAAACCAGGCTAAAGAAATAGAAGCTACTCAAAAGACCATTCAAAATAAGATTTCAGAGCTCGCTGCTAATAAAAATGAAAAGACTTCTTTATTAAAAGATCAGGAGAAAGAGCGAAATACGTTAAATACCCAGAAGTCAGAAAAATCGAAGGTTGTAAGTGACTTTGCCAGCCAGGAAAAACAATATAAACAAGAGATCACCAAAAAACAACAGGAGGCAAGCCGCCTGGCCAGAGCAATTCAGGCAGCGATTAAAAAGGAAATTGAAGAAGAGCAAAGACGTGCCGCAGAAGCCGCCCGACTGGTTGCAGAACGGGAAGCTGCCAAAGCGAAGGCGGAAGCAGATCGCGCAAGGGCCGCTGGCGAACCTGTAAAACCGGTAGAAAAAGCTGCTCCAACGGCGGCTCCAAAAACTGCTTCAGGTGTTCTTTCTGCTACGCCGGAAGCAGCAAAATTATCCAATGAGTTTATGGAAAACCGGGGAAAATTACCTTGGCCGGTTGGTCAGGGAACAATTACCCAAGGGTTCGGCCAACATACGTATGGCAAGGGAGTAAAAATGGAAAATAACGGATTGAACATCCGTACCAGCAACGGTGCATCGGTAAGGGCAGTATTTGACGGGGAAGTAAGAAGTGTGGTACAAATGATGGGCGCTGGCTATGCTGTGATTATACGGCATGGTAAATATTTCTCCGTATATTCAAACTTGCGTTCGGTTTCAGTATCCAGAGGGCAGAAAGTTACTGTTAAACAAGCGATCGGTACAGCTGCAACCGATCCGGATGAAGGAACAACAGAAGTGCATTTTGAAATCTGGGAAGGGTCGGCGCCTATAAATCCAACTCCCTGGCTTGCACGTTTCTAATTATTAATTGTATATTTGTAAACCTTTATTTTTACTAAGCAACTATTTAAGGAAGTAAAGAAAAAAGGGAAATAAAGAGGATTATTATCAATATTTTATAAAAAGTACACACATGATAAGTACAACTTTAGGAGCATTTTTAGGCGGTCAGGAATTGATTTTCATAGCTCTAGCTATTTTATTATTATTTGGAGGCAAAAAAATTCCTGAATTAATGCGCGGTTTGGGTAAGGGAGTTCGTGAGTTTAAAGAGGCTTCGAACGAAGAGCAACCAGAAGAAAAAATAAAAGAGGAACAGAAATAATACTTTAAATGGAGTTATGTATGTAACTCCATTTAAAGTATTATTCATCATTAATATCTATCTTATCTCACATTAAGGGGTATGGCTAACATAGCCTGGCTATTCTTGTATTAAAAATTATTGTTTTTTATCTAAGAATTCTTTTTTCAAACAATAAAGAGAATAAGTGCCCGTTTAATAACAGGCGTTTCTGTATTTAACGGGAAACAGCCAATTATTGAACTAAAAAGAACGTATGCTAAAAAAGCAAATTTGCGCCATGGCGGTATCAGTACTTTTTTGTATCTGCGCCAACGTAAGCCAAGCAAAAGAACCGATCAAAAAGAGAGATTCTATCAGAACTGTTTTTGTTAAGAAATCTCTTTCACCCAAACGTATTGATACCATATCTTTAACTCAAAGAGAAAAGGAACTTGCTTCTTCTCCTATAAGAGAACTCTTAAAAGATCAGCTTTCTCCTTTGCGTAAGCAAATGAGAGAGAATCATAATATCTACGTTAAGTCATATATCAATAAATATACCAAACCTGGTTTTCGATCACATTTATCGAAAATGAAAGGCTTGGCATCTTATTATTTTCCGATTTTTGACAAGGTATTTAATGAGACAGAAGTACCTTCTGAAATTAAATACTTAGCAATCGTAGAATCTTCCCTAAATCCGCATGCAGTTTCCAGGGTGGGCGCTACCGGCCCCTGGCAATTTATGTATGCGACAGCCAAAGGCTACGGACTGCGGATGGATTCTTATGTAGATGAGCGCAAGGATCCGATAGAAGCAACCTATGCAGCGGCTAATTACCTGAAGAAGGCCTACGAAGTGTATGGGGATTGGTTCCTGGCCATCGCATCGTATAATTGCGGACAAGGAAACGTTAATCGCGCAATTAACAGAAGCGGCAAAGCCAATCCTACTTTCTGGGATATTCAAGCATATCTGCCGACTGAAACGAGAAATTATATACCGGCTTTTATTGCAATGTGTTATGTTCTCGACAATCCTGAAATATATCCGATAGAGGCTGATGTAGCCGATTATCCGGAAGAGATTGATATCATTCAGATCGATCGTCAACTGACTCTTGCATCTGTCGCCAAAACTCTGGAGATGGAACCGGAGGATCTTTACCGCTTAAACCCTTCTTACAAAAAACATGTCATCGTTGGCAGCAAAGCAAATCCCGGCCGGCTGATCGTACCCAAAGTACAGAAAAATGAGTATGCAAAGCTTTATAACTTCCTTCAGGGAAATTCAAAACCGGCTGAAGTACTTGTTGCTGCTAAAAAACAAGAGGCGGTGAAACCGTCAACCTATATTGCCTATAAAGTTCGGAAGGGTGATACATTGGATGCAATAACCAAGCGCTTTAAAGGATCAAGTGTTTCATCACTTAAAGCTATGAACAATCTTAAAGGTAATATGATCCAGCCAGGAATGACATTGAAGATAAGCCAGGATTAAGAATATACGATTTTGTTTTAAATGAGATGCAGTTTACAATAGATAGGCTGCATCTTTTTTATGGTCTTCTGAGAATACGACCGTAACATGTTCGTTTAATACCGTTGATAGTCTCAGCCCTGAAAAATCACTGAATATAGGATAGTTATGGTGACTGCGATCAATCATCACGGCAATCCGCATTTTCTTTAATGGAACATCTAAGAATACCCCTAAACCGTAAGCCAGGGTGCGTCCGCTGTTCAATACATCATCAACGAGTATAACCACCTTGTCTTTGGCCATCGCCACGTCGGTATCTGTATTGAACTTTAACGACGTGCTATCTTTATCTAATACCACTTTAATCAGAGAAATTTGCTGTGAAGATATCTTTTCCAATTCTGCAATTATTCGTTTGGCGAAAATATACCCCCGGTCTGCAATTCCAGCAAAAACAAGTTCCTTTTCATCGATTGAATCTTCTAATATCTGATAGGCGATCCGAATCGTCTTTTGCATCATTTGCTCACTATTCAGAATGGTGATTTTCTTTGACATTTTTTGATAGATTAAAAATAAAAGTAATTAATCTTTCTGATTAGCTACAACTAAAAATAAAAAAAACCGGATACAATGTGATGCATCCGGTTTGTTAAAAATAAATTATAATTAATTTATGGTGTCATCAGTTTGGTCTTGATCATTAGCAGCTGTTAAAGCACGGCCGCCATTGAAATAGTAACGTTTCCAATAAGCATCATCCAGGTTGCTTATCATTACCCCGCGGCTGGAGGACGCATGTGCAAACTTATTATCACCAATATAAACACCTACATGTGTTATATTTTTACTTCTTATTTTAAAGAAAACGAAATCTCCGGCTTGCAGATTGTTTTTACTAACCTTATCTACATTGGAATAAATATTACGTGAATTATAACCAATGGTTGTGTTGAACACTTGCTCATAAAGAGTAGATGCAAATTTGGAACAATCGATACCGTTTTTGGTATCACCTCCTAAACGATATGGAGTACCTATCCAATCGTAAATAAATTGATACATTTTTGTATTACTGGTAGATGACGCAGCTACGCCCATTATTTGGGAAAAATATTCTTTAGCTAAATTATCAGGATCGTTGGAGTTGGTTTTAGAAGTGGCTGCGGTTTGCGCATTGGCAGAGAAGATGAAACAAGTAAGTAGCGTACAAGCTACCAGTACCGTCTTTTTCATATACAAGGACTTAAATAAAAACTATTTGAAGATTCAATTGTGGTATTATTAATGATTACATCGCAAATCTAACCGAAATGTGTATTGACTCCAAATTTTTTAACATATTTTTAACACTTTATTATACACTACTGTCCTAATTTAAATACAGTACTGAAAATTAAGCCCGCACATTATCATATTTCAAATCTATTGTTTAGATTTGCCTACCGCATTTAATATTTATTAATACGTCAAAATGAGTTCAATAGCGATTACAAAAGAAACCTATTTAGAGTGGTATAGATCTATGCTGCTTATGCGTAAATTCGAAGAGAAAACCGGCCAACTATATGGTCAACAAAAGATAAGAGGATTTTGCCATCTTTATATTGGCCAGGAGGCTGTCGTAGCTGGCGCAATGTCCGTTCTGAAAGCTGAAGATTCTATGATTACAGCATACCGTGATCATGCTCATGCAATCGCAAAAGGAATGAGTCCGGGTGCAGCAATGGCTGAAATGTATGGAAAAGTAACCGGTTGTTCGAAAGGAAAAGGTGGCTCTATGCACTTTTTCAGCAAAGAGCATAAATTCATGGGAGGTCATGGAATTGTCGGAGGCCAGATTCCATTAGGAGCTGGTATCGCATTCGCCGAAAAATATAATGGAACAGACAATGTTTGTGTATGTTATATGGGTGATGGAGCTGTCCGCCAAGGTGCTTTTAATGAAGCCCTTAATATGGCGATGCTTTGGAAACTCCCGGTGATTTTTGTTTGTGAAAACAACGGATATGCCATGGGAACATCTGTTAAGCGCACAACTAATCAATTAGATATTTACAAAATGGGATTTGCATTTGATATGCCAAGTGCACCTGTTGACGGAATGGATGTGGTAGCTGTACATAATGCAATGGACGAAGCTGTCAGCCGTGCGCGTAAAGGTGACGGGCCAACATTTTTGGAAATCCGTACCTATCGCTATAAAGGACACTCAATGTCTGACCCTGCGAAATACCGTACGAAGGAAGAGTTAGAAGATTATAAAGGACGCGATCCTATTATAACAATAAAAGAAGCAATTGTTAAAAAGAAATATGCTGATGAGCAATGGTTCGCTGATCTTGATGCAGAAATAAAACAAATTGTTGCAGACTCTGTTAAATTTGCGGAAGATTCTCCTTATCCTGAGGTAGATGAACTTTATAAAGATGTGTATGTACAGTCAGATTATCCGTATATTCACAATTAATATTTAATATATTTAAAGAAACTCAAATAAAATAGAATGGCTGAAGTAGTTCGAATGCCCAAAATGAGTGATACCATGACTGAAGGTGTTATCGCAAAATGGCATAAAAAGGTTGGCGATAAAATAAATACAGGTGATATTATAGCTGAGGTGGAAACTGATAAAGCTACCATGGATTTTGAATCGTACCAGGAAGGAACACTGCTGTATACTGGTCCAAAAGAAGGCGAAGCAGTCCCCGTGGATGCAGTAATTGCAGTTTTAGGTGAAGAAGGCGAAGATTATAAAGCTTTACTTGAAGAAAACAAAGACGATTCTGATAAAAAAGAGCCGGAACCTAAAAAAGAGGAAAACACTGATTCGTCCTCAACAAAAGATTCTTCCTCAACTGCAACTGCTGATAATGCCAGTGATGTTACTGCTGAGGATTTAGGCGTTACTGTAATTACAATGCCTCTTCTTAGTGATACCATGACTGAAGGTGTTATTGCGGAATGGAACTTCAAAGTAGGAGATGAAATTAAGAGTGACGATGCAATAGCTGACGTTGAAACAGATAAAGCGACAATGGAAGTAACTGCCTATGCAGACGGAACCCTACTTTACACTGGCCTGGAAAAGGGAGAAGCTGCAAAAGTAAACGACATTATCGCGATTGTCGGCCCGAAAGGTACAGACGTTACTCCTTTATTAAATAAGAAAAAGGAAGAGACTTCTAAAGATACTTCAACATCGGATAAACCCAAAGAAACTGCAGATTCTACATCAAAGGAAGCTGGTTCCGAAGAAAAAGCTACCGAACAAACTGATAGTGATTCAAGAATAAAAGCTTCTCCGTTGGCTAAAAAATTAGCGAAAGACAAAGGGATTAATTTAAGCGACGTAAAAGGATCTGCTGAAGGCGGAAGAATTGTAAAAAAGGATATTGAAGAATACAAACCAGTTGAGAAGGCCGCAGACAAAGCTGCAGCTCAGCCAGCTGGTGAAAAAGCTACTGAAAAAACCATCAATATTCCACAATATATTGGCGAAGAACGCTATTCTGAAAAGCCGGTTACCCAGATGCGTAAAACGATTGCTAAAAGATTATCAGAAAGTTTATTCACAGCACCACACTTCTATTTAACAATGAAAATAGATATGGATAGTGCTATGAGTGCCCGTTCTAAAATCAATGAAATAGCACCTGTTAAAGTATCATTCAATGACTTGGTTGTAAAAGCAGTGGCTGTTGCCTTGAAACAGCATCCAAATGTAAACTCTTCATGGAGAGGTGATAAAATCAGATACAACGAACATGTTAATATTGGTGTGGCAATAGCTGTAGAAGAAGGCTTGCTAGTTCCGGTAGTACGTTTTGCTGATGGAAAATCACTTTCACACATTTCTGCAGAAGTAAAAGATTTTGCACAACGGGCTAAATCTAAAAAATTACAACCGTCAGACTGGGAGGGTTCAACTTTCACCATATCTAATTTAGGTATGTTTGGAATTGATGAATTTACTGCGATTATAAATTCACCGGATGCTTGTATTCTAGCTGTAGGAGGAATACAGCAAGTACCAGTTGTTAAAAATGGCGCAATTGTTCCAGGAAATATTATGAAAGTAACACTAAGCTGTGATCATCGCGTTGTCGATGGTGCAACCGGAGCAGCGTTTCTGCAGACTCTAAAATCTTTATTAGAGGAACCGGTACGTTTGCTGGTATAAATACCTTAACGTTTAATTTTAATAGAGAAAGGCTGCTTCGAAAAATACAAAGCAGCCTTTCTCTATTAAAAAGCTTTTATTTAACAGTACTTCATCACCGTTTTAAAGATTGCATCCTTGACGGAGTAACTGTTCCGTTAACCAAGCCTTTCGATCCATTAAATATTGCTTTTATCGAAGATTCAATATTCGAAACGTTTAAGGTCTCATATTCATCTTTTACGGTATGATAATATGAATCCGCATCAATTTGAACTGTTGAAAAGGTATGTGCAGGTACACCGAGTGCTGCCAGACTCACATTATCACTACGAAAGAAAAGATTTTGCTCAGGGTATGGATCAGGATAAAAGGAGAAAGCTGTGCCTTTACTTTCTTTTTGCATAATTTCACCTAAATCAGAACGTTCATAACCAGTGACGTACAAACTATTAGGTCCAAACTTTGAGTTTTTACCAATCATTTCGATATTAATCATAGCAACAACCTCATCGGGATTGATGTGTTGGGAAAAGTACTTAGAACCGAACCCACCAATTTCTTCAGCTGTAAAAGCAGCAAAAACTAATGTGCGTTCATTATTATTTTCCTTTGCATAGGCTTTGGCTAAACTAATCACTGCTGAAACGCCAGATGCATCATCGTCAGCACCATTTGCAATTGAATCTTTTCCAACGGGTTGAATAATACCGATATGATCATAATGCGCAGAAAAAACAACGATTTCCTTTGCCTTGCTTCGTCCGGGTAATACACCCAATACATTAAATAATTCCTTTCCATCGACCTTAAACGTTTGCCGATAGCTGCTATCAAATGGCGATAAACCTATTTCCTGAAATTCCTTGGCAATAAAATCAGCTGCACGACTTATATCGGGAGAGAAGGCGGCACGTCCTCTCATTTCATCCGAGGCCAGTGTTTTAACTATCCGATCGATATCCTTTGTCTCAAACAACGCTATTTTCTCTTTCTTTATAGCACAGCCGCTTAAGATCAGAAAAAGCAATAGGAATCCAGTTTTACTTTTATTTATGCGAATCATATGAATATTCTTTAATCAATACCTTGGAACGGTTATAAATCTGATCGAAAACAAAATCAAATAATTTATCATCAAAATAAGGGTCCTGAACGTCGTCTTCTTCCAAAAAAAGCTTGACTTTTCGTTGTTGTGTCTCGTTGTTAGTTAGTTTTAATATATCCTGATAGTTTTGTTTATCCATTGCCAAAATAAGGTCATAGGATTCAAAATCATCTGTTGTCATCTGCCGTGCTTTTTGTCGGGTAATATCAATGTTGTTTTTTCGGGCAACAGCAATTGCTCGTGAATCGGGGGCATGGCCGATATGCCAATTTCCGGTACCGGCAGAGTCGATAGTCCAATCTAAGCCGGCTTGTTCTGCTAAATTCGCTAAGCTACCATGTGCTAAGGGAGAGCGGCAAATATTTCCAAGGCAAACTAATAAAATACGCATAAACAAATATAATGAGAATTTTAATATTCAGATTTTGTCAGTTCGCCACGCAAACTTATCTCTGCCCAGTGCGCGACTTCCTTTTGATTTTCAAATCGGCCCTGTAGATACATAAGCTTCGTTACAGCCGCCTCAAAAGTCATATCATACCCGCTTAACACACCCATATCTTTTAACCACTTACTCGTTTCATACCTGCCCAATTCAACAGAGCCTACCCGGCATTGCGAAATATTTAAAATATTTTTACCATTATTGAGAGCATCACGCAGCATATCAAGAAACCAGCTGTTCGTTGTTGTATTTCCAGATCCAAATGTCTCCATAATAACCGAACGTGCATCTGATTCAAGTACACTTTTCACTACTTTTTTGTTAATGCCGGGATATAATTTCAGAACAGATATTGAGTTATCAAGCTGGGTATGAATAATGAATTCTTTACCACTGTTATCTTGTAAGGCTGCCTCATTATATTTCAAATGAACACCCGCTTCTACTAAAACCGGATAATTTGGAGAACGGAAAGCTTCAAATTTTGCTGAATTATATTTAAATGAGCGATTTCCGCGGTAAAGCTGGCTATCAAAATAAATTCCTACCTCATGCACCAAAGAATGACCACCTTTTTTTGCAGAAGCAATTTCAAGGGAGGTAATCAAATTCTCACGGGCATCGGTTCGAATCTCGCCGATTGGCAACTGTGACCCTGAAAATATTACCGGCTTTTGAAGGCCTTCCAACATAAAGCTCAGAGCTGAAGCTGAAAAGGCCATTGTATCTGACCCGTGTAAAATCACAAAGCCATCGTGGTCTTCATAGTTCTTTTTAATAATTTCAGCCATTTCTACCCAGATATCGGGTGTCATATTAGATGAATCTATTATCGGACTAAAAGAACAAACCGTTAATTTGTAATTAAGCCGATTTAGCTCGGGTACATTTCTGCTTATTAAATCAAAATCGAATGGAACAAATGAATTTGTCTCTTTATCCATTACCATTCCGATGGTTCCACCCGTATATATTACAAAAATATTTTTCATCAGAATAAGTTGTCTTTAAAAGGCGATGAAGCTATCATTGGCTTATCATTTTTCACTAATTGTTTTATCTAACTGTATTCAAGAGGTAGCTTCGCTAAGTTCATCCCCGGTTTGTGAAGTTAGCAAAGAAGGTTAAACTCCAAAAATATCAATCGAATTTTGTGTTGTTATCCGAGCCAGCTCTTCAATAGATACCTGATGCAGATCGGCGACTTTTTCTGCAATATACTTTAAATAGCTGCTCTCGTTTGCTTTTCCACGAAAAGGTACCGGCGCTAAATAAGGTGCGTCAGTTTCCAGCACTAGATGTTTCATCTCTATCTCCTTCACCACTTTGTCTAAACCAGCATTCTTAAAAGTAACAACTCCGCCAATACCCAAATAGAAACCAAGATCGATCGCTCTTTTTGCTTGTGCCAGATCACCGGTAAAACAATGAAAAACACCTCTTAACTTATCATCTTTCAACTCTTCCAGCAAGACGAACAACTCATCAAAGGCATCTCTACAATGAATAACAATAGGCAAATTATACTTTTTGGCCCATGCGACTTGTATTCTGAATGCCTCGCGTTGAAAGGGCAAAGTGCTTTTATCCCAATGCAAGTCTAATCCGATTTCTCCTATAGCATATACTTTATTACTACTTAAAGCATTTTCAATTTTTTTCAGATCTTCCTGAAATCCCTCCTGAACGCTGCAGGGATGTAAGCCAAGCATTGGAAAGCAATGATTTGGAAAAGCAGAAACGGTGTCCATTACTAAATTGACGGATGCTACATCTACATTCGGCAAAAAGAGTCTGCTTACTTCATTATCCAGACATCGTTTTATCTGATATTCTAATTCAGGGGAATGGGCATGATAGTAAATGTGCGTATGAGTATCGGTAAGTTGCATTTTTTAAAGATAAAAAAAAGCGCCTTTCGATTAGGAAAGGCGCTAAAATAATTTATTTTATTCTGTCGGTGTCCCTCCTTTTTGAGGAATAACCTTAATTACTTCTATTTCAAACATTAGCGGAGTATAAGGTGCAATAGCCCCCATTGCACCTTGCTCGCCATAGGCTAATTGAGAAGGCACAATTAATTTTGCCTTACTACCTTCGGGAAGCAACTGCATTCCTTCATCCCAACCAGGAATAACTGCTCCCAGACCAACCGGAATTTTAATAGGTTCGTATGGGCGCTGAGGATTGTAAACATTTCCACCTTCTTTTTTCGCTACGGCTTCAATACTTGTGTCAAATACTTTTTGAGATCCATTTATGAAACGACCAGTATAATTAACTTCTACGGTATCACCTACTTTTGCAACAGCACCTTTTCCTTCTGTCTCAATTACATATTGAAGTCCTGATGCAGTGGTTTTAGTAGCTAATTTTTCGTCTTTGATGTATTTTTCAATTATGCCTGCTTCCGAGTTTTTAACTTTTTCTTGTTCAGCGGCAATATATTCCTCAACCTGACCATGGAATACGCTATCAGCTAACTCCCCTTTAGGTATAACATGATTTATTTTAAACGTATAAACCAAATGGGAACCACTTATACCTTCTGGTTTAGGAATTCCTTTTGCAACCATGCTGTCAATATTAAATTTAAAAACGGCACTATCGCCACTTCCTAACATTAATAATGCAGACATAATATCACCTGGATACATCGGTTTTTGAGCAGCCATGTAGGTTGGTTGACCAGATTCATATGTGCTCATAAGAAGAGAATCACCTTCTGTTTTGATAATTGCGCCAACAGATATAAAATCGCCTTCCTGGATTTTCGCCTGGCCATTGTCCTTAATAATTTTATATTGCATACCGCCCCCGCCTTCTTGGAATTTCTGACATGCAGTAAGACCAAGCATTGCCAGGCCTAAAATAACAACTGATTTTTTCATTTTTTTTGTTTCGAATTATGTAGTTAAAAGATTTTTATATTCGGGTAAAATGGATTTGAACTTCTGAACAACATCCTGTAATGTACCTTGAGAGTGACCTCCAGAAGCATTTTTGTGACCGCCGCCGTCAAAATAGCGAGTGCAGATTTCGTTACATGGAATATCTCCGATTGATCTTAAGGATAGCTTAACGCGCTCCGATCTATCAATAATTAAAGCAGCTAAACGGATGCCGCTCACGGATAATGCATAGTTAACCAGGCCTTCAGTATCTCCGGTAGTGATATTGAATTGCTTTAAATCCCTTGCTTCAATGGCAAAAATCGCTGTATTGTATTCCGGAATAACTTCAAGTCGATTTAATAAGCAGAATCCGAGAAACTTCAGGCGACTTTCTGTTGAGCTGTTAAAAATATGCTCATGAATTTTCCAGTTTTGAGCACCTAATGTAATTAAGTCAGCGACTATTAAGTGTACTTCAGCTGTCGTTGAAGAAAAGCGAAAGGAACCGGTATCAGTCATGATTCCTGTATACAACGAAGTTGCGATATCTGCTGAGATTCCAGCACGGTCATTCATTTGGTTTACGATAAAATCATAAACTAGTTGGGCAGTCGCGGCCGCCTTTGGATCCCAATGCCTAACGTCATCAAAACCTTCCGGAGCTAAATGATGATCAATCATCACTTTATACGCTTTGCTTTCCCTTACTGCTTGTCCCATTTCATTGATACGGGAAAGGTGATTAAAGTCTAAACAAAATATAATATCAGCTTCCTTAATAAACTGGTCTGCTGTTTCTTTATGAGAGGTATAAATAATCACTTCATCCTGGCCTGGCATCCAAAATAAAAACGAAGGGTAATCAGATGGAACAATTAACTTCACCTGATGTCCATGCAGTATTAACCAATGATATAAAGCCAAAGAAGACCCCATTGCGTCTCCATCTGGTTTATAATGGGTTGTGATTATTATTTTTTGCCTATCAGCTAGTTTTTCTTTTAGATCGGTTAACGATAACATGTACTTAATTAAAGACAACAAATCTATAAAAATTTATCTATAAACCTATTGTCCATTTTTTTAGTCCGCAGACAGTTAAGTAAAAAAATAAGATCTTTTTGGATAAGTGCCATTTATATGGTAAATAGGGAATTTAAGCATTCAAAATAAAAATGTATTTTTGCAAAAAAAATATATAATAATGGCAACGAATAGAACTTTTACAATGATCAAGCCTGATGCGGTAAACAACGGGCACATAGGAGCAATTATAAACGACATCACAAATGCAGGTTTCAAAATTATTGCAATGAAATACACTAAGCTTAGTGAAGAAAGTGCAGGTGCATTTTATGCAGTACATAAAGAAAGACCATTTTATGCAGATTTAGTGAGCTTTATGAGCTCTGGTCCAATAGTGGCAGCTATTCTTGAAAAAGAAAATGCGATTGAAGACTTTAGAAAACTTATTGGAGCAACAAATCCGGCTGATGCTGCTGAAGGCACTATTCGTAACAAATATGCAAAATCAATTGATGCCAATGCGGTTCATGGGTCAGACTCTGACGAAAACGCGGAAATTGAAGGTAATTTTTACTTTTCTCAGTTAGAAAGGTTTTAAAGATAAAATATGAATGTAAACTAATCGGGCTGCCTTGAATATTCAAGGCAGCCCGATTAGTTTACATTCATTCAACTTGTTTAATTTAAAGCGTTCAGGTACTGCTTAACAGTTTCTTCCAACCCAAGATAAATTGCATCAGAAATTAAAGCATGGCCGATACTTACTTCAAGTAAGTTTGGAATATTCTTAGCAAAATATGAAAGATTATTCAAATCAAGATCATGTCCTGCATTAATTCCCAAACCCACCTCTCCAGCCATTAAGGCAGCATCAAGATAGGGCTTTAATGCCTTTTCAGGGTTCTTTCTAAATTCAATAGCATAATTTTCTGTATAAAGCTCTACTCTATCCGTACCGGTTTCAGCAGCAGCTTCTACCATTCTAACATCCGGATCTACAAAGATCGATACCCTTATACCAAATTCTTTGAATAAAGCAACCATCGATGTTAAGTAGCTTTTATACTTGATGGTGTCCCAACCATGATTAGAGGTTATCTGTCCCAATTCATCGGGCACTAAGGTCACCTGAGCCGGAGAATTGGCTAATACCAGATCAACGAATTTCTGTTCACGGCAGTTTCCCTCAATATTGAATTCTGTATGAATATGTTTTTTTATATCGTACACATCCTGATAACGAATATGCCTTTCATCAGGACGAGGATGAACAGTAATCCCCTGCGCTCCAAATCTTTCGCAAGCCAATGCGGCTTCCAGGACATTTGGAGTTTCGCCTCCTCTTGAATTTCTTAAGGTAGCAATTTTATTAATATTGACAGAGAGCTTTGCCATCCCGATTAATATCTATAATGATCAGGTTTGAATGGCCCTTCAACCGGAACGCCGATATAATCAGCCTGATCTTGGTCAAGCACATCAAGTTCAACCCCTACTTTGGCAAGATGTAAGCGGGCTACACGCTCATCTAAATGCTTTGGAAGAGTATAAACCTTATTTTCATAGCGTTCTGGATTAAGCCACAATTCAAGTTGTGCCAGGGTTTGGTTGGTAAATGAATTACTCATTACAAAAGAAGGATGCCCGGTTGCACAACCTAGATTAACCAAACGGCCTTCCGCAAGTAAAATAACATCTTTCCCATTAAGGGTGTATTTATCTACTTGTGGCTTTATTTCTACTTTTGTTTCTCCGTAGTTATCGTTAAGCCAAGCAACATCAATCTCATTATCGAAATGGCCAATATTACATACTACTGCTTTATCCTTCATACTTAAAAAATGTTCCGGACGAACGATATTTTTATTTCCGGTAGCAGTTACAATAATATCCGCTTCTTTTACTGCATCGCTGAATCTTTTTACTTCAAAACCTTCCATTGCAGCTTGCAGAGCACAAATTGGATCTATTTCAGTAACGATTACCCGTACACCTGCACTTCTTAATGATTCAGCTGATCCTTTTCCTACATCACCAAAACCAGCTACCAGCCCTACTTTTCCAGCTAGCATTAAATCAGTAGCCCGACGAATAGCATCTACCAACGATTCGCGGCAACCATATTTATTATCAAATTTAGATTTCGTAACGGAATCATTTACATTAATCGCCGGAATATGCAAAGTACCATTTTTCATACGCTCGTATAAACGATGAACACCGGTTGTTGTTTCTTCCGAAAGCCCTTTGATTCCTTCTATTAATTCCGGGTATTTATCGAAAACCATATTGGTTAAATCGCCACCGTCATCTAATATTAAATTCAAAGGTTCACGGTCTTCACCGAAATAGAGTGTTTGCTCTATGCACCAGTCGAACTCTTTTTCAGTTAATCCTTTCCAGGCATATACAGGAATTCCTGCAGCTGCAATTGCTGCAGCAGCATGGTCTTGAGTAGAAAATATATTACAAGAAGACCAGGTTACTTTTGCCCCCAGCGCTACCAATGTTTCAATTAAAACTGCAGTTTGAATTGTCATATGCAAGCAACCGGCGATCCGTGCTCCAGCTAATGGTTTCGTGTCACCATATTCCTCACGAAGTGCCATCAATCCCGGCATTTCTGCCTCAGCTAATTCTATTTCTTTTCTTCCCCATTCTGCTAAGGAGATATCTTTAACCTTATAGGGTGTATATTGCGTTTCTACTGACATAATTGTATATTTTAGAATATTTACAAAAATACATTATTAAGCTCGATTATCAAATTCCTGCCCTGCGATGTTTATTTGCAAGGGTTTAAAAACTAATAAGGTAGCAGGAAAGCAATTAATATTACATTCATCTGAAATAAGGTCTTTGGGTATAAATCTACAAGCTGTATCTTTGTGAAAAGTTTTATTTAGAAAGGATTAAAAATGTACCCAGATTATTTGGTAGCGCCTATGCGCAAGGAATTAACAGATGCCGGCTTCAATGATTTAAATACAGCAGAAGAAGTTGAATCTGCAATTGGACAAAATGGTTCTGTCTTAGTAGTGGTAAATTCAGTTTGCGGTTGTGCCGCGTCTAACGCACGCCCTGCTGCAAAAGCTGCTGTTCAAAATGAGAAACGTCCTGACAAAATAGTAACTGTTTTTGCTGGCGTTGCAAAAGAGGCTGTAGAAAAAGCACGTTTATATATGCAGCCTTATCCACCTTCATCACCTGCCATGGCTTTATTCAAAGATGGAAAATTGGTTCATATGATTGAAAGACATAATATTGAGGGTAAGCCGGCTCAAATGATTGCAGACAATTTAGTAGCTGCATTTGAAGAGTATTGCTAATATCCGGTATATAAAAGTACTTCCAGATTTAAAAGTATTTCGAGGTCTTTAATAAGAAGCTCTTAGAAATACTTTTAAATTATGGTTATAGATCTTCGTTAAGCAATCGCTCAAGATCTTCATAACCAATATTCATATTCACATTTCCTTGTTTAGCGTACGAAATCTCTCCGGTTTCCTCACTTACAACGACAGCTACTGCATCACTCATTTCAGTAACACCAATTGCGGCCCGGTGGCGCAAACCGAATTGCAAGGGCAAATCCTCACTATCGGACAGAGGCAAGATACAACTAGCAGTTTTTATCTTGAAATCAACAATTACCACGGCACCATCGTGCAAAGGACTGTGTTTCTGAAAAATACTTTCCAATAAACGCTTGGAAACCTGTGCATCAATGAATTCCCCACTATTTTGATAGTATTCTTCGTCAAAATATTTTGAAAAGACCATCAAGGCTCCGGTTCTGGATTTTTGCATACTCCGGCAAGCATCTACAATTGGCTTTAAACGCGTGGTATTATCTTTTTCAACATCTTTTTTATTTAAAAAAAGCGATAAAAATAACCGGTTCCTCCTTAAGGAGATATTTTTCCCGATATGAAGCAGAAAGCGCCTGATTTCCTGTTGAAACACAACAATTAAGGCAATAGACCCCACACTAATAAATCCTCCAAAAATTTCTGTAAGCAAGCGCATCTGTGACTGCTTAACAATAATAAATACTAAATAGATTATGACTAAGCCAACAAGGATATTAACCGCTATCGTTCCCCGAATCAAATTGTATACATAGTAGATGATAATAGCTACCAACAATACATCAATGATATCAAGAAAGCGAATATTTAGAAAGCTCAGGTCAAAATTATTCATAGTGCAAGTTAAAAAAAAACTTTCCAAAACATTCACTTTATGCTTAGATTTGATTCTTCCACTAAATAATCAATAAAGGAAATGAAAACGCATGAAGGGATTGGTGATAAAGTCTACAGGTAGCTGGTATCAGGTTTTAGCTTCTAATGGAAATACCTACGATTCCAGGATACAGGGAAAGTTTCGTATAAAAGGGATTAAGTCAACAAATCCGATTGCTGTTGGGGATGAGGTTGAGATCTTGCTTGAACCGGATCAGGAAACAGCCGTTATTACCAAACTTTACCCCCGGAAAAATTATATTATCCGCCGATCCATTAATCTCTCAAAATCGGTACAGATTATCGCAGCTAACCTTGATCAGGCATTCCTTGTTGTAACCTTAGCCAGCCCGATGACTTCTTTGGGTTTTATTGATCGCTTTCTTGTTACTGCTGAGGCTTATGATGTGCCTGCCCGAATTGTCTTTAACAAACTGGATCTTTTTAGTGATGAAGGTTTGGAGATTTTGGAACAATTCGAAGCCATTTATACTAACATTGGCTATCCTTGCTTTCGGGTTTCAGGACTTGAAGGAACGAATGTTGACGACTTATTAATTGAATTAAAGGGTAATAAAACACTTATAACCGGACATTCTGGTGTTGGAAAATCAACACTAATTAATCGATTAGTACCTGATGCAAAACTAAAAACGGGAAAAATTTCTTCTTTTTCTGAAAAAGGAAAGCATACCACTACTTTTGCTGAAATGATTCCTCTTCCAGAGGGCGGTTATATAATTGATACTCCCGGAATTCAGGAATTGGGAATTGTCAATATTGAACAACAAGAGCTTGCTCACTTTTTTCCCGAGTTCCGTTTACGTTTAAACCAGTGCCGATATAATAATTGTAAACATATCAATGAGCCGGGATGCGTTATTGTAGAGGCTGTTGAAAATGGTGATATTGCCCCCTCCCGATATCAAAATTATTTAAGTATCTACCATGGAAACGAAACGCGAAACTAATCTAATATGAGAGCAGTTATTCAACGGGTTAGCAATGCAGAATGTGTTGTTGATGGAGAAATAAGGGGTGAAATCGATCAGGGACTGTTGATATTACTTGGAATCGAAACTGAAGATGACATCAATGATCTTCAATGGTTAGCAAAAAAGATTGTCAATCTAAGGATCTTCAGTGATGAGAATGGCCTGATGAATAATTCATTATTAGATATTAAAGGAAACATTCTCTTAATTTCTCAATTTACTCTTCTGGCAGCAACTAAGAAGGGTAACCGTCCTTCATTTATACGCGCAGAAAAACCAGCTGTTGCTATTCCTCTTTACGAAAGAATGATCCGGGAGTTAGAAGCTCTTTTAGAGAAGAAAATTGCAACAGGTATTTTTGGTGCCGACATGAAAATTGAGCTATTAAATGATGGCCCTGTTACAATTATTATGAATACGAAAGATAAAGACAATTTCTAATGACAATACAAGAAGCACAGGAAATAGTTGATCAATGGATTAGCTCAACCGGAGTAAGATATTTCAATGAATTAACGAACACGGCCATACTAATGGAAGAAGTGGGTGAAGTAGCGCGCATTATAGCGCGGAAATATGGTGAGCAATCTTACAAAGAATCTGATAAAAGCATTGATCTGGGCGATGAGCTGGCAGATGTATTATTTGTTCTGATTTGCCTGGCAAATCAAACCGGAATTAATTTAACCGAAGCCTTAAACAAAAACCTTGAAAAAAAGACTCTCCGTGATAGCGATCGTCATCGCAACAATCCCAAACTTAAGCCTTAACCGGTTTTTGATTTTACCGTTTCAGCAGACCCGTGTTTAATTTCCGAAAGCTGAATACTTGATTGATCCATTTTAATCAATCTTCCGTCTTTCAAAACAGGAATACTATCCAAGATATCAAGTTTCAAACAGAATTCAATATCCTTCTCAATTTTCAGCTTTTTTAAACGTTCGCTATGAGATGATTTCTTTAAATATGCTGGTAAATCAGCTTTGGCATATCTATATAAGTCCAAAGCTGCAATAGCACCATCATCATGAATTGAAAAATCACCCTGTACCTGTTCAACCACCGCACCTGCAAACAATGCATCTTCGAGAGAGAAATTCTCTTTCCAACCTGCACATACCAATACGATGGATTCCTTTTGCTCAATAAGCCATTTACACAAAGTTGACAGATTCAAAAATGAACCAAGAACTACTTGCTTTGCTTTACTTGAAAGTTCAATAGAACGTGTACCGTTGGTAGTTGTCAGTACGATGGTTTTGTCTTTAATCTTTTCAACGGTATAAGAAAAGGGAGAGTTTCCGAAATCAAAGCCTTCCACGACTGCCCCATTGCGCTCAGCTGCTAGTAAATAGCCTTTATCTTGATATGACAGGCATTCGTCAACAGTGGCTACTGGTATAATAGCTTTAGCGCCGTTGTGTATGCCGTAGCAAATAGAAGATGATGCTCTAAAAATATCAATTACTACTGCAATCTTGCCTTCCAGATTATAAAAAGACAGCATCGCAGGAGATAAGCAAACGCTTATTGTTTTGTGTTTATTTTTCGTAATCAATACTTTAGCTATTTAATAAAAGGAGGTTTTACAACGATAGCTTTCACAGCTTTATTTCGGATATTCACGAATATCTCTGTTCCTTCTTTAGAAAAATCCTTTTTAACATAGCCTAAACCGATTGATTTCTGAAGACTTGGAGATTGAGTTCCTGAGGTAACCCTACCAATATTTGCACCGGATACATCCTGCAACTCATAGTCGTGTCTTGGAATACCTCGTTCAAGCATTTCAAAACCGATTAATTTATAATCTACACCTGCTTCTTTTTGTTTTTTAAGATTTTCGGAATTGACAAAATCTTTGTTGAACTTGGTTACCCATCCTAATCCCGCCTCGAGAGGTGAAGTCGTGTCATCGATATCATTGCCATACAAGCAGAAACCCATCTCTAAACGTAACGTATCACGAGCACCTAAGCCAATTGGAGCAATATTAAAGTCTTTGCCTGCTTCAAAGATCGCATTCCAAATAGTTACAGCATGTGAATTTTCAAAGTATATTTCAAAGCCTCCGGCTCCGGTATATCCGGTTGAGGATATTAACACATTTTCTATGCCTGCAAATACCCCTTTTTTAAAGGTGTAGTAATCCATAGAAGATAAATCTATATCTGTTAATTTTTGAAGAACTTTGGTTGTCTTTGGGCCTTGTACTGCCAATAATGAAGTCTTATCTGAGATATTAATTAATTCGACCCCCTTCGTATTGTATTTTGAGATCCAATTCCAATCTTTATCAATATTAGAAGCATTTACAACTAACAGAAACGTTTCTTTATCAATACGGTAGATTAATAAATCGTCAATTATTCCTCCTGTTTCATTTGGAAAATAGGTATACTGAATTTTTCCGTCAAATAACTTAGATGCATCGTTCGCACTGATCTTTTGGATTAATTCTAAAGCGTTCTCTCCTTTCAAAATAAATTCACCCATATGGCTCACGTCAAAAACGCCAACCGCGTTTCGAACAGTCTCATGTTCAACATTTATTCCGGAATATTGAACAGGCATATTAAACCCAGCGAAGGGAACCATTTTGGCTCCTAACGAAATATGTATATCACTTAATGCAGTATTCTTCATTATTTAGCAGTTATTAAATTCTCGCAAAAGTAAGCAAAAAGCGGGGATTAACTAAACATTTCAAGTTGCAAAGCATTGGTCCGAAAAGTTTTACGATGATACGGACTTATTCCATATTTCATTACTGCCTGACGATGCTGAATCGTTGCATATCCTTTATTGTTTTTCCAGCCATACTGAGGATATTGAATAGCAAGGTTTGCCATGTAGTCATCCCGATATGTCTTTGCTAAAATGGAAGCAGCGGCAATTGACAAATATTTACCATCTCCCTGGATAATGCATTCATGAGGAACTGTATTATATGGTTTGAATCGATTTCCATCAATAATTAAAAATTCTGCTGAAACCGATAATGAGTCTAAAGCGCGGTGCATTGCTAAAAAAGACGCATTCAGAATATTGATTCTATCTATTTCTTCCGCATCAACTTGCCCAATTCCGTAGGCAATAGCTTCCTTTTGAATCACTTCTCTAAGTGCATAGCGTTGTGTTTCAGTTAGTTTTTTTGAATCATCTATTCCTATGAATCTAAAATCCGGCGGAAAAATTACAGCAGCTGCAAAAACAGGCCCTGCCAAACAGCCACGTCCTGCCTCATCGCAACCGGCTTCAATAAATCTATTTTGAAAAGCTGAAAATAACATATATTCTTCTTAATGGGCCTCAAGCCAATTTTTCCCAATTCCTATTTCTACAACAATCGGAACTTCTGTTTTAATCGCATTCTTCATACGAAACTCTACCAGTTCTTTAAATATATCAACCTCTTCTTTGGGAACATCAAAAACAAGCTCATCATGAACCTGCATTGTCATTTTACCTTTTAGACCACGTTCTTTTATGTCATTATGAATTTGAATCATAGCTATCTTGATCATATCAGCTGCAGACCCCTGTATTGGGGCGTTAATTCCATTTCGTTCTGCAAATCCGCGCACGGTCGCATTCTGAGAATTAATATCCCGTAAATACCTTCTGCGCTTCAATAAAGTTTCCACATACCCATTCTCTTGGGCAAAGGCAATGGTATTATTCATATAATCCTTAATACCTGGATACTGAATAAAATATTGTTCTATAATCGCAGCTGCTTCTCGTCTGGGTATTCCTAGATTTTGAGACAATCCAAAAGCTGACTGCCCGTATATAATACCGAAATTAACAGCTTTGGCATTTCGCCTCATATCAGAAGTTACTTCATCAAGTTCAATACCGTAAACTTTTGCTGCTGTTGCGGTATGAATATCCAACCCTTGTATAAATGCTTCACGCATAGCCGGATCGCCACTAATCTCAGCTACCAAACGTAGTTCTATCTGGGAATAATCGGCAGCAATAATAACATGCTCATCGTCTCTCGCTACAAATGCCTTTCTCACTTCCCTTCCTCTTTCTGTTTTTATAGGAATATTCTGAAGGTTTGGATTAGTAGAACTAAGTCGCCCAGTCGACGCAACAGCCTGATTAAAGCATGTATGTAAACGTTGCGATTTGATGTTTAAAAGTTGAGGCAGTGCATCTACATAGGTAGATTTCAACTTTTGTAACTGTCTGAAGTTTAGAATATCCTGTACAATATCACTCTTAAGTGCCAAAGAGAGTAAAATATCTTCTCCTGTTTGATACTGACCGGTTTTAGTCTTTTTCGCTTTTGGATCCAGGTTTAATTTATCGAACAATACCTCTCCTAATTGTTTAGGAGAAGCTATATTAAATTTAACGCCTGCCTTTTCATGAATCTGCTTTTCATGTTCAGCAATTTCAAGCGTAATAATTTTCGAGATTTCACCCAAAACCTTTACATCAAGACACACGCCTTCACGTTCCATAGATGCTAAAACATAAATCAATGGAAATTCGACATTACGCGCTAATGAAAGCGCCCCGGTTGCCTCAAGTAAAGGTAGAAAGACCTCTTTTAATTGCAAAGTGATGTCAGCATCCTCACAAGCATAAGGGCCGACTTCTTCGATCGCAACATCACGCATGTTTCCCTGTTTCTTTCCCTTTGGCCCAATTAACTTCGTAATTGCGATCGGTGAATATCCTAAATAGTTTTCAGCTAAAACATCCATGTTATGTCGTGAATCAGCATCTAAAAGATAGTGGGCTAACATCGTATCAAAAAGCGGTCCTTTAACTTCAATACCATACCAGTTCAATAGCAGAATATCGTATTTAAGATTTTGACCAATCTTTTCAATGTTTTCATTTTCAAAAACAGGTTTAAACAGATTTAAAACTGCCAAACACGCTTCTTTATTTTCGGCAACGGGCACATACCATGCCTTACCAACCTCCACAGCAAAGGAAAGACCGACCATATCACAACAATTAGCATCAATACCAGTTGTCTCAGTATCAAAACAAATAGCTTCTTGTTTACTAAGATAAGCGACCAGATCCTTAATCTCCTCGATGGTATAAACTATCTTATAATCGTGCTCAGTATTATCTATATTTTTAGCGACCGTCTGAATATTTTCAACATCCTGGCTCACTGCTTTGGGTTGTGGCTGACTAAAAAGATCAGTTTGGGTTCCTTCCTGTAACCTCGAATCATTCACATTAAACTCTTCACCAAAAACCCGGCGTCCTAAAGTCCTAAACTCTAGTTCTGCAAATAATGGTTCCAATAATTCTCTATTGGGAGCCTCGAGTCGGAAAGCCTCTTCATCAAATTCAATAGGAACATCCAATAAAATTGTTGCCAACTTTTTGGAAACTAATCCTTGTTCTGCATATTTCTCAATATTTTCACGTTGTTTTCCCTTCAGTTGATGACTATTCTTAATAATTTCTTCCATGCTACCATATTGCTGAATAAGCTTTTTAGCCGTCTTTTCGCCAATTCCTGGTATACCTGGAATATTATCTACTGCATCTCCCCACAATCCAAGAATATCTATTACCTGCTCGATGTTCTCAACTTCCCATTTTTCCAATACTTCCTTAACACCATGTATTTCAGCACCGTTTCCCATTCGTGCGGGTTTATAAAGCAAAATCTTTTCAGAAACTAACTGAGCAAAATCCTTATCCGGAGTCATGCAGTAAACTGTAAAATCTTCCGCCTCTGCTTTTTTTGCCAAAGTCCCGATAATATCATCTGCTTCATAACCATCATAAGTTATGATGGGAATATTAAATCCTTCTATCAATTTAAAGATATAGGGAATCGCTGCAGACAGATCCTCAGGCATTACTTCACGATGTGCTTTATAAGCTTCAAAATCAAGATGCCGAATTGTTGGAACTGCCGTATCAAAAACTACAGCGATATGCGAAGGGGTTTCTTTTTTTAATATTTCTAATAATGTATTTGTAAAACCCATAACTGCTGATGTATTAATACCTGCTGCCGTAAATCTCGGGTTTTTACTTAATGCAAAATGAGCACGATAAATCAGTGCCATTCCATCTAACAAAAAAAGTTTCTTCACTTGTATTTCTCCTTTAAGGTTGTACTATCTGCATATAAACACAACCGATCATTTAAATCACTATGCTATTATTAAAGGCATTGTAAAACCCTAATCATTAATGTATTCCATTAAATCAAACCCAATGTCAGTTCTAAAATAACGGCCATTATAAAATATTCTTCCTGAATCTGCTGTTGCTTGTTGCAAAGCTTCAAAAAGAGAGTCTTTTAATGCTGTAACAGCTAGCACCCGGCCACCATTTGTCAAGATCTCACCATTTGTTAATTTGGTTCCTGCATGAAAAAGAATGGATTCCTTGACATTTTCCAAGCCTGTGATTACTTTTCCATTTTCATATTTTTCCGGATATCCTCCAGAAACCAGCACTACTGTAGCAGCTGTTTTATCAGATAAAATTAATGTTTTCTCTTTTAAATCCTGATTAGCCACTCCTACAAGTAAATCTACGATATCACTTTCAATCCTAGGCAAGACACTTTCTGTTTCCGGGTCTCCCATCCTAACATTATACTCAATTAAATATGGATCCTCGCCAACTTTCATTAATCCCAGAAAAATAAATCCTTTATATGGAATTTGCTCACTTTTAAGGCCTTCTATTGTAGGTACAATAATTCGATCTTCTACCTTTTTAAGAAATTCGTCACTTGCAAAGGGAACAGGGGATATTGACCCCATCCCGCCAGTGTTCAAGCCCTGATCTGCTTCTCCAATACGTTTATAATCTTTGGCCGATGGCAGGACTTTATAAGAGATTCCATCTGTTAACACGAACACTGAGAGCTCAATACCGCTTAAAAACTCTTCTATAACGACTACATCACCAGCTCCACCGAACTTAGCATTCAATAGCATAGCCTTTAATTCGGCTTTTGCTTCTTCTCTGCTTTGGCAAATCAAAACTCCTTTACCGGCAGCCAAGCCATCTGCTTTTAATACAACAGGTAATTTATGAGTATCCAAATATACCAATCCTTCTTCTAACGTATCTTTAGTAAACGTCATTGAAGAAGCAGTTGGTATGCCATACTTATTCATAAATTTTTTAGAAAAGTCTTTACTTCCTTCTAACTGTGCTCCGGCTCTTTGTGGGCCTACAATTGAGATTTCTTTTAAGTCTGGCCGATTCAAAAAATAGTCATGAATACCATTTACTAAAGGTTCTTCGGGACCAACTACAATAATATTAATGGAATTTTCTAAAGCAAAAGATGCTATCCCTTCAAAATCGTTTACCTGTATTGAAATGTTTTTCCCGTAGGCCCCTGTTCCAGCATTCCCTGGAGCAATATACAATTGGTTTACTTGTTTACTTTGTGAAATTTTCCATGCAAAGGCACACTCTCTTCCTCCTGAACCTAATATTAAAATATTCATGTTTCTCTACTCTTAAAGACTTGGCTTAAATTATCAAATAATTACAAAGATATTTTTTTTAAAAGAACTAAAGGATTATAATACCTAATTTCTTTCTTTGCACATTCTCGTATAAACCAATAAATTGTATCTTTACTTTAACCTCAACCGATTTAAATGAAGAACCTATATCTTATACTTTTAATTATCATCTATACTGCTTCTGTAAAAGCACAGGAAAAGCCCATGGTTGAGGAAACTCTTCAAAAATTAGAAAGCTACCACAATAATTTCCCCCAAGAAAAGGCTTATCTTCATCTCGATAAGCCCTATTATAGTATTGGTGACCAAATATGGTTTAAAGCCTATTTAACGATCGGAAATTATAATTTCTTATCCTCACTTAGTAAAATCCTTTACGTTGAACTTATAAATCCGAATAATGAGGTAGCAATTTCTGTACGCTTACCTGTTGTAAGTGGTATAACATTTGGAGATATTTTGCTAACAGATTCTTTGAAAGAAGGAAACTATAGAATCCGTGCCTACAGCAATTGGATGAGAAATTTTGATGAAACGTATTTTTTTGACAAAACAATCCAGATTGTTGATGCCCTAAAAGACCCTCTTTTTACAAAAAGTTCATTCTCTCTTCTTGAAGACGGAGATCAAAAAACCATACAATCAAGCTTAACATTTATGGATTTAAATAAAAATCCATTAAACAACACAAAGGTTGATTACTCAATTCTATCTAACAATAAAAATATACGTCAAGGCAAGGATATAACTGATGAAAACGGGGCTATCTCCTTAACATTTAAAGAACCTAAGGGGGGCTTGTCTAATTCAGCATATATAAAAACGGAGATTCAAACAAAAGCGCGAAAAATCACAAAACAATTTCCAATCCAAAACATAAACCAACCCTTATCTGTACAGTTTTTCCCTGAAAACGGAGAAAAATTGATCGCTGGAGCTTTAAATAAAGTAGTCTTCAAAGTTTCCGAAAAAGAAGGTCGAGGTTTAAAAGCAACAGGTAGCGTTAAGGATAGCAATAACAATCAACTAATAAAATTTGAAACAGATACTTTTGGGATTGGAAGCTTTGTATTTCCTCCTGAAAGCAATCAGTCATATAAAGCTGTCATCACTTTTTCCGATGGAAAGTCTGAAGAATACACATTGCCGGCGGTTGAATCAAAGGGTTATCTCATAAATGCGAATACCTGGTCATCCAAACAAATTTTTATTCAAGTACTAGCAAGCTCAGAAATAATTAATAACCAAGAAGTAAACCTGATCTTACAAAAAAGTGGAGAAGTTTTTTACGCTGCAAAAATTAAGATTTCTAATAAAGAAACAACAATCAGCATCCCAAAGAAGAATCTACCTCAGGGCTTAATCGAAGTCCGGTTATTAACCGACGATATGCAAATTCTGGCTAACAAGGCACTATTTATTCACAATGAATATCGTGAGCTTCCTTTGATCGTTACAGCGGATAAAAATCAATATAAAACCCGTGACCTTGTAAACATTGAAATCAATACTGGAAAAGAGGATGATTCAGTCCGTGTAGCGAGTCTTTCCATATCAGTTACGGATCTAAATAAAGTTCCGGCTGACACGCTAACAGAGACAACAATTAATTCATATCTAAATCTTAGTTCTGAAACTTCTGATTATATACAATCACCAAATTATTATTTTAGATCTGGACAACTTAGCGTAAAATCTCAATTAGACAATTTGATATCGACTTTTGGAACAGATAGTGTCTGGAATAGGATAAAGGCTCCAGAAAAAAGGCCCAAATTTACTCCGGAACAAGATTTGAAAATTTCCGGACAGATTACACGTTTCAATGGCAAACCGGCCCCCTTTGCAAAGGTTTTGGTACTAGTAAGTGAAAGTGGAGGCATCATCGATACTGTTGCGGATGAAAACGGTCGGTTTAACTTTGACCGGCTACTTTTTTATGAGAACACCAAGTTTGTAATTCAGGCCCGGGACGAAAAGGGGAAAAAGAATGTAGAAATAGTACTCGATGAAGTTCCTAACCAGCAAGTTTCAAAAAACAAGAACCAGGCTGATATTATGCTAAATGCTAATCAATCAATGGATACATATCTTAAAAATACGCAAGAAAGGTTCAAGGAACTTATAAAGTCCGGAAAAATGGATAATAGCATTCTTTTAGAAGATGTAAATATCACAGCAGCCAAGAAAAATCCTGCAGAAGGCTCCAGCAATCTCAACGGTGCAGGAAATGCAGATCAGGTCTTAAGTAGTGAGGATTTAAGCACGTGTTCTGATTTAAGCATTTGCCTCCAGGGTCGTTTGCTCGGTGTACTATTTAAAAATGGTGTACCTTATTCGACTCGTTCCATGAATACGCCTATGCAAATTATTTTAGATGGAATGTATATGACAGAAGATGCCTTATCTTCAATATCACCCATGGACGTTGCCTCTGTAGAAGTGTTACGCCGCCCAGGCTCATTGGGAATATATGGGAGTATGGGCTCCGGAGGAGTTATTATAATTACAACAAAAAGAGGTGATGGGAATTACAGTAGAAATCTTTACACACCCGGGATTGTAACATTTAGTCCTCAGGGCCTTTATGCTGTAAAAGAATTCAAATCTCCTGATTATTCAAATGAACAAAACAGTAATGATGAGCCGGATTTACGCTCAACTATCTATTGGAATCCAAATATTGTAACAGATAAAGACGGAAATGCTACTTTCGGTTTTTACACTGCTGATCAGACTGGCCGCTATAAAATAGTAATAGAGGGAGTCGATTTAAATGGACGGATCGGACATGCCGAAATCTTTATTGACGTTGTTCAATAAAACCTATAAAGAATGGAAAATATACAAGTAACAATAAATGAACGGATGGCCTTAATAGGCTTAGATCGTGGAAAATCAAATGCTATTAATTTGGCGACACTCCATGAATTGAACAACCTTTTAAAAAATATAGAAAACGATGATTCCATCTCTGGAATCATTTTACACGGCAAAGATCGCTTTTTTAGCTCCGGATTAGATTTAATCGAACTCTACGACTATAATGAAGATCAAATCCGGGAGTTCTGGGTACTGTTTCTGGAATTTGTAACCACCTTCGTTGCCTTCAAAAAGCCAAGTGTTGCTGCAATAAGTGGCCACAGTCCGGCCGGAGGTTGTGTTCTGGCATTATGCTGTGATTATCGTCTGATGGTGGAAGGTGATTTTATAATAGGATTGAATGAAGTTCCGGTAGGAATAATTGTGCCTGAAAGCATCTTTCATTTATATAGTTTTTGGATAGGCCAGGCAAAAGCCTATCAATATCTTTTAGAAGGGAAATTATTAAACCCTGAACAAGCTCTCGAGGTGGGACTAATAAATGAACTGGTAAGCTCCGAAAAACTCAGAAGCCGTGCTGAAAAACAATTGTTATCTTATCTACAGCATGACGCCAATACCTGGCAACAGAGCAAGATAAATATGAGAAGAAATCTTATTCAACAAATGGGAAATGCTCCGAAAGATATGCTCGATGCGGTGTTAAAACAATGGTGGGCTCCCTCAACTCGTTCAATTTTAAAAACTATTTTAACCAATCTAACCGGAAATAAAAATGATGGAAAATAAGAACTTTAACGAAGGTGCGCTAAGAGACAATGCGTTAAAAGGGAAAACTATTGTTATAACTGGCGGAGGTACCGGACTAGGAAGAGCTATGGGCACCTATTTTTTAAAATTAGGTGCTAATTTAATTATCACAAGCCGCAAATTGGAGGTTTTAAAAGAGTCGGCTAAAGAAATGGAACGGGAAACAGGTGGGGTGGTATTTCCAATTGCCTGCGATGTAAGGAATTATGAAGACGTAGAAAATCTTCTTAAAGAAAGCATAGCTCACTTTGGAAAAGTCGATGGACTGGTTAACAATGCAGCTGGAAATTTTATTTCACCTACCGAACGTTTGTCAGCGAATGCTTTCTCTTCTATCATTGATATTGTTTTAAAGGGGACAATAAATTGCACATTGGCCTTCGGCAAACACTGGATTTATAACAAACAGCATGCAAGTGTTTTAAACATCGTGACTACCTATGCATTTACAGGTTCTGGATACGTAGTTCCTTCAGCTGCCGCGAAAGGAGGCGTTATTTCTCTTACAAAATCACTTGCTGTAGAATGGGGTAAACATGGAATCCGGCAGAATGCAATAGCTCCCGGCCCATTTCCCACCAAAGGCGCCTGGGAGCGTTTATTACCCGGAGATCTGGCAGAAAAATTTGACTTTAAAAAACGTGTTCCTTTGAACAGGGTAGGTGGACATCAAGAACTTGCAAACTTAGCTGCTTTTCTTATTTCGGATTTCTCAGGATACATTAATGGTGAAGTAATTACCATTGACGGGGGCGAATGGCTACAAGGAGCCGGTCAATTTAATGACTTAAAAGCCATCCCAAATGAAATGTGGGATATTTTAGAAGCACAGATTAGAAAAACAAAGAAAGAATAAATTTCTTAAATTTGTGCTTCCAAACCCTTAAGAAATGACAGAAACACAGGTTCAGGAGGAGACCTTTACCTTAGACGATATCTTATCAGTTGTTAAAAGACCTCATCGCCTCATATTGTGGAATGATGAAATCAATACCTTTGATCATGTAATTCATTGCTTGATCAAATACTTAGATTATTCTGAAAGTCAAGCAGAAAAGATTGCGTGGACCGTCCATACCAAAGGCAAATGCCCGATTTTGGAAGGCTCGAGAACCGAAATCGAGATTTACAGAAAGATTCTTAAACAAGAAGGGTTAACTGTAAGTACAGAATAATCTATGTCAGCTTTTCTATAAGATCGGCTATTTCTTTTTGAGTTGATAACGTCCGATCTTTCGAATACCACAATTGGATTTTTTCAATCATTTTAGTTAATTCAAGATCTTTATTCTCTGCCTTAAGCTGCTGCATATATTCACTAAGAACCTGAGGTCGGGGGCCCCATGTAGCAACAACTTCTTCTTTTTCATTGTAAACGATGAGTTTGGGAATAGAACGGGCGCCGTTTGTAAGATGTTGATCCATCAAATCAAGATTCTCATCTCTCAATAAAAGCTTTAGTGTAATCTTTCCTTGACTTGCTTTTTCAATTTGATTAAAAACGGGAACAATTTGAGCTGCATCTCCACACCATGCTTCAGTTAATACAACGAACCGATAGTTATTATTAAGCTTCTGAATAGCTGCAGTAAGCTCTTCAGTAAACGAAAAAACCTTATTGATTCGCTCCATCCGGACCAGGTTTAGCCCGGTATAATATGCAAGTTCTTCTGTTTGGTTTGGTCCCGTAGATTTCCCTTCTGCAACCAATCTTTTAACCAGCTCTAAATAAGCATCATAATTTTGTGCTTTTGTGAATGTTTGAGTGTCCATAGAGACAAATATGGGTAATAATCCAGTTACCACATAAACATAAGTCGTGTTTTATACTATATTTACAAATAACAAACTAAACTTACTTAAATAATAATTTTTCACGCTACCCTTGATTGATGACCAGTAATATCTTCTTCACATCCATTCTCTTTTTATTCGCTACTTTTTCATTTCAATCCCTTTATTCACAAAACACTTCTGCTTTAAGCGGAACGCTTACAGATGAATCTACAAAAGAACCTGTTGATTTTGCAAGTGTTGCCCTATTCAACGAAACAAATACCCAGGTTGCAGGAATGTTAACGAATGAAGCAGGACAATTTAATTTTCCTGACTTGTCAAATGGAACTTATATGATACGCATTAGCTTTGTGGGTTATGATACATATGAAAAAAGTATTGCGTTAGCTATAAATCAAAAATTGGATCTTGGCAAAATTGAATTAAAGCCTTCTTCTTCTAAAGTCTTAGAAGAAGTTGTAATTGAAGCGGAAGCACCAGCCATGCAATTAGGTATCGATAAAAAAATATTTAATGTGGCTCAAAGTTTAATAAGCGAGGGAGGCTCAGCCACAGACCTATTGGCCAATGTTCCTTCCCTATCGGTAGATATGGATGGGGCAGTAAGCTTGCGCGGTTCAAGCAGCGTACGTATTTTAATAGATGGAAAGCCTTCGGCTATGGCTGGAAACGATATTACACAAACACTTCAAGCCTTACCGGCCAATTCCATTCAAAGTATTGAAGTAATAACCAATCCTTCAGCTAAATATGATGCTGAAGGTCAATCTGGAATAATTAACATTATACTCAAGAAAAATATCCGTAGAGGGCTAAATGGAATGGTAACAGCTTCAGGTGGTTCATATAATAATTATAATGGCGGTGTAAGCTTAAACTACCGCGATGAGAATTTTAATTATTATGGTAATTATAACTACCGGAAATCGAATCGGGTTGGTGATGGGTTCAATAAAAATCTGAATCTCTTGAATAATGGTATCACTGAAAATGATAGTGAAAATTCAAGAAAGGGAAATAGTCATTCCGGAAAACTAGGAATTGATTATAATATAAATGAAAAAACCACGATTGGTTTATCTGGTAATTTCAATATCCGTGATAATAACAGAACTGAAAATTTATTTTATCAATATTTTAACCAACCTGATCTGACTGGTACGAGTGACCGGATTACTGAACAAAACGAAGATGACACCGGTTACGATGTTAACTTAGATTTCAGACGTGACTTTAAACGGGCCGGAGAAAACCTAATGGCTAATTTTTCTTATGGGCGCAGTACAGAAGATGGTATTCAAACATTTAATCAAACGTTTTCGGATCCAAATCAATTACCTGACCAACGAATTAATAATGGATATGAAGAGGGAAGAAATACAAACATCCAAATTGATTATACGCTTCCGTTTAATGAAAATCAACGGTTAGAAGCCGGATATAGAACTTCCATTCGAAAGAACAATGAGGAACAGATTTCTGACAGCTTCAATCCTCAAACAAATGAATTTGAACGGGATTACGATTTAACCAATAACTTTGAGTTGGAGGACATCGTTCATTCTCTCTATTCTAATTATCAAAATAAAATTACTGAAAGTATAGGATTTCAAGTAGGGCTTCGGGCTGAACAAGCTTATTTAAATACAAAATATAAATCATACGATCCTTCAATTCCAGCAGAAGAAAGAGATACTGAAGGAAAATTAGATTATTTACGTGTATACCCAAGTGTTTTCTTAACGAAACAATTAAAAAACGAACAACAAATACAGGCCAGCTATACCCGTCGAGTACAACGTCCGAGAGGGTGGCAAGTAAATCCTTTTGTTGATGTTTCAGACCCAATGAATATTCGCATGGGTAACCCGGATCTCTTACCAGAAGATATTCATTCATTTGAACTGAGCTATGCAAAATTCTGGCCGAACGTTACATTAACCTCTTCCATATATCACAGACGTGTAAATGACGGAGTTGAAAGTATCAGAACCAGCATTAACGAAGAAACCTCAGCTACAATTTCTCAATGGTATAATATAAGCCGTAATGAGGCCACGGGTATAGAATTAATTTCAAAAATCACTTTTATTCCCAGTATAAGCACAACGGCTAATTTAAACGCCTTCTATAATAAATATTATGGAAGCGAAGAATATAATTTAAAACCTACGGATGGCTATAATTGGGATGCAAACCTGAATACTGAAATTAAATTTTCAAAAGTTTTAACCGGACAAGTTCGTGCGCAATATTATGCACCGAGAACAAGAGCACAAGGAACGTCTATTGCTAACTTTGTGATGGATGCAGGCTTAAAAATGGATGTTTTGGAAAAAAGAGGAAACGTTATGCTGAACGTTCGCGATCTTTTTGATCAAAGAAAATGGGGTGGAACAACAGTAACGGAACAATTCAGTCAAGAGTTTGAGCGTCGATGGATGCGTAGAACGTTTACGCTTTCTTTTAGTTATAATTTCGGTCAACAAGGGTTTACAAATCGTGATGAAAGAAAGAAGAATCAGAATGAAGATTTTAACAGTGAAGAAGGTGCTCAATTCTAACGATCGATTTTTAAATTTTCATTTGGGTTGTGAAAAAAAACAGTAGCTTTGGTAATAAAAGAAATTAAAACACTATGAATTTACATTTAGCGTTAAAGCATTTACATTCGGGTTGGCGATATGTAGTTTTAGTACTGGTTATTCTTGCCATAATTGGCGCAGTATCAGGATGGTTGGGTAAAAACAATTATACTCCTGCTAATAGAAAACTTAATCTATTTACTTTAATAGCGTTTCATATACAAATCTTAATTGGCTTATTCCTTTATTTTGTAAGTCCAAAGGTTCGACTTGATGACATGTCTCTTGCAATGAAAGATAGCATAAGCCGTTATTGGACGGTTGAGCACATATTGATGATGATCATTGCAGCGGTATTAATTACCATTGGTCATTCCAAATCAAAAAAGATCTCGGAATCGTATCAAAAACATAAAACTATCGCAATTTTTTATGGTCTGGCTGTAATCATTGTGATTGTAGCAATCCAGATGAGTGGGATCCCCGTTTGGGCGATGTCTTAAAAGTTATTGTTTAAGTTAAAACTTATAAAAAATATTAATATATTTGCTTCAATGACAAACAGAAACTATATAAATAACTGGTGGTGGTGCAGCAAAAGCTACGCCGGGATATTTGTATAATACACAAGAAGACAATCATACTTAATATAAACCCGACGTATAAACAGTCGGGTTTTTTTGTGCATTAAAATTTATGAAATGAAACATATTCAAATTAAAACTACCTATAAAAAGATGCTAGCAGATACTACCACGCCGGTTAGTATCTATCTTCGATTGCGTGACATCTTTCCGAATTCGTTATTATTGGAAAGTTCAGATTATCATAGCCGGGAAAATAACATGAGCTATGTCTGTTGCGCGCCTATCGCTGGAATTAAGCTTACAAAACAAGAATTAGAAATCACCTATCCCGGCGGTGATGTAATTACCAAACCGGCAGAATCCCTTGATCTCCGTCAAGAAGTATCCGACTTTTGTACAACATTTAAAAGTGATGAAAAATCGAACTTTAAATTTATCTCCAATGGCTTGTTTGGATATTTCACCTTTGACACAATACAGCACTTTGAAGACATCACGTTAACTACAGAGATTAACCCTTCACGCAATATCCCTTTCATGCAATACAATATTTATCAATATGTAATTGCAATAGACCACTTTAAGAATGAATTATATTTATTTGAACATAGAGCAAACGATGAGGAGCCATATGGATTAGAGCGTATCGAATACTTGATTCAGAATAAAGATTTTCCTGACTACCATTTTTCTTTAAACGGAGAAGAGAACTCGAATTTAAATGATGATGAATTCAAGGAAACGGTAGAGACTATGAGAAAACACATTTTCCGCGGTGATGTTTTTCAGATTGTTCCATCCCGGGCATTCTCCCGTCCATTTTTAGGTGATGAGTTTAATGTTTACAGAGCATTACGTTCAATAAACCCTTCACCATATCTTTTTTATTTCGATTACGGTGATTTTAAATTATTTGGTTCCTCCCCTGAATCACAGTTAACAATAAAAAACAACGAGGCTGCAATCTATCCCATTGCAGGAACTTTTAAGAGAAGTGGAAATGACCTTGAAGATCAGGAAATTGCCGAATCACTAAAAAATGACCCCAAAGAAAGCGCAGAACATGTCATGCTTGTCGATTTAGCGAGAAACGACTTAAGCAAACATTGTGAGAAAGTAAAAGTAATCTCCTTTAAAGAATCACAAAATTATTCTCATGTTATTCACTTAGTATCAAAGGTTACGGGACAAGTACGCGCTGGCGTAAATCCATTTGACATAGTAGGTGACACTTTTCCGGCTGGAACATTAAGTGGGTCACCGAAACATAAAGCACTGACACTTATTGATAAGTATGAAACAGTACAGCGCAGCTTTTATAGCGGCGCTATTGGCTTTATGGGATTCAACGGTGATTTTAATCATGCCATTATGATACGATCTTTTTTAAGTAAACAAAATACCCTTCATTATCAGGCTGGAGCAGGAATAGTTGCCGATTCAAATCCTGAAAGCGAACTTAAAGAAGTAAATAATAAAATTGCAGCCTTGAGAAAGGCTTTGGAATTTGCCGAAACAATCAATAAAAATTCTAATAACTAACATGGAAACTTCCAATCACAAAAGAATTATTGTAATTGATAATTATGACTCCTTCACATACAACCTGGTTCATCTATTAAATGAATGCGGTTATGAAGCTCTCGTGTGGAGAAATGATAAATTTGATATAAAAGACCTGGCTGAGTTTGATAAAATTCTACTATCTCCCGGGCCGGGAATACCTTCCGAATCAGGTCTGCTATTGGATGTCATTAAAAAATATGGAGACACAAAAAGTATATTGGGAATCTGTTTGGGATTGCAGGCAATCACAGAAGTCTATGGCGGAAAATTGTATAATTTGAAGAAGCCTGTTCATGGAACTGCTACGCCCTTAAATGTGTTAAAGCCTGAGGAAATTCTTTTCGCTGGTTTGCCTGATAACTTTCTAGTTGGACGATATCATTCCTGGGCTGCTAATAAAGATGACTTTCCTGAACAATTGGAGATTACTGCTTTAGATAATGATGGGGTAATCATGGCACTGGCTCATAAAACACTGGATGTTAGAGGTGTTCAATTTCATCCTGAATCTATCTTGAGTGAATACGGAAAAGAAATTATTAACAACTGGTTAAAAAATTAAATCATGAATATTTTAGGAAAGATCATTCAAAGAAAAAAATTAGAGGTTCAAGAAGCCAAAAAAAACATTACCATTGAAGAGCTTCAAGAAACCCCCCTTTTTAATCGGACATGCTATAGTCTAAAACAATCTGTGTTGGATCCCGGCAAAAATGGTATTATTTCTGAATTCAAACGCGCCTCTCCTTCAAAAGGAATCATAAATGACCATTCAAATGTCGATGAAATTGCAAAGGCCTACGAACAAAATAATGTATCCGCCATCTCCGTACTAACTGATCATAACTTTTTTAAAGGCAGTATAGAAGATTTATTGGCGGTGCGGAATGCTGTAAAAATCCCGGTTTTAAGAAAAGAGTTTATCATTGACCCATTTCAAATTGCAGAAGCAAAAGCATATGGTGCAGATATTATTTTGTTAATTGCAGCCTGTCTTTCTTCAAAGGAGGTAAATGAACTCTCTGCCTACGCAAAGAAAATTGGTCTAAATGTATTGCTGGAAGTTCACAATGAAGAAGAACTTAAAGAAAATAAATTTGACACAATCGATGCCATTGGCGTTAACAATCGAAATCTAAACGATTTTTCTGTATCGATACAACATTCGTTGGATTTGATAAACCTGATTCCTGACCAATATATCAAAGTATCAGAAAGCGGGATCAGCAATCCGGAGACTATTCAGCTTTTAAGAAATGTTGGTTTTCAGGCCTTCTTAATAGGAGAAAATTTCATGAAAACCAATAATCCAGGGAAAGCGATTCAGGAATTTATTGACCAAATAAATTAAGGGTTAAGATTAAGAAGGAAAACTTATTTTACCAAAGCAAACTGCTGGTGCACCTGACATTCCCGGGAATGAAAGAGGAGCTCCAGCAACCGCTTCATTTGCCAACAGAGAAAACAAAACAGCTTCTTTCGCTTCAGGATCCATCCCCAAAACTGAAGTGTCTTCTATCGGGATATCACCTAATTCTCTGATGATATTTTCCATTAAAAGAGGGTTCTTACAACCGCCGCCACTTACGTAAACCCATAAATCAGGAGAGTTTTTCTGTATAGATAAAATAGCATGTGCGATTCCTTTTGCTGTAAATAAACACAGCGTGGCCATCACATCCTGATGATTGATCGACTCAGTATTGCTCTTCTTTTGTGCACCTGATAAAAAATTTAGGTTAAAAACTTCAGGACCAGTGCTTTTTGGAAAATCCTGTGCAAAAAAAGAATAGTCCAATAAGCTCTTTAATAAAGCTTTGTTCACTCTTCCCAAAGAGGCAATTTCTCCGTCTTTATCGTAAGATCTCAAATAGTTGGCTTGCATATACTGATTCATGAGCGTATTTCCCGGTCCAACATCAGTAGAAAAAAGACCCTGTGTTTGCCCGCCAGCCGGCAAAAAAGTAAAATTAGAGATGCCGCCAATGTTTAACATGACTCTATTTTCACTACTGTGGCCAAAGAGCAAATAATCACCGTAAACTACCAAAGGTGCTCCTTCACCTCCAGCAGCAACATGTTTTTGCCTAAAATCTGAAACTGTAATAATTCCGGTATTAACTGCAATATGGTCACCATCCCCAATTTGCAAAGTACTGTTGGGAAATCCTTTATTTATATTAGATGTTTTGGGTGCATGAAAAACAGTCTGCCCATGACTTGCAATTAAATCAACCTGATTGACCTTTATGTTCCATTTTTTTAATGCTTCCTTCACTAAAGCCGCATGTGCTATTCCAATTTTTGCATTCATTGCGCATAACATTTTCATGTTAACGTCTAATTTAGAAAAGACCGATTCTATCTCGTCTCTAAAAGAACTTGAATATTCCATTGTCTCAAATGCAAGTACTTCCAGATGAGTTTGATTTCCATACCCACTTATATGGCATAAAGCGATATCAAGACCGTCGAGCGAAGTTCCTGACATCAATCCTATAATATACCTCGATTTCTTTTTTGATATATTATATAGTTTATAAATATTCTCATTCATTTTTATAAAATTCTTTATTATGCAGACGATTGCGTAGCATTTTTCATGAAAATTAAGACATTTTAGTGGAAAAGCACTGAATTCTCTGACATAAATTAAGTAAATTTGCTTCTCACCTTTAACCGTATTTAACCACAATGGCAAGATTAAATCTACTGGAAGAGACGCGTTTTGAAAAACTTCCAGTTACCGTTTATCCAAATCCTGAAAAAGCTTCAATTGCAGTTGCCCATCGAATAGCTTCCTTAATTAAAGAAAAACAATTAAAAGATGAGGTAGCAGTTTTGGGTCTCGCTACTGGAGCTACTCCCGTTAGGGTCTATGCTGAACTGATTCGTCTTCACAAAGAAGAAGGGTTAAGTTTTAAAAATGTCATTACATTCAATCTCGACGAGTATTATCCAATGCAACCGGATGCAGAACAAAGTTATGTTTCCTTTATGAACCGGGTATTATTCAATCACATCGACATTGATAAAAACAATATTCATATTCCGGATGGAACTATTTCAGAAGACGAAATACATAATTACTGTATGGAGTATGAAAGAAAGATCTCCGATTTGGGAGGACTTGATTTTCAACTGTTAGGTATTGGCCGGACAGGGCATATCGGATTTAATGAGCCGGGCTCAGCCCCTAATTCCGGAACAAGACTCGTTACATTAGATGATCTTACCAGAAGAGACGCTTCCAGAAGTTTTGGAGGAAAAGAAAACGTACCTACAAAGGCTATTACAATGGGTGTTGGTACAATCTTTAAAGCTCGGGAAATCATCTTAATGGCATGGAATGTAACGAAGGCGCAAATTGTTAAAAAAGCCGTTGAAGGCCCTATAACTGCTGAAGTTCCTGCTACCTACTTACAACTTTCAGACAATGTCGAATTTATTCTGGATACTGAAGCAGCCTCAAGCTTAACACGTTTTGATACACCATGGTTAGCAAAAGATTGCGTATGGAATGAAACAACAATTAAGAAGGCGGTCATCTGGTTAGCCAAAACACTCAAAAAGCCAATTCTTAAATTAACTGAAGAGGACTATAATAATAACGGGATGGCTCAGTTAGCAACTGAAAAAGGCCCGGTATACAACATCAACATACAAATTTTCAACCTTATACAACACACCATAACAGGTTGGCCTGGTGGAAAGCCAAATGCCGATGACAGTCAGCGACCGGAACGTGCTGAACCGGCTAAGAAAAGAAGCATTATCTTTTCGCCGCATCCGGATGATGATGTTATTTCCATGGGAGGAACGTTCATTCGGTTAGCTGACCAAGGACATGACGTTCATGTTGCATATCAAACTTCTGGAAATACCGCAGTATGGAGCGATGACACATTGCGTTTTATAGAATTTGCTCGCGATTTCTCGAAATCTATGAATTTGGAAACAGGAGTATTGGAAAAGGTTTATTCTGATACGCGTAATTTCTTAGATAGTAAAAAGCCAAATCAGGCCGACACTAATGAAATTTTAATTGTTAATGGGCTTATTCGGAAAGGCGAAGCACTGGCAGGTGCTCGCTTTGCAGGTTTACCGGACGAAAACATTCATTTTCAAAACCTGCCATTTTACGACCGTGCAAAACATTCCAAGGATGTATCTATCGAAGACGATATTATCCAAACAATGGAACTCTTACAGAGTATAAAACCTCACCAGGTTTTTGCAGCAGGAGACTTTGCAGATCCCCACGGAACACATAAGGTATGCTTCAATATTATAAGGGAAGCTCTTAACCGACTTAGAAAAACAGAAAGCTGGACAAAAGACTGTTGGCTATGGTTATATAGAGGCGCCTGGCATGAATTCGAAATTCATGAAATTGAAATGGCAGTGCCTTTATCTCCTGCAGAAGCCATTCGCAAAAGATATGCAATATTTAAACATCAGTCACAAAAAGACACACCAGTGTTTCCAGGAGATGATGCAAGAGAATTTTGGGTACGTGCAGAAGAAAGAACGGCCGAAACAGCTCAACTTTATGACGCCTTAGGTTTAGCAGAATATGAAGCTATTGAAGCTTTTGTTCGTTGGAAATTTGAAGATGAGCAATAGTTAAAGAGACTTACAACTCAAGTGACCATCAATTGAATATTAGATGGTCACTTGAATTTATACATATTAAACGAAAGTTGACTGCCGAAACCTTCGCAACCTGGCAAGTTCTTAATTTGAAAGTTTTTTAAGCTTATAAAGCAAAAAGATTTTTTTCCAAATCCTTCATAAGCTTATTAAATGCCTGAAGCTCTTTTTTCTGGCTTTTAATAAATACGTTATCTTCAAATTTTCCAATAACCTGGTCAAGTTCCTCTTGTGTATCATACATCATTTTACGGAACGGGTTGGTATAATCCTTCTTGCGTGAAGACTCGATAGAATCGACCATCCATTTTTTTGTACTCTTACTTTCTTTGATCCAACTGATGAAACGCTCTTTGCTTATCTTTTTTAGAGAAATATCCTCCAATTCCAGCAGAGAGGATATGGCATGCATAACTTTCTGTTGATCGTACTTTTTGCCTTCCTCTGTATAAAAACTATGAATATCATCCCATGAATTTATCTTGCCCGAATATATTTTCTTCTTGAAGTTCAAAACCGTTAATTCCGGGATTAACTGTCCACCCACATTTATCCAATTATCTCTTTTTAGCTTTTTAACAGACAAGTCTTCAATCAGTTCTTGTAAAGAAAGATTATTTTGTAAGGTATAACTCAGCAAATGAGTAATTCCATAAAATCTTATCATCAATTTAAAAAGATCATATGCCTTCTGAATTTTAATGATTTTAACCGGTCGCTTGGCATTTTCAAGGCCTTCAACTCTTATCTCTAATTCATTGATTACTTCATCTCGGTCAGTTAATAGCTTTTTGCCAATACTCTCATATTCGGCAGCGGATAGCTTTTTTCCGCTAATTGACTTTTTAGCATAGGCTTCTCCAACTAATTTTTCAAAAAGTGCAATTGAAAAAAACATTTCGTTTACTGTATCGGGAGCTAAATAATCATATTCAATCTTTTGAATCTTTTCATATCGGTTATCTCTTTCAATGTATTTAAAGGCATTTCTTTGAAGAGCATACATATTATACATAAACCAGTATGCAGGCATAATTATTAATGAATTATGTTCCTCATCAACACTTATCAGGGAAAAAGGAATTGGAATATTTAGCTCATAATCATAATCGCCTTTCGCTAAGATTGTAAAATTTGCGAACTTGGAATTATGCTTTAAACTCACACACAGACCTGGCCAAAATCCTCTTCCGGCAATAATTTCACCATCAGCACCCCTTGAATTATGATTAGATCCTATCGTGGCCCCTGCAGGGATATTACTTTGTCCGAGAATTAAAGCTGCACAAAGAAAGGAGTTATTATGATGCTGCTCATGTGCAGCAAAAATCAATGAGTTAAGTACCTCGCAACAGGAAATGGTTGTATTGCTTCCAAGATAGGAATTGATTAGGCGTGCTCCGTATTTCAGCTGGGAATTGGAAGCAATAACAAATCGAACTGCTTTTACGCCATAGAAAATCCGGCAGCCGAAATCGACAATACCATTTACGAGTTCACACCCTTCACCAATTTGAGTTTTTCCGTCAGAACTGGATTTGATCGTAAGGTTTTTCAATTTATTTGCACCTTTTATATATGCATCAGATCCGACCCATACATCATTAATTATATTGGTGTTTTTTATAACTGTACGATCCCCTACCTTTCCATAATAACCTGGTTCTGTTTTATACTCTGTTTCTGTAAATTCAATAAATTTATCAAGCAAAGCTTTATCATCTCTGTATTTACTCCAAAGCCAGGCATCCCCAGGGAGCATTCCATTAAAAGGGATCACTTTTCTTCCACCATTTTCATTGCATATCTCGAGCCAGATCCTTGATGATTCACTTTCTCCATCTTTTAAAATTCCATTTCCAAATTTGGCATTTGCAGTTGTTTTCATTTCATCAATCTGCACCATGATAACCTCATTACCAATAATATAATGAGAAAGATAACTAACATGATCCATAGCAACATTGTCTCCAAAATCACAGCTGATTATTGTTGAGTTATATAAACCTACCGCTACTTTCAAATCATTATATTCAAGGAAATAGGGCTCTAATTTCCCAATTCGGACAAGACCGTAGAATTTACAACTCTTGACAAGGTCGGGGTTGAAAGCATCCGAAACCAATATATTATTCCAATTGTCGGTTGTGTTCCCATTCTTTACCAATACCTCAATTTCAAAAGCTGTTAGATTTCTGTAATCTATCCCGCTTCTATTCTGAATATTTCTAAGATGATATTCATCTTTCCCTTTGGGAATGAATTCTTCAGTTATAAATCCATAGCCAAGGCTGGATAAAGGAGTTTTTTTAATTAGATTCATTGTTATATATATATTTCAGCGATTGAGGCTATTAATTGTTCTGGTCTAATATTTAAAGTTTCCTTTCTCGTCAACTTTAATATTAAAGGGCTGTAAATAGGTATCAATTAGAACTGCTGTCTGCTTTCGGGTTAGAAAACATTCGGGATCATAATTACCGGAGAAGTTGAATTTCTTCGTCCATCCCTTTTCGACTGTAGAATCTAATTCATCTCCTTTTAGCGCAATAAATTTTATCAAGCTTAACAGATCTTTTAATTTCAATTCATCGATCGATTTATCAGAAAACCAAATTTGACTCCTTGTATAAAGTCGCCGCATCGTTGGTTCCAATTCTTTAGAAGATACATGACTGTTTATATCAAATATTAATTTACTCGACCCATTATCCACATTCGCCAGTTTCCCTTTTATCATGCCAGTCAAGCCAATTCGCTGTATGCTTGCATGATAATGATCTTCAAAAGGAATGTCATGAAAAGGCAGCATCTGTCCTTTAAATGCTAATAATTCTCCTTGTAAGGTTCGAATATTGATTTTGTCTGCTTTAACCTCAAAAAAGGCACAATAGGATGCAATCGCACCCAAAGTTTGGCCATAAAGCATTCTGGTTGGAACAGCTTCGATTGACTCTTTCAAATCCTTAAGCAAACCGTTCGGACCATATAGCACAAAAAAATTATCCGCATATGGCCTGATTAGGGAAATAGCAGGAACCACTAATTCGGTTTGATCATCGCGAACTAATAAACTCGTTTTATAAATATCTGTTCCATAAAGCTGATCCGTTGGAATCATTGGAATCGAATCGGATACAGGATCGGAGGGCTTATCATTTTTATTAATGAAAGAAAGTAATTGAGAATTCGTACTTGCATCTACCACTGCATAGACATTATAATTATCCCCATTTGATAACTCAACCTTCCACTTTTTACCTGATTTTTTAATCTTCCTAATTTCTGTCTTATAAATGATGTTAAGGTTTTCGGAAGAATCGATCATCTTTTCAAATGCATTCATCGAAATTCGAGGATTTAGGTAAGCTTTTGCACGATTAAACACTGAATCTGAATACGCTGTAGAATTGAGGGTTAATTTTAAAAAATTCGCCCACAAACCAGCATCTATATTTTGATAGGAATTTATCTTTTTAATTTCGGTACCCTCCGTAAGTATACTTTTAAAAGATTCTTCCGGATTAACCCAAACAGTATTTACACCCGAATTCGAAGCTTGTATCGCACTTGCCAGAGCGGCCTCTCCTTGCCCGTATATTAAAAGCTTTACCTTCCCTTTTTTTTGAGCAAAAGAAGAAATGCTGAAGAAGAACAGAAAGAAAAAAACAAAGATTCTATACATAAACACGATTTATTTTATAAAAATAGAAAAAAAAAGCTACGGTGGGTAAACACCGTAGCTTAAATATACGTTACTTAATGATATGTATGTTACTAACCTATTGTCCAGCTTCCGCTTTTGCATCAGCTTTCATTCTGTCATTTGCAACAATCACAATTTCTACTCTTCTATTTTCTGCTCTTCCTGCATCTGTATCATTACTTGCAATCGGTTCGTCCGCTCCCATACCTTTTGTTTTAATCCGTCCGGCACTCAATCCCTGAGAAGTTGCGTAACTTTTAACTGAAGCAGCCCGACGTTCTGATAACCCTTGATTGTATGAAGCCTTTCCAACATTATCTGTATGTCCAACAACTAAAATATCAGTTTCAGCATTTTCATTCATTGACTTAACTAATTGACGAATATTTTCCTTTGCATTCGGCTTTAAATCTGCTTTATCAAAATCAAATAAAATACCAGAATCAAATTTTACGATGATACCTTCGCCAGCTTTAATTACCTCCGCTCCGGGAACTGTATTTTCTATCTCAGCAGCTTGTTTATCCATTTTTTTCCCAATCAAGCCCCCGGCTACACCCCCAAGCGCGCCACCGACAACAGCGCCAACAGCAGTATTTCCCGCTTTATTCCCAATTAATGCGCCAATACCTGCACCAGCACCAACACCAATACCAGCACCTTTTTGAGTATTTGATAAGTTCGATAAAGAATTACAACTTGTTGTAACTAACATAGCGGCAGTAGCAATTGCAATACCAAATACTGCTACTTTTTTCTGAATATTCATAGATTCTCTTTTTTTAATTTGTTTTTGACAATGTTGCAAACACAATGCCAAAAAACGTAAATTCGCAACTACCAAACATCGAATCATGTTATCAAAAATTAATTTTAATGAGACAAGTGCTTATAAATACCTTAGTAATCACTATATTGATATAGCACCCACGCATTTACGGGATCTTTTTCAGTCTGATCCTAATCGATTTAAAAAATTCTCAATTGGCTACGGTGATATTTTATTTGATTTTTCTAAAAATAGAATAAATGACGAAACATTCGCTTTACTTATTCAACTGGCGCGGGAATGCCAAGTGGATAAAGCTATCAAGTCTATGTTTTCCGGAGAGTTAATAAACGAAACAGAAAACCGGGCAGTTTTACATACAGCTCTTAGAAGCCAGGATAATAGTCCAATCTTTGTCAACGGGAAAGATGTCAATCATGAAATCAAGCAGGTTTTAAATCAGATGGAATCATTTTGCAATGAAGTTTTATCTGGTGAATGGAAGGGCTATACAGACAAGGAGATAACCGACGTAGTAAATATTGGAATAGGTGGCTCTGATTTAGGACCGGTAATGGTTACCGAAGCCTTAAAAGCCTATAAGACTCACTTAAATATTCATTTTGTATCGAATGTTGACGGAACGCATATTGTAGAAACACTGAAAAAATTAAATCCGGAAACCACGCTGTTTTTAATCGCATCCAAGACATTCACCACCCAGGAAACGATGGCAAATGCTTTCTCAGCAAAAGACTGGCTTCTACAGGGCGGTGGAAAACAAGAAGATGTAAGCAAACACTTTGTGGCTCTGTCAACCAACACCGCTGCCGTTGAAGCATTTGGTATTGATCCAAGAAATATGTTTGTATTTTGGGATTGGGTTGGAGGACGTTATTCACTATGGAGCGCCATTGGATTATCAATCGCTTTAGGAATTGGCTTCGACAATTTTAAAGAACTTTTAAAAGGAGCAAATGCGGCAGATACTCATTTTCAGACAGCAGAATTTGAAGAAAACATACCCGTGATTATGGCAGTATTAGGAATTTGGTATAATAACTTCTTTGATGCGGAATCTCACGCCATTTTACCATACGATCAATATATGCATCGGTTTGCCGCCTACTTTCAACAAGGCGATATGGAAAGTAATGGAAAAAATGTCGATCGTCATGGTAATTCAATTGTTTATCAAACAGGTCCTATCATTTGGGGAGAGCCTGGAACCAACGGCCAACACGCCTTTTATCAACTCATTCATCAGGGAACAAAATTAATACCTTGCGATTTTATAGCTCCTGCACAAAGTCTTAATCCTATTGGCAACCACCATTCTTTATTATTGTCTAACTTCTTTGCTCAAACAGAAGCCTTAATGAATGGAAAAACTGAGCAGGAAGTAATAGAAGAATTACAAAAAAATGGAAAAAGTGAAGAAAAAATAAAAAAGCTGACGCCCTATAAAGTTTTTGATGGTAATAGACCAACAAATTCATTTTTATTAAAAAAAATTAGCCCCTATACCCTGGGAACCCTTATCGCATTCTACGAACATAAAATATTTGTTCAGGGTGTTATATGGAATATTTTCAGTTTTGACCAGTGGGGCGTAGAACTAGGTAAACAACTGGCCAGCAAAATCTTACCCGAATTAGAGAATACAAATGAAATTAATACACATGACACGTCAACCAATGGCTTAATCAATCAGTTTAAAAAATGGCGATAAAGTATTATTTAATATCTAATTATTAACTTTGCAAAATCCTATCTGTCAATTTGACGGATAGAGACTTTTGGATTATTTATTGACAAATCAAAGAGAATCAATTAAAAAAATATAAATGTTAGGATTTCTAAGCAAAGTTTTCGGAAGCAAATCAGCACGAGACATAAAACACATTCAGCCCCTAGTTGAAAAGATTAAAGTTGAATACGCAAAGCTAGGTTCGATAACCAATGATGAATTGCGCCAAAAAACGATTTCTTTTAAAGAAAGAATTGCTGAATATTTAAAAGATACAGATCAAAAAATAAATGAGCTTAAAACGGAAGCAGAACAACCGGATTTAGAAATGTCTATTAAGACATCCTTATACGATCAAGTTGATAAGCTTCAGAAAAACCGTGATAAAGAGCTGGAAGATGTATTAATGGAAATACTTCCCGAGGCGTTTGCAGTTGTAAAAGAGACCGCTCATCGATTCAAGGATAACAAAACACTCGAAGTTAGCGCTCGGGATTATGATCAAGATTTAGCAGCAATTCACCCACACATTGAGATTAAAGGTGACAAGGCAATCTGGCATAATACATGGAATGCTGCAGGTACGCCTGTTACATGGAACATGGTGCATTATGATGTTCAATTAATTGGTGGTATCGTACTTCATGAAGGTAAAATTGCAGAGATGGCAACAGGTGAGGGTAAAACCTTAGTAGGAACTCTACCTGCTTATTTAAATGCATTATCGGGCCAAGGTGTACATATTGTAACAGTGAATGACTACCTGGCTCGTCGTGACTCTGAATGGAACGGTCCTATCTTTGAATTTCATGGCCTGAAAGTAGATTGCATTGATAAACACCAACCGAATTCCGAAGCTCGTAGAAAAGCATATGCTGCGGATATTGTATTTGGAACCAATAATGAGTTCGGCTTCGATTATCTACGCGATAATATGTCTCAAAATCCGGAGAGCCTTGTGCAAAGAAAATTGCATTTTGCCATGGTCGATGAGGTTGACTCAGTTTTAATCGATGATGCCCGTACACCATTAATTATTTCAGGACCAGTTCCTCGAGGTGATGAACATGAATTCTATGAATTAAAACCAAGGATTGAACGCCTTGTAAATGCTCAAAAGACATTTATTAATACGGTCTTAAACGAAGCTAAAAAAGCAATCAAAGCAGGCGATACGGATGTTGAAGGTGGAGGTTTAGCCTTATTACGTGCTTATAGAGGCTTGCCAAAAAACAAAGCGCTGATCAAATTTTTAAGCGAAGGCAGTAACAAACAAGTGCTTACCAAAGCTGAAAACTTTTATATGCAAGAGCAAAATAAGCATATGCCTAAAGTTGATACGGAACTCTTCTTTGTTATTAATGAAAAACACAATCAGGTAGAACTTACCGAAAAAGGAATTGAATTAATAACTGCTTCCGGTGAAGACGCCGGCTTTTTTATTATGCCTGATGTAGGTTCAGAAATTGCAGATTTAGAAAAATCAGATTTAACAGCTGATGAAAAAGCTGCGAAGAAAGACGAGATTATGCGAGATTTCTCAATTAAGTCTGAACGTATTCACTCAGTAAACCAATTATTAAAAGCATATACCCTATTTGAAAATGATGTCGAATATATCCTTGATGAAGGAAAAGTAAAAATTGTAGATGAACAAACCGGCCGTATTATGGATGGCCGTCGCTATTCAGATGGGTTGCACCAAGCCATAGAAGCTAAAGAAAATGTTAAAGTTGAGGATGCTACTCAAACGTATGCAACCATTACGCTTCAAAACTTTTTCCGGATGTACCATAAATTAGCTGGGATGACCGGTACTGCAACAACAGAAGCCGGAGAGTTGTGGCAAATTTACAAATTGGATGTTGTTGAAATTCCAACAAACGTTCCAATTCAAAGAAATGATTTACAAGATGCCGTTTACCGTACTGCCCGTGAAAAATATAATGCTGTAGCAGAAGAAATTCAACGCTTGACTGAAGCTAAAAGACCCGTTTTAGTGGGGACAACTTCGGTTGAAATCTCAGAACTATTAAGCCGTATGCTGAAACTTCGCGGAATTAAACATAATGTATTAAATGCAAAATTGCACCAACGTGAAGCAGATATTGTAGCTGAAGCGGGTCAGGCAGGCACCGTTACCATTGCTACCAATATGGCAGGTCGTGGTACGGATATTAAACTCGGCGAAGGTGTTAAAGCTGCCGGAGGTTTAGCGATCATTGGTACCGAACGTCATGAATCACGGCGTGTTGACCGTCAGTTAAGAGGTCGTGCAGGTCGCCAGGGAGATCCGGGTTCTTCCCAGTTCTTTGTTTCACTTGAAGATAATTTGATGCGCTTATTTGGTTCTGAAAGAATTTCAAATATCATGTTGCGTATGGGAATTGAAGAAGGAGAAGTAATTCAACATTCAATGATTACCAAATCGATTGAACGGGCGCAAAAGAAAGTCGAAGAAAACAACTTTGGAATACGGAAACGTTTATTGGAGTATGATGATGTAATGAATTCACAGCGTAGCGTAATTTATTCTAAAAGAAAGAATGCGTTATTTGGTGAACGTTTAGATCTTGATTTAAACAACTCCATTTTTGATACAGTGGAAGAAATTGTAAGTGAATGTAAGGAAGGTGGGACTTACGAAGATTTACAGCTTGAGTTTATCCGTACTTTCTCGATAGATCCGGAATTGGACGAAAGAGCATTTAATGATGAAGGCATTTCGTCATTAACCGAAACACTTTTTACAAAGGTTAATGAACATTATAATCGAAAAGCTGAGTTAATTTCTACACAAACACTTCCGGTATTAAGGGATGTTTATGAAACTCGTGGGGAACAGATTGAAAATATTGTGGTTCCTTTTACAGATGGAACAAGAGGCATTCAGGTTACTACCAATCTTAAGAAAGCGGTAGAAACGAATGGAGTAGAAGTCTTTAAATCTTTTGAAAAAGGAGTCGTACTTGCTTTAATTGATGAAGCATGGAAAGAGCATCTTCGTGAAATGGATGATTTAAAACAATCGGTGCAAAATGCCGTTTACGAGCAAAAGGATCCGATTATCATTTATAAAATGGAAGCTTTCAACCTGTTCAAACAGATGCTTGTTACAATGAATAAAGAAGTCGTCGGCTTCTTATTTAAAGGCGGAATTCCAAGTCAAAATCCCCAGGATGTTCGCGAAGCAAGACCGGTAGCCACACAAAACAAAAAGATTAAAGTTTCAAAACCTGAATTAGCTACCGCTGGTGGTGGCGCTGGAAACCTGGGGGAAGATACGCGCGAAATACAAAAAACTCAACCTATTAGAAACGATAATAAAGTAGGCAGAAATGATCCTTGCCCTTGCGGTAGTGGCAAAAAATACAAAAACTGCCACGGTATAGGACAGGCTTAATTAGAAATAAACAACTATGAATTGCAAATCGGTTTTTCTTGGGCTAAGCTTTCTATTACTTTTCTCATACGCCATGGGTCAAAAAAAAGAAGGCAACTTAGAAATCGTAAAGGATCCATTGATTGATCTTTTACAAGAGAGTCGGATTGTTTTTAATAGTACTCCGGACGAAAGTAATTCTGCAAGTAAAAATGAAAAAGGAACCAAAGGGACTGCCCTTGGCTTCCGCATACAGATTTATTCTGGTCCAAGCCGAAACGAAGCTTATGCAATTCAATCTCGTTTTCAACAACAATATGAAGACATTAGCACCTATGTAAGTTATACTCAACCCAATTACCGGGTAAAAGTGGGCGATTTCCGTAGCCGGAGTGAGGCACAGGCTTTTATGCGAGAAGTGAGAAAAAATTTCCCAACACTATTCTTATTCACCGAACAGGTTAATGTTTATTATTAATTGATGGTATGTTGAAACAAGAAATAAAAGAACTTGCTAAAAGTATTTTTCCGGAAGTTATCAGAAACAGAAGGCACCTTCATGCTAACCCTGAATTATCTTTTGAAGAGTTTAATACGTCTGCCTTTATAAAAGAAAAGCTTGACGAACTTGGTATTAGCTATGAAAAAATGGCTAATACCGGAATTGTAGCTTTAATTAAAGGGTCGAAACCATCGTCAAACATTGTTGCTTTAAGAGCAGACATGGATGCACTTCCTATTACCGAGATAGATGGACGAGAATATGGCTCTAAAAATCCAGGGGTAATGCATGCCTGCGGCCATGATGTGCATTCATCATCTCTTTTAGGCACAGCCAAAATATTGAACAATTTAAAAGATAAGTTTGGTGGAACCGTCAAACTTATCTTTCAACCGGCAGAAGAAAAACTTCCTGGTGGTGCCAGCATTATGATCAAAGAGGGAGTACTGGAAAATCCTATTCCCCAGGCTGTAATCGGACAACACGTAATGCCGTTCATTGAAACCGGAAAAGTTGGCTTCAGGTCAGGTAAATACATGGCTTCATCAGATGAAATTTATGTCCGTGTAATTGGTAAGGGTGGCCATGGCGCTCAACCACAGCAAAATATTGATCCTATCGTGATTACGGCGCATATAATTACTGCATTACAACAAATCGTTAGCAGAATTGCTGATCCAAAAATACCTACAGTTCTTTCCTTTGGGAAAATCAAAGCTGAAGGTGCAACCAATGTCATACCGAACGAAGTGTATCTTGAAGGTACATTCCGTACCTTTGATGAAGAATGGCGGAAATTAGCCCATCAGCGAATGAAAAAGATGGCTGAAGGCATGGCAGAAAGCATGGGAGCAACCTGTGAATTCGAAATCCGCTCTGGTTATCCTTTTCTTATTAATGAGGAAAAATTAACAGCATCCGTTCGTTCTTATGCAGAAGATTTTCTTGGTAAGGAAAATGTGGTAGATTTAGATCTATGGCTTGCCGCAGAAGACTTCGCCTACTATTCACAACAGGCTGATGCTTGCTTTTACCGATTGGGTACAGCGAATGTTAAGAAAGGTATCACCTCTGCAGTACATACTCCCACTTTTGATGTGGACGAAGGGGCGCTCCAGTTGAGCACCGGCTTAATGGCCTACATAACTATCAAGCAATTAGGAAACTAATTGCTTTTTTTACTAATTCCCATTTTCTTTATTATGAATGAACTCGAAAGCAATTTAGAGAAGTCCTCCAGTTTTATCAGCCAGTATTCATACGATATGCTTATCAAATGGGGGGTATCTGAAGAGAACGCATCTTTAACCAACTGCCTTGTTTTACTTTCTATCCTGATTGTCTCAATATTTATCGTTTTAAGCGTTGTCAGAGCGATTCTGCGGTTAATGTTAAACAAATTAAAAGAAAAGAAGAATCTAACTTTCTTAAATTATTTACGAACCAATCGGTTTGCACATTACCTTGCGCTAATAGCACCCGTAAGCTTAGTACGTGCGGGGATACCCATCGTATTTGAGAATTACCCGGCCTGGATAAAACCGCTTTCTCTACTTACGGATATTTATTCAGTTTATATGGTAATTTCTATCATTACCTCGTTTACACGAGCTTTGATCGACTCTTTTAAAGAAAAGAATGAGGTATTCAAATATAGACCGATGGAAAGCTATATTCAGATAATGAATATAATTCTCTTTTTCTTTGGAGCTATTTTTATTTATGTCCGATTTACCGGAGAAAACCCTTCAACTTTTTTTGGAATTCTGGGAGCCACGTCTGCCATTTTACTTTTAATCTTTCAAGACACTATTAAAGGGTTCGCAGCAAGTATTCAGGTTACGACGAACGACATGGTTCGAATTGGCGATTGGATTACCATGCCAAAATATGGAGCAGACGGAGATGTTCTAGAAATCAATCTGACCACTGTCAAAATTCAAAACTTTGATAAAACTATTACCACAGTTCCTACTTATTCACTTATTTCAGATTCCTTCCATAATTGGAGAGGAATGCAAAAATCGGGAGGCAGAAGAATTAAAAGATCAATCATTGTTAAGCAGTCTTCCGTTCGTTATATTGAAGAAAACGAACTGGAAACTTTTAAAAGAATACAAGGAATTTCCAATTATATTGATAAGCAACAAAAAGAAATTACTGAACATAATACCCGATTAAGACTTGACAGAAGCATCCCTGTAAATGGAAGGAACCTAACAAACGCTGGTTTATTTCGCAAGTATGTAGAGTGGTACCTTCTTTCACACCCAGGAATAAACAAAGACATGTCACTAATGGTAAGACAACTAGCTCCAGACAACAAAGGGCTACCTTTCGAAATTTATACCTTCACGAATACAGTGGTTTGGCGGGATTATGAAAATATTATGTCAGATATCTTTGATCATTTGATCGCATCCGTTAAATATTTCGATCTGCAAATTTTTGAAGATGTTGCTGGTAGCGATGCCGATGCATTGAAACTTCAAAATCCCATTTGGCAAAATATACAACCGGGTAAAGAAAAATAATTTAAATTTACTGAGGAGAAAATTAAGTGATAAAGCAAAAAACAATTGATAAAGTATTTGATACTATCCAGATAGAAGAGGTGGTAGGAGACTTTGTTGATTTAAAGAAGCGAGGCACCAGTCTTATTGGTCTCTGCCCTTTCCATAATGAAAAATCACCCTCTTTCAATGTTTCGGTAAGTAAAGGAATCTATAAGTGTTTTGGCTGCGGAGAAGGCGGTCATGCCGTTGATTTTGTAATGAAGCATGAAAAGTATTCCTATCCCGAAGCCATCCGTTATTTAGCCAAAAAATACAATATCGAGGTTGAAGAAGATGAGCAAAGTGAAGAGCAGTTAATTGTTAACGATCGGCGTGAAAGCCTGTTAATTGTCACTAACTGGGCTGCCGGCATGTTTCAGGATAGCCTATGGAACAGTGATGAAGGAAAAACAATCGGTTTAAGCTATTTTAAGGAAAGGGGATACCGGGAGGATATTATTAAAAAGTTTGAATTAGGATATTCCCCGGAAAGCTGGGATTATTTATATAGCAATTCGGTTAAAGCTGGACATCAGGAAGAATACCTGGAAGCGACAGGACTCATAATAAAAAAAGAAGGCGGCAGAACCTATGACCGATTTAGAAGCCGTGTAATTTTTCCGATCCATAACCTTACCGGAAGAACAGTAGGCTTTGGAGGCCGTACGCTGAAGACAGATAAAAAAATTCCCAAATACGTTAATTCTCCGGAAAGTGATATCTACCATAAATCTTCCGTGTTGTATGGCTTATACTTTGCAAAAAAATCAATTGTCACGAACGATAATTGCTATTTGGTGGAGGGTTATGCAGATGTCCTTTCCACACATCAGGCGGGAATTGAAAATGTGGTCTCTTCCTCAGGCACATCGTTAACCGCAGAGCAAATAAAGCTGATCAGCCGCTTTACAAAAAACGTTACCATGCTATATGATGGTGATGCTGCGGGGATAAAAGCTTCGCTCAGAGGGACTGACATGCTCTTAAAAGAGGGCTTAAATGTTAAAGTTCTGCTCTTTACTGACGGACACGACCCCGATTCATATATTCAGAAATTCGGTCCAAACTCTTTCGAGGAATATATAAAAAAGAACCAGCAAGATTTCATTTCATTTAAGACGCAGATTCTTCTGCAAGATGCAGGGAAGGATCCGGTTAAGCGGGCAGGTGTCATCCGTGAAATCGTTGAAAGCATTGCCTTAATTCCGGACCAGATTAAAGCATCCGTATTTATTCGTGACTGCAGTGTCAAACTCGATATTGAAGAAAGAGTCTTAATTTCTGAGCTCAATAAGATCCGGCTTCAACAATCCAGAAAGGCTGCTCCATCACGAAGTAATTCTCCTGATCTTCCGCCGGAAGATTTATTCAATGACGAACCGCTTGCACCACAAAGCTCAGAAACTAAACTAAGTTCCAATGATCTTCAGGAACAGGAAATTATACGTTTGCTATTACATTATGGAGATATGCCGGCAACCTGGTTAGAGGAAGAAAATTACCCCATTGCTGTATTAATTCTTTCTTCCCTGCAAGACGTGGAGTTTACCCATCCTGACACAAAAAAAATAGCGGATATCTATGTAGAGTATCTAAATCGTGAAGAACTACCGGAGCACCGTGTTTTTATAACGAATTCTGATAAGGACATTTCTAACTTAACGATCTCCTTACTTTCATCGCCTTATAGTCTAAGTCCAAATTGGAATGATGACAAACGACAGATCTATGTGAAATCAGAAACGGATAATTTAAAAGATACTGTGATCAAAGCTATTTATCGAATAAAAAAACGAAAAATAGAGGAAAGGATCCAGAAAATTCGAGAAGAAATGAAAGAGGAGACTAATCCCGACAATATTTCCATACTGCTGAGTAAATACCAGAAATTAAAAGAAGTTGAAAAGGAAACTTTAACCTTTTTGGGAACCGTTATTATCAAATAATATGGCCAAACATTTAGAAACCGGTCAATCCGGAGAAATTGCTGCGCTTCAATATATAGAAAATCTAGGCTACCGGGTTTTAGAAAGAAACTGGCGATATAAGCACCTCGAAGTAGATATTATTGCTATGGACGGTCCGATCCTTCTCTTTATAGAAGTTAAAACACGTCGTAGTTCCCTTTACGGCCTACCATATGAAGCTGTAAGTTATCAAAAACAACAGAAACTGGACCGTGCTGCCAATCTTTATATTTCCTATATCCGTCATACAGGCGAAATCCGTTTCGATATCATATCCATACTTATTGAAGATTCAACTCAGCATCGAATAGAATATATTAAAGATGCTTTTTGGCCTGAATAAATGAATTTAATTAAGAAATAGTTAATTTAGCTTAAATCTTAGAATTACAATCGATGAAGAATATTCTTTTTCTTTCCATATTTACAGTTTTTACAATCGCAGCCTGCAACAGTCAAAAAAAGACAACCAGTATATCATTTTTAAGCCCTGAGTCAGGAAACATCAGTTTAGGCGATACTATCACGCTTCAATTAAACATTCCGGATGATAAAACAACGGATTCTGTTGTCTATTTCATTAATGATCAAATCATCAATAAAAGTATCGGGAATGAACCCGTATATTTTGACAGCAGCATTTTAAATTTTGGCAACCAACTTCTAAGTGCCAAACATTATGAAAAAGGAGAAGTTACAGAAAGCAATGTCTCTGTATCGATTGTTCCTGACAAAGCTCCTGAACAATACAGCTTCTCGGTAGTGAACAGTTTTCCTCACGATGAAGGAGCCTACACTCAGGGACTTGAATATCACGATGGAATATTATATGAAAGCACCGGTGAATATGGTCATTCAAGTCTTCGAAAAGTAGCGTTAGAAACGGGAAAGGTACTTCAGGATATCAAATTGCCAAAAAATGTGTTTGGAGAAGGGTTGACAATAGTCGATAACCGCATTATCCAACTTACATGGCGTGAAGGGATCGGACTGGTCTATGACAAAAACACCTTTGAAAAAATTCAGGAATTTAGCTATCAGGCTAGTAAAGAAGGATGGGGACTATGTTATGACGGAGAAAAACTGATTAAATCTGACGGCACAAACCGCTTGTATTTTTTAGATAAAAACACTTATGCAGAAACTAGTAAATATATAGACGTTTATGATAATAAAGGCCCGGTGAGTTCAATCAATGAACTTGAATACATCGAGGGAAAGATCTTTGCCAATATCTATTTAACTGATAAGATTGTGATTATTGACCCAACCGACGGTCATGTAGAAGGAGAATTGAATATGATTGGGCTGTTACCACAAAAAGATCAGAAAGCCGATACAGATGTTCTGAATGGAATCGCCTATGATAAACAGAATAAACGGATTTTTGTAACCGGCAAAAAGTGGAATACGGTGTTTGAGATCAAAATGCTTGAGCGATAAGAAGGCAACCAGGCAATTGGCTACTTCCTGGTTTAATTTTTATTTTTCTTTACTCAACTCAGGAATTTCCAGTTTCGGCAAGGTAGTAGCCGCAGGCCGGCCATTCGCTTCAAATTGAGCAAAGGCTTTCTTAATATACGCTCTGGCATCATACTCATTCCAATAACGCACAGTTTCGTACGAAGGGCGATAAATCAGCACAAAATTAGTTAGGTCCGGATCTTTCAATCCTGTTAAGGTAGCAACAAATGTTTTACTGAACTTCCGATCTATCAACAACTCATCCTGCTCGTAATCAACATATTCCCGAAAACGCTTGGCGCGCTTTCCGGTTTTCCCAAATGCTTCATGCAAAGCTGAGATAGGAGTAAAAATATAGGCTAAAACCGGGGGTTTTCCATTATAGTAACTTCCTTGTTTGCGATAATCTTTCATAATATTATCCATTTCCTGCTCCTTGGTTATACCATAAACATTTACCGCACGCAATTCAGTAATACCTTTTAAACGGATGATAAGATCATCTTCCGATGTTATAACAACGTTCTTCTCATTGAAGCCAACCTTCGCCACCCTGAGTGTATCGCCAATAGATCCGATCACATTAAATAGGCCCAAACCATTACTTTCAAAGCGTTGCTGTGTTCTTAAATTTATAATATCAGCGCCATCAATCCGGACTTCGGTACTATAGTTTAGAACCACTCCTTTAATGGTTTTTTGCCCAAAGGCAATGGCAGGCAATGAAATAAATGAAATTAATAAATATTTAAATAGATTGCTCATTCTTGCGGATAATCATGTAAAAATAGGTAAACCGCTGCAAAGAATATGCTAAAAAATGTTAAATAGGTATTTAAGCCTTTAAGAGATCTTTATAAAACAATAGAAATTAATTTATCTTTGCGAATGATTAAATCAATGACAGGGTATGGTGTTGCAAATTTTGACGATGAGCGTGGTCACTACGCTGTTGAAATTAAATCTTTGAACTCAAAGTTTTTAGAACTCAACTTAAAACTTCCAAAGGCATTTTCAGATAAAGAATTATTCCTTAGAAACGAATGTACACGCTTATTAGAACGTGGCAAAATATCAGTAAGTATCACGGCTGAACAAGATGACCCGACTTCCAAAGCTGCTACAATTAACAAGGCGCTCTTAAAACATTATTTTTCTGAATTGAAAGACATCGCTGATACGTTAGAAACATCACATGAAAACCTTCTTGAAACTGTTTTAAGTTTACCTGAGGTAATAACATACAAAGAAGAAAAAGCAGATGATAAAGAGTGGGAAAAAGTACACGAAGTATTTCTTGCTGCAATAAAGGAATTTGAACAATTTCGAATAGATGAAGGAGCTGTTCTAAAAGTCGATTTAGCAATGCGCTCTAATAAATTGATGGAATTACTTCTGCAGGTTGAAGAGAAAGAAACAAGCAGAATTCCCTTAATCCGCGAAAAAATCAATCACTATCTTGAGGAAACCGTTGGAAAAGAAAATGTTGATAAGAATCGCTTTGAACAAGAATTGATCTATTATATTGATAAATTAGACATTACCGAAGAGAAAGTTCGCTTAAGAAGCCATTGCAATTATTTCATTAAGGCGCTGGAAAGCGAAGATGCCAATGGAAAAAAACTTGCTTTTATTTCTCAGGAAATGGGTAGGGAAATCAATACCCTCGGCTCAAAAGCGAACAATGCCGAAATACAACAAACTGTTGTACAGATGAAAGAAGAATTAGAAAAAATTAAAGAGCAATTATTGAACGTTTTGTAATAATGGAAGGTAAATTAATTATATTTTCTGCTCCTTCCGGCGCCGGAAAAACCACAATTGTTAAACATCTGCTTGCTAAATATCCAGATAAGCTAGCTTTTTCTATTTCAGCAAGTACCCGTCAGCCACGTAATAATGAAATTGATGGCAAGGACTATTATTTTATTTCCAAAGAGAAATTTCTGCATAAAGTAGCACAAAAAGAATTCGTTGAATTTGAGGAAGTCTATTCAGGAACCTATTATGGCACATTGCGATCGGAGATCGAGCGCATTTGGGAACAGGGAAAGATTGTAATATTTGATATTGACGTTATTGGCGGATTACATTTAAAAAGAAAATTCGGAAAGCAGGCCCTCGCAATTTTTGTTCAGCCACCCTCACTTGATGTATTAATTAACCGTCTTCGCAGCCGTGGAACCGATACCGAAGAAAAACTCCAAGAACGAATAGAAAAGGCAGACAAAGAATTACAGTTCAACGATCAATTCGATATTATTCTTGAAAATGATCATCTGAGCGAAGCTTGCGCACAGGCAGAAAAACTAGTAGAAAGTTTCTCCACCAACAAGTTAGTAGTCAATGAATAAGATTGGTTTGTTTTTCGGATCCTTTAATCCCATTCACACCGGGCATTTAATCATTGCAAATTACATGGCGAACCATACGGACCTTGCTGAGGTATGGTTAATGGTTTCTCCGCATAATCCTTTAAAGAAAAAAAGCAGCCTGGCCAATATGTATGATCGTTTAGAAATGGTCAATTTGGCTCTTGATCATGCAGAATGTGTAAAAAGCAGTGATTTTGAATTCAGGCTTCAACAACCATCTTATACGATTGATACGCTGACTCATTTACAAGAACGCTATCCTGAAAAAGAGTTTGTATTAATCATGGGTTCCGATAATCTGGCCAGTCTAAAAAAATGGAAAAATTATGAAATCATTCTTCGTGACTATAAAATCTATGTTTATCCCCGCCAGAACTATCAGGATGAAGAAATGTCCAAACATCCATCCATTACAGTAACCAATACTCCTTTAATGGAAATATCATCTACATTTGTTCGTAAATCAATTTCCGATAATAAGAATATCCAGTTTTTTCTTCCGGATTCTGTAATTGAATTTATTGATAAAAAAGGATTATACCGCTAAAACTTCCATTTCATAACTTCCAGCATATAGGTGTCAATCAGGTTGGCACCAACTATATCGTGTATATAGGCAATATGCATATCCGGGCGGATCAATATCATTTTATTTCGATCTGACCTAACTTCAAATGCTTCAAAAACGGAGTTGTTTTTCTCAGAATAAGGAAGATAAAACAAATGCATTTGCTGAGCATATTTTTGTTTCATCCATTGTGCCATAATAAATAAAGAATTGCTGCTCAAATTACCAAGTAATAATAAAACAAAGCCGGATTTCTTACACCATGTATGTAGATCGGTTTCTTCCTTCTTTTTCTCATCATAAACAGAAAGAAAAGGTATCCGGTCACCTGCTCGAATTTTCTTTCCCAACGAGTGGTGAAAAGAAAGTGTACTTTTACGGTAATGAACATTAAAGCCAGACAGAACCGTTTTCTCTACAAATCTTTTGATTAATAAGTAAGGGACTTTTAAACGGAATGTATTAAATGCAAAGAGAAGCTTCAACAACAAGAAATTCATTCTGAAAGATCTATCCGCAAGCTCTTTTCGCTCTTCTTCATAAGAATGCAAAACGGATTCACTTTGCCTTCCATTACAAACATTCGCTAATTTCCAGCCTAAATTATGTGCATCCTGAATACCCATATTGATATCACCACCTTGAAAAGCTGACTGACAGAAAGCTGCATTGCCAATCAGTATACAACGTTGTATTTGATATGCAGCCGCTTGTTTAGAATTCAGGGATTTTAAATTGACCGAATTATACGATTCTACGGGAATGGAGAAACCAAGAGACCGGTCAAGAATCTGTTTAATCTCTTTCCGTTTAAAAGGCGCTTTGTGTCCTTTTGGAACAGAGCCAATAAAATCATACCGGCCTTCATTTACAGGTGTTGCGAGAGAGAAGCCGGTTTGAGTAAGGAAAAGATGCATATTTCTATTATGCAGTTCCCTGGTTTGCAAATCAACCTGATAAACTGATCGGTTCAATTCCCGGTGACGGTAGTTAATGACATTCGTTTCCATTTGATGATATTGAAAACCATCGGCAACGACCAACCATCTACAAGCACGATTGAATGCCACACCTGCTTTTTCCATCATGGCAACAACCATTTTGTTATCTTGCTTTAAATCTACCAATTTGGTGTCCCAATAGATTGGGCATGCCCGAACAGCTAAGTATCTGATTAATATTTCTTCAATTTTCTTTTGAGAAATAGTAAGAACGAAAGGAAATTCTGTATCCGGTTCAAAATCGGTATAATTCAGATAGCTGATTACTTTATTTTCATTTTGTATGGTTAGACCGCTGCATTCAAAGCCTGCAGCTAACAATTCTTTACCAAGACCCAGTTGATTGAAGATTTCCAATGTTCTTGGCTGAAGAGAAATAGCAGGAGATGATTTCGAAGAAGAAGACTTCGAGTCAATAATAATGGGTTGCAAACCGAAATGCAGCAATTGAGCAGCTAAAAGTAAGCCTGAAGGATTTGCCCCGATGATAATAAGCTCAACTTGCTGCCCTTCAAATTCCATCTAAAACAATAAAAAGATCGCAGGGATTTTATGAAAATCTACTTTTCTTTTCTTCCATGCCTTGATCGGTTCGCTGATAATCAGTTCATCCTCCCCTGTTAAATTACAAGCTACACATAACATTCTTTCATCGCTGCAAGTCTTTAGAATGGTCTCTAACATCCGATTATTCCTAAAAGGAGTTTCGATAAAGATCTGCGTTTGCTTACGCTTAACCGCTTCCTGTTCTAGTTGTTGCAGTCTGATTGCGCGGGGTTCTTTGTCAATTGGCAAATATCCATGAAATGCGAAACTTTGGCCATTGAAGCCGGAGGCCATTAATCCGAGAATAATAGAATTAGGCCCTACTAAGGGTACAACCTTCACGCCTAATTTATGGGCATGCGCAATAACATCTGAACCCGGATCAGCGATTCCCGGACAGCCGGCCTCGCTCATTAAGCCGACATCCTTACCATCCAGCAATCCCTTAAAGAAAACTTTCATGGACGCCCCATCGCGCTTATGTTTACCATAATCATGAATCACAAGTTCGCTTTGCGGGGTTTTTAATCCGGCTTCTTTTAAAAACCTTCTGGCTGTTTTCTCGTTTTCCACAATATATTCATTAATATGATTAATTGTATCAACCAAATAGGGAGTAAAAGAAGCTGCGCTTGTCAAAGGCGCCAGTGGGACAGGAATCAAAAAGAGTGTACCGGTTTTCATCTTACAAAGATGATATTTTTAAAGGATTATTATTCCTTCTTCAGAAGTTAAAAAAATAAAAAGCAAAAGGGAGATCACTACAATCTCCCTTTTGCTAAAAAAATCAACAATTAAAATTTCTGGTTTCTTAAAGCTTTTCCCTATTTCATAATCGGCTTACATTGATCATATCTTATCTTCCGGGACTTTAAGTATCTACCTTTAACACTGATAAATTTAATAATAATTTGGAACCGATTCCAATTAAGTTATCAACAAAAAGCGGGTTACCAACAACTTAATGTTGATAACCCGCAAGACAATTAATTTTATAGCTAGAAACCTATTTATCGATCGAACCCAAAACGCGTTGCATAAAGCTTTTCAGCGCTTCTTTCTTATCCATTCCTTGTTCTTTAATTAGCTTATCAACCTCTAAAGCACCATACATATTAGAAAGCAGTTCTCCTATAACATCGATTTCATCATCTTTTAAACCAGGTGCATCTGTTAAGAACTCCAGGGTTTCGACTGTTTCGATTACAAAATCTTCGTCATTTTCCTCAATAAACTGAGTTAAGTGCTTAATTACTGGTAACTTCATTTAATAGTTGTGCTAAAGGCTCTAATTTATTTGTTTGAATTTGATTCATCAACTTACCACCTTTAAAAGCGGCAAATGTTGGCAAATTATTAACGTTCGCTAATTTTCTTGACTCTGGAAAATTCTCAGCGTCAGCAATAACGAATCTGACATTTTCATTTTCGGTAGCCAATCTTTTAAACTTTGGCTTCATAATTTTGCAGTTACCGCACCATGACGCTGCATATTGTACCATTACAATATCATTGTCATTTACGATTTCTCCTAAATTATCTTTATCTAATTCTACTATCATTTTTCTTAATTTTTTTAGTGAGCTGCTAAATAACTAGCAACGCCATCACGGTTAGCATTCATGGCGTCTTTTCCTTCTTCCCAGTTTGCAGGGCAAACTTCTCCAAACTTCTGAACATGAGCATAAGCATCGATCAAACGGATATACTCTTTTACATTTCTACCCAAAGGCATATCGTTTACGCTTTCGTGGAACACTTTACCATCCTCATCAATTAAGTAAGTAGCTCTGAAAGAAACGTTAGAACCTTCAATAATCATCGTATCAAGCTCTTCGTCGTATTCAGCCTTTTGTACGTCCAGAATACCTAAGATATTTGAAAGATTACGTGTCGTGTCAGCCAGAATAGGATATGTAACACCTTCAATACCACCATTATCTTTTGCAGTGCTTAACCAGGCAAAGTGTACTTCATTCGTATCACAAGAGGCTCCTACTACAATTGTATTGCGTTTTTCAAATTCAGGAAGAGCTTCTTGAAATGCATGTAACTCAGTCGGGCAAACAAATGTAAAATCTTTTGGATACCAAAAAAGTAAAACTTTTTTGCCTTTCGAAGTCGCTTCTTGAAATATATTGATTTTTAAATCATCACCCATGTAATCCATGGCGTCAACAGTAATGTTTGGGAATTTTTTACCTACTAAACTCATAATTTTTTATCTTTTTTTTGTTGGTGCAAATATAGGGAATATAAGAACCAAAAGATATCTTTTATATTGATGCCTCATAGCCAAAATCTATATTGACATAAATGTGATATAGAGAAACTAAGATAGCGTATTTCTTGACAATGTTTATTAATTATTTATAAAATATCATGAATATATTGCTTGAAATCGTATTTTTGTCATTCGTCATTGGCCTCGTAGTTCAACGGATAGAATAGAAGTTTCCTAAACTTTAGATATGAGTTCGATTCTCGTCGAGGCCACAGAAACAGGGAGAGGATAAAATCACTTTCCCTGTTTTTTAATACCTTTCCTGTCAACCTTAAAAAACATAACTCGAGACGATGCGCTCGCTGATTTCTACTGTTGGGCCCCTGACATTAGGGCCCTTGGATGATCGATATTTTGGTAGAAGCGTTGCCTGCAAAGGCGGTGAAATTAAGGGTTCTTTTTCTTCCTTCACCATTTTCCTTCAACGTAATTTTGATATGTCTACTGTCAATTTTTCCTATGGTGAACCGTTGCCCTTCAAATTTGGAAATAAACAACAGATCACTATCAGCATTTGGAGGAACCGCTCTTGTATAATATTTGATAGCTTCATCCGTGAAGCCCACGCTTTGATCATCAACGTATAAATCGTCAAAAGACCATTTCACATCGTTCTTCGACACAATAACAGAATCAATTGATCCCTTTTGAAAGATATGAGAAGCCGAATCAAACTTAGGAGCCTCTGCATAGCCCACTTTGTCACTACAACGAACAAACAAAATACTGGATAGTATTCCTATTATTAAAGAAAATAGATTAATTTTTCATCTGGTTATTATGATTATTTGTTTTCTACAATAGAATCCTCAATCATGAGAATTCAAATATGCGATAGTAGCATCACTGCCACAAATGGTTTTTTCGCAAATTAATATTTTTAGACGAGGTTTCATGCGGTGATAACACTCGTAACTGGCGGATAACTGATTTTACATCATTTCACACTTGTTTTAGATTTGGTCCACATTCCCTCCACATTTTGGATCCAAAATGTGGAGGGAATGTGGTATTATTCACAATGAAATCTTTTGGTAAGTGCATCCATATATGAGTAAAGCCTTTGGAAGACTACCGGAATTTAGCTTGTTCTCTAAATATTGAAATTTTCAAGCACCTATCAAAGGAGCGTTCCTTACAAAAACATTGTAATAATTTTAAAACTTCCCACTTTTTTATATATTGCACACTTTTATTGTAAGTCCTAACCAATTTATGATCAAACCTTCCTTCTTACTTTTAATACTTTTAAGTATTTCAATAAGACTATCCGCTCAACAACCATTTTCCGTTAAAGGAATTCTTGCCGACACTACTTCAGAACTTTATTTAGAAAACGGAGTTATCAGTATCTTAAACTCAAAAGATTCTACCCTGGTAAATTTTACACGGGCCAAAAAGGATGGAAGTTTCCAGATAAATAATCTGCCAAACGGAGATTATATTTTTATGGCTTCCTATCCGAAATATACTGATTTTGTAGAAAAATTCCAATTGGATTCAGCAAATACATCCGCCGATTTCGGAACAATAAATATGTTGCTCGTATCTCAACTTCTAAAGGATGTGGTGATTACGGCCCGGAATGCCGTTGTTATTAAAGGAGACACCATTGAGTATGACGCCAGCAAATTTACCATTCAGCCAAATTCAAAAGTGGAGGATCTGCTCGTTCAACTTCCTGGAATACAGGTTGATAAAGATGGGAAGATTACCGCCCAAGGGCAGACCGTAAACAAGGTATTGGTCGATGGGGAAGAGTTTTTTGGAGACGACCCGACACTGGTAACGAAGAATATCAGGGGCGACATGGTTGATAAAGTTCAACTGTATGATAAAAAAAGCGATCAGGCCACGTTTACGGGGATAGACGATGGAGAAAAAACCAAGACCATCAATATTCAATTAAAGGAAGGAAGCAAAAATGGTATGTTTGGTAAAGTAGAAGCAGGAGCGGCCACAGATAATCTTTATCAGGGACAAGCTATGTTCAATACTTTTAAGGGTTTGCAAAAATTTGCGGCCTATGGAACAATTGGAAATACGGGGAAAATTGGTTTAAGCTGGCAGGACAATGATAAGTATGCATCATCAGATAATATAGAGATTAGCGGAAATAGCATCATGATCACAAATTATAGTTCTGATGAGCTGGATGGAGGTCAATATAATGGTCAGGGAATTCCGCTTGCACATTCAGGAGGAATGCACTATGACAGTAAATGGAATGATAAAAAAGAAAGTATTAACGCGAATTATAAAATAGGATCATTAGAGGTAGACGGAAACAGAAGTACATTCAATCAAGAGACCTTACCAACGCGTGTAATCAACAGCACTTCCGATCAGGATTTCAATAATTTTATGTTCCGTCAGAAACTGGATGCCAAATATGAAATAAAAATTGATTCTACTTCAACTTTAAAGGTCTCAGTAGATGGGTCGTTGAAAAATAATCGCTCTACTGATTACTATGAATCGGTGACTTTAACCAGTGAGGATCAACTGTTAAACCAGAGTTCCCGAAATAGTAATAACGAAGGCGATACCAAGTATTTCCGTGCAAGCGCTTTGTGGAACAAAAAGCTCCGCAAAAAAGGACGTACAATTTCAATTGGTTTGGATCAAACCGTTAACAAAAATAATAGTGAAGGGTTTTTATTCTCTCAGAATGAATTTTATAGCGGCCAGGGAACCCTGGATAGTACCGACATTATTGATCAGCAGAAACTCAATGATACCAACAACTCGACTTTTAATTCTAATATTGCATATACGGAACCGATAACCGAGTTCCTGACAATCGCCTTCAATTATCGCTTTAACTTAAATAACGGAAGATCAAATTTACGCTCTTACAATAGATCTGCTAATGGAGCTTATAATGATCTCGACAGTCTTTATACGAATGATTTTAGTTTAGATCAACTTGTCAACCAAATCGGGACCACGTTAAACTATAATAAGAATAAAAACAATCTTAGCTTAGGCTTCTCCGCTTCTGATGTTAATTTTAAGCAAATCGATAATTTTAATGACGATGTAATGGAAAGAAGCTTTGTGAATTTAAATCCGAATGCGCGCTGGACTTATAAATTCTCAGCGCAAAGATCCCTTCGTCTAAACTATTACGGTAATACAACTCAGCCTTCAATCAATCAAATTCAGCCAATCAGAAGCAATACGGATCCGCTGAATATCTCCATTGGGAATCCAGACCTTGATCCGGCATTCAGACATAGTTTGGGTGGTGGATATAATTCTTACAAAGCATTATCGGGAGAATATCTTGGTGTGTCGATCAATAGCTCGTTAACAACCAATTCCATTGTAAGCAATGTTAATACAGATAGTGTTGGCGTGCGAACTTATAAATATGAGAACCTGAAAGACCATAACCCGCTCAATCTTTCAGGATATGTTTATTATGGAAATAAAATAAAAAGCATCAATTTAAGTGTAGGTGGAGAACTGGGATTTGGCACCAATTCTTTTTACAACATTATCAATGACGAGTTGAATAATACAAAATCCAATAACTTCAACGCCTCTCTTAATATTTCCAAATATGCCGAAAAGAAATATTCGTTATGGATGAATGCTGGCCCAACGTACACCTCAAATGAATCTTCACTTCAAAAAGAACTATCGGACAAGGGTTGGGGATTTAATGGAAGTGTTTCAGCAAATGTCTTTCTTCCTGCAAAGTTTGAAGTTTTTTCTGATGCCAATTACACCTATTCTCCTGCTACCGGCACGTTTGAAGAAAACTTTCAGCGGCTAATCTGGAATGGCGGATTCCGCAAAAAGTTCCTTAAGAAAGATGAATTGATTGTGAGTGTTTATGCCAATGATATTTTAAATCAAAACGTAGGCTTCAATCGGAATGCTTATGACAACCGGGTAACGCAAAGCAACTATACCACAATTAAAAGATATTTTATGTTCTCACTAACATGGGAATTTAATAAAATGGGAGGAAATCCTTAATCAAGAATTTATATGAAAGTAAAAATGTTCAAATGCCTGTCCCGTATTTTATTAGTGCTGGGTTTGAGTTCAAGTTCCTTAACTGGTTTTGCACAATATGCTTATTTCGTTGAAACCGGAAAAATAGAGTTTGAGAAAAAGGTCAATATGTATGCAAAGCTAAAAAGCAGAGTTAAAGATGACAATGCATTTATGCAGAAGATCTATGACGAATACCGTCGCACCCAGCCGCAGTTTAATACCAGTAAAAGTTCGCTTAGCTTTTCTAAAGATAGGAGCGTGTACCAATTCCTGGAAGAAGATAAAGCAGCATCGGGATTTTTTGGAAGTGAGCCTTGGTTAATGGTAAAAAACGAAGTACATCATAATTTTAATACGGATAGTGTTACTTCTATCAAAAAAGTTTACGAGGAAAACTATGTAGTGAAAGATAAGAATCAGGATATTCTTTGGAAAATAACAAATGAAACACGTGAAATTGCAGGATACCAATGCCGGAGAGCAAATGGTTTAATTCGGGACTCGATCTATGTGGTTGCATTTTTTTCAGAACTAATTCTCCCCTCAGGAGGTCCTGAATCTTTTTCAGGCTTGCCGGGAATGATCCTGGGGGTTGCCCTTCCGCATGAGAATGTAACCTGGTTTGCAACCAAGGTCGAAATTAATAATCAATTGCCGGTCAACGTCATCAAACTTCCCAGAAAAGCCAAACAGGTTTCTTTAAAAGAATATGAAGCAGACCTGCAGAAAAGCATGAAAGATTGGGGAGAATGGGGTGTAGATGCTTTAAAGGCATTTCTTTTATAAAGGCTAAATCAAAAGGATTACTTAGCGCTTCGTAAAAAGTTTAAGTCTTCTATAAAATTCCTTATTTTAAAACCTTAAAATGGTAACGGGTTTCCGATTCAAAAACTTCTTTTGGCTTTAAGAAACAAGAAGGGAAGGATGGTTGGTTGGGCGCATCTGGAAACCCTTGTGTTTCTAAACAAAAAGCAGAATGCTTTTCATAAGCCCTGCCACTCTTTCCTATATCGTTCTCCTTAAGCGCATTTCCGGTATACAATTGAATTCCTGGCTGATCAGTAAAGACTTCTAATTGAATGCCTGTTAGCGGAGAAAAAACCTTTGCAACTGGTTTCTCCAACTGATTACCTTTCTGATTTTTCAGTACAAAATTGTGGTCAAATCCTCCGGCTTTTTCAACCTGATCATCTGGAGTGCTAAGACGTTCATTCAGTGCTTTAAAATCAGTAAAATCGAATGCGCTTCCTTTACAAGGCCTTTTTTCGCCGGTAGGAATTTGTGTTTGATCGACAGGTAAATAATAATCTGCATCAATGTAAATTTGATGATTATCAACAAGCTCTCTGCCTTCTCCATTTAAATTAAAAAACGCATGATTAGTCAAATTGACAATTGTATCCTTATCGGTATGAGCGCGATAGCGTATTATCAGCTCATTCTCTTCAGTCAGCGTATATTCTATGACGACTGTTAAATTTCCGGGAAAACCTTCTTCTCCATCAGGAGAAACTAAGTAAAATTCTACTTGCTGGCTAATATTTACACGTCGGGACCAAACACGGTTATGAAACCCTGATTTACCTCCATGCAAAGCATTGGGTCCGTTATTGGGCTCAATTTTAAAGGATTCATTATTAATTGTAAACTCCCCATTGGCAATCCGATTGGCAAAGCGTCCGATTGTAGCCCCATGATAGATCTCATTCGCATGAACATATTTATCAATGTGATCAAAACCCAATACAACATCTACTGTATTACCATTTTTATCCGGCACCAAAATACTGACAATACGGGCCCCATAATCACTTAAGGCAACTTTCATTCCCCGGTTATTCTCCAAGATAATCAGGTGGGACTTCAAACTTTCAAAGCTTTTTTCAAAATCTTGTCTTAACGGGAGGCGATAGTTTTTCATTGATACTGGTTTCCAAATTAATATTTAAATAGAGAAAGTTAGTCGACTATAAAGTTATTAAAAAAGCTGATTCTGGCGACAACAATCTTTTCAATTGCAACTTATAATTTACCTGCAAATATTTATAAAAAATAATTTAACTCATTATCAGTCACTTACAGCTAAAAGTATCATAACATACATCTATGCATTGCATACTACCGTCTTAAACCTATATCTTTGTTATATGATTGCGGAAAATACACAAACACAGATGAGGAAAGGAATACTTGATTATTGTATTCTTTCAATAATTTCGCAGGGCGAAATTTATGCCTCAGATATTTTGAGTGAGCTCAAGAAAGCACGCCTGTTAGTAGTGGAAGGAACTTTATACCCTCTACTAACTCGTTTGAAAAATAATGGCCTGCTCAGTTACAACTGGAGAGAATCAACATCGGGACCACCCAGAAAATATTATGAGATAACACCTTCCGGCCTGGATGTACTCGATAAATTAGACAATACCTGGAATGAATTAGCCTTTGCAGTTAATACTGCCATGGAACATCGTCGAAATAAACCACAATCAGAAAATCCTTTAACCGATCAATAGTAAGAAATCATGAATAAGACTATAATTATCAACATCAACGGTATCATCTTTCATATTGAGGAAGATGCATATGAGATCCTGCAGAACTATATGACAGCGGTTAAACGGCATTTTGGGTATTCGCCAGATAGCAATGAAATCGTAAGTGATATCGAAAACCGAATTGCGGAGATGTTTAGCGAACGTATAAATCAGCAAAAAGCGGTTATTACCATGCAAGATGTGAATAAGGTAACAGCTCAGATGGGACACATCAGTGACTTTGAAGATTTTGATGGAATTAACGAAGAAGATGCAATGGGAAATGCCGGTGCGGAATATCAAAAACAGAATTATTCTGATAGCCGTGGTTTATATCGCGATCCGGATGATAAAGTGATTGGTGGTGTTTGCTCTGGATTGGGTCATTATTTTGATATTGAAGCAAAATGGGTAAGGCTGGCACTCATTCTTTTATTTTTATTTGCCGGAACAGGCTTACTGCTTTATATTATTTTATGGATCCTGATGCCGTTAGCGCGCACGAGAGCTGATAAAATGTCAATGCGTGGCGAAGCTGCCAATCTTCACAACTTTAAGCGAAACTTTGATGAGGAAATGGAGGATATTAAGCGAAATTTTACCGTGGCCGGTCAAAAAATAAGCCCCGGCCTAAAAAATACCGCTAGAAAGACTGGTGATGTATTAGATAAGCTGATTCGAATTATCGTAAAGATCATCGGAATTTTTGTAATCATTATCGCTTCAGTTTCCATCATAAGCCTTGTAATTGCCTTGTGTATGGCAGTTGGCAGTTCTAACAGTGGTTTTATAGAGGAGACGTTCCGACCAGCACACTTTATAGATCCTGCGTTTTTTACACCGTTTATCTGGGTTTGTTTCTTAGCAATCGTAATTCCGTTGATTACAATCGTCCTGCTCTCTATGAAGATGATATCTTCGTTGAAAATCAGTAAATACCTGGGCTATACTTTATTGATTATCTGGATTACATCCATCGGTTTTGTAATTTACTATGCTTCCGTTATTTCTATGGATCATGCGGTTGAAAGTTCAGTATCAGAAATAACTTCTTTAACTCCTGAAAAGACGTATTATCTTACTGCAAATGATGTTAGATCAATATCAAAGAGTACAGACTCTGTCTATTCAAATGGGCTCAAGTCTTCTAATAAGATTGTTATAAAAAGAGGCAGATCCTTCTTAGAGATACGCCCTAGAATTTACATTAATAAATTGGTCCAGGGTGAAATGCCGACAGTTTCGAAGGAATTTAGTGCAGAGGGCAGGAACTTTGATATCGCAACTGAAAGGGCACAACATATAGGCTATAAGATTACTCAAAACAATGAAACGCTAATTTTTGATAGCCATGCAACCATTGGAAAGAACGACTTAAACAGGGATCAAGGTGTTCGGGTAGAACTGAATATTCCCGTAGGAACAAAAGTCATCATTGACAACGAAATTCGTTATCGCATTTATAATGTATCCTTTGATCCGTTCGAAGAAGAATACGACGATCAACCAACTCCCCAACAAAGCGAGTGGCTTATGACAGAGAATGGTCTTGAATATATTCCAAGATCACAGCGTGAATTTTTGCCGGGATCTCAGGACACACTAAATAGACAAAAGGATTCAATAAGCATACAAGCTGATACCGTTTTACAAAAATAAATGATACTTTTACTCGTATAAATTACCTTTTACTAATAAGTTATGCGTTTAGGAAAAATCTACGAGTTATATAAACAACATCCTAAAATATCAACGGATACAAGGAAGATTGAGAATGGCTCAATCTTCCTTGCATTAAAGGGAGATAACTTTAATGGCAACGCCTTTGCTAACCAGGCAATTGAATCAGGGGCGGCTTATGCAATCATTGATGAGCCTGCTTATAAAAAAGATCAACGTTATATTGTAGTCGACAATGTACTAGCTACATTACAGGAATTGGCCTCCTTCCACCGCGAACAGCTAAACATACCGATCATCGGAATTACGGGTACCAATGGAAAAACAACCAGCAAGGAGTTAATACATGCCGTATTAGCTGAAAAATTTAAAACGTTTGCGACAATTGGAAATCTTAATAACCATATTGGTGTTCCCTTATCAATCTTGTCAATCAATACAGAAACAGAAATGGCAGTGATTGAAATGGGTGCTAACCACCTTCATGAAATTGGATTTCTATGTAGTATTGCAAAACCTGACTATGGATTGATTACAAATGTAGGCAAGGCTCATTTAGAAGGATTTGGAAGCTACGAAGGCGTAAAAAAAGCCAAATCGGAATTGTATAGGTGGCTATCAGCACACAATGGGGTTCTATTTTTACAAAAAGACAATTCCGAACTGGCAGAAATGGCCAATGCATTTAGTTTTAAGAAGATCATTAACTATGGCTTCAGCTCCGATAATGATGTCTATGGCAAATTGGAAGCCAACAATCCTTTTTTAAATCTTAAATGGATGCATGGGAATGAATCTTCGGTTGTTGAAACCCGATTAACAGGAGCTTATAATTCTGAGAATCTGTTAGCAGCAATTGCAATTGGAACTTATTTCGGACTAACCAGGGAGGAAATCAATCATGGATTAGAGAACTATAAGCCTGAAAACAATCGGTCACAGATTTTAACGACGGAAAATAATACAATTATCTGCGATTATTATAATGCCAATGCCAGCAGCATGAAAGCGGCGCTGGAAAATATGCAATCAATTAAGAGCACTTTAAAAAAGACCGTTATTCTTGGTGATATGTTTGAATTAGGGGAAGAATCAGCCTATGAGCACAAAAAACTCATAGAGCAGGCATTACACCTTGAAAACACAAACTGTATTTTTATCGGTACAGCCTTTTATGCACATAAAAGTAATAAAGCATTATTTTTGAAAACAACCGAAGAAGCATTGGAAGCATTTAAAATAAACCCTCCTAAGCATCAACTTATTTTATTAAAGGCTTCCAGAGGAATGGCCTTTGAAAAAATCGTATCTGTATTATAAGAAAACAAATAAGCAGATTAAACAAAAGCCTGAATGGATATACATCCAATCAGGCTTTTGTTTAATAACTTATTAAAGCTCTGCTGTTATTTAAATAATTGCGACTTTAATCATATTGGTTTTTCCTTTACTTTCAATTGGAATAGAAGCTGTGTTTACAACCAATTCACCTTTTTTCACAAGGCTTTTTTCTTCCAAAATAGCATTCACATCTCTGATGCTATTGTCTGTGCTGTCAAATCCATCGTAATAATAACCACTTACTCCCCAAACAACACTTAATGTATTTAAAAGAGAACGATTTCCTGTAAAGATAAAGATATCCGCATCTGGACGGTGACTGGAAATCTCAAAGGCTGTGTAGCCTGAAGAAGTCATAGCAGCAATCGCTTTAGCACCTGTTTTTTCAGCTAAAAATACAGAAGATGCACAGATATGATCAGAAATTAAAGTTGCCGAATCATAGTCACTTGTTTTTTCTGCAAAATATGGATAAGAGGTCTTTTCAACATGTGTAATCACCTTAGACATCGTTTCGATTACGATTTCAGGAAACTCACCTACAGAAGTCTCTCCACTTAACATAACCGCATCCGCACCATCAAGTACCGAATTTGCCACATCGTTTACCTCTGCACGCGTCGGACGAGGTGTGGTAATCATACTTTCAAGCATTTGAGTTGCAATAATAACTGGTTTAGAAGCATCGCGACATTTTTTCACGATCATTTTTTGCAGAACCGGTACTTCTTCCATCGGCATTTCTACTCCTAAATCACCCCTTGCAACCATAATACCATCTGAAGCTGCGATGATTTCATCAATATTAACAATTGCTTCAGGCTTCTCAATTTTGGCTATGATTCTAGCTGTCTTGTTCTGAGCAGTGATATGACTTCTTAGTTTTAAAATATCATCAGCTGTTCTTACAAAAGACATCGCAACCCATTCTACATCAAATGAAAGTGCAAAATTTAAGTTGTCAATATCTTCATCAGTCAAACTAGGTATCGAAATTTTGGTGTTTGGCAGATTCACTCCTTTTCTGGAAGTAAGAACACCGCCATGGACGATTACACATTCAACAGTATCTAAACGGTTTGAAGAAATAACCTGTAATTGAATCTTGCCATCATCTAATAAAATGATTTCATTTTCAGAAACATCGTTCGGGAAATTTTCGTAAGTGATGTAAATGTTATTTTCATCGCCTATTAATTCCTTCGTGGTAATGGTAACCTTTTTACCATTCAATAATAAGGCTCCTCCTTCTTTCATCTTACCAATACGAATTTTAGGCCCTTGCAAATCGGCTAAAATGGCAATTGGTATTTGATTTTCTTCACTAATTTCACGAATTGTTTCAATGGCAGCTTGGTGATCTTTTTGGTCACCATGAGAAAAGTTAAGACGGCAAACATCAACCCCAAGGGCTATCATATTTGACAAAGTGATCTTGTTTGTGGATGCAGGTCCTAAGGTGGCAACAATTTTAGTTCTCTTTTGAACTTTATTCATATTAATTAATTCTACGTGTTAATACACAACTTTGATACTTCCTGCGTATTGTGTACTTTAAATATACAATATACATGTGTTAAATGTACACTTGGAAATAAAGTGCTAAAATACGAGATTTTCTTTGGATTTCAATTTATACGGGTCAATTTCTGTTGCAACAACAATTTCCGGAATAGAATTGAGAGAACGATACAAGGCTTTTAAATCGGTGTCATCGATGAACTCTTTAATTATTAAAAAATAATCGGATCCCCGAAGCTCAGGCAATAAATACCCTGTATCAATCCCTTTATTAGCAATTAAATAAAATTCTGTTTCTTCCGTGGTGTTTATATAACTATATTTGGTAAAATATAATGAAGCATTATCTGCAATCCAGGTTTCATGATCTTCGGTTTTACGTAAATCAAGCGGAGTAAGCTTATTTATATAATAACAAAGACGATAATCTTTTAGTGGGCATGTGATCGCAATTAATATAAAATTGAGATCGATTTCATATTTTAAAGTAACTTTATTCAACTATCTTTGCATTTTTAATACGAAGATAGTAAAACAAAATTCATTATTAATTGATTAATAGATATATTTCATACCAATATTCGTGTTAAAACGTAAAAAGGTTTGATATATGATTTAATTTATTTTTCTTTGCAATTGATTTATTAAACATTAAACCATAAAAATCATGTCTGATATCGCTTCAAGAGTAAAAGCAATTATCGTTGAAAAATTAGGTGTTGACGAAAACGAGGTTACACCAGAGGCTTCCTTCACTAATGATTTAGGTGCGGATTCGTTAGATACCGTAGAACTAATCATGGAATTCGAAAAAGAATTCAACGTAGCAATCCCTGACGACCAAGCTGAAACAATCAGTACGGTTGGCCAAGCGGTGACCTATTTAGAAAAAAATGTAAAATAACTAATTTCATTAAGCCAAAGACCATACATGGAGCTTAAAAGAGTAGTTGTAACTGGGCTCGGTGCGCTTACTCCTATTGGAAATACTGTCCCGGAATACTGGGACAGTCTTATCAAAGGAGTAAGCGGTGCCGCTCCAATCACTAATTTTGATGCCAGTAAATTTAAGACGCAATTTGCGTGTGAAGTAAAAAACTTCAATGCCGAAGATTTAATTGGCAAAAAAGAAGCACGCAAACTCGACCCTTTTGTTCACTATGCATTAGCCTCAACCGAAGAAGCTGTACGAGACGCTGAATTGGATTTTGATAAACTTGATACAAACCGTATTGGGGTTATCTGGGGTTCAGGAATTGGGGGCCTAAAAACTTTTCAAGAGGAAGTAACTAATTTTGCAATGGGTGATGGAACACCCCGTTTTAATCCTTTCTTTATTCCAAAGATGATCCTGGACATCGCTCCGGGTCATATTTCAATAAAATATGGATTACGCGGCCCGAATTTCTCTACCGTTTCTGCTTGTGCTTCTTCAACCAACGCTCTGATTGATTCGTTGCTTTACATCCGTTCAGGTTATGCTGATATCATCATTAGCGGGGGGTCGGAAGCAATCATCAACGAAGCAGGTATAGGAGGTTTTAATGCAATGCATGCTTTATCGACAAGGAATGATGATCCGGCTACGGCCTCTCGTCCATTCGATAAAGACCGCGATGGCTTTGTTGCAGGGGAAGGATCAGGAACCATTATCCTGGAAAGCTTAGAGCATGCTAAAGCTCGTGGTGCAAAAATTTATGCTGAACTAGTTGGTGGAGGAATGAGTGCTGATGCAAATCACATAACTGCCCCACATCCGGAAGGCTTAGGAGCACGTTTGGTCATGAAAAATGCATTGCGCGATGCAAACCTTACAACGAATGATGTAGACTACATTAATGTTCATGGAACCTCGACACCCCTTGGTGATATTAGTGAGTCGAAAGCAATTATTGACCTGTTTGGCGATCACGCATATGAACTGAATATCAGTTCTACAAAATCGATGACCGGCCATTTATTAGGTGCTGCAGGTGCTGCTGAATCAATTGCTTGTATTCTAGCCATTAAAAACGGAATCATTCCACCCACAATTAATCATTTTACAGACGATTCAAATTTAGACGCACGACTAAACTTTACTTTTAATAAAGCTCAAAAAAGAGATATTAAAGTAGCGCAAAGCAATACCTTTGGATTTGGCGGGCACAATGCGTCTGTTATCTTCAAAAAATACGAAGAGTAGTGCTTAATGCCGATCTTAAGAATCTATAAACTCCATTTTTCTTCTGAACGTAAATACGTTAGGGCATTAAAAAATTTATTAGGCTTTGTCCCTGATAACTTGCGATTATATCGTATGGCTTTCCGGCATAAATCAGTCGCAGTGCCGATAAAAGAAAATGACAGTGCCAAAAACAGCAATGAACGTTTAGAGTTTTTAGGTGACGCAGTCCTGGGTTCTGTAGTAGCTGCCTTGCTTTTTAAAAAATATCCTTATAAAGGCGAAGGGTTTCTGACAGAAATGCGTTCGAAAATTGTTAGTAGAGCCAATCTGAATATTCTTGCCAAAAAGATGGGCTTGAATGAGCTGATTGAATACGATACAAAAATGCTTGGATACAACCGTAAAAGCTCATTATTAGGAGACGCTTTTGAGGCTTTGATTGGTGCTGTTTACCTGGATAAAGGTTATGAACGTACCCAACGTTTTATTCTGAACCGAATCATTGATCCTTTTGTTGACATCCATCAGCTGGAAAATACGGAAACAAACTTTAAAAGCAGATTAATTGAGTGGTGCCAACACCACGGAAAAGAAATCCTATTTCAAAAAGTGAAGGATAATGAGGATGATAATTCCAAATTATTTACCATACAAGCATTGGTAGACGGTGAAGTGAAAGGAACAGGCCAGGATTATAATAAAAAGAACGCTGAGAAAATTGCAGCTGAAAAGGCTTGTGAAGAATTAAAAGTCCTTTAATATTTGTATTTACCTTTCCAATTCATTTTCAATTTCTCCCTTAATTTATTCTCCGACTGGTTGTCACCTGGATCGTAAAGTTTTGTACCAGCCAGGCGATCTGGAAGGAATTCTTGTTCAACAAAGTTTCCGGGATAGGAGTGCGAGTACTGATAATCTTTGGCATATCCAATATCTTTCATCAGTTTGGTTGGAGCATTTCTTAAATGCAATGGTACAGGCAAATCTCCGGTTTGCTTTACCAGGGCCTGCGCTTTATTAATGGCTTCATAAGCGGCATTACTTTTAGCAGAAGAAGCTAAATAGGTTACGGTTTGTGACAAAATAATTCGTGATTCCGGCCAGCCGATAACTGATACTGCCTGAAAACAATTATTAGCTAACAATAAGGCATTCGGATTCGCATTGCCAATGTCTTCAGATGCTAATATCAGTAGTCTTCGGGCAATGAACTTGGGATCCTCTCCGCCTTCAATCATTCTTGCCAGCCAATAAACGGCTGCATTGGGGTCACTTCCGCGAATCGACTTAATAAAGGCTGAAATGATATCATAGTGCTGTTCACCAGATTTATCATATAAAGCAAGATTTTGCTGAACTAACTTTAACACGAGTTCGTTATCGATCGCTTTCGTCTTAATTTCATCAGCATTGGAAACCAGTTCTAATAAATTCAACAACTTGCGTGCATCCCCACCCGATAATCTTAACAGGGCATCGTATTCTTTAATTTTAATGTTCTTTCCCTTTAAAATCTTATCCTCTTGAATTGCAAAATTAATTACCTGAATGAGGTCATCTTTCTCTATTGATTTTAATATATAGACCTGACAGCGAGAAAGCAACGCAGAAATAACTTCAAAGGATGGATTTTCGGTAGTAGCTCCGATCAAGGTAACCAAGCCATTTTCTACAGCACCTAAAAGTGAATCTTGCTGAGATTTAGAAAAGCGGTGTATTTCATCTATGAACAAAATGGGTTGCTCGCTCCCGCTAAGCCGTATGGCTTTGGCTTTATCGATAACTTCCCGGATGTCCTTTACACCGGAATTAATCGCACTCAAGCTGAAAAAGGGTCTTTCAAGTGAACGGGAGATAATAAAGGCTAAGGTGGTTTTGCCAACTCCAGGAGGCCCCCAAAAGATCATGGACGGGATATTTTTATTGATTATTGCGTTTCTCAATACCGAATTCGGACCGACCAGGTGTTTTTGTCCGATATAATCATCCAAACTCCGCGGGCGCATTCTTTCAGCTAAAGGAGGAAGTGTTGCCATTTAAACAAATTTAAGTAATATTATGTAAAAAAAAATAGAATCAGCTTAACTGAAGGACTATAATTCAGCAGACCCTTTTGTAAAAAAGATAAATAAATTGATTTCCGTATCTTTGCAAGAATTACATTCAACAAAATGTATTGAATAACAAGTAAATATGAGAAACGAGTTTAAGATTTATTGTTTGTTGCTACTACTTACTGCCTTTTTTACTGCAGAGAGTCAAGCTCAGACAAACATAAACCATTCCGTAAAGTATAATAAAAGTTTTTCGGGCACCGGTCCTAAAGTTTATATATTACCCCCACCAAGAACGGAGAAAGAAGTATTATTAGATCAATATTCTAACAAGAAAAAAGACCAGGCAGAACTTTTAAAGTTAATGAATCTATTAGACTTATCTAATAGATTAAAAAAAACTGATAATGGAAAACTACCCGGAAGCTTGGTTAGTTCAGAAGAAGATGGAAAGGAAAGCCAGCTGATTGCAGCAATTAATTATTATAAACAGATGAACTTAGGTGATTCTGTCTTGGCCTGGCAAAACCAATTGGGTATTTTTAAGCTTTTAAAGGGAGAGATCGATGAATCCAGAAAACTATTTAAAGAAGTACTAAACAAATATCAACTAGCTGCCGATTTAAATAATCAGCAGGCACTTCTCCAGAATTTAGCTATTCTGGAAGAACAATCAGAAAATTATGTAGCCTCATTAGGCTATTATGACAGGTTAATCATTCTGGCAAAAAATTCAAAGAATATACAAGATGAAGGATTAATCAATCTCTCAATAGCAACAATTGAATCTAAATTGGGAAACTATTCTGCAGCACATAATCTCGTTATTAAAAAGAGCTTTCCTTTATTGCAAAAATTTAAATATTTTCCTGACGTTGTAAATGCGTTAAATACATTAGCCGCCATCAAAGAATCAGAAGGAAAGCTAATAGAGGCAAAGTGGATTTATCTGCAGGCAATTGATGTTGCAACAATCCATAAGGATGAAAAAGGGCTAGCGGTGAGTTTTTATAATCTGGCTGAACTTAAGACTCAAATAGGTGATGCTATATTAGCAATTGCTGATTACAAGGCAGCCAGAGATTTGGCAGCAAAAAATAAGATGAATGGTTTGTTAGTAGAAATAGAAGATGGATTAGGGGATGCGTATTTAAATTCAGGTGATTATGCTGAAGCAGCGCTGGCCTTAAACGCTTATAATATACTTAAGCTAGAATTCATCAATAAACAATCCCTAATGTAATATTATATATGATAAGGGATATTTAATTCAATTAGTTTACTCTAAAAAAAAAGTAATTCATTTTTTTAGTACATTTAATTCCTTATAATTATCGAGATTTCTTTTGTGTCAATATATTCATTACAATAAGAACGCGGTAAAGTATTAAAATTGATAAAATGAGTTATAAATTGATTCAAGAAATGTTAAAAAAAGTGTTTTTAGGCCTATTTGTGGCAGCAGCAATTTCGTGTAGTGCGGGCTCGCGCGTTAATCTGGACAGTGATAAGCCGGGAGTGTTGAAGCCAGATGCTGCCCAGGAGGTTATCGTAAAGGATTTGGTGAGCCTGTTTGAAACTGTTCATTATAAAAAGGTACCGTTTAATGATTCCCTGTCTTCTGAAGTATTCGATCAGTATATTAAAACACTCGATGAGGGAAAAAATTATTTCTTTCAAAGTGATATTGATGAATTTGAACAATACCGGAACGTGATTTTAAACGATTTTAAAGACGGTGACTTAAGTGCGATGTTTCATATCTTCAATGTTTACCAAAGCAGGTATCTTGAACGTATAAATTATGCAGCATCGCAGGTAAAAACAAATTTCGACTTTACAAAAGATGAAACTTATACCTATAATCGTAAGAATGAAAACTGGTTTGCTTCGGAGAAAGAAGCAGATGAAGTTTGGAGAAAACGGGTTAAATATGACCTGCTTACATTAAAATTAAGCCGGGCCGGAGAAGAAAAAGAAGATGCACAGAAGAGCATCGAGACGCTCACAAAGCGTTATGAGAATTTAATTTCACAAGTGGAAAAAACAAACCATAATGATGCGTTCCAAATTATTATGAATGCATTTACAGGTGCGATTGACCCACACACCAATTATTTCAACCCTGCTTTTGCCCAGGCTTTCAATGAAGATATGGCCCGCACCTTTGAAGGTATAGGGGCAAGGCTGCAAATGGACAATGAAGTTGTTAAGATTATAGATATTCTTCCGGGAGGACCGGCCTTTAAGGATAAAACTTTAAATGTTGATGATCGTATAATTGGTGTAGCACAAGGCAACGGTGAATTTGTTGACATTATCGGCTGGCGAATAGATAATGCGGTTGCAAAGATTAAAGGCCCTAAGGGAACAGTTGTACGCTTGAAGGTTATTCCGGCGGGACAAGAACTGACATCAAAACCCAAAATTGTGTCGCTTACACGCGATAAGATCATAATGGAAGAAACTTCTGCCAAAAAAGAGATCAAAATGGTTACTGGTGATGATGGAAAACAATATAAGATTGGAGTCATCAAAGTACCGGGCTTTTATCTGGATTTCAAAGCCTATAATGCAAAAGACCCCAACTATAAAAGCACAACCCGGGATGTTAAGCTCATATTGGATACTCTTAAACAAGAAAAGGTTGATGGGGTGTTAATTGACTTAAGAAGTAATGGTGGAGGATCCTTAACTGAATCAATTGAGCTGACTGGCTTATTTATCGATCAGGGACCAGTTGTGCAAGTGCGGGATACACGCAACCGTGTAGATGTGAATAGTGATGAGGATGCTGGAACTTCATGGGATGGACCATTGGGTGTTATGATTGACCGCTTCAGTGCTTCAGCTTCAGAAATTTTCGCTGCAGCAATTCAAGATTACGGTCGTGGAATCATTCTTGGTACTCAAAGTTATGGAAAAGGGACTGTTCAATCAGCAATTGACATGGCACGTGTTATTAGTCCGGCAAACCGGCTTCTTTTAAAAGCACAGAATAAAAGTAAGGATGAAGTGGCACCCGGAGCACCGGAATTTGGCCAGATTAACATTACCATGGCTAAGTTCTATCGGATTAATGGCAGTAGCACTCAACATAAAGGTGTAATGCCGGATATACAGTTTCCATTGGTATATCCAGCAGATAAATTTGGTGAAAGCTCTGAACGCGCTGCATTGCCCTGGGATCAGATCAATGCAACCAAATATACTCCGGTTGCAGATTTATCAAACACAATTGCCGAGTTGAATAAAAAACATGAAGTAAGAATGAAGGCGTCTCCGGAGTATAAATATTTGCTTCAGGACATTAAACTTTTAGAAGAAAAAGAAGATGAAACGACAGTAACTTTAGAGGAATCTAAGCTTAAAAAGGAGCGCGATGAACGCGAAGCAATAATCAAAGAAAGAAACGCAGAAAGACGTACAGCTTTGGGACTGCCTGCTCAGACTAAAGATACTGATAAGAAACTTGATGTTGACTTTGTTGAAGACGAAAGTTTAAAGGTCATGTCTGAATTGATCCCTCTGGAGAAAAAAGAAGTTTAGAAAGAGGTGTTAAAATAAAATACACAATAACAAAGGTGACCCGAAAGTCACCTTTGTTTATTAACAACACATCGAAAAACTTATTTAATTGGACCCGCTTTTTTAATCTCTTTCATTAAAGCATTATCCCATTCACCTTCTGCTTTGATATGACCCACCGCTCCAAAAGCAATTGCTTCAATTAGATTGTGGTTTACAAATGCATAAGTTCCCGGCTCCCTGAACTGATATAGAGCAGCAACTCCTGTTCCTCCTGGAACTGGCCATGTTTCAAAATCGGTGTAAGGAGTATTGTTGAACTTACCACCTGGCCAGAATAAATCTGCATGTCCGCCAATTAAATGAAGACGGGTATCGCGGTTTGCCTGGGCGCTAATAATCAGAACGCGGTCACCAACTTTCACAACAGGAGCATTTTTACCAAGTAAAGACCCTTTTTTACCGTTAAACACAATGTGTGTTGGAATTAATGTTTTAATTGATTTCTCCATCTCATTTATACTTTCATTTGCAGTAGCAATATTTTTAAAGGATCCGTCATCATTTTTTGGAAGATAAAAATCTTGCTCTACAATATATAAAGCCTTATCATATTCCACCAAATTACCTACTTCATCTTTAAGACCTTCTCTTGGAAGAACCATAATAGCACCGTTCATTCCGGATGTAATATGCATCGGCGTCATCATTCCTCCTGGTGCACAATGGTAAACAAAAACTCCTGCACGAGTTGCCCTAAAACGGAATGTTACTTCCTGTCCCGGATTAACTTCTGAAATGTCTCCTCCACCCATGTGACCAGTAGCCGCATGGAAGTCAATATTGTGCATCATTGAATTGCTTGCAGGGTTCTTTAAAGTTAATTCAACAAAATCATCCTGATGAACCACGATAAGTGGGCCGGGAACAGATCCGTTAAATGTTAATGCCCATATGGAATCGCCTGGTGCTACTTCCATCTTTTTTTCCTGAATCTCAAAAGTAACCTCTACAATTTTAGGCCCTCCCTTTGCTACCTGATCATGTACAGGCACCAACGGCGGCATAACCATCTCTTGTTTCACTCGCTCTAAATCATCTCCGTCACCTTCAAAAGTTGCCTTCATTACCGGATTCTTTGAACCTCCGCCTTGACCGCAAGATGCTAATACACCCATTAAAGCCAAAAACATAAGAGATTTCATACTGTTGGTAATTGAAAATAGTTGACTAATTCGAATCTTTTTCATTTTCTGTCGTTTTAATTTATTATAATTTAATTGTGATTTTATCCTTTTTATCTATATCAAAAGTAACTTTATTATACCTTTATAATAGTGATATTGATCATATAGTAAATTGATTCTTTTACTAAAAACCTAATTTTTCACGCCCAACAGGAGAAATCTCTTCAAAGCTCCATTGGGGTTCCCAAACCACGTTTACAATAACCTTGAACTCCGGAAAATCATTACTCAATGCATTTTTAACTCCTTGTTCAATCGCTTCGCCAAGAGGACAGCCATGAGAAGTTAGCGTCATCGTCACCGTTATTTCTTTATCACTGGAAAAATCTATCCCATATACCAACCCTAAATCAATAATGTTAACCATCAATTCAGGATCAAGAACCTGGTAAAGCGCATTGAGTGCTTTATTCTTTTCTGAGAAATAAGAATCATTAATTTGAAATTCCATTATATTATCTTTTTATGTAAAAATACCTTGGCCACGTTCCACACATAAAGTAATGCAACAAGGACCCACAATAATAAACCGATTCTGATAACAATAAGTTGATTAACTAATACTCCGAAAGATAGGAAAACGAACGCTGCTATAAAACACCAAAACTGATAGACTAATAATCTCTCTTCATACAAATCCTTTGGTAAAGGAATATCCTTTTTACCATGAACATCCTTATAGTACCTATTCCAGATAATGAACGGCAAGGTTTTAAAAGTCTTTCCGAATATAATTGCACTTATCCATCCTAAGAATATAAATACTCCATAGAGAATACTCCATTGGTTTCCGGAAAGCAGTACGAGAACCGGTACAAGAATCAAAGCAAGAATCAAGGAGATAAATGAAATCAAGGTATGACGCATTTGTATATCAACCCGCTTCTTTATCCGCTTTTTATAGACATCTCTTAAATAACTTAACCAACATCCGATACCGAATGAAATAATCAGAAAATAAAAAAATACACGTGCTGAACTTCCAAAAAAGAAATGATCTAGTACAAACCCGATCAACCCAATATTTTGCAGAATGAACGCTGAATAAAGTAATTTCGTCTTTTCTGATTTCCCAAATAAAAACATGGGAACAAGCTTTGAACTTACGCCGGTAATTAATTGTAAGAACCATCCTATAAAACCAAGGTGTGCATGCAGCTTTAAAATTTCGAGGTGATTTGAAGATATATAGGGACGATAAAGATTGATAGCAAGTAAAACGCCAACTGCCACAGTTATGAATAACCAAAGAGCAGATGACAGTAAGAATAGTTTCTGTACCGAGAGGTCAGATAAACCGGCAGTTTTAAAAACATTCACATTGTATAAAACAACTGCTATCAAAACAAATGTACCGCCTGTTATCATGAGTATTCCCGGTTGAAAGTACCAAAAGGAACAGATCAATAATACCGAACCAAAAAGCAGAAACCAAAAAGAGATAAATGCAAGCTGAGAACTAAATAACTCTTTTTCGAAAATAACAGGTATTAATTGATAAGCTGCACCGAATATAATCATTGTGCCCCAGCCCAAAGCAGCAGCATGTACCAAAGCAAGTGTTTCTGCCTGAAAAAAATGGTCCTGAAACCGATCTGAAGCAACCAACATAAGAATGCTTAGGATCAAAAAGAAAACAGCCCCTGTTCCATAGAATGGAAGAACGGCTGAATCTTTTGGAGCTTTTCCGATACCTAATACTGCCATAATTTATTATTCTGGTAGTCTATTATAAGTACATACAACAACAAGGTATTAGTTCTGTTTGTATTTGCTCTCTTCCAGTGCAATCGCTTTCGGAAATAAAATATTGTTTTCTAAATGAATGTGTTTAAAAAGGTCATCTTCGAACTCTTTCAGTTTTTCAAACAAATAAGTGTAAGAATTACAAGCATCAGCCGGTAACGTATAATCGTCTGTAATCTTTCTTAAATATTTTAGATCGTCTCCGGCATGATCGTGGTCAGTATGCATTGCTTCAATAACCGTTTTTATAGAAACAGGCGCTGAAGCTGATTCTTTCTCATTGTTTAATATCAGAGCTTTAATCTGCGGAAAAAGTCTGTTTTCCTCATTTGCAATATGATCCAAAAGATCATTCATCAGCGTAGTAACTCTTTTTGAAAGAGGCCATAATTCAGCATGTTGAGATCCATGATGCTGAGCAACCTTTTCTGCTAAACCACCTATTACTGAAGCATTCTCACGAATATATTCATGATGTGTATTTGCAATAAAATCAGCTAAAAAATCCAATTTCCACTTATTATAATCCTGAGATGCAGAGGCGGTCACGGTATCCGCTTTTTCTAATTCCACTTTCAGTTGTGCTTCGGTAATACCGACTTCCTCACTGGCGTCCTTCAACGATTTTTCTCCACCACAACAGAAATCAATTCCTAATTTTTTGAAGACCTCCGCTTTGCGATAGTCCTTAGCAGCTATGGAACCAACAGTTTCAACATTTCCGTCGTTATCAATTTTATTTTTTGCGATTTTTACCAACCAGGATTGAGGTCCTTCTTGTAAATACTCCCAGGTAAAAATTGCTCCCCGTTCTCCCAGCAATTGATAATAAAGAGGCTTGGGGTCATGGTCGTTGTGAATAATGAAGCTTTCTCCGGGTTTCAGGGCATCAAAGTGTTCAAAAATTGTGGGATGTTTCAATCTTGGTTCAATTTGGGTAACATCCAATGTTTCAATTGTGATCATGATATCTGTCTTTTAGTTATGTATTTTGTTAATTGTCGAAGCAAAAATAATAATTAAACAAATAATAAAATACTTTTTTATCCTCTATTATATTATTGCGCATCGAAACAAACTAATATGACATATAACTGATACGTCGTTTAGAAATTACATTAGGTTCTTAAAATCATTGCTTTGATAGTGTTTGATTTTTGTTTCAAACATAATCGCCATTTTATCAGCACGCCATTTCGCTTCATTTGCAATTGGTCCGGCAAAAAGTTCATCGACAGTTGCATTAAACAAGGTTAACCAGGACTGGAAATGAATATGATCAACAGGCAGCTTCGCGTGTGGTACAAAAGGGCTTCCGAAATAGGTATGTTCGCCCAATAAGACTGTTTGCCAAAAAGTATACATCGTATTTAAATGTTGAGGCCACCGATCTTTTATGATTCCATTGAAAATAGGAGCTAGCAACTCATCCATGCGAATTCTGTCATAAAAAACATCTACTAGTTTTTTGACATCATCTAAGGTTGAAATATCTTTTACACTTTCCATAGCAATTTTTTTTTATTGGAAATAAGGCCTTTATAACAATTTCAAATGAGTGATATTATTTTTTAAAAGATCGTTATATTCATTTAATTTAGATTTGTTCAGCATTTCTGAAATACTATTCCGGATCACTTTAAAATCATTGTGTATTGGGCATGGGTGCTCTTCAGAACAATAACCCAAACCAAGACCACACTTTACAAAAAGCTTATCACCATCAATAGCTTTTACAATATCAGCCAACGTTATGACAGATTCCTTCTCAATAAAAAACCCGCCATTAGGTCCTTTATAAGATGTTACTAATCCTCTTCTACTTAAATCCTGAAGAATTTTTGCTATGAAATGTTCCGGCGAATCAATTCCCTTTGAAATTTCCTTTACACCCACCTTGATTCCTTCACTTGATTTTTGTGAAATGAAAATCATAGCACGAATACCATATTCACATGTTTTTGAGAACATTGACCTTTCTATTTTGTGTTAATACACAAAAGTAAGGATTATTTCTAACAAAAGAGTTTTTCGTCCTTTACTAGTCAGAAGGACAAAAAGAACCACTTGTGTTCATTGATGATTGTTCTTTATTGTAGTGCATACCTCCTTTTTGACTTGACATAATTATTTTTTTATCAGTTCCTATATTGGTTTTAGATTTATTGATGCAAACATAAAGCGGCCTTTTTGGCTTTTCAAACGTTGACACAAATTGATAGCCGGTGATACAAATTGCAATAGATTGATAGCCAGAATCCGTCTGTCGATAGCTTCAAAACGGTTCATGGTAGCCCTTAAACGGATGATGAGAAGAATTGATCGTTCTCAATTTTTGACTCGTTGGGTAATTGCCGGATACCTCGTGGGTAACTGGCTTTACACGCAGCCGTATTGCGGCCGTACAACGTTCATTATACCTTCATTGGTTTGCCGTCTTTTGGCGGTTTTAACATAAACGGACTATCAATCCGGTTCATGAGCGATCAAAACGTATCAATACCTATCAATGTGTATTATCACCGATCAATTCTTCTCAAAGTTTGTTTGCTGCCCAAAAAGCCTCAATCTTTGCGTCAGGTTTTGGATTTTGTTTTAGATTTTTGTTTGCTTTTGGTGGTTTGCTCAATTGGTTCGTTTGGATTGTTTTGTTGTTCGCTAGTTTTAAATCCGGCTGTTGTTTTAGATTTCTTGTCAATGAGCAGGCCTTTGCGAGTTTCTCCTTCAGAAACTCGTGAAAAGCGAATGATAAAAACTTCGAACGAAGCGGAGTTAAATTTTAAACTACTTCCACAACTTCTTTGCTTCCCACTTCGCTACTTCAAACAGAACCAAATAAAGAAGGGTTATATCATTTGTTCAATGATATAACCCTTCTTCACTTAAAGTTTGATTTTATTTATTATCGTTCTTACGAAAAAACTCAACCATTGAATGTGCATCTACTTCCGCTAGTGCCTGATCTGGCATTCTAACCATACACACTTCCAATTGTTCTTGTAAACCTGGATCCAAGTCAATCATCTCATCTGTATTGGTTAAAAAGTTCATGATCCACACTGAGGTTCTGCGTTCTGAAACACCTTTAAATCCCGGTCCTACCAATTGCTCATTTGTAGTTTTATGACAGCTTTGACATTTTGCACTATAAATTGCATTACCCTTTTTAGCTAATTCCTCATCTACGGTTGGAGATACCTTAAAGTTCTCTTCATTGTATTTTCCCATACCGACTTCATGATCATATTCAACTTGAGGAGATTCGGTCTCAACCGCTACATTATCTGCAACGTCCGTATTATTATTCTCTTGTGAAGAGTTATTAGAGCAACCAATTACAAATAAAGCAGCAAGGCTCAAAAAGAATAGCTTTTTCATATTTAATTTTTTTATGGGTAAATGTTTTATATTTAGTTACAAAACTAAACGCCTTTTGTTTTAAATATATGACTTTTGTCATAAAATACAATATTTATCATAATAATATCATTTTTAACAAAGTGATTAAATAACTTCGCAATAGTTATTATACAAGAAGGACAATCTGAATAAACAAAAATTAAAATGAATTTAAAAAAATGGATTTCTGTCACTGTATTTAGTTTACTGCTTGTCGCAGCTTTAGGAGTGTTACTGCGTTATAAAATAGCATTTTCTTTACCTGTTATAAATCAAAAGTATCTGCAACATAGCCATTCTCATTTTGCGATGTGTGGTTGGCTGACACAGATGTTAATGATTTTACTTTCCAATGCCGTTTCAAAGGCAATAAGTTCAGATCATTTTAAAAAATATAATTTTATCTTATTTGCAAACCTCATCATATCTTATGGGATGCTTGTGTCCTTTCTATTTCAAGGTTATGGAGCAATATCTATCCTCTTTTCAACTCTATCAGTTTTAGCAGTCTATTATTTCGCTATTCAACTCTGGGGGGATATGAACAGAGCGCCATTAATATTGCTTTCTTTTATTTGGTTTAAAGGCGCATTAATTTTTAGTGTCTTATCAACCTTTGGTGTTATGATGCTGGCATATCTTATGGCTACAAAAAATATCAATATCAATATACAGCAGGCAACAACCTATTTCTATTTACATTTCCAATATAATGGGTGGTTCATCTTTGCTTGTCTGGGTTTATTAATGAATGTTCTACAGAGTCAAAACATCCAAATTAAGAATATCCAAAAATTCTTTTGGATATATGCAATCGCATGTATTCCGGCTTATTTCTTATCCACCTTATGGCTACCCCTACCACTATGGCTTTATATAATCGTGGTTATTTCTGCAATCACGCTGCTTGGTGGCTGGATATGGTTCTTTATACAATTGCGCAAGGGGCTTATTTCTTTTCTCTACCAGACACCAAAAATTGCAAAATGGTTGTTAGGGTTATCGGCTCTTGCCTTTACAATAAAAGTAATTTTACAGGCTGGATCTGTTGTTCCATCATTAAATAATTTAGCTTTTGGCTACCGACCCATTGTTATAGGATATCTACATCTGGTCTTTTTAGGAGTCGTTTCATTGTTCATTTTGGGCTATCTGACGTACATAGGTTACCTGAAAGTAACGAAAACTCTTTCAATTGGTGTAGTGGTTTTCATTATTGGCATTATTCTTAACGAACTGGCATTAATGCTGCAGGGTGTCACAGCAATGGTATATTATAATCTGCCATTAATCAACGAGGCGCTTATGGGAATTACCGGACTAATGCTAGTAGGTACTTTGGTAATAAATCTGGCAATTCAGCAAAACAAATCAATAAAAAATCGTTAAACATTAAATTCAAGTCATTTATTATACTAAATTTTCAAATAGGACGTTTTGCTTTGGTATCAATACGTCACAAGTATAAATGTTAAGGATTAATTTTAAATTTTAATTTTTTAAATGAGAAAGCTTTTACTTTTTTTATTTATAGGTTTAAGTACAACCATTCTAAGTAGTTGTACAAAAAAGATGTATACCACACAGAGCAATCAGGAAACGAAATGGGAACCACATGGACCATTATTTTTTATAGCCCCTGGTGGCAAGTATAAAGGGGCGATCCCTTGCAACAACTGTCCGGGGATTGAAGTTACCTTAGATTTTAATACCAACAATACCATTGTAAAAAGCATGAGGTATATTCAAAGCTCCAATAAGAATAGCAAAGACAATGGTACCTGGGTGGTTACTCCCGGCAATATTGTTCAGGTCACCTATCCAAATAAAGCAATCAAAGAGTATTATAAGGCTCAGAACGGCGGTCATCTTATTATGCTAAATAGCAAGAAAGAGCTGAATATCAATCCGTCACAAGCACAGTTTTTCATTTTTAACAAAGACTAATCAGATTTCTATCAGCTGGATCTGGCTATGCGTTAATAACGCTTTCTATTCATATTCTTCGATCGGATCCCAAAACAAATTTATAAAATTAACTACCTGGTCATTTTCAACATGAACAGATTCATTCTCCAATAGCTGTTCCATCATGGTTAAAGAACCAAAAGCCGACTTACCGGTTAACATGCCAACCCGGTTAACAACACGATGTGCCGGTATAGGTGGATAAACTCCTTGTGAAGCACGTAATGCATAACCAACCATACGCGCAGATCCGGCAGTGCCTAAACATTTTGCGATCGCACCATATGAAGTTACTCTTCCTTCAGGTATTTTACGGACTACCTCATAAACCCGTTCATAAAATGTTTTTTCATCCGCCATCTTAACTCTTTCCACTTTTAAAGGTTTAATTTGTTGACCAGCCTATATGTAATATTTATCATACAATTAAACTAAATTGCTTATTCAGTGTCAAAATCTCTCATAATATATAAAATAAAAGATGAAAGTAACCTTACTCTTTTTATTTGCTCTTACTTCCTTCAGCGCTATTGCTCAGGATAAAAGTATAAAAAGTAAATGGATTGAACCTATTCATATAGATGGTGATATCAAAGACTGGAAAGACACCTTAGCTTATTATTACCAGGAACAGGATATGAAATATTCAATTGCCAACGATGCTGATTACCTGTATGTTTCTATTCAAATACCAAAGAAAAGTCAACAATTAAAAGCGATATATAATGGCTTTAGTATTACAATAAATTCAGATCAAAAAGAAAAAGACGGTCCAACCGTGGTCTTTCCCATTCCCGATATTGCAGCGCTTCGTGCTATGAACTCGAAGGAAGATTACGAAAAGCAAGATGATAGAAGACAAGCGGGCTTAAATATGATTCGCGCAATCTTTGTCCATGGATTCAAGGAAATCGTAGATGGAAAAATCTCTTTAGAAAACAGTTACGGAATTAAAACAGCAATTAAGATTGATTCGGCCGATGTTTTAAATTACGAGGCGGCAATCAGCTTGAAACAACTAAATATAAATAAAGATCTTCCCTTCGCCCTCAATCTCCGGATTAATGAAATTATCACGAGGCGTTTTACCGATTCAGGTAATATGATGGGTTCATATGGATACCCCTATTACGGTAGAAGCCCATATGGAAGAGACCCTTACGGACGCAATTCCAGACCCAGATCAGGAATTACTTCCAAAACAGTACCAGGCGTTTGGCACCTGGTTGAATTAGCCAAAGAAAATTAAAACACAAATTACTTATCAGATCTAAAAACACTCCATGCGACTTTCTCTTATTCTTTCTATTCTTTTTTTTATAACATGTTCCTCAGTTTTTGCTCAAAACGATAAAGAAGTCAAAGGCGTTTTACTAGATTCAACAGGACAAAGTGTTATCTCTGCTTCCATTAAGTTGATTTCCAATACAGATTCGCTTGTAACAGCAAGCGACCTGGATGGGAAATTTAATTTTTCCAGAGTAAAAGGAGATCGATTTTCTATTTCAATTACAAGTTTAGGATATGAACCCAAAATGTTATCGTTTCAATTCAACGGTAAATCTCAATTAGATGTTGGAAAGATCATTGTTAATGAATCTTCTCAGTTATTGGAGGCAGTAAATGTTGATGGAACACCTTTGATTACCGTAAAGGAAGACACATTGGAATACGCCAATAAAAACTATAATTTAAAAGATGGTGCTGTTACTGAAGATCTATTAAAGAAACTGGATGGAGTGGAGGTTGATAAAGATGGAAGTGTGACAGCTCAGGGTGAAAAAATTACACGGGTTCGTATAAATGGGAAAGATTTTTTTGGCGGTGATGTGCAAACAGCAACCAAAAATTTACCAGCAGATGTAATAGAAAAAATTCAGATAATCGATGATTATGGCGATCAGGCCAATTTAACAGGGAATAAAACAGGCGACCCGGAAAGGATACTGAATATCGAGATTGCCCCTAGTAAAAACCAAGGCGATTTCGGTCAATTCAGAGCGGGCGGAGGAACAGAAGGCCGGTATCAAGCTACCGCTATGTACAATTCATTTGCTGAGACACGTCAATTCTCCAGTCTTGCCAACTTAAATAATACAAATGCTTCCCTTTTTGATTTTAATACGCAAGGCGGTGGCGCACGAAGAGGTCGTGGCGGATTTGGTGGTGGAGGAGGTGGTGGTAACCAAACAGGGTTAACAACAACCGGTTCTATTGGCCTTAATTATAGAAAATCTTTCCTGGAAGACAAATTGACAACTTATGGAAGTTACAGTTATAGTCATGATGATAATAATACGTTTAGAAATTCTCTAAATCAATACTTCTATGAAGATAGTACAATTGTTAACCCGAATACAACTGATCAGGGAACCATCAGGAATAACCACCGCCTGGATTGGAACGTGGAATACAAAATTGATGATGATAATTATTTTAAGCTTTCACCATCCTTTTCTTTAAATAACACAAACGCGACGACATTAGAAAGTTCACAATTTATGACGAACGATGAGTTGACAAACTCAGTTTCAAGAAACAATATCAATAGCAGTAATGCCCCAAATGTTGGAATCAGCGGTTTATATAATCACCGTTTCAATGACAGAGGAAGAAATCTATTTGTAGACTTCTCAATGAACACAGCAAGTACGGAAAGCGATCGGGATGAAATTACCGAAAATTATATTCCGGGTCAAGACAGCATTTATCAACGTCAATTAATTGATTTGAACAATAAACGTTTAAATGGTGGAACCTCTCTCTCTTATCTGGAACCCCTTGGCACAAATAGCAACCTGGAATTAGAATACCGCTATGATTTCTCAAACTATAAAAATGATCGTATTGTAGATAGCGTCGGCTTAGATGGGTCTTCCGTATACAAGCCGGAACTAAGTAATATCTATGACTATACGTTTAGCACAAGTAACATTAATGTAAATTACCGCTATAGAACCGAAACACTTAACTATGCAATAGGTGCAAGCGTTCAGCCCTCATTATTGAAGGGCAACACAGAAGTTAACGGAGAAACCATTACGTTTAAAAGAAAGGCGACTAACTTTGCACCGATTGCACGATTCGAATACCGCTTTTCACGTTCTAAAAGATTAAGCCTGAATTATAACGGTCGGGCAAATGAACCAAGTTATTCGCAATTACAGCCGGTTACAGATATTTCGAATCCGCAATTCCCGGTAACAGGAAATCCAAACTTAGACGCTGAATTTTCGCATAACTTACGTCTACGATATAATAACTTTGATTTTGCTTCAGGAAATTCCTTATTCGTTATGCTTAGCGGAACATTTACCAATAATAAGGTTGTGAGCAATCGTGTACAAAGCTTTGACCCGATTAATGGTGTTGTGCAAGCAACCAGTTATTTAAATGCAGATGGATATTACAGTACCCGCGGGTTTTATAATTACTCGAAACCGTTCTTTGACCGAAAATATGTAGTCTCTTTAAATGGCTCAGCCAATTTCAATAATAATATCTCTTATACAAATGATGAAGAAAATATTGCTAAGAACTGGGTTTTAACACAGGGATTAAATATAAAAATTAACCCTCAGGAATGGCTTGAAGTAACTCCCGGCGTTCGATATTCTTATAATACCACTACCAATACAATAAGTGACCGAAATAATACCAATATTAAAACATGGTCGTTGGACTTAGACAGTAAGATCTATTTTGTTCCGACTTTTGTTTGGGGATTTGATCTAAGTAAAATGTCAAACTCGGGGTATTCTCAAAATGTAGACGCCAACCCCTTTATTATTAACACATACGTTGAAAAGCAATTTTTACAGGGAAACCGGGGAGCTATCAGATTACAAGCGTATGATTTATTAAACGAACAAGTAAATATCTCACGAACTGTTACAGAAAATAGCATCATTGATAGCCGTAGCAATCGCTTAGCACGCTATTTTATGCTCACCTTATCGTATAGGTTTCAAAAATTTGCCGGAGGAACCGGATCTGTATCTTCAGATAGAAGAGGTGATGGTCCAGGTCAAAGCATGGGAAGACCTGGTGGTCCGCCTCCTGGAATGTAAGAACAATTAATCGGTCGCAATTGAAGTGCTCATTTATATTTTGGTTACATTTGCAATCTAAATGGATCATCATCTCATAACTTTACCGAATGGATTGCGGGTTGTTTTTAAACCTTCAAACCTGCCTATTGCACATGCATGCATCGTAATTAATGTGGGAACTCGTGATGAGTTAACCGATCAATTTGGTATAGCTCATTTTACCGAACATTTAATTTTTAAGAAAACTTCTAAAAGAAGCACAAACCAAATATTAAATCGCTTGGAGTTAGTTGGCGCAGACCTGAATGCATATACCACAAAAGAGTATACTTGTATTCATGCTTCCTTTTTAAATAAACACCTAAACCGAACCCTGGATTTATTTGAAGATATCCTTTTTCATTCAACATTTCCTCCAAATGAAATAGAAAAAGAAAAAGGGATTATTTTAGACGAAATAGCTTCTTATCAGGACAGCCCGGAAGATGCTATTGCAGATGATTTCGAAGATCTGATTTTTAAGGATCATGAATTGGGCCATAATATCCTTGGAACTGAAGATGACCTAACAACATTAAAGAAAGAAGATTTCGATAATTTTGTCAACAATCATTACCAACCAAATAATATGGTAATAGGGATTACAGGCAATTACACTGTCAATAAAATCAAAAGAATAGTTGAAAAACTTTATGGAAATCTTCCAATTCATCCAAATACACAAAAAAGAATTATTCCATCTGTTATTGAACCTAAAAGCATTTCCCTTCCCAAACCTATAAATCAGGTTCACTACATGCTTGGCAATCAAGGATATTCTCTTCATGATCAAAAGAAAACGGCTTTAATGGTTTTGAATAACATGTTGGGAGGAATGGGGATGAGTTCTAGACTAAACCTTGAAATAAGAGAAAAACACGGCATTGCCTATACGATTGAATCTAATTATACTGCCTATTCTGATACCGGGATTTTTAGTGTGTATTTTGGGACAGAGTCAGATAAGATTGATAAAGCTTTTAAGCTCGTATTAAAGGAGTTTAAAAAACTTCGCGACAAAAAGCTTAGTCCGGTTCAGTTAAAACAATCAAAAAATAAATTTATCGGTCAGATTGCATTGGGTGAAGAGAATCGAACCGCCCTAATTATCGCCATGGCAAAAAATATCATTGATTATGGAGAAGTAGAAACACTCGAAAAAATATATACTCGGATAGATAAGGTAACTTCTGATGAAATATGGGAAGTTTCAAACGAGATTTTAAATCCGGATAAGCTAAACTCACTAATTTTCAAGCCAGATTTGTAATGAAAATTCGTAATTTTGAAGTTTATATCAATAAAAATAAATGAAATTACCGATAATAGCGTACGGAGATCCTGTATTACGCCAAAAAACGAAAGAAATAGATGCTGATTATCCGGATTTGAAAATCCTGATTGAAAACATGTTTGAAACCATGTATGCTGCTTCCGGGGTTGGGATTGCAGCTCCACAAATAGGTTTGCCTATTCGTTTGTTCGTAATAGATGCTACTCCTTACCAGGAAGATGAGCCCTATTTAAAAGACTTCAAAAAAGTTTTTATAAATGCCGAAATTCTTGAAGAAACAGGAGACAACTGGCTTTCTAGCGAAGGTTGTTTAAGCATCCCGGATATCCGCGAAGATATTTCAAGACAACCAACCGTCACAATCCGTTATTTGGATGAAAATTGGGAAGAACATGAAGAAACTTATAGCGGATTAGCAGCGCGGGTTATTCAACATGAATATGATCATATTGAAGGCAAATTATTTACAGACAAGCTTAGTCCTCTAAGAAAAGCGCTGATAAAAAGCAAACTAGATGCAATTACCAAAGGGCGTGTTGATGTAGATTATAAAATGAAGTTTCCAAATTTAAAACGAAAGAAAAAATTCTAATGGGATAAACTGGGGAGTGTTAATTTATATTTCACGGAGATAACTCGAATAAACACAACGATCCCAACACTAATTAAAATATTAAAGAGATTATTTATATTCAGGCTTTCCAATAAAAGATAAGTTCCTGCGCCACATAAGCAAGCCGTAGCATAAATTTCTTTACGGAAGATCAACGGAGTTTCATTCATTAGTGTATCACGGGTGACTCCGCCCATCACTGCGGAAAACATTCCAAGCACAACAGCGGCCGCTGGATGGCTCTCAAAAGCCAACGATTTTTGTAAGCCAACAATAGTAAAGAAGCCAATTCCGATAGCATCAAATAAAAATAGAGTATGATAAAGATGCATCATTTGCTTCCGGAAAATAATAAAGATAACAACGCCAGTAATTATTGCTAATAAATAATTACCATCATTAATCCATACTGGCCGTGTATTTAAAAAAATATCACGAAGACTTCCTCCTCCGATTGCGGTTACAAAGCCGGTAAAGATTACTCCGAATAAGTCTAATTTCTTTTCGGCGGCGGCTGAACTTCCGGAAATGGCGAACACCATGGTTCCTAACAAATCAACGTAATAGAGATTCTCCATCTATGAAATCCACAAAATCAAAACTAATTCCTGATGCTCAATAAAATTGGGAGGTATTCCTTCTAATCCTCTTTTCGATCTTCATTTTTTATATCCTCAAACAGTTTGTCAATGCGTTCTTTATATTCATTGCTGTCATCAACATAAAATTCGAGCAAGGGGATATTCTTTGTTTGATTCCGTATCCGGCTACCTAGTTTATATCGAATTTCATTAACCTTCGTCCGGATATGCTCGAGGGCTTCGTTTGAATCCCTTGCACCTAAAAAACTCAGGTAAACTCTGGCAATACCCAGATCTGAAGTAATTCGCACTTTTGTAACGGTAATCATCACTCCTGGAAGCCATGCACCTGATTCACGTAAAAAGATATCTGCCAGGTCTTGTTGTATTACTCCCGAAAATCGTTGTTGTCGCTTGCTCTCTGTAGCCATAATATTATATATTTCAGAATATACTTAATATTCTCTCTTAATTAATTTAGTATAGAAGGTTATCATGCGGATAGCGCTCGGTGTGAATGGCTAAAACATTATCATAAAGCATTTTCCGTAATTCTTCTAAATTTTCCTTTTCCGTTGCAGAAATAAATATAGCAGGACTCCGGTGTTTCTTCATCCAGCTTTTCTCAAAATCAGCCAAGGTAAAAAAATCGTCCGTTTCTACATCCTTCGTTTCTTTATAAGCATCGATCTTATTAAAAACCGTGATGATTCTTTTTTCAAGAACTCCAAGTTCCGATAATGTTTCGTTGACAGCAGCAATCTGATCCTCAAAATTATGATGTGAAATATCAACTACATGTAGTAAGATGTCTGCTTCCCGCACTTCATCAAGAGTAGATTTAAAGCATTCTACTAAATGATGAGGCAGTTTCCTAATAAAACCAACTGTATCTGATAACAAGAATGGAAGGTTATCAATTACTACCTTTCTAACAGTTGTATCCAATGTAGCAAACAATTTATTTTCAGCAAACACATCTGATTTAGAAAGCATATTCATGATAGTTGATTTACCAACGTTGGTATATCCAACTAAAGCAACACGAACCAACTGGCCTCTGTTTTTCCTTTGAGTTTCGTTTTGCCGATCAATGCTTTTTAGCTTTTCCTTCAGAAGAGAGACCTTATTTAAAATTAATCTTCTATCGGTTTCAATTTGGCTTTCCCCGGGACCACGCATACCAATCCCTCCTCTTTGTCGTTCCAGGTGGGTCCACAGACGGGTTAGACGGGGTAACAAATATTGTAATTGTGCTAACTCAACTTGAGTTTTGGCCTGCGCAGTCTGAGCACGTCGGGCAAATATGTCTAAGATTAAATTACTACGATCTAAGATCTTAATTCCTAAAACCTTTTCGATATTTCTCAGTTGCGTTGGCGATAGTTCGTCATCAAAAACGACAATATCGATTGCTTCCGCATCAACATATGCTTTTATTTCATCAAGTTTACCACTACCTACAAAAGTTGCCCGATCAGGCTTTTGAACTTTCTGTGTAAACGTATGAACAGTTTCTCCACCAGCTGTATCTACCAGAAAAGCCAGTTCATCCAGATATTCCCGTTCCTGTTCTTCATTTTCACTGGGAGTTATTATACCTACGAGTACTGCTCGCTCTGGCTTCAATTCAGTATCAAAATATTTTTGTATAGCCATCTGTTTAATTTAAGTGTTTTAAATCGCATATAATTATTAAAAAGCCTTTAACGCTTACAATGCTTTTATAACAACGAGTAAAGATAGGTGTTTGTTAGGAAATTTTTTCCCAGCCAATCCCCATTGAATTTTTATTTAAAAAAGCTTTAAGAAGTCTGTTCTCTTCTAACTCTAATTTTGGATCTTCCTTAAAGATAAGGATTACTTCGTTCCTTACCAATTGGAGTAGTTCCTGATCAGTAGATAGATTTGATAACTTTAATTCCAACACTCCGCTTTGTTGTGTTCCTGATAAATCGCCTGGGCCGCGTAATTGTAAATCAGTCTCAGCAATTTCAAATCCATCCGTTGTCCGAACCATTGTCTCTAATCTGATTTTGCTCTCGCGGCTCAATTTTTCCTTCGACATAAGAATACAATACGACTTTTCTGCACCTCTTCCAACGCGTCCCCGCAATTGATGCAGTTGAGAAAGTCCGAAACGCTCAGCATTCTCAATTACCATTACAGAAGCATTCGGAACGTTTACACCGACCTCAATAACTGTAGTAGCTACTAAAATCTGCGTTTGACCTTTAACAAAGCGGTCCATTTCAAATTCCTTTTCTTTTGGTGTTAATCTTCCATGAACGATTCCAATTTTATACGTTGGTAGTGGAAACTCCTGTTCCAGAGCCTCCATCCCCGCTGTGAGATGAAGCAAATCCAGTTTCTCGCTCTCCTCGATCAACGGATATACGACATATACCTGCCTGCCTTTTGCAATTTCTTCACGAAGCAAGCCAAACATTCTAAGACGGCTTCGTTCGTTTAAATGAATAGTAGAAATGGGTTTACGGCCAGCTGGCAGCTCATTTATAACGGATATATCCAAATCACCATATAAGGTCATTGCCAACGTCCGTGGTATGGGCGTAGCTGTCATAACCAACATATGCGGGGGAATCACATTCTTCTTCCATAGTTTGGATCTTTGCTGAACACCGAACCGATGTTGCTCGTCAATAATCGCTAAACCCAAATTCTTAAATTGTACTTTGTCCTCCAATAACGCATGTGTACCAATTAAAATATTCAGTTTCCCGCTTAACAGGTCACCATGAATCTTTCTTCGCTCGGCTTGTTTTGATGAACCGGTCAGCAAAGCAATCTGAATATCGGAAGCATCAAGTAACTGCTTCAAGCCTAAATAATGCTGTTGTGCCAGAATCTCTGTTGGAGCCATCAAACAGGCTTGGTATCCATTGTCAATAGCTAATAGCATGGTCATTAACGCCACAATGGTCTTTCCGCTTCCTACGTCTCCTTGCAGTAAGCGATTCATTTGGGCTCCGTATAGCGTATCCTTTCGGATTTCTTTTATAACCCGCTTTTGGGCTTGTGTCAATTGAAAAGGAAGTCTATCCTTGTAGAACTTATTGAAATTATCCCCTACACTTGTAAATAAAGGACCTTTGAATCGTTGATTATGAGCGGCCTTACTTTTTAAAATCTTTAATTGTAAAAAAAATAGTTCCTCAAACTTTAACCGTTTTTGAGCATGTTGGAGTGAAGTATCATTCTTCGGAAAATGTATATCAAATAAAGCTTTCGAAAGGTTAACCAACTTATACTTTGATATAATGGCATTTGGCAGGGTCTCAGGAATATTGTTTTTTAAAGAACTTAATAAATTTGAGACTAATGCCTGAATTCCCTTACTATCCAACGACAACTTTTTCAATTTCTCCGTCGAAGCATATACAGGTTGAAATTTTAGATTACGAGATTCGTCATTTATTTTAATATAAGGTTCCATTTCCGGATGAGACATCGAGAGCTGATTATTAAATAAAGATGGATTTCCATAAATCACATAAACTTTACCAATCATCAGACTCTTTTCAATCCACTTAATCCCTTTAAACCATACCAGCTGGACAATCCCCGTTTCATCTCTTACATTGGCCACTAGTCTTCTGGTATGCCGCTCACCCTGCAAGTTAAAATCAACCAACCTGGCTAGGAACTGGACACCAGAACCGGAAGGATCAATTTGATTTATCTTATAAAAAACACTTCGATCATTGTATCGAAATGGATAATGATATAAGAGATCTTTAAAAGTAAATATGCCTAACTCCTTATTTAAAATTTCTGCCCTATGAGGACCAACACCAGAAAGATAAATAATAGGAGTTTGTAAATTAAATTCCGACACAATTAGTTCTTGAATATTTAAACGCGACTACGTTTAGCGAATTTACTAATAAATTGATAAATGATGGATGAATTATAAAGTGCGATTGCAATTATAAGCAACGAATAAGCCATTAAGTGGTTCAATGAGATGATCTCATTGAAAAAGAAGATAGCCACGGCGAAAGAAATTACGGGATTGATATAGATTAAGATTCCCATTGTTGCGGAAGCAATACCCTTTAGCGCATACATACTTAAGAAAAGCGGTATAATCGTAAAAACGATTGCTATCAAACTGATTATCAACCAAAAGGGCAAAGAAACCGGTATCGCATTTTGCTTAATAAGAAATAATGGTAAAATTATCAAAGAACACAATAACACCTGTACAGCTAAAAAGTTGAACTTGTCGATATCACCCAGAACACGTTGAATTATTAAATAAAATGCGTAAAAAGAGGCGATTGTAACTGACCAAACAACTTCTACCAACGATGTTTGAGCCAACAAGATTACACTTAATAATGCTAGCGCCAAACTAAGCCACTTAATCGCAGTCAGCTTTTCTTTGAGAATAAGATAGCCGGCAAGTGTTGTGATTAATGGGCAGACTAGATAAGCGAAAGCAGCAGATCGAATGCTTACATTATTAATTGCATAGATAAATGTGAACCAATTTCCAAGAATAAGAATGGATGATAAAAATAGTAAAAAGAATAAACGCCAACGTTTCTTTGCAGGCATCTCTTTGATTGCAACTACGTCCTGTTGCCATTTGGAGAACCGAAAAAGAAAAATAAATAACCAAACGAAAATGCAAGAAGTAAAAACACGAAAATAAAGAATCGTATCTGCCGACCATTCAGTTAAAGCTCTTAGGGGCAAAGCCATAAATCCCCACATCGCATTTGCTAATAATCCCGATATAAAATATTTTATCCGGGCATTATTGGGTGGGACAGCTTCCCTCATTTAATCTTTATAAGCAATTACTGAAATCTCAATACGTACATTCTTTGGTAATCCCTTCACCGCAACTGTTTCCCGGGCGGGGGCATGTTCATTGAAGTATTTTCCATAAGTAGCATTAACCTCGGTAAAAAGTTCCATATCCGATAGAAAGATTGTCGTTTTTACGATGTTACTATAATCAAGTCCTGCTTCTTTTAGAATGGATCCAACATTTTCCATTACAAGTTCCGTTTCCTTGGTTATATCGCCAAGAACAAGCTCACCAGTTTTGGCATCCAATGGTATTTGACCTGAAACATACAAGGTATTACCAGCTTTCACTGCTTGATTATACGGGCCGATAGGTGCAGGTGCAGCATTCGTATTAATTATTTCCTTCATTTTTATAAAGTGTTTAAATTATTAAAAGAAAAAGTGCTTTGTAAGCTTATATAGAATAGCAAGAATAAACATTACAATAGCAATTCGGTTAAAAATATGCATCACCTTCAAGTTAAAACTCTTAGGTCTCATTGGATCATCTTTCCTGAAAAAATACATAAACGAAATTACATTTGATTAGTCAATATTCAAAAATATACGATAAAAAAATAAGAGTCCGATGGAATATCCACCGGACTCTTAACTTATTTGATAATCAATTAGATAATCAAACGATTATTTTTGAAATTCAACACGACGGTTTTGAACACGTCCTGCTTCAGTAGCATTAGAAGCAACTGGGTTAGATTCTCCGTAACCAACAACATCAACTTTGTTAGCATCAACACCAGAGTTAACTAAGTAATTTTTTACTGCGTTAGCACGGTCTTTTGATAACTGCATGTTGTAAGCTTCAGTTCCTTCAGCAGAAGCATAACCTGCTAATGTAAGTGAACCATCGCTGTCACGTAAGTCTTGTGAAACTTTATCTAAGGTTGGGTAAGAAGAAGTTTTCAAAACATAGCTATCAAATTCAAATTGAATAGGAGAGTAATCTCCAACTACTGCAGAAGTAGTTGGCTCAGGGAATTTGATTGGGCATCCTGATCCATCAACAACTGTTCCAGCTGGAGTATCAGGGCATTTGTCAAATCTATCAGCAACACCGTCACCGTCAGAATCTTTTCCTAATTCGTTAACAGTTCCTTCTAAAGTAGTAACACGTTGTTTTAAAGCTTCTACTTCGTTTCTCAATGCTGGGTCTTTCAACTCATCATAAAGGTTAGCAACTGGGTTGTTCCACTGTAAAGATGGTTTTGAAGTGCTTCCTAAAACAAACTCTAAACCTGCATAACCATAGCTATAAGTATCTAAACCATTCCCTTTATATTGTCCGTCAAGATCGTCTCCGTCTAAGAAGAACATTTTGTAACCTAGATCTAAGTTAACAACTTCACCTAACTTAAATTTCACACCTACACCTGCAGGGAATGAGAAATTAGTACGGTCATCCATTGGGTTGCCAACGTTAGATGTACCATCAATTGAAGTCAGTTGGTAGTTTGCAATATTCACACCAGCAGAAAGAAAGAATCCAACTGAATTTTCACGACGTAAAAAGTCAACTGTTCCTAACTGGAAGTTACCAGTTAAACCTGTTTGCCAGTTTAAGTCAGTTTCAAATGATTGTCCGTTTTCCCAAGGTCCGTTAGGATTATTAAAGATATCAGGTGATGCCTCGCCGGTACCAGAGAATTTTCCTTTTAGGAAATCAGCTTGCAAAGAGAACATTGGAGAAAATTGTTTCTTAATATAAGCACCGTATCCAAGATCAACATCAGGATGTGATACATCACGAGATCCGATTAAAGTTTGAGGAGTCAATGCGCCTGCGTTAAGACCGATAGACCAAGTTCTGTATTGGCTTCTTCCGCCGAATACCTTTGCTGGCTCTTGTGCGTTAGCTACGTCTGCGTAACCCATTGCGGCTACCAACGTTACAGCTAAAGCTGCTTTTTTGATTGTAGAATAGTTCATACTCTGTTTTTTTTAAGGTTAAAAATTTTAATTGTATAATTTTTATACAAAAATAGTTAATAGTTTGATTTACGCAACTAATACAAATTCCATACCAATTATCTGTTTCCTAAAAAAAAGGCAAACAAATATTACTCGCATAGAAAAAACAGAAGCCAACACACACATAAGACACTACAAAACAGCCAGTTATAATAATATGAAGTAAAATACAACCAGGAACTAATGAACCAAAGATGCTGTAAAAATTGGAAATCATAGTCTGTCTTTCTTGGTTATTTCAATTCTTTTCGCCTTTTGATAGGAACGGATTTAGACAATGTGTCTATTTTTCAATTCAGTAAAAGGTAAAAGATCAGTAATTCTCATCAATAAAACGATAAAGATTGAACCCATTTAACATGCCTTGCTCTTCCAACTGCTCTTTTAGTCTCTCTCTGTCGATGTCTTTTGTCCGCTTTTGTTGAATTAAACGCCACGCTTTTTCGGCTAGCAGGTTCAGTTTTAAAGACTCATTTTGGGTATTCAGTAAAGAATACATTGATTCAATAAGCACGCTAACACCAGCGGATGTTTCTGCTACAACTTTAAGAACAGGAATATTCACATTCTTTAGTCTAAGCATCCTTAAAAGCTTTGAAGCAAAAACATCAGCACCAGCTCTGTCTGCTTTATTCACCACAAATATAGTAGCAATTTCCATCAAACCGGATTTCACATGTTGAACCTCATCACCACTTTCAGGTACGAGTACCACAACGGTTTGATCTGCCAAACCAACAATATCAATCTCCGACTGGCCCACTCCCACCGTTTCAATAAAAATGATATCAAAAGGTGCGGATCGTAATACATCCGTAATTTCAATTGCTTTTTCCGATAAGCCACCCAACGACCCACGGCTTGCCATCGATCGAATGTAAATATTTGGATTATTGTAATGTCCGCTCATCCGAATACGGTCCCCTAACAACGACCCCTTATTAAAAGGAGAACTCGGATCAATCGCCAAGATGGCGATCTTCTTTCCTGCCTTACTCAATTCTTCTGCCAAGGCATTAACCAGTGTACTCTTACCTGCCCCAGGTGGCCCCGTTATTCCGATTACGGGGATTCTATAATCAGGATCAAGGGATAATAAGTAATTGTTAGATAAAGGGTGTTCGTTTTCAACGATGCTGATAATACGTGCTAATGATTTATAATCACCATTCGTTAGTTCTTCTAATCTTAAAACATCCTTCTGCACCTTAATATTACTTTTTAGTGGTTTCTTTAACTTGTTTCAAGACTCTGATCTTTAAATAAATCAAGACGCCAACAGTAAGCACCGCACCGGCAAGAATTCCATACTGTTTATTATTATAAGCAATAAAAGAACTATATAATAAAACGATGATTCCTATATTAAGAAAGGTGCTATATAATAGTTTTTTTACCATCTTAATAAACAATCATATCTGGATCCATATTTTCTTTCCAGGCCAGAATGCCTCCCTTTAAATTTGCGAGATTTGTATATCCTTCATTTTCCAGAAGCTTTATAGCCTGCGCACTGCGTTTACCGCTTCGGCAATGTATTATGACTGGCTTTTCTTTTGATATTTTACTTTTTTCTAAAAGTACATTAGCCAATGGAATATTTTCGCCATTTAAATTCGAAGTATCGTATTCAAATGTTTCGCGTACATCGATTAATTGAAAGTCTTCATTATTATCAATTTTTTCCTTTAGCTCTTCTACTGATATTTCTTTCATGCTCGTAATTTTATTTGATTTTTATATTCAAAGATAATATTTTGAATGCATTAAGTGAAGTTCCTGACTTCTTTAAGTTTTAAACTGAAAAATATTGTTTGAATCAATTATATTCCTATTTATGCCAATAAAAGCAAAAAATAAACCCTAATGGTTGGATTTCTATTCCTTTTTTATATTTTTGATAAATCATCCATTAAATTATTAATATTATAATTATTAATAGTTTTTAATATTAAATAATAGAAAAATTGTAGGCAACAGATGAAAATTACTCTTCAAATACCTTAAGCTAATATGGAAAAGAAAAATCTAAATATTGAATTGGATAATCTTGATATTCAAATCTTATCAATTTTAATGAATGACGCTTCTGTACCTTATACAGAAATTGCTAAAAAGCTTGTAGTTTCAGGGGGGACTATCCATGTAAGAATGAAGAAAATGGAAGACCTGGGCATCATTAAAAGTGCTAACCTAACAATTAACCCTCAAAAAATCGGATTTGATATTTGTGCTTTTTTAGGGATATACCTTGAAAAAGGGTCACAATATAACCATGCAGTGGAAGAGTTAAAAAAAGTTAAAGAAGTAGTCGAGCTCCACTATTGCACAGGTTCATATAGTATGTTTGCCAAAATTATTTGCCGTGATACTGATCATTTACGAGAAGTACTAAATGAAGGAATACAAGGAATAAAAGGAATTCAGCGAACGGAAACTATTATCTCATTGGAAGAGAGCATTCGAAGACAGATCAGCCTTCTAGATTAGAAAAGTAAAAGGCGGCGGCTATATTATAAATACAGCCGCCGCCTTTTACTTTTAACTACATTCTTTAAACTTATTTATTCTATAAACTTATTTCACTTTATACATAACATCCTTTACAGCCTTCACTACTTTATTAACAGATGGCAAAGCAGCTTCAAGTAGGGTTGGGGCATATGGAATTGGCACATCTGCAGAAGTTATACGAGTAACCGGAGCGTCCAGGTAATCAAAAGCTTCACTCTGTATTTTATAAGCAATTTCAGAAGAGATAGATGCTAATGGCCATGCTTCTTCAACTATTACCAAACGATTTGTCCTCTTAACAGAAGCAATAATGGTAGCATAATCAATTGGCCGCACAGAACGCAAATCAATAAGTTCTGCATTTATTCCTTCTTTATTTAGTTCTTCCAATGCAGGCAGAACGACTCTGGGAACCATTTTACCAAAACTTACAATCGTTACATCCGCACCTTCTTTAACAACATGCGCTTTGCCGATTTCAAGATAGTATTCCTCTTCCGGAACTTGTCCTTTGTCTCCATACATAACTTCCGATTCCATAAAAATTACAGGATCAGGATCAATGATTGCTTGTTTCAGAAGGCCTTTGGCATCGTAAGGATTAGAGGGAACAACAACCTTTAAACCTGGAGTATTGGCATACCAATTTTCAAAGTTTTGTGAGTGTTGCGCTGCCAACTGCCCGGCATTTCCGGTAGGGCCTCTAAAAACCATCGGTATAGGAAATTGGCCACCACTCATTGAATTCATTTTAGCTGCAGAATTGATAATTTGATCTATCGCTACTAAAGAAAAGTTAAAGGTCATAAATTCAATGATTGGTTTTAAACCATTCATTGCAGCACCCACACCAATACCTGCGAAACCAAGTTCAGCAATTGGTGTATCAATAATGCGCTTTGCACCGAACTCGTCTAACATACCCTGGCTTACTTTATAAGCACCATTGTATTCGGCGACTTCTTCGCCCATTAAGAAAATCTTATCATCTTTACGCATCTCTTCGCTCATGGCTTCACGAAGGGCTTCTCTGAATTGTATTTCTCTCATATCATTTAAGGATGTAAAAATCGAAATTATGGAAGGCAAATATAATGTTTATTTATTAAGTTTTATTTCTGATATGGAAATGTTGCCACATTGTTTCCTATTTAAAAACGATCGTTCTTTGATTTGAACCTGTACTTTCATTTTTCAGCCGGTCTAAGCTTGTTATTACATAGGTATAAGAGGCGTCTCTGATTATTGAATCATCCGTATATGTTGTATAGGAATTGTCATAACTAATATATAGAATATTCCTGGCGTTAGTTAGATCAATCTCCTCTCCCTTATTAAATCTGTAAATCACATATCCATATGCTCTTTCTCCGTCGGTAGTGACATCCGGCTTTTGCCAATGCAAAGTCACTGCCTTATGACCTGTTACGCGAACTGTTAAACCCCGGGGCGGGAGTGGAGGAGTGTTATCCAACCAGGGCATCGTTGGAGGAAGAGCCTTAAAGCGATAATAATTATACTGTAAAGAATCCCGAAACCCTCCTAGATTATTCGTAATGGACTTTGAGCTAAAAAAAACACTTCCCTGTGTTTGATTACTCTGCCTTAGCAACTTTATTTGCCTTGGCAATTGATCTCTCTCGCGCCAACCCTGTCCTTTTTCATTAACACGATAAGCCGCCTGACCAATATAAAGATGCCTGCCATATGTGTTTTTACCCCACCAGTCTAATAAGACTTCGAATGCAGCAGCTTTATAATTAAATGGGAAATAAATCTGCGGGTTCTGGTAATCTATCCAACCCTCACTGGCCCATTTTACGGCATCAGCATACAATTGCCGATAGCCGCTAAAGCCGGCCGTTTCTGAACCCTTTGGATGGTCCTTTTTATTATCCCATATTCCAAAAGGACTGACTCCAAACTTAACAAAAGGTTTTTCGGCCTTTATACTATCTGAAACCATCTTAATCAACAAATCTACATTGTCTCTTCTCCAATCATCGATAGATGAAAATCCTCTTGCGTACTGTCTGAAAGTGGCCAAATCCGGAAGGGGGCTTTTTTCAGGATAGGGATAAAAATAATCATCAAAGTGAATGCCGTCTACATCATAATTTTTAACAACGTCCATGACAACGGAAGTTATATACGATCGAACCTGCGGCAATCCAGGATTAAATAACTTCTTACCGGAATAATAAAAAAACCATTCAGGGTGGGTTTTTGTAATATGATTATTAGCAACGGTATTGCCAGCATCAACGGTCGCACGATAGGGATTAAGCCATGCATGCAACTCCATTCCTCTGGAATGAGCTTCCTTTATTGCAAAATCCAATGGATCATAAAAAGGATTAGGTGCTTGACCCTGTATACCAGAAAGGTAACGACTCCAAGGTTCCCTGCCTTTTGAATAAAACGCATCGGCAGCTGGCCGAATTTGAAACATGATCGCGTTGATTCCTGCACGTTGATGTGAATCAAGAATTTGAATAAGTTCTGCTTTTTGTTGACTAACACTCAATCCAGGCTTAGACGGCCAATCAATGTTAGCAACAGTTGCAATCCATACTCCTCTAAACTCTCTTTTAGGAGATGATGTGCGGTCTTGCCCATTCGCTACAGACAAAATAGTACATAAAAAACCTATAATTAATATTCCAAAATTTTTTCTTATCATAAATTACTACTTACAAATGCGAATGGAAATCCTCACATATTTTTTGAAAAAAACTGCTATAATTCTGGAACAATTTTTGCTTATTTATAAAAAATTATTTCACAAAGATAAGAATGGATATTAGAAATGGCAATATTATAGAAGATAATCCTAAGATAGACACGCCCAAACGATCTCCCAAAATTTATTTTTTCATTATTGCAATTTTAGCTCTGTTAGTGACCAATGCATATTATGCGATCAGGTATAAAAAACTCGGAAAACAGGTAGAAGTATTAAATTCCGAAAAAAATCAACTTGATATAGAAGTTGATCGAATAGAAGCAGAATTAAACCGGGTAACAGGTGAGAATATCGACTTAGCGGCCAATTACAAGGAAGAGCATGACGCAGCACGCGTTCTAATTGAAGACTTGCGAAAAAAACTTCGTGAAAATCCTACTATCGATCAATCCGATTTATTAAAAACTCAACAAGAAATCAGGCGATTACGCACGTTGGTCTCTCAATATAAAACAGACTTGGAACTTCTGCGAAAAGAGAACACCCAACTAAAAACTGATAGAGAAAATCTGCAGTCATCAGTAAAAGCAATTAATTCCCGTGCAAAAAATCTTGAAGTTAAAAATGTAGCCCTGGAAGAGAAAATTAAAATTGCATCAGACTTAAAAATTTCAGATATAAATATAAACGCAATAAAAGTAAAAAGCGGGAAAAGAGAAGATACTGAAACAAGAGCAAAAAGAGCCGATAAGTTTCAAATTAATTTTACCTTATCCAATAATCCGCTAGCCGAAGTTAACAAATACAATGTTTACTTGCGTATAACAGAGCCAAGTGGAAATTTAATAACAGATGGTAAAATGTTTAAAGTAAACAATGAAGAAATTCAGTATACTGCTGTTAGCTCTATTGATTTTCAAAATGATGGGAAAGAATATTCAATCGAATGGAACCCATCTAACTATGATTTTCAAAAAGGAAATTACACTGTCATCTTGTATACTACAAAAAGTGTAATGGGCAGATCGACAATCAATCTAAAATAATTACCTTCCTCTTATTCCATATTCATCTTATTCCTCAATCCTCGATTTTATTGGTAATATGATAAAAAAAGTCGTTCCCACTCCCTTTTGAGTGGTAAACTCGATTGTTCCTCCCATACTTTCAATGGTTTGCTTTACAAAAGCTAATCCTAATCCTGTACCGGAACTTTTTGTAGTAAAATTTGGTTGGAATATTTTTTCCTGAACAATTTCATCAATCCCTTTTCCGAAGTCAGTAACGGTAATCGCAATATGTCCGGGTTCCTGAGTTTTTACTGTAATAATTACAACGCTTTTCTGATGATGAACGCGAGCTTCCAAAGCATTTTTAATTAAGTTGTTGAATGTCCTCAATAACTGATCACGATCTCCATGAACAATTATTTTCTTATCAAGAAACACTTCAAGGTTGATTGAAAGGTGCGTGTTGTTACTGTAAACACTAATTGATTTTCCAATTATGTCTACAACGTCTACATCGTCCAGTTTGGTATCCGGCATTTTGGCAAAGTTTGAAAACTCAGAAGCTATATGATTTAAGCTTTCAATCTGCTCTATAAAGGATTTGCAAAACCGCTCAAATTTCTCATCAAAGCGGGGATCCTTATCCCTCCATGCTCTTTCTAATAATTGAACGCCCAGTCGCAAGGGAGTCAGCGGGTTCTTAATTTCATGTGCAACCTGCTTTGCCATTTCTCTCCAGGCAGATTCTCGTTCTGAACGCATGATCCTATTAGCACTGTTATCCAAAGCAACAATCATATTGTTATATTCCTTTATCAAAGAACCGATCTCATCATTTCTTTTCCAAAAAATAGGTTCATTCTTTTTTCCGATAGTGGTCCTGGCCAGGCTACGTTGAACCAGCGTTAAAGGAGCGGTAATTTTGTTTGCAACAAATACAGCAAATAAGCCTAAAGCAACTAAAACAAGAGCGTAAACGTTAATGATGGTATTCAATAAAAGACCAATTTTTTGATCAAGTTCCTTTTGATTGGAGAAATAAGGCAAACTCAAGTATGCTATTGTTTCATTCTTATCATTTTTTAAAGGTGTATAAGCCACTAAATAGTTAAGATTTCCGATCGATTCCCGGTGAATAAATTCTTCTCTGGAAAAGTCGTGCATATTCAGCCAGGCGTTTGCATTCATAAATTTAGAAATAAGCCCCAGATCATAAATCTTATTTTGAGTTGTATAAACTAATTCTCCATTATTATCATATAAATTCAAATCCGAAGCATTTATTTCCGAAGCACCGTTAAATTCCTGTTCATTCTCAACTCCAACAATTGTGCTTTTTGACAGCTGTGTTTCTAATCCTCGTGCAATTTGATTTACTTGTTTAATGGCTGCGCTTTCCTGTTGAATGCGATACTGATCAACTAAACTAAAAAATGTTATGATACCAGCAATAACTAAAGTTCCGACGACAGCCAAAACTACAAAGGCCTGGATGCGGGTACTATATAACACCCTATTTTGAAAAATCATGATCGACCAGCGGAAATTTCGAAAATTAAAATCGTAATCGTTTAAAAGTGAAATGATCCATTGCAAACTGTAAAGCAGAATGGCGAATGTTAGAAATACTAAAAACAAAAATGATAAAGAAGCCAATTGTTTCCACCCACTCTGTAACTTACTACTTAAAATCAGCAGATCATCTTTATTGGGACTAAACAATATGTGGTTATATCCTGATTTATCACTATATTTTATATATTGACGAGTGCTCTCGGGATAAAAGCGAGGTTTGATTGGATAAAGAAAAGATCCATGTTGTCCTTTTAAAACACCTTCCCGGTAATAGGCATAAGAGTAGTCTTCATGATCATTGCTATTTTCAACCATTCCATTAAAAAGGATTTCCGGAAAAGAAGAATATCGGCCCAATGAGTTATTTTTTAGTTCAATAACATAGGTTCCGATTGATTCACCATTAATCAGAATCGGAAGCAAAGCGAAATAATTAATATAACCAATGCTGTTATTTAATCGATAGAAATTCTTTGATACCTTTCGGGAGCCTGCTATTACTTTGTCTTTAAAATACGACAATTTTGAAAGTGCAGCAGGACTATTTAACAGACTATCTGCATTCAGAATATATGCACTGAAGTCGTATTTAGCTAAATAACCGCTGAAATATGTCTTTCTCAACTCTTCGTTTAATAACTGTGCATCCTTATGATTGGGAAAGTTAAAATAATCTAATAAAACCTCGTCCTTTATGATTTCCTTTTCAATGTCCAAAAAAAGCAAAACGGCATTCGGATCTTCAGAAGATTCCAGCTTTTGAAGAGCTAACAGTTGATTATCTTGAAGCTGTTGTTCTTGAAATGAATTCTGCTTAAGCGATGCAATTCCAGCAAACAGAAAAAGTAAAGCTACGAATACAGCTAAATTAAATTTATTCTTGGTTTCTGTATACCATCCCTTTAAATATACGATGACCACTAATAGAAAAAAGGAAATAGTCAGGTCACCAAACCAAATCTTTAAGAGAAAGCAAATAACAACGGTAACAGTAAAAAACAAAACCTGCGTATTTTTTTCTATATCAAGTTCTCTGATAATTACCAGTAAAATTTCAATAATGAGGTAAAGTATCAATAAAACCAAGCAGAGTAATACGATACCTACCCAACTGTAAATATCCAGATTTAAAAGATCATTGAACTCAAAACGGATACTCGAATCGGTAATTAAGCTTCCAAAAACTTGAGTTGCGATTGCACATAAATAATATAGCACGCCCGCTGAGCCCAGAAATACCAAAAACTGAAGAAACTTCGAAGATGTTTTTTTAATTACTTTAAGCTCAAACCGGCAATGATAAATGTAGCAAACCAGCCATACGGCTGCAATAACATTCAAGACCAATGATCCTAATGAAGGCAAAAGAAAACTGGATGCGTAGATCCGGGGATCAAAGAAGCCAGAATAGAAATTAGTGGCAATCCATTGTATTTTTAAATCTGAATATCGAATGGATAATAAAAAGATAGCAAAAATTAGAATTGAGAGTTTAACCCATCCTTTTTTAGCCAGCATAAAACATAGCATATTAGCCAGAATGGTAGCTGTTAAAGCGGCCATTAACCACATAATTAGTTCCAGTATGGAGTAAAAGGTATTAAACTTACTATCGCGTAATTTCAACGAAAGCAGGTAATCATTATCGCTGTTACGGAGATTGAAAACTGAAGTATCATCATAATTGGCGACCTCCAAGTTTGGCGTTTTTATTAAATCCTTCGAAAAATTATTATTCAAGAAACGATTGGTCAGTGGATAATTGGACTTTATAGGAATTAAACAAACAACTGAAAATCCTGCACTACTTCTTTTATAGGATTCATACCATCCATTGTTCCAGGTAACGACACTGCTTCCTTCAGATATACCAGCATCCGAACGTGGAACAATCTGCTCGGATCCCCAAAAAATCAAATCATTATTTGAATATGTATAAACATAAATATTATTTTCTTCCCCGAAATGTTCAATTATATATCTTTTTAAGGCTTGATTTTCCTTGATCTGCGATAGCTTTGCAAATAATTTATCATTATTTAAAAAATCTTTTACAATCGCTTCCTTCTTATGTAAGTTCTCTTCCACCCTATGCCCATCAATTAAAAGAATCTCCTTTTCCTGATAAGTATAATGTATCGTTATAGCAGTTCCAGCGAAACACAGTGTTAAGAGGAGTAATAAAAGACGGATTTTAAAAATATTATTCACAATCAAAGTTTCGAGCAAAGTAAAAGTAATAAAAAACCCTATAGAATTAAATTTCTATAGGGTTTTCCGTGTAAAGCATTAAGCCATTTATAATGTAGCCGCTGAAGTTTCTAACTTTCTGTCTATTTTCTTCACTAATCCTTGTAAAACGTTTCCGGGACCCACTTCAATAAAAGAGGTGGCACCATCTTCAATCATAGCCTTCATAATTTGTGCCCATTTGACCGATCCAGTAAGTTGTTCAATAAGATTATCTTTTATCTCTTGCGGATCTACGTGAGCTTTCGCATCAATATTTTGATAGACCGGACACAGTGGTTCATTAAATCGAGTAGCGTCAATTGCAGCTTGCAGTTCTACGCGCGCTGACTCCATTAATGGAGAATGAAATGCTCCTCCAACATTCAATTTTAAAACACGCTTAGCACCGGCTGAAACTAATAACTCACAAGCCTTATCAATTCCTTCAATACTCCCCGAAATCACTAATTGACCCGGACAGTTATAGTTTGCAGGAACAACAACATCGCTTATACGCTGACAAACATCTTCAACCGTAAAATCATCCAGACCTAAAACGGCTGCCATCGTTGAAGGTTGAATCTCGCAGGCCTTTTGCATCGCGTTCGCACGAGCTGCAACTAACTTCAATCCGGATTCAAAATCCAACACTCCCACAGAAACAAGCGCCGAAAACTCTCCCAGTGAATGACCAGCAACCATTTTAGGAGAAAATGCTTCTCCTAAAGCATCTGCTAGAATCACCGAATGTAAAAAAATGGAAGGCTGAGTAACGTTTGTCTGCTTTAAGTCTTCGTCACTTCCGTTAAACATAATGTCAGTTATACGAAAACCTAAAATTTCATTTGCTTGCTCAAAAAGCTCGCGACTTTTAGTATTGTAGTTGTAAACATCTAAGCCCATGCCTACAAACTGGGCTCCCTGACCGGGAAAAAGATACGCTTTTTTCATTTTAGTAATTTCTTTTGGCAATATTCTTAATAATTACACTTAAACGAAGTGTAATTATTAAGAATTAATTAATCTAAACTAGCTGTAATCAAACGAAGGAATTCATTTCGTGTTCTTTCATGAATAAATTCGCCTGTAAAAGCCGATGTGGTGGTCACCGAATTTTGTTTTTGTATGCCACGCATTGCCATACACAAGTGCCTGCATTCAATAACAACTGCTACTCCTAAGGGCTTAACAGTATCATGTATGCAATCACGGATTTCATTCGTTAACCTTTCTTGCACTTGTAATCGCCTTGCAAATGCGTCAACAACTCTTGGTATTTTACTCAAACCTACAATATGACCGTTTGGAATATAAGCGATATGAGCTTTTCCGAAAAAAGGTAGCATATGGTGCTCACACAGGGAATATACCTCGATGTCTTTTACTACGACCATTTGACTGTACTCTTCTTCAAACATGGCTCCTTTTAATATTGCAGCCGGATCCAAATCGTAACCATGAGTTAGATACTGAAGCGATTTTCCTACTCGTTCCGGAGTTTTTAACAATCCGTTACGTTCCGGATCTTCCCCTAAAGCCATCAATATGTCTTTATAATGGCTGGCAATACGGTTAACTGTATTTACATTATATTGATCAACCTTTTCATAGCCATTTAGTTCCTCCTGAGCTAAATGCATTTTATCTAAGTCCTTCATTTATTCTATTTTGCGACACTCCCTTTACTAATCACCAAAATATTCAATATAGTTATTTTCGGTTTCACAAAGTTTAATACAATGCAATTCTGCGCCTTCATTTTTAATTCTAGGTGCTAAGTGTTTGAATATCTCCATTGCTATAATTTCAGTAGAAGCCATCTTCCCCTGCATAAATTCAACATCCAGGTTCACATTTTTATGATCAAGTTTCTCAATTACTTCTTCATAGATGATCTCCTTCATTACTCGTAAGTCAATTAGAAAGCCTGTTTCCGGATTAACTTCTCCTTTTACAGTTACAAAAAGTTCATAATTATGTCCATGCCAGTTGGCATTGGAACATTTTCCAAAGACAGCCAAATTCTGGTCTTCACTCCAATCACTTCTGGCCAATTTATGAGCTGCTGAAAAGCGCTCTCTCCGCGTAATATAAATCATAGTTTACAAAGATAACAATCTATATTAATTGTACCTTAGTTTAAAAATCGACTAATGAATTTACTTATTACTGCCGCTACTGAATTAGAGATTGCACCTTTTTTACAAGTGATAAATTCAAAGCCATATGCTGTTGATATCTTAATAAGTGGAGTGGGTATGGTTCCAACTACTTTTACATTAACCAAGAAATTGTCAGAAAAAAAGTATGATGCTATATTGAATGTAGGAATCGCCGGAAGTTTTAGTCGTGATATCATGCCCGGCTCTTTGGTTCGTGTCCAAAAAGATAGCTTTAGCGAACTAGGTGCTCAAAATGATAGCACTTTTCTATCAATTGATGAACTAGGGTTTGGAACAAGTATATATTACGAAAAAGCAAAGCCATTTTTAAAATATCCGTTGGTTACTAATTTGAAAACTGTAGAAGGAATAACGGTGAATAAAGTTCATGGCAATGAGACAAGTATCAACAAAGTCATAAACCGTTTAAATCCAGAAATAGAAAGTATGGAGGGAGCGGCAACTTTCTATGTTGCCCAACAATTAAATATTCATTCACTGCAAGTAAGATGCATTTCAAATTTTGTAGAAAAAAGAGACCGGTCAAACTGGCAAATAGATTTAGCCGTTCAGAATTTAAATAATTGGCTTGCAAAGTTTATAAGCGAACTTTAGTTTACCAGAAAGATTTGTAATTTTGCTTTTCAATCATTCCTTATGAAACTAAGCCTTGGCTTTTCCCCATGCCCCAATGATACTTTTATTTTCGATGCATTAATCCATCATAAAATTGATACTGAAGGGATTGAGTTTGACGTGTTTTTTGATGATGTTGAAACTCTCAACAAAAAAGTGTTTCATAATGAGCCGGATATAAGTAAACTAAGTTTTCATGCCTTTGCTTATGCTGCAGAAAACTACGCTCTTTTAGATGCCGGAAGCGCCCTGGGTTATGGGGTCGGTCCGTTACTCATTTCAAAAGATAAAGGATTTACCAGGGAGAATCTTTCTGAACAGGCCGGAAATTTAACTGTAGGTATCCCTGGGAAGTATACCACTGCCAATTTTTTATTAGGACTGGCGTTTCCGGAATTAACAAATAAGAAAATCATGGTCTTCTCAGATATAGAATCATCTTTATTAAATAATTCCATTGATTTAGGTCTTATTATTCATGAAAACCGCTTCACATACCAAGACAAAGGCCTCCATAAAATAATTGACCTTGGAGATTTTTGGGAAAAGGAAACGGGATTTCCAATTCCACTTGGGGGAATCGTAATTAACAGACGAATCGATCCGAAAATTCAAAGCACTGTAGGCCGTTTAATCAGAAAGAGTATAGAATTCGCATTTGAAAATCCCACATCGGGAATCGAGTTTATTAAAAACCATGCTCAGGAAATGGATGAAGAAGTGATGTATAAGCACATTAACCTATATGTTAATAATTATAGCATTAGCCTCGAAACAAAAGGAAAAGAAGCCATAAACTTTCTTTTTAAAAAAGCCGCAGAACTAAAGATTATCTCTCCAATACAGCACTCCCTTTTTGTTAGTGGATAAATTCAGGAAAGCTGTTCTTCACCCTTAACGCTGAGACGCGAAGAAACAAATGATGCTATTGAGGAAATAAACAAGACTGTAACAAATACTAATACAAAATCCAGTGGTTTAATGGCGACAGGAAAAACATTGGTTACCAATTCTGCTCCTTCCATTTTTATCAGTCCAACTTTTTGCTGTAACAGACAAAACAGATAACCTATGACCATCCCTATGATACAGCCCAATAAGGAGATAAACATTCCTTCCGCAAAAAAAATATTTTTAATAAACGAATAATCAGCACCTAAACTCTGAAGTACTGCGATATCCTTCTTTTTATCGATAACCAGCATTGTCAATGAACCGATAATATTAAATATTGCAATAATCAACACAAACGTTAATATAAAGAAGATAGCCCACTTTTCAGAATTCAATACTTTATAGAGCGTTGGATTCTGTTGAGCGCGATTTTTCACTATAAAGTTGCTTCCCAATTGCACAGTTAAATCCTTCTTAAAGGATTCCTGCCTGACACCCGGCTTCAAATTGATTTCAATCGCCGAAATTTTTTCAACTTCGCCAATGACCTCACGTGCAAAAGAAAGAGGGGTAATAATGACATCATCTAGTTGCGGTTGCGCAACCAGAATACCAATTGGCTTTATATTCCTGATATTAAACTCATTTGCCGGATTTATGCTATTCACATTCCCTTTCTTTGGAGAGTATACAGAAATTACACCTTTTTCATAATCCAGATTTATCCCCAGATAGGCTTGTAAGGCAGCTCCTACAATTGCATAATTCAAACTGTCATCCTGCAGTTTATATTCTCCCTGACTAATTAAGCTATCACTTAATTCCGCTTGGATAGCTTTCGGTATCTCGCCTTTTAAGGTAGCTATATATTGGTTTTGCCCATATCTTAATAAAACTTTTTCCTGAAGAACCTCTGTATAGTTTAATATACGCGAATCCGCTTTTAACCTTTTCTCTAAAAGAGAATCCAATACAAAGGACTTCCCTTTAGACGGTTCAATGCGCATTTCGGGAGTAAATGAGCTATACATATTCAAAATCAGCATCTCGAACCCATTGAATACGGACAAGATAATTACCAATGCTGCACTTCCTACTAATACGCCCAACATACTAATACCGGAAATTATGTTGATTGCGTTAACGGATTTTTTAGAAAACAAATACCTCTTAGCGATAAATAAAGGAGTATTCATTCTTACTTGGATTATCCTTTAATAAAAGGGTTGCTTTTTCTTTCTATAGCGATGGTTGTTGCGGGTCCATGCCCAGGATATACAACCGTTTCCTCTGGCAACGTATAGATTTGTTGAGCAATGCTTGTCAATAACTGATTGTGATTGCCTCCAGGTAAATCTGTTCTGCCAATACTTCCTTTAAAAAGCACGTCACCGCCTATCAGAAAGCCTTGATTTCTATGATAGAAACAGAGATGGGCAGGAGAGTGTCCTGGTGCATATATGATTTCTAAGGTTTGATCACCAAAATTCACTTCTCCGGTATCTTTCAAAAAAGTTTCCGGAATAGGTGAAACCTCATAGCGAATCCCCATTTGAGGAGCATAATTTTGAACTTCAATTAGTAATGGAAGCTCTCCTTCATGAAACTGTGGAATTAAATTATACGTATCAAATACAAATCTATTTCCTAATACGTGATCAACGTGGCAATGAGTATTTAATAATAGGTCAGGTCGAAGATTATTTTGTTCTATAAATGCAACTACCTCATCTTGTTCTTCCTTTGTGTACATTCCCGGATCGATGATTGCAGCTGCGCCTGTTTCATCATATAAGATATAGGTATTCTCCTGATAAGGATTACAAACAAAAGATTTAATATGAATCATATACAAAAATACAATTATAATAACTTATCCCTCCCAAATCTCCCAATTCTTTTCTGCCTGAAGCTCCAGCATTTCTTTTCCGTTTTTTATTGTCGCACTATTGGCCTTTCCTCTCCTTAAAAATTCAGTCTCTTCAGGATTATAAATCAAATCGTATAACAAATGCTTCTTTCCAATAAATTCGTAGGGAAGAATAGGAGAGTCGGCAATATTAGGAGAAGTTCCTACAGGAGTTGTATTAATAATAAGGGGATGTTTTTCAATGATCTCTCTCGTGATATCCTCATAAGATAGTTGAAGATGGCTCGCTTTGCGGGAAACGACTGTATATTCAATATTCAGTTTCTTAAGAACGTAAAAAACAGCTCTTGCAGCGCCTCCGTTCCCTAAAACCAGTGCACGGGTATGTGACTTATTCAACAAGGGCTTTAATGACTCTTCAAAACCATAAACATCGGTATTGTAACCATGCAAACGAATCGGTTCAAGACTGCACTCTCCGGAAAAGAAATCATCTAGCGGGTCTTTCTTGATGATCTTTATACAATTTACAGCATTAACAACTTTTGCTTCGGGACTGATCCAATCCAGATAATACAAAACACCGATCTTGTGAGGAATCGTAACATTTAAACCGCAAAGTTCAGGTTCATCTTTTAATAAAACCGGTAATTCGCTTAATGTTTGCAACGGAAAAAGTTCGTAATTATAATCAGAAAGACCTAATTTCAAAAATTTTTCAGTATAGTATTGCTTAGAGAAAGAATGCACTAAAGGGTAACCTATAAGTCCGAACTTCTTCATTTTGATTTTCTGTTTATAAATAATGGCTAAAGGTATCTCCACGGAGTCCCAACCTGATGGTCTCCAAAGGAATAACTTCTGCCGGGGCGATATTTCCTAAATTAACATTTGCCCCTAATAATTTGATGAACCACACCTGCTGCGCTTTTATAGGCGCTTCAAATATGATAGATTCATAAGGTATCTGGGTAAGAATTTCGTCAATCAAACCTTGCCGTACTTCACCGCTCTCACGGTATATGCCAACACTTCCACTTTCCCGGGCTTCTGCAATTACTTTCCATGAGCCTGCCTGAATCTCTGCTTGCATTAATTCTATCCACAAATAAGGCGCAATTATTTTCTCCTCGTCCTTAGAACCAACTTCCGAAATTACAGTCACTTGCTTGCTGAGCTGATGAATATATTCACATTTCTCGTCATGGGGAATGTCAATTGAGCCATCAGAAACTTCAGCAAATTCCATTTTATATTGATCCAATACTCTTCGATAATCATCAAACTGATTTCGAACAACAAAAGCCTCAAACAAAGTACCCCCAAAATAGAACGGAACATTCGCTTGACGATAGCAATCTAACTTTTTATTTAAATTGGGAGTAACATACGAAGTAGTCCAACCCAATTTAACAATATCGATATGAGGTTCGTTAATTGACAAGAAATCTTCAACTTGTCTAATCGATAAACCCTTATCCATTACCATAGTGATGCCTTTTTCCCTGGGCTTTGTACTACGGTCAGGTATATTATTAAGGTGAAAATTCATGGATGGCAAATGTCCAAAAAAAAAGTGAATAGTCGCAATTATCTTTTAACTAATTCGTTAGATAGTTATATTGTGTACTTTTTAATGATATCAACAATAAGCTTGTTGTCTTGTAACTGAGGCAAATATTCGAAAAGTATATGCCGTTTTTCAGTATCAATATTTAAAGCAATATCTAAAAAATTTAAAGCTTCATTATACTGTCCTGAAGCAAACAAATACGCAACCATACGGTAATATAATTCAGCCGCGTCTGGGTTATACTTGATGGCCTCAGAGACTATACCGATCGCGTCTGTCAGGCGTCCTTGCTCATAAATAATAGAAGAATAGTCTAGCCACGCTTCGATATCAATCGGGTTCAAATCAACTACATGTTGATATGCTACTTCCGCCTCATCCAATTGTTTAAGCTTATATCGTGCATCAGCAATTGCAAACCAATAATCGGGATTAAGATTATCCAAATCCAACGCCTTTTTATAATAATGTAACGATTCAAAAAAGCGTCCGTCAAAATCCAGACTTACTCCGATACCAAACCACGCATCTGATAAATTACGATCTAATTTAACTGCTTTTTTATAATAAGACCGGGCCTCTTCCATCCGTTCAAGCTTTTCATAGCATTCCCCAATCGCACAATACGTGTCGGCACTTGGGGGTTCAAACTCAAAAGTTTCTTTATAAACGCCAATAGCTTCTTCGTACTTGTCAATATTTACAAGGGCATTCCCCTTATTAAAGTAGGCTGAAGCAAAATTCTCTTTTATCAGAATTGCATAATCATAAGCGTCAATTGCCTTTTCATACAGTTCGATTTTATGATATGCATTCCCTAAGTTATACCAGGCAGCGTAGGAGTAAGGGTCTCTATCAATATATTGAATGTAAAAACCAATGCTTTCTTCATGTCTATCTAATACGTCATAACAAAAAGCAAGCTCATACAATGCATCATGATCTTCCATATTATCTTCAAGACAATACTTTAGATGCTTAATAGCCGTTTCAAAATCTCCCTTGCTCTGAAGCATCATCGCAATTTGCATATGTACATCGAGTGAGTTTTCTGATAAATTCAAGGCTATGTTTAATTCATCCATGGCCTCGTCGTAACGCTCAAGGGTACTGAGTATCCCGCCGCGGATTAAATAAATATCTACTTCTGAAGGCTCTAAAGACTGAGCCCTATTCAACGCATTCAGCGCTCGGTCGGTCTGCGAAATTATCGTAAAAAGTTGTGCCTGCTTAATAAAGAAACTTGCAATATAGGGGTGTTGGCTCACTGCATAGTCAACCACTTGCAATGCTTTAATAGGGTCATTCTTTTCGATATAAAAATCAATTATTCCTTCAAAAGCTTGCGAATCGAAAAAATACTGATCTTTATTTCGGACCATTTCTTCATACCTCTCAACCGAAAATTTTGGATCTTCGGAAAAGCCAAAATCATAATCATCTTCCATTATAAGCTATTTTAAGAACTATGAATACAAAATACTAATAATGATATTACAAAATACCGTATTATTAAATATTTCCACAGTTTAGTTTTAAACAATTCCCGAGCCATTATCTCAAAAACCTTTAATTCAATACCTTAAGCATGACAAATTGTCCAAAACTTTTTAAGATACAAAATAAAACGATTTGAGAAAAAATTGGGAGGAAATCCTGTTTAATAAACTGCAAAGATAAACAATATTACTAACTTTAACTAATAAGTAATTTATAGCCTTTCCCATGTACATTGACAATTTCAACATTTGGATCTTGTTTTAAATATTTCCTTAACTTACTTAAAAAAACATCCATACTCCTGCCATTGAAATAGTTGTCATCGTGCCAGATTTTAAGAAGGGCTTCTTCACGGGTCAAAACATCATTCTTTTTTAAACAAAGCATGCGTAGCAATTCCGCTTCTTTTGTACTGAGCTTTTGCTGTTCCCCATTCCTTTTTATTGTCTGCGATGTGTAATCGAAGAAGTATTCTCCGATTTCAAAGGTTCTTGCAATTTCTTCCGGTTCAGTCTGCTCTCTGTTTGCCGAACGCCTTAACAAAGCATTGATCCGAAGCAATAGCTCTTCAACTCGAAACGGTTTCGTAATATAATCATCCCCGCCTAAACCGAAAGCCATACTTTTATCCTCCATCATCCCTTTTGCTGTAGCAAAGATTATAGGGATGTCTTCGTTTATCTTTCTAATTTCTTTCCCCAAAGTGAATCCGTCTTTTTTAGGCATCATGACATCTAAAATACAAATATCAAATTCCTCGCGATTGAAAACACGAAAAGCCTCTTCACCGTCTTTACATAGTACCACTTCAAATTTTCCCTTAAGCTCCAGGTATTCTTTTAAAATCTCTCCTAAATTCGGATCATCTTCTGCTAACAAGATTTTACTCATATGATAAGGGTTTATATAAAGGTAATGTTATTTCAAATTCAGTGCCTTTATTAATTTCACTTTTAACTTTAATAGTACCTCCTAAACGCTTAATAATATCCTGAACATAGCTCAGGCCCAGTCCAAAGCCTTTTACATCATGTATATTTCCGGTAGGGATTCTGTAAAATTGATCAAATATTTTTGATAGCTGATCTTTATTCATACCCATACCGTTATCTATTAAAGATATAGTCAGGTTTTTACCTTGAGTCTTTGTTTTAATTTTAATAAGCGGAGCATGATCGGTATATTTAATCGAATTGTCTATTAAATTAAATATGACATTTGATAAATGGAGCTCATCCCCTAAAACGATTGCTGGTGCTGCCGTCAAATCCAGTTCAATCTCGACATTGCTTTTCTGCAACTGAAGCAACATGCTATCAATCACCGTATTAATTAATTCATTGATATCAAGTGATTCTGATTCAAGTTTTAAATCGCCTTTCTCAACGCGGGCAATATTCAAAACCCGCTCAATGTGATTTCCTAATCGAACATTCTCTTCGTATATAATTCCGGCCAAACGTTCAACACGCGACTGATCCTGAGAAATTTCCGGGTCTTTCAAAGATTCACTTGCAATCATAATGGTGGCCACTGGTGTTTTAAATTCATGTGTCATATTATTCATGAAATCATTTTTCATCACAGATAGCTTCTTCTGCTTTAAGATTGATAAAATTGTAAAAGCAAAGCTTCCAAGCATCACCAATAATAAAGCCGCAGATGAAATTAACATGACTCTCATGTTTCCGATCAACAAGGACGATTTATCCGGAAAGAAAACAGATAAAACAGCACGCTCTCCTGCCATATCACTCGGAAACAAAACGGTTGTATAGGCTTCATCGGGTTCTGGAAGAGATTTATGCTTTGCAAATTGAAAAATAACAGAATCGGTCTTACTATTGTTTATTCTAAAATCAAAGGGAAGTTTAATCTTTCTATTTTCAAGTTCTTGCTTAAGTTCTTCCTGCATAAAAACAGGATCTATTCGTTGACGGATAGATTTCTTTGAGCGTTCAAATTCTTGAGCCAGATTTTCCAATGCAGATCCTTCCTTTTTGGACTTCGCCTTTACAGAATCCATATAAACGGATGCCATTCTCAATTTAGCTTGCTGATCCAATTGCCTTATTTCCTGCTCCAGTTTTGCGTCTACCCGGGGAGGTAAAGAAATAACGAATTCTCCTACAACAGGGTCAACTACAAAATAGCGAACACTATCATCTTTTGCCTTTACGATTTTCGAAGCCTTTTTATCAACATAGATGCCCATTTCCTGTTGCTGATATAATCTGCCCATATCGTCATATGCTTGTTGAATTGTAACTTCATATTTAACATGAGAGCGCAGGGCGGGGTTCTTCATATAGGTTTCATAGAAGTCATTATCCAATAAAACAGCGCCTTGATAGCGTCTTTTCACCTGTTTTTCTAAAGCCTTAAACTCAGAATTGAGCTTTTGGCGCTTCATTTTCATTTTATTGGCATATTCAAGTGTCTCATCCACGGCGGAAGAACGCTTTTTTTCTTTTTCTCTTCGTTCGCGTAATTTGTTCTCTTGAGATTCCTTATCATTTAAAAAACGCAAAGCTTCATCCTTTTCTACTTTAAGAGCAACTGTATTCATGGCCGCCATCACAGATTCATCAAATAGCTGTGTTTTTAGATGAAAAGACTGCCTTATAAAATAATACTGCATACCCATAACACCTAGTAGCGCTACAGCCATTAAACCTATTATAAGACTGATACTTTTACGATTCATAGTTTACAAAAATACATAAGCAAAAAGGCATAAAAAGTCATTTAACATTATTTAACACCTTGAATGAATGAATTTTGACTTACGAAAGAACCCTAAACAAAAAGAACCTCTTAATTAATTTAAGAGGTTCCATTTATTATTTGATCTTCTTAGTTTAGAATGGCAAATCATCGTCTTCATTGTTATTAGAAGAAATATCTACCTGAGGGGCCGGTGCAGGAGTATTGTATTGAGCGGCCGCCGGCTGTTCGCCAACTACCTTATTAATCCGCCATGCTACAAGAGAGTTAAAATAAGACGTGACACCATCCTTATTCGTCCATGGACGGCCACGTAAATTAAATGAAACTGTAACGTCGTCTCCTGGATTTAAATTATCAAAAATATTAACCCTGTCTTGAGTTGCTTCAAATTTTATATATTCAACAAACTGTGGGTTTTCAGCGTATTGAATCACTAAATCGCGCTTTTTAAATGTGTCTGATATTTGCTGAACTTGACCAACTTCGTGTACTTTTCCGGTAATTTCCATATTATCTACTGTTATAAACTGTAAAATTAAGGAATTTAAGTCACAATTATCAGTACCTTCGCATAATATTATCTATGCAAGTTTTCAACAATCCATCCAAAGTAATCATTACATGCAATAACCGCCTTGCGCCGTATTTGCAAAATGAAGTTAAGGAATTAGAGTTTCCGATTAAACGAGTTTTTTCAACAGGAGTAGAGCTGGAAGTTAGCCTCAATGACTGTATCAGGTTAAACCTAAATTTGCGTTGCGCAAGTCAGATCTTATATTCTATAAAATCTTTTGAAGCAAAAAATGCGGATGACGTTTATCGTGAGGTCGCAGCAATCCCATGGGAAGATCTGATTGACTTTAATGGTTATGTTTCCATTAATTCAAATGTAAACAATGAAACCATTACAACTCCGCTTTTTGCTAACCTGAAAGTAAAGGATGCAATTGCAGATCGAATAAAGGCGAGAAAGGGTCTCAGACCAAATAGCGGCCCTGATTTAAGCACGACTGTAATTCATTTGTACTGGCAGGAGAATCAGGCAGAAATATACATTGATACATCTGGAGAAACACTTGCAAAACATGGATATAGAAAACATCCCGGAAAGGCCCCAATGCTTGAAGCACTGGCTTCAGGGGTTGTTTATGCAACTGCCTGGGATATGAAATCTCCTTTTGTAAATCCGATGTGTGGTTCAGGAACATTAGCTATTGAAGCAGCTCTCATTGCTACAAACAGGAGACCCGGTCTTTTTAGAATGAATTATGGTTTTATGCATATCTTAGGCTATGATGAAGAAGTATTTTTCGAAGAACGCAGAAGCTTGAAAGCCAAGATTATTAAAAATACTAATCTCAAGATAATCGCTACAGACATTTCCCAGGAAGCAGTGGATATTTCAATCAAGAATGCCCAAACAGCTGGTGTGGATAAATTGATTGAATTTAAGACTTGCGATTTTAGAGAAACTGATATACCACAAGGAAATGGAGTAATTGTATTCAATCCTGAATACGGTGAACGTTTAGGAGTCCATAGCAAACTGGAGTTAACCTACAAGGATATTGGCGACTTCCTCAAACAATCTTGTCGGGGTTATCTAGGTTATATCTTTACAGGAAACCCAGAATTAGCGAAGAAGATCGGACTCCGTGCATCCAAAAAGGTCGAATTTTATAACGGTCGGCTTGATTGCAGATTAATGGAATATGAACTTTACGAAGGAACAAGAAGATAACAATATTGTAATCACAGGATAGGGCCGAAACTGCCCAATCCCAAAAAGCCTAAACTCAGGTAGATATAAAGAGGAAAGGATTCTAAACAAACAAAATTAGCCCCATGAGAAATTCCCATGGGGCTAATTTTTGTTAAATATTTTCTATTTAATTCTTCTCGACTTAATACGAGCAGCTTTTCCAGTTAATTCACGTAGGTAATAAATTTTCGAACGACGAACTTTTCCGTAGCTATTAACCAATATTTTTTCAATGTTAGGCGAATTGATAGGGAAAATACGTTCTACTCCAACGCCATTTGACATCTTACGAACAGTGAAAGTTTCGCTGGTGCCAACGCTATTACGTTGTATTACTACACCTTGATAAACCTGCACACGCTCTTTATTTCCTTCGCGAATTTTATAGTGAACGCTAATTGTATCACCTGCTCTAAATGCGGGAACTTCGTTTTTTGTTACCGCTTGTTCTTCTACAAACTTTACTAAATCCATGATTGTAAGTAATTAATGACGATTTTTAACCCGTAAAAATCGGATTGCAATATTAGGTATTTTTTCTGAGATTTTTTACTCTTATATTAAAATAATTTTGAAATCTCTTTTCAAACAAAATTATTCATCTAGTAAATCGGGCCGTCTATCTTTCGTTCTCTGCAATGCTTCCTCATATCGCCAGTTTTCGATAGCTGACTGATTACCACTTAAAAGTATTTCAGGCACAGAATAACCTTCCCAGATTGCCGGTCTGGTATAAACCGGAGCATCTAACAGATCTCCCTGAAATGAATCAGAAAGGGCAGAGGTTTCATCCGATAATACACCGGGGATCAATCGTACTACCGCATCTACTACGATAGCAGCAGGCAACTCCCCTCCGGATAAAACGTAATCCCCTACAGAGATCTCCCGCGTTACAAAAATGTCACGGATGCGCTGATCAATACCTTTATAGTGTCCACAAAGAATCATAATATTCTTGCGGATAGACAGTTCATTTGCCACGCTTTGGTTAAAGGTAGGCCCATCTGGTGTCATAAATATAACCTCGTCATATTTGCGTTCACTCTTTAACTTTTCAATGCAATTTGCAAATGGTTGAATAGACATGACCATGCCGCCGCCGCCGCCGTATGGATAATCATCTACGCTCTTCTGCTTATTATCAGCATAGTCACGTAGATTGTGAACAACAATCTCTGCTAAACCTTTCTTCTGCGCACGAAGTAGTATTGAGTGCCCAAAGGGACTCTCAAGCAAACCAGGAAGTACGGTTAAAATGTCAAAACGCATCGCTCAATTCTTTAAAAGACTTTCCTAATAATGATTAGGCCTGATTTAAATAAACAGCTAATAACCCCTCAGGTAAATTGATATGCAGCTCTTTCTTTTCTTCGTCAATTTCTTTAATGAAATCATCATTAAGAGGAAATAAGATTTCTTGTGAATTATAGGAAACGGTTGCTATAAATTGCTGAGGATACTCATTGATTTCAAGTATTTCACCCAATTTTCCATGTTTCTGATCAAAAACAAGAAAGCCTTTCAGATCTGTAATGAAAAATTCGCCATCTTCTCTTTCCGGTCTCTTACTGTTTGGCAAGAAAACATCCTTTTTAAGCAGTTCCTGTGCTTTGTCAATATGATCAATGTCTTCCAAAAAAAGATAAGCGGTACTATTTGACAGTAACTTATATGAAGTAACAAAAAAAGGAACCAATTGTCGGTTAATCTCAATAAAGACAATATCCAATTCCAGCAGATCGGGATCTTCAAATTCAAAAAACAACTGAAGTTCTCCTTTTAAACCACGAGTCTTAGTAAGATAGCCTATTTTAAAACTTTCATTGTAGTTCATAGCACCCAAATAAAAAATGTCATTTCAGAAGATGATTCTCTTGAAATGACATTTTATAATTTACAAAAAAATTTTTATTCTTCGTTAGCAGGAGTCTCTGCAGAAGATTCAGCATCCACATCTGCTTCACCCTCTGCCGCTACTTCATCAGCAGGAGGAGTATTTTTTGCAGTAATTGCAGCAGCCATTTCTTCTTTCTTTTTAGCTTCTGCAGCTAAAGCTAGTTTTCTGCTTTCAGCATTGTTAGAGGCTAACGAATCTTTTTTAGCAGCTATTTTGCCTTCCTTACTATTTAACCATTCTTCAAAACGAGCGTCAGCAGTCGCTTCATCAAAAGCTCCTTTCTTAACTCCGCCTTCTAAATGCTTTTTGTAAAGAACTCCTTTATATGAAAGAATAGCGCGTGCTGTATCAGTAGGCTGAGCACCTTTATTCATCCAATCTAAAGTTTTGTCAAAATCTAGTGTAATTGTAGCTGGATTGGTATTAGGGTTATATGAGCCTAAACGTTCAATAAACTTTCCGTCTCTTGGAGCACGTGAATCTGCTACCACTACATGGTAAAAAGGTTTGCCTTTTTTACCGAATCTTTGCAATCTGATCTTAGTTGCCATTGTAATTAATTTATGTATTCAACATATTTCCCGGAACTACATGCTGCGGGGCTGCAAAGATAATAATTTTCCCCGAAAAAAATTAATAATTTTCAGTATTTGCTCCTCTGAATAACTACCTGATCTTTATTAAAAGATAGATCCAACCCAAAATAGCCAATATCCCAATCACACGGCCCAGCCACCCCTTGAAGTTATTGGGTGTTCTGTTATAAAACCGCTTAAAAAAATAGATCCCTATCAGGAAAATGAATATGAAAATTAACAGCATCCGCATGCGCAAAAATACAGCATCTCTGAAACTTATTAGGCTTTTCAAACTTTTTAACCTATATTATGTATATATATAATAAAAAAAGAAGTTAAAGTGAGTAAAACAATTATAGTTTCCAACCGTCTACCCGTAAAAATTACCCAAGAAGACAATCAATTATTTTTTAATTCAAGTGAAGGAGGCCTGGCAACGGGTCTCGGTTCCATTTATAAGGAGAAAGACAATATCTGGATTGGGTGGCCTGGCATGACCATCGATAAAAATGAAGAGGAACATGTTACCGAAAAATTAAAAGATTTAAATCTGATTCCCGTGTTTTTAGAGGAAGAAGAAATAAAACGGTATTATGAAGGTTTTTCAAACGAAATCCTGTGGCCTGTTTTCCATTATATTTCCACATATGCACGTTTTGATTTGGATAATTGGGAATCTTACAAAGCAGTCAATGAAAAATTTGCACAAGCTATTTTGCCGCATTTAGAACCAGGAGATATTCTGTGGATACATGATTACCAGTTGCTGCTGTTGCCAGAAATTATACGCAGAAACGTTCCTGATGTTTCCATTGCCTTCTTTCAACACATTCCCTTTCCTTCACAGGAGCTTTTTAGATTGATTCCCTGGAGAAAGGAATTACTAAAAGGAATGTTAGGAGCTGATTTAATAGGTTTTCATACGTTCGATGATGTCCGCCATTTTATTAGCGCAGCATCGCATCTATTAGATTTGCATGTTGATGGAAATATGATCCGCACAGGCGATCGTACCATAGCGATCGAGCCTTTCCCAATGGGGATCGATAGTGAGAAGTTTTCTTCCTTATCCAATGATGAAACAGTAAAAGAACATATTGAAAGTTTAAAGAATCATTATAAAGATCAGAAAATATTCCTTTCAATTGACCGTCTCGACTACAGCAAGGGCATTATTCAGCGCTTAGAGGCATTTGAACTCTTTTTACAGGAGAATCCTGATTACCATGAGAAGGTGATTTTATTTATGATTGTTGTTCCCTCCCGCGACAATGTGCCTGAATACCAGCGATTAAAAGACGACATAGACCGCATTGTTGGGAATATTAATTCGCATTACCGAAAGTTTGACTGGTATCCTGTCGCTTATTTTTACCAGAGCTACCCAATTGAATTTCTTTCTGCATTGTACAACATTGCGGATGTTTGTTTGATAACCCCAATGCGGGATGGAATGAACCTAGTTTGCAAAGAATATGTTGCCAGCAGAAATGGCAATACAGGAGTTCTTATTTTAAGTGAAATGGCCGGGGCCTCTAAAGAACTCATTGACGCAATCATCGTAAATCCAAACAATATACATGAAGTAAAAAATGCTTTAATAGAAGCGTTAAATATGCCCATTGATGAAATGGAAGAACGCATGATCGGTATGCGCCAAATGGTCTTTAAATATAATATATATCATTGGGTCAAAATATACATGCGCAGACTGACAGAGGTCAAAAAGATCCAACTGTCCATGAAAGCAGGGCGGGTAAAGGACTCGATAAGAGAACAAATCCTTCAAAGTTATAACAAGGCTCAGAATCGTTTGATCTTATTAGATTATGATGGTACGCTCGTCGGATTCAAAAAACAAATCGATCTTGCATTCCCTGACGAAGATCTTTATACACTCCTCAGTCAATTTACATCGGACGAGAAAAATCATACTGCAATCATAAGCGGCAGAAAATATGAAACGCTGGAACAATGGTTTGGAAATAGAGAGCTGGACTTAATTGCAGAACATGGTGCCTGGCGGAAAAAGATAACAGAACAATGGATTCAGAAAGAGGACCTGTCAAATGCCTGGAAAGATGAAGTACATATATTGATGGACACATTTTGTGATCGTACACCAGGTGCATTCGTTGAAGAAAAAAGTTATTCACTGGCCTGGCATTACCGGAAAGTACAAAAGGGACTAGGTGCATTAAGGGCAAATGAACTAATGGACAATCTACGTTATATGATCACAGCTTATGGACTTCAACTACTAAATGGAGACAAAGTAGTTGAAGTCAAAAACTCAGAAGTAAATAAAGGCCGGGCCACTTCTACGTTATTAAACCAGAATGACTATGATTTTATTTTAGCCATAGGCGATGATTATACCGATGAAGATATTTTCAAAGCTTTACCCGAAAAGGCCTATACGATTAAAGTAGGTAATCATATATCGGCGGCCAGCTATTATGTGGAAGACTTTAACGAAGTGAGAGAATTATTAAGATCTTTAGTTGATCCTGATTATTCCTGATCCATTAAAAAAAGCGGTTTGTCCAATTTCTGGGATATCCTGTATGCTGCATTCATTAAACCCACATGACTATAAGCCTGGGGAAAATTTCCCCATTGGCTTCCGTCATTTTCATCGATATCTTCACTAAATAACATCAAATGATTACCATAAGTCAATAACTTTTCAAAGGTTTCCTGAGCTTCTTCTATTCTTCCTACGCTCGCTAACGCTTCAACATACCAAAACGCACAAATCAAAAATGTAGTTTTAGGTTTACCAAAGTCGTCAGAATGTAAATAACGATAAAATAGTCCCTCGGGTGTCTTCAATTCCTTTTCTAAAGCAAGCAGGTGATCCTTCGCTTTTTGCGAATTGGGGTCAATGTAATTCATCAGGATAAGTTGAAGGGTACTCGCATCTAAATGGGGGCTATCAACAGCATGTGTATACACTTTGCGAATTGGGTCATAGCATTGTTCAATATGTTCTGCTGCCCGCTCTATCAGGTCTTCCGCTCTTTTTTGAATTTTTGTATCACCAATCGCTTTTGCAATTTTTAAAGCTGCATGGCTTCCGGCCCATTGAAATAAATTACTATAACTATGCCTGTTGGCAAAGTTCCGAAACTCCCAAATACCAGCGTCCTTTTCATCAATGGTTTCTTCAATTTTATTTAATAAAAATGAAACCCACTGACTGGAATCAGTTCTTTCTTTAAAAACGAAACGATGATCGGTAAAAAGAGGCAGTAAGGAGATCATGGCTTGTCCGTAAACATCATTTTGAATGTGTTCATATGCTTGGTTACCAATTCTCACAGGCTGATTCCCTTCAAAACCTTTTAAATGATCCAATATGCTTTCAGTTAATATCCTCTCACCTGTGATTCCATATAGCGGTTGATATCTTCCCTTCGTCTCATAGGATATATTGGCAATGTAATTAGCATAGCCTTCCATCTCTTCAAATTGTCCGATATGATTTAAAGCTGTTAAAACGTAAAAGCTATCACGTAACCAACAATACCGATAGTCCCAGTTTCTTCCGCTGCCATCGTATTCAGGAAGACTTGTAGTGCCCGCTGCAATAATCGCTCCTGTGTCTTCATACTGGTGAATCTTTAAAGCCAAAGCTGAGCGGATTACTGCTTCCTGATAAACCGGGGCAATTGTTGAATGCTTAATCCACTTTCTCCAGTAATTTATTGTTTCACGAAGAAAATGTTCAGCGGTACTAACAATTGGCGCTTCTAAGGGAATGCCGTATGTTAAAAAAATATATTTTGCTTCAGTCAGCACAAAGGATTTTTCTTCAACAATATTGCTCAACGGAATATCTGTCGTTATACGTATCGGCTCAGGTCCCCCCTGGAAAATAAGGTGGTTACTTCCCCTGTGTGTAGATAGTTCAAGTTTGCCATAATCATATACTGGTTTACAGCGAATGGTTATTTTCGGATTTTGACTAATGGGTTCTATTTTACGGATAAGCATGAGCGGTTTGAAATATCGATCATACTGTGAAAATCGGGGAGCGAAATCGGTTACCCGGTATGATCCATCTTTACTGGTTATTTCTGTTCGCAACACATTTGTATTTTCAATATAATATTGCGAGGAAGTAAACTCCTTTTTCCCGGAAGGTAAAATTGAAAATTCACCGCCTTTTTCCTCATCAAGTAAACCTCCAAAAACAAATGAACTATCAAATCTCGGCCAACAAAGCCATAAAATATTTGTATCCTTTTTTATATGCGCCATAAAAGCACAATTACCTACAATCCCTGTTTGATAAGTTTTACTGCCCATTTTTATTCTTTATGATTTTTAACAATTTGTAATTCTTTAATTTTTACAGCTGATTTACATCCAATTATCATGCCTCCAATGGAAATGTGTACTTTTGTACGCATTAATGAATAATATATGAAGGCCTTAATATTTGGAGCAAGCGGTTTGGTAGGGAGTGAGTTATTGAAATTAACGTTAAATGATCCTGTATTTTCGCATGTTACCATCACAGTTCGAAAAAAACTTCCCTTAACAAATTCTAAACTTACTCAAATATTAGCAACTTTTGAAAATTTGGAGGAAAACAAAGAGAAACTAATAGGAGATGTATTATTTTCCTGTTTAGGAAGTACAAAGGCAAAAACGCCGGATTATAAAGATTATTATAAAATTGACCACGATTATCCATTATTAGGAAGTCAACTGGCAATACAAAATGGGACTGAATATATACACTTTGTATCTTCTTTAGGGGCAAAAGCCTCATCATCAAATACTTATATAAAAATGAAAGGAGAAGTAGAAAATGATATTTCCAATTTATCTTTCAAAGGCGTTCATATCTATAGGCCTTCTTTAATTACCGGCAATAGAAATGAATCGCGCCCACTAGAGAAAATCGGAACAGCGATCTTCTCTTTCATAAATCCCTTATTAATCGGCTCATTAAAAAAATATCAAAGCATTTCTGCGAAGGAAATTGCAAAAGCAATGCTCTCTCAGGCTAAAAAAAATATAGCAGGGGTTCACATTTATCCATCAAACATTATAAAAGAATTAGCGTGAGTATTTTATCAACAGAACAACTTGGTCATATTTATAGCGATCGTTGGCTATTTAAAGATCTTTCTTTTGGAATTCAAAAAGGAGACCGGGTTGCATTAGTAGGAATTAACGGTACGGGAAAATCAACACTTCTCAAAATACTTGCCGGAATTGAAATTCCCACCTTGGGAAAAGTAGTTACCGAAAGAGGAATTAACATTGGTTATCTGGAACAAGATCCGAAATTTGAGGGTCTGACCACAATAAATGATTTCGTTTTTAGTGTAGACAATGAACAGCAACAATTGATCAAAGAATATGAGAGATTAATTGAAATGGATCCGATTCAGGAAGAAAAGCTGGCCGATGTAACCGAGAAACTCAGCGCTTCCAATGCATGGGAATATGAGTTTCATATTAAAACGGTTCTCAGTCGCCTGGGTTTGAAAAAGCTGGATCAGGAAATCAAAGATCTATCGGGTGGTCAACAAAAACGGCTGGCATTGGCAAAATTATTAATTAACGAACCTGATATTTACATTCTTGATGAACCAACAAACCATTTGGATATTGAAACGATTGAGTGGCTGGAAAAATTACTTACCACAAAACAGAAGACGCTCATTTTTGTTACGCATGACCGTTATTTCCTAAATAATATCTGTACTGAAATCAGGGAACTCGACCATGGAAAAATCTATACATATAAAGGTAAATACGATAACTATTTAAGAATAAAAGGAGAAAGAGAATCAGGAGAAGCCCTGGCATTAGAGCGTAATCAGAATTTATTAAAACGGGAATTAGAATGGATGCGCCGACAACCACAAGCCCGGGGTACTAAATCTAAATCCCGGATCGAGGCTTATTATGACTTAGAAGAAAAAACCCAAAATAAGAACACCAGAGAATCTGTACAATTAAGCGTCAAAATTTCCAGACAGGGAGGGAAGATATTGGAAGTAAATAATATGTCCAAATCTTTCAAAGATAATTGTATCATTAACGATTTTACCTATACCTTTAAAAAGGGGGATCGAATTGGTCTGGCAGGAAAAAATGGAACCGGAAAATCAACTTTTCTAAATATCATTACCGGAGTTCTCGATGCGGATTCAGGAGAGATTACCAAAGGGGAGACAACTGTATTTGGTTACTATCGCCAGTTGGGCTTAAAACTAAACAATGATGATCGGGTAATTGATGTCGTAAAAAATGTAGCTGAGTTTATCAAGATGGCGAATGGAGATTTAATCAGTGCTTCGCAATTGTTAACACATTTTTTATTCCCACCGGAAAAACAGTTCGGATTGGTAAATAAGCTCAGTGGAGGAGAAAGAAAACGTCTGCAATTGCTGCGTGTTTTAATTACAAATCCAAACTTTCTAATTCTGGATGAGCCTTCCAACGATCTTGATATTGATACCCTAAACGTCCTGGAAGAATTTCTGGAAAATTATGCGGGTGTTTTAGTACTTGTATCTCATGATCGTTATTTGCTTGATAGATTAACGGATCAGCTTTTCATTTTCACGGAGTCTCCGGAGATTAAAATCTATAATGGAAATTATTCGGATTATAAATTAGAACTGGAAGAAAAAGAGAAAGAGGAAAAAAGAAAAAATGCAGAAAAGGACAAGGCAAATCAAATCGAAAACAAACAGCCTGTAAAGATTAAAACAGATCAAATTACCTTTAAAGAAAAGGAAGAATTAAAACTTCTTGAGACTCAAATACCAAAATTGGAAAGTCTCATAAAAGAAAAGTCAAACTCCATGCTTACAATAAGCGACCATACCTCGCTTTTAGAAATAGCACAAGAAGTTGAATTATTGAACAAAGAATTGTCAGAAAAAGAAGAGCGTTGGTTTGTTCTTCTAGACAAAGAAGGATAGGCGTTCCACGTGGAACGTTTAGAGATGTTCCACGTGGAACAAAACAAATAATACCATGTTTAAAAAATATAATGTAATCGTTGTAGGAGGGGGCCACGCAGGATGCGAGGCGGCCATTGCAGCGTCCAATTTAGGATCCAGTGTTTTATTAGTAACCATGAACATGGGAACTATTGCACAAATGAGTTGCAACCCGGCTATGGGCGGTGTTGCCAAAGGACAAATATTAAGAGAAGTAGACGCGATGGGCGGATTATCTGCAATCGTTTCGGATAAAACGACCATTCAATTTAGAATGCTGAACCTTTCAAAAGGCCCGGCAATGTGGAGTCCCCGAACTCAAAACGACCGCATGCGCTTCTCAGAAGAATGGCGCCTTCAACTGGAGCAAAGACCCAATATTGATTTCTGGCAAGATACCGTGAAAGAAATACTGGTAAAAAATGGCCAGGCAGTAGGTGTTAAAACGTCCTTAGGAATCGAAATACCAGGCGATTCGGTTATCTTAACGAACGGTACGTTTCTAAATGGATTAATTCATATCGGTGAAAAAAGGATTGGCGGGGGAAGAGCAGGAGAGAAAGCGGCCTCCGGAATAACTGAACAATTAATTAACCTGGGATTTGCATCCGGAAGAATGAAAACGGGTACACCACCAAGGGTGGATGGTAGAAGTCTCAACTATTCAGTCATGGAAGAACAGTGGGGCGATGAAAAGAAAGGGAAGTTTTCTTATACAGACGTGGAAACTCCAAAAGAACAACGATGCTGCTGGATAACCTATACCAACGAAGACGTACATGAAACCCTCAAAGAAGGTTTCGAAAAGTCGCCCATGTTTACCGGACGTATCAAAGGTTTAGGACCGCGTTATTGTCCATCCATAGAAGATAAGATAAACCGCTTTGCAGATCGGAACAGGCATCAAATCTTCGTAGAACCTGAAGGATTTAATACGGTTGAAATTTATGTTAACGGATTTTCAACTTCCTTACCGGAAGATATCCAATACAAAGCTTTGAGAAAAATACCGGGATTTGAAAACGCAAAAATGTTTCGTCCGGGATATGCAATCGAATACGATTACTTTCCGCCAATGCAATTGGATGCGACGTTAGAAACTTTTCTTATTAAAAACCTATTCTTTGCCGGCCAGATAAATGGAACAACTGGATATGAAGAAGCAGCGAGCCAGGGAATGATTGCAGGAATTAACGCACATCAACGTATTAATGATCAACATGAATTGATTTTAAAAAGATCGGAATCTTATATTGGCGTCCTCATTGATGACCTGGTTACCAAAGGAACAGACGAACCTTATCGCATGTTTACTTCCAGAGCAGAACATCGCTTACTCTTAAGACAGGATAATGCAGATGAACGCTTAACTCCAATGGCCTATAAATTAGGTTTAGTAAAAGAAGAGCGACTTGAAAAAGTAAATAAAAAGATTGAAAATGCAAATGAAATCATTAAGTTTCTCTCAAAAACATCGATCGATAAGAATGAAATAAATTCCATTCTTGCTGAAAAAAATAACAGCCTACTTTCTCAGAATACAAAAATGATTAACTTGCTGACAAGACCTCAGCTTAATATATACGATCTTGCAAATTCAAACGCAGCATTTAAAAGTTTGTTAAATAAATTTGACGAAGAGACAGTTGAGCAAGCGGAGATAAAAGTTAAATACGAGAGCTATTTCCAAAAAGAAATGGAGCTGGTTAATAAAATGAAAAAAATGGAAGATCAGGCTATTAATCCGGATTTTGACTATTCCAATTTGAAATCGCTCTCCAAGGAGGCACGTGAAAAAATGATGAAAGTAAAACCCAGAACAATCGGTCAGGCATCCCGGATTTCAGGTGTTACACCATCAGATATCACTGTTTTAATCGTTCACCTATCATAATTAATTGATAATAAACGATTTAACCATACAAAAAAATAAGCCCATATAACTGCGTACAATTAATTATTTCAAAAAAAATGAAGCTAAGTATTAAAAAACATAAAAATCGTTTAAATCGCCTAAAAATAGGCTTAAATCAGATTTGTCTTTTTTTACTGCTTTTATTTATCGTTTCTGCCTTTATTCCGGGCTGTGCAAGCATCCAACAACCCTCAGGGGGACCAAAAGATTCAATTCCTCCAAAAGTGCTTAAAGAAACTCCCCCAAACCTGACGAGAAATTTTACGGCAAGAGAAATTGAAATTCAATTTGATGAATATGTCAAATTGAAAAATGAATTTTCTGAATTCAGCATATCTCCGGATATCGAGGTTGCACCTGAGCTAAAAATAAAAAAGAAATCGCTTATCATTAAATTACCGGATACCCTGGAAGAAAATACAACCTATTCCATTAATTTTGGAAAAGGCTTGGTAGATTTTAATGAAGGAAATGAATTAGTTAATTATCGATACGTATTTTCAACCGGCAATGATATTGACTCGTTAAGCGTCGCTGGAAATGTTATCAACTCAGTTTCGTTGGAACCAGTCTTCGATGCTGCAGTATTATTAATTCCAATTAAGCAAGACTCAATTTTTGGTAAAAAGAAAGCAAATATATTTACCCGAACAGACAGCTCAGGTAATTTTAGATTGCAAAATCTAAGCGAAAATACCTATCGTATCTATGCACTGAAAGAGAATAATAATGACCGGATTTATAACAGTCCCGACGAAGAAATCGCATTTTTAAAAGACAGCATTCATGTATCAAATGACATAACAGGAATCAAATTAAAAACATTTAAAGAAATTCCGTCCCAATTTAGAATGCTCGACCGAAAGATCGAGAACACCGGACGAATTATCTTTTTATTCAACAAACCGGTAAATAATCCTGCCATAAAAATATTAGATAATGCCGCTTTAGATGAAAGCAAAATAACTGAATTTACTAAAACGCGCGATAGTGCGTATATGTGGTTACCGGAATTAACCTTTGATACACTAGCTGTAGAACTGAGTGAAAACAATCAGCCTTTGGATACGGTCATTCTAAAAAGGGGTAAGAATGATAAATATGAACGGAATATCACCATTTCAGACAATTTGTCTAACCAACGTGTTGACCAGGTGAAGAATATTATTTTCACAACTTCCGCACCGATTAAATCGGCCGATCTGTCAAAAATTAAGCTTACAGAAGATACAATAAGACGAACTAATTTCCAGCTTTCTTTGGATAGCGCTGATCATAGAAAAGCATATCTTAAATATAGATGGAGGCCGAAAAGAAGCTATCTTCTCGAACTCGAAGAAGGCGCATTTATTGGGCAGTTTGGAGAAATATCCAAAGATGGCCAACGTAAATTCACCTATGATGACACAGAAAATTATGGCGATATTATTTTAAGCGTGCAGTTACCCGATTCAAATAGCTATATCGTTGAATTAATCAAAGCTGAGCAAAACAGGAATAAAGAGAGCACAATAACTGTATCTGATGTTAAAGTGATCAGTTCTTCTCAAAAATTAGCCTACAGACAATTCCCCGGAGGCAATTACTCTGTGCGCATAACGTACGATGAAAATGGAAATAAAAAATGGGATACCGGTAATTTAGAAACCAAGACACAACCGGAACAACTATGGTATTGGGATAAAATAATTACCATTCGTCCTAATTGGGAACAAGAAGAAACTGTGACGGTTCCATCCAGACAAGAATCAGAAAAATCAGTGCCTCCGCTAATGAAAGAACCGACTACTGAAACAGAAGAAAATCCGGAAACAGAGGAAAATCCGGAGGAGCACAAAAACAATGCCATGGAAGAACCCTATATTAAATCGGGAATCATTACCCCAAAGGAATCCAATTAAGAATATAAAAAGAAGTAAAGACGAAATCTATTTATTTGAACCAACCTGAATACATCACATAATTATGTGGTAAGGTATCCAGCATCGCTTTCTGTTCAGCTGTAATCGGCTTAATCTGTCGCGCAGGAACGCCTGCATATAAAAATCCGGATTCACAAATGGTATTCTCCAATATAACAGCTCCGGCAGCTATAATTACATATTCCTCAACCACTGCGCCATCCATCACAATAGCTCCCATTCCCACTAGTACGTGATCCTTTAGAACACAGCCATGTACCATGGCCTGGTGACCAATCGAAACATAATTACCGACAGTAGTAGAAGCTTTTAAATAGGTACAATGGATTACTGCACCATCCTGAACATTACTATGATGCCCGATACGTATTGAATTAACATCTCCACGGATCACTGCATTAAACCAAATAGAACAGTACTCACCTATAACAACATCGCCAACCACAGTAGCATTATCAGCTACATAACAACTTTCAGGAAGGGTTGGGTACACATCTTTAACTGGTAGTATTAAAGCCATTTTTAAAAATTATTAAAATATCGTATCATGAATTTCTTCAGCATGTTTAGAATAGTCAGTAGTGTAATGTAAACCTCTGCTTTCCTTTCTTAACATAGCGCTCTTTATAACCATATATGCTACCTGAATAACATTTCTTAACTCACAAAGCTTCACAGAAAGCTTCGTATTTTTATAAAAACTTTCAGTTTCTTCATACAGTAAACCCAATCTTCGCATCGCACGATCCAATCGAAAATCCGACCGGACAATTCCAACATAATCACTCATAATCTTCTGAGTTTCACGCAGATTATGGACAACTAAAATGTCTTCATTGGATAATTGCGTATTGGAAGAATCCCAATCAGGAATATTAGCGGGTATAGAATAAGAGTGAAATTTTTCAATAGCATCTTCATAAATCCGATGCGCAAATACTGTGGCCTCTAATAATGAATTGGAAGCTAATCGATTAGCACCATGTAAGCCAGTCGAAGCACATTCACCGCAAGCATATAAACGGTTAATAGTAGTCTGTCCCATTTCATTTACTAAAATACCGCCGCATAAATAATGTGCAGCAGGCGTTACAGGTATATAATCTTTACTCAAGTCAATTCCAATAGTCAGACATTTGGCATAAATATTTGGAAAATGTGTCAGCAACTCCTCCTTAGACCGATGTGTAATATCTAAATAAACATAATCTTCCCCAGACTTCTTCATTTCAGCATCAATCGCCCGGGCAACAATATCACGAGGGGCCAACGATCCACGTTCATCATATTCAAACATGAACTCCTCGCCATTTAAACGTTTCAGAATACCCCCAAAACCACGTAAAGCCTCTGAAATAAGAAAAGCCGGATATTCTCCCGGGTTGTGTAAGGCAGTCGGATGAAATTGAATAAATTCCATGTTGCGCACCTTTCCTTTGGCACGGTATACCATCGCGATGCCATCACCTGTGGCTATTACCGGATTGGTCGTACTGGAATAAATATGCCCGGCACCACCACTTGCAATAACGGTTACCTTACTAAGAAATTTTTCAACCCGGTTTTCCCTGGTATTTAAAGCATAAATTCCAAAACAATTAATATCATCTGAATATTTATCTACATGTTCTCCCAAATGATATTGGGTAATAAAATCGATTGCAAAATAATGTGTTAGTATCTCAATGTTCTCATTTTCATGAACCTTTGCCAGCAAAGCTCTTTCAATTTCAAAACCGGTTATATCCTTATAATGCAGTATCCGGTTCTCAGAATGTCCGCCTTCTTTTGCTAAATCATATTTTCCTTTAAGTGTCTTATCGAAATGAGTTCCATACTCGATAATCTCATCAATTCGGGAAGGCCCTTCCTTCACAACGATTTCCACAATTTTTTTATCACACAATCCATCGCCAGCATTCAGAGTATCAGCTATATGCTTATCAAATGAATCAGACTTATCCACAACTGCCGCTACGCCTCCCTGTGCGTACTTTGTATTTGATTCGTCCTCATTTGATTTTGTAATGATAAGAACCTTACCATGTTGAGCTGCTTTTAAAGCAAAATTAAGTCCTGCAATCCCTGATCCTATAACTAAGAAATCAACATTATTCATTTGATGATATTATATTAAAAATACTTATCCACTTTTCAGTGGATAACCTATCTAAAGGTGTGAAAATTATGTGAACTAAACGTTAGTTAAAAAATTCAATATTCGAATCTACCCGAAAAATAATAAATATAGACAAAGAGACCACATTTTATACAGTAAATACTGTGACTTCTAAACTATTTACCGGGGACCCATTAATTCACATATAAAATTGTATAAAAATATTCGCTAACTATTTACCACTTGTTTATCAATCCCTTAAAACAAATTTAATGTGAATAAATTGTTAATAAAAGATAGATAAGCAATTTACAAAATTTCAAGACCACATCTTACAAACATTACCAACACCTTAATAAACAATAAAAGAATATTATATAAAAGAGTTTTTTATTATTGTTGTACATGTTAAAAGAGGAAAAATTTCAATTCATTAACTTTATGTACTTTTGTATTGGGTTTTAAAAGAAGTAAATGGAAACTTACGAAATTGATTTAAATGAAAAGGGATTTATTGATGAGCCAATTGATCCTTCGTTAGATTTAATTGAAGCAATTAAGCAATTAAAAAAAGATAAAAATGCCGTTATTTTAGCGCATTACTATCAAGAATCTGAAATACAGGACGTTGCTGATTATATCGGAGATAGCTTGGGTTTATCGCAGGAAGCTGCTAAGACTGAAGCCGATGTTATTGTATTTGCAGGTGTCCATTTTATGGCCGAAACTGCGAAAATATTGTCTCCCCAAAAGAAAGTATTGTTGCCAGATTTAAAAGCAGGATGTTCATTGTCAGATAGTTGTCCTCCTCATTTATTCGCCAAATTCAAAGAACAATATCCGGATCATTTGGTTATCACTTATGTGAATTGTACAGCTGAGCTCAAAGCGTTGAGTGATATTGTTTGTACTTCTTCAAATGCAGTTCAGATTGTTGAAAGCCTGCCATTGGATCAAAAAATCATATTTGGACCTGATAAAAATTTAGGTGATTATGTAATTCGTAAAACAGGAAGAAATGATATTGTCCTATGGAACGGCGCCTGTATGGTTCATGAAATTTTTTCGCAGGAAAAGATCAGCAAGCTAAGAGAAGAATATCCGTTGGCTAAATTTATAGCACATCCTGAATGTGAAACGCATATTCTGCAAAATGCAGATTATATAGGATCTACATCCGGATTATTAAAATATACAAAGGAAAACCCGGCAGATACATTTATTGTTGCTACAGAAAGCGGAATCATCTATCAAATGCAAAAGGCTAGTCCGCAGAAGACTTTTATTCCTGCTCCGCCAACCAATGCATGTGCTTGTAATGATTGCCCGCACATGAAGCTGAATACCCTTGAAAAGCTTTACAATTGCATGAAATACGAACTTCCGGAAATTAAATTAGATTCTAATGTAATTGAACGTGCGAAAAAGCCAATTGAAAGAATGTTGGAAATTTCAGCCAGTTTAGGACTATAATTCAAATTGATACAAAATACCATGTTTGATAATAAAGAAAGAACGAATTTAGAGGAATTAGGCGAATTCGGTTTAATTGATCACTTAACAAAATCAATTGTTCTGACTGAGAAGTCTTCAATTAAAGGAATTGGTGATGATGCGGCAGTATTAGATTTTGCCGGCAGAAAAACATTGATTTCTACTGATTTATTGTTAGAAGGTATTCACTTTGATCTGCGCTATGTTCCCTTAAAGCATTTGGGCTATAAAGCTGTACAGGTCAACTTAAGTGATATATATGCCATGAATGGGATGGCCTCTCAGATTACTTTTTCGATCGGATTATCAAGTAAATTTCCGTTGGAAGCGGTTGAAGAAATCTATGAAGGTGCCTTAATTGCCTGTAAAAAATATAATATTGATCTGGTAGGTGGTGATACTTCTGCTTCTGCACAAGGTTTAGTTATCAGTGTAACCAGCATTGGTTCTGTAGAACAGGATAGGGTGGTATATCGAAATGGTGCACAAGAAGGTGATTTAATATGTGTCTCCGGTGATTTGGGCGGTGCTTATGTAGGATTGCAATTGCTGGAAAGAGAAAAAGCAATTTTTTTAGAAAATCCAAACATTCAACCGGATCTTGAAGGAAAGGATTATATCGTTGAACGCCAACTAAAACCAGAAGCCAGAAGAGATATTGTAGAGTTATTAGCAGAAAAGGATATTCTTCCCACTTCAATGATTGATATTTCAGATGGTTTGGCTTCTGAAATTCTACATATTTGCAGACAATCTGATAAAGGATGTAAACTGTATGAAGAAAAAATTCCAATTGATCCAATGACCTATGATACTGCTTTTGACTTTGGCTTAGATCCAACAGTTTGTGCGTTGAGCGGAGGTGAGGATTATGAATTGTTGTTTACAATTCCACAAAGTGATTACGAAAAGGTGAAAGGATTATTGGATATAACGGTTATAGGACATATCACGGAAGCAAAAGCCGGTTGCGAAATGATATCCAAATCGAATCAGGTTCATCCAATTGTTGCCCAGGGATGGAATTCATTAAAAAAGAAAGAAGATTAAACTACAAGTTTCACATACATTGCTACTCAGTCCTTAACGATTTAACGGGATCGATCCTGTTTTCTAAAGGGCTGAGTCATTATGCTACTATTGCGATAATACCATAGTGTTACCTCCAAAAAGTAACGTTAAGTTAGTAAATCTTCATCGATATACTTCGGATCCAACCCTTTAGTAGTCTTTGCTCCCAACGTTTTAAGTTTTTCAATTTTAGAAATTACATTTCCTCGGCCGGTTTCTAATTTCTTACGTGCATCTTCATGTGTTCGGGCCAAGGTATTGATTTGTTTTTCTACCCTATCCATGTCTTCGGTAAAGCCAACAAATTTATCATATAATAACCCGGCTTCACGGGCAATCTCAATCACGTTTTTATTTTGCCGTTCCTGTTTCCATAATCCGGCAATTGTCCTCAAGGTTGCCAGAAGGGTAGAAGGACTCACAATCACTACCCGGCGGTCCCACGCAAAATTAAAGAGGTCACCATCTAAACTGATTGACATACTGAAGGAAGATTCAATGGGAATGAATAACAAAACAAAATCAGGAGAATTAATATGATAGATATCGCAGTAATTTTTTGCAGAAAGTTCTAAAATATGATTTTTAACAGACTGCAAATGAAGCTTGGCATGTTCCAATTTTTCTTCTTCAGATTCAGTATTAATCCATCTTTCATAAGCTATTAAAGAAACTTTTGAATCAATGACCAGATGTTTCTCATCTGGCAAATCAATGATCGCATCCGGTTGTAAACGCTGTCCTTCTGCATTGGTAAAACTAGCCTGAAGTCGGTATTCGCGGTCTTTTAGCAATCCGGATCTCTCCAGCACCCGTTCCAGAATTACCTCCCCCCAATTTCCTTGTTTCTTATTATTTCCTTTTAAGGCTCGTGTCAGGTTATTTGCTTCATCCTGTATCTGCTTACTTTGTTCAATTAATAGTTCAACAGCACCCTTTAAGGAGTTACGGTCTTTGGTTTCCTCATTATAAACCTTGTCTACTTTTGCCTCAAAGTTTTTTAGATTTTCTTTTAATGGATCTAATATCTGAAAGAGACTTTTATGATTGGACTCGCTGAAGCGATCTGATTTTTCCTGTAAGATTTTATTCGCTATGATCTCAAAGTCTTTGTTCATTTGATCCTTAACCAATTCAATTTCCCTCTTTTGTTCGTTTATTTTTTCTGTCTGTGCGTTAAAGTAAGATTGAATTTTTTCTAGTTCTTTTTGCGCCTGAACATGATTTTTTCTTTCTTCGTTTAGTTCAGTTCGCAATTGATTGTTTTCTTCCTTTAGTAAAGTAAGAATATTATGTTTTTCATTTTGCAAACTGATCACTTCTTGCTCAGAGCGTGCTAATAAGATCGATAGTTCATCCCTGCTCTTTTTTAATAAATTCAATTCAGAAGAATCCTCTTTACTTTGACCAGATTTTTTAAAGAAAATCAAAGCAATGAATAAAAGTAATATTATGAGCAGCAGAATAATCAGATAGTCCATTTGATAAAAATATTAGTATTTCAAAGTTAATAATATTCCTGAATTCCTGTTATTTTGTCATGTTTATTTTAGCATTGAGTACATTTTTGCCTTTGTATCATAAAATTTTACCTGAAACTGCTTTTTAGAATGATTAATTCTGTTATTTTTACAACGGTATACCTTTTGATGAAGATCAAATTATTAAATTGGAATTAAAAAGAAAGAAAAGAAATTATGGGAATGATATTATTTATAGCTATTGCGATTATTAGTTTTGCAGTACAATGGCGTTTTAAGAATAAATTTAAGCAGTATTCAGAAACCCCTTTAGCAAGCGGTATGAGTGGAAAGGATATAGCGCTTAAAATGCTTCATGACAATGGAATTTATGATGTACAGGTATTATCTGCACAAGGACGATTATCAGATCATTACAACCCTGCCGATCGTACTGTGAATTTAAGTCCGGAAGTTTATGAAGGACGAAGTGTTGCATCAGCAGCGGTAGCGGCTCATGAATGCGGACATGCTGTTCAACATGCAAATGCATACTCCTGGTTGACTTTGCGTTCTGCAGTAGTGCCAATGGTTAATATTGCATCGAAGATGACCTCTTTTGTTTTATTAATCGGAGTGCTTATGTTTTTCTCTTCGGGTAATCCATTGCTATTGGCAATCGGGGTAGGTGCATTGGCAATTACAACCTTGTTTACATTTATTACACTACCTGTTGAATTTGATGCCTCAAGACGTGCATTGGTATGGCTTAAATTAAATCCGAGCATTATGGCGGATAGTGTGGAACATGGTGGTGCTAAAGACGCTTTAAAATGGGCTGCGATGACCTATGTAGTGGCTGCATTATCTTCATTGGCTACTTTACTATATTATGCAAGTTTCCTTTTTGGTGGTAGAGACTAATTAAGTTTATAATAACAAAGAATTAAGCTGCTCCGGATTCCGGAGCAGCTTTTTTTTTGCGCTACAATTAAAGTATTTTGAAAGGAACTTGCTCCGCATCTTCAAGGAACCCTCTTCGGACTTTCTTCGAATAAAGACGAAGAAAATACGGAGAAGATAGGAATATATATTTAAAACTATACCTTCTTAATATCCGTAAATTTATATTGATGGAATTTGTAATTATCCTGAAGGAAACTTTATTTCCGCGCTTTATTATGTACGTGAAAAAGATAGATTGCTAAATAGCAAGTGTGCTAAGATAGTGGTTTTCTTTTGAAGTCATTAAGGCTTTGTCTTCGGCTTTTTTATCAAGGAATCCAATCAAATGTAAAACGCCGTGAATCATCACCCTACTTAATTCGATTTTGGGATCTATTTTAAATTTGACGGCATTTTCATTTACCCGTTCAACACTGATAAATATATCTCCAGAAATTTCATTTTTTTCCACACTGTTATCAAAGGTGATAATATCAGTATAGGTATCGTGATCCAGGTATTCCTGATTGATTTTCAGTAAATATTCATCTGAACAGAATATAAAATTCAATTCACCTATAAAGGCGTTTTCAGCCTGAATGCTTTCGCTGAGCCACTTCCGAATAATGGTTTTATTTTTAAGTTTGAAATCAACATCTTCTGTAAAAAAGTTAATTTTTGCCATTATCAATTTTTATTAGCTGTCAAAAAATAAATTGCGATTGTACAGGGCAAATTTATTGTTTTTATTTCAACTTTTAACTGACACTTCTGAAAGGGCATAAATGCTATCTTTGAATGCTATGAAAAAAAGTTTATACAATCCTTTCACCAGATTTTCTTTCGATAATAATACCTGTTTTTTAACAGGTGTAAAATTAGATAATCCCTTATTCTATCCTGTTTTTCCGGAATGGATCGTAAAGGAATACAATATTGGAGATCAGCCGTTTAAGATGTTAGATGAGAGCTATAAAAATTATAGTGATCTGAAGCTTCCTTGTTCAGCTGAAGTTTTTGAGCTATTAACGGAATTGGATGAAGCGATACGCATTGCTTTCGAACAAGGATATCAAGGTGTAAAGGCGCTCGGACAGGAAATATTGTTTCAATGGATTGGTAAATGGGTATATGGAATCATTTTTAATGAAATACAGGCAGGTATTCGTCAGCAGGCTTTAAGCGGTGAAGCGTTGAATTTTTCGCAAACCTTGGTTCATAAGTTTAAAAATCTGCACGTCATGCTTCAATCAATCGTGGAAGAAGTTGAGTATGAAACGATTCTGCCATTCAGTATTTCAATTTTCGAAGTTGATAATCCTGAAAATACTTACAATTATCGGGATGAAATTAATACGCTCGTATACTCCTTAAGAATCAAAGATTTGGGAATCATTGCATGTTTGCAGGATAACGGAGCGAATTTGCGGTATCATGAAGAGATTTTATCGCTTGTTGCAGATAAAAAATTGCATCCTATTCAATTTGAAGAACTTTGCGGTCGTTTTTTCTATTCGTGTTATTTGTTTAATCGCTTACCTGATTATATGATTTCTCCACTGGAAGATAAAATATACATTGAGCCAATGCCTTTGGTAGGCGTGAATTCCCGTCCGATTTTTGATCACTTCCAGGCGAAGACCTATGGCCAGGTTCTTGAAAATTTCTGGAAACCCTGGGGGTATACGTTATTCGAAATAATCAAGGATCCTGAACATCCGATGTCTTTTATTGCAGATGAGGAAAATAAATTTATTCCAATAGATAAGCTTAATCTTCCTGCTTAAAACATTTTGCTTACTTCGCTTATAAAGTGTCCGACAATTCTTGGATATAATAGTATTGTGATGCTCAGACCGCTTAAGGCACCGTAGAAGTGAGCATCATGGTTAATACTGTCGTTTGCTGATTTTGCTGCCCATACACAATAAGCCAAAAATAGAGGACCAAATATCACTGCAGGTATTGGGATAGGAATAAAGAACAGATACAGGGACATGGTCGGGTTAAAAAGGATATAGCTGAATAGAACAGCTGATATGGCACCGGAAGCTCCTAGACTATGGTAATTGTAATTATTCTTTTCTTTCATTACAGTAGTTACATCGCTTAAAATTAAAGATGCGATATAAATCAATAGAAATTGGATGTGCCCCCAGCTGCTTAATTGTGCTAAAAGCGCTTCCAATGGAAAAGCAAAGAAGAAAAAAGTTAACATATTAAATGCGAGATGCATCCAATCACGATGAATAATACCACTGGTTAAAACTGTATAGATATTTTTTCCCCTGCTCACACTGTAAGGATGGAGCATAAACTTTCCAAATAGATTCGGATTTGAAAAGGTATATACGCTTGTAATAACAGTAAATATTAAAATAATACTGGCGACAGGTGTTTGAAGGATGTATTCTTGCATAAATTGTTAATCGTATAAAAGTTAAGGCTAAATTTAAAATCCAGCCTTTAATTTGTTTTTCGTAATATTAAATATCAGAACAAAGTTCGAAAGGTAATAAAATTTAATGATTTGATGTTTTTACAGATCAAACATTCCCAATTGTTTTCCTCGTTTTGGAATAAAGAGGTCGGTGCGCAAAGCAGGTAAAATGCAATCACCCATGTATTTTTTTCTGTAAAGACGAAAAAGGTCATGTATGCTTTCTGCCATTACTCCGCTTCCCCGCATTCTCCTTGACCATTGTGAATCATTTAACTTTCCACCATGGGATTCCGCAATGGCATTTAAGACCTTCTCTGCACGGTCAGGAAAGGTTTTGTTAACCCAATCGGTAAAGATATCGGCGATGGCACCATTCAACCTTACGAGCGTAAAGGACGCTGATTTTGCGCCGGCTTCTGCTGCTGATTTGATCAATTGTGGCATTTCGTCGCTGTTTAGGCCAGGGATGATAGGAGCGCACATCAACATGACAGGGATTCCAGCATTGCTAAGCTTTTCAATGACTTTTAATCTTCCTTTGGCAGTAACGGTCCGTGGTTCCATTTTCTGCCTTAATTCTTCATTTAGCGAGTTGATCGTTATGGATACTTGAACCAGATTTTCCCGGGCGAGCTCCTTCAGAATATCTAGGTCCCGTAGAATCAGGTTATTCTTTGTGATTAGTGATACAGGATGATGGTATTGTTGAAAAATATGAAGCAATGATCTTGTTATTTTTAGTTTACGTTCAATGGGTTGATAGCAGTCTGTATTTCCTGAAAGTACAATGGTTTTAGCTTCGTAATTCCGTTTGTTAAATGCTTCTTCTAATAACACGGCTGCATTGTGTTTTACTATAATTTTTTGCTCGAAATCCAAACCGGCACTGAATCCCCAATATTCATGCGAGTTCCTGGCATAGCAATAAATACAACCATGTTCACAACCTTGATATGGATTTATTGAACGGGTGAAAAAAAGATCCGGACTGTTGTTTTCGCTGATTATCTTTTTAGGAGTTTCCTGATAAAATTTTGTAGTCGCATTTTCAAGAAACTCTTCGTCAATCCCCTCAATAAATTCTGCTTCATACTTGTTACTTGCGAATTTATTATTCGGATTTATTTGTGATCCTCTCCCTTTAAAATATTCTCTTTCTGAATCCATGGAAACAAATTTACTAATTATATTAGTAAATTAAACGAAATTATTTAGTAATAATTTTACGGTCTAAACCTGATTATCCGGAAAGTATAAATTGAAGTGTGATTAAGATTTTCGCCTATTGATTTGCGATTGAGTCATCAAGCAGAAACACATAGAGATCACGAGGACCATGTGCACCCAATACCAACGTTTTTTCTATATCAGCTGTCCGACTGGGGCCTGTAATCAGGTTGATCATGGATGGAAGTTGGTTGTTATATTTTACTTTTAAATATTCTAAGCCGTCTTTGATATCGCCTAATAGCTGAGATGTATAAGCGATGACAATATGTATATGCGGATAGATTGATAACCGTCTTCCGGCACCGTTTCCATTACTAATTAAGATACTTCCATTTCTCGCTATTAGAGCCTCACAGGAAGTTATACCGGTATCCGCCTTGTCAAAGTCAGTATCTGTACTGTAAAAAGGGAAACCATATTTTTCAAGTAATTCTTGTAATGGAGGTTCCCAAACGTACATTTTTCTTAATGAATCCTTTTCTGCTAAGGCCAGAAGGTTTTCTACTAAATCTATTTCATCTTCACAAAAAACAAATTTTCCTGAAACTGCTGAAAATTGTTTTACAAATTCAATTTCCAACGGTTCGTTAAATGGAGGATACAGCGGAGTTTCTTCGAGATTTAAATAAGGATTATCCCGTTTTTGAAGCAAGGCAGCCCGTACCTTTTTTAAAATTTGTTCTTTTGAAGTTGATTGTTTCATAGCTGAAAAAGAAAGGCTAAGAACGGAAGCTCTTAGCCTTAAATTTATTGATTATCATTTAGTTTGGAGTCATCCGCTGGCTTTTCAAAAGTACCTGAATTGTCTCCGACACCATCATGAACTAAGTTCTCCGCTATCTGTTCCTGATCACCGGTTCCACTGTTTACAAACTCATCGTACGTTGTACGTGTATTGAAAGGACGTTTTCCAAGAATCTCTTCTAAATCGGATTGAAACAGGATTTCTTTATCTAACAATTTATCAGCGAGTTTTTTCAGTCCTTCTTTGTTCGTTATCAAAAGTTGCCTTGTTCTGTCATAAGCGTCGGCAATTAGCATCCTTACTTCGTCATCAATCAATTCCGCTGTTTTTTCAGAATAGGGTTTGTTAAATTGGTTGCCTTCCTGCGCTTCATTGAAGGAAACATTTCCAATTCGATGATTCATACCATACACGGTAACCATTGCATAGGCTAATTTGGTGATACGCTCCAAATCATTCTGGGCACCGGTTGATATCTTTCCAAATGTAATATCTTCTGCGACCCTACCACCCATTGTCATACAGATGCTGTCAATTAATTGTTCTGTCGTATACAGGAACTGTTCTTTCGGCAGGTATTGTGCATAACCTAAGGCTGCTATTCCACGCGGAACGATTGAAACCTTTACCAGGGGATCTACATGTTCTAAAAACCAGCCGGCGATTGCATGGCCTGCTTCATGATAAGCAACAATCCGTTTTTCTTCGGGTGAGATAATTTTATTTTTCTTTTCCAGTCCGCCAATTACCCTGTCAATCGCATCTTGAAAATCCTGCATATCGACAGCTTCTTTATTGCGTCTGGCAGCTATTAAGGCAGCTTCGTTACAAACGTTGGCTATTTCTGCTCCGGCAAATCCCGGTGTTTGGGCAGAAAGCTTTTTGGCATCTACTCCCTCAGCTAATTTGATCGGTTTTAAATGAACTTTAAAGATCTGTTCCCTGCCAACCAGGTCAGGCTTATCGATTGATATCTGACGGTCAAAACGTCCGGGGCGGAGTAAGGCCGGATCTAATACATCCGGACGGTTGGTTGCAGCAAGAATAATAATTCCGGAATCCGTACCAAATCCATCCATCTCAACAAGAAGTTGATTTAATGTATTTTCACGTTCATCATTTCCGCCCATCATGCTGTTTTTTCCACGAGCACGACCGATTGCATCAATCTCATCAATAAAGATAATACAAGGGGCTTTTTCTTTGGCTTGTTTGAATAAATCTCTTACACGTGATGCTCCGACACCGACAAACATTTCTACGAAATCTGAACCAGATAAAGAGAAAAACGGAACTTGAGCTTCTCCTGCAACTGCTTTGGCCAATAAGGTTTTACCGGTTCCCGGCGACCCAATTAATAAGGCTCCTTTCGGAATTTTACCTCCCAAATTGGTATATTTTTTCGGGTTTTTCAGGAAATCTACAATTTCCATCACTTCTTGCTTTGCTTCTTCTAATCCGGCAACATCGTTAAAAGTAATGTTAACCTGGGATTCTTTATCAAAGAGTTTTGCTTTCGATTTACCAATATTAAATATCTGACCGCCAGGACCGCCACCGCCGCTTCCCATTCTTCTCATTAAGAATATCCAGAAAGCGATAATTAATACAATAGGTAAAAGGGTAAGAATCCAGCCCGTCCAGGGACTATTTCGTTCCTCTAACTTTAGGCTTACCCGATCATTTGGAGGTATCTCAGCCTGAGCAGCGTTCAATTTACGCTCCAGGGCGTCAAAAGAACCATCCTGAAAAACATATTGAGGACCGGATTCCGGTGACATGTTAAGTGCATTTGGCTGTGGTTTTACTTCTTTGTATTTATCTTCATTAAGTTTATCTTTTTTAATATAAACTTCTACGGCAATCAGTTCATTCTTTTTATAGGCAACCAGGTGATCTACATCACCGGTATTTAACATGGTTTCTTCAAAACGCTGGTAGGTGATCGATTTAGCAGTATCACCACTAAACATATATTGTAAAACAAAAAAACCTAACAATAGAGCCATCCATAGCCACATAATATTAAACCGCGGCGGTTTTGGAGTAATTTTTTTACTGGGAATTTTTTTCCTTCCACTCGTCTGGTTTGAAAATTTTTCTTTCATTCTTAGAATTTGATTATTGCAACAAAGGTTGCTCTATATTTTAATTATTTATCTTGTAGAAGGAATTTAAGCGCTTTTATAGTTCTCTTGCAGTGCATCTCCCCATAAATCTTCAATACCATAATGTTGACGTCTTTCAGTTTTAAATATATGCACTACAACATCAACATAATCTAATAATACCCATTCTCCTTGTTCTATTCCTTCTTTGTGCCAGGGATCTTGATGCAAGGCTTTAAAGACTTCTTTTTCTACACTTTCAGCCAGGGCTCTTACCTGGGTGGAGGAATCTGCATGGCAAATCACAAAATAATCTGTTACTGAACTGTTAATTTTTCTTAAGTCAATTCTAACTATTTCATTTCCTTTTTTTTCCTGGAGACCGTGAATAATGATCTCGGAAATGTATGTTGATTCATTTGAATTTTTACTTTTTGTCATTAATTATATTAGTTTTGACAATTATTTATCATTATTTATTTGAATACTTGCAAAGTAACACATTTTCAGCATTTTTTAGTGGTCAAAAATTAATTACACTCGAACGCGTTTCTTCTACAAATGATTACTTAAAGGAAGAACTGTCAAAATCTACGCCATTTAGTGAAGGTACTGTAATAATGGCAGTAGATCAGGTATCCGGGCGCGGTCAATCGGGTAATAGATGGAACTCTGAACCCGGGAAAAATCTTACCTTCAGTTTGTTATTAAAACCCACTTTTTTAAAGCCGATGGATCAGTTCAATATTAACATTGTTATTTGTGTTTCCATTTTTGAAGTATTGTTTCCTTTATTTAAAAATCAGTTAAAAATAAAATGGCCAAATGATATCTATGTAGGGGATAAAAAATTGGGTGGTATTTTGATTGAAAATATATTACAAGGCAGTGAATGGAAAGAATCTATCATCGGAATTGGTATGAATGTAAATCAGGAAAATTTCGAAGGAATTCAAAATGCGTGTTCTATCAAACAATTATTACATCACGAGTACACTTTAAAGGACTTATTATACGACCTTTGTGGGTCAATTGAAAGAAATTACCTTCAACTGCGGAAACAAGGAATTTTAAATCTGAAATCACGCTATATACAAAACCTTTATGGACTAAACCAAGTCAGAAAGTATAAACTGGAGGGCGTTTCTGTTGAAGGAAAAATTATGAATGTGGAGGATGACGGTCAGCTAATTGTAGATTTTAACGGCCATTCTGCAAAATTTAATTTTAAAGAGATTGAATTTGTGTTTTAATAAAGAACTTATGAAAAAACTATTTTTGGTATTTCTCTTAGCCTGCATTAATTTTTTTGCCTCTGCCCAAATTTACGATCCCGTTAGCTGGAAGTTTGGAGCAGAAAATATAAGCGACAAGGAGGCGACCCTTGTCATAACCGCTAATATTGAGCCGGGCTGGCATGTCTATTCACAGTTCATAGAAGAAGGTGGCCCCATTCCTACTTCCTTTAAATTTCAGGAGGATGGATTTAGGAGGGTTGGCAGTGTGACTGAGAGTCCGAAGGCAATTAGTGCTTTTGACCCCAATTTCAATATGCAGATTGCCTGGCACAAGAATCAAGTCCGCTTTTCACAAAAAATAAAACTGCTCCGGCCCAACATTGAGGTCAAAGGGACCCTCGAGTTTATGGTCTGTAACGATACAAATTGTTTGCCTCCTGAAGAAGTGCCTTTTAGCATTTCAGTAAATGCACCAAAAGGTGCTGTTCAAAAAGCGCCCGACCCGGTAAAGCCAGCTGAAAATCCAACTGTACAAAGCAAAGCAGAGTCCGTCAACGTGGTAACACTTCCACAGGCTCTTGAACCCGATTCTTCCGCCGTACAGAAAAACTCGTCTGCCCTGCAGATGGAGAAGGACTCTTCCTTAGCTGGGGATTCTATCGTAGCCAGCCAGAACCGGCCAGCTGATCAGGATCGGCCAGTTAATAAAGATGTAAAGGATGCATCTTCTCCTGAAGGACAGACTCTTTGGGGAATTTTTATCGCCGGATTAGTTGGTGGATTTGCAGCATTTTTGATGCCATGCATCTATCCGATGGTGCCCCTGACAACTTCTTTTTTTACAAAACGGAGTGGGAGTCGTACGAAAGGGATCTGGAATGCTGTCATTTATGGCGTATCCATTATTGTTATTTATGTGGCGCTGGGAATGATTATTACCCTTCTTTTTGGTGCTTCTGCATTGAATGAAGCTGCCAGTAGTGCGCTGTTCAATCTTTTGTTCTTTGTTATCATTATCATTTTTGCAATTTCATTTTTGGGTGCTTTTGAAATCACCTTGCCTTCCCGCTTTGTCAATAAAATGGATCAGAAGTCGGATCGTGGAGGACTGATCGGAATTTTCTTTATGGCTTTTACCCTGGCATTGGTATCTTTTTCATGCACCGGACCAATCATTGGTTATTTGTTGGTAGAGGCCGTTTCCAGTGGGGCATTGCTTGGACCTGCGATTGGAATGCTTGGTTTTTCCATCGCTCTGGCTGTACCCTTTATTCTGTTTGCACTATTCCCGGCCTTTCTTAAGGAAATGCCTAAATCGGGAGGATGGCTCAATACTGTTAAGGTTTCCCTTGGATTTCTGGAGCTGGCGCTGGCTTTTAAATTCCTTTCGAATGTTGATCTGGCCTATCATTGGGGTATTCTGGACCGGGAAGTTTTCCTGGCGATCTGGATTGTCATTTTTGCACTGTTCGGTTTTTATCTTTTGGGAAAGATCAGGTTGTCGGACTCCGATGGAAATGGTGTTCTGTCGTTACCTCGCCTGTTTTTCGCCATGCTTATTTTTTCATTTACCGTTTATATGGTGCCTGGTATGTGGGGCGCACCCCTGAAAGGGATTAGTGCCTGGCTGCCGCCTCAACCTACACAAGACTTTGATCTGAATAAACTGACTTATGGTGCGCTGAGCACTGCAGACAACAATCGGACAGAGGGACCTGCCAGAAAATATGCTGGGATCTTTCATGCACCTCATGGCCTGGATGCTTTTTATGACTATCAGGAGGGACTTGACTATGCCCGGAAAGTTAATAAACCGGTATTGATTGATTTTACTGGGTGGAGCTGTGTGAATTGCCGTAAAATGGAAGCATCGGTTTGGCCTGATCCGGAGGTATTGAAACTGTTAAGCAAAGACTTTGTTCTGATCTCCCTCTATGTGGACGATAAAACGGAACTGGAAGAATCTGAAAAATATGTTTCTGAATTCAGCGGCAAAAAAATATCAAGAATCGGGCAAAAATGGAGCGATATGCAGGCATCGGTCTTTGGAACGAATTCACAGCCTTATTATGTTATTGTGGATGCCGACGGGAAAAGGTTGATACCACCGCAGGCATATAACCTCGATATACAGAACTACGTTCAGTTTTTAAAAGATGGAATTGATGCGTATGAGAATCATTAAGGAAAAATAATGTTTAATTATTATAGATTTTATTATTTTCAACAATTTCAATTAAAGTTATAACAGATAAACAAATCAAATTATATAGATGAAAGAAATTAAAAGTATTGGTCTTTTTACTTCAGGAGGTGACTCTCCTGGGATGAATGCAGCCATTCGCGCGGTAGTCAGAACCGGCTTGTATTATGATTTAAAGGTTTTTGGAATTAATCGTGGTTACGATGGATTGGTAAAGGGAGATTTATTTGAAATGAATGCCAAGTCAGTAGCCAATATCATACAGAGAGGCGGAACAATTCTAAAAACAGCACGCAGTAAGGAATTCCTTTCTGTGGAAGGAAGGCAGAAAGCATTTGAGCAACTTGAAAAGTTTGGTGTGGATGGCTTGATAGCTATTGGTGGAGACGGCACGTTTACAGGTGCTAAAAAGTTTATTGAAGAACATCATATTCCGATACTTGGAATCCCCGGAACGATTGATAACGATTTACAAGGGACTGATTTTACAATCGGTTATGACACAGCGATCAATACAGTAGTTGATGCAGTTGATAAAATCAGGGATACTGCAGAATCGCATGATCGTGTTTTTATTGTAGAAGTTATGGGAAGAGATTCCGGTCTGATTGCATTGAGGAGTGGTATTGGAATAGGTGCAGAAGCGATTTTAATACCGGAAGGAAAGATGGATTTCTCCGGTATGCTTAACCGCTTGGATAAAACCAGAAAAAATAAATCATCCCGAATTATTATTGTGGCTGAAGGTGATGAAGGAGGGGGAGCTTTTGAAGTCGCTGATCGCGTACAAACTCATTTTCCTCATTATGATGTTCGCGTTTCTGTATTGGGTCATATCCAGCGGGGGGGCAAACCTTCTTGCATGGACAGGGTATTGGCAAGCCGCTTAGGAGTAGCTGCAGTTGAAGGCCTTCTTGCCGGGAAATCAGGTGAAATGGCCGGTCTTCTTGGTGGTGATATTGGCTTTACTCCTTTTGACAGAGCAATTAAACACATTAGGGAGGTAAATCCTAATTTGTTAAAAATAGCCGATATATTATCGCTTTAATAATTTAGTTATCAGTCTTTGGTTGAGCATGTTGTGATCCAGTCTTTTCTGCATTTACATCATGTTCAACTTCCTTTTGTATTACTCTAACTGCATATTTGGAAGGCACAATTTCTCCACAAGCCCATTTGGTGTGTATCTTTGTGTATTCCGCACCGAAATATAATATAGCAGCCGTATAGTACACCCAGAGTAATATAATTATAATTGAGCCTGCTGCCCCATACGCACTTTCCGGTGCGGCAAACTGCATATATAAACTGATTAGGTATTTGCCGAAAATAAAAAGTATTGCTGTGAAAATAGCGCCACTTCGGACATACTTCCATTGTATTTCAGCATCAGGCAGAAATTTAAAAATGACCCCAAAGAGGATCGAGATAACGATAAAGGTAATCCCAAAGTTAACCAGACCAAACAAGACAGCCATTGAATCGGGAAATATTGTGAGCAGGTAGCTGCTTAATAATTCTATTATTGTACTAACCATTAAAGACACAATCAGTAGAAACCCTAATCCAATAATCATCGAGAAAGAAAGCACCCGATCGATTATCATTTTTTTCCATCCTTTATCTGGTTTCGCCCTTACTCCCCAAATGGAGTTAATTGAGTCCTGGATTTCAATGAAGACAGTAGTTGAACCGGCTATTAAAGTTCCTATACCAATGATAATTGCTATCCCGGATTTTTCAGAGAGACTGATTTTCTGGATAATATCTTGAACCTGTTTTGCTGCATTGGCCCCTACCATATCATTCAGCTCGTTAAAAACGCGCCCCTCTATTGCATCTTCGCCGTAAAAAAAACCTACGACCCACATAATTATCAATAATAAAGGTGCCAAAGAAAAAATAGTATAATAAGACAATGCAGCACTCTTTTTCATTATTTTATCTTCACCAAATCCTGCGAATGTTTCTTTTACTAATTCGAATGTCCTTTTTAAAGATGCTTTATTGATCGCCATTTATTAAGTTTTTTATACTAAACGTAAATAAAGCGGATTGGTTTTACTAGCGATGGGAAAAGGCTATTAATTCTAAGTCTTTTGGTGTCATATTGAAGCGTTCACCTATGTCTTTATTAGTCAAAGCGCCTTGGTATAAATACACTGCGTTTCTTACACCTGGCCTATTCCAGATCAGATTCATCATGCTGCCCATTTCTCCCATATCAAGCAAAATAGGAGTGAAGATGTTGGTTAGCGCGTATGTGGCGGTTCGGGCTACACGTGAGGCGATGTTAGGAACACAATAATGAATGACGTCGTGTTTTCTGAATGTAGGCTTTAAATGATTGGTAATCTGAGATGTTTCAAAACAACCTCCCTGATCGATGCTTACATCAATTATAACGGAGTTTGGTTTCATTTTGGAAACGGTTCCTTCATCTATAATACAGGGGCATCTGCCATTATTTGAGCGGATTGCACCTATAACAACATCTGATGATATGATGGCTTTTCGCAGAACAATGGGCTGGATAACCGATGTAAAGATTAAACTTCCGATATTATTCTGCAAGCGGCGTAACCGATAAATCGAGCTATCGAATACTTTTACTTGCGCACCAAGAGCCAAAGCGGTTCGTGCTGCATATTCTCCAACGGTTCCTGCACCCAAGATAACGATTTCTGTTGGTGGGACACCCGTTATCCCTCCAAGCATTAAACCTTTTCCATCAAAGACATTGCTTAAGTATTCAGCTGCGATTAAGATGGATGTGGCTCCGACAATTTCACTCATTGCTCTTACCACGGTAAGGATATTACCTTCGTCACGAAGATATTCATAGCTAATGGCTGTGATGCGCTTCTTCATCATTGCATGAAGATGATCTAAGCTTAATAGAGAAGGTTGTTGTGAAGAAAATAATACTTGTCCGTTTTTCATCATTTCAATCTCTTCCATGGTTGGAGGTGAAATTTTGATAATGATATCGGCCTCATAGACGCTCTTTTTATCCGGAATAATTTCTGCACCCTGTTCACTATAATGATGATCCAGAAAATTAGCCGCATCACCAGCGCCGCTTTCCATCAAAACCCGATGACCGTTTTCAACTAATAACGCAACAGAAAGAGGTGTCAAAGCGATTCTATTCTCCTGAAATGAAGTTTCTTTGGGAATACCAATAAATAATTGATTTTTCCTGTTGCCAGTTTCCTGTAAAACTTCTTGCGTTTGCCTTAAGGCCTGTCGGGCTAAATTAGAAAATTCACTCATAAAAGATTTATTCTTTAATGGGTTTAAGTTACGAAAAAGAAATTAAAGGCCGGAACTTAGATTTAGTCGCTGATCTTTAAAAGACGGCTTTGATCTTTATTTATCTCTATCTGAATGGTAAATGCATTGCCTGGCAATAATGAAATAATTTTTTGAGGCCATTCAACAAAACAGTAATTGCCTGAATAAAAGTATTCTTCATAACCCAAATCGTATGCTTCCTGTTCATTTTTTAAACGATAGAAGTCAAAATGGTATACCGGTCCATCTTGACCTAGGTATTCGTTCACGATAGAAAAAGTAGGGCTTGTTACATGTTCCGTAACGCCCAGCTCTCTGCAGATTGCTTTTATAATGGTCGTCTTGCCAGCCCCCATAGGTGCTTCAAACAAGAATACTTTTTTTTCTCCTGCTAATTTTATAAGCTGACCTGCCAATTGAGGCAAGTCAGCAAGGTTATTAAAATGAATCTCTTTCAATATTTATTTGGGACTATAAGATATATAAGGAATGATGACTTCTTCCATGGAAATACCCCCGTGTTGAAAAGTCTCATTGTAATAATTTACGAATTGATTATAATTATTGGGATAAACAAAATAGGTGTCTTCCTTGGCGAAGATAAAGCTTGAGCTAACATGAAGCTTAGGTAGTTTCGCATCGTGTGGATTTTTTATATGAAACACATCTTTTGCAATGAAATTAAGATTTTTGCCTTGTTTATACCGCAGGTTGGTATTTGTATTACGATCACCGATCACCTTACTTGCATGCTTTACACGAATGGTGCCATGATCTGTCGTGATTACAACCCTTACATTCTTTTGCGAAAGTCTTTTTAGCGTATCTAATAAGGGTGAATGTTCAAACCATGAAAGCGTTAATGACCGGTAAGCAGATTCATCGCTCGCTAATTCACGTATCATCGCCATATCGGTTCTGGCATGAGAAAGCATATCTACAAAATTATATACCAGGACATTTAAGTCATTATCCATTAAATTTCCAAGATTCTCAGCGATATCCCTCCCTTGCTCAAGCGTTAAGATTTTATTATAAGAGAATTTGCTGTCTTTTCTCATAATCCGCTTTATCTGATCTGCGATGAAGTCTTCCTCATGCAGGTTCTTGCCTCCTTCATCTTCGTCATTCTGCCACATTTGAGGATAACGCTTTTCCATGTCCAAGGGCATTAACCCGCTAAAAATCGCGTTTCTTGCATATTGTGTAGCAGTTGGTAAAATGCTATAATAATGATCTTCTTCATCTAAGCGATAATAGTTACTTAAGATGTTATTTATAACACGCCATTGATCATAGCGAAGGTTATCAATTAAGAAAAAGAAAGTGGGTTTATCTTTCTCCATGGAAGGGAAAAGTTTTTTAGCAAATAACTGATGAGACATCACCGGGCCCTCCTCCGGGGTTTTTATCCAATCCAGGTAGTTATTTTCAATAAACTTTGAAAATTGTGCGTTTGCCTCTGCCTTTTGAAGCGTTAAGACTTCATGCATGCCGGCATCTTCCAGTTTTTCAAGAGAAAGCTCCCAGTAAACCAATTTTTTATAAACTTCTGCCCATTGTTCATGATTTAAACGATCATTCAGGGTCATTCCCAATACTCGGAAATCTTGTTGATAGGCAATTGACGTTTTTTCACTTACAAGCCTTTTATTTTCTGTAAGTTTTTTAATCGTCAGCAGTATTTGTCTGGGATTAACGGGTTTTATAAGGTAATCATCGATTTTAGAACCGATGGCTTCCTCCATTAAATGTTCTTCTTCATTTTTGGTAACCAATACCATTGGTACAGCTGGATTGATGCTTTTTAGTTCAGCCAGGGTTTCCAGACCGGTCAGACCCGGCATATTCTCATCGAGAAAAACCAGATCAAAATATGCATTTTTAAAGGCTTCAACAGCATCTCTTCCATTAGTGACAGTTTTTACAAAGTAACCTTTTTCATTTAATAGCATGATATGCGGTTTGAGCAAATCGATTTCATCGTCTGCCCATAATATATTTGTTTCTTGCATTTGATCTATTTATTGTGTAAAAATACTAACTTAAAGAATGTTTATTTAGCATGTTCTACTTTTAACAAACATTAACAAAAAAATCATTACTTTGTAAGAACCTTTACGTAAAATTAATTATTTACCACACCCTATGCAAATTAATTCTAACCGTCTCCTATCGCTCGATGTGTTTCGCGGTGCAACGGTTGCCGCAATGATCCTGGTTAATAACCCCGGCAGTTGGAGCGATATTTATGCCCCACTCGAACATGCCGAATGGAATGGATGTACACCTACCGATTTAATCTTCCCTTTCTTCTTATTTATTGTAGGCGTTTCCATTTCCTATGCTTATGGAACAAAGAAACTTGATCTGCAAAATCATCCTACTCTGATTCTAAAGGCGGGCAAAAGAACATTGATCTTATTTGGTTTAGGCCTGATGCTATCACTGTTTCCACAGGTTTTTACGGATCCGGTGGGTGCTTTTGCAATTGTGCGAATTCCGGGTGTTCTGCAGCGAATTGCAGTTGTGTTTTTTATTTCAACGTTGATTTTTCTTAAAACAAATGAAAAGAATGTACTTAAAATCGGAATAGCGATCTTACTGCTTTATTGGATTCTAATGAATTTTATTCCGGTTCCTGGTATCGGCGATGCTAATTTAGGTAAGGAAACTAATTTAGGTGCCTGGTTAGACAGAACATTACTAACTGAAGCCCATCTTTGGAAATCGGTTAAAACCTGGGACCCAGAGGGGATCCTGAGTACGCTGCCGGCAATTGCTTCTTGCTTATTTGGGGTGCTGGTTGGAAGCTATTTAAAACGCAAACATGTTCCGGATTCTGAAAAAGTAAGCTGGTTGTGTTTTTACGGTTTTTTAATGGTATTAATTGGTTTATTGTGGTCGCTCCAGTTTCCTCTCAATAAATCGCTGTGGACTAGTTCCTTTGTTTTATATACCGGCGGATTGGCTACGTTGTTTTTGGCACTCCTTTACTGGATCATAGATATCAAAGGGCATAAGAAATTTACCAAACCCTTTCTTGTGTATGGGGTTAATGCCATCACTGTCTTTTTCCTTTCCGGAATTTTTGCCCGCGTCATGACGATGATAAAAATCAATCAGGCAAATGGCAGTGAGTTGAGTTTAAAGGAATGGATTTACAGTACATTTTATACTTCTGTGTTTTCACCTGTCAATGCTTCGCTTGCCTATGCCATTACCTATGTTATCTTTTGGGGAGCCGTTGTTTGGTTTATGTACAACAGGAAGATTTTTATAAAAGTATAATAACAGATTTTCTTTTTGTTGTAGCTTTTGGGCTGCTATTTCAGTTATAGTATATAGACGCTATTCTTTTTATTATTAAAAAAAATAGCACCTTTGTCTTTATTTAATAGCAGAAATTGAACAAAAAGAAAATAGTCAACGATCCGGTTTATGGGTTTATATCCATTCCAAGCGACTTGATCTTTGATCTGATAGAACATCCTTATTTTCAACGGTTACGATATATCAAGCAGGTTAGTTTAACTCATTTGGTTTATCCGGGGGCGCTTCATACCCGATTTCAGCATGCTTTGGGTGCAATGTACCTGATGAGTTTAGCGATTGAAACACTTCGGGGAAAGGATGTTGAGATAACAACTGATGAAGAGGATGCGGCTTTGGCAGCAATTTTATTGCACGATATTGGACATGGGCCTTTTTCCCACTCCTTGGAGCATTCTATTGTAGAGGGTGTTTCGCATGAGGATATTTCCGGCTTAATCATGGATAAGCTGAATAAAAGCTTTGATGGCCGACTGACAACAGCGATCTCAATTTTTAGAAACGAATACCCTAAATTCTTTTTGCATCAATTGGTGTCAAGCCAGCTTGATACCGATCGGATGGATTATCTGATACGCGATAGCTTTTATACGGGCGTTACCGAAGGCGTGATTAGTTTTAACCGAATTATTAAAATGCTGAATGTTTTTGATAATGAACTGGTTGTTGAACAAAAAGGAATTTACTCCATTGAAAAATTTTTAATTGCCAGACGGTTAATGTACTGGCAGGTATACTTACATAAAACTGTTGTAAGTGCTGAGCAAATGTTGGTTAACATTTTGCATCGTGCCAAGCAGCTTAGTCTGGAAGGGCATGATTTATTTGCTACTCCTTCATTAAAGCATTTTTTGACTACAAAGATAACGAAAGAAGCTTTTGAAAAAAATCCGGAGCATCTGTTATTTTTTGTCCAATTGGACGACGTTGATATCCTGGCAAGCATTAAAGTTTGGGAAAATCACCCTGACAGAACGCTTTCCTTATTATGTAAGGGTTTGATGAGCCGCCATCTAAATCAGGTAAATATGAGTGATGATAAACCAGATCAGGCTTTGTTAATTCAGTTAAGAAAGAAGGCAAAAGATTATTTTGGAATTCCGGAAGAAGAGGTAGGTTATTTTGTCTATTCAAAGACAATTTCTAATAGTGCATACCAGGTAGGAGATGGAAATATTAAAATTTTAATGAAAAACGGGACAATAAAAGATATAACACAAGCGTCTGATTTATCTAATCTGGAAGTACTTTCAAAAAAGGTACAAAAATATATTGTGTCATTTCCAAAAGAACTTCATTCAAAAGGTTTAATTTAGCGCCCTGATAATAGAATCTGACAACTAAATTGTTAATTAAATAATATATAAAGTTTGCAAATGCAATTTACCGCACAACAAATTAGTGATTTAATCAATGGAAAGATCGAGGGGGATGCTGAGGTAGCGGTTTTTGAGATGTCAAAAATTGAGGAAGCGGAAGAAGGAAGCATTTCTTTTCTAGCGAATCCTAAATATGAAAATTATATATACAGTTCAAATGCTTCTATCATTATTATAAATGAGGAGCAGATTCTGAAACATCCTGTTAAATCAACCTTAATTAGGGTAAAGAATGCTTATACTGCTTTTTCTATTCTTTTAGATGCATATAATCAGATCAGGCTGGGCAAACAAGGAATTGAAGAGCCGTCATTTATACATCCTACAGCCAGTATCGGGGAAAATGTATATATAGGGGCTTTCAGTTACATAGGCCCCAACGTAAAGATTGGCAATAATTGTAAAATATACCCGCATAGCTATCTGGGTGATCAAGTTAGCATAAGCGATGATTGCACGATTTATGCCGGGGTACATATTTATTTTGATTGTGTAATAGGTAATAGAGTCGTTATCCATTCCGGTGCAGTAATCGGCAGTGACGGATTTGGCTTTGCTCCGCAAGAGGATGGTAGTTATAAAAAGATCAGCCAGATTGGAAATGTTGTAATTGGCGATGATGTTGAAATAGGTGCAAATACTACGATTGACAGGGCAACACTGGGATCAACAAGAATTCAGAACGGAGTGAAGCTCGATAATTTAATTCAATTAGCACACAATGTTGAACTGGGCCAAAATACAGTCGTTGCAGCACAGACCGGAATTTCAGGAAGTACCAAAGTTGGTGAACATGTGGTGCTTGGCGGACAGGTAGGAATTGCAGGGCATCTTAGTATTGCAAAGGGTTCGCAAGTGCAGGCGCAATCTGGAATTAATCGTTCGATAACCGACCCGGATAAAAAATGGGCAGGAAGCCCTGCTTCTAATTATGCTTCCCAGATGCGTATACAGGTGACTTTGCAAAAGCTTCCTATGCTTGAGAAACGGATTGCTGAATTAGAAAACCTAATAAATAAAAAGTAACTTTAACCTATAGACTATTAAGCGAAGAGTTTAAAAGAATGAATTCAAAACAAAGAACCATAAGAAGCGAAGTAAGTATTTCCGGTGTAGGATTGCATACAGGAAAACCTGCGTCATTGACATTTAAAGCTGCGCCCGAAAATCACGGATATAAATTTAAAAGAGTTGATCTTGAAAATCAACCTATTATAGAAGCAGATGTAGATAATGTTACGGATACTTCGCGGGGAACCACGATTTCTCAAAATGGAGCAAGTGTCAGTACAATTGAACATCTGCTTGCATCTTTAGTAGGTATGGAGATCGACAATGTACTGATTGAGATCGATGGGCCTGAAGTTCCGATTATGGATGGTAGTGCATCGTTCTTTACCAATGCATTAGAAGAAGCAGGATTTGTTGTTCAGGATTTGGAGCGGGAATATTATGTGATTCCTCACAATATGCACTATTCAGAACCAGAACGCAGTGTGGAGATGGTTGCAATGCCACTGGATGGATATCGGCTGACGTGTATGATCGATTATAACTCTCCTGTATTGGGCAGCCAGCATGCTTCCATTTCGAATATAGATGAATTCAAAACTGAAATAGCAACTTCAAGAACTTTTTGTTTTTTACATGAACTTGAAATGCTGGTTGAGCATAACTTAATAAAAGGCGGCGACTTAAATAATGCGATCGTTATTGTTGATAAAGATGTCAATGAAACGGAGCTGGCTTCTTTAGCCAAATTGTTTAACCGGAAAGATATTAAAGTAGCCAAAGAAGGGATATTAAATAATATCGAATTGCGATATCAGAATGAACCGGCACGACATAAATTGCTGGATATGATTGGCGATTTAGCATTAATAGGAGTACCTTTAAAAGGTCATATTATGGCTGCCCGTCCCGGACATGCCGCAAATATTGCTTTTGCAAAAAAAATCAAAGCTGCTATCAAAAAGGAAAGAAACAAAAAGCGGGTTCATTTATATGATCCTTCAGCAAAACCACTATACGATGTGGTTCAGATAATGGATATTTTGCCCCACAGGCAACCATTTCTTTTTATCGATAAAATATTGGAACTTTCAAAGACCCACGTTGTAGGAGTTAAGAATGTGACAATGAATGAAGAGCTTTTTAAAGGTCATTTCCCTGGAACTCCGGTTTTTCCCGGCGTTATACAGGTTGAAGCGATGGCACAAACAGGAGGTATTCTCGTATTAAGTACTGTCCCTGATCCAAGAAACTATATCACCCTATTTTTAAAAATTGATAATGTTCGATTTAGAGCACAAGTTTCACCTGGCGATACCATTGTATTTAGGTGTGATCTGATGGAGCCCATCAGAAGAGGAATTGCGCAGATGAAAGGAGTAGGTATGGTTGGTGATAAAATTGTGGTTGAAGCGGAAATGATGGCACAAATTACAAAAATTAAAGAAAACGAAACTCCATCATGATTCAGCCTTTAGCTTATATACATCCTGAAGCAAAAATTGCCAATAATGTTGTTATTGAACCCTTTGTAACGATTTATAAAAATGTTGAGATAGGGGAAGGAACATGGATTGGGCCAAATGTAACGATCATGGAGGGTGCCAGGATTGGAAAAGGATGCAAAATTTTTCCAGGCGCTGTAATTTCCGGAATACCACAGGATTTGAAATTTGATGGTGAAGAGACAACTGCAGAAATTGGAGATAATACAACAATTCGCGAATGTGTAACCATTAACCGTGGAACGAAGGACCGTTGGAAGACCGTTGTTGGAAAAAATTGTCTGATTCAAGCCTATAGTCACATCGCACACGATTGTATCGTTGGAGACAATTGTATTTTTTCAAATAGCAGTACACTTGCTGGTCATATTACCGTTGGCGATTATGTGGTATTAGCCGGTATGGTGGCTGTTCATCAATTTGTAAGTATCGGATCTCATGCGTTTATTGCCGGCGGAACGTTGGTACGGAAAGATGTGCCTCCTTTTGTTAAGGCAGCTCGTGAACCGATTGCTTATGTAGGGATTAACTCTGTCGGTCTCCGTAGAAGAGGTTTCTCTTCAGAGATGATCAACGAAATTCAGGATATTTATCGTACGCTATTTGTTAAGAATAATAACCTTTCCAAGGCTCTGGGCATTATCGAAACCGAGTTTAAACCCACTGAAATAAGAGATGAAATACTTGATTTCATCCGGAGCTCAAATCGTGGGGTAATGAAAGGATTCGGACAGGGTAAACTGGGTACGATGTAAAGGGCTTTATTGCCATAAAGAACTTATTTGTTCATGAAAATCGAACTTGAAAATATTGGTAGAAGATTTAACAGAGATTGGATTTTCAAGCAGGTTAATTATCAGTTTTTTCAAGGTGAAAGTTATGCTATTCTTGGGCCCAATGGTTCCGGGAAGTCTACCTTTCTTCAAGTTCTTGCCGGCAGCTTAAGTCCTTCAAGCGGACAATTAACATATTCTTTGAATAAAAAAGTTATTGAAGTTGATGCAATTTTTAATCACATTTCTTTAGCTGCACCATATTTGGAATTAATTGAAGAATTTACACTTCGGGAGTTAATTACCTATCATTTTCGATTTAAAAAATTATTTAAGAGCTTAAATATCAGTCAGATAATTGATTTGCTTGGCTTGGAGAAATCCGGCGATAAAGAAATCCGGTACTTTTCTTCGGGAATGAAGCAACGAACCAAACTAGCTTTGGCATGTTGTGCTGATACCCCATTGCTTTTTTTAGATGAACCTACTTCCAACCTGGATGCACAGGGAATTGAGTGGTATCAACAATTGATTAAAGATTTTTCCAAAGAAAGGTTACTGATCGTTTGCTCCAACCAGGCTCATGAATATAATTTTTGTTCTAAGCATTTACAGATAAATGACTATAAATAAATGCTTACATTGCATCTAAATGTAATTTTATATAAGTTTGTTAAGAAAATAAAAAGAAATAAGAATGTCAAAAGCATCTGAAGTAAAACCAGGAAACGTTTTAAGATTTAATGGAGAGTTAGTTACAGTTGAGGAATTTATCCATCGTACTCCAGGAAATCTCCGTGCTTTTTATCAAGCAAGAATGCGGAATGTTAAAACCGGAAAGATAGCTGAGTATCGTTTCCGTACCGATGAAGAAGTAGAAATCGCGAGAGTTGAAACAAATGATTATCAATATCTATATGATGATGCTGACTTTTTTGTTGTAATGGATAATACTACTTATGAGCAATTCAATATTCCTAAACACCTTTTTGGAGATGCTGCAAAGTTTTTAAAGGAAGGGATGAATGTTATTGTGGCGTTTGAAAGCGATGAGCCTATCATGGCCAATGCGCCGACAAGTGTGGAGCTTGAAATTACCTATACAGAACCAGCAGTTAAAGGAGATACATCAACGGGTGCTCTAAAAAATGCGACGGTTGAAACGGGAGTTGAAATAAAAGTTCCTTTATTTATAAATCAAGGAGACAAGGTTAAAGTGGATACCCGTACAGGGGGATATATCGAACGTGTTAAGTAAAATGAATTATTATTAAATAAAAAAGCCTTCTGAATTTTGGAAGGCTTTTGTTGTTTTACCAATATGGAGTTAAATACCAAAAAAGCACTTCGGGAACATTATAAAAGTCTTCGTGTCACACTATCCGCTGCGCAAGAGAAGAATCTGAATGAACAATTGCTGTCCCAATTCCAGCAATTTAAATGGGAAGGGCTTGGGTACGTACATATATTTCTTCCTATAAAAAAATTTAAAGAGCCCGATACAATCTTGTTAGAGAACTGGTTGAGGGTCAGCTATCCTCAAATTCAGTTGGTAATTTCCAGATCTGATCTTAAGACAAATATGATGGACCACTATCTATGGGAGAAGGAGCATCTGCTGGAACTCAACAAATGGGGTATACATGAACCGAAAGGAGGAGAGGCGATATTGCCTGATCAGCTTGATGCAGTTATTATACCTTTACTTGCATTTGACAAAGCAGGCAATCGGGTAGGCTATGGAAAAGGGTTCTATGACCGATTCCTTTCTGCTTGCCGTCCGGATTGCTTAAAAATTGGGCTTTCTTTTTTTGAACCCGTTCCTGAAATTAAAGACACTGAACCAGCCGATATACCCTTAGACTATTGCATCACATGCGAGCAGATTTGGAACTTTAAGCGTTAATACACTTGTTTGGGAACACAAGTGGTCGACTCCGTTTTCTCCAACTCAATAGGGATATGACTATACAGATTGTTAAGGTATAAAGAATCAGCTGTTTGCCTTGTTATTTTAAATCGCGGAAGATACTGACCTATATGATGACAACCTGAAAGCTTTTGCCGCCAGTTGGCGTGGGTATAAGTGGCTTCAATAAGTAAACTATCGCCCCTGATTACATAAACACCCCTTGCGTACTCGTCCCATTCCCCATTGCCATAACAAGAGTCTGCCTCCATTTTCGTTTTGGAGAATGTTTTGATTTTTATGTACACTGAATCACATGTAAATTTAAAATCGTGAAGTTCGTAACGCATTAATTTATCCTGATAAGGAACGCTTTTAGCGACCCAGGTACCTTGCAGGAATTCTGAACCGGCATCCTGCATTTTGGAATTGAATTTACAAGCTGGCAGAAGAAAAATCAGCAAGAGGAGGATGTTCACTCCCCATGCTGATTTTTTAGAAGAAATTACTGATTGATTTAATTTCATATTATTTCAGGCCACCAATCATATCTTCTGGTTTTACCCATTCATCGAATTGTTCATTCGTTAATAAGCCAAGCGATAAAGCGGCATCACGTAGAGAAGTATTTTCCTTATGAGCCTTTTTGGCAATTTTTGCTGCGTTTTCGTAACCAATATGCGGGTTTAATGCGGTAACCAACATTAAAGAGTTTTCTAAATGTTTTTTAATACCATCATAGTTAGGCTCAATTCCAATTGCACAATGATCATTGAAAGAAACACAAGCTTCTCCGATCAAACGGGCACTTTGTAAGAAGTTGTCGGCCATAAGCGGCTTAAATACATTTAATTCATAGTGGCCATTCGCACCGCCTATGGAGATGGTTACATCATTTCCCATTACCTGGGCTGCCACCATGGTTAATGCTTCACATTGTGTCGGATTGACCTTTCCCGGCATAATAGAAGAGCCCGGTTCGTTTTCCGGAATGATGATTTCACCGATTCCTGACCTTGGTCCAGAAGCTAACATCCGGATATCGTTTGCGATTTTCATTAAAGAGACTGCCAGCTGTTTTAGAGCACCATGACTTTCAACAATTGCATCATGCGCAGCCAGGGCTTCAAATTTGTTTTCTGCCGTTATAAAAGGTAAGCCGGTGAATTCAGCAATGTATTTAGCGACATTTTCCGAATAGCCTTTTGGCGTATTGATTCCCGTACCCACTGCAGTACCACCCAATGCTAATTGAGAAAGATGCGCTAAGGTATTTTTTAAAGCCTTTATTCCAAAAGTCAATTGGGCTACGTATCCGGAGAATTCTTGTCCCAATGTTAAAGGAGTCGCATCCATCAGGTGAGTTCTGCCGATTTTCACAACCTTAGAAAAAGAGTCTGATTTTGCTTTAAGTGTATCTCTCAATTTTTCTACTCCGGGGATCGTAGTCTTTATCAACATTTTATAAGCAGCAATATGCATAGCTGTTGGAAATGTATCATTTGATGATTGAGATTTATTAACATCATCGTTCGGATGAATAAAAGGTGTTCCTTCGCCTAACTTGTTTCCCTGAAGAACATGAGCACGATTAGAAACCACTTCGTTAACATTCATATTAGACTGCGTTCCGGATCCTGTTTGCCAGATAACCAACGGAAACTGATCATGCAATTTGTTTTCTAATATTTCATCACAAACATTAGCGATTAAATCCCGTTTCTCGGAAGATAAAATTCCCGCATCTGTGTTGGTGTAGGCTGCTGCCTTTTTTAAGTATGCAAAGGCTTCAATAATTTCTGCCGGCATAGAGGCCGGAGCTCCTATTTTAAAGTTATTTCTTGAACGTTCGGTTTGGGCACCCCAATACTTATCGGCCGGAACCTGCACTTCGCCCATTGTATCATGCTCTATTCTATATGACATACGATTAAGATTTATTTTATCCACAAAGTTAAAAATATAAACGTTTACAAGAAGTTAGTTTCTTAAAATCGTGAAATCGCGCCCGTTTACTGCATATAACCAACATTCTCAAAAAAGTGACTTTTTTAAGGAGCAATAAAATCGGTTTTTTGAAATTATTTCTGCAATTTCGTCGCTATTAAGAGCAAAATTTCCCTGATTCATGTTGAAAACGATTAAGTTCCTTATTTTTATTATTCCGGTTGCTTTCATAGCTTGTTCCTCCGCAGAAAGTAAAAGGATTAAAGCAGAAGAAAAACAGAAAATTACAGATAGTACTCGCCTGATTTACAATTCGGAAGAGGCAGATCCGCGGATTGATGAATTTATGAAAAAGTTACATACCCGTTCTGCATTTAACGGAAATGTGCTGATCGCTAAAAAGGGCAAAATAATTTACCGTAATTCTTTTGGATGGGCTGATTATCTGCATCGTGACAGTTTAAAAATTACTTCGCAATTTGAACTGGCATCTGTTTCCAAACCGCTGACTGCAACAGCCGTACTAATGTTGATCGAACAAGGAAAGTTGAGGTTTGATCAAACTGTTAACGATTTTTATCCTGACTTCCCTTATGAAGGAGTAACCATCAAGCAGTTATTGACGCATCGGTCAGGACTTCCCAATTATGTTTATTTTGTAGATAATATTTGGCCAGATAAAAGAAAAGGGCTGACAAACCGCGAAGTAATGGAGCTGCTCGCGCAACATAAACCAGCGCGTTATAATGTGCCAGACGCTAGGTTTCTTTATAACAATAGCAATTTTATGGTTTTAGCCGCTATTATAGAAGTTGTATCGGGTCAGTCTTTTACTGTTTTTATGCAGGAGAATATTTTTAAACCTCTTGGAATGAAGAATACGGCGGTTTATTCCACAGCTGATTATGAAAAAATCCCAACAGGCGTTGTAGGGCATGATAAGGTATGGAGACGCTCTGTTGTGCAGAACTTTCTGGACGGACCGGTAGGGGATAAAGGAATTTATAGCACGGTTGAGGATTTGTATTTATTTGACAGAGCAATGAATGAAGGGCGGGTTGTAAAAAAGGAGTTATTAGATTCTGCCTATACAGGACATAGCAAGCCAGTTAACGGTGTATTTAATTATGGTTATGGTTGGCGTCTTTTTGAAAAGGACGGTCATACGATTGTTTACCATACAGGTTGGTGGCACGGGTATAAAAATTTATATATTCGAGATATTAAAAACGATATCACCATTGTATTGTTATCCAATATGTCAAATGCAAGCTTAAATCGTTTAGATGAACTTTATGAAATACTTGACATGCCGGTTATCAGGCAGGGTGCCTATAACAGTAATGGCGACTTGCTATAAGATCAGTTTAGTGTATTTGTTTTATTTGTATTAAATTAAAAATAAAGAGATGTTTGATAAATTATTTCAGGCTCAGCAAAAAGCCGACGAGATCAAGAAACGCTTAGATACAATCAGTGTGTCTGGGGAAGTTGAAGGCGGTAAAATAAAAGTAGTAGCAACAGCCAATAAAGAAATTAAGGATATTGACATTGATCCGGAATTTTTGGAGCGGGCAGATCATGAAGAGCTTGGAGAACTATTAGTTACTGCCATAAATAAGGCTTTAAAGCAAGCCGAAGAGATTAGCCAGACTGAAATGCAAGCGGCAACAAAAGATATGCTAGGCGGATTAGGTGGTATGTTTGGAAAATAATTAAATAGCAACAAGGATGAGGGCAACATATTTAGGACATTCAACAGTAGAACTTGACTTAAATGGTGTAAGGGTTTTATTTGATCCTTATATTACACCAAATGAACTTGCGAAAAGTATACGAATTGAAGATATAAAGCCTGATTATATCTTTTTAAGCCATTGTCACGGAGACCATGTAGCGGATTTAGCCAAAGTGCAAAAAAACAGTAATGCGGAAGTTGTTGCTATCGTGGAGACGGGCGACTGGGTTGGAAAGCAGGGAGTAAGCGAAGATCGCATTACAGCGATGAATTTTGGAGGGACAATATCCACAAAATTCGGGTCTGCTAAAATGGTGTATGCTTTGCATACCAACGGTACCCCGGATGGCGGTTATGCAGGTGTGCCCGCAGGCTATGTTTTAAAGAGTAATAATAAATCAATTTATTTTGCAGGTGATACCGCACTTACGGTTGAAATGCAGCTATTAGCTGATTACCAACTTGATTGGGCATTTTTACCAATTGGTGGATTTTTTACCATGGATGTTGCCGATGCCATCAAAGCGGCCGGATTTATAAACTGCAAAAATATCATCGGTATACATTATGATACGTTTCCCCCAATTAAGATCAATAAGGAGGAGGCGATTCAAAAATTTAAAGACGCTGGTTTTAATCTGCATTTATTACCGATAGGTGAATCCATCGAATTGTAAATGAAAAAAGGAAGTCTCAAACGCTTCCTTTTTTCATTTAACAGCTATACCTGTCATTTTGAATAATCTGTTACCAGTAACAAGTAACCAATGAGTTTTTTGGGGAATACTATTTTACTTCAAAGCTAAGGGTAGCATCTCCCCAAGCCAGTTTGACAACACCGTTTTTATCCGCTGAAATGGTGAACTGTTCAACTGTAGGATTACCAGTTTTCGTTGGAGTTTGTACACGTAATGCATCATCACTTTCTTTGTATTGTGTACCCCATTGATTCCAGGTTTTGTTGAATATGATCGTGGACTCAACTTCGCCCGGAATTGTATAGAGACTATATTTGCCTGCTTTTAAAGCCTGACCGTTTACCTGCACATCTTTATCAACTTCAAATGTAGTCGCCTCATTGGCTCCGGTTCGCCAAACCATGTCAAGCGGAACCAAGGTTGATAGTTCACGGCCTTTTAAAGAAGGGCGACTGTAATTGATTTTTATGGTTGCTCCGGACGCTATTTTAACAGTAAGTGAGTCCGGTGGACTTGGCCGCTGGCTTTTATCATCCTGTGCATGCGAATAGAAAGAGAAGCCGGCAATTAGGGCAAGGAAAAGAACAATCTTTTTCATAATAGGTAAAGTTAAATAATTGAATAATTCATTAATTATAGTTCTTCTAAGTTAGCCATTCTGTCCTAATTTTCGTATTATTATTTTGTTCTTTAATTGATCATTCCACAATGCTGTGTAATTATTACCTTTGTGGATATGGCAAAGCTTAAACCGTCCCTGGCAAAAGGAACTCGCGATTTTTCTCCGATTGAAATGGAAAAACGCAATTATATATTTGATACGATTAAATCAGTTTTTAAAAAATACGGGTATAATGAAATACAAACGCCTTCTTTTGAAAATCTGAATACCTTAACTGGTAAATATGGAGAGGAGGGTGATCAGCTGATTTTTAAAATTTTGAATTCAGGAGATTATTTGTCAAAGCTTTCTCCTGAACAGAGGAATAATTATTCTTCGCAAAGCCTAACTCCAATAATTTCAGAAAAAGCGCTTCGTTATGATTTAACGGTTCCTTTTGCCCGGTATGTCGTGATGCATCAAAATGATATTACGTATCCGTTTAAGCGCTATCAAATACAACCGGTTTGGCGTGCTGACCGTCCTCAACGGGGTAGATATCGCGAATTTTATCAATGTGATGCAGATGTTGTGGGTTCTGAAAGCCTTTTAAATGAAGCAGAGTTCATTGCTATTTACTTCGAAGTATTGCAAAAATTGGGTTTAAAGGATTTTAGTATAAAAATCAATAACCGGAAAGTCCTGGCCGGTATTGCAGAAGCACTTAATCGAAGTGATTTATTAATTAGTATGACGGTCGCTATTGATAAATTAGATAAGATTGGAGTAGATGGTGTTGAAAAGGAACTGGTGGAGCGCGGATTTACACAAGATAATATAATGAAATTGCGACCAATTTTGCAATCGAGCGGCAATATCGAAAATCAGTTAGCGACGCTGCGTAGCTTTTTAAGCGACTCTGAGATCGGCAAAAAAGGAATTCGGGAAATCGAAGATGTCATATCATATGTTTCTATTCTAGATGCTCAGATCTTAAATTCTTTAGAGCTAGATATTACATTGGCACGTGGTTTAAACTATTATACAGGGACTATTCTGGAGGTTAAGACGAATGAAGTTCAGATGGGAAGTATTGGTGGCGGCGGTCGTTATGATGACCTAACCGGAATGTTTGGCTTAAGCGGATTAACCGGAGTAGGGATCTCCTTTGGGGCCGATCGGATTTATGACGTCTTAGAAGAACTCGGCTTATTTCCTAAAAAAGCAGGCGTAGGCACAAAAGTGCTGATTAGTAACTTTGATGCCGCTACCGAGAAATATGCGCTGCCCTTACTTCAAAAGTTAAGGAAGGAAGGTATTGCTGCTGAGATCTATCCAAATTCATCCAAACTAAAAAAGCAGATGATTTATGCTAATGCAAAAAATATCCCGTTTGTCATCCTAATTGGCGAAGAGGAAATGCAAAGGGGATTGTTTACAATTAAGAATATGAAAAGTGGCGATCAGCAACAAGTTGCCGAAAGTGAATTATTTAAATTCCTTTAAAAATCGAGAAAGCTTCTCTATCCAACTGTTCCTGATGATCCGGATGAGCGATTCTGATTAACTCATTAGCGCGTGCCCTGAGATTCTTCCCATGAAGATAAGCAATACCATGTTCAGTGACTACATAGTGTACATGTGCACGGGTTGTTACCACAGATGCGCCTGGTTTCAAAAGAGAAACAATTCTTGAAATTCCTTTATTGGTTACAGAGGGAATTGCGATAATAGGTTTTCCACCTTTTGATAGTGCTGCTCCCCGCATAAAGTCTACTTGGCCGCCAACACCACTATATTGTCTGGTTCCAATTGAATCAGCACAGACCTGTCCGAAAATATCTACTTCAATTGCACTGTTGATGGCTGTAACTTTTGGGTTTCTCGAGATGGTATGCGGGTCATTTACATATTCTATATCCAGCATTCTTACCAGTAAGTTATTGTCTATAAAGTCATATAGTTTTTTTGTTCCGATAGCAAAACTGGATACAATAGCACCCGGGTGGATTTTCTTAAGTTTATTGGTGATGATTTCTTTTTCGACCAAATCGATTACACCGTCAGAGAACATTTCGGTGTGTATACCCAGGTTTTGATGATCAGTCAGGCACTTAAGAACTGCATTTGGAATGCCGCCAATTCCCATTTGAAGGGTTGCTCCATCCTCTACTAATGAGGCAACATTTATCCCAATCGCTAATTCCGTAGGAGTAGGCTCTTTAATATGTTGAGCATAGATCGGATAATCTACATCAATCGTTGCTGTAATCGCTGAAATATGTATAACACCATCTCCGATAGCCCGTGGCATGTTTGGATTGATTTCTGCAATAATAATGGATGCTTTTTCAACAGCAGCTCGCGATATGTCACACGATACACCGAGTGTGCAATAGCCATTTTTATCAGGAGTGGAAACTGTAATTAAGGCAACATCTAATGGAACCAGGCCGCTTCGGAATGCTTTGGGAATTTCACTTAAGAACATCGGGACATAGCTTGCCCTACCTTCATTAACAGCTTTACGAATGTTTGCACCAACAAAAAATGCATTGATTTCGAATGATGCTGCGTGTTCCTCATCCGCATAGGGTGCATCCCATTCAGTATGCATGCTATAGATTCTTACATTGCTTAGCTCGTTACTTCGCTTAGACATGGCATTGACCAGTTCACGAGGTGTAGCTGCGGCTGAATGTATAAAGACACGATGGTCAGATTGGATTAATTTTACTGCCTCTTCTGCGGTTTGAAAGTTCATATACGTGTATTTTATTATGATAAAAAGTTGTTTTCCAGAACTAACAAAATACAGCTATTTTCACATTTAAACTAACGATTCGTTAAATGTGAAAATAAAAGGAGAAAAGAAAGCTGATTGGAATCGATCTTTAGGATACCAGGTCTTTTAATGCCTGATTTACTTTTTCAAATGAGAATGATTTATAAACGTTATTAAACGATTCCTGAATCTGATCGTTGCATAAATTTCCTATACTGCCCTCATGTGTATGATTTACAGATTTACTTGGTTTGAAAGTGCCTTCGTCTATTGACAGGCCAATATTTTTGTATGCTTCGCGGAAAGGAATCCCTTTCAGTACCTCATTATTTACCACTTCAACACTGAATAAATAATCATATTTAGGATCTTTAAGAATATCGTCTTTGATGATAATGTTTTTTAACATGTGATTGCACATGACCAAACACTCATTCAAGGATTCGAAGGCAGGAAACAAGTTTTCCTTTAATAGCTGTAAATCACGGTGATATCCTGACGGTAAGTTAGTCGTCATCAACGCAATCTCATTTGGAAGGGCTTGTATTTTATTGCAACGTGAACGAATTAACTCAAATACATCCGGATTTTTTTTATGCGGCATAATGCTTGACCCAGTCGTTAGTTCATCCGGAAATGAAAGAAAGCCAAAGTTTTGATTGATATATAAGCATACATCCATTGAGAACTTTGCAAGTGTTGCAGCAATGGATGACATTCCTTGCGCTAAAATTCGCTCAGTTTTTCCTCTTCCCATCTGCGCATATACAACATTATAATTCAGGCTTTCAAAACCTAGTAGTTGCGTTGTAAGTGTACGGTTTAAAGGAAAGGATGAACCATAGCCTGCTGCGGAACCTAAAGGATTCTTGTTGCATATTTTCCAGCTTGCAAGCATTAATTCTAAATCGTCAATTAAACTCTCAGCATAGGCACCAAACCATAATCCGAAAGAAGAGGGCATTGCAATCTGCAAATGAGTATAACCGGGGATTAAAATATTTTTGTATTGTTCACTCAATGAAATTAATTGATCAAAAAGTGTTTTTGTATTATTGACCATCATTTCAATTTCACTTCTGAAGAATAATTTCAGATCAACCAATACCTGGTCATTTCGCGAACGGCCGCTATGGATTTTTTTCCCTGCTTCACCGATACGTTGTGTTAAAAGTATTTCTACCTGAGAATGTATATCTTCAACATCATCCTCAATCTTAAAATTACCAGCCTCAATTTCCCTGAAAATTGCTTTTAACTCTTTCTGGATTTTAGACAGATCTTCAGAGCTTAGCAAACCAATGCTTTCTAACATTTGTGTATGAGCCAATGATCCAAGGACATCAGCCGCAGCCAAGTGAATATCAAGTTCACGATCATGACCAACAGTAAATTTGTCTACGGAGTTCTCAGTATGTGTATTTTTTTGCCAGAGTTTCATTCTATTTTGGATGTTGATGGGTGTACAGTAATTTTAAAGGATGGAATTTAAAAGTTTAATATAAAGTTTTATCCCTTCTTCAATTTCGTAAATGTAAATATATTCATCTGCCATATGAGATCGGGCAGAGTCTCCAGGGCCTAATTTAAGCGATGGAATATCGAGCAAAGCCTGATCGCTGGTTGTTGGAGAGCCGTAGGTTTCCCGGCCCATAGCCAAGCCTGCCTGAACAATAGGATGGTTGACTGCGATGGAAGATGGTTTTAGTCTTGTTGAGCGTGCTATCGCCTGAGAAGAAATATTTTCTTGAATAATGGCAAGAACTTCTTCATTACGATAGGCATCAGTAACCCGAATATCGACTGTGAATTTGCAGCTTGCAGGAACTACATTATGTTGAGAGCCTGCATTGATAATGGTTACATTCATCGAAATGGGGCCAAATACTTCTGATTCTTTTGGAAAACGATAGGTGCGAAACCAGTTGATATCCTCTATCGCTTTGTAGATCGCATTTTCTCCCTCATTTCTTGCTGCATGGCCTGCTTTGCCAATAGCTTCACAATCGATTACCATTAATCCTCTTTCGGCAATTGCCAGATGCATTAAAGTAGGTTCGCCAACAATAGCAAAATCAAGGGATTCCAATTCTGTCAGGATGGATTCTATTCCGTCCCTTCCGGATATTTCCTCTTCCGCTGTGGCAGCATAGCAAAGGTTATACGTTAATTCTTTTTTATCATAGAAATAACGAAAGGCTGCCAATAAAGAAACCAGGCACCCACCTGCATCATTGCTCCCTAAACCAAACAGCTTATCTCCTTCAATGTCTGGAGTAAAGGGATCGCGGGTATATCCGGGGTTGGGCTTAACCGTATCATGATGAGAGTTTAAAAGGATCGTTGGCTTCTTGGGGTCAAAGAACTTATTGTAACACCAGGTATTATTAGCCTTTGTAGAATAGGCTATTTGATTTTTATCCAGAAAATTTCTGATTATAACAGCAGTTTTATCTTCTTCCCTGCTAAAGGAAGGGGTGGAAATCAGCGATTTTAACAGCTGAATGCTTTCTTTTGTGAAATTTTCAATCTTATCTGTCATCTTAGCTGTCTGCACTGTACAAACCACCTGCTTTAATTGCAGATAGCTTTATTCCTTTAATCAAAGAAGAGCTAAAGCCATTGTGTTCCATTTCATTTAAGCCGGCAATTGTGCAGCCTTTTGGCGAGGTAACTTTATCAATCTCGCTTTCAGGATGTGTTTGCATCTGTAAAAGAAGATCTGCTGCTCCTTTTGCTGTTTGTACTGCCATTTTCAATGCCTCGTCAGCATGGAATCCAACTTCTACACCACCTTGCGATGCTGCACGGATTGCTCTTAAAAAGAATGCGATTCCACATGCACATAAAGCAGTAGCAGCTGTCATCAACTCTTCATTGATCTTTATTACTGATCCTACAGTTTCAAATAATCTGCTTACTTCCTGAATATTGTCTTCGCTCACTTTTTCGCCGGCAATGCAAGTCATGGATTGGCCAATGGATATAGCGGTATTTGGCATAGCCCGGATTACTTCAACATCTTGTCCTAGTTTGTTTTTGATGTCCTGGCAGGCTACACCCGAAACTACGGAAACAATAAGATGCTTTTTAGCATCGATATTCGGTAGAATTTCTTCTAATACTTCGTTTAATTGCTGGGGTAAAATGGCTAAAACAATGATGCGGGCATCTTTTATCGCTTCTGCATTATCCGAACTTACCTGGTAACCAAGCTTGGCTTGTTCAGATAGGTTCTGAATGTTTCTACGCGTTAAGGTAATGTCCTGAGGAGCGCAATAGGATTTGTTAACTAAGCCTTTCGCTAAGGATAACCCAATGTTTCCACTTCCGATGATCGTAACTTTTTTCATTGCTTTTCTATTTCAATATTCTTGAGCCAAATTTATTGTTTTTTAATAAAGGGAGATCAGACGCTTGACCTATCAAAACCTCTTTCACTCCTTTGTTTATTGCTTCAAAAGCATTGTGAAGTTTCGGAATCATTCCCCCGGAAACTATTCCTGCTTCCTGCAGCGGAATAAAATCCCTTTCTTTTATTTCAGAAACAAGTGAATTATCGTCGTCTACGTCTTTTAGAACGCCTTTTTTTTCAAAACAATAAACCAACGAAGTTTCAAAATGATGAGATAATGCTACAGCAATGCTGGAGGCAATTGTATCAGCATTGGTATTTAGTAACTGACCATTGCCGTCGTGCGTAATGGCAGAAAAGACGGGAACAAAGTCTGCCTTTAGAAACGATATCAAACTTTCCGAATTAACGGAATCTTCCAGGAGATCTCCAACCCAGCCATAGTCGATTGTCTTGACAGGACGTTTAATTGCTTTGATACAATTGCCATCGGCCCCTGAGAGTCCAATTGCGTTGCAACCAAATGTTTGTAAACCTGCAACGATGTTCTTATTAATGAGACCGCCATAAACCATTGTTACAATATCCAATGTCTGGCTATCAGTAATCCGACGCCCATCTACCAATTTAGCTTCAATCCCTAAATCTGCTGCTAATTTAGTTGCAATCTTTCCACCGCCATGAACCAAAATTTTAGAGCCTTCAATCTGTGAGAAATCAGTTAAGAATTTTTTTAACTGATCAGGATTATCAATTATATTTCCTCCAATTTTGATGACGGTAAGTTTGCTCATTTCGATGTTTCTGCCTAAGATAGGGTTTCTAAAATATTTTTTAAAACTGTCTGCACTGCCCATAAGCGATTTCCAGCTTCGGTTTGCACCAAAGATTGCGGACCATCCAATATTTCTGAAGATAATTCAATGTCCCTTCTTACCGGAAGGCAATGCATCACCTTTGTGTTTGGGCTTAATCTATTAGGATCTAGCATCCATTCCTCATCTGTTGATATTATTTTACCATAATCTTCAAAGCTTGACCAGTTTTTAACATATACAAAATCAGCATCTTTGATGGCTTCATCCTGATGATAGTTAATCGTAATGCCATCGGTAAATTCTTCTGACAGCTCATAACCCTTCGGATGCGTAATCGTGAAATCAACCATCCCCTCTTTATGTGCCCGATTCATCCATTCTGCAAAAGAGTTTGGAACAGCCTGAGGTAAGGCCTTGATATGTGGTGCCCAGGTAAGAACAACCTTTGGTTTATTTACTTTCTTTTCTTCTTCAATGGTCAATAAATCGGCAAAACTCTGCAAAGGGTGACGTGTTGCGCTTTCTAAGCTTACAACCGGTACTTTACAGAATTCCATGAACTTATTGAATAAAACTTCATTATAGTCCTCATCACGATCCTGTAGAGAAGGGAAGGAGCGCAAACCGATAATATCACAGTACTGCCCGATGACAGCCGCTGCTTCCCGGATATGCTCAACAGTGGTTCCATTCATAACTACACCATCTCTTGTTTCCAAAGCCCAACCTTCCTGTCCCATATTCATCACCATTACCTGCATCCCTAAGTTGGCACCTGCTTTTTGAGTACTGAGCCGGGTGCGGAGACTCGGGTTTAAAAAGATAAGCCCCAAAGTTTTGTGTTTACCCAGGGTTTCATGGCGATATGGGTCTTTTTTTAAAGCTTTCGCCTCAGAAACAAGTTTTTGTAAATCCGGTACGTCTTTGACAGAGAAGAATTTTTTCATTGTGATACGTTATTACGACTGTTTACTCTATTAAAATGATGTATTATAGCTAATGTCTTATTTTTAGCTTTTATGCTTCTTTTAAACGCCTGCTTAAAGCTTCAAGAAATACGTCTGCTTCTTTTCTTGAAATGGTTAATGAAGGCAACAAGCGGATAACGTTTGGATTGGCTACTCCGGTGAAGATATGATCTTTGAAAAGTAAATCTTTTCTAATTTGACTCAGCTCTTCAGGTAATTCAATTCCGATCATTAATCCACGGCCTCTAACTTCAGTAACTTTATCGAAAGACTTTAATTCACTTAGCAGATATGAGCCTACTTTTGCAGTATTTTGTAGCAGGTTTTCTTCTTTCATTACATCCAGAACAGCGATTCCTGCAGCACATGCCAGGTGACTTCCTCCAAAAGTGGTTCCTAACATTCCATGCCAGGGTTTGAATTTAGGAGAAATTGAAACTCCTCCAATCGGAAAGCCATTTCCCATTCCTTTAGCCATTGTATAAAGATCGGCCGATTGGCCGGAATAATCCTGAGCGTAAAAATCACCGGTTCTGCCGTATCCACATTGAACTTCGTCAGCAATAAATACTGAATCGTATTGATTACATAATGCTCTGATCCTTGAAAGAAACTCAGGACTAGCAACCTTGATTCCTCCTACACCCTGGATGCTTTCAACAATTACTGAAGAAACTTCATTTCCGAAGTCCTTGAAAGCTTTTTCAAGTGCTTCAATATCGTTAAAAGGAAGAAATTCAACATCGTGCGTATTGGCCGGTGAAACTATTTTAGGATTGTCGGTACAGGCAACAGCTAAGGATGTACGACCGTGAAACGCACCCTTAAAGGCAATGATTTTTTTACGTTTATTATAGAAAGATGCAATTTTCAGTGCATTTTCATTCGCTTCTGCGCCCGATGAGCAAAGAAACAATTCATAATCTTCCTTTCCTGAAAGTTCTCCAAGCAGATTAGCTAATTGAACCTGCAAAGGATTTTCGATTGAATTGGAATAAAAAGCTACTTTATTTAATTGGTCGGTAAGCTTTTTTATATAGTGCGGATGGGTGTGCCCAATTGATATGACCGCATGGCCGCCATATAAGTCTAAATATTCTTGTCCTTTATCATCCCAAACCGTTAATCCGGATGCTTTGGTAATCTCAATGGGATTTAAAGGATATACGTCAAAAAGTTTCATTTCAATAGCTGTTAAAAAACACTTGATTTTAAACTGAGGCCAGTCCGCTCATCTAACCCAAATAGTATATTCATATTTTGTACTGCTTGGCCGCTGGCTCCTTTAATTAGATTGTCGATCATGCTGATAATCAGAAGCTTGTCTCCATGTTTAACAAGGTGCAACAGAGCCTTATTTGTATTGACGACTTGTTTTAAGTCAATGTTAATGCGACTTACATGAGTAAAAGGGTGTGTGCTATAGTATGTTTCATATAGTGTGTAAGCTTCTTCAAGCGACAAATCGCATTTTAAATAGCTTGTTGCAAAGATTCCGCGTGAAAAAGCTCCTCGTTGTGGAATAAAATTGATTACTGGCTTATTATTTGATTTTTTGGACAATACTTCGCCAATTTCAGATAAATGCTGATGTTCAAAAATTTTATAAGCTGAAAGGTTATCATTTCTCCAGCTATAATGACTTGTTGAACTCGGATTTTGACCAGCACCAGTTGAGCCGGTAGTTGCATTGCTATGGATCTCTGAATTGATCAGCTTGTTTTCTGCCAAGGGTAGCAAAGCAAGCTCAATGGTTGTAGCAAAACAACCCGGATTAGCAATGTTGTGCGCTGCTTTAATCGCCTCTCGTTGCAGTTCCAGCAAACCGTATACAAAATCTCTTCCCTGAAAGATGGAATTTTCAGCTAATCTAAAATCCTGACTTAAATCAATGATTCGAACATGTTCAGGAATAGCTGTTGCAGTTAAGAACTTACGTGCGTTGCCATGGCCAACACATAGGAATAAAACATCAATATCATCAATAAACTGATCAGAGAAGTGAAGGTCGGTTTCTCCAAAAAGATCAAAATGGACAGAAGAAACAGGTTTGCCCCCGTTGCTTTCGCTATGTGCATAAACAATCTCCGCGTGAGGATGGTTAATAAGTAAGCGAATTAATTCGCCTCCGGTATAACCTGCAGAACCAACGATACCAACTTTAATCTTCTCTTTTTGTAAACTCATTTTAATCTAACCTTTATTTATTTTATGCCAAATCATTACCTGATTGCCAAATATTTTTGAGAAACCTTTTACATCTTCTCCCGACCACGATTTATTCATTTCACCATAACTTCCAAATTTATTTGACATCAGATCATTTTCTGATTCGATGCCTAACACCTGGAAACGGTGCGGATGAAGCTCTACAAACACCTTCCCGTTTACAAATTCCTGCGAACTGGTTAAAAAGGCCTCGATGTCACGCATAATGGGATCATGGAATTGTCCTTCATGCAACCAGTTGCCGTAAAAAGAAGATAACTGATCTTTCCAGCTTAATTGCCATTTCGTAAGTGTATGCTTTTCCAGAGTATGGTGGGCTTTAATAATAATAATGGGTGCTGCAGCTTCAAATCCAACCCTGCCTTTGATTCCAATAATGGTATCACCAACATGGATATCACGACCAATTCCATAGGGTTGAGCGATTGCTTGCAATTTCTGGATCACCTCAACAGGTGTTAATTGTTCGCCATCCAATGCAAGAGGTTCTCCCTTTTTAAATTCGATGGTAATTTTCCTTGGTTCTGTAGCACTAAGCGGAGTTGGCCAGGCCTCTTCCGGCAGTGTGTCATAAGAAGTGAGGGTTTCCTTTCCTCCAACAGAAGTGCCCCAAATTCCTTTGTTAATTGAGTATTTCGCTTTTTCAGCATTGAAGTTTACCCCGTGTTTTTGCAAATATTCTATTTCTTCTTCTCTGCTTAACTGCATATCACGGATTGGTGTAATGATTTTTACTTCCGGGATCAGAATATTAAATATCATATCAAAACGAACTTGATCGTTTCCTGCGCCGGTGCTTCCGTGAGCAACAAAATCAGCATTGATTTCCTTGGCGTACATTGCAATGGCAGTAGCCTGGGATACCCGCTCTGCACTTACAGAAAGAGGATAGGTGGCATTCTTCAATACATTACCAAAAATCAAATATTTAATACTGCTTTGATAGTAGTTCTCAGTTTCATCTACTGTTCTATGAGAAGTCACTCCCATCTCATAAGCTCTCTTTTCCACCTGCTTAAGTTCTTCTTCAGAAAATCCACCTGTATCTACTAATACGGAATGTACCTCTAAACCTAAATCACGTGTTAAGTAAATTACACAATACGATGTATCTAATCCTCCACTATAAGCTAATACTACTTTTTTCTTCATTTTCTTTACTACTCTTAAATTAATGCAAAATCATTGTAAAAATCATTTTTGTTGAACGACGAAGCTTCAACGCTATTCTCTTCAGAAGAGACGACTTTTTTGTAATTTGTTTTAAACGCTCTTTGGCACGAGCCTTATCTTCTATCTTTTGACGGATTTCTCTTTCTTTTTCTACCGGGTCCCAAAGCATGGCTGTACATAAACAATTTTTGCGACCCTTGCTTTGAAGAATGTCGTAATTTACACAGCTTTTGCAACCTTTCCAAAATTCTTCATCCTGGGTTAATTCAGAATAGGGCACAGGTTCATAGCCTAGATCCGAGTTGATCTTCATAACAGCAAATCCGGTGGTTAAACCAAAGATCTTTGCTTTGGGATATTTTTCCCTGGACAGCGAGAAAACTCGTTTCTTAATGGCTTTGGCTAAACCACTATTTCGGTATTCAGGATTAACGATCAGGCCGGAATTGGCAACGTATTCACCGTGACTAAAGGTTTCAATATAGCAAAAGCCCGCCCATAAGCGTTCTTCTTTTGTTAAGGCAATTACCGCTTTTCCTTCAACCATTTTTTGGGCAACATATTCCGGCTTCCTTCGGGCAATTCCGGTTCCACGCACTTTAGCCGACTCGGCCATTTCATTGCAGATTTCCTCTGCGTATTTAGTATGCTCTTCTGTTGCAGGTATTACAACGAAATCTGAAAGGTTCATTTATGCAGATTCATTAATTCTTAAAACAACTGTTTTAACTTGATAAAATTTGTTGATTGGTTTTTTGAAGAGGACTGTCTTCAAAAAAGATAGGGATGTGCCAATTTTAAGCCCTTGGCTTTAGTGGTCGTCGGACTCTTAAAACTAACTTATCGGTAAAACGAAATTCACAAATATCCATTAACACAGCACTTTGAAGTACTGGTTGAATATAATTTTTATCGTTTAAAAGTAATTTCATCGTTATTAAAAGTCGAAAGAACAAATGTAGAAATATTATTTATAAAAAAGTAAAGATTTATAATTTTTTCAATTTTTGATAAAAAATCTTGACAAAAGCTAAGATTATCTCCAGAATATATGCCGATTTTTACGGAACAAGCCTTTTAAAATTATAAATCTTACAAAGTATTATCCTTTTTTACTTTATTATATACCTATGTCTCGAAATTGTCGATGCCCTTAGTATCTTTGGCACTTATATTTTTATGACAGCTTAATTTGACCGCTAAAACAACCTTTATAATAATTAGATTCTAATGAAAAAAATAATTGCTTTTTGCTTTTTGTTTGTTATTACTTGCGCTTCCTTAAAAGCACAACAAAGGCCAAACTTTGTAGATTTTATTAATGAACAACATGATTGGGTAGATTCTGTTTATAAAAAATTAAATAAAAGAGAGCGGATTGCTCAGTTATTCATGGTGAGAGCCCATACAAATCTGGGTCAGGCATATATAGATTCTGTCGCAAATGTTATAAAGAAAGAAGATCTTGGTGGGGTAGTTCTATTTCAAGGAGGGCCAATTCGCCATGCAAATCTCGTAAACCAGTACCAAAGCGTTGCTAAAGTTCCTTTATTAATGGCGCTGGATGGAGAGTGGGGGCTTGGAATGCGCTTACCGGATTCCACAATTTCTTTCCCTTATCAAATGGCGTTGGGAGCCATTCAGAATGAGGATTTATTGTATAAAATGGGTGTAGAGGTAGCTAAAGATTTCAAACGCTTAGGTTTAAATATAAATTTTGCACCTGTTGTTGATGTCAATAACAATCCCCGGAACCCTGTTATAAATTATCGTTCATTTGGAGAAAACAAAGAAAATGTAGCACGCAAAGGAGCTGCATATATGAGGGGAATGATGGATGAAGGAATCATTATTAGTTTAAAGCATTTTCCAGGGCACGGAGATACCGATGTTGATTCTCATTACGATTTACCAAAACTTACATATAGTAAGTCAAGACTGGATTCGTTGGAAATCTATCCATTTAAAAAGCTGATTGAAGCAGGCGCTTCAGGTGTCATGGTTGCACATATGAATATTCCAAGTTTAGACAATACCCCAAATTTGCCTTCTTCTTTGTCGAAAAACATTGTTACCGACATTTTAAAAAATGAATTAGGTTTTAAGGGTTTAGTTTTTACCGATGCTATGGATATGAATGGTGTGGTTAAGTATTTCCAGGATGGGGAAGCGGATGTGCGTGCTGTTATTGCAGGAAACGACATTTTAGAACTTTCACAAAATAGTAAGCGCGCGAATAAAATGATACGAAAAGCGATCCGCAAAAAACGAATTGATAAGGAGGAGTTAGCTGCCCGTGTCAAAAAAGTATTGGCTGCAAAATATTGGTTGGAATTAGATAAATTAACACCGGTTCAGACACAAGGACTTTATGCAGACTTAAATCGGAACTTCGCAAAACAATTAAACCAGGAACTAGCGGATAATGCGGTTACATTATTGAAAGGAAAAAAGGAATTGCAGCAGATTTCTTTTACCAAGAAAACAGCTATCCTTAGTATTGGAACAACCAGCATATCAACTTTTCAACAAATTTTAGGAGAACGGTTTGACAATGCATTAAGCTTCATTCTGAGTCCGACGGCTACGGCTGATGAAATCGCCAAAGTAAGTTCCGCATTGCGAAGTTACGAACAAGTCATCATTGCATTGCATGATGAGAGGCTCCGTCCGGGAAGCGTATTGAAATATAATAGCAGCGTTAATTTGTTTATTAGTGGACTAGCCAGTCAAAAATCTCATATCGTTCTATTTGCTAATCCTTATACCCTGGCATCTCTGCCAGGAATTGAGAATTCTTCTTCTCTTTTGGTCACTTATCAGAATGATGAAATCATGCAACGTGCTGCTGCTAAGGTGATTTTAAGAGAAATTGAAGCGAAGGGGAAACTGCCGGTTACTGTGAATAGTTTTTTTAAATATGGTGATGGATTTTAATTTAGAAGCTGCGGGAAAATATATAAAAAAAGCGTTAGACCTTAAAATAAAAAACAAATAATGATAGTTTCAGATTATTTTTATGCATCTTTGTACTTTATTAATATTATATTTTAAAATCATGCAAGACGGAGTAGTAAAATTTTTTAATGAAACTAAAGGTTTCGGATTCATCATTCCTAACTCAGGAGAAAGCGAAATCTTTGTTCATTCAACAGGTCTAATTGACAACATCCGGGAGAACGATAACGTTTCTTTCGATGTTGAGCAAGGTAAAAAAGGACTAAATGCGGTAAATGTTAAAGTTATCTAAAACTAATTCATAAATCGTTGAAGAGGCCATTTGTAAAAATGGCCTCTTTTTTTATGCTCTTTTTTATTAATTTAGAAAACATCCCAATAAAAGTGACTTTTGGCAAACAGTTTGTATGTTAAATTGTAATATTTAAAGAAGGGCTTTAAATTGTATATGTAAATTAAATAAACAAGTTTATGAACGATAACGGAAAAACAGTCGCAGCTCTGTTAGCTGGATTAGCTGCAGGTGCAGCAATAGGATTATTATTTGCTCCAGAAAAAGGATCAGATACGCGTGAAAAATTGAATGATTCATTAAAAGACCTTGGTGATGCTATTAAGGAACGGTCAGCTGAACAAAAAGAACAGCTTAATGAATTGAAAGATAAGATTGTATCTTCAATTAAATCAAAAGTAAATCGTGGTGCAGAAGATTTAGAGAATGCTGTTGACGAACACGCCTGAATATAAATTTAACTAAAAGAAGGTTATTGCATTGATGCATAACCTTCTTTAAAAAACAAAATATGGAAGATCAGAAATTTTCCTTTCAAGGAGTATTGCAAAAAATAAAGGAATATTTAAAGAATACTAAAAATCTAACGGTTCTTACTGTTGTAGATAAGCTTTCTAGTTTGATTTCTACGATAGTCACAGATGGCTTAATGATTATATTTGGTTTTTTTATATTATTATTCTTAAGTATAGGTTTAGGCTTTTATTTTGGTGAACTATTTGGAAGTAATGCATTGGGGTTTGTAGCCTTGGCAGGAGTGTATCTAATATTAGTAGTGATTCTTATAGTTGCCAAGAATAGCATTGAGAAAAGTTTAATGAATCTTTCTATCAGAAAGTTTTTAAAGAAATGGAACGAAACAGATGATGACAAATAGAAATATTAATAACGTTGATGAGCTAAGAGCTGAAATTTCGAGACTGAAACTTTTACAAAGTGAACAGGAAGGATATTTGAATGATCAGTTTGAATTGTTTCAACAAAAGATAGAATCTCCGATTCATTTTTTTAATAAAGTTACTTCCTGGTTTCCAACAGGGAAGAAGGAGGATTTAGACCCGACTTTCGGTAATTCCCGTGTTGATTGGGTAACGAATTCTTTTCGCGTTGCGTTACCATTCCTTTTCAATAAGGTGCTTTTTCGGAAGGCTGGATTCATAAAGAAAACATTGCTATTACTTGCTTCGCAAAAGGCAGCAGGTGCTATCAATCAAGACAGATTATCAGGAATAATAAGTAAGGTTTCTTCCTTGATTCGCCCAACAAAGAAAAGAAAAGCAAAAAATGATATGAAAGATTACGGAATTCCTCCAGATAGCGAAACGTATTAAAGACCTTTTGATATTTACGAATGGTTTTTAAGAAAATCCTTGTAGGCTATTTTTATTCCTTCTGATAGATTAGTGCTGTATGTCCACCCTAAACTATTTAATTTAGATACGTCCATCAGTTTTCTTGGGGTACCGTCTGGTTTGCTTGAATCATATTTAATATCACCTTCGTATTGAATAATTTCTTTAATTAATATAGCCAGGTCTTTTATTGTAATATCACTACCGGTACCAATATTCACAAATCCTTTTTCATTGTATGTTCTTCCCATTAGGAAAATGCAGGCATCTGCCATATCGTCTGCGAACAGGAACTCACGCCTGGGACTGCCGGTTCCCCAAATTACAACTTCAGGTAATTGATTTATCTTAGCTTCATGAAACCTTCTGATCATGGCAGGCAAGACATGCGAGTTTTCGGGATGGTAATTGTCATTTATACCATATAAGTTGGTTGGCATAACTGAAATGAAATTGCAGCCATATTGATCACGATAGGCCTCACACAGTTTTATTCCCGCAATTTTAGCGATTGCATAGGGTTCATTAGTTGGTTCCAATTCGCCGGTTAGCAGGTATTCTTCCTTTAGAGGCTGAGGTGCCAATTTCGGATAAATACAGCTTGAACCTAAGAACATCAGTTTTTTAACCTTTTGCAGATACGCATTGTGTATGATGTTGTTCTGAATGCATAAATTATCATATAAGAATTCTGCCCGAAACGTATTATTTGCCTTGATTCCTCCAACTTTGGCTGCAGCTAAAAAAACATAATCTGGTTTTTCCTTTTCAAAAAATTTAGTTACAGCTTGTTGATTGCGTAAATCAAGTTCAGCTGAGCTTCTTAAAACAAAGTTTGAAAAGCCCTGAGCCTCTAGTTTTCGCAAAATCGCCGATCCTACCATTCCACGATGCCCGGCGATATATATATTAGCGTCTTTTTCCACGTTTGATGATGTTTGTTCAAAGATAAAACTAATTTTGCCTCAAATTAAGCGTTAAAAGAAAAGCAGTATTATTTATGGGCAAAGATAAGCTACGTAAGTTCGATGAAATTGGAACTTTTGCAAATGTATATCAGCTAGAAGAGGGGATGATTAACAAAGGTGATTGGTCAAAAAAACATTTTGGAAATGATAATCCAATTGTCCTGGAACTAGCTTGTGGGAAAGGCGAATATTCGGTTAATATGGCAAGGACATTTCCTGATATAAACTTTATTGGTATTGATTATAAAGGAAACAGAATATGGAGAGGCGCAAAAACGGCATTGGAAGATGAAGTTAAGAATGTTGCTTTTTTAAGAATCCAGATTGAAGATATTTTGTCCTATTTCGATAATGGAGAGATATCAGAAATATGGATTACTTTTCCTGACCCTCAACCCCAGGTAAGCAGAGAGAAGAAAAGATTAACCTCGGATCGCTTTTTAGAAATTTATCATGCTTTGCTCAAGAAAGATGGGATAATGCACCTGAAAACTGACAATGACGGTTTATATCAATATACACTTGATAGGCTTATAGAGCGACAGGAAATAATCGTGTCTCAAACTAATGATCTTTATCACTCAGCGATTTTGGATGAGGTTTTGTCTATAAAAACATACTATGAAAAAAAATACCTTTTGGTAGGCAAGAATATAAATTACGTTAAATGGAAGTTTAATAAGTAGTAATAAAATAGAAAAGGCTATTTATCCAAATTAAAGAAATAGCCTTTTCCATTTTAATGAAATCAATTACTGTGGTGTTTCTAGTAGTTTGAAGAACTGATCTAATTCTGGTTGAATAACAATTCTTGTTCTTCTGTTAGTAGCCCTGCCTTCAGCCGTGTCATTGCTTTCCAATGGAATATATTCACTACGTCCCGCAGCAGTCATTCTTGCCGGGTTCAAATTATACTGATCTTGCAGTACCCGAACAATGGTTGTTGCCCGCATAACACTTAAATCCCAGTTATCTTTGATCAGGCTTCCTATCTTATAAGGAACGTTGTCGGTATGACCCTCTACAATAAATTCGATATGAGGCTGATTAGCCAGTACTTTGGCAACTTTCCCCAATACCTCAGGAGCTCTTCCATTCAGATCATAGCTTCCGCTTTTAAATAAAAGTTTGTCTGAAATGTCAATATAAACAACACCCTTATCAACTTTGATATCGATATCTTCATCGTTTAAATTGCCAATAGCACCTTTTAAGTTCATGACCAAGGCCATGTTCAGTGAATCTTTACGCGAAATTGCTGTTTGTAAATCACGGATATACGAATCTTTTCCACTTATATTTTCCAATGATTTATTGATGCTTTCAGCCTGTGAACTGGAAATTACCGAAAGGTCTTTCAAATGTTCAACCATTTGGTTATTGGTAGTCTGCTGTTCTTTTAACCGATTTAGCAAAAGATCATTTTCTCTTTTGTAATTAGCGGTCGAATCTTTATACCGATTTAAATCATTCTGAGTGATTCGATACGTGCTATCTAAACTTGAATAGCGATTCTGCGCTTCCTGTAATTTCTTTTTTGAACCGCAGGAGCTTATAACCAAAGCAACTGCGGCTAATAAGAACAAATATTTAATTTTCATATAGTTGATTTTTAACATTATTTTAATTCCCATATCCCTATACAAAGACCGTGCAAATTTTTGTAGCACGAATATTGGTTGGAAACACGATCCTAAATAATTGTTCTTATTTTAAAGAAAATATAAAAATTATGCTCATAATAGCCGTTTAATTATTATTTTGTCAATAAATCTGAGATATGACGTATATCCCGAACTATAAAATCAGAATTGTAACTGCCACTTCTTTATTTGATGGTCATGATGCGGCGATCAATATCATGCGACGAATTATGCAAGCAAATGGGGCAGAAGTTATACACCTCGGACATGATAGAAGCGTAGTCGAGATTGTGGATTGTGCTATTCAGGAAGATGTTAACGCAATTGCGATTACATCTTATCAAGGCGGACATATCGAATATCTGAAGTATATGGTCGACTTATTAAAGGAGAAGGGTTGTGAGCATATCAGAATCTTTGCCGGAGGTGGAGGGGTGATTCTGCCAAGTGAGATAGAAGAATTGCATAACTATGGTATTACAAGAATCTATTCCCCAGATGATGGAAGAAAGATGGGATTGGAAGGAATGATCCTTGATTTACTGAAAAAGAGTGACTTTTCAATAGGAGAACATTTAACTGATGAAATACAGTTGTTAAAACAAAAAGATCAGAAAGCGATTGCAAGATTAATTTCAGCCGTTGAAAGCTTTAGTGACTCAAGCGAAATAAAATCAGCCCGTCAGCAGCTTGCAGAGCTTGCACGAATAAATAATCAGCCTGTTTTAGGAATAACAGGGACCGGGGGAGCCGGTAAAAGTTCGTTGGTCGATGAAGTCATAAGACGTTATCTGAGTGATTTTCCTGATAAAAATATCGGAATTATTTCTGTAGACCCATCTAAGCGAAAGACAGGCGGCGCTTTACTTGGAGACCGTATCCGGATGAATGCAATCAAAGATTCCAGAGTATATATGCGTTCCATGGCCACCCGGCAAAGCAATCAGGCCGTTTCTAAATCTATACAGGACGCAATCAATATTTTAAAAGCTGCCAGCTTTGATTTTATAATATTAGAAACTTCAGGAATCGGACAAAGTGATTCTCAAATAACCGAGTACTGTGATGTATGCATGTATGTAATGACACCGGAATACGGCGCGGCTACCCAGCTGGAGAAAATTGATATGCTTGATTTTGCTGATCTGATAGCAGTAAATAAATTTGACAAAAGAGGTGCTTTAGATGCATTAAGGGATGTTAAGAAGCAGTATCAACGCAATCATGCATTATTTCAAACACCTTTAGATCAAATGCCGGTAATAGGAACAATTGCATCTCAATTCAATGATCCGGGAATGAATCATCTATATCGTTCTTTAATCGCTTTAATCATTGAAAAAACGAAAGTAAGGTGGAAATCTTCTTTTCATCCTATTGAAAATTTAGATGAGAAAATTGATATCATACCACCTGCAAGGGTTCGATATCTTAGTGAGATAGTCGAGAATAACAGAGTCTATGATCGGAAAGCACAGGAACAGGCTCAAATTGCTCAAAAATTATTCGGAATCTATAAAACCATTGAAGTTCTGGAAGAGAATAAAAATACTTCAAAAGAAAACCTGATAACAGAGCTGAAATCTCTTTATAAAAGATTAAATGCAGAACTGGAACCTGAAAATCTGCAGCTTATCAATAATTGGCATGCGAAGAAACAAGCTTATCAGGATGAGTTTTATATTTTTAAAGTCAGGAATAAAGAAGTAAAAGTTAAAACACAGACTACTTCACTTTCACATTTAAACATTCCCAAAATAGCTTCGCCAAAATTTGAAGCCTGGGGCGAAATTTTAAAATGGAGTCTGACTGAGAATTTTCCGGGAGAGTTTCCTTATGCTGCAGGTATCTATCCCTTTAAACGTGAAAATGAGGATCCGACAAGAATGTTTGCCGGCGAAGGCGGTCCTGAACGAACGAATAAGCGGTTTCATTATGTTAGTAAAGGACTGCCAGCAGCCCGATTGAGTACAGCTTTTGACAGTGTAACTTTATATGGTCAGGATCCCGATCCACGACCTGATATTTATGGCAAAATTGGAAATGCCGGAGTAAGCATCCCCTCCTTAGATGACGCAAAAAAACTCTACAGCGGCTTCAATCTTTCCGATCCAAAAACATCTGTATCCATGACTATTAATGGTCCTGCACCGATGTTAACGGCTTTTTTCATGAATGCAGCCATTGACCAGCAATGCGAAATTTATATTAGCGAAAACAATTTGGAGGAAGAAATCAGGCATAAAATAAAGATACTTTATAAAGAAAAGGGAATTGTCCAGCCTATCTATAACCTTTCTGCTTTACCAGAAGGGAACAATGGTTTGGGTTTATTCCTATTAGGAGTTAGTGGAGATCAAGTATTACCACCAGCTATTTACAACCGAATAAAAGAAGAAACCCTTAAATCAGTTCGTGGAACTGTTCAGGCCGATATCTTAAAAGAAGATCAGGCTCAAAATACCTGTATTTTTTCAACTGAGTTCTCTTTAAAATTGATGGGTGATTTGCAGCAATATTTTATCGATAAAGGTATTCGGAACTTTTACTCGGTTTCCATTTCAGGTTATCATATTGCAGAAGCGGGAGCCAACCCGATTTCACAGCTTGCGTTTACCCTATCAAACGGCTTTACCTATGTTGAATACTATTTGAGCAGAGGAATGAAGATTGATGACTTTGCTCCGAATCTTTCTTTCTTTTTTAGCAATGGTATCGATCCGGAATATAGTGTGATAGGTCGTGTTGCCCGTAGGATTTGGGCAAAAGCCATGAAATTCAAATATCATGGGAATGAACGTTCTCAAATGTTAAAATATCACATACAAACTTCAGGGAGATCTTTGCATGCCCAGGAAATTGATTTTAATGATATCAGAACAACCTTACAAGCTCTGTATGCTATTTATGACAATTGTAATTCCTTGCATACGAATGCTTTTGATGAGGCCATTACTACACCAACAGAAGATAGTGTTCGAAGAGCAATAGCTATACAATTGATCATTAACAAGGAACTGGGTTTAGCAAAAAATGAAAATCCTTTACAAGGATCCTATATTATTGAAGAACTTTCTGATTTGGTTGAGGAAGCTGTTTATGCTGAGTTCGATAAAATCACCGATCGTGGAGGGGTATTGGGTGCTATGGAAACGATGTACCAGCGCGGAAAAATACAAGAGGAAAGTTTGTATTATGAAAGTATGAAGCATTCAGGCGAGTATCCCATCATCGGTGTCAATACATTTCTCAGTTCTAAGGGTTCTCCAACAATTATTCCTCAAGAAGTTATCCGCTCTACGAATGATGAAAAAGAGTATCAGATTAAAAGTATCCAAAATTTAAAGCAGTTTCATGGAGAAAAGGGCGAAGAAATGTTGAAACGTCTTCAAAAGGCAGCTATAAATAATCAGAATATCTTTGAAGAATTGATGGAGACCGTTAAATATTGCTCCCTCGGACAGATAACAAACGCACTTTTTATGGTAGGCGGCGAATATAGGAGAAATATGTAATTCCGTATATTTATCTTAAGTTTGACAATATTTTTTGAATTAATCAGTAATTATAATACGAAAATAATGGAAGTTAAAGATTCAAATGGAAATCTTTTGACAGATGGCGATTCGGTGATTGTCACCAAGAGTTTAAAAGTAAAGGGTACACAGTTAACAGTTAAAAAAGGAACTGTTGTCAAGAATATTCGTTTAACTGATGATCCTGAAGAAGTGGATTGCAAAGTTGAAAAAACAAGAATCGTATTACGAACCGAATTTTTAAAGAAAGCTTAATTATATAGCTTAACTAGTAAACAACAATAAAAACAATTATGAAAAAAACCTCCCTTGGCATTATCCTGCTATCAGCGATCGTATCTTTTTCAGCGTGTAAAAGTGATTCAGACCCAGGTGCAATCGGACTTGGAACTGACCAACCTGAATCGTTTGCAGATTTACAGCTCCTTCAATATCAGGTTCCCGGATGGGATGAACTAGAGCCCAGACAACAGGAGCTCGCTTATTACTTATACGAGGCATCACTGTCTGGCAGAGATATTATATATGATCAACGAGGAAAGTATAACCTTAGTATCCGTAAAACCATTGAAGCAATATGGGAAAGCCCGGAAACTGATAAAACTGATAAAGAATGGGATGCATTCAGAACGTATGCCGGACAGGTTTGGTTCAGTAATGGTATCTACCATCATTATTCAAATGATAAATTTTTACCAGCATTTACCGAAGAGTATTTTTCAAAGTTAGTTAACGCTGTCAAACCGGAACTTCTGCCTTTAGAACCGAATGAAGATATTAGTGCTTTTATAGCTCGTTTACGACCGGTTATTTTTGATGCCAGCTATGTGCCTAAAATGGTCAATTTGAAAGACGGGATTGATAATGTGGCCGAATCGGCAAATAACTTTTATGAAGGTGTTAGCCAAAAAGAAGTAGAAGCGTTTTATGCAAAATTTCCGCAAAGCGATCATGAACCAGAGTGGGGTTTAAACAGTAAGCTGACAAAGAAAGATGGCGTGCTTACAGAACAAGTGTGGAAATCTGGCGGGATGTATGGAGCTTCCATTGATAAAATGATATCATGGTTAGAAAAAGCAATTACAGTAGCGGAAAATGATCAGCAAAAGAAAACGCTTTCTTTATTAATTGAATATTATAAAAGTGGAGATCTTAAGAAATGGGATGAATATAACATCGCATGGGTGCAAGATACTTCTAGTGTGATTGACTTCGCAAGTGGTTTTATTGAAGTTTACAATGATGCCCTGGGTATAAAAGGAAGCTTTGAGAGCGTACTTTCATTACGTGACTTTGAAACAACTAAACGTATTAAAGCCATTGCTGATGAGGCACAATGGTTTGAAGACCATTCGCCTTTAGAAGCTGCTCATAAAAAGAAAAAAGTAAAGGGGATCAGTGCAAAAGCGATCACAGTTATTGTAGAGTCCGGGGATGCGGCACCAAGTACACCAATCGGTATTAATCTTCCAAACTCTGATTGGATTAGAAAAGACTATGGCTCTAAATCTGTGTCTATAAGCAATATTGTACATGCTTATAATGAAAGCAGTGCCAACAGTGGCTTTTTAGAAGAGTTTGTTAAAGATCCGGCGGTTATAAAACGGATGAAAACTTACGGAAACTTAGCGAGTGATTTGCATACTGATATGCATGAGTGTATAGGTCATGCTTCCGGACAAATCAATCCCGGAGTGGGCACGCCCGATAAAACGCTGAAAACTTATGCTTCTACTTTAGAAGAAGCACGGGCAGATTTAGTAGCACTTTATTATCTGCTGGATCAGAAACTGATCGATCTGGGCGTTATGGAATCGCTGGAAGTTGGAAAAGCGGAGTATGATAGCTATATGATGAATGGATTAATGACTCAATTAACACGTTTAAAGCTTGATGATGACATTGAAGAAGCCCACATGCGGAACCGCGCATTAAATGCATATTGGGTTTATGAAAAAGGAAAAAAGGATAATGTTGTTGAATTCATAAAGGAAAACGGCAAAACATATGTTCAGATAAATGATTATCAAAAATTGCGTATACTTTTTGGCGAGCTCTTAAAAGAGATTCAACGCATTAAGTCAGAAGGTGATTATGAAGCTGGGAAAAGTTTAGTGGAAACGTATGGTGTGAAAGTAAATCATGAATTACACAAAGAAGTACTTGATCGCTTTGCAGGCTTAAATTTAAAAGCTTATAAAGGGTTTATCCAACCACGGCTGGTTCCGACGATGAAAGATGGAAAAATAACTGATGTTAAAATTGAATTTCCGAAATCATTCTTCAATCAAATGATCGAATACGGAAAGAACTATTCTTTTTTACCTGTAAAAAATTAATAGTTACAATTAACGTTTGATTTGTTGAAAGCCGCTCTGATTTATTGGGGCGGCTTTCTTAATTTATTTGTAATTTTATCTACGTTTGATTTTAAGTCAAAAGAATAACCATGTCAGATCCCTCACCAAAGAAAATATTTTCGCTTTCTCAGGTTGCTGCCAGCATTAAAAAAACGATAGCAGAACGATATAGCAGTGCTTTTTGGGTAAAGGCAGAAATGAATAAGCTCAATCACTATTCACATTCCGGTCATTGCTATCCTGATTTGGTAGAGAAAAGTGAGGGGAAAATCATTGCAGAAATGCGCTCAGTATTGTGGAAAGGCGACTATCAAAACATTAACCAGCGATTTCTCAATGTGCTTCAGGAGCCCCTGAAAGATGGAATAAGTGTGCTAATGCTGGTCTCCATTTCATTCGACGCCGTTTATGGCATAAGTTTGAGGATAATCGATATTGATCCTTCTTTTTCTCTAGGTGAGCTAACCCGTGAAAAGCAAGAGACCATTAACCGTCTCAAGCAAGAGCAGTTATTTGACAATAACAGGAAGGTCAGTTTCCCATTATTGCCTAAGCGGCTGGCCATTGTATCTGTCGAAACCAGTAAAGGGCTGGCTGATTTTCTTAAGATTATCCGTAACAATCATTGGGGCTATGCATTTGAACATCAACTTTTTCCTGCGCTTCTACAAGGTGATAAAGCGGTCATATCAATTCTTGCTCAGCTAACGTTGATAAAAGAAAACCATCTGAATTTTGATGCCGTAGCATTGATTCGCGGCGGGGGAGGAGATGTTGGTTTAAGCTGTTATAATAATTATAAATTGGCTAAGGAACTTGCTAATTTCCCATTACCCGTATTAACCGGGATTGGGCATTCAACAAATGAAACGGTATGTGAAATGGTTGCTTTTAAGAATGCCATAACACCAAGTGAGTTAGCCGATTTCCTTATTCAGCGATTCCATGAATTTGCTGTGTCAGTTATAGAAGCAGAGACATTCTTGACTACCAGGATTCCTTCTTATATTTCAGAAAAGAAAATCGAAATTCATCAGCTAATCCGACAGTTCCAATTGGCATCTCATAATTTATTAAGAGCTCAGGCTACGGAATTAACGATGATGCAAAATTCTTTAAAAATGCTTGTCAGGCAAACTTTCCAAACAGAGAAGAATGCATTGAAATCTGCAGAGCAGCAGGTTAATCTTTTGCATCCTGATAATGTATTAAAACGCGGATTCAGTATAAATTATCAGAAAGGCAAGTTAATTAAGAGTTTGGATGATATTGATACAGAAGAAGAGTTAATAATTCAATTTTACGATGGAGAAGTCATCAGTTCAATAAAACAGTTAAAGAAAAACAGCAATGGATAAAATCAATTATGAGGGTGCTTTTGAAGAGCTAAAAAACATAATCACTCATCTTGAACGTGGCGATATTGCAGTGGATGAGCTCGCCGAAAAGGTTAAACGCGCAGCTCAATTAATTGAGCTCTGTAAAACGAAATTAACGGCTACCGAGGAGGAGGTTAATAAAGTAATTGCTTCCATGGAAGTGTGATAAAAAAGAAAAGGGGCGTCTGATCTATTAGACGTCCCTTCCTTAAGCTAGAATTTTATTAATTAATTATATCCGGGATTTTGAACTAACAACCCGTTAGACAGATCAACCTGAGATTGTGGAACTGGCATCAGATAAAGCTTGTTTGACCAGATTCTTTCCTGTGCCAAAGAATTGCGTATATTTTTAATTGAAGACATTACCTGAGGAGCAATCTCCCAACGACGGATATCCATATAACGTTGTCCTTCCAGAGCTAGTTCTACTCTGCGTTCTCTTTTAATTAATTCACGTAAAGACGATTGACTTGCATAAGTAGCGCGGTCTACTACAGGCATTCCCGAGCGTTCCCTGATTAGGTCAAGTGCATCATATATCGTAGCATCGGGACCACTCAATTCGTTTTTCGCTTCTGCATAAGTCAATAAGACTTCCGCATAACGTAAAATAATGATATTTGCATGATTGTCTATGGTATTACGTTGCGCAACAGGATCAACCAATTTGCGGAAGTTATATCCGGTTTGCGACATATTGGATGCTCCCTGTGACCATTGAAATTTGAACCCATCATTATCAATTGCATTCCAGGGTGCATTTTCAAATAAAATGGAAGCATAGAAACGAGGGTCGCGGTTCTTATACTCGTTGTAGAAATTTGGACTTTTGCCGTCATACCAGGCTGCACGTTGAGCGTCTGTCGGAGCAGCTACCGGTTCTCCGGTTTTATAGCTTTCATAGGCATTTACCAATGCTTGTGTAGGAGCAATGGAACTCCATCCGCCAATTGTTCCCGGCAGTAAGTAAGTGTTCATATATTGAGCGTCAGTCTGTGTAATAAATTGACGGTCCAAAATTACTTCTGAATTACCTTCATTTACCTGGTGGAATAAGCCTTCATAACTACGCAAGCCTAGGCGAAATTTTTTCTCATCGTTCTCATCGTCAAAATTCACCCATTCGTTGTAATCGTCTGCAGCATCGATTTCTGTCTCCTCGTTTATTTTAAATAAAGAATAACCCAGGCTCATTACTTTTTGAGATTCTGTTACAGCTTCAGCCCACTGTTTTTCATATAAATGAATACGAGATTTTAATGCCAAGGCCGCTCCTTTCGTAATTCTTCCTTTTTCATTCCCTTTGCCCCCTGCATAAGTGGCCGGCAAAATACCTGCTACGTCTTCTAATTCATCCAGTACGAATTTAAGAACTTCGGCATGTGGAGTTCTTGGAACGTTTGCTGAATCAATATGAACAGTGTGTAAGATTAAAGGGACATCGCCAAATTTCTCCATCATCCTCTCATAAGCATAAGCACGGATAAAACGAACTTCTGCTTTGTAGCGGTTTTTTAAGGTTTCATCCATTTCTGCTTTATCCACATTTTCCATAAAGTAGTTTTGACGACGAATATCCCCAAAATCCCAACCTGCATCCAAGCTGGTGTTTACAACACCCGATGAGATGCTATTTGCTGCATTTTCCCAGGGATATTGTGCGTGAGCATTATCAGTAGCACCGTCATCATAGATAAGACCTTCACTTGGTAATTGGTTGTAAATTGCGTTTACTGCTAAATAGACATCATTTTCAGATTTCCAGAAAGTGACTTCTGACACCTGGTCTAAAGGCGGACGTTCCAAAAAATCTTTGCTACAAGCCGAAAGCGCTAGCGCTCCTGCGACTGTAATATATAGTAAGTGTTTCATTTTTTTTATTTAAAATACCTTTTTAATAATTTGTATGGCTTTAAGATTAGAATCTTGCAGATATCCCCAAAGTATATGTCTTAACTCCCGGATAGCTTGCGCGGCCCGATCCCATTTCCGGATCGTAATCAGCTAAACGATCATCAGCCATAAAAGTGAATGGGTTATTTGCCGATGTGTAAATGCGTAGATTTGATAATCCAAAGCGTGAAATAGCAGTTTCCGGAATCGTATAGCCTAAGGTAATACCACGTATTCTGAAAAAAGATCCATCGAATAACCAAAATGAAGAAGTAATATAATTCTGTTTTGCATCACTTACAGTCGTTATACGAGGGAAATCTGCATTCGGATCAGGGTTCTCGGCGGTCCATCGGTTTAACCACTGCTCTTTAATATTTGCACCATTAAAGAACGGGTGTGCTGCTTCCTCAGATAAGTAAGTTTTAACACCTGATACACCATAGGTAAGAATGTCAAGATCAAATCCTTTATAAGCAGCGCCAAACGTGAAACCATAGTTTAACCAAGGCACATCGTTTCCTAAAATTGTACGGTCATCTGTATTTAAAACGCCATCTCCATTTACATCGACATAACGGATATCGCCCGGTTTTGAGATACCGGCAATCCCGGATTGATCTGGGTGTGCATCAATCTCCGCCTGGGTTGTAAACAGCCCATCAGCTAAATAGCCATAGTAATCACCTACAGATTCACCAATGCGGTTAATCCAAAGACCATCTATACGCTCAAGTGCTCCATCTAAATCTAAGATCGTATTTTTAATAAAGGACACGTTTCCTGATACACGGTATTGGAGACCATTTTCCAATGTATTTGTGTAAGAAGCCATTAATTCATAACCACGGTTTCTTGTTTCAGCAGCATTCTTATATGGAATTTCTTTGTCTTTAAATCCATACGTAAGTGGAACAACAGGTCTCATTAAGATATCTTTTGTATTCTTTACGTAGTAATCTGCAACGATGTTCAACTTTCCGTTAAAGAATGTCCCATCAATACCGATGTCGGTCATATATACTTTTTCCCAAAGTGCATAAGGGTTTGTACCCACTCCTTGCCATGCACCGTCAACAGGCACGCCGTCAAAACTATATTGAGCGCCGGTATTGATTAAGGCGAAGTAATTTCCTACAGGAACTACATCCTGGTTACCCAATGAGCCCCATGAACCACGTAATTTCAGTTGGTCAATCCAGTTGGCATTATCCATAAAGCTTTCATTAGAGATATTCCAACCAGCAGAAAAGGAAGGGAACACAGCGCGACGCAAATCTTCTCTAAAGCGTGATGAATAGTCGATACGGGTATTCGCTTCAAATAAATATTTGTCTTTATAATTATAGTTGAAACGGCCAAAGAATGAACGAAGAGCCCATTCGGTTTGAAGAGTACGGTTGGCTTGTCCGTCATCATCTGAACTAATATCTGACGGGTTTGTTGACCCGCTGCCTATAGTGGTCATATCATTATTCTGGAAATTTTTTCTTCCCAGGAAGGCATTGCGGTATTCATTCGATTCCTGTGAAGCACCTAATGTCAGCTTACCAAAATGATCGCCAAATGTACGCTGATAATCAATTGTTCCCTGTATCATTAGTTCCTGACGCTTACCCCAGTATTCCTTCATTTCATTTGGAGTAACAAAGGTAGATGCCATGGGTGCACCGGTTAAAAAATTATTGATTGGGTCAATGGTACTTTTAAAGTCCCAACTATTTGTATTGGTATATTTTAAAGATACCAAACCGTTTATAGTCAACCCTTCCAAGGGTGTTAAAGTAGCATTTGCTGCTGTTTGTAAGTAATTGTCACGATTCCAGCTGCTTCCGCCTTCTTCCAATAAACGGAGCTGGTTGATTCCTGCGGTCTGAGCATTTGCTATGCCATTGTCAATTGAGCCCCATTCACCATTCGACTGACGAAGAACCGATGTTGGTAACGATCTCCCTAAATCGACCCAGCTCAATGCAGCGCCATCACGGTCATAGTCTTGTTTGATAAAAGACACATTGGTACCAATTTTTAATATATTCTCAACAATTGTACTTTCTGTATTTAATTTTGCTGATATACGATCTTGTTTTTTACCTGGAATCAAAGACTCCTGATTTAGATAATTTAACCCTAAATAATAATTGGTGATTTTACCAGGTGCATTTATATTTAAGTTAATATCCGTTTGCGGAGCGCTGCTGCGCAAGATCTCCTTTTGCCAATTTGTATTTGGATATAGGTCGGGTTGCGATCCATCCTCATAATAACCGATCTGTTCGTTGCTAAATAATGGCGCCTTTCCAACGTTTACCATTGCTTCGTTATATAAACGGGCGTAGGTAGGTGCATCAGCATATTCCGGCAAATAGGTAGCAGACTGCCAACCGGTGTTTATATTCAAGCTGACAACAGCGCGGTCTCCACCACCACGTTTTGTAGTAACCAGAATAACCCCATTTGCAGCACGGGATCCATATAAAGATGCTGAAGAAGCATCTTTTAATACAGACATGCTTGCAATGTCGTTTGGATTAAGAGATGCAAATTCTTGTCCTGAGGCTGGAATTCCATCAATAATAAACATAGGACCCGGAGAATCCAGGTTTGAACGTCCACGAACAGTGATCGTACCCGTTCCATTTGATGTTCCATCATCTTTTCGTCCTACATCCCCCGGGCGCTGTAAAACAGTTAATCCTGGAGATATACCTTGTAAAGCATTTTGAACAGAAGTTACAGGCCTGTCAACCAGTTCTTTTGAGCTGATGGTTGCTACCGAACCTGTTAATGTTGTTTTCTTTTGTGTACCGAATGCAACAACTACAACTTCATCCAAATCCGTTGTAGATGCCTGCATAGTTACAACCATTGGAGCAGAAGTTGCAACAAGTTCTTGTGTGGCTAATCCAACCATTTGAAAAACCAGCGTAGAACCGGCAGGAACAGATAACTGAAAGTTACCATTTACATCTGTGGATGTAGCAATGGAATTATTCCCTTTAACATGAACTGTAACTCCTGGCAGAGCTCCTCCTTCATCGGCAACAGTACCCTTTACAAGGTCCTGCACAATATTTGTTTTATCGTTTACAAATTCATTTGAATTAACTGCAAATGATGGTAATGAAAACAGCATGGCTCCGCCTAGTAATAAAGTTAATCTACGTGGTGGTATTCCAATTCTAGAGTAATTTTTTTTCATTGAATAAGATTTATTTGACCTTGTTATTCAAACCGATTGATATAATCGATTTTTGTCGAGCACCGAATTTAACAATTCCTTAACAGGCGGGTATGTGGTATCCGTCAATGAAAATATTACGCAACCGATTGAGAAGGTTAAGCAATCGGTTGCGTAGGTTTGAATGAGACGAATTCTTTACAGAAAGAAAGTAGGTGAAGGTTCTATTGGTACCTTAATGGCATTTTTTAAACTACCAAACCATTTTCCTTAGCAAAGAGAACGAGTGTAGCAATGCTTTTAATATTAAGCTTTCGTAAAATATTTCGTCTATGTGTAGTAACAGTGAATTCACTGATAAATAAATTATCGCCAATTTCTTTGCTTGTGCAGCCCTTCGCAATCATACTAACGATTTCTACCTCTCTTTTTGACAGGTGGTATTTTTTCATGAAATCATCCATATAATAGGAAGACGTATTGCTTTCTGAATTACTGATATTTTGAACCCAGCTGGCTCCCTTGGCAACGTTCAGAATCGACTGTCTTAAAAAAGGATAAGGAGTGTCTTTTAGTAAATAACCCTTAGCACTCAGACGCTTTACTTCTTCAATAAGTTCGAGATGGTTATAACTGCTCAATATAATTACTTTAATTGATGGGAAGCGCTCTTTTAAAACCATAAGCACTTCAATACCATCTAGTTTAGGCATATTCAAATCCAATAGGACAACATCCGGAATTGATTTGTGAACGGCGTGGAGCAATTCCTGTCCATTATGAACTGGTGTTGCGAGTTCAAGATCTTTTTCCTGGCTTAAGACGGATACAAGGCCATCTATTACCATTTGGTGATCGTCTGCAATTAGTAATTTTATCGGCATTTATTTCAATTTATTTTTAGGTAATTCTATTGTAATCATTGTGCCCCCTTCAGCCTTATCATGAATTTCAATTACACCGTTAAAATAGGCAACTTTCGCAAACAAATTACTAATTCCTTTGCCACGTTTTTCAAATTTTTGCTTACCGATCCCTTTTCCATTATCTTCAATTAATATCAGTAAAACATCCTCATGTTCTATTAATTCCAGGTAAGCATTTTTCCCTTCTGAATGTTTTAAAATGTTATTTAATAACTCCTGGATAATACGGTAAATTTCCAGCAATGCGGTCTTGTTGTAGGTTTCAATCTCTTCAAAGCCAATTATTACCTGCTCTATTTGAATCTTACCGGAAATGCTAATGGTCGTGACCAAACTCCTGACGGCTGAAATAAATCCATGTTTCTCAAAGTTGAAGGGCATAAGAATATGACTCAGGTTTCTTACTGTACTACTTACCTGTTGAAGTACATCGGCTGCAATGCCTAATCTTTCCTGAATTTGTTGATGATTTTCATTTCTTTGTTCTTTAACTGAGGAGATATGCAGGCTTGCTACAGAGAGCATTGCTCCTACATCATCATGAAGTTGTTCTGCGATTTTTTGCCGTTCATTTTCCTGGACAGCTCTTAATCGCTTAGAATGGTTTTGCTGTTCATCATTAATCTTAACCAAGAGTTTCATTCGTTCTTCCCTATATACATTGAAACGATATGCTAGGCCAAATGTCAGTATAAGAAACTGGACTGCAATTCCCGTTTGAATTCCGAACTGTGAAAAATAATTGGCGTAAATCGGTTTTGATCCACTGTGGATAAGAAGTTCAGTCGTGGAAAAAATGACTAATGTTACAAAAGACAGGAAGTAAAACCATGCATTTGGGTTCTTTTTTAAACTTTCTGTGATGACGACCATTAGCATAATAGCAATAACTAAAAATGACCAGATAATATGGGCAACCAATACAACCATTATAAAATCTGGAAATAAGGAATAATCTATCGGAATTATAAATAGAATCAATGGTACAAAGCCAATAGTCATCCATAAATTTAATAGATTATTGAATTTATTTTCTTTTTTGATTTGAAGAAAGGATTTTAAAAACATCATCGCTGTTATTCCAAGCAAACTGCTAAAGATTGGCCGGGTTCTACTGGTGAAATCCGGAGAGTCTGGCCACAGGAATTGATAAGCATAACCTTTATCGGCAGCTAACCATAAAAAAGTGAAAAGAACAAAGCTCAAGAAATATAAATAAAGTAAGTCACGCAGCATCAAAAACTGAAATAGACAGAACAGAACGATAAGAAGGACAATTCCAAAAAATATGCCGCTCATTATTTGTTCATAAGCCTTTGTTTCATAATACCTGTCCTTCGTAAATAATTCTGCACTGAGCTGCAATGACTCATGATGTTTATCGATTCTTAAAAAGTATAGTGACACGCTCTTTGTGGAACTTTTTACGGGAAAGACGAATAGACGTGAGTTCATTGGCCGGCTATTAAATGGAAAATGATCACCGGTTTTATTCAAAAGTTGTGCTTCGTTATTATTTACCCTATAAAAATCTATAAAGTTAATATGCGCATTTCCCACTCGTAATAAATACTCTTTGGAAGATTGTTTTGGAAGTTCAACGGCAAGCCAAAAAACTGATTTCGTAAAGCCCGGATTAAAGCCGGTACCTATGGCTTTGAACTTGTGCTGTTCCCAGGCTTTCAACGCATCGCTAACTGTCATCGTATGTTTCTGATCTTCCAGAATAAAAGTTCCATTTGCCTTTATTTGTTCAGCAAAGCAATTGTTTATGGATAAATATAAAGGCAACAGCCATAAGAAACATATTACCTTAAATATGTGGTTTATAATTGAGGTCATCCGGGATTGGTTAGCTAAAGTAAAAATAATAAAAGCATTCAATAATATCCATACAGCTTTTATATGCTGAAGATCGAAAGAGTGTTTCTAACTAATAAAAGGTAGTTTGTCAATTAAATTGGTGCCATTCAGGTCATGGCTTTAGAAGGTTAATTATTTATTGAAATCAGTTTATTTAAGTAGTTATTTGGGTGAATGGACAAATGTACAACAGCTCCATAAGTTAATTCTATACGGAAGGAGTTCTCTAAAGACAGTCCTAATACCCAACTAATAAAACTACGGATATTGCCGCCATGAGTTATAACAGCAACAACTTCATGTTCTTTTTGAAGAAGTTCTTCCACAAAGTCAGCGGTTCTCTGATGAAGATCCACATAGTTTTCTCCGTTTGGAGTTTCATTATTTACAAAATCCTGCATCCAGTTATTTAGCACATCTTGGTTAAGATCGTTCCACTTTTTCAATTCCCAATCTCCGAAATTTAATTCCTTTAACCTTTCGTCCTTGATAAGGTCATTGGAAAGTGTTTTTGTTAACTCCGTACATCGTGTTAAAGGACTGGTGTAAAAAGCATCGATATCCGCAGGTATTTTTGAACGGATAATTTTGCTTTCTTCGATGAATAAATCCTGTCTTAATGGAATATCTGATTGGCCGTAACAGATACCTCTTGCGATTTCAGGACTGGTATGACGGATTAAATAAACTTGCATATTCCCAAACAGAATAAAAGCGTAATGACAAAAGTGATTTGCTGGGCGGCACCCAGGCAATCGCCGGTATAGCCGCCAATCCATTTTTTAAAATAAGCCGATAAATACACTTTCATTGCATACGCAGGTATGATCACTAAAAGTATCCACCAATTTTGAAAAAGTAAAAATGCCGGAATGAGCCAAACTAAACTTATCAGGAAATCTTTATTTGAGAGATTTTTAGCAATCGGTTTCACTTTGCTCGTTGCATCTTCTCTTGCATATTCATGGGTAAACATGATTGTGACTGAAATAAAACGGCTTAAAACATGCGCTAACAAAATAGACTTGATGCAAAACCATAGATCAAAATTCAGCAGTTCAATTAATAAAAAGATTTTCAATGAAAATAAGAGAATGATACCAATTACACCGTAGGCACCCACCCGGCTATCTTTCATGATCAGTAAGATCCTTTCACTAGTCCAGCCTCCGCCAAATCCATCACAAACATCAGCAAAACCATCTTCATGAAAAGCTCCGGTCAGCAGCACACTTACCGAGATAGCAAGAAGGATACAAACCGAAGGTGGAAAAATAAAATGCAGGCCATAAATAACCAATGCTGCAGTTCCTCCTACGATCCAACCAATTAATGGAAAATACCGATTGGCTTTGTTGAGAAGCTCTTCTGAGTGATCAATCCAGGATGGACACGGCATACGGGTAAAGAACATCAATGACGTTAAAAAAATCTGGAGTTCGTTTCTCATTGAATTTATTAGTTGTTTATGATTTTTCAGATACGCCTGCGTCTTCAAAACTAGCCATTTCATTCATAAATACCACGGCACTCCGAATAATAGGATAGGCTACAGCACATCCTGTCCCTTCGCCTAAACGCATTCCCAAATTAAGTAATGGTTTAACGTTTAGAGAATTTAAAATTGCTTTATGACCTAGTTCGTCGCTTTGATGACAAAAAATAGCATGTTGGATTATATTGCTGTCGATGCGGTTGGCACAAAGGAAGGCAACGGTTGCTATAAACCCATCAATCATAATTAACATATTATTTTTATAGGCTGCTAACATAGCCGAACATATTTGTGCAATTTCAAAACCTCCATAGAATTCCAGAGCTTCTTGCACGCTAGCGGGTGATTTGTGAATTTGTTGAGCTTGCTTTAATACTTCAATTTTATTTTGTAGCTGCTGATCTCTTAAGCCTGTTCCCTTACCTACACATTGTTCAATTGGCAAGTTGCACAAATATGCCATTAATATACTTGCCGATGAAGTGTTTGCAATCCCCATTTCTCCAAAACCGATGATGTTGCAACCATCTTTGACTATTTGACTGATAATCTCTTCTCCTTTTTTAAAGCACAACTGTAACTGTTGGGCAGTCATTGCGTTTTCTTTAGAAAAATTTCTTGTTCCCTTAGCAATCTTTGCTTCAATTAATTTATCGTCTTTATCGAAATCAAAATTCACACCAGCATCCACAATTTTTAATGAAATTTGGTGCTGACGACAAAATACGTTGATTGCAGCACCTCCCGATAAGAAATTAAGAACCATCTGTGGGGTAACTTCTGCCGGATAGGCACTAAGCCCTTCTTGTGCAATTCCATGGTCGGCTGCAAAAACCAGGATAGTTGGGTTGTTTAAAGCAGGAGACAGGGTATTCTGAACTTTACATATCTGCATGGCCAATTCTTCTAATTGTCCAAGTGCCCCAAGGGGTTTGGTCTTTAAATTAATTTTTTCTTTTATTTGTTCGACTTGCATAAATTAGCCAGGATGTGATATTTTGATAGTGGATATCTTTTGTGGTTAAGCTTTTATAAATAGAACCGGTGCCTGCGGCCGCATTGCTATTGTTTTTATTAAGTTTCTATTGAAAAGCGTTCTAAAGAAGCTTTTGCCGTTATTTGTTGCTATTAGCAGATCAATTTTTTCCTCCTTGATCATTGTATTTACGATTGAGTTAACTCCAGAACCGATGCCAATCCTGCATTCTACCTTCTTCAGATTGGTTTTGTCTTTCATTACCTCTTTCCAGGCATCCAATATTACTTCTTCATCTTCATTTTCATCCTCACGGACATGCAACAAAGTTAATGTAAAAGAATCAGGTAAGACATCAATTGCTTTTTTCATGACATCGATTTCGATGTTCTTATAATTACTCAATAAACCAATCTTATTAAGTATATAGTTCGCATTTTCAGGAATCGCTATAACAGGTATAGATGACTGATTTATTATATTCATTGTATTGCTCCCAAGAAATACTGATTTTAATCGGGAGGCTCCTTTTGTTCCCATTACGATCAATTTGTAAGATTCATCTCGAAGTAACTGGTTTATGCTTTCATTTAAACTGCCTTTTAGGTATGACCCGTTAAAATTTAAAGAAGGGAACTGATCATTAAACTGAGAAATTAAAGCACTCATTTGATCGCTAGCTACATTTTCTGCCTGATTGCAGACGTGTATAATTTTCAATTGCATTTTTGTATCTGCTGCCAGGTTCGCTGCATATTGAAGCGCAACCCATGCATTATCTGAAAAATCGGTAGGTACTAAAATAAAGTTTTCCATAGACAAAACATTCTCTTAAGATTGAATCTTAATATAGGTATTTTTTCTATATCGAACTTATGAAATGCAAATACTCTGCATGTTTTGCTTTATTTCTTAATGACTTTTTGTAACTTCCCATGAAATTTACTCATATGAAACGAAATATTTTATCATCTTTTCTATTGGCCTTCCTTATGATACTTGCAGGTTGCAGCAATCACGTTATTAAAAAAGGATCTTCAGCTTCTGCTTATCCGGAAGAACAATTTGGATGGAAGCTTGGTGCACAGGCCTACACCTTTAATCGTTTTACATTTTTTGATGCAATTGATAAAATTGACAGTTGCAATTTAAAATATGTTGAAGGATTCCCTGGTCAGAATCTTGGTGGTGGCTTAGAAGGGAAACTTGATTATAACATGGATGCAGCGTTAAGGGATAAAATTCTTGCTAAGCTAAAAGATAAAGGAGTTAAAATCGTTGCTTACGGAGTAGTAAGTCCAAAAGGAGAGCGTGACTGGAGGCAGTTATTTGAGTTTGGAAAGGCCATGGGAATTGAAACGTTTACTTCTGAACCGGCAGAAGAAGACCTTGAATTAGTATCAAGTCTTTGCGATGAGTATAAAATTAACGTAGCGATTCACAATCACCCCAATCCATCACATTATTGGAATCCGGATATTGTACTTGCTGCAATTGAAGGAAAAAGTAATCGCTTAGGATCTTGTGCAGATATTGGTCACTGGATCCGTTCAGGTCTTGATCCGATTGAATGTCTTAAAAAACTAGATGGACATATTCTCCATTCACACATGAAAGATTTGAATGAAAAAAGCAAGAAAGCCCATGATGTAATATGGGGAACAGGAATATCGAACATTGATGGAATAATCCGGGAGCTAAAAAGACAAAAATTTAAGGGCATGATTTCCGTAGAATATGAATATAATTGGGATAATAGTGCTCCTGAAGTTGCCGAGAGTGTAAAGTATTTTAGAGTGGCTGTAAAAGAAAAAATTATATAGTTAAGACAACTTTTAAAATAGAATAATGGTTAAATACTATTTGACATTTGCAGCTTTGATATTTGCTTTTAGTTCTTACGGGCAAGAGAAGTTTAATGGATTAGATATGAATATGGGAAATTTATCGCGCCTTTCTGATGCGCAAACCCGATCTATCAGTCCAGAAAATTTTACTGGAGAGAAAGGTAAAGGAGGAATGGCCGACCCGGTAAAGAATAAAGGTCAACGAAATGTTGCTAACTCGTCTCATCAAGCCAAGGATCTTGGTATTGGCTGGAAAGTGAATCCGTATATTACTATAAATTCCGGGGAAACATTTACAATTGCCGAAATAGAAGGGCCAGGAGCTATTCAGCATATTTGGATGACTCCTACGGGTAACTGGCAATTTACAATTATCCGTTTTTATTGGGATGATGAAACAGAACCATCTGTAGAAGTTCCGGTTGGCCCATTTTTTGGGATGGCTTGGAATGAATTTTCACCTCTTAATTCAATTGCGATGACTGTGAATCCGGGTAGCGCCTTTAATAGTTACTGGAAAATGCCTTTTAGAAAGAAGTGTAAAATAACGGTTGAAAATATAAATCCAGATGAATCAATGAATCTTTATTATCAGGTTGATTATGCACTTTCTGAAGTAGGGGAGGATGAAGGATATTTTCATGCACAGTATCGCCGGTCTAATGAAAACACAAGATCCGACCATGTTATTTTGGATGGCGTAAAGGGTAAAGGGCAATATGTAGGAACTTTTATGGGAGTAGGTGTAAATAACAATGGATGGTGGGGCGAAGGAGAAATTAAATTCTTTTTAGATGGTGATAAGGACTTTGCAACAATTGTTGGTACCGGCACCGAAGATTATTTTTTGGGATCTTATAACTTTGAGAATAAAAAGACTCATCAGTACCAGGAATATTCAACTCCTTATGCTGGTTTGCACCAGGTGGTGCGGCCAGATGGAGTTTATGCTTCGCAACAGCGCTTCGGAATGTATCGTTGGCATATTCTTGATCCTATTCGGTTTGACAAAGATTTGAAAGTTACTATTCAGGATTTAGGGTGGAGAGCAGGTGGGCGATACCTCCCTCAAAAATCTGATATTATCACTGTCGCCTATTGGTATCAGCGCGAACCTCATGCCCGCTTTCCAAAGTTGGCAGAAATAGATGCACTTGAAGTGAATTAAGATTCGCTTCCTTTCCTTTTATAATAGTTTCTCTTAAAGCATATTCTTTTAAAGGCGATTTATTAAAATATAATAAAAAATATTTCTGATTACTTTTTATTAATGAAAGTATTTCCTATTATTGACTAACTAAACCGTTTTACCTAAAACTTTAGATATTGAGATGATTAATTTTAACCCCGAAGCGTATTGCTTTAAGCTTTTCTGCTATCATGCAACAAGGGCGTTGTTTGTTAATTGGCTTCAGTTATTAAAATATTTTAAACCTATTAAGCTCTAAAATAAAATGAAACAATTTAAAGTGCTCTCATTTTTACTCATTTGCTTTCTCACAGCATTCAATAGTTTTGGTCAAGATAAAGCTCCCGCCTATCCCCTTATAACTCATGATACCTATTTTAGCGTATGGTCTTTCGGAGACGAACTAAACACTACTCCTACAAAACATTGGACAGGTAAAAACAATTCTTTACTTGGAATCTTAAAAGTAGACGGCAAATTCTACCGGTTTCTTGGCAAGAATGAAAATAGCTTTAATACTCTCCTGGCTTCTTCGGATGAAAAAGAATATGAAGTGAAATATACTTTTGATGCTCCGGCTCCGGCCAGTGAATGGAGTGTCTTGAAATATGACGACAGCAAATGGAAGCAAGGTACGGCCCCCTTTGGTGATAATGAGTATTCGAAAACAAAATGGAATACTGATAATATTTATTTAAGAAGAACCTTTTCTTTAAATAAACTGTCTACTAAAAAAAAATATTTAAAACTCCAACATGACGATAATGTAAAAGTATATCTGAATGGCAGTCTTATTTATGATAAAGAAGGATGGGTAGAAGAATATATATATATACCTATTGAAAATAATTTGCTAAAAGAAGGTGCCAATATTCTGGCCATTCATTGTAAAAATACTGCAGGGGGGCAATATTTAGATGCAGGTATTGTAGAAGAGATACCTCAAAGCAATAATGTGTTGACAGCAGAACAGACAAACGTGAGTATACAAGCCACTAGTACGTTTTATACTTTTCAATGTGGACCGGTAAGTCTTGATCTTACTTTTACATCGCCGTTATTATTAGATAATATTGAGTTAACAGCTAGGCCAGTAAGCTATATAAGTTATGCTGCAAAATCTAGTGATGGTAAAGCACATGATGTAGAGCTTTATTTCAGCGCATCTTCTAATATGGCTGTGCATACCACGAATCAAGAGGTTTCTGCATGGAAACAAGATACCAACGGCTTATCTATATTGAAAACAGGAACGGTAGAACAGCCCTTGCTGAAAAGAAGTGGTGATGATGTAAGGATAGATTGGGGCTATTTGTATGTAGCAGTTCCTTCAAAGTTTAACGCAAAGCAAAAAATATCTAGCCAAACAGAAACGTATACCAACGACTCTTTTTCAAAAACATCTGGCGATCAGGTTTTAAATGCTACAAATCTGATACTTGAAAATGTTATTTCATTTGGAAAGGTAAAGAGCACGGCAGTTGAAAGATACATGATGCTTGGTTACGATGATATCATGCCTATACAATATTTTGGAAAAAATTTACCTCCTCTATGGAAATCCAAATATGCTAAATTTGAAGAGGTGCTTCAAGTAGCAAATAATGAATATCCTACCTTAATGACTCAATGCGTGGCATTTGATAAGAAATTATATGATGATGCTTTTAAAGCTGGAGGTAAGGAGTATGCGGATCTTTGCAAGCTGGCCTATCGCCAAAGTATTGCTGCACATAAAATAGTTTATGCACCTAATGGTGATCTTCTTTTCTCTTCCAAAGAAAATCATAGTAATGGTTCTATTAATACTGTGGATATAACTTATCCGTCAGCTCCGCAATACTTATTATATAATCCTGAGTTGTTGAAAGGGATGTTAAACGGTATTTTTTACTATTCTGAAAGTGGTAGATGGAAAAAGCCTTATCCTTCCCATGACCTTGGGACCTATCCTTTGGCGAACGGACAAACTTATGGTGAAGATATGCCTGTAGAAGAGGCTGGGAATATGATTATTCTGACAGCTGCAATAGCTAAATCTGAAGGTAATGCAGCGTATGCTAAAAAACACTGGCCAACCTTATCCATATGGGCAAAATATTTATTAAAGGAGGGCTTTGATCCTGCTAATCAATTGTGTACAGACGATTTTGCAGGCCATCTGGCTCGCAACGCTAACTTATCAGTAAAAGCAATTGTAGCGTTGGGGTCATATGCCCAGCTTGCAGAAAAATTAGGTAAAAAGGACGAAGCTAAAACTTATAAAGAAGCTGCAAAAGAAATGGCTGTAAAATGGATGTCGATTGCTGATGCCGGAGACCATTATGCATTGACATTCGACGATAAGAATACCTGGAGTCAGAAATACAATCTAATTTGGGACAAATTATTGAAGCTTGATCTTTTTCCGAAAGAAGTGTATGAGAAAGAAATCAAATATTACTTAACCAAACAAGAAAAGTTTGGATTGCCCCTAGATAGCCGGAAAACTTATACCAAATCAGATTGGATTATGTGGACTGCTACTTTAAGTGATAACAGAAAAGATTTTGAAACATTTATAAAACCTGTCCACAAATTTATTTCTGAATCGCCATCAAGGGTTCCTTTAAGTGATTGGTATGAAACATTAAATGGTGAAGTCATGAACTTTAGAGCAAGAAGTGTTGTAGGCGGGTATTTTATTAAGATGCTGGCAGAGAAGTGGGATAACTAAGCGGCAGGATGAAGGAATAATATGCCTTTAACGAAAAAATACTGCTTTTAGAACAGACAAACCTTTTTCTATTACTAAAAAACAATAAAATGATAAGAAGAACTTTTATTATGAATACCGGACTTTTGGGAGCGGGAATCATCGCTTCTAAATTTTCTTTTGGTGCAACGTCAGATTTTCCGGTAGTACGAGTGGATGCCTCCAAAAGACATTTCAAGAGCAAAGCTGTTGATACTGCTATCAAGACGTTTCACTCAAAAGTGAAAAATCCAGAACTTAGCTGGCTTTTTGAAAATTGTTTCCCGAATACATTGGACACTACTGTTTATTATTCTGAAAAAGACAACAAACCTGATACGTATGTTATTACAGGAGACATCGATGCTATGTGGTTACGCGATAGTTCCGCTCAGGTTTGGCCATATCTTCAATTTGTCAATGAAGATAAGCCGTTGAAAAATCTGATCAAGGGCGTGATCAATCATCAGACTAAGTGTATTTTGAAAGATCCATATGCAAATGCTTTTTACGGAGATGAAACCAAAGTTGGTGAGTGGAAAACCGATAAAACGAACATGCTACCAGGTGTGCATGAACGCAAATGGGAAATAGATTCGCTTTGTTACCCGATAAGATTAGCTTATAACTATTATAAAAAGACAAACGATAAGTCTCCTTTTGATGACAACTGGAGAAAGTCTATTCAGACGATACTTAAAGTTTTCCGAGAGCAACAAAGAAAAGCAGACTTGGGGCCTTATAAATTTCAGCGTGAGACCACCCAGCCTACGGATACTTTACCTATGGCAGGATATGGATTTCCTGTAAATCCCGTTGGATTGATTTGCTCTGCCTTTAGACCTAGTGACGATGCGACCATTTTTCCGTTTCTGATTCCTTCTAACTTCTTCGCTGTTGTAAGTTTAAAACAGGCGGCTGAACTTATTAAAACTTTTTATAACGATGTAGCCTTGGAAAAGGAGCTGCTGTCTTTGGCAAAGGAAGTAGAAGAAGCTATCCAGAAACATGCCATTGTTAACCATCCGACATATGGAAAAATCTATGCATTTGAAATAGATGGTTATGGCAGTGCATATTTAATGGATGACGCCAATGTGCCGAGTTTATTGAGCCTACCCTATCTCGACGCTATTTCAGTCGATGATGAAATTTATCAGAACACGCGTAAATTTATATTATCGAAGGATAATCCCTATTTTTATAAAGGTACTGCCGGAGAAGGAGTGGGTGGTCCGCATATAGGACAAGATATGATTTGGCCAATGAGTATTACTATGAGGGCACTTACATCAAAAGATGATGAGGAGATCAAATGGTGCATTAAAACCTTAAGTAAAACGCATGGTGGTACAGGATTTATGCATGAGAGCTTTCATAAAGATGATCCGGCCAATTTTACACGTTCATGGTTTGCATGGTCTAATACTTTGTTTGGTGAGTTATTGTGGAGAACATACAATGAGAAGCCCAATTTACTATCGTAAAGCATAATTTACGTCGTTTAACATGTTTAAAAATCTTATTATTATGCTAAACACTGTCATAATAATAAGGCTTTTAGAGAATTTCAATTCTAATTATTATAAAATAAAAAAATGGGAAAGCCTAGTGTATTAGGTATCGATATTGGCGGTTCACATATTACAGCTGCTTTAGTAAATCTGGAAACGAGGTCGATAGTTCGTAATTCATATAAACGTAAATTTGTAAATTCTCAGGATAGTGCTGAAAGAATTGTTACTAGTTGGTGTGAAATAATTGAGGAATCGTTTAATAGTACAGATGTCCTTTCCAAAAAAATCGGAATAGCAATGCCTGGGCCTTTTGATTATGAAAACGGTATTTCTTTAATGTGCGATCAAGATAAATTTAATGATTTATATAAGTTAAATATTAAAGAAGAACTCGCAAAGAGGTTAAACATACCTGTCAAAGATATTCGTTTTATAAATGATGCAGTCGGTTTTTTGCAAGGAGAAGTGTTTGGTGGTGCGGCCAGAAAATACAGTAAGGTTCTAGGGTTGACGCTTGGAACTGGCTTAGGATCAGCAATCCATAGAGAAGGGATAACAGAGGATGCTGATCTTTGGGATTCGAAATTTAAAGAAGGGATTGCTGAAGATTATTTATCCGGCCGCTGGTTCTCAATGCGCTATAATGAATTGACAGGTGAAACGATAAAGGGAGTTAAAGAGCTAATTCAGTTACAAGGCTCAGAAAGCTATAAAGAAAGAATATTTTTGGAATATGCTCATAATCTGGCAAGCTTTATTGTCCCACTGATACATAAATATGATTTAGAGGCTGTAGTCATAGGTGGTAATATCTCGAATGCCTTTGAATTGTTTTTACCGGAATTATCTAGAATTTTAAAAGAGAATGGGACGGAAACAGCTATAGAAATTGCTCATTTAAAGGAAGATGCTTCTTTAATGGGTGCTGCAAGCTGTTGGGAAGATTCCTATAAAAGGACTACCTTGAATAAATTTTAATTGAAATACCAATAAATAAATTGAAACATGATTAAGAAATTATTTAGCATACTTGTTTTTTCTGTTGCACTTACTTCAATGGCTCAGACTGTTGATATTGTAACTGATCCGGTAGAGTGGGTAAACCCGTTGATGGGTACTCAGTCAAAACCAAGTTTATCTAATGGAAATACCTATCCGGCAGTTGGTGTTCCGTGGGGAATGAACTTATGGACACCTCAGACAGGAAAAATGGGCAATGGATGGGCATATCAATATGATGCTGATAAAATCCGCGGTTTTAAGCAAACTCACCAGCCTTCGCCATGGATGAATGATTACGGGCAGTTTGCAATTATGGCGGTTACCGGTACCTTGAAATTCAATGAAGACGACCGGGCCAGTTGGTTTAGCCACAAAGCTGAAGTCTCTAAACCATATTACTACAGTGTTTATCTTGCTGATGCAGATGTGACGACTGAAATTACACCTACTGAACGTGCTGCACAGTTTAGGTTTACCTTTCCTAAATCAGATAGTTCTTTTATCGTGATCGATGCTCTTGATAAAGGTTCGTATGTAAAGATCATTCCTTCGGAAAGAAAAATTATTGGGTATAGCACGAAACATAGCAGTCAGCTAATGCCGGAGAACTTTAAAAATTATTTTGTAATCTATTTCGATAAAGCATTTACACTTTCAAAAACCTTTAACGGCGATAAGCTTAATGCTTCAGGTTTAGAACTGGAGAGCGATCATTCAGGTGCTGTGGTAGGTTTCAAAACGACAAAAGGAGAAAAGGTAAATGCTAAAGTAGCTACTTCTTTTATTAGCTTTGAGCAAGCAGAAATCAATCTGACAAGAGAACTTGCAAAAGATGATTTTGAATTAACCAAAGCGAAGGCTAAAGACCTATGGAATAAACAACTTAGTAAGATAGCCGTTGAAGGGGGTACTGTAGATCAGGTGCGTACATTTTATTCCAGCTTATACCGTACTTTATTCTTTCCAAACAAATTGTATGAAATTGATGAAAAAGAGCAAATTGTACACTGGAGCCCTTATAATGGCAAAATTCTGCCTGGTTATATGTTTGCAGGTACAGGTTTCTGGGATACGTTCAGGGCGCTTTATCCGTTTTTAAATTTGGTTTACCCTTCTATCAACAAAGAAATGCAGGAGGGATTGGCAAATGATTATAAAGAAGGTGGGTGGCTTCCTGAATGGAGTAGTCCGGGATATGCCAACGTTATGGTTGGTAATAACTCAGCCGCTGTTGTAGCAGATGCCTATATCAAAGGCATGCGTGGTTATGACATAGAAACTCTTTGGGAAGCGCTAAAACATGGTGCGAATAATGAAGGGCCATTAACGGCAGTTGGTCGGGCAGGTGTGGAATATTATAATTCGTTGGGATATGTACCCTATGATGTAAATATTAATGAAAATGCAGCGCGAACACTGGAATATGCTTACAATGATTTCACGATCTATCAGTTAGGAAAAGCGCTGGGTAAACCCAAAAGTGAGATTGATATTTATGCCAAAAGGAGTATGAACTATAAAAACCTTTTTGATAAATCAACTAATTTAATGCGTGGAAAGAACAAAGATGGATCTTTTCAATCACCATTTAATCCATTCAAGTGGGGAGATGCATTCACCGAGGGCAATAGCTGGCATTACTCATGGTCTGTATTCCATGACGTAGCTGGCTTGGCAGATCTTATGGGCGGCCGACAAAGTTTTGTATCCATGTTAGATTCTGTATTTATTCTTCCTCCGATTTTTGATGATTCTTATTATGGTGGTGTAATACATGAAATTCGGGAAATGCAAATTGCAAACATGGGTCAATATGCACATGGCAATCAGCCTATACAGCATATGATTTATTTATATAATTATGCCGGAGAGCCTTGGAAGACACAATACTGGGCTCGGGAAACCATGGACAAGATGTATAAGGCTACTCCTGACGGTTACTGTGGTGATGAAGATAATGGACAAACCTCTGCATGGTATGTATTTTCTGCTTTAGGTTTTTATCCGGTTACACCTGGTGTAGATCAGTATGTTCTGGGCTCGCCTTTATTTAAGAAAGTTACAATCACGCTTGAGAATGGGAAGAAGGTAATAATCAACAGTGAAAACAATAGCCATGAAAATAGATACGTACAGAGTTTTACTTTGAATGGTAAGAACCATACAAAAAACTGGATTAGCCATAGTGGCTTACAAAAGGGTGCGAATTTGAATTTTAAGATGACCGATACACCAAATAAAAAGCGAGGTGTAGATCCTTCTGACTATCCTTATTCTTTTTCAACCGATAAAAATAAATAATGTCACTATTTCTTATTAAACTTGAAGTGCAATTTAGGTTTCAGAAAAAGTAAACAGTTATAAAACAAGGCAAACAACAATACGATGGAAAATCAAAGCAATCAAATAGAAGAAACTAAAAATTACTCGATACCATTTACGGCATTGACTTCTCTGTTTTTCATGTGGGGTTTTATTACCTGCATGAACGATATTTTAATCCCACATTTAAAAGAGCTTTTTTCCCTGAATTACTTGGAATCAATGCTGGTTCAGTTTTGTTTTTTTGGGGCTTACTTTATCGGGTCTCTTATTTACTTTACGATTTCTTATTATAAGGGGGATCCTATAAATAAAATTGGATATAAAAATGGAATGCTTTTGGGACTAGTCGTTTCTGCCATCGGTTGTTTCTTGTTTTATCCAGCTGCTGCCTATTCCACTTATGGTTTGTTTTTAGGTGCTTTATTTATATTAGGGCTCGGTTTTACCCTATTGCAAATTACTGCAAATCCATACGTCTCTTTATTGGGTTCAGAAAAAGGGGCTTCCAGCCGTTTAAATCTTTCCCAGGCCTTTAACTCGTTGGGTACCACCATTGCACCCATCATTGGCGGGTTTTTAATCTTCGAACTGTTTTCTGACAATGGAGTTCTTTCACCTGATGCGACTAAGGTTCCCTATATTATTTTTGCAGTGATTTTTCTTGTTGTTGGTATTGTCATTTATCAAATAAAATTACCAAGCTTTAAAGCAGAAGAAACGGCGCATCGTGATTTGGGTGCTCTCCGCTTTCCACAACTTAAATTGGGAATATTTGCAATATTTGTATACGTAGGAGCAGAGGTGTCAATTGGTAGTTTTATGATTAACTTCTTAGGGCAGGAGAACATCATGAATATACCAGAAGCAATCAGCAAAAACTACCTTGCTTTATACTGGGGTGGATCAATGATTGGTCGTTTCTTAGGTTCGGTCTCTTTGCATCCAACCTTACCAACGATCAGGAAATTCTTCTATATGTTGGGTATTTCTGTTCTGGTTTTTCTTCTTATTTTCAGTATTGTAGACTTGAGCTTTGGACAAATCAGCACATTTATTGTCTTTATTATTTTAAACTTGCTTGCTTTTTTTATTGGCAAATCAGTGCCAGCACGTACTTTATCATTTTTTGCCTTTGTAAATGTCGTTCTTTTAGTGATCGCTATGTTTTCTGATGGCAGCCTTGCGATGTGGGCATTATTAGGAATAGGATTATTTAACTCCATTATGTGGTCAAATATCTTCACCCTATCCATTACTGGCTTGGGCAAGTATACCAGTCAAGGTTCTTCTTTATTGGTTATGGCTATTTTGGGAGGAGCATTGGTTCCGTTAATACAAGGTGGAATAGCTGATAGCATTGGTCTACAGCATTCTTACTTTATTCCGGTGATTTGCTATTGCTATATTATTTTTTACGGCTATTTCTGCTCTAACATTGCAAAGCTGAAACCCGTTGTATAGCCAGATAGTAAACGATTATTTCAGGATTAATTTCAAACATACCAGATCACCTGTTTTAAACAAACATGATTTTTAATAGATTATTACCAGCCGTTTTAATTGCTTCTATTTTGAGCCTGTCAATTATTTTTACTTCGAGTTGTAATACGAAAGCGGTATTTTCAAAACAAACCGAACAATCAGATCAAGACGGAATAGCCAAGCAAAATTTAGAAAGGGCGATGTCACTGGTTGATACCTCGATTTCACATTATTTTGTGGGGGAGGGGACGGCTATGGGGCGTTATTACAACCCGTTTACGGGAAAGTTGTCGAAGGAACGTGCAAGTGTATGGATGTACACAAGCGCAATTGAGGCAGTCAATGCCATACTTCATGGTTTACAGGCAGCGAAGAAAAATGGCCAGGCGGTTTTATATGATGAAAATTTTCAGCGCTATACCGATCTGCTTTCTAAGCTATATGCCAATGCCGATTATTATTTGGGAACTTACGAACTAACTTCTTTCACGCAAACCAAGACCTGGTCAATCTATGCAGTGGATCGTGTAAATGAAAAAGGAAAGGCGAACGTTAGCGGTATTCTGAATGTGTATGATGATCAAATGTGGCTTATTCGTGAACTGTTGGAATCTTATCAATTAACCGGGCAGCAAGGCTACTTGGCTAAAGCAGAGTACTTGACGGAATATGTACTGGATGGGTGGGATACAACTCTGGATGATCAAGGAAAAGAACATGGAGGGATTCCCTGGGGACCGGGTTATGTAACTAAACATGCCTGTAGCAATGGCCCATTAATCAGTTGCCTGGTCTGGTTACATGAAATATATAAATCAGGCAACGAACAGGTAGAACACCGATTTATTGATCCAACTGATAAGAGGAGCAGAACATCGATAATGCGTCCAAAACGAACGCATTATCTGGATTACGCAAAGAAAGTATACGATTGGCAAAAAGTCAACCTCCTAAATGCTGAGGGCGTGTATGCCGATATGATGGGCGGTTGTGGATCTTGTAAAATTGCATACGAAACTGTGGATGGAAAAAGCTACCGAAGGAATACCCCATTAACCGACGCGGTTGGTAAAGCGCATACTTACAACAGCGGCACAATGCTATCTGGAGCTGCAGACTTATATCGGGTTACGCAGGATCCACAATACTTGGCAGATGGAAAGAATTTATCAGAAAATAGTTTTCGTGCTTTTGCTACGCTAGACAAAGACTTGCCGGGATATTATAGTTACAATATTAGTGGCTTTGCAAACTGGTTCAATGGCGTTCTGCTAAGAGGGTACCTGGATATGTATCCAGAAAATCCAACGGTTAAGTCTTATATCAGCAGTTTTCAAAAAAATCTTGATTATGGATTCAGCCAGTTTAATCAACAAGGGCTTTTGCCTACCAACCTGCTAAAAGGATGGGGTAAGGATAAGGCAGAAAAAGGAGTGGAAGGTATGTTTCAGTTTACCTTTGCCGCAGAATACGCTCTTTTGGCGCGGTTTGAATATGAAAAATAATAATTAATGAATGATAAAACAATAACTACTCGATTTATGAAATTAGATTTATATAAAAGAAGGCTAAACCTGAAGTCTTTTAGCTTACTGTTTATGATTCTGATACCTACCTTTCTATTTGCTCAGCAAAATGTAACAGGTGTGGTAACCGGTGATGACAGTATGCCACTGCCCGGCGTTTCGGTTTCGGTAAAAGGAGCCCCGCAAATTGGTATCAGCACCGATGATGAAGGCCAGTACACTTTATCTGTTCCAGCTGATGCAGTTTTGCAATTTAGCTTTATTGGCTATAACACAAAAGAAGAGTCAGTCAATGGAAGGAGTGAAGTAAATGTTGTTCTGTTGGAGAATGAAAAATTCCTGGACGAGGTTGTTGTTGTTGGTTATGGCACGCAAAAGAAAGTTACTCTTACAGGTGCAGTTTCTGATATACAAGGAACAGAGATGCGCGTAACTAAGAATGAAAACCCTCAAAACATGTTGGCCGGACGTATAGCTGGCGTCAGGGTTTGGCAACAAAGTGCAGAGCCCGGATCCTATCGTGCAAATTTTGATATCCGGGGAATGGGCGCACCGTTGGTAATCATTGACGGAGTACCTCGTTCGATCGAAGATTTTCAGCGACTGAACCCCAATGATATCGAGAACGTTTCAGTCCTTAAAGACGGATCAGCCTCCATTTATGGAGTTCGCTCAGCCAACGGAGTCATGTTGGTGACAACAAAAAAAGGAAAAGAGGGAAAAGTAGCTATAGGTTATAACGGATCCTTTACCTTCCAGAAACCATCGGGCATGCCTTACCTGGCTAGTGCAATTGATGCAATGACCCTGTACAATGAAAAGTCGATGAATAATATTAACGGGGGGAGTCTCATTTATACCGAAGATGATTTTGAAGCGTTTCGCAATGACACACGGAAATCAACTGACTGGACTTCTCAGGTTTTTTCAGACGTATCTCCGCAAACATCCCATGATATCAGTTTCTCGGGAGGAAGCGAAAAAATCCAGTACTACGTAGGAGGAGGTTATTCCTTCCAGGAGGGATTTTTTAAATCCGGAGACCTTAACTACAATAAGGTTAACTTGCGTTCAAACATAAGCGCTGAATTGGCCAAAGGTTTGAGCTTAGAATTAAACTTAAGTGGTATGACTGATCAGCAGAATAATCCATATAGTAGTGCAGTAGATATTATCCGGAATTATTGGAAGCAAGGGATGCTGTTTCCTGCTTACGCCGATCCTGAGAATACCTTGCTTAATTATGAAGGGTTAGACTTGGAGCAGAACACCTTGGCTATGATGGATTCCGATATTTCTGGATATAGAACATATAAAAGAAAGACCTTCCAGTCATCAGCTGTATTAAATTTTGATTTTGGAACTTTAAGTGAGTCACTAGAAGGATTCTCAGCAAAAGCATTACTTTCTTACGATTATCGCACAGACAATAACAGTCTTTTTCGGAAAGAATACTTTCAGTATGCTTTAGACCCGGTTTCAGGTACGTACCAGCAGAAATTGTTTAATTTGAGCAGTCCGAACCGCTTAAGAAGAGAGTTTTATGATAAACAGCAACTGTTGAGTCAGTTTGTCCTAAACTACAACCAAACCTTTGGAGATCACACGGTGGGCGGTTTGATAGGTTGGGAAACGCAAAAAAATGATGGTGATAATTTTTATGGCATGAAAAATCTGGCTTTTGGCTCAGATATTCTCCTGTCAGGTGTAGAAGACGGTCAAATGACTGGGATGTCAGGAAGCCTCGGCGACTACTATGACGAAGCCAAAAGGGCGGTTTTGGGGCGTGCGAATTACGATTATAAAGGGCGATACATTGCGGAATTTCAGTTCCGTTATGACGGATCTTCCCGTTTTGCCAAAGGAAACCAATGGGGATTCTTCCCATCAGCATCAGCGGCATGGCGTCTTTCGGAAGAACCGTTCTTTCGCTCCATCGATGCACTTTCTTTCGTCGATCAATTGAAATTTCGAGCCAGTTATGGTGTTTTAGGGGATGATTTATCAAACGATTGGGATTTTGGCTGGATCCCCGGATACATTTATCCTGCAACCAGTGGAAATGCCGAAAACGGTTATTTCAATCAATATGCACCGGGCTATATCTTTGGTGATAAGTTTGTTACAGGTGTAACACGCAAGGCAATTGCCAATGAGCTCATCACCTGGTATGAAGCAAAAACTTTAAATATCGGTATAGATTTCGATGGTTGGGATAATTTGTTCGGGTTCACGTTAGATTATTTTGACCGAAAACGTACTGGCCTGTTTCAGCGTCGGACAGGATTGTTTCCTACTGTTATTGGAACAACCCCACCAATGGAAAATGCAAACAGCGATCGGAATTATGGCCTTGAATTAGAGTTGCGCCATAGAAATAGAATCAATGACTTCACCTATAGTATAAAGGGTATAACCACCATAACCAGAAACAAATACCTTACAGCCGTTCAAAATGGACCTTATAAAAATTCATACGATAGATGGCGAAATGATAATTTAAATAATAGATATCAAGGTTTCCAATTTGGTTATGAGTCGGCTGGAAGATATATGGATTGGGAAGATATCCGTACCTATCCAATCTACAAAGAGCGAGACGTGCTCCCTGGAGATTACAAATACCTGGATTGGAATGGTGATGGAGAAATCAATGGTCAAGATGAACATCCTTTTGCATTTGATCAGACTCCGTGGTTAAACTATTCCTTGAATTTTGAGGCTAGTTACAGGAACTTTGATCTCGCCCTTTTATTTCAAGGGTCTGCCTTAGGATCAATGGAGTACAAGGAGCCTCTGTATTCCATTTGGGGAAGTAACGGAGGTGGAACTTTGACCCAGTATCTGGATCGCTGGCATCCGGTTAATCCAACCGCTGATCCTTATGATCCGTCCATCGAATGGGTGCAAGGGTATTATGCCTTTACTGGTCGTTATCCCCGTGGAAATTCAGAATTCAATCGCGTAAGTACATCTTACTTACGATTAAAAAGCGTGGAACTTGGATATGCTTTCCCAACGATATCATCCTTGTCATCCATGCGGCTCCGGGTGTTTGCGAACGCCTATAATATGTTTACCATAACCAACGTGAAATTCGTTGATCCCGAACATCCTGATGATGATCTAGGAAGGATGTATCCTTTGAATAAGACTTTTACAATAGGGTTATCGCTCACTTATTAAATTGATGGATCAATCTGAATGCGAACAATAAAAGAATTAAGATGAGAAGAATATTAGTAACATTATCAATAGCCAGCATGTTAAGCTTGTCTTCCTGTGCAGACCTTGACATTACACCAAAAAATATCGTGACGGACAACGACTTGCTGACCACCCCTGCAGGAATGGACATCTATATGGCCAGAATGTACAGCCAAATGCCATTTGAGGATTTCAAATATATGGCACAATGGGGACTGGAATATGATGGTTGGCTAGCTTCCCTCGGAATTGAGGGAACAGGGGAAGCGGTTAACAGAGATGGGATTACCGCCTCGTTTACAGGAGAACGAACACCGTACTGGGGAAAAGCGTTTGAGTTAATTCGTGACGCCAACCACTTGATTGAGACCTTGCCTGATTACAAAGATGAATATGCCGAAGAACTCTACAACCACTACTTAGGCGAAGCCTATTATGTACGTGCGACAGTCTTTTATGCTATGGCACGTCGTTTTGGAGGTATTCCTTTAGTCACTAAGGTTATCCAATATCCGGCAGGTGCTGATGAAATGGAAGTTCCGCGTGCAAGCGAAGAAGAAACGTGGGATCAAATCTTAGCCGATTTTGATCAGGCGGCGGCACTAATGCAAGATCAAAGTCCAAAATCAGGATACTCGAACAAATTTGTTGCTTTGGCCTTCAAATCGCAAGCTATGCTTTATGCAGGAAGTGTTGCCAAGTACAATGAAACTGTATCCGGAAGGTTAACCGGCTTTGGTGAGAAAACCGGCGTTCGTGTCATTGGTTTTGATGGAAGTACATCGCAACAAGCAGCCAACCATTATTTTTCGGAAGCCTATAAAGCAGCCAGAGAATTAATGACCCAAGGAGGCTATTCCTTGTATAAAAAGCAGTGGGCTTCTAATGATAAGAATGCACAATACCAGAACATGGTAAACATGTTCAGCGACTTGAGTAGTCCGGAAAACATCTATGTAAAAGAATACCTTTATCCAACACTAACCCATGGTCTGGATGCGTACAGTTCTCCATTTACTTTCCGGTCGCCGCTTTCCGCCGGCACCTGTCCGACTTTAGATTTTCTAGAACTTTTTGATGGTTTTCCTCGTTATTCAGACGGCAGTATCCGTGTGACGACAGGTTCTACTAACACTGAAGGTAGCTATTTATTATTTAATAATCCAATGGATTTCTTTGAAGATGCGGAGCCTCGGCTACGCGCCTATGTGATCTTCCCTGGAGATCAGTTCAGGGGAACCGAGATTGAGATACGCGGCGGAGTTTACACCGGTTCTGCACCGATAAAACCATTGTTCAATAATTATTCTTATAACACAGCAGATACACGCTACCAAAATTTACCAGCTTACACCCAAAGTCCCAAAACACTTTACTTGAGTCCAAGGGACGGAGGAAGTCAAGAGTTGGTAGAATATCAAGGAAGACAGATGACCGCTGCCGGAACCGATGGTCCTTTTTATGATAATGCAGAAGCTACAGTAACCGGATTGTATTTACGCAAGTGGTTGCAAACCAGTCCGACTGCAGACATTGGTGAGGGGAAATCCGCACAACCGTTTATCCTAATGCGTTATGCAGAAGTCTTGTTAAATGCCGCAGAAGCAGCTGTTGAATTACAATTAGCCGGTGTAACTTCACCAGACGGAAGTAACATGTTGCAAATTGCCACCGATGCAATCAACGAAATTCGTTCGCGGGCTGGCGCTAAGCTTTTAGAAGGTAGCTTGAATGCTGATATCAGCAGTCGAAACATCGTCAGAAAAGAACGCCGTAAAGAGTTAGCATTTGAGCACAAAGCGAAATGGGACTTACGTCGTTGGCGAGTTCTGCATTATGAAGGCCGTGACGGCTTCTGGGGCGAAAACCGTGCAAAAGATAAGTATAGCAATAATGAAAACTTCCGGTTCCGTGGTTTATATCCTTTCTTCTCCACGACAGAAGGCAAATATTTTTTTGATGCGCGTTTTCAATGGGTTTCTTCCAAAACCTTTGGCTATACACCACTGGACTATTATTTCTCCATACCGAGTGACGAGGTTGCAAAAAGTCCAGTTATCGATCAACAACCAAATAGATAATCGTGATGAAAATTATAGATATGAGAAAAAAAGTATTGAGTAGTATAATATGTTTGTCAGTTTTGTTCAGCTCCTGTAGTTTATTCGAGCGCGACAATTTTGATGAACCGACGGTCACACTAGAAGGAGAGGTCGTTGATGTGGCCACTGCTGAACGTGTTTTAACTGATCAGGGAAGTGAAGGCATTCGTGTCCGGTTAACCGAATTAAGTTGGGGAGAAAACGTAGACCACAATCCCGATTTTTACTGCATGGCAGACGGTACATTCAGAAATACCAAACTATTCAAAGGGCATTACAATATCACTATTGACGGGCCTTTCGTTCCTTTGGTAAGAGAAAATGTAAGTGGTCAGACAATTGCTGATGAAAGCATAAACATGGATTTAGACGGCACAAATCAAGTTCGTTTTGAAGTTCAGCCTTTTCTACGACTAGAATGGGTTGGAGAGCCCACTGTAGAAGATGGAAAAGTTACCGCTCAAGTACGGGTTCAGCGAGGCGTTTCGAAAGAAGACTTTCGCGCAAAGGTTGAGCCCATGGGAAATTATAGCGATGATTATCTAAACGTTACGGATATTCAGTTTTTTGTAAGTTATTCTTCAACCGTAGGGTACCGCGCTCGCGATGAACGCTGGTCCAGTCGCTTGGAATACGCTGGCAGTGATTTTGATCCTTTATTAGGAGAGACCATCACCTTGGTATCCAATGGGGAAATTCCCGCAGGAAGAACCGTTTTTGTTCGTGCAGCAGCACGAATCAACTATGATACCCCTAGAGGAACCGGTACCAGACGTTGGAATTACAACCAAGCCAAGGAAGTTCTTGTTCCTTAATGACATATTACATTGATATAACCAACTAAAATCTAAGTGATGAAGCTAACTGGAAAAAAAGGAATATGGTTCGCCTGTTTACTGAGCTGGGCAAGCCAGGTAGATGCACAAACCGTAGATCGGGTAAAAACAACTTTTCAAACCTCCAGAGAATGGCGGCCCACAATTGATAATCGTGCGGATGCCGTGATGATCTATGGTGTAGGAGGCAATCCTTCCGATAAGTCGAAGCGCATACCTTTTCAGGAACGTGTAAAATCATGGCACGACCGTGGTTATATAACCCATTTTATGACTGGCATAGCTTGGGGCGAATACCAGGATTATTTTACCGGACAATGGGATGGAGATTGGCACCTTGATGAAGGTCAGGTAAGCCAAACTCAGGATACCATTTGGCACGGACATATGGTACCCTACATTGTGCCTACCCAAAACTTTCTAGAATACCTGAAAGAAAAACATGTAAAGCCAGTTATTGATGCAGGCATTGATGCCATCTTTATGGAAGAGCCCGAGTTTTGGGCAAGAGCAGGCTACAGTGACGCCTTTAAACGAGAATGGAAGAAATATTATGGATTTGATTGGAGACCACAACACGAGTCGCCTGAGAACACCTACCTTTCCAACAAACTGAAATATCAACTCTATTTCAATGCCTTAAAGGAGGTATTTACCTTTGCCAAGGAGTACGGAAAGAGTAAAGGTATGGATGTCAAGTGCTATGTTCCGACCCACTCGCTGGTAAATTATTCACAATGGATGATCGTTAGTCCGGAAGCTAGTTTGGCCTCGCTACCGGTAGTAGATGGCTATATTGCTCAGGTATGGACCGGAACATCCAGGGAGCCCAACTATTTTAGCGGAATAGAAAAAGAACGGGTTTTTGAAACGGCTTATCTAGAGTATGGGTCTATGGAGTCAATGACAGCACCTACCGGTCGTAAAATGTTCTTTTTGACAGACCCGATTGAAGACAGGGCGCGGGACTGGGCAGATTATAAGAAAAACTATGAAGCTACCTTTACAGCGCAACTGTTATACCCAAAAATAGCTGATTATGAGGTAATGCCATGGCCGGAGCGAATTTATGAAGGGCTTTACAGAACAGACCCCAATAGTGATAAGAAGGAAAAAATCCCACGTCGTTATTCAACCCAGATGCAAGTGATGATCAATTCACTCAATCAAATGCCGATCAGCGAAAATAAACTATCCGGATCGGGTGGAATAAGCGTATTGATGGCAAATTCATTGATGTTCCAACGTTTTCCTACACACGCCGGATATGCCGACCCTCAACTCGCTAACTTCTACGGACAAACATTGCCGTTCCTGAAAAGAGGCGTACCTGTAAAAACCGTACATCTTGAAAACGTAGGTTATCCAGGAGCATTAGCTGAAACCAAGGTGCTTTTAATGACCTATGCTAATATGAAACCCTTGGATCCTGTCGCGCACCAACACCTTGCAGATTGGGTAAAACGAGGAGGAATAATCGTCTATAGCGGAACCGATAACGATCCTTTTCAACGCGTACAAGAATGGTGGAATAGCGCGGGAAATAAGTATAACAGTCCGTCAGAACACCTTTTTGAGTTGATGGAGATTTCGAGAACAGCAAAAGAAGGGCTGTATCAATTTGGCAAAGGGTCCGTATACATAATCCGAACCGATCCAAAAGACTTCGCTTTGCAGGCCAATGCAAGTAAAAAACTCATCGATGTTGTTAAAGATCTTTACGATTCTGTAAAAGACCAGCATGAACTAACTTTCAAAAACAACTTCTACCTACAGAGAGGAATGTTCGATTTAGTCGCCGTGTTAGACGAAAGCGTTAGTGAAAAACCTTACACCATAAAAGGCACCCTCATCGATCTATTCGATCCTGATTTACCGGTTTATCGTTCAAAAGTGATCCGTCCGGGAGAACAAGGATACTTTTTGAATATCGACCGTGTCGTAGAAAAGAAAAAACCACAGGTATTGGCCGCTGCTAGTAGAATATATGATGAGCAGTTTGGTGAAAGAACCTATGCTTATGTGGCCAAAAGTCCGATTAACACCAATAATGTAGCTAGAGTATTATTGCCCACCCGGCCCAAGGAAGTTCAGGTTAACGGACAAGACGTTTTCAATAAAGAAAGTTGGGATTCTAAATCGAATACCTATCTCCTTCGTTTTGAAAACGATCCGGATGGTGTTTCTGTTAAGATTGCTTGGTAGTATCTGGAACAGCTTTCATGATCGATTGGTATTTGAGCCGATTATTCTTGCTAATCGGCTCAAATACATCTAAGGTACCGCAACGAGTTATGAAAAATCCTACAAGAATTGATTCAATGTGATACAGAGGTTCAGTAAACCCAATGCTGAATGCATTGTTTTCTGTGTTGTGTCCCATCTCGATTTGATTAGAATAATACACCATTTTCGGGTTGTTTTGGTCGCTATTTTCCATCGGGTAACAAATATCATTGATAGGTTTGCTCATATTAGCGTTCGCTATACCAGAGGACAGCAAAACGACTAAGAACATTACAATACTTGAATAAGTACCAACAGTACGAAATGAATTGACTTTCATAATTAATAATCTATTTAGTTACACGAATAATACCATTCATACCCCGCCAGTGCCCCGGGAAAGTACAAACAAATGGATAGTCCCCAGGAGTTTCAG